>Ga0316204_10000054_pt1 | contig 494770 bp, 458 predicted proteins | sample 6monrhotite_MG_2_FD_205661 | JGI IMG/M metagenome (GOLD analysis project Ga0316204, IMG submission 205661) | Microbial mat bacterial communities from mineral coupon in-situ incubated in ocean water Damariscotta River, Maine, United States -... | ecosystem: Environmental > Aquatic > Marine >...
CGGTCAGGTATGATTGGTTAAACCAATATATATTCACAACGATTGGCGAAGTTCAGCAAGCTGCAACAGCATGGCTCTGGACATATAACAATGAGCGCCCCAATATGGCCCTCGGCGGCATAACGCCAAAGCAGAAACTAGCCATGGGCATGCCCATGGCTGCTTAAAACAGTTCTACTTTTGAAGCCCCCTAATAATGGGGGTATTACCCCGGATATACGGTCGCCGTCGTGGGCCTCCAACTGTGTGTCTGCAATTGCCGCAGACGGCGCAACAAAGAAGGTAAGGATTAAGAATAGTGTTGCCGTGACTTTTTCATAAGGGCTCTCCATTTCTGGAGACGTTTTAGCGGGATCTTTGTCAAACCAGCGTCAAACACATACAGGCCAGTTATATATCCCAGGAAATTGCTGCAACAGTGCCTTTCCCAGCGCCTGCAGCAACATCAAGACGAAGACCAAAATGTTGACAAAGCCGTTCAACAAGCGAAAGCCCTATGCCAAACCCTGTTTCACTTGCCGCTACATTGCCGTAACCCACACCTGTGTCCGTCACTCGCAGCTCCCCTCTGAGGACCTCAACAATTACGGAACCTTCTTCAGTATAGCTGAAGGCGTTTCTAACGATATTGCCTACCATCACCTGTGCGACAGACGTTGGCACGGGCATTACCACCCCCGGATTTTTTTCAATCAAATCAACACTCACATCCCGGTCCTGCAACAGGTGCTTGTAGGCGTTGACAGCCTCCAGACCAACCGAATTAGCAGGGCAACTACCTGCTTTCTCCGGGTCACGGTTGAGCCACAATATGCCCTCGGTCAAATGCTGCATATCTGAAAGTGCGGTTTTAAGCCGGTTAAAAGCCGCTCCGTTCGCGCCTGCGTTTTCCAGCACCTCTGAAGCACCCATCGCTACTGCGAGTGGCGTTCTAAGCTCGTGGCTAGCATCTCGGTTAAACTGTCGCTCACGCGACAGCAATGTCTGAATGCGGCTATCCCGCTCGCCTATTGCACCCACCAACGCTCGCAGCTCCACAAGGGCGCCGTCATCCATCATATTGGCAGCCGCGGCTGTGTGGCCGCTGGCGAGTATCGCAGCCATGTTTTCAAGCGGCGTCGTGACGCGTTTAGTTGTGCGTGCCATAAAAAACAGCGAAGCCAAGAACGCTAAACCCGCCATCCCTGCGATGATTGTAAGGTATCCTTTAATCAGGGGTGTCGAGCGAATATAGGGCCGCGCGTTAAAGAGTAGGAAGAGTTTCTGTTCGCCTACAGCCCGCACTGCCACATGAAAATGACCAAACTCTTTAGCAAAAATTTCATATTTCCCCTCCGGCCAGTCAGAGTTTATCCGATCTTGCATCCAAATCGGCATGTCATCGGTGCCAATAAAATATTGCATCTCCATACCGCTGACGTCGCCGTTGGCATGAAGGGCGGGGTAGGTATTGACGAGTTGATCGGCTTTGACGCTGACCTGGTTATCAAAAATTTCATCTTCCAGATCAAAACCAAACATCACGCTCAAAAGCGCGAACATGACAAATGTTATGAGCGCCGAGCCGATAAAGTTTCGCAGCACCAGGCTGCGCACTCGGGTCGATTTAACGTTCATGTGAGCGTCTCCTGCAGCAAATAGCCCCGGCCTCGCACTGTGCGTAAGATATCCTCTTTTCCAGCAGCACTCAGAGCTTTTCGAAGATTATAGATATGTGTTCTGAGCGCACCGGATTCAGGTGGTTCGTCCCCCCACAGTGCATACGAAATTGTCTCAGCAGTCACTAGACCAGGTGCAGCATCTATCATCAGACCCAGAATACACGCTTCTTTTTCGTGCAGCTGATGCGCCGCTTCCCCCACCATAAATATGGCTGCATCCGCCAGAAGGGAGATGCCTGCAAACGTCAATTCAGGGTTCAGCCTAGTCTTGGGGCGCCTTGAGAGCGCTTCAATGCGCATTTTTAATTCACGCAGCGAAAAAGGTTTCACCATATAGTCGTCGGTTCCAACGGCAAACCCCACCTCTTTGTCGTCGATAGTGTCTCGCGCTGTCAGCATCAGGATAGGCGCCTGAACAGACGCGGCCTTACGGTACTCGCGGCAAACTTCGATACCGTCTTTACCAGGCAACATTAAATCCAGAACAATCACGTCATACTCGCCTGCCAAAGCAAGCTCCAGGCCCTGATTGCCGCTATAGGCAAAATCGAGTGTGAAGTCATTTTCCAGATATTCCGCAATATTCGCCTGAATATCGAGATTATCTTCGATGATTAAAACCCGCATTTGCGCGCCCTTTATCTGTCGTTATTGGTCCCTACGCACCCACACCATATTCGGCTCAATGTCAAACAAGTGTCAATCGGTGTATTTTCCTCCTTCAAATCCGAAGTGAATCGCGTTTCACACTCATTTGACATTGGCTTCGCTAGGGTGCGCCTCAACCGATAGGAGGCATTTATGCAAAACCAAATCGAGCTGAGAAAGATCAGCCACTTTTTTGATACCAGCCAAGAGCGCATCAATCTGTTTGAGGATTTATCGCTCACTATCACTGCGGGCACGACGCTGTCGATAACCGGCGCATCTGGCGCTGGAAAATCCAGCCTGTTAACTTTGACTGCGGGCCTTGATGCCCCCAAAACGGGGGAAGCGCTGATAACACTGGCCGGCAAGCCCGCTTCTACGAATGACCTGCGTGCAAAATCAGGTTTCATCTTTCAGCATTTTCACTTGATGGACGAGCTTGACGCTCTTGGCAATCTTGCGCTACCGCTAAGGCTCAAGGGCAACAAAGATGCCTTTGATATTGCACATACCTGGCTAGAGCGTGTCGGGCTTGCTGACCGGGCCACGCACAGGCCTAACCAACTTAGCGGTGGCGAGCAACAGCGCATTGCTCTCGCCCGCGCTTTTGTCACCGACCCTGTGTTTATCTTTGCCGACGAACCTACTGGTAATCTCGACGAGAATACTTCGAGGAAAGTAACGGACTTAATGTTCGAGTTTGCTGCAGAGAGTAGTGCTGCGCTGGTACTGGTAACCCATAACCGTGACCTCGCACGCAGAACAAGTATCAGCCACCATCTAGCAAACGGTAAACTGGAGCAGGTCAAATGAGTGATCTATCTGTCGCGCTCGACAATGCCAGAAACGACCTCAAGGGCAGCGATGGCCGCCTTGTTGTTCTCATCCAGACCATATTAATCTTTTTCCTGCTGACGTTGGCGCTAACAAGCGCTTCGGTACAGCTCTATCTAAGTGACAATTTGGATAACATGCTCGGCGCAGATATTGCGGTTTCAAGCTATGACAAGCTTGCAGATAATGACCTGCAGACGCTCAGGTCGATTGCAGCGCGCAGCTCATCAACCCAGTTGATGTCCCTGACGCTAGCTCACAATGACGTTTGGCAGCGCCTGCAGCTGAAGCTGGTCGACGATATCTATCCACTGCAGGGAGAGCTGAAAGTCGGCGCTTCTCGTTCCGCTGAACATATCAGTCGCACTCACGGGCCTAAATTGGGCGAAATTTGGCTCGGGCCGCGCCTCAGCACGAAGCTTAACGCATCAGTTGGCGATGTAATGACACTGGGCGACGTTCAGCTAGCCGTCACAGCGATTTTGTTCCACGAGCCCGACCGCCTAATAGAAGGGCACTCAGTTGCCATGCGTGCGATGGTGCGCCAGTCTTCCCTTGAAGGACACAATATTGAGGGCAGCAACCAGCGGTACCGTTACTTGTTGGAAGCAAACGCGGCTGAAAGTACCGAGATCGAAGCGTGGGTTTCCCAAAATTTACCGGCGGCAACCGTGACAAGAAAAGACGGCGGATCGCACCCGCTTGCACTTTTTTGGCAACGAACTGAGAATTTCCTTGGCCTCGCATCGGTAATTCTGTTTTTTATGGCCGCTGTCGCCATTGATATGGCCAACCGCCGCCATTCGGTGCGCCAGAACCGTCGGCTCTCACTCTATATGAGTTTTGGTACCCGCCTTGGCACCGGTCTCAAAATAAGCTTCACCCAGTGGGGGCTAGGTTTTCTGTTTTCACTGATGCTTGGTACTGCGCTGGCATATGTGGCTGAGGGCTTTCTTATTGGCCAGCTCGCCGACCAGTTCCCCGGTATTCGCTGGGGCATGCATGGCAGTACGCTCGCCAAGACAAGTTTACTGACATTTGCACTGTTGATCGCATTTCAGGTCCCTGCACTTTGGCAGCTCAGAGGCGCGTCGATTGCGTCTTTGATCAGGGCGCAGGATACCCCAAGTGCGGCATTGGTGCGTACCCTTTGGGGCTTTGGTAGCTTGGCACTGCTTGCAAGTTTTTACTCGGATAATGCATTGCTCACCGGCCTGACGCTGGCGGCAATGGGCGGTGCACTGCTTCTGATGATTTTTCTCACCTGGATGATATTGACTATCGGTGAGTTTTGGGCGCGCAGGCGTCCTGGATTGTTGCCCTTCAGTTTTTTCATGATGAAACAGCGCATTTTTAGCAAGTCCACTCAGATATTGGGGCTTGGGCTCTGCGGTCTACTTTTGTTATTCACGTTGATGCTGATGAACGATATCAGCGATTCTATGGACAGCTACGTGCGCAGCAACGATGGCAACTTACTGATTGCCCAAGCGCAGCCGAAACACATTGAAGCAATCGAGCAATGGGCTGGCGAAACTGGCAGCACAATCCGCCAATTGCGGCCATTCACCAATGCGCAGTTGGTCAAGATTAACGGCCAAAGCCTCGCGAATTATGTCACAAAACCGAGTGACACACTGGCGAATGTGGAATCCCCTATTCGCTTGAGCTGGTCTGAGACTGTTCCGAAGAACAACAAGGTCGTTGACGGTATCTGGTGGCAAACCGGCGAGCCGGATTGGCGCCAGATATCTGCAGAGCCAGAGGTTATTACTGACCTGGGCTTGGCGCTCGGCGATACACTCACGTTTCAAATCGCTGGCGTGCTCCAGGATTTCAAACTGGCAGCAAGTCACGTTTACAAGCCAGGCAGCGGATCGGTCACTTTTTGGTTCCAGGTGCCACCCGCTATTGTTTCAGAAATTGGCCCACCTGTGCGCTATATGGGCAGCATGGAACTGCCGCAGGACGCATGGGACCAGCTCGCAGCACTCTGGCAGCAATTCCCGGACTTGTCCCTGGTGCCACTCAAAGAATTAACCGCGCGTTTTGACGATACACTCGCTATTGTCACGAAGCTGACAGTGGGCTTTGCCAGCATGGTTCTCTTGATGGCAGGCATCGTGATTGCTGCTTCCATTAAGGGTTTCGAGGCAAATGATCGCCAGAAAAATGGACTTTTGATGAGCATGGGCCTCAGCAAGAATGACTGTTTGCGGCTCAATCTATACGATTGGTTGATCACCGCATTGATCGCAGGAACTGGTGCCGTTGCGGGTACGTGGCTAGCGGGCCTTCTGATCTACAAATCACAATTTTCAATGGTTTATACGCCAGATCCAACATGGCTCATTGCTTCGGTATTGGTGATGTGCGTGGTTGTCTGCGGTGTCGGCCTGGCATACAGCCGCCGTAGCCTCGGCTACTCGGTCAAAGATCTGCTGGTTGAGTAAGTTCAGTCGGCCTTGTTTGGCTCAGGTCTACGCGGAAACCTTGCCCTGCTCTTCGGTCGAGGAGAAGTGCCAATACCAACCATTTGAGGGATTGTAGGAGCCCCAACTCCCCCAACATGCCAGTCACTTGCTGGCAGCATGAGCTGAAAAGCACAGCATTATATTGCAGTTCATCCAGCCGGGCAATCCGCAGCAGAATGCTTATGTGGAGCGCTTTAACCGCACGGTTAGATATGACTGGCTCAACCAGTATATTTTCCAAACCGCAGGCCGCTACAGCTTGGCTCTGGACATATAACAACGAGCGTCCCAATATGGCGCTCGGCGGTATAACGCCGAAACAGAAACTAGCCATGGGCATGCCCATGGCTGCTTAAAACAGTTTTACTTATGAAACCCTCTATAAATGGGGGTATTACCATAACATTTGGGAACATTACTCATCAAGTTATTTTAACACTAACGCATTTTGGAAAAGTTGCCAGCCAAAGTCCCTAGATTCACATTGAAGATACTTGGGGACAGCATATAGTTAATTTGACTAATCAGGCATCGAGCCTGCTGTTTTAGCATAGTGCGCTAGCTGACGAGGTGATGAATTGTGATTAAACCAGCATGCCGCGGCGGATGCTGTGACTGGATGGTTAAATAGTTGAGGTCTTTGGTTGATCTTAGCTGGTTAAAGTGCCACATTTGGTTGCGTTAAGCTTTGTCTTTTTTCGGGGGTCTTTTGTGGATATTAAAACACTTTTTGTGTTCGTTGCCATTTTTGCTGGCGGACTTGGTGCTGGATATATGGTGTTTGGCGGTGATAGTGCAGGTGGCAAGACAGGTACCTCTGGTACAGGTTGGCAGAAGCAGACGGCAAGTGCTGACCTAGCGACTAACGGGAAGACCGTTGACGAAGCTGAAGTTCGCCGCATTGTCGAGGCCTATATCATTGAAAATCCCACTGTGATCATGCGCTCTGTCGATGATTACCAGCGTGGCGGCTTTGTGCGCCAGATTGAAGTACAGGCAGAGCCTTATCTTGCAGCCCTACAGCAACCCAAAGATGCGCCTATTCTTGGGGACAGTGCTGCTGAAGTGAAGATCATTGAGTTTTTTGATTACCAGTGCCCGCACTGTAAATCGAATTATAGTGTGTTACAGCGACTGTTGGCGGAAGACCCCACGATTGCTCTGATGCCTAAATTCTTGCCGATCCTTGGAGATGGCAGTGAGAATGATATGTCTCTCTATGCAGCACATGCTGCTGAGGCCGTACGCCTGCAAGGCAAGTTTGCATCCTTCCATGAAGCCTTGATGGCAAGCCAGCTACCCCTTAGCCGGGACAACATATCGCAGATAGCTGCAAGTGTGGGTGTTGATGTCGTGCAGATGGTACAAGACTTGGCCAGTGAGCAAGTGGAACGTACTGTTGCTGAATCAAAGCTCATTGCAGACGAGATAGGCATGAGCCAGGCTGGAACGCCGGGTTATATCATAGGCGGCAAGGTAATGATTGGTGCAGCACCGGATTCGTACGAGCGCCTCAAGGCAATGATTGAAGCCGCAAGAAAGGCAGGTTGATCTTTATACTTGTAAGTGGATGAGAGGGTTATTCTCTTAACCTTGTTCACCTTCCTTACAAGATCACCTTTGGACTTTGGTCCGGGGGCGTTTTTCTTTCGTGACGGGTCAAGCTTAAATGTATGATATTGAGTAGATCAGGCCCCCGCAATCACCACTATCATACCAAGGCAGTAGATAAAGAGAACAGCAGCCCTAACTACACCAGCCGGGGGCGTTTTTTATTACACGGTTATACGCGGCAGCTACTCAGCCTCGTGGTGCATTTTTATGTAGGCGTTCAGCAGGCGAATACCGAACCCGCGAGAGCCTGGCGAGGCCTTGGTCGGGCTTGTGGTGTCCGAATAAGCAACCCCGGCGATATCGAAATGGGCCCAGGGTGTGGCCTCGCGCACGAAGGTGCCGAGGAAGGCGGCTCCTGCGCTTGCGCCCGGCGCATTCGGCCCTGAGTTCATCACATCGGCTACATTATTTTTGATGGCTTTGAAGTGATTGTCATTAAGGGGCAGTCGCCACAGGGGGTCGCCCGTTTTTTCACCAAGGGCCAGAAGCGCATCCGCGAGATCATCGTGGCGCGAGAACAGCGCCCCATAATCGGACCCTAGCGCGCGGCGGGCCGAACCCGTGAGCGTCGCCAGGTTAATGAGTGTTGCAGGATTATAGGTCACATCGCCATAATAAAGGCCGTCCGCCAGCACCAAGCGTCCTTCGGCGTCTGTCGACCGAATTTGAATGGTTTTGCCTGACATGGATTTAACCACATCACCCGGGCGCTGTGCGTTACCGCTAGGCATATTCTCGGCGAGTGTCGCGATGGCCACAACATTGACGTTCGCGCCGCGCGCAGCCAGTGCGTGGACGGTGCCCACGGCGCTCGCCGCGCCAGACATGTCGAACTTCATGTTCCACATATTAGGTGGGTTTTTGAGGCTGATACCACCGGTGTCAAAGGTGATGCCCTTGCCGACAATCACGACCGGCGCGTCGCCGTCTTTGCCGCCCATATACTCGACAATCATCATGCGCGGCGGGCGCTTGCTCCCACGGCCGACACCATAGATTGCGCCCATGCCTCTCTCGAGCATTTCCTCTTCGTCGACCACCTTGATCGAGACATTTTTCAGGCCGTTGAAATGTGTGGTCCAGCGATCAACAAAGGATTGTGGGTAGATGACATTGGCAGGCTCGTTCGAGATATTCCGCGTGTACCAGATGGCGTTGGCCACCGGATCGAGCTCGGCCCGGAACATGCTTTGCGCATCCCGGTAGTTTGCCGCAACAATGGTCAGCCCCTCGACAGTCTTCTGGCGATCCGCGCCGGTATAATATTTGTCAAAATAATAACTGCCGAGCTTGGCACCGAAGCCAAACTGGGCGAGGGCGGACCCCTCCAGGTCCATGACAAAGGCGAAATCACCCTTGAAGGCCGCAACGGCCTTTTGGGCCGCGTCGCCGCCCATATTCTGATAGGTCAGCTCCTCCAGACCGTCCGCTTCAGCGCCCAGACCTACAAGCAGAATCTGCTTGGCGTCGATGCCTTCAGGTGCAGGAATAAGCAGCGTTTTCATGGATTTGCCGTCAAACTCGACGGCACTGACAGCGTGAGACAGGGCGCCGTCCGCGTCCCGGTCCAAACGTGCACCAAGGGTGCCGAGCTTGCCGCCCTCAAATATGCCGAGCGCAATGCCTTTGGCCTCACGCGTCTGGTCAGTGAACGTCACCGTTGTTTGGGCAAAGGCCGACAGGGACATCACCCCGACGAAAAAGGCCACCAGGATCATCTTAAGCAAAGCGGTCATAGTTATACTCCCTTTAGAACATATGGTTTTATATAATCTGTATGGAAATACGCAAGCTTTGTTGACCTTTTTGCGATGAAGAGTGTCAACGTGAGGGGCATAGCCCCGATACGGTAGATATTTACACGCAAAACCAAAAAACACTGGGTAAGTGTCCGCAAGCCTATCAGGTTAAGTTGGTCAAAAAACTAGGAAAATTGGTGGCAAATATCAAGTGAACCGGAAGTCATGACCGACCTGGGCCTTGTGTTTGGTGACACGCTTACCTTTTCAATTGGTGGGCAGATGTTTGATTTCGAGCTTGTTGCTAATCATGCGTATAAACCCGGAGGGGGCTCCGTAACTTTTTGGTTTCAGGTGCCGGAAAGTGCATATGATGTGATCAAACCGGAAGTCTTTTATATGGGGAGCATGGAGCTTCCAGAGTCCGCTTGGCCCAAGCTTGGAGATTTATGGGAGCGCTACCCAACTTTATCGCTTGTGCCTTTACGAGAACTCACCAAACGCTTCGATGATACGTTGGCCGTTGTGACCAAGCTTACGGTTGGCTTTGCCAGCATGGTCTTGATAATGGCGGGAATTGTAATGGCAGCATCGATCAAGGGTTTTGAGGCGGATGACCGGCAGAAGAATGGTCTTCTTATGAGTATGGGGCTCAGAAAAGGCGATTGCCTGAAACTCAATTTATATGATTGGCTTACGACGGCATTTGTGGCGGGTATCGGCGCAATTGCAGGCACATGGCTTGCTGGCTCGCTTATCTATCAGTCGCAATTCTCTATTCCCTATCAGCCTAATGGGCTTTGGCTACTGAGCATACTTCTTTTGATGTGTGCTGTTGTTTGCTGTGTTGGGGTGCTTTATTGCCGTAAGAGTTTGTCTGCGTCTGTGAATGATTTATTGCGGGAGTAAACGTTCATCTTGCTGCACAGAGACCATTTGGGCTGAATGGATATCGGTACTGTGTAACGAGCTGATCATATTTCTGTAAATAAGGTGCAACAAATCTTGTCATTTAAAACTGGCTTGGCTCAAGTCCTATGAGGACAAGAGTTCCTCTCGTTTTTATCGCAACACCTGTCATCATCTTTTTTTAACGATTTCGCGCTTTAATAGAGGTTCGCTTTGCACTTTGGTGTTGGTGAATGGTGTGGCACGGGAAACCATGCTACCATTGGGATATAAAGTTAAAATTATTCAGGGTGTTTGGGTGTTTCGAATTGTAGCTTTTATTGGACTGGTTTTTAGCATTGTTGCTTGCAGCGATAGTTCACCGCCAGTAGGTGGTAAGCTTAAGGCAGGTATTCTGCCTGACCAAACTGCCGAGCGTTTGCATGAAGAATTTCAGCCGTTGATCAACTATCTGATGGAGGAAACAGGCGAACCAATTGAACTTGTCGTGCCACAAGATTACCAGGAATTGCTAACCTTGTTTGCAAACGGCGATATTGACATGGCTTTCTTTGGTGGGTTGACCTTTTTACAGGCTCAATCTCAATCAGGGGCTGTGCCGCTTGTCGCGCGAGATATAGATACACGGTTTACAAGCCTCTTTATTGCACGGCAGGACAGCGTAGGAGACAAAGTAACAAACTTTGGCGGCAAAAGGTTCGGCTTCGGGTCTAATTTATCGACGTCTGGGCACTTGATGCCACGCTATTTCTTAAAGACCCTGGGTCTGCATCCTGAATATTTTTTTGGCAGTGTAGAGTATACTGGTGCCCATGATAAAACTGGTTTTGCCGTACTGGACGGGACACTGGATATTGGTGTTGCCAATACTCAGGTCATAAGAGGGCTGCTTAAGTCGGGGCAACTTGGTGATGGCGACATAAAAATACTCTGGGAGACGCCGCCTTATACAGATTATGTGTGGGCGGTTCAGTCGACCATTAACCCAACCACAAAAGAAAAATTGTTGGATGCTTTTTTGGCACTTTCCAAAATAGACGAACAACAGCGCCATATTCTGGAAAAGCAGGGTGCAAAAAGTTTTCTACCTGTCCAGGAAGAAGATTTCACAAAGTTACGGGAACTCGCTGTTGAACTGGGATTGCTCTGATGTTTGAACACAGACAGCCCATGCGCACCCGTGTTGGCGATAAACAGCTTTCCAGTCCTTATGTTCGCTATGTTCTGGGTTTCATCGCTTTCATTTTAACCATCACGTTTTTGCTGGGGTCTGTTTTGTGGTGGGAACATGAGCGCGATATTGAACGGTTTACCGAAATTACCGAATATCATCTATTGAGCGAGCAGAGACTGGAAAGAATGGCTATCGAAATCGGGCTTTTGGAGGGCGCGCTCGGTAAATTGAATGTTATTGAGGTGCCACAGAATGTTGATGAAATTCGGCAGGGTTTCCCAAATAAAATCGATACAGCAATGTTTGCGATCAGCCAATATATGACCACATTACGCGCAGCCCAAAACCGCTTTCAAGGTCGGGTTTTTGAACCAGCGTTGGGACGGTTGGAAACAAGTATTGATGATTTGGCGGCAACAGCGGTTCGCTTGAGCCAGTCAGGCGAACTGGAGGCGGCACAACTTATAATGCCAATTGAGGCTCTGGGTTTTCGGATTGCCCAGCTTGATCGACTGCATTCAGCGGCTTATGAAGGCATATTGATTGATGCATCGCATGACAGAACATTAGAGCGCAGCTGGCTGGCTACGGGTGTTGTCATATTATTATTTGTGGTGCTTACAGTTGCCTTTTTAACCCTCAAGCGTATTGATAAACTGGCTAGGGCACAGAGAAAGACTGAATTTGAACTTGCGTCGGCACTTGCGGATGCGCAAAAAGCCAATGCCGCCAAAAACGATTTTTTAACCCATATGAGCCACGACCTGCGAACGCCGCTCAATTCCATTCTTGGTTTTTCGCAGATGATGCGGGTGCACACGTTTGGACCGCTGGGAGACTCGCATTATGAAGAATATGCGAAGCTCATTCACCATAGCGGTGAAAAGCTGGTCAGCATGGTCAATGATGTGCTTGATTTTGCCCGAATTGAAAGTGGTGACTACGATGTACATGAAAGCCGCATCGATATAAGGGAGCAGGCGATAGCCAGCTTTCAACGCTGTGCGGCCAAACCTTACCGGGATTTAGGTGAAAGATATAAAGTACAGATCGCTGCAAATGCGCGCGCATTGAAAACTGATGAACGGGCGATTTCCCAGATACTGGATAACTTGGTATCCAATGCCATGAAATATGCGGGGGACAAGGCGTCTGTTACCGTTGAATGGTATGTGGACGCCAGTGGTTGCGGTGTCCTGAAAGTTGTTGATACCGGGCTTGGTATTCCCAAGCGGCAATTGGAGAAGGTTTTGGAACCTTTTGTGCAAGGCGGCACACTTTTGAAGGCTGACCCTTATATTGCCAGAACCGGAGAGGGGGTTGGTTTGGGGCTGCATATTGTAACCAAATTGTCAGCTATTTTGGAGGCGGAATTTTCTCTCGATAGTCAAGAAGACAAAGGGACTGTTGCTTCCTTGGTTTTCCCTGCTAAAAAATTACTATAGGTCCACCGGAAAGCAGCAGGGCATTGGGGCGTTCGCGAATCGCACTGCCTGTTGATTGCAACGATTCGAATTGAGTGTCTTTGAATTTGGCCAGAGAAGATCCTTCTCAAATATTCTCGGTGGATTTAGCTGTAACCAAGGGTTCGTGCAGTAAAAGCCTGTCTTTGCCGAGGGGGGAAGCCCTATAGTGGTCGTTAAAATTTTATGTGAATTGCGTTTTTTTTCATTTCGCGCCAAAGTCTCTGCGTGGTGGGATAACTTTTATGAACGAGGGATCTGTTGTGAAAACCTTTGTAGGCCGGGTTGCCGGTATGAGTGTGGGTCTGATGGTGGCATCTAGCGCTGTTATGGCCGGTGAATTTAATCCCCAAAAAGCGTCTGGTGCAGAGTGTTATGCGCTGGTTAGTGAATATGCCGGGGGAATTTCTTCGATTTCGTCAACCAAGGAAATGGCTGCTGGCAAGCATGTGGTTTCTGTTGCCGCTGAATTTAAACAGATAATGTCAGCATCCGATCAGGCGCGGACTTGTTATCTTAAAATGATGAGCGCTAAAGACGGAGCTAATCTGGTAGAACTTCGCGCTGGCGCTGAAAGCGCGGCTAAGGTCTTTGCTAATGCCCAAGAGCAGTTTGGCGGCTGGATAGATGAGATGTCGCTGGTACTTTTGGCCGATGTAGCACCAGCAGCTGGCGGTGATACGCAGGCTGATTTAGCTGCAGAAGCACAGATGGAAGAAGGCATGGAATTGCTTATCGATTCTTACATGCTGCTTGAAAATGCCGAAGAGTTGACAGGTAAACTTGCTAGATTAAGCAAGCGCGGCAGTTAAAACCCGTTGCCTCGGATTTTACGTCCGTATTTTGGTAAAACAGATAAAACCCGCTTCGTTGTGAGGCGGGTTTTTTGTGCGCTGTTTAGGTTTGGTCGGGGAACATGAGGGGCTTGTCTCAGGTATCACCGTTTCTGGCCTGTATGAGTGTGTTTGCCCACGGATATTTTACAGCGTTTGCCAGTCAAGAATAACTTTCCCTGATAGACCAGATAACATGACATCAAAGCCCTTTTGGAACTCTGTTGCGGCAAAATGGTGAGTGATAACGGGGGCTAAGTCTAATCCGCTTTCGATCATGGCGATGGTTTTATACCAGGTTTCAAACATGCGTCGGCCATAAATGCCGTGGATTTCAAGGCCTTTGAAAATCACATGGTCCCAGTTGATGCCGGTATTTTCAGGCAGAAGCCCCAGAAGCGCTATCTTGCCGCCGTGGTTGATTGTTGCCAACATACTGTTGAGGGCTGCTGGTGCGCCAGACATTTCAAGCCCAACGTCAAAGCCTTCTGTCATGCCAAGTTCGTCCATAACATCTTGTAGCTGTTGGTTTTCTACATTTACAGTGCTTGTAGCCCCCATTTGGAGAGCTAGGCCCAGCCGGTAGTCATTTATATCTGTGATAACAATATGGCGGGCACCGGCCCGGCGTGCAATCGCCACAGCCATAATGCCAATTGGCCCTGCGCCTGTTATCAATATATCTTCGCCGACAAGGTCAAAGCTAAGGGCTGTGTGGGCGGCGTTGCCAAGGGGGTCGAGGATCGAAGCTAGGTCATCACTTACACCGCCTGGAATAGGGCAGATGTTAACTGCGGGCACCGAAATATACTCGGCAAAGGCACCGGGCCGGTTTACGCCAATACCTTCAGTATTGCGGCAAAGGTGGCGTTTTCCAGCGCGGCAGTTACGGCAGTGGCCGCAGGTAATATGCCCCTCAGCCGAGACACGTTGACTAATGGCAAGGCCCCGGACCTCCGTTCCAAGTTCAACAATTTCGCCAACAAATTCATGACCTACATGCATGGGCACGGGGATAGTATTCTGGGCCCATTTATCCCAGTTATAGATATGAATATCTGTACCACAGATAGCGGTTTTCCTGACCTTAACCAGCACATCATTATGTCCGACTTCAGGCATGGGCACATCTTGCATCCAGATACCTGGCTCGGCCTTTGATTTTACCAGTGCCTTCATTTTTTTGCCCACTTCTTTACTTGATTACGCCAATTTTGCGGCCAACCTTGGCAAAGGCGGCAATGGCATGGTCAAGCTGCTCACGGGTATGGGCAGCAGACATCTGCGTGCGAATACGGGCTTGCCCGTGTGGTACAACCGGGAAGGAAAACCCGATAACAAATATGCCCTCCGCCAATAGCGCGTCTGCCATGTCAGCAGCGGTCTGTGCATCACCCAGCATTACCGGGATGATAGGATGGCCAGCTCCCGCAAGTTCAAAGCCGAGCTCTGCCATTTTTTTGCGGAAATATGCGCTGTTTTCTTCAAGTTGGAGCAAGGGTGTGCGGTCGGCGGCCAGCATGTCGATGACCTTGCAACTGGTCGCCGCAATAACAGGGGCGAGGGTATTGGAGAACAGATAGGGGCGCGAACGCTGACGCAGCCATTCTACAACGTCTTTACTTGCTGCGGTAAATCCCCCAGAGGCTCCGCCGAGAGCCTTGCCCAAGGTGCCGGTGAGGATATCCACACGGTCCTGTACGCCCCAATATTCAGGTGTGCCAGCCCCGGTAGGGCCAACGAAACCAACGGCATGACTGTCGTCAACCATGACCATGGCATCATATTTTTCGGCCAAATCACAAATGGCGGGAAGGTTAGCCAAGATACCGTCCATGGAAAAAACGCCGTCGGTCGCGATTAGCCGAAATCTGGCATCTTTGGCTTCAACCAATAGGGCTTCTAATTCGGTCATGTCATTGTTGGCATAGCGATAGCGTTTTGCTTTGCACAGGCGTACGCCGTCAATAATGCTGGCATGGTTAAGGGCATCGGAAATGATGGCATCTTCTGCGCCTAGAAGCGTTTCAAAAAGCCCTGTATTGGCGTCAAAGCAGCTGGGATAAAGGATTACGTCCTCAGTCTTCAGAAAGGCCGCCAGTTTGGCCTCAAGTGCTTTGTGGATACTCTGGGTACCACAAATGAAACGCACAGACGACATGCCATAACCATATGTAGTCAATGCTTCTTTGGCTGTTTTTACAAGGATTGGGTTATTGGAAAATCCCAGGTAGTTATTGGCGCAAAAATTGATGTAATCTTTACTACCAGTTCCTGCTACATGGACTTTTGCAGATTGGGGCGTTGTTATGATCCGCTCTTGTTTGTAAAGCCCTGCATTGCGGACCTCAGCCAGCTGGTCCCGCAAGTGGTTTGTGTAGCGCGTCGTCATGGTTTTGTCCTCTTATGAGAATTTGCCCTTAAAGCGAAGTTCAGTATATTGGATATCATATCCTTTATATTGTTCAATCTTTTAAATTTACACTATATTGAAAATTTTGGACTTAAAACCACCATCAAGGCCCAGGCACTCAAATCTCCTTTGTTTTCAATGTAGTGAGGAACATCAGCCTGATAGCGCGCAGTATCCCCAACAGACAAAACTTCTTCGATTTGATCATTTTTAACTGCAAGCTGGCCTGCCAAAAGGGTTAAATGCTCTATTGTGCCTTCACTATGGCCCTCTGATTCCAACAGTCCGCTTGGCTCCAATATTAATTCGTACCATTCAATTTCAGAGACCTTGTCAATCGGCCCCAATATCCGCAGGTCACACTTGCCGTCAGCGCTTTGTATCTCTGGAGTTTGGTGGGATTTCATGATGTTTAGCATGGGGCGTTTATACTGAGGCGCTTTGGCTTCGCTTAATAGGGAGGCTATGTCAATGCCCAGCGAGTGTGTCAGGCTCCAGATGATCGCGAGCGTTGGGTTTGTTAAGCCGCGTTCGATTTGGGACAACATGGATTTGGAAATGCCTGATCGTTTGGCAAGCTGGTCAAGTGTGAGTTTGATTTCGCTGCGTCTGGCTTTGATTTTATTCCCAATATCAGGGGGCGCGTTGCGGGTCATCTTGATTATACCTCAGTTAATTTTGTTCATTATATTAAACAAAATTAACTGGAGGCAAGTATAAAGACGCAAAACCTGGCCGTTGACACTGTCTGTATAGGTGGGACGTTCACGTCTGTGACTATGTAGCAAAATTGAACCATTGATGTGCAATATTGCAACGTGTAACGGAGCTTTGTTATTCCTAAGTCTGTTACGAGGAATATTGAAAGTGGGAAATTATGCCAAAAGTAAACAAGCCTGATCCGCAATTTGGCCCTGGGTATCGGGATCATCCTGATCACAAAATCTTGCTGGATCGCCACAGTGGGGGCATCACTGTGAAGATTAGGGGTAATTTGGTGGCCGAAAGCTATCATGCCATACTACTGACAGAAACTGGCTATAGCCCTGTATATTATCTACCTCGATCGGATGTTAATTTTGCGGTGCTGGATACGGTGGACCTGTCCACCTATTGTCCGTTTAAGGGGTATGCAAGGTATTGGCGGCTGGCCGCAGACGATGATGGTGAGCCAATAGCCTGGGGCTATGATGAACCCTACAGCGAAGTCAGCAAGCTATTAGGGTATGTGGCCTTTTATGATGATCGTGTTACGATTGAAGCGAAAAAGCTGCCTGACTACAAGTAACGTGGGGGACATATAAAGTGACAGCAAAATCAGCAGATGGGCGAGGGGCCACACAGCCTAAGCAGGTTGCAAGGTCTCAGGACGACCTCCAGGCCCAGTATCAGCATATCCGTAGCGAAACCGAAGCTCTGACCGCTGAACTGAGTGATGCAGATGCAACAGTTCAGTCCATGCCAGATGCCAGCCCGGCAAAATGGCATTTGGCACATACAAGTTGGTTTTTTGAAACCGTAATATTGCAGGCATTTGGCCGCAATTACAGCCCTTTCAATACGCATTATAATTATCTGTTTAATTCCTATTATGAAGCAGTGGGGGATCGGCAGCCCCGCCCGTTGCGAGGCCTTTTAACGCGCCCATCCTTGTGTGATATAATGGCATATCGGTCGCACGTAGATGCCCATATGGAAGTCATACTTACTGGCTCGATCACGCCTGAATTGGCTGGGCTTGTTGAATTGGGGCTGGGCCACGAGCAACAGCATCAGGAATTGCTTCTCACCGATATTTTACATTTGTTTGCCCAGAACCCTTTAAAACCTGCCTTTCGGGATCCTGGGCCACTTGCCTATGATGCAAGCCTGCCGTTGGCGGGGGGCTATAAATCCTTTAAAGGCGGGTTGCTTGAATTTGGGGCGGATAAGACAGGTTTTTCTTTCGACTGTGAAACGCCGCGCCATCAGCAGTTGGTGCATCCCTTTGCCCTTGCGCTTGCGCCCGTGAGCGGCGGCGAGTGGGCAGCCTTCATTGCAGGCGGGGGGTATGATGATCCCCTGCTATGGCTATCTGACGGGTGGGCAAAGCGGTTGGAAGAAGACTGGAAAGCACCACTTTACTGGGAAAGCAGGGACGGTGTTTGGTGGTCCATGACACTGCGGGGCATGCAGCCAGTGGATTTGGACGCCCCTGTTTGCCATGTTTCTTATTTTGAGGCTGATGCGTATGCTACGTGGGCCGGAAAGCGGCTGCCGAGTGAATTTGAATTGGAACTGGCCGCACAGGACCAACCTGTTCAGGGTAATTTTACCGCGAGTGAGCGCTTGCGTCCGGCACCGCTTCGGGCACCAGAGGGTGTGATGGCGGGGCTATACGGTGATGTATGGGAATGGACATCAAGCCCCTTTACACCTTACCGGGGCTTTAAGCCCTATGAGGGCGTTATGGGCGAATATAACGGCAAATTCATGAGTGGCCAGCAGGTCCTGAAGGGGGGCTCCTGTGCCACACCGTCCGGCCATATGCGGCCCACATACCGAAATTTTTGGCACCCCGAGAAACGGTGGCAATTTACCGGGCTTCGGCTCGCGGAGGACAATTGATGCTCGATAAATTTGGCTGTGAACCCCAGTGGGAAGAGGCAGGCTCTTCACAGGCACCATTGGTGTCTGATTTTCTGTCATCGGTATATAAAGGCCTGTCGCAGCCGCAGAAGACACTTGAGTGCAAATATCTGTATGACAAAAAAGGATCAGAGCTTTTTGACCAGATATGCGATTTGCCAGAATATTATCCCACACGTACCGAAGTGGAAATTTTGCAAACATTCGCGGGTGAAATAGCGAAGGCAGTGGGCACTAACGCTGAAATTGTTGAGCTTGGCAGTGGTGCAAGCCTGAAAACGCGGCTTTTACTATCGGCGATGGATACGCCAGCGCTTTATGTGCCGGTTGATATTTCAAAAGAATATCTACTGGCGGTTTCCCAGACCCTGCGGGCCGACTATCCGGGGCTGGCTGTCGAGCCTGTGGTAGCGGATTTTATGATGCCGTTTAGCTTACCTAAAAAAACGGAAGGCCAGAACCGGCTTTTGTTTTTCCCAGGATCAACTATTGGCAATTTGCACCGGCAGGGCGCGGGTGAATTCCTTAAGTCACTACGGGTATTTGCTGGTGCCGACTATTTTCTGATCGGCGTTGATCTCAAGAAAGATCGTGCCGTACTTGAAGCCGCTTACGATGATGCAGCGGGGGTAACGGCTGAGTTTAATCTCAATATGCTGCGGCGGATCAACCGTGAACTCGGCGCGACATTTGATTTGGGGAAATTCAGGCACCGGGCTGTCTATAACGATACTCTTGGCCGTGTAGAGATGCATATGGAAAGCGTAGTCGAGCATCAGGTGCGAGTGGGAGAGCGTAATTTTAACTTCGCTGAGGGTGAAACTATTCACAGCGAAAATAGTTATAAATACGAGCAATCTGAATTTGAGGCTCTGGCCCATCTCGCCGGTTGGAAGAATAAGCTGTTGTGGACTGACTCAGACAGCAAGTTTGCCGTTTTTCTGTTGGTGCCAGACTAAATATTTAATCTGACTGAATAATTGAGCGGGCTAAAGATTTAATGAATGCCTGATTGACAGCGTTGTCATTGACCCGTAAGTTTCTTCCATAAAATGGAGGGCCGAAACGGTCCCCAAGTGTTTAATGCACGAATTCCCCATATTGAATCAAAGCCTGCGAAAACTGTTGCAGGCCTGTGTTTTTATACATTTTTCGCATCTTAAGGGAACGTAATGCCACAAATATTAAAGATTTTAACAGTCTGTTTGTTATTCGTAGCGTCGCCGGGCCTCCTTGCAAAAGAGACATTGGTTTCGCCAGACGGCAGCCTCACTCTCCATGTTGAGGCCGGTAAAGGCGGTGCCTTTTACAGTGTTCAGCGCGGCGATGAGACGGTGATTGCACCCTCACAGCTTGGATTTCAGGTTAAATCCGGTGTGAATTTGGCGGATGACTTTATGATCACCCGCACGGCAAAAACCAGCTTTGATGAAACCTGGGAGTTGCCGTGGGGCGAACGCAGCAAAGTCCGCAGTCACTATAATGAGCTTTCGCTCGACCTTGAAGGCGCAGCGGATACTCTAACTGTGGTGTTCAGGCTCTTTAATGACGGTCTTGGCTTTCGCTATATATTTCCGGAGAGCGCAGCGGGCGACGAAATTACTGCGGAACTTACCGAGTTTAATTTTGCACAAAAAGGCATGGCCTGGTGGATCGGTGCACGGCAATCTAATCGTTACGAGTATATTTACGATGAAACGCCGATTACGAAGGTGAAGATGGCGCATACGCCGATCACCTTTAAGCTGGACAGTGGCACGCATGTCAGCCTTCATGAGGCTGCGCTTCTGGATTATTCCGGCATGAGCATACGCCGCACGGAAGGCCGTAAATTCACAGCTGATTTGGCACCTAATGCTATCGGTAGCAAAGTTACCTTGAAGGCGGGCCATAAAACGCCTTGGCGCACAATTCAGATTAGCCCTGATGCTGCGGGTCTTCTTGTTTCTGACCTGATCCTTAACCTGAATGAGCCCAACAGGCTTGGTGACGTAAGCTGGGTGGAGCCGGGTAAATATGTGGGCATCTGGTGGGGTATGCATCTGTCTGTCAATACATGGGGATCAGGCCCCAAGCACGGTGCAACCACCAGTGAAACCAAGCGGTATATCGATTTTGCCGCAAAATACGGCTTTGACGGGGTGCTGGTTGAAGGTTGGAATATTGGCTGGGACGGCGATTGGTTCAATAATGGTGCAATCTTCAATTTTACCCAGTCTTACCCCGACTATGACATAGAGGAACTGGGTAAATATGCGACCGAAAAAGGCGTGCGTCTTGTTGGCCACCACGAAACATCGGGTAATGTAGGCAACTATGAAAGCCAGATGGAAGATTCGTTTGATCTTTTTGAAAGTGTGGGTATACGGCAGGTAAAAACCGGTTATGTCGCGGACGCGGGTGATATTGACGGGCTGGATGAAAACGGCAAGCCGGTGAAAGAATTTCACGATGGCCAGTTTATGAGCAACCACCACGAGCGTGTGCTGATTGCGGCAGCCAAACGTAAAATTTCAATCAATGCACATGAACCCATCAAAGCAACCGGCTTGAGGCGGACTTATCCCAACGCTATTTCGCGCGAAGGCGCGCGCGGCATGGAATATAACGCCTGGGGTTCACCGGGTAACCCGCCTAACCATACAACTATATTGCCCTTTACGCGCATGCTTTCCGGGCCAATGGACTTCACGCCGGGCATTTTTGACCTGCATTTTGAAGAAGCCCAGCCTGACAACCGCGTAGATACAACGCTGGCCAAGCAGCTGGCCATGTATGTGGTTATTTATAGCCCCATTCAAATGGCGGCGGATTTGCCCAAAAACTATGAGGCTAATTTGGCACCGTTTCAGTTTATCCGCGATGTGCCGGCTGACTGGTCAGATAGCATCGCGTTAACTGCTGAAATCGGTCAGCATGTAACGTTTGCCCGCAAAGATAAAGCCAGCGACGACTGGTATATTGGCAGTATCACAGGTGATGCTGCCCGGACTATGGAATTGCCTCTTGATTTTCTTGACGCGGACAGGAGCTACAAAGCCGAAATATATGTGGACGGTGAAGGTGCCGACTGGAAGACCAACCCCTATGCCATCAGTATTACCAGTAAAATTGTAACAGCGGCTGATATGCTAACGCTGAATTTGGCGTCAGGCGGCGGTGGTGCCGTGCGCCTCAGCCCTGTTGAGTAGTCAGAGCCAATAAGTTTAGGCGTGAATTAGTGAAGCGCGAGGCCTTGGGGTCTCGCGTTTTTTTTGGCAAGGAAGAGAAGGGGGTTAGTCCCTTCTCAGGGTGTGTGCGGGGTTCAGTTGTGCTGCCACATAGGCTCGGCTTGAGGTTGTTGCCACTGCCAATAGAAAAACAACGGTGGCCGCGATCAAAAACACAACCACAGAAATATTTGACTGATAGGCGAAATTGGATAGCCAGTCTTTCATAAGCCACCAGGCAACCGGCCAGGCAATAATATTAGCGATAATAACCAATTTGGAAAAATCCCATGTTAGCATTGCCACGATATGCTTCACGGTTGCCCCCATCACTTTGCGGACCCCTATCTCCTTGGTTCGGCGTTCAATGACATAGGATGTCAAGCCCCATAGTCCAAGGCAGGCGATCAAAACGGCAAGTCCGGAAAACCCAATGAAAAGGCCAAAAGTACGATTTTCACCAGCATAGAAGGCCTTATATGTGTCGCCCAGCACAGCAGTTTCAAGGGGGTAGTCGGTGATAGTGTTTTCCCAGGCGGCTTCCAGCGCATTTCGGGCGGCTTCCATCTGCCCGTCTTTCACCTTGAGGATCACGGTGCGCACACTGCCAGGATTATAGAAGTAAGAGATCGGCGCAATTTCCGTGCGGATCGAGCGATAATGTGCATCCTTGACAACCCCCACCAGCGTAAAATCATAGCGGAACTCTGTGCCGCCTCGGTTGAACTCCAGCCACAGGTTTTGGCCAACGGCTGCTGTCGGGTTATCAAAACCAGCCCGGCGTAGTGCGGACTCGTTGAGGATAAGCCCAGCTTGTACCTGTGGTTTCTTGGGGTCGGGTCGGCCTGCTTGGTCGGCGGGATAGGCATCGCTATAACTGCGGCCGGTAACAATCTCCATGTTAAGCGCTTCAAAATAGCCAGCTTCTACATTGATCAGGCGGGTGGATACGGTCACTTCCTTGCCGCCTTGCATCATTTGGTAACCAATACCATCAGACAGGTCGCCTGTAGGGATTACAGAGCCGCCGGTTACACGTTCAATCGCATGACTTGCTTCAAGCTGGGCTTTGAGCGTGCCATAGGCGCGGCGCTGATCAGACGGCAGTTGGGCGATTAAGACATTTTCACCGTCAAAACCGAGCGCCTTGGACATGGCATAGTCAATTTGGCCATTGACCACACCGCTGGCGCTGATTAGGCCGATAGCGATGGCAAACTGGGCAACGATCAGCAAAGAGCGCACCCGCGTACCGCTTGTGCCCTGAATAGCCTCTCCGCGTAGCGCGGTCGACGGCTGGTGCCTAGAGACAACCAGAGCCGGATAGATACCTGCAATTGCTGCAGTGAGCAGGGTTGCACCAAAAATCAATGTCAGCATTTCGGGGCCAAAAAGTGTGGTTGATTTTAGCGGGGCGGCAATCATGCCTGCGAACCAGGGTAGGGCGATTTCAGCAAGCATCAAGCCAGCGAACATAGAGGCAACGGCGAGAATACCAGCCTCCAGAAGGAATTGATAAACAATATGCTTGCGGTATGCGCCCAGTATTTTCCTGACACCGATTTCTTTAACTCGATTGGTGGTTTGTACCACCAGCATATTCATGAAGTTGAAAGCGGCAATTGCAAAGGTAAGCACGGCTACTGAAATAAAGACATAAATGTCGGTGCGCTGGCGGAATGGTTTCACTTCGCCGGTGACAGAATTGACGGTTTTTACTTCATTTTGCAGGTCGGCGGTAAAATGTACATCGGCCAAGGGTTGCAATAGTATGACAATGCTGTTGCGTGTACCTTCGCGTGTGCTTTCCATCACTGCCATGATGTTTTCCTGTGCTTGATTGGCGCTGAGGCCTTTCGCCAGCTTGATATAATGGTAAAATTGGTCGGAACGCATAGACTCCCAGATATTTGGCCAGCCCCATAGCTCGGGCGTTTTTTCAATATGGGCAAAAATATTGCCGTTAATATGGGTGTTGGATGGCAAATCCTTGATAACGGCACCGACACGAAAATCAAATTTACTGTCAACAGTGAAGGTATGGCCAACAATATCTGTTGTACCAAAGGTCTTTTTGGCAGCGGATTCAGTAAAAACGGTGCTTTGGATATCGGCAAAAGAAGCTGTGATATCTCCCGCAATGGTTTCGGCGGAAAAAAAGTCAAAAAAGTTGGGATCAACAGGGCTGATGTTTTCCGTAAACTTTTTGTCGCCTTGTGTGATCAGGTGCTGGTTGGAGGCGATCCGTGTAAAAGATTCGATATGCTCTGGCAGGTTTTCAGCGAGGATCGGTGTTACAGGGTTAAAGAAAGTCGCGAAGCGCGCACCAGTGCCAATATTTTCCCAGTTTAGCCGGTAAATACGCTCCTGGTCGGCATACATTTTGTCAAAGCTGGTTTCATGCCGGATGAACAATGCAATCATCAGGCACACTGCAATGCCGAGCGCCAGACCAATGATGCTGATGGCTGAATAAAGTTTGTACTTGGCGATATTGCGTATCGCTGCTTTCCTGTAAATTCCGCTCATTCTTCTTTCCTATTCGCTGCGCTTGTCAGTATAGTTGATGACAATTTAGCAAGCGGTATGCCAAGTATGATGTTGGAAATATTGTTTGTTTATAAAGGGTTATAATAGATCATTATAAGGTGTTTAATATGTGTGTTCGATACTGGACACTTGTGTCCGCATATGAACAAACATAAAAACAAAAAACGCCGGAGAAGAACTCCGGCGTTTTTAAATAGGGCCTGAACCTGACTAGCTGTTGGCGTATCTGGTCAGATGATAGTCACTGTCGCCAAACAGGGTTTCATTCACCATCATGCGTTTCACGTAGGCACCAAGCGCATATTCTTCGGTCATGCCAATGCCGCCGTGCATCTGGATGCTTTCCTGCCCGAATGTGCGTGACGCAGCGCCGATTTTGGCTTTGGCGGCGGATACCGTTTTCATACGGGTTGTTTTGTCCTCACTGCGAGCCTCCACAGCGGCTTCCATGGCGATGGATTTCATCTGTTCATAGTCAACCAGCATATCCACCATGCGGTGCGCAAGTACCTGAAAGCTGCCAATAGGTCGGCCAAACTGGGTGCGGGTGCGCAGATATTCCTGTGTCATATCCCTGACCTCTTCGATCACACCGATGGTGTCTGCACAGAGTGCGGCCGCGCCTCTGTCTACAGTTGCTTCGATAATATGTGCTGCGCCGCCTGCCTCGCCCAAAAGGGTGCCACGCGCACCGTCAAGGATCACATCAGCTGCACCGCGCCCATCCAGAAGTGCATATTTTCTAAGTATTACGCCGTCCGCATCAGCAGGCATCAAAAACAAGCTCGGGCCGCCAGCGTCTGCTGAAATTATCAGCTGCCCCGCAGTATCAGCGCCTAGCACCACAGCTTTGTGACCGTTCAAGATATAGGCATCGCCGTCTGATATTGCCTTGGTGTTTATGGCAAGCGCATTATGGCGCTCACCGGGTTCGTAAAAGCCCGCAGCATATTTCACTTCGCCCACGGCGATATCGGCGAGTTTATCACCATTATCTGTGGCTTCGAGAATATAGGCAGCCAGTACCACGTTGCTTACATAAGGTTCGGGCACCAGACGGCGTCCAAGTTCAGCACATACGGCCATAATATCTACATGGTTGCCATCAAAGCCGCCCGCGCTTTCAGGAAGAGGCATGGCCATAATGCCAAGTTCAGCCAAATTTGACCATAGTTCGGGCAGATGTGTTGCGCCGCTCGCCAATTGCTCACGGTAATTCTCAAATGTATAGGTTTTAGCCAGCGTGCGTTCAAGCGATTGCACCAGCATTTTCTGTTCTTCAGAAAAATCGAAGTTCATTGTGTTTCCTTTAGCTACTGTCGCCTGCCGGTCTAAAAGCCGAGAACCATTTTTGAGATAATCGCGCGCTGGATTTCATTCGAGCCCCCAAAAATGCTGATTTTGCGGGTATTGAGGTAAACCGGCGCTGATGTAGCGTTAGTAAGCGAGCCAACCTGTTCATCGTTACGCCCGGCATCGCCAGCGTGTGGCTGGAAAGGCAAGGCATACAGGCCTGATGCTTCCATTTTCAGCTCATAAATGCGCTGGGCGACCTCACTGCCGCGAATTTTCAGCATTGAGGATACGGGGCCGGGGTCCATGCCGCGTCCGGTTTCTACCAACATGCGCTTGTTGGTGATATCAAGTGCTCTGAGCTCAATTTCAATTTCGGCGATCTTGGTTTTGAAGGACTGGTCTTCGATCAATGGTTTACCGTTTTTCTTCTCGGCGGTGGCGAGGCGTTTGAGGCCTTCCATCTCGTTTTTGGAAGCGCCAATGCCTGCGATGCCAATGCGTTCATTTTGCAACAGGAATTTGGCATAGTTCCAGCCTTTGTTTTCTTCGCCCACCAGATATTTGGCAGGTATTCGCACGTCAGTAAACCAAACCTCGTTGACTTCATGGCTACCGTCGAGTGTGATGATCGGCCTGACCTCTACGCCGGGCGCGTCCATGGGAACCATTACAAAGCTGATACCCATTTGGGGTTTGGGGGCTTTTGGGTCAGTCCGTACCAGACAGAAAATCCAGTCTGCATGCTGGCCTAGTGTTGTCCATGTTTTCTGGCCATTGATGATATAGTCGTCGCCGTCGCGTACCGCCGCGCATTTAAGGCTTGCCAGATCTGATCCCGCGCCAGGCTCTGAAAATCCCTGGCACCACCAGTCGCTGCCGTCCTGAATGCCGGGCAGGAAACGTTTTTTCTGCTCGTCGTTGCCGAAGTTGATCAAGACAGGCCCCAGCATTGATACACTGAACGGAAGCACTCGCGGCGCGCCGTGTGCATAACATTCTTCGTCAAAAATGGCATATTCAATGGGGGTCCAGCCGGTGCCGCCGTGCTCAAGCGGCCAGAGCGGTGTTGACCAGCCCTGTTTGGCCAATATGCCGTGCCAGCGCTTATATTGTTCTTTGTTCAAGTGGCCCTTGGCCTTGGTCACATTCATCACATCTTCGGGCAGGCTGGCTTTTAAAAAAGCCCGGACTTCATCCCGGAACGCGGTTTGCTCTGCTGTGAGGCTAAAATCCATGACAATCTCCAACTAAAATCTTGCGGTTGTCTCTTAATGTAGGAGCCATTTTTCGCTTGTCCACAATAATTAATGATTAACATTATAGGCGCAATAAACATGCGACAATCTGCCGATCACCGTATGTGGAAAGGGGGATGCACTTTATCCTTGTTTTTCGTGATCGGGGGCTAAGTTACTATGGGTAATCTGAATTGAATTTATGGTCAGCAGCAGTATGTTATGCTCTTGGTGGTGACATAAAGGGGGCTGGTGGTAATGACAATCGGTTTAAATGTGAATGGGCATGATATTTCTGTCGATGATGACGGTGAAATGCCGCTTCTTTGGGCAATCCGTGACGAGTTAAAACTAACAGGCACCAAATTTGGCTGCGGTGTCGGTGCCTGCGGTGCCTGTACTGTGATGGTTGGAGGCATTCCCATGCGCAGTTGTGTCACTCCGCTGGAGGCTGTCGAGGGTGAACAGATCACCACGATCGAAGGTCTGGCGGCTCCCGATGATGTAACAGAGGTGCAAAAAGCATGGATTGTCGAGCAGGTGCCCCAGTGTGGGTACTGCCAGTCAGGTATGATTATGGCTGCAACCGCCTTGCTCGCGGAAACTCCTGAACCATCGGATGATGATATTGACGCTGCGATGACAAACATTTGCCGCTGTGGCAGTTATCCTAGGGTTCGAAAAGCGATCAAGCGTGCGGCTATAGCCATCCGGACTACGGAGGTAGGCAATGGTTAAGTTTTCGCGGCGCGGTTTTATGATTGGCGGAGCTGCTGTTGGCGGCACACTGGCGTTGGGTGTTGGGTTTTTAGCATCGGTTGATACGGATGGGCTTGGTAGCGTGGTTCGCAGTGACGGTGTGGTTGACCTGAACGCCTGGGTTACCATCCACCCTGATGGCCAGATTGTCTTTTCCATTCCGCGTAACGAAATGGGGCAGGGGGTATTTACTTCGCTGCCCATGTTAATTGCTGAAGAGCTTGAGGTGGATCTGAACGCGGCCAATGTTTCAGTGGTGCATCCCACGGAAAACCTGCCGGTTTACGCTAATTTTGTGCTGGCGCTGCGCAAACGCCCTGAAATGCTCAGTGGTGTAGGCGATTGGGTCGGCAAAAAAATATTTGGTCTTGTACCGTTCATTGCAACGGGCGGCAGCAGCAGTATTGTGGATGCTTATACACCTCTGAGGCGTGTGGGCGCAGCGGCGAGGGAAATGTTGATCTCGGCTGCTGCAAAAAAATGGGGTGTAGTGAAGCTGGATTGTTACGCTGAAAATGCGCATGTGGTTCACCGGCCATCGGACAGGCGGCTCAGTTACGGCGAGCTGGCGGCAGCTGCCGCAGCAGAAAGGCCGAACAAAAATCCGAAACTAAAACCTGTGTCCGAACATAAGCTGATAGGCACCGCACAGCCGCGTCTTGATATCCCGGAAAAAACCCGTGGTGAAGCCATGTTTGGTATCGATATAGAGCTCAAAGGGATGCTCTATGCTGTTGTCGTGCAAAGCCCCGTATTTGGAGGCACGGTACTTTCGGTAGACGATGAAGCTGCGCGCAAGGTGAAAGGCTACCATAAAACCGTTGATATGGGGGACGGGGTTGCTGTGGTCGCTGAAAATACCTTTTACGCCAAAAAGGCAGCGGCATTACTGAAGATAGAGTTTGATACGCACGGCAACGAGAATTTGAACAGCGTCGGGATCAGCGCCTTGCTACACGGTGCGCTTGACGGCGGGGAAACACATGTCTTTGAAGAGACAGGAAAATTTGAAACGGTTTTGGCTGCTGGCGAGCCGTTTGAAGCAACCTATGAAGTCCCCTATTTGGCGCATGCCTGCATGGAGCCAATGAACGCAACAGCCGTTATCAGGGACGGACACGCTGAAATCTGGACCTCGACACAAACGCCGTTGAGCATGCAATGGGCGGCAGACCGCAATATAGAGGGACTGAAGAGTGTTACTGGGCACACGATGCTCTCTGGCGGCGGCTTTGGTCGTCGTGCAGAAGGCGATATGGTTGCACATGCTGTTAAAGTCGCAGCTGCTATGCCAGGAATCCCGGTGAAAACCATTTGGTCACGCGAGGAAGATATCCAGCATGATATGTACCGCCCGGCAGCTGTAGCCAAAATCAAAGCAGCAATTGGCGACGACGGCAGGCCATTAGCGCTTGATTATAAAGTTGCTTTGCAATCGGTGGAGTTAAGCTTCAGCCGCCGTAATATGCCCTTTGAAAGTGGCGGACTTAATGATCCGGGCAGTGTAGAGGGCGCGCATCACATGCCGTATGCCATTCCAGCAAAACGCATATCAAATGCCAATATTGATATTGCTGTCCCTGTGGGCAATTGGCGTAGTGTGGGGCATTCCTTCAATAGCTATTTTGTCGAAAGCTTTATTGATGAACTGGCAGCGAAAGCGGCGGTTGATCCGATGCTCTACAGGCTGGGCCTTCTGGCTGGTCATAAACGAATGACAGCTCTGGTTGAAAAACTTGCCGAGCGATCGCGTTGGGGCGCCCCGGTGGGTAGAGGCCGGGGGCGTGGTATCGCGGTCCATCCTTCATTTCGGTCTTTTGCGGGGCAGGTGGTTGATATTAGCATGCAGGATGACGGTGCGGTAAAGATCGACCGGGTGACCTGTGTGATCGATTGTGGGCAGGTGGTAAACCCGGATACAGTAGTCGCACAGATGGAAAGTGGCATTATATACGGGTTAACTGCGGCCATGTACGGTGAAATCACACTGGAGGATGGCCGTGTGCAACAATCAAATTTCCCAGATTATCCGATGCTGCATATGCATCAGACCCCGGATATTGATGTTCATATCATGGAGAATGGTGAACTGCCTGGCGGGGTGGGTGAACCTGGCACGCCGCCTGTGTTTCCAGCGCTTGCGAACGCCTATTACGCTCTGACAGGCGACCGGCTTCGGTCGATGCCGCTAGTGAAACACGGTGTGGTATTTGCGTGATGTAGATGGATTAAATCATATCCTTACTGTAACTATTTTCTTGGACCACCGGAATAGTGAATGTGGTACAGGTGCCACAATCAGGTTTGCTTTTGAACACAAACACACCGTGGTGTTGGGCAACTAGGTCTTGTACCAGTGTGAGCCCAAGGCCTGTGCCTTCTTCTCGTTCTTTAGCCATAGCACTGCTGGCGGCCTTGCCAAAGCGACGTAATATTATTTCCTGTTCTTCGAACGGGACACCGACACCTTCATCTGAAATTGTGAACTGGACGTGAGTTTCAGATATTTGTTCCGCGAAAAAGCGCACAACCCCTGGGGGTTTAGTGAATTTAACGGCATTGGTTAGCAGGTTGAGGATAATCTGTTTCAAACGTGTCGGGTCGGCATCCATTTCAATGTCTTCATCAAATCGTTCATGAATAACAGCAACGGATCGCCCGGTGGCACGTACATTAATCATACGGTGGCATTCATGCAGGATGCGGTGAGTTGATATTTTTTGGAAACGCATCTCCATTTCGCCGGCCTCAATTCGCGAAACGTCCAGTATATCGTTGATAATTGCCAGTAGGTGCGTACCGGACGTATGGATGTCTTCAACATACGATTGGTATTTTTCGCCGATTCCGGTTTTTAGGCTGTCATCCTTTACCAGTGAAGAAAAGCCGATGATAGCATTGAGCGGTGTTCTCAATTCATGGCTCATATTTGAAAGAAATTCGGATTTGGCCTTATTTGCAATTTCCGCAAGTTCTTTGGCTAAATTAGATTCCTCAATTGCTTCGGACAGGTCACTTGTACGCAGGGAAATTTCTCGTTGCAATTCAGTTTGCCGGTACGCAATGCTTTTGGAGATGGGGCGTAACAGCAAATAACATGTGAACAGGCCAAGCAGCAAAGCAATGGCAGAAGCACCTGCGGCTTCCTCAAGGTCTTGTAATAAATCACTGGTAAACAGGTTCTGCGGGTAGGCAATAATAATTGTGCCAACCCGTGAGTTGGTAACATCCAATAAAGGTATCTTACTATACAGATAGTCCTTTCCGTCATTAGCGACGAGTAGCCCTGAGTTGTTGTCTTTTTTATCTATATAAGCGGTCTGTAGAACTTCAGAGGCGTGTTCTGTTGAGAAACTGTTTCCAACAACAATATGGTCGCTGTATGTGTCCCATTTGCCTTGCCATCCAAAAATAGACTTTCCTGCTAACCAGTCGGTTTTGTTTAATAGCGGTTTCTCAACCAAAATAACTACTGAAATATCCAACTGTTCCGAGGCGCTTGCCCATATTTCATCAAGCTCCCGCCCTAGTTCAATAAAACCTTCAAGTTGTCCATCTGAGTAAATTGGTTTTACAACCCTGAAGGTGAGTGAACCCAGGGGTCCAAGTTCAACGCCAGAGCTGAAGTCCCTCGTTGTTTCTGCGGCCAGGGTCGTGTGCCTGTTGATGATATCCCCACTGCGCTCGGGAGCGTGTAAACGTGTAATATTACGCTTGTTTGCCGCGTTGAAATATAAATGGGAAATCCCCAGATATTTTTTAAGGGTCTCATAATCATCGGCAAAATCGCTTTGGAATTTGGCACTGTTGTCCTGACTAAGGCTAAAATTCAAACGATGCTGATGCGAGAGGTTTTCCAAAATAGCACTGAAAGCAGTGCGGTAGGTTTCCAATTCTATTTCATAAAATTTAGTGAATTTTTTGCTAACATCAGCCAGATCGGCAGAGCGTTGGTCTTCCAAATTGAAATAGGCTGCGCCCAGAATAGAAAGCCAGGAAATCAAATAAACAATCACGAAGGATGCCATGATTTTAAGTCTGAATTTGGAAACGCCACTTTTCAACAGCATCGATTTCTCCGGTAGGCTTTGCGGAATGCGGACAGTCAAAAGGGATGTTAAAGGCAGAGAGTAAAGGATTTCTGAACAAAGCCGCAATTGGTGAAGCCGAATTCCTCAATCAGGTAAAAGGGTTATCTATTCTGCTGGTTCAAGCATGGGTTCAATTATAATAACAGCGTATTATTTGAATTTTGACAGGCCTTTTTTGTTTTTTCTCGCCAAAAAAGAAGACCGGGCTAATTTCTGCGTTACGCAAGTTATGCGCTGAAGTTACGCATAAAAAAATAAAGGAAAAACGAATGGTTGTTAGCACAAAGTTACGCGGCAATATTGCGGTTGTGACAGTGGATAATCCGCCGGTTAATGCGCTCTCATTCGCAGTGCGGCATGGACTTGCTGGCCAGATGGCTGATCTGGATGCCAACCCGGCTGTGAAGGCAATTGTTATTGTATGTGACGGGCGTACATTTATAGCCGGTGCCGATATTCGTGAATTTGGTAGCCCGCCAAAATCGCCACACTTGCCGGATGTGATTAACCAGATTGAGGCTACGGAAAAGCCCGTGGTTGCTGCTATGCACGGCACGGCTCTTGGCGGGGGGCTGGAAGTGGCCCTTTCCTGCCATTACCGGGTTGCTGTGCCAAGTGCGAAAATAGGCTTGCCAGAAGTGAAGCTGGGCATTTTGCCTGGTGCAGGCGGCACCCAACGCCTGCCGCGTCTGGCAGGGCCTGCCAATGCGCTCGACGCCATCGTAAGCGGGCGGCATGTATCAGCGAAAGAAGCGTTGGCATGGGGAGTAATCGACGAAATTACCGAGGGGGATTTACTTGAGGCGGCCATTGCCTGTGCGGAAAGTAAAATTACCGTTGGCCCTCGACGAACGGGCGATATTGTTATTGATGCCAGCGAGTTTGATCAGGCATTTTTTGATAGTTTTCGCAACAAGGTTGCGAAACAGACACGTGGATATTTTGCGCCCGAACGCTGTATCCAGTGTGTGGAGGCCGCAGTTACGTTACCGCTTAAGGAAGGTTTGCAGCGTGAGCGTCTATTGTTTGGTGAATGTATGGCAAACCCACAATCAAAAGCCCTGCAACATGTGTTTTTTGCGGAGCGACAGGTTAGTCGGATCCCCGGTGTTACGAAGGAAACAGCGCGCCGCGAGATAAAGCGTGTGGGTATCATTGGTGCAGGCACCATGGGCGGCGGTATTGCCATGAACTTTGCCAACGCCGGCATCCCGGTTACCATCCTTGAAGTGCAGGAGGATACGCTTGAGCGTGGGTTAAAAGTGGTGCGCAGCAACTATGAGCGCTCAATGAAGCGCGGCAAACTGTCTGACGCACAAGTTGAGGAGCGTATGTGCTTATTCGCCGGTACGCTTCATTATGAGGATATGGCGGACTGCGACCTGATCATTGAAGCTGCCTTCGAAAATATGGAAATCAAGAAACAGATATTCGGAAAACTGGATCAGGTAGCAAAACCCGGAGCCATTTTAGCTTCCAACACCTCTTATCTGAATATTGATGAAATCGCGGCCTGCACTGATCGTCCAGAAGATGTTTTGGGGCTGCATTTCTTTTCGCCTGCGAATGTGATGCGCCTTCTGGAGATTGTACGTGCTGAAAAAACAGCACCTGATGTGCTGGCGACCTGTGTCGATCTGGCAAAGAAAATTCGAAAGGTTGGTGTTGTTGCGGGCGTATGCCACGGGTTTATTGGCAACAGAATGTTGTCACCTTATGGCCGTGAAGCTTACTTGAATGTAATTGAAGGCAATCGGCCAGAGGAAGTCGATGAGGCGCTTTACGGTTTTGGCATGCCGATGGGGGCATTGACGATGTCAGACATGGCAGGGCTGGATATTGGTTATATGAGTAGGCAAAGCATGGGGCGCGCGGCTTATGAAACCAAGGCTTATGACTGGGTGGACCGGGTTGTGGAGGCTGGGCGCAAAGGCCTGAAGGCTGGTGCAGGCATTTATGATTATGATGAGGGGAGCCGGGTGCCTAAACCTTCAGGCTATGTTATGGACATCATCGAAGAGGAAAGCGCGAAGCTTGGCATTGAACGTACAAGCAAGTCGGCGGATGTCATTGTTGAACGTAGCCTGATGGCCCTGATCAATGAGGGCGCAAAAATCCTTGGGGAAGGGCACGCCTACCGCGCCGGTGATATTGATATTGTTTATATCAACGGTTACGGCTTCCCGGCGTACCGAGGTGGCCCAATGCATTATGCTGACAGCCTTGGGTTGAAGACAGTTTACGATAAACTCTGCGAGTTTCAGGCTGAAGCCCCTCGTTGGTGGACCCCCGCACCTTTGCTAGAGAAACTTGCAAGTGAAGGCAAAACATTTGCCGAATATGACCGCGAAAATACGGGTTAATTTATTGGAGCTTACAAATATGCCAAATGAATATTTAAAAGGGCTCTTTAGCCTGGAAGGCCAAACAGCACTGGTGGCTGGTGCATCTTCAGGCATTGGTGCTGAATTTGCCTCGGCACTGGCGAAAGCGGGTGCGAATGTGGTGCTGGGTGCGCGGCGCGCGGACCGTATTCAGGCGCTAGCGGATACAATCACGACCGAGACTGGGCGCAGGACGCTCGCGGTGGCGCTAGATGTTACAGACGGTGACAGTGTGAAGGCGGCTTTTGACCAAGCGGAGGCTGAAATTGGCACACCGACGGTTATTTGTAATAATGCAGGCATCGGCAAAGCCCAGTTGGCCCTTAAAGACAGTGAAGACGACTGGGATAGGGCTATGAATACCAATTTGAAAGGCATGTGGCGCGTAGGCACCGAAGCGGCACGGCGGATGATGGCTGCGGGCAAGGGGGGCTCGATCATCAATACAGCGTCTATTCTGGGGCTGAATGCGGCACCGGGACAGCTGGTTTATGCGACCAGTAAAGCTGGCGCTGTGCAAATGACCAAGGTGATGGCGCTCGAGTGGCAGCGGTACGGCATCAGGGTTAATGCCCTGTGTCCCGGTTATTTTGTCACTGAAATTAATGACTTTTTCCTGGAAAGTGAACAGGGCGCTGAAATGCTGCACCAAACACCAGCACGGCGTGCTGGCAAGCTTGAGGAATTGGTGCCGCCGATGTTGATGCTGGCGTCACCCGCAAGCAGTTTTACCACGGGGGTTGCGTTGCCGGTTGACGGTGCACATTCGGTAAGAATTCCATAAGCGGACCAAAAAGCTATTGGCCGTTTGGTATCAAAACAGATATTATATTCGAAGAACTTCTTAGAGCGACGGAATACAAAAAAAGGGGGCAGTTGCCCCCTTTTTCAATAGTATTTCAGATAAGGTCTAGAAGTTTGCTCTGAGCGCTACACCAAAGACCCTTGGCTCGTTCACATAAGCTGTCAGGTTGTTGAAATCGATGCCGCCTTTAACATTCACTTCGTTAGTGATGTTGCGTGCGAAGCCTGCGACTTCATATTGGCCGCCATTCCAACGGTAGCCGACTTTCAGGCCACCTTCGAAATTCCCTGACGTGGTAAATTCAACGGATTCGTACAGGAACAGATTAGTTTTACCCTGGAATGCCCAGTCGGTGAAAAGGAACACTTCGCCATTGCCAACTTCTGCCGAATAATCAGCAGTGAAGTTTAATGTCCATTTCGGTGCTTGTGGCAGTGGGTTACCGTCCACAATGGCACGGCCGTTGGCGTCAATGTCATCCAGAACCGTGCAAATCAGACTGCCAAAGTTGCCACATGTACCAACCCGTAGGCTGTCGTCTTTAAGCTCGGTATCATTATAGCTAAGGCCAGCGGTAACGATCAGCCCTTCGCTTACCAGAAACTCAATGTCGGTTTCAAAGCCGAAACCAACAGCTTTATCCGCATTGACAAGCTGAATAAAGTTGCCGCCGCCGCCAACTGCTGAAAGCTGAAGGTCGTTAACCCGGTAATAGAAAGCCGCACCGTTCCAGCGCAGACGGTTTTCCATCAGGTCAGCCTTGAAACCAGTTTCGAAGGACAGAATGGTTTCTTCGGTGGCTGTGGAGGGGCTTCCAAAAAACGCAATGTCACGCGCCTGAATGGTTGGTGCCCGAAAGCCGCTGGCTACACGGGCATAAATTGAGGCGTCATCGCTGACATTGTGATTAAGGGAAACATCCCAGCTGAGTTTTGAACCGCTGAGTTCTTCTGTGAAGACTTGTGTGGTGCCACCTGAAACCGCACGAAGGGTTTTTTCATCGTCAGTGTAACGAAGGCCCATAGTTAATGTGGTGGCGTCGCTCATATTATAAGCGGCCTGGCCAAAAAGTGCCCAGGTTGTGTTTTTATGGCGTGCCGGTGTTGCCGGAATGAAAAAAGGATCCGTGCTAATGGTCATGTCAGAATTAAAGTAGAAAAACCCAACTTGGTAAAACAGCTTGTCGCTGGCTTGTACTGCGAGCCGCAATTCCTGAGTAAACTGGTCCAGTTCATCGGTTGAGCCTGAAGTGGTAGACTGGAACGGAATGAAACCCGGGCCTGTTGAGTTGCCGCCGTCAATATCTCCGAGGCTGATACCGTCCGCTGTTTCAAAAGCGGTGATCGATGTGAGCGTCATGTCATCGCCGAAATCATAGGTCAGGTTCAGGCTTGTACCCCACTGATCATATTCTTGTGGGTTATTGTGGGTATCCCCAAAGAAGACTGTATCGCGGTCAAAGTTTTCGTTCAGGTCATTACTGCCTTTGGTGAGGACATTGGCACGGAACAAAGCGGATGTACCTTCGATAGAGCGCACATGAAAGTTAAACAACATGTCAAGATTGTCGGATGGCTCCACCAAGAACTGGATGCGTGCGGCTTTTTCGTTAAAACCACCCATTGCACCGTCTTCACCGGTGAAGGCGTTGTCAATATAGTCGCCACGGCGCTGATACAGGCCGGAAACACGTGCTGATACAGCGTCAGAAAGGCCACCCCCGGCGGCAGCTTCAATTGTTGTTGTGCCGAATGAGCCGTAGCTGGCACTGACGTAACCGTCAGCCTCTTGTGAAGGTCTGCGTGTGTCAAATTTGATGATGCCCGCAGGTGTGTTGCGACCAAACAGGGTGCCTTGTGGTCCGCGCAAGACTTCAACGCGCTCTATATCAAAAAGTGGGAAACTTTTCAGAACCACATTTTCCATAACCACATCATCCATAATGATGGATACGGGCTGGGAAGCCACTAGGTCAAAATCAGTATTGCCAAGCCCGCGAATGTAGAAGCGCGGGGCAACACGGCCATTTGAGGATTCGGCATTAAGGCCCGGAATTCGCGCAGACAACAAGCGGATGTCTTCACCGCCAGCCGCAAAATCCAATACATGGCGCCCACGTAATGTTGAGACTGAAATAGGTACGTCTTGCAGGCTTTGCTCGCGTTTTTGTGCGGTGACTACAATTTCTTCAAGCGCAAACTCACTATCTGCGGCCTGGGCGGTAACGCCAGTGGATATGGCTAGTATCGAACAACCAAACGCAAAGCATGCTGATTGGGTTCCAATGGATTTTTTCATGGTGGGCTTCCTCTATGATGGCACATTTTTGTTGTGGGGCGGCAAAAGAGCCTGATTCTGGAGGGAGGGAGCCATAAAACTGGCCGCTACCATATCCAGAATGCGTCCAGGATTTGAGTCTGCATAGATACCGGAAGATAGCGACTTATATGTATACAATATATAGTGCGTATGGTGTCGTTTTGCGCAATATGTTGCACAAAAGCCACCGCAGCCTCGCTGGTTACATTTAGGCCATTACAAACAAGTCTGGTGAATTATGTCTTGATATAACAGAGAGCATCATAGAAATGGCATTGAAAATATAGCAAAATACTTCACGAAAAAGATAAGCCCGCCCCCCATAAAGGGACGAGCTTGGTTTTGTTTGTGCCTGACCGTTTAGAAACGGTAGCGCATGCCAAACTGGATGCGGTAAGCAGACGGGATACGAGCTATATCCGGTGTGGATGTTACCGAAGAGCTAGGTGCACTGTAGATATACTGTGAACCATCACCGCTGATAGCGACATCTGCAAGCGGTACGTTTGACGGTTGGAAGATCGCGTCAAGGCGGCCCCAGTCACTGTCGATCAGGTTACCAAGGTTCTGGATATCAAGGATGAATTCAACCTTATGTCCATCCATGACTTCAACTTCCTGCAAGAAGCGCATGTTCACCCGGTTTACCCAGCCAGTGCGACATGAATTGCGCGGAATGATTTCCCCGCGATATTCGCTCAAGCAGTCGTCAGAGTTGATTGCAGCATCAAGACTATTGAGGAAGGCGGCGTCCCCTGTTACCAGCGGATCGCTTAACCCGTCTGGCACATAGAAGAGGTTCGGGCCTGGGTTATCAGCTGAGTTGAAATCAGCGAGGAAATTACCACCAAAGGCACCCGTGCCATTGAAGATGTAGCTGAAGTTACGGCCTGACCGGCCAGTGTAAACGAAGCTGAGTTGTGTTTTATTCTCACCCCAGATTTCTTTCTCCCAGCTCACCGTTGCTGTTACACGGTTTGGAATTTCAAATCGTGAAGTCGAAAGGTCAGCATCGTTCAAGTCGCGCTGCGGATCGAAAGCGTATGTCTCAAATCCAACAAAGCGATTATAGGAGCGAACATCTTCCACATTCTGGTATGTGTAACCAAAGGTGGTTGAGAACAGGCCCCAGTCTGTATCGAAGTCTTTAGCGATATCGAACGAGATAACGGTGCTACCGCCTTCGTTGGTGTTGGTGACAATATAGTCAGCAAAATTAAAACCAAAGGCACCATCAGTATTGTCGTAAACAGGCCGACCATCAGGGGCTGTAGCGATTTGCTGGCGACGGCCTTCATATACATTGTAGCCATTTTTAACGTTTGTGAAGATACCTTCCAGCGTTACGTTCCAGTCATCACCAAGGCCAATGCTGGACAGATCAGCAACATAATCAAGCGCTAGGTTATATTTCCAGCTGGACAGGAGCTCTGTGTCTGGGTGGATCGCATCCACGTCGCCTACAGGGTTCACACCCAGATATTGCTGGAACTCGTTAGAAATAGCATCTGCGTTTGGCAGGTTGGCAACCGCATTGTTAAAGCTTGTTGCGATTGGTTCACCAAAGAAGGGCGCAAAGAAGCCAGCGAACGTGCGTGTGATACCATTGCCTGCATAGCTGTTTGAGACCATGATCAGTGGTGTGCCGCCACCAAACAAGCCTGCACCACCACGAACAGTCAAACGATCCGTTGGTGTCCAGTTAAAGCCAATGCGCGGCATGAACAGGTCTTTTCCGTCCATGTTTTGGGTATTGTCAAAGCCGTTCCGGTCAACAAAGTTTTGGTTGAACGGTATAGGGTCGCTGTTGTTGATCCAATCATAGCGCACGCCTGCTTTGATTGTCAGATTATCCGTGACCAACCATTCGTCCTGCAGGTAGAGCGTGTTTGTATCCTGTGCAAATACAGCGTCTGCATCGTTCTGCTCACCAGTGTTAGAACCACCAAACAGAAGGGCAAACGGTGTGCGGTTTTCCAAGTCATCAAGGCTCGTAAATAGAAGTTGCCCACGTGAGAAAGGCAGGAATACGTTCGCAACCTTGTTGCGCTCTTGCTCGAAGCCGCCTGTGAACGTGTGGTTACCTGTTGTATAATCTGCCTTGAAGCGGAAAATGCGCGAGGTGTTATCCAACGTGTTATTGTGACGGAAACGGTCACCGCCTGCTGCAATGCGACCGCCAGAGGGCAGGTCAATCTGGAAATCAGGTGTTGAGCTGTCGATACTAACCTGACGGTTTTCAACATCCTTATAACCAACTTTCAATTCTGTTGAGAAATTGTCAGTCCAGTCAGAGAAAAGCTGGAAGCTATAGCTGTCAAGCCGTTCGTTAATGTTGTAGCGGTTGGTGTTTAATACAGCGGTTTCGGGAAAATCATCAAAGATAACATCGCCGTCAGCACGCTGATATGTGGCACTTGCCCGATGATTGTCATTGATATTCCAGTCAAACTTGAGAAGGATTTTCTCGTCTTTGTCTGTATCAGTTGCAGCGAATGTGCCCGGATCGAAGCCGTAAACATCCTGGAAAATCTGGATGGCACGGTCTACATCGGCCTGGTTTACACCATTGATGTTTGCGATTGTGTTTGTATTTGCCGGGCGTGTGGTCTCAAAGTTTTCATAGTTTGCAAAGAAAAAGAGCTTATCTTTGATGATTGGGCCACCCAGTGTCGCACCAAATGTCTTTTCACTAAAGTCACCAATTGCCAGGCCTTCACCTTTGCTGGTGTTTCCTGTGAGGCTGTCATTGGTATAAAAACCATAAGCACTGCCGTGGAATTCGTTGGTGCCTGATTTGGTGACAATGTTGATGTTACCGCCAAGGAAGTTCCCGTATGTGACATCAAAAGGTGCAACATTCACATTGATGGCAGCAACAGCATCAATCGAGATAGGGGAGCGCTGTGTCGCGGACGCATTCAGCGAAAGGCCGAAGTTATCATTTTGCGCCACGCCGTCAACTGTCACGCTATTAAAGCGGAAGTTTTGACCAGCGATCGAAACAGCAGGGCCGCGCGGCACGCTGTCATCAACTAGGATTTTGGAATCTGTTTCCAAGACGCTGACAAAATCACGGGATACTGAAGGAATACCCTCGATTTCTGTCTGGCCAAAGTCACGGCCTGCACCGGTGCGCAGAGCAGCCAGGACACGGTCACTTGTTACGACAATTTCTTCAAAAGCAACGTTGGCACCAGAGCCATCATTGGCGAGCAAAATCACAGATTCAGTTTCACCCAAATCAAGACGTACATCTTGTACATTATTAGGCGCGTCTGCAATAACACGGCTCTGATCTGTGAGGCGGACAACATAAGGACCTCCAACAGGCAGACCTTTTGCAATTAAAACTCCCGCACTGTTTGTTGCGCGGTCAAAAGTCCGTCCTGTAGGGACGTGCAAAATGGTGACCGATACACCTGATAGATTTGTTCCTGCGGTATCAACTACACGGACACGCATGGCCGATGTGGTCGACTGCGCTGTGGCCACGGTGCTGATTGCGACAACAGCCGAAGCGACTGAAGTCAGCAACGCGAAGCGTCTGATAGCTTTCATGAAATTGTCCTTACTGAGCTTGTTATTCTACCAATTGAGTATTCTGTGACATCAAGATGTTGTTTTTCTTATCGCATGCTTGTTCTGTATTTCTGTCCAGCAGCCTCTTGACGTAGATGTCTTTCTGCGCCACCTAGGCAAAGCACGCACGATGCTAAGTCGACACTAATTATGTTGACTTTTTAGTCAAGATTAGGGGCTTGATAGTGTGTAAAATTTGGAAAAAAATGGGGAATGTGCGGCAAATATGCACCGGTTTATTACGGTTTTATTACAATGGGCGTATGGCTGAGTTATGAAATATGAAAAAACGCTCGTCAAAGGGCATTTAATCCAAAGATATAAACGGTTTCTGGCTGACGTGACGCTGGAAAGCGGTGAGGTTGTCGTTGTCCACTGTGCCAACCCTGGTTCTATGGAAGGTCTGAAAAGTCCCGGCTCAGTTGTGTATTTGTCGCCTAACCAAAATCCCAAGGCCAAACTTGATTGGCGCTGGGAATTGATTGATGTTGGCTCGTCCCTTGTAGGGATCAATACTTCGCGTCCCAATGCTATTGTCGAAGCGGCAATCCTGGGGGGCGAAATTCCTGAATTAGCAGGTTTTTCGGATTTGCGTCGTGAAGTTAAATACGGGAAGAACAGCCGAATTGATATTTTGCTTGAAGGGCCTGGCCTTTGTTACGTGGAGGTCAAGAGCGTGACGCTGCGTGTAGGTGTTGAAGCCAGATTTCCAGATTCAGTCACATCGCGGGGCACTAAGCATTTGCAGGAACTTGGTAATATGGTGGTTGCAGGCCACCGGGCGGCGATGGTCTATTTGGTCCAGAGAAACGACTGCACGCGGTTTTCTGTGGCTGAGGAAATTGACCCAACCTATGCAAGTGCGTTAAGACAGGCCTCAAAGGCAGGCGTGCAACTCATTTGTTACGAATGTGATATATCGCTTGAAGGCATTTCCATTGGAAGGCCTCTGCCAATTTTTATTTGACCGACGTTAACCGCGTTACAGTTTTTAGGCTTTTTGATGACATATATAGATGCCGGGACGGCTCCAAATTCACGCACAGGGGCGATAAAACTGCATGGCCCCGAAGCAATGGACGGCATGCGTGCAGCGGGCAAGCTTGCGGCAGAAACCCTTGACCATGTCACCCCTTATGTTGAGGCAGGTATTACCACAGATGAACTAAACAGTATCTGCCATGATTTTGTAACATTGAACGGGGCAGTCTCTGCACCGCTGAATTATAGAGGGTTTCCAAAATCAATCTGTACGTCGATTAATCATGTTATTTGTCACGGTATTCCCGGCCCCAAAAAGCTGAAAAAAGGCGATACGCTTAATATTGATGTGACGGTTATTCTTGATGGCTGGTTCGGTGATACCAGCCGTATGTTTTTCATTGGTGAACAAAAATTGATGCAAAAGCGGTTGTGTCAGGTGACTTTCGAAGCTCTGTGGAAAGGGATTGAGGCTGTAAAGCCTGGCGCACATCTCGGTGATATTGGCCATGCAATTCAAATACATGTAGAGGCACACCGATATTCGGTTGTTCGCGATTTTTGCGGTCATGGTATTGGCCGGGTTTTTCACGATGAACCAAGCGTTATGCATTTTGGCAGTCCTGGCAGCGGTCCTGAGCTGAAGTCGGGCATGTTTTTTACAATTGAACCCATGGTCAATGCCGGGAAACCGGGCTGCAAGGTGCTGAGTGATGGCTGGACAGCCGTTACACGGGATAAATCATTGTCCATGCAGTTTGAACATACTTTGGCTGTTACAGATGATGGCTATGAAGTCTTTACCAAATCACCCAAGGGATGGGATTTCCCTCCTTATGATACTGTGGTCTGAATAATACATCAGATGATCAGGGTGAAGGCCATAACAACGTTGGGGTATTTATGGATTTGCGCGATGCTCAATTTGAATTCCTAGGCAAAAAGACTGAAGAGCAGGGGGCTGATAGGAAGGCTGTTCCTACGGGCGGAAAAGCGAAGGCGGCGAAAGATCACCGTCACGGCCACCGTGCGCGGCTTCGCGAACGTTTTCTGAAGAGCCAAGGCGTTGGTATGCCAGATTACGAGCTTCTTGAGTTGATCCTGTTTTTGGCTATTCCCCGCCGTGATGTAAAACCTTTGGCAAAGCAATTGATTACCCATTTTGGCAGTTATGCAGCGGTTTTATCGGCGGAAGCAGATACGCTGCGGACTGTACCGGGGCTTGGCGAAAATGGCGTTGCAGCCATCAAAACTGTGCAGGCTTCAGCGCTGCTTTTGACAAAGTCTGAGGCACAGACGAAACCCATACTTTCGAACTGGGATGCTGTGACCGGGTATTTGCAAAGCGCAATGGCACATTTGCCGCGTGAGCAGTTCAGGCTGCTGTTTTTGGACCGTAAGAATGTCTTGATTGCAGACGAAGCCCTTAGCGAAGGTACAGTTGACCAAACAGCGGTTTATCCGCGTGAAATTATTCGCCGTGCATTGCATGTGGATGCCAGTGCATTGATTTTGGTTCATAATCACCCTTCTGGTGACCCGACACCCAGCAAAATGGATATTGCCATGACTAAAGAAGTGAGCGAAGCCTGTGACAAAATTGGTGTACAGGTGCATGATCATATTATCGTTGGGAAATTTGGACAAACCAGTTTCAAACAGCTAGGGTTGCTTTAGCAACCAAAACCATCACACGGGCATACACGGAGCGATATGTGTACTGGCGGCAGATAAAATCCACAAAAAAAGCACTCAAAAATATACCGATTTCAGCGAAGGTCATTTTGGTTTCACGAGATGGTAAAGCGCTCCTTTTGCGTAAAGATAGCGGTATTCCTGATCTGCCGGGCGGCAAGGTTGAACCCGGTGAGGATCTATATGAGGCGCTTCAACGTGAAGTTGAGGAAGAAGTTCGTCTAACTGCAAAGAAGTTTGATTTTGTCTCCTCGTGGGTCAAACACCATCCGGTTCTGGGCGACCGATTGGTCGTGGTGTTTGAAACTCAGTTAAAGCAACGGGCTAAAAACCTCAAAATCAAGCTATCTGAGGAGCATGTCTGGGGTGAATTTATGGATGCCGAGGGCGTTGACGGAATCGAGGATTTACAGCCCGGATACGCCAATGCCCTCCAGATATGCTTTAGCCGGTACGCACTTCTTTAGAGGGGGTGGCCTCTTAGTTGTTACGGGCGGCAATTTTAGCCAGCTGGCTCTCAATCATTTGGCGGCTATACCAACGGCCAGCAGCCATAACACCCGATTGTTGGAACAAATTAAGTGCATCTACACGGGGGTCCGCGTCCAATAGCAATAGGTCTGCACGCATGCCTTTTGCTATTTGGCCAAATGTATCTTTGTCTGCAAAATAATCGCCTGCATTCCGGGTGCTGATTTTCAGGATTTCATCAGCAGTGAAACCTGCTTCTAACATGACCTCAACTTCGCGTTTGAGCGAAAAGCCGGGCACGCTATAAAGCTGCGGTGCGTCGCTGCCCATTACAATTCGCGCGCCAGCCACAGCGAGGGCGCGCAGTGCCTTTTGCCGGTTTTGGGAGGCATGGACGTTCTGGTTTCGGTCAATACGCCTTAATCGTCTGTCCCAACTGGCGCGGGTGTTGACTGGCATATAAATATTTTCAGGCCGTGCAGCCAATGTATCCGGGTCGCCGCCTGCGATCAAAATATTAAAAAGCGCCTGTGTCGGAACAATCCAGCTTGGTTTGTGGGCTTTGTAAACCGCAACGATTTTCGCAATGTCCGCAGAAGTAATCGCATGATTATAGTCGTCTGTAAGCCTGAGGAACCCGTCCAGATGATCAATTGAGGTTTGACCTGCTTCAAGGGCGCGTTCAATACCGACATCAGCAGGCACATGGCCACCAAAGGGTAAGCCAAGCTGGTTCGCTGTGCGCGCAATGGCATTATATTCACCAAGAGAAAGCCCGGGATGAATTTTAAGTAAATCCCAGCCTTCATTGTGATAGCGTCTGGTTTTTGCAATGCCGTCGGCAACTGAACTTACGGTGTTCCCATTCAGGCTAGGTGCAGCCAAATAAAGGGTTGGCCCGGTAAGTGTGCCTGCTTTAATTGCCTTGCGCATTTCAAACTGTACAGGGTCCCCAAGCATGCCCCGCACAGTTGTTACGCCGCCAGCAAGATACAGAAACAACGTTTCTTCCGTCTGTGTGGACGCCGCACTGGCCGAGGGCAGGTGCCCGTGCATTTCAGCGAGCCCAGGTATCAAATACTTGCCTGAGCCATCGATTTCCTTTGTTAATTGAAAGTCTTGTGGTGGCTCTGCCCCTACACGGATAATGCGGTCCCTGCGAATATATACATTGGTGTTTTCAAGGACACCTGCGTTACCCATCGTAATAACAGTGCTGTTGCTAATCAGCGTATCAGCATACGCCGCAATACTGAAAAAGATGACCGTGATTACACCAATGAGATATCGCATAAAGTCCCCCGTTGTGTTTGTTTCATGGAATGCTCTCTGTGTATGGCTGCTCTGTCAAGTTATGTGCGATAAAGCGTGTTGCAAGGCTTGCGAATGGAGGGGGTTACTGTTAGATAACCGGCGTGAGTTTTGCCTACCGATTTAAGCTTTTGCTTTGAGGAGCCGCCCCGATGATTCCACGTTACACGCGCCCCGAAATGGCCGCTATCTGGTCCGCTGAAACCAAATTTCAAATTTGGTTTGAAATTGAGGCGCATGCCTGTGATGCCCAGGCGAAATTGGGCGTAATTCCTGAAAGTGCGGCTAAAGCTGTTTGGGAACGCGGTAAATGGGAGATTGACCGCATTGACGCTATTGAGGCTGAGGTCAAGCATGACGTAATTGCGTTTCTGACCAATCTGGCTGAACATGTGGGCGACGAAGCACGTTTTGTACACCAGGGCATGACATCATCTGATGTGCTGGACACCTGTTTTAATGTGCAATGTGTAAAAGCGGCGGACCTGATTATTGCTGATCTTGACAAGTTGCTGGCCGTATTAAAACGCAGGGCGATTGAGCATAAACACACTATCTGTATTGGCCGTAGCCACGGTATTCATGCGGAACCTGTGACCTTCGGGCTCAAGATGGCACAAGCATATGCCGAATTTGACAGATGCCGTGAGCGCATGATTGCCGCCCGCAAGGAGGTTGCCACATGCGCCATTTCTGGTGCGGTGGGCACTTTTGCCAACATTGACCCCTATGTGGAAGAACATGTGGCTGAAAAGCTTGGCCTTGAAGTTGAGCCCGTTTCCACGCAGGTCATCCCACGGGATCGCCATGCCATGTATTTTGCCACACTTTCTGTTGTGGCTAGTTGCATGGAAAGGCTTGCGGTTGAGGTCCGCCATTTGCAGCGTACCGAAGTATTAGAAGTCGAGGAATATTTCTCGAAAGGTCAAAAGGGTTCGTCGGCGATGCCGCACAAACGGAACCCGATCCTGACAGAAAACCTGACAGGCCAAGCACGTTATATCCGTGCCATGTGTATCCCCGCGATGGAAAATGTGGCCTTGTGGCACGAGCGGGATATCAGCCATTCGTCTGTGGAGCGTAACATTGGTCCAGACGCCACCGTGGCGCTTGATTTCTCGTTGAACCGGCTCACAGGCATGATGGAAAAGTTAGTGGTTTATCCTGATAACATGCTGGATAATATGAACAAACTTGGCGGCCTGCCAAACAGCCAACGGGTACTCTTGGCGCTAACGCAGGCCGGTGTCAGCCGGGAGGACAGTTACCGGCTCGTGCAGAAAAACGCTATGAAAGTATGGGACAGCAAGGGTGAAGAGCATCTGCTTGACTTGTTGAAGGCTGATAAAACGGTGACGAGTAAGGTTAGCGAAGCCGAACTCGACGAGCTTTTCAATATGGATTACCATACCAAACATGTTGAGACGATTTTCAAACGTGTTTTTGGTAAATAATGGTCTTATCGCTTCAAAATTGCCGCGTGGTGGTTCAGGTGATCCTCTATAAAGGTGCTGATGAAAAAATAGCTATGATCATAGCCCGGCTGGCGGCGGAGGTTTAGCCTTTGGCCTGCTTTATCACATGCTGTCTCAAAAAGTTCCGGCTTTAGCTGGCTTTCAAGGAAGGTATCAGCAAGCCCTTGGTCAATAAGAATTTCGCTTTCCAGTGGCCCGTGTTTTTCCATTAACGCGCAGGCATCATAGTTTTCCCAAACGGTTCGGTCGCTACCAATATAGCCTGTCAGGGCCTTCTCGCCCCACGGGCAATTTATTGGTGATACGATGGGTGCAAAGGCGGATACAGACTTGTATGTGCCCCGGGTTTTGAGTGCGATGGTCAAGGCACCGTGTCCGCCCATCGAATGGCCGGTTATGCCCTGGCGGGCCATATCTGCCGAAAACTCAGCGGTAATCAGCGTAGGTAATTCTTTGGTGACATAGCTGTGCATCTGGAAGTGCTCGGCCCACGGGGCTTGGGTCGCATCAACATAAAATCCCGCGCCCTGACCCATATCATAAGCTTCATCGTTCGGTACATTCTCACCACGTGGGCTGGTATCAGGGCAGATGACCATCAGGCCCAGTTCAGCCGCCACACGCTGGAACCCGGCTTTGACCGTGGCATTATCTTCTGTGCAGGTAAGGCCCGATAGATACCAAAGCACCGGTACTTTGCCTGTTTTTGCTTGCGGTGGTGTAAACACAGAAAATCGCATGGTGCAGCCCAGCACATCGCTTGTGTGACTGTAATAGCCCTGCATGCCGCCAAATGCTGCCGTTTCAGATATTGTTTCGAATGCCATCAGTATTCCACCACGCTGCGGATGCTTTTACCTTCATGCATCAGGTGGAAGGCATCGTTGATTTTATCGAGCGGCAGCTTGTGGGTGATCAGGTCGTCGATATTGATCTTGCCGTCCATGTACCAGTCCACAATTTTGGGCACGTCCGTGCGCCCGCGTGCGCCGCCAAAGGCAGTGCCGCGCCAAACCCGGCCAGTTACCAGCTGGAAGGGCCGTGTGGAGATTTCCTGTCCCGCACCAGCCACACCAATGATGATGCTTTCGCCCCAGCCTTTGTGGCAGCACTCCAGCGCCTGACGCATGGTGTTTACATTACCGATGCACTCGAAACTATAATCTGCGCCGCCGTTCGTTAAGTCCATGATGGCTTCCATCACGTCGCATTCTTTGGGGTTCACAAAATCTGTCATGCCAAACTGCTTGGCGATATCGATGCGGGCATTATTGATATCAACGCCGATGATTTTGTTGGCACCCACCATGCGCGCACCCTGAATAACATTTAGCCCGATACCGCCAAGGCCAAACACCACTACGTTTGAGCCCGGTTCCACCTTGGCATCAAACGCCACTGCGCCTACGCCTGTGGTTACGCCGCAGCCGATATAACAAATTTTGTCAAACGGTGCGTCCTTACGTACTTTGGCCAGAGCAATTTCAGGCAGTACCGTATGGTTGGCGAACGTTGAACAGCCCATATAATGGAGGATAGGCTTACCGTCGATGCTGAACCGGCTGGTGCCGTCAGGCATTACGCCCTGGCCTTGCGTTTCGCGGATGCTTTGGCAAAGGTTGGTTTTAGGGTGAAGACAATAGTCACACTCGCGGCATTCGGGCGTATAAAGGGGGATCACATGATCACCGGGCTTCAGACTGGTGACCCCAACGCCCACTTCCATCACCACGCCCGCGCCTTCATGGCCAAGGATCGCAGGGAATGCACCTTCGGGGTCATCCCCTGATAGGGTGAAGGCATCGGTATGGCATACGCCTGTGGCTTTGACTTCAACCAAAACTTCACCCGCTTTGGGTCCGTCAAGATCAACTTCCTCAATGGAAAGCGGTTTGCCTGCGCCCCAGGCAACAGCAGCGCGAGTTTTCATGTGGGTTCCCCTTACGATAGTAGTATTTTTAATTCCTAGTATGTACTAAAAGCGCATGCGCACCTATTGTGCAAGGGCAACTTTGCAGGTTAGGGGATGACAGGGTGATTGATAGTGTGAGCGACAGCGTTAATGCCAGTTTGGTCATTATCGGCGATGAAATTCTTTCAGGCCGCACGCAAGACCTTAACCTCTCTTACCTGGCGAGCTGGCTGAACGAAGCTGGTATCCAGCTTGCTGAAGTGCGAGTGGTGCCCGACGTGACAGCCGAAATCGCGGCTGCTGTAAACGCTTTGCGTTCCAAATATGACTATGTCTTCACAACAGGCGGCATTGGCCCCACCCACGATGATATTACCGCCGAGAGCATTGCCGAGGCGTTTGGTGTGCCGGTTATTCAGCATCCTGAGGCTTACCGCCGTATGGAAGCTCATTATGGGCCGGAAAAATTCACTGAGGCACGCAAGCGTATGACGCGCGTGCCAGAAGGGGCAGAGCTGATCGATAATCCGGTTTCTATCGCGCCGGGTATTCGTATTGACAATGTTTTTATCATGGCTGGTGTGCCCAAGATTATGCAGGCAATGCTGGAGGGCATTCGCCCGCATCTGCGTGTTGGCCGCAAGGTCTGGACACAAGCTTTGACAGTGCACGCACCCGAGAGCAAAATTGCTGACGAGCTAGGCATGCTTCAGGACACCAACCCGGATACCAGCATTGGCAGCTATCCTTTTTATCATACGAGCCGCGTAGGCACGCAGATTGTAGTACGCAGTGCTAACAAAAGGGCACTCACCAAAGCGATGGATGAAGTGCAAGCCCTGTGTTTTGCCAAACGCTTTGAAACCGATGAATTGAATGAAATTTCCTAGCACCCACTGAAACTGGATTATGGCGATAAAGGAAAAAAAAGCCTTTTTTTACCAGCCGGTTAATTTATCCCACACGTCAATAACTTTATTGCCCTTAACTACATAATATTTGTCATATGGTGCTGCTGTCATGCAGGCATGGATGGGTAATATGCGAACCTTTGAGCCTAAAGGAAGCTGGTCAAACGGAAACGGGGACGTTGGCGCGCTCAGGAAACCATGTTCCTGTTGCACGCCGGAGACACGGATACCCGCGACAGGATTTTCACATGTCTCATCATAAACGGCACCGTACTTATAACTATCGCCAAACTTGTCCGTGCTTACATCTTGTGACAGTGCGAGTGCGCCAGCGTCAACCAATGCATAATCCTGGGCTTCATTATGGTTAATAACGCTGGCAAGCACGGAAACGGCAATGTCATCATCGTTGCAACAACCAAGCACTTGCTGCGAAATATCAAAAAGTGTGTAAACACCGGGTCGCATTTCAGTAATGCCATCAAGATGTTGAGCAAAAAGGGCAGTGGGGGTGGAGCCAACGCTGACCATAGCGCAGGGGATGTTCGCTGCTTCAAGCCGTTTTGCCGCGAGGACGACGGCAGCCCTTTCTTGTTCCGCCACGTCTATGATCGCGGCGGTATTTTGACATAAATAGGCATGGCCCGCGTGGCTTAATACACCTTGGATGCGCAAATTTCGGGATTTATTGATAATTTGACCGATTTCAATTAAGCGGTCATCTTCGGGCAGGACACCTCCTCGGTTGGCACCGCTGTTGATTTCAATCGTGACGCCAAAGTTTGTTTGCAACCCGGATGCCGCACCGACAATAGCATGTGCCATTTCAGGGTTATCAAGCGTAATGCGAACGGTGGCACCTTTTTGTTGGATATCATCTATGGCAGCCATTTTTCCGGGTACAATGCCCACGCCGTAGATGATGTCCTCGAATCCGTGGGCGCAGAAATATTCTGCTTCCTTTAATGTTGAAACTGTAATGCCGCCAGCCTGACCCTTGGTTGCACGTTTACTGACTTCTGCACACTTGGCGGTCTTAACATGGGGCCGTAATTGCACGCCCAACTGCTGCGCCCGTTCAGCCATATGATTGAGGTTTTTTTCCAGTCGCTCTATATCCAAAATCAACGAAGGCGTGGGGAGGTCTTTTACATGCACGGAAACTGCCCTTTTTAAGTGTATTCTAATGGTGTTCGTCGTGATCGCTCACGCTATTGTGGTGATGGTGAATGCCAGCTTTATGTAGTCGGTTGTGAAGGTGCCTGTGAACGGCGGTGAGACGTGCACGCATGCGCTGGTAGGTTTCTTTGTCAGTTTTTGTGCCCAGTGTATCCAGATAGGCAGCGACACCTTCAATTTGATCCAGAATAGAAACCGCGTCGGTGGTGGCCATGAATGCAGAGTTTTCAATATGCACTGCAACTGGCGAGGTGTGTGCGGTGATCATTTCCGTTTTTTCATCTTTGTTGCTACGGACCAAAAGGGCGAGCCATGAGCTTTTTTCCAAGGTAACACGCCAATGCCCCACGACCTTGTTTGATGTAACCTTCTGGCGTTCCATACATTCGCCGTTAACGATCAGTTCAACACTGGAGATAGGTAGTGTAACGCTTTCCACCAGCCAATCAATGTCAACGCTGCCCCCCGTTGCAGGCATGTTGAGGCGGGCACCCGGGGCAGAACCATCAACTGAAAAATCAACGAGGGGTCCGAGGGTCACAAAAGTCCGGCCGCGTTCAATGGCTGCTTGCCAGGCTTTATACGTCAGGGGTTCGCCTTCTTGCAGCTGGGCGTAGGTACGGGCGGCCCCAACAGCTATATCGGCTGACATTTTATCAGTGCCGCCAACGGCAGCGGTAAAATAACCACAATTCAGATACCGATACCAATCCACCAGCGAGTAGGGACTAATACCTCCCATGGCAATGCCGCCAAGGGAGGAAAGTTCGACAGCATCAGCCAAACCTTCAACGATAGTGGCCGCATGTTCGCCGCGAGGCAGGGGGAAATGCGGTATAACCACGGTGCCCTTTTGTTTTTTGCACTGTTCCGCCCAGTCTGTCAGTAATGACGCAACAGGGTCGCCCAGTGCAGATTCTGAGGGCCCACCAGAGGCCAGTGGCAGGATAATTTGGTCTTCATAACCAAGCAGCGAGATATGGCCGAGGACGCTTTGGCGGTTTTCTGTTCCTACGCGGACCAGATATTCCCCGCCGGTTACGCTATCCTGTTCGCCAAAAGTTGTTTTACCGTCAAAATCGCCAGCATTGGTCATCATCTCACCCCACTGGCTGGCAAGCAGATTGACAATGTTAACGCCTTCTGCAGCCCCTTCCAGAAGGGCAGACTGGGGAGATAGAAAATGGACGTGGGTATCTGCTGTTACCCACCCTTTTGATCGCCAGTCTAGCTGGTTCTCAACTTCAATTTTTATCTCGTCTTCAGAGCCATCGATGCTGAGTATTCGGCGTAGCGGTGCAACCTCAAAGCCTTTAGATATTTCCACATAAATTTGGCCTTTTGGCAGATAGACATTGGTGGTGCCGTCAATATAACTGCTGAAGTGAGTATGGGCTTGTACATGATCGACGCCCTGATCCTGAAACCAGTTGGCGTTTGGAATTCTGTGGCGGTCCTGAGGTGCGTGATATTCGCCTGCTTCGCCGTGAATATGTAACCGCACGGCAACCGGCATGCGCGTCGCTTTATCTATGATCCGAATTCTGATCTTGTGAACGGCTTGAGGCAGCAGTTGAAAGGGCGCTGCAGAGCCATTTTCTTCCAGGGCTTTCACTGGTACAGTGCGGCCATCAGCGATGTGGAAATGGCCGTCTGGGTGGCTTGTATAATCCACCAGTATTTCGTCAGTGCACAGGGTAGGTATGGCCTCGTTATCCGGGGTGGTCCATTTAGAATCGGTATATATTCTGCGAGGTTGGGCAGAGATAATCTGCCCCATATCAAGGCTGAGGCCATGATATCCGCCTGCGCCTTCTTCTAATGGAATACCTGTGGTGTGGGGATGAGCCTGTGAGGGGTTAAACTGTTCCCCTTTTTCCAATTTTAGAATGGCCTTTTGGCGGCGCCCCCAGCGCAGCGGGTTTTCTGCCACATTGCCTGCTGATACGCCAAAAATCAGTAGAGGTGTATGTGTAGGCTCAATACGGAGGGACGAAAGCTTTTTTTCAGGGGCTGGATTTTCCCATGCCCATAGCCAGTTTATCCATGTGCGCAGAAAGTCTGGTTTATAGGTCTGTTGTTGTAACCGTCCCCAAAATTGGTTCCGTATCAAATCAGTGTCGTGGAATCGTGTCATTTGACTTTTGATGTGGGTGACAGCTTCAAAACAGTTTTCGTCCAGTCGGGTGGCGAACGGACCAATCTGGAAGCCGCTTTTGATTGTGACGCGGTGTTCGCTGCCGTCCTCATATATAAAAACATAGTTAGCCACAGGGCCTGTGGGCATTGGGCCAAGTACAGGCATATTCATGCCGAAAAGCTGGATCGTTTGCTCTGACTTTTGATTTTGCTCAGAAATATCAAGGACATGGGAAAACACCAGCCAACGGGCCGCTGTATTTTTAAAGTCGAATGTATGCGATTGACCCTGAACAAGAACCGGGGATGTTGTATCGAAGGGAATGCCCCAGTTTACACAGGCCCCGGTCGGAGCAAATACAGTATTTTGTGCCATAAGGCTGGAAACCGGGCTGGCGCCAAGAGCGTCAAGGTCGGTATTCCCGGTGAGGGGGACCGGCGCAAACAAAGTGGACGCAGGGCCGTCTTTAATTTCAGGCATTTTATTCCCCTGTGTTCTTTATCGAGGCAGGCCAGTTTTTCCCAAAGGCGTAAAAAGGGGGTTGCTGAAACGGCCACAAGGGCTCAGGTAATGCGCTATAAGGGGTGGATGTATAATTCTGACTGACGGTGCCAGGCAGGTCTACATACAGAATTTCCCGGGCCAGCGGTGCAAAGGTAGCATGGAAATGATGCGCGGATTTTACCACAATAACTTTTTGTCGTTCAAGCGTGACACCAAGGTTTGTGAAGCATTCCGGGCTTAAGACTTGCTGTCTTGTCGAAACCAGCAGAATTTCAATACCGTTGCTTTCCACAAGGGCTGCTTGTCCCAACGGATCCCGAACACCCATTGCCCATTGCCACAGGTCATCGGTTAGCGCCTTGACCGTAATTTTTAAATCAACAGGCTTACCGGATAAGGGGCCCATTTTGCCGCCAATACGTAAAGGGAGAACCGCACCGACACCAGCATAGTGCGCAAAAACAACAGCCTGAGGGTCCCAGATTATGCCCACTGCGGCGGGGGCAATATTATGGTCGATCAAAGCTCTGAGCAGGTGCGTGCTATCACCGGCACCGCCACCTCCGGGGTTATCGGCAACATCAGCTAAAACGATGGGGCCTTCATTTTCATAGGCTTTAAGTTGGGCCAAAGCCTGATTGAGGCTAATCAACGGCGCGTCAATTTCATCTCTGATGGAGAAAAACTCATCCGCCAGCTCCTCAGCCAGCTTTTCAGCCTGATCCAGATCACCGTCTGTAATCACAATCGCACCGGCACCAACGCCCTCGAAATCAGCCCAGATAAATCCGTGCGTCAGGGATACAGACAAAACGTCAGCTTTTGATTCGAGTTCGATAATTTTATCGACAAGGCCACGCAGCGGTTGTCGTGTAGTATGAAAAATGCCCGTCATGGGAACAGGGACATGTGCCATCACGGGACGGCATTGTCCTGTAACTGTTTTCTCAAGCAGTTTAATCATATCAAGAGCACGGTCATCAAAATCTATATGAGGGTATTCCTTACAAGCACATAGTAATGTTGCATTGTCGGTCATTTTTTGCGTGATGTTGCCGTGCAAATCAAAAAGCACAGCGACAGGCGTATCCTTACCTACAGTCTGGCGAATTTTTTCAAGAATATCGCCTTCGCAGTCATCATAACCCTCCGCTACCATCGCACCGTGCAGTCGCAGTGCAACGCAATCTACGGGCAGGGCATTGCGTAAGGCATCAAGCAGTTCATCGCGCAGGAGTTCATAGTCTGTTTTTGTTGTTGGTGCGCTTGGGTGGGTAGCGGCAATGATACCGAAATGCACATCGTGCCCACGCGCCTTGCATAGACTCGCCAAATTTACGCCTTCAAGTGCAAAGTCCAGCTTGGCTTGCCCTTCCCCTGTCGCGGGACGATAGAGGAAACCTTCCCGGTAGCTTTGTAGGCTAGTGGGTATTGGAGAGAAACGGTTGGTTTCATGGTCGATGCTGGCGCAGTATATTTTCACTCGCTTGGTTCCTTGGACGGAAGTCTTTTTAGTGCCCGAAACATGGAATAAAGATAAGCAGGCTGGTCTGAACCATCTGGTGTGTAAAAATATACATCTATAGGGACCCCCATGCCAGGTATTCGGGCCAGAAACATTTCAGCATTTACCTGTTCCAAACTTGCATATGTGGGTTCCGGCACATTGGCTTCCCCATCGCAGGCAGTGATAAGGGCACGCAGGTTGCCGTCTTGATTTTCTATATCGATTTGCATGCCGAACCGGCGGTAACTTCCAGTGTATAAATCCGGGTCGCCGCTGAAAGCCCGTGTGCTCGGAAGTGGCGGGATTGATATCCCTACAGTTTCCTGTAGCAAACCGTCTACAATCCCACGAAATATGCCGCCGCCACCCGGACCATTTGAGCAAAGGGCTATTACGATGTCTTCTTTGGGCAGGATGCGCAGCTGACAGACCATGCCTGCAGTGCCCCCATCATGGCCGAAGATTTGATGCCCACCCCAGTCGAAGTGGGTCCATCCAAGTCCCCAGTTGCGGACGTTATACGCAAAAGGGATATCGACTGCAGGCTCAAGCATTGTTTGTATAGAGGCCGATGTCAGGATTGTCGTGTCGCTGTGGGCAGGGTTTTTATCAAGGAAAACCCTTGCGAATGTTATCAGGTCGCTGGGTGATAGTGCTAGCTGCGAACCGCCGGGGCCCATTGACCTTGGCCCCAGAGGCATTGGTGCGGCGTTGCCTGTTTGTGGATCAACAAAATGGCCCATTGCCCGGGTTGAGCGCTTTTGATCTGGAAAAAGCGCCCAGTGTTTGATGCCTGCCGGATTTAAAATGGTTTCTTCGAGTGACCGTTCCCATGTCACGCCGCGCACATTTTGAACAAGAGCCCCCAACAGACTGTACCCGCTGTTGCAATAGGAGAAAACCTCTCCTTCAGGAAAGGCAAGTGGTAGATCGCTACAAGCCTTTGTATATTTGGCCAGACAGTCATCACCTGTGCCTGTGTCCATGAAAAAATCACCAACCAGACCACAGGTATGGGTTAATATATGCCGGGCTGTAATTTTTGGGTTTGTGAGCCCCGGTAGGTGTTGAGCAACAGGCTGATCGAGGCTTATTTCACCCTTTTCCGCTAACTGCATGGTCTGAACAGCTGTGAACAGCTTGGTGACCGAACCGATATTAAAAACGGTTGACGGTGTAACCGCTGTGCCGTTCTCAGTGCTGGTTACGCCGGTTTGGGCCGTATGTGTTTTGCCTTTATGAAACACAGCGACGGAAGCGCCGGGAACACCGTGTGTTTGTGCGCAGTGGTCCAGAGTCTCCTGAAGCGTTTTCAAACTGTTCGGCAGGGTCATTTTTCCGCTGCCCTTTGTTTGATACGCGCCATCAGGGAGTGCAGTTTGTCAATAACAAAGCCCGGTGTTTCGAACGGAAACCCATGTGTTGTGCCTTCAGGTGAAAAATGCAGCTCGCCACATTCGGAAAGCCGGGCGTTTTGGTGTTGTGCATCAATGCGAAGGTGAATGAAATTACGTACTTCTCTTTCAGACATTTGGGGTAACAGGGGCAGTGTGTCTTTTAGCTGCTGCTCAAATGAAACTGGCGGGATAATAGCCGTAACAGGAAGCGTGCCCAGCCGCCCGTCACCTTTAACCATGTCAAGTGGGAAATCCGTAAGGGATTTAAGCGCAGAGATAAATCCAATGCCTAACTTGGGCTGGCAATTCCCACCTATAACAAGGGGCTGTATAGCATCCTTGTATATGGTTAGCCATTTTGGTGCTGCCTTTAACATGCGCCGGGTGACAATCCATGCCACACCAAAAGCTGTCAGGCACCACATGGATAAGCTAGCACCGGGTATTTTGTTATTTTTCAGGGTGCTTGTGTAAATGGTTGTATCGGGGCATGCGGAATCAAGCAGTAATAAACCCGCTGTTTTTTCTGGATACATTTCGGCAAAGTTCTGGGCTAACAAACCACCCAGAGAATGTGCTGCAAGGATGAAGGGCCCTTTTTCGTCCGCTTTTGCTAAAAGCGTATGCAGCTCCTTGGCTTCCAGCGAAACCCGTCTTGGGAAGGGACCAGGGTCACTCCACCCACTGCCGGGCCTGTCAAAAAGAATGGATCTGGTTTCTTTTGCTGCCAATAGGTGGAGGTGATGAAAAGCAAGCCCCTGATCGTGGCTGCCCGGAATCCAGACAACAGTTACATTATTGTGGTTTTCACCTTCGGCCAAAATGTGCATTTTGTAGCCGCCAACATCAATTTTTTTGCCGGGTGCTGGGTGCCGCACTGAATTTTTGTGGCAGTTTACCAGGTGAAACAGGCTCCCCAGTACAAGCAGGCTGGAGCAAACGGCAAGGATGCCGCCCGCTATCTCCAGGAAATAACTGCTTTGGGGAACGAACCTTTCGCCGCCAAAATATAAAGCAGCGCTGATGGCACCAAAAATCAATGCAATCAGTAATCCACTCCAGTTTTTGCTCAAAAACCAATACATGCGCTTATGTCCGGATATCGGCCGTCGGTATGGGCTGGTTGGCAGTTGCCCGTTGCTGTCGTTGCTCTAGGCGTGCCCGAACAACTTCCTGGCGTTTTTGGTTCAGCGGATAGTGCCACAATAACAACCCGCCAGCCAAGCCAAACAGGGCAGGCAGACCAGCAAAAGCCAGTAGCAAGCCGAATACACCGGTAGAATCATTTGTTGCAATGGTCATGTCGTAACCAAAAAGCGATACAATGAAAAAACCGGCACCACCACTTAGGGCCATGTTGCTCTTCCCGAGAAAGCTCAGAAAAGAAAAATAACTTCCCGACACGTTGGCGTCAGACTTCAAGGCTTCATATTCAATCAGGTCAGCAAGCATGGCGGGTGCAATAACAGGAATACAAGCGCCCATAAAACCTACAAAAGCTGAAAGAAGCAGAAACGGGAGAAAAGCCCCTTCGCCAGGTTCGAGCATGAACATAAGAGGGAAAACGAGTATTTGTGATAGTAGCGCAATCGACCAAGGGCGGTGCTTGCCGTAAATTTTGGTAATTTTGAGCCATATAGGTAAGGCAATAATGCCAACTAGCATGCCAGTACCGGCAATCTGAGAGAAATAGACGCCAAGTTTCAGGTAGTTGTCAAATACAATAAACGAAAGCGATACCTGAACGCCGATTGCCAGCCCACCAAAGACAGAAATAGCCATAAACCGCCAGAGTAACTTATTCTTGCGGATTGAACGGCCAAGGTCGGCAAACTTCATAGTCTCTGACATGGTTATTTTTTTTGGTTCCGGGATTGCGAAAACAACAATGGCAACGCAGAGAGGCGTGATGATCATGATTATCCAGGCAAATATTTCCAATACCTGTCCGTTCAGGGCCGTGGTGCCGGTGAAAGGGGATAGGGCAATTGGACCCAGCGCAAATATCAGGCCGCCAATCCCGCCAATAAGGCTACGATATGTGAAAATTCGTGATCGGTCATGATAATTGTCTGTCAGCTCGCTGGCCCAGGCGCTGTATGGAATATAAATAGAGGTCCATGCAAGGTAGCCACAGGCGGACCATAGGGTAAAATAGAGAACATTGGCGTCAGCCGGGGGGACAAATAATCGGTGAACACAAATAACCGTTAGTATTGTCCCAGCTATCATCCAGGGTTTGCGGGCCCCTAGCCGAGTTTTTGTCCGGTCGGACAGATAGCCAATAACTGGGTCCGTTACGGCATCAAAAACGCGAGCCAATACTAGGACAAGGCCAATCGCAGCCATTGTGACGCTTGTATGCTGCGCATAAAAGGCAGGCAAAACGGCACCCAGTGGGGCCAACAATAAAACCGTAGGAATTGTAGGCAGCGAAAATAAAATTAAGGACGCTGCGGATATTTTTTTATTTGTCATGGAACGGACTCCCCGCGAGTGGCTGTTTAGTTTTTTGATCTTTTCTTTCTAGTTAATGTACACATTGAAAAATGAAAGTAAATATAATTTGACATAGTATAACAATAAATTCCCATATTTTAAGCCAAAAATTGTCATGTATAAACACAAAAACTTGACACTATATAAAGTTATATGACACCGTTATGCCCAGCCAGACAGGTGACCATCACAGATTACAGATTGATGCGTCGCTGTTGAGAGGGAGGCGGGTATGCGCAATTCAATCAGTATTAATCTAGTTTTGTGTTTGTGGCTGGGGTGTTGGTCTGCACCCGTCGCTATGGCTGATACCATTGGTACACCAGTGCTTTGGGAGAACAGTAAGCGTGTAGATGCATTGCTTAACGGGATTATCAAACCAACTTCCCCTGGATGCGCTGTGGCTGTCTGGGGTGAAGGCCGTCCTCTGCACCTTGGAGGATACGGCATGGCCAGCTTGGAGCTGGACAACCATATTAGTGCCGATACCGTGTTTAATATTGGGTCGTCTTCGAAGCAGTTTGCTGCTGCGGCGATTGTTCATGCCGCCCTTGCGGGCAAGCTGGGACTAGGGGATGATATCCGCCAGTACCTGCCGGAATTTCCAGACTATGGGCACGTCATTACAATCAACCATCTGGTTTTCCATACTAGCGGCATTCGTGATTATATGTCTATGCGCTGGATGGCAGGCCAGCCTCCCGAAGATATCTATAGTGATGCATGGGTTATGGACCTGTTAATGCGTCAGAAGGCTTTGAACTTTGTACCGGGAGAAACGTATTCCTATAGCAATTCAGGGTATTTTCTTATGGCGAAAATACTTGAGGTTGCTACCGGTCAAAGCTTGCGCCTTTATGCGGATGAAAACCTGTTCCAGCCGCTTGGCATGGACAATACCCATTTTCACAATAACAGACACGAAGTGGTGCCAAACCGGTCAATGGCGTATGCGCCGGGCCAAGGCGGCAGCTACAGGCTCGATTGGTACGCTAATTTTGATAAGATCGGCAGTGGTGGTTTGATGACGTCAGCCCGTGACCTGATGTTGTGGGAGGAAAATTTTCACAAGGGAATGCAGGCGGCTGAAGGCTGGCTTTCCAAGATGAAGACCTTAGGGGTGCTTGGAGATGGCCATAAATCTTTATATGGGTATGGCCTCATTCATGGACAGTATAAGGTCAGAACCACTATTCGGCATCGTGGTGCTTATATGGGATACCGGGCAGAGACGTTGCGCTTCCCTGACCAGGGAGCTTCCATTGATGTGATATGTAATTATGGTGGTCTCCAGCCCGCACGATTGGCGGAAGCCATCGCGGATATTCTTTTTAATGGCACCGATGATCAGGGAGCCGTCAAAAAAATGACAGCAAGTGACCATCAGGTGTCTGTTGAGGCGCTTGACCAGATTGCAGGTGCCTACCGGGATACAAATAGCCGCTATATTCTAACACTATCAAGGCAAGACAATAGCTTGACAGTGCAGGGTGCACCGTTTCCCTTACGGCTTGTACAAACAAGGCCGGGCCATTTTCAGAGCGCGGACGAAAACGTGCCGGTGAAAATGTTTATAGAGGGCCCCGGTGCTTTCTCCTTAACAACGGAAGGCCTGTCTGCCGGTCATTATGAAAAGGTTGAGCTGGTTGATCAGCAATGTGGTGCTTTGGCAGCTCATGCTGGGCGCTATCGCAGTGCCGAGTTGGGCACTGAATTTTTGCTGGCGCATAACGCATGCCAGATCACTGTTCAGCGGGGAAAAGATGACCCTGTTTCGTTAACTGGTACGACAGCGCATGCCTTCAGGTCGGGCATTCTAACGCTTGAATTTGATGGCAGGGGCGGGTTGCTTGCAAGTGTGCCGCGTGCAGGTGGTGTTCAGTTTCAGAAACAATAGCAATGAAATGACAATGGGAATTAGCAATGGATGCGCGTCTATTAACATTCTTTAGCAGTGAGTTTTCGGGTGGAATTATTGCTTTTGCCGTGTTGCTTCTGGCGGCGGCCTTGTTTTTCTTGGCTCGTTTTATGTCGCAGGCAGTTTATGCCGTCGGGTTGAAGGGGGTTTCAGGCCTTATCTTGGCGCTGGCTTTGTTGCTTGGTGCCGGCGCTTTTTATCAGGCCTATAAAATCAGGCAGGCAGATATATTATATCCGCCCCCCGGTCAGCTTGTGGATGTAGGGGGCTACCAAATGCATATTCTGGCAGAAGGCCCCCAGGCAGAAGGCTCCCAGAAGAACGACGCTACGATTGTGTGGATTTCAGGCGCGCATGAGCAAGGGCTTGTCTTACACCATTTACATAAGGCAGTGAGGGGGGGCAGAAGAACGATTTTGTTCGATAGGCCGGGAACTGGCTGGAGTGACGTAGGGCCTTTTCCACGAACTGTGGAAAAGGAGGCACAGGAACTGCACAGGTTGTTGAAAAACACTGGTGAGGCCGGGCCCTTTATTCTGGCCCCCTGGTCTTTTGGTGGTTTGCTAGCGATCACATTTGCAGATTTGTTCCCGGAGGATACGGCGGGTTTGTTGTTGATGGATACAACCTATTCGCTGCTGCCAGTGTTTGACCGGGAAACAAATATTCGCGCTATGTGTGATCGTAATCGTATGGCGGCTTGGCGCGCACGGTTTGGGCTGGAATGGGACCCGGCGGCGCAGCTTACCGAACAACAGTTAGTATATTATCAAAATTTATATGCGCCGATTGCAGATGTGCAAGAGGCGGTTTTGGCGAACAATGCCCGGCCTGCTTACTTTTTGTCTGCCTGTTCAGCTCTCGGGAACTCTGCGATCAGGGTGTTTGGAAGTACCCTTGGGCGTGGTGTCCTTGGGGATTTGCCCATTTTTGTGATGATACCGGATGATCATGAGCGGCAGGCAGAGGTTTTTGCCATGACCTATTTTAAAACGGAACTTGAGCAAAAAAACGCTCGACGGTTTAGTTTGCAGCTGAAGAGCGACATGGCGGAGCTTAGTTCTCGCTCGAGGATAATGGTAGCACCTGAAGGAACCACCCATAGCTTTCCTTTTGAAGCGCCGGATTTCGTTCTGGGCGCATTAACGGCAATGGATTCCATATTGGCCCATAAAAATTATACTGCAGAAAACTAGTTTTTTAAAATAAGTTTACATTGTGTAAATATAATGTTACTATAATTATACAAATGATAAAATATTGTTATAAAATAATGTGTTAATAAAAAATAATATAATCAATATGTATATTTTATGCTTAAACAATATTTTTTGGATCAAAGCGCGATCAAAGCGTTAACGCAAACATGAAATGCGGGAGGCAACTAATGGTTGGGAGTGTAAACACAAAAAGTTCCATAGAAATAATGGACACAAGACAGCGCGCACAGCGGCGATGTGCAATGACAAAATGCCTGCTAATGGCAGGGATAAGTCTAACAACATTGTCGGGTGCGGCTTTTTCACAGGATGATATTGAAAAGATTGAACTCGAAGAGGTGATCGTTACGGCGCAGCGTCGTTCTGAAAGCCTGATTGATGTGCCGACGTCGTTGACGTCGTTGAATGCACAATTGCTGGAGGCCTCTGGGGTCAACCGATTGCGCGATATTGGCCAAATTGTGCCTAATCTTATTGTTACCGGCCCAAATACCAATGGCCGTCCCGATTATGTTATTCGCGGTATTCAGTCTGGTGGTGGCCAGCCTGGTTTTGAATCCGCCGTGGGGATCTATATAGACGGTGTTTATATGGGGCGTGAAACATCAGCCAACCCGGATATTGTTGATATTGAACGGGTTGAAATTCTCAGGGGCCCCCAAGGCACGCTTTATGGTAAAAATAGTGTTTCCGGTGCGATCAATATTACAACAGTGATGCCGGGCAATGAGGCTTCTGCCAAAATAAGTGCAGAATACGGAAATTATGACCTATTGCGTTTCACGGGCAGCTTCAGTGCACCAATCGTGGAAGACAAGCTTTATGCAAAAATAAGCGCCTTTAATCTGGACAGGGACGGTTATACTCAGAATGTGTTCCGGAACGAAAGCGTCGACAACGAAAACTCACATGGGCTTCGCTTGCATCTCAGAGCAACCCCAACAGACCAGTTGGAAATCAACCTTACAGCTGATGGTATGTGGGAAGACCGCAGAATCGTGTTTGGCGAAACCGCAGTACCGTCTTTTTCAGGATCCTTCGTGGAAGGGCCACACACAGTGGCGTTTGATGCAGAGCAAACAGAGGACAGAGCAGTTCGTGGCCTTGGCTTGAAGATGGACTATCAGTTTGATTCTGATTATGTGCTGACATTTGTTGCGGGATTACGTGATTCTGAAATCAATGTTCCAGGCGATGCTGACGAATCTCCGCTGGATTTTGCCATAACAGACTTTCAGGACAGCATGGAACAGTTTAGTGCCGAGCTACGATTGACGTCGCCAGACACTGATAAGTTCAATTTTATTGCGGGCCTGTTCTTTTATGATGCCAGCAATACCAGCAGCCGGGATGTTTTTACCGGTAGCATGCACCCGCTGCCAAATCTCGCAATTTTCAATGACGCAGAAGTTCAAACCACCAGTTATGCAGCATTTGTGAATATAAATTACGAAATAGCAGATAGGTTGATATTAAATCTGGGTGGCCGATTAACTCATGAAAAGAAAGAAATCGTCTATTCTCAACAACCTCAGTTCCCGCTCAATTTTCTTGGCTTTGCTGTGATAGATGGACTGGATGATCCTCTGTTGAAAGAAGATAACTTCTCACCATCAATTTCACTGCGATATGAACTTGATGACGATTGGTCAGCCTATGCCAAGGTTAGCCGTGGTTTCAAAAGTGGCGGTTGGTCAACAGAGCTAATTTCCACACCCGATGTTCGTTTCCAGTCTGAATTTTTGACCAACTATGAGTTGGGCCTGAAAGGGGTAGGGCTTGATAACCGTCTTAGGGTCAGTCTCGCAGCCTTCTATATGGACTATAAAGACCTGCAGGTTGTTCAAATTGATCCCGTGACGACATTTGGCATTTTCACAAATGCTGGATCAGCATCCAGTAAGGGTGTTGAGGCTGAGTTTGAGCTTTTGGCAACCAAGGGTCTGTTACTTTCAGGTGGCTTTGGTTATACCGATGCAACATTCGATGAATTCGAAAATTGCAGCGGGCCTGGGGTAGATGACAATTGTAATGGCAATCGGCTGACAAGGGCACCAAAATATACGGCCAATGTATCGGCCCAATATACCTTTGAGCTTGGTGATGGGGAACTTGTCATGCGCGGTGGATATGCGTATCGGGGTGATCTGTTCTTCAATGCGCAAAATACGCTTAACAGCTTGAACGATTCTTATGGAATTTTGAAAGCCCGTATCAGCTATAATACAGAACACTGGGAACTGTCGGTGTGGGGTGAGAACCTTACAGACAAGGAATACTTCAATGGTATCGCTGCGGCGAATCCTATCGGGGATTCCATTGTTGTTTACGGCAACCCAAGAACATACGGCGTGAAAGCAACCGTACGGTTCTAGCGACTGCTGATCGTCCTAAATCTATAAGTACCAACCCAAGAGTGAAAACAGCCAGAGTTACGTGAAACGTCTTTGGCTGTTTTCATGAATAAGGATACTATTGTGTTATCAATGATTGAAATTGCCGAAGCAGTCCAAAGCCGAAAAATATCGGCAGAAGAGGTAATGAAGGACTGTCTAGAACGCATACATGACAGAAATCCTGAAATTGGCGCTTTTGTATATGTAGACGATGATGCCGCAATATCACAGGCCAAGACAGTGGATATCAGGCTGGCTGCGGGTGAGGAGATAGGCCCTCTCGCAGGTGTGCCGATCGGTGTCAAAGATCTGTTTGAAGATGTTAAGGGTATGCCAGTTTCGCAGGGTTCCTTGTATTTCAAGGATGGTGCGGCGGCTGAAAAAGATTCTGTTATGGTGTCGCGGCTACGGTCTGCTGGCGCTATCCCTGTGGGAAAAGTTGCAACGGCAGAGTTTGGCGTTGATGGCACGGGAACAACGAAGGCGTGGGGGGCTGTTCGCAACGCTTGGAATTTAGAAAGGTCAGCAGGGGGAAGCAGTGGCGGCTCGTCTGCGGCGGTGGCAGCTGGCATGGTGTCTGTTTGCACTGGCGGTGATGGCGGCGGTTCTATTCGTTGTCCGGCCTCGTTTACAGGTTTGGTTGGTTTCAAGCCGACCCTGGGCCGTATTCCGCGGCAGGATGGGTTTTCAGATACCGTTGGGCTAGGAGCCTTAACAACGACCGTAGCCGATACAGCAAGATATATAGATGTGACAGCAGGCCCGCATGACAGCGACCGAATGACCTTGCCGCGACCACAGGTGGTTTATGAAAAAGAAATTGAACGCCTGGATGCTTCTGGTCTGAAAGTTGTGTGGGCGGATCATTTTTATGGGGATGTCGTAGATCCGGAAGTGGCGGCAATCGCCCGCGCAGCAGCTGAAAAGCTGGTTGAAGACGCTGGGCTTGATTTCGTGCGGGAGGGGTTTTCCTGTGTTAATGCCACTCAGGCATGGACAGGCATAGCCGCAAACTCCATGCGTAACTGGTTTTTGGCAGACGGTTTTATGCCTGACCGTATTAACGAACTTAGTCGCATGCCAAGATGGCTGATTGAGGCCTACCGAGACCAGACGTCGGAGGACCTGCACCGCCATAAAGTTGTGTTGAAAACCCTTGAAGCACAAGTGGCGGCCCTTTTTGAAGAGGTTGACCTGTTAATAACACCGACAATGGCTACAACGGCCTTCAATTTTGAAGGGCCTTTACCAGATGTGACGGAGCTTCTGGGTACAGGCGCCAATCTTTTGGAAATGCTTGTGGCGGCATGGAGCAAACATTCGCCCTTCTGCATGCTGGCAAATTTCTGTTGGAACCCGTCCATATCCATACCTGCCGGTTTCACTTCTGAAGGCATGCCTGTGGGGTTGATGGTGACAGCACGCCGTCACAAAGATGAAATACCCCTGCGGCTTGCCCGTATAGTTGAGCAGACCAACCCCTGGCCTCTTCGCCCAGAAGGCTACTAACCCAGTAGATTATTAAGGCTGGAAACTTTTACAGTTTGGAAAACTTGAAAATCCTGCGTGCCAGACAGCTATATGCTCGGTACGCTAAGGTTGCCGCCGGGCCAGAGTATTCTAGGGGCTAGGCTAATCAGACCTGCTTTTTGATATTAATAATCTGCCGGGCAGTGAAGGATAGCAACCCCTCAAGAGCGCCTTCAGTGCCAAGACCCGATTGTTTCATCGGCGCGCACGGGATGTGAGGGCCGATCACCCCGTGTTGATTGATCCAGACAGTCCCGCATTCAATCCTATGCGCGACGGAAAGTGCATGATTGTTATCTTTTGACCAAACCGAGGCGCTGAGACCAAACGGTGATGCATTAATACAGCGTATGGCGTCTTCAGTATCTGTGTAACGGATGATAGGCAAAACAGGTCCAAATTGTTCCTGATCCACAAGAGGTGCGCCGTGGCCAATGTCAGCGACGATGGTTGGCGAAATGAAATAGCCTTTTTGACGTAAAGGAATGCCGCCAGCAATAATAGTCCCGTGCTGTCGTGATTGCTCAATAAGGGCGTTTATCTTGTCAAATTGAGCCCGGTTTTGTACGGGGCCCATATCAGTTTTATCATCCAACCCATTCCCGATAACGGCTTGCGCGGCAAAATGGGCCATTTGTTTGCAGACAGATGCGTAGCTATCGGCGGGGACATAAAGACGTTTAATAGTGTTGCAGACCTGGCCAGAATTTTCGAAGCATGTATCGAAAATTTCTTTCAAATCCGCTTCGCTTACATCTTCCAATAGGAGGGCGGCATCATTGCCACCAAGCTCAAGGGTTGTTCTTTTTATGGTTTCAACCGAATTTCGGAGAACGGCTTTGCCTGTTTCCGTAGACCCGGTGAAAGATATTTTAGTAATAGAGGGATGGGCTGTGAGGAGGGGGCCGAGAGACCCGTCATCGGCGATAATGCTCACGACGCCATTGGGAATGATATCTTTGACCATTTGGCCAAACATCAGACTAGAAACTGGCGTGCTGGGGGCAGGCTTAACGATGATTGTATTGCCTGCCAGCAATGCTGGTGCCAGTTTATTGATCATTACAAAAATGGGGTAGTTCCAGGGAATGATCGCGGCCACTACGCCGAGTGGTTTTTGGTGCGCCTCTACCCTTTGATGAACATCATCCTGTAAAATTTCGCAAGGAATATGCATGCCAGTCACATGCCGACAATAAAGGACAGCAAGCTCGATTTCGCCAATAGCCTCTCGTAAGACCTTTCCCTGTTCCTGAGTAAGGGCGCGAGCCAGCGTATCTTTGTTCTGATCAATAATATCAGCGATTTGGTGCAGTAACTCCTGGCGTTCTGCTAGGGAAGTTTTGCTCCAGCCCTCAAACGCTTCTTTCGCTGTTTCAATGGCATTATTCATATCCGCCGAGGAGACAGGAAAAACAGTTGCAAACGCCATTTCGGTTGCCGGATTTATAATGTCCATTTGCGCGGGTGTTCTGATGAGCTTCCCATTGATTAAATTTTCATATTTCATGATTGAGAAACCCTTCTTGATGTGTATTGTGTTCGAGTATTTATTTACATAATCAAAATTTATTATTTTTTTAAACATATGATTTATAAGAGTATTATTAGAAATAATTTTACAAGTCAAAAAATATATTGACATATAGTAAACTTAAAATACTCTAGAACCATTATAAAGCTGTTGTCCCTATCATATTCGCATGATGAGCGGCTCTGAACATTGGGTAATTACCTGAGGGCGGCGGACCATATTAGGGGTGAACTCTGTGAAACTTTACTGCGTCAGCATGGGGCACGAATCCAACGCCTTTTCACCAGTGCCAACATCACTTCAAAGCTATCGTGAGGATTTGCTATGCATGCCGCTGGCCGGTGAAGGTCTTGATTTGCCTGAAAGATTTGCTGACGGAGACAATATTGGAGGCCATGCGTTGCGTGCCGGGCATGAAGTGATTTGTGGCCTGATTGCTTTTACGCAGCCCAGCCTGCCAATGGTGGGTGCGGACTATGAAGCCCTGAGGAACGAGCTCATTGCAGGCTTAAAAAAGGCTATGCCAGTGGACGCTGTTGTGATGTTCTTACACGGTGCCCAAATGGCTGTGGGATACGATGATTGCGAAGGCGATATTGTTAAGCATGTGAGAGAAATTGTGGGGCCTGATGTCCCCGTAACCGTTGAAATTGACCTACACGGTAATATCACGGAAGAGATGGTCAATAATATCGATATCCTGATGGCCTGCAAAGAATACCCTCACACAGACTTTGGCGACCGTGCGAAAGATTTGGTGCAGCTAACAGACAAAATGCTGGCGGGCGAATGTCGTCCAACGACTGGATTTGTACGCGTGCCAATTTTTGGTAGCTATTTTACAACGCGAGAACCAATGCGTTCTTTTGTTGATGAAATTATGGCGATGGAGGGTACAGACGGTATCCTTAGTATTTCGCTTGGGCATGGTTTTCCGTGGGGAGACACTCCGGAAGTGGGCGCAAGTGTTGTTGTTGTAACAGACAACGACAAAGCGAAAGCTGAACGGCTGGCAGGCGAGCTGGCGGATCGGTTTTTTGCCATGCGGGAGCAGATCGTACTGCCTGGCGTATCGGTGGATGCCGCGCTTGATCAGGCTGTGTCGGTTAGCGAAGCGCCGGGCGGCACTGGGCCAGTGGTTATTGCTGATGTATCAGATAACCCGGGCGGCGGAGCTGCCTGCGATTCTACCTTTTTCCTGAAGGCGTTACTGGATCGGGGCATTCAGGATGCGGCCATTGGCATGATTTGGGACCCCATCGCTGTAAAGATGGCTCAAACGGCTGGTGTTGGAGGGGTAATTTCACTGCGTATTGGTGGTAAAACCGGGCCAAAGTCAGGGGACCCTGTCGATGTTATGGCGACAGTTTTGGCGTCAAGCGATACAGCCACACAAAAAGGGGAAACACCTGCCGACCCACTTGGCCCTGCTGTTGCTATTGACGCTAACGGGGTGACGCTTGTTCTGAATAGTTTGCGGCAACAAACCTACACCCCTGAATGTTTTGCCAGTCTCGGCATAGACGTAAGCCAAAAGAAAATAGTTGTTGTGAAATCACACCAACATTTTTACGCAGCCTTTGCTCCAATCGCAAAAGATGTCATTTACGCTGAAGCTGATGGAACCCTGTACCCTGACTATCCAGACCGCGCCTTTACAAGAATATCAAGACCGGTTTGGCCTATCGATACGCCGCCGTTCGAAGCATTTGGGAAACGCTGGAAATAGGATGGGAACTTATTTACCAGCAACATTACCATTTCCGCAGCCCTCTACGAAAGAGGAAATAGATTTTTGGAAAAATTGCGCTCAAAAAGTGTTGGCATTTAAAACATGCAGCGCCTGTGGTTATGTGCACCACCCACCTTTGCCAATTTGTCCGACCTGTCAGTCTAAGACACTAATTTGGAAGGTTGCCCCGGAAACGGCGCTATTATATAGCTATACGATCGTGCATCACGCGGTCCATCCGGACATTGTTGCGCACGTTCCGTATAATGTGGCTGTCGTTTTGTTTCCCGAACTTAACGATCTCAGGCTTGTCAGCAATGTGGTGGATGTGACCCCGGGCGAACTTGAAATTGGCATGCCTCTGCATCTGGTGTGGGAGCCCTGCGATGATAAAATGTTCCTTCCCCGTTTTTGCAAGGGGACAGGCTAGTGGTGAAGCAGCATAAAGCGGCCTGCATTGTCGGCACAGGGCAAACATCTTATACAAGATGGGGAAGAATTACGGACAGAAGTGAGTTTGAACTTGCTTGCGAGGCTATTCAGGCCGCGACGGAACAAGCGGGCGTGCCTTTGTCTGCCGTTGATGGTTTCGCCTCTTACTCAGATGATCGTAATCAACCTACTGAATTACAGACAGCGCTGGGTCTGCCGTTGCTCAGGTTCTCTGCTATGTTATGGGGTGGTGGCGGCGGTGGTTCCTGCGGCGCGCTTGACTTGGCGGCTGCGGCTGTTGAAACAGGCCGGGCTGACTATGTTGTTGTTTTTCGTGCGCTCGCGCAGGGCCAGTTCGGGCGGTATGGCGGCTTTGATCCGGACGGTAGTGCCTTTCATTATCCGTTTGGCCTTTTTTCGCCAGCCCAGATGTTGGCACTGCCTATTCGGCGACACATGCATGAATATGGCACCAAGTCTGAGCATTTTGGCGAAATTGCTCTTGTTTCCAGAGAAAATGCCCACCGCAATCCAGATGCGGTGATGAAAGGTCGCCCTCTGGATATGGAACACTATCTGGCATCCAGAGTGATCAGCGACCCAATAAAGCTATATGACTGCTGTCAGGAAAATGATGGGGCTTGTGCTGTGCTGGTAACGAGCCAGGAAAGGGCGGCTGACCTGGATGTTGAGCCAGTACGTATATTGGCATCAGCACACGGTACGGGGCCAGGTTGGGGCTTGTCGGGGGCCTATGGCGGCCAAAACCCACCACTGGAGGATTATGCCTCGTCAGGTAGCCGGAGTGTTGCTGCCGATTTATACGGAAAGGCAGGCATAGGGCCGGACGGTGTTGATGTTGCCCAGTTTTACGATAATTTCAGCGGGCAGGTTTTGATGGCGCTGGAAGACTATGGATTTTGTGATCGCGGGGAAGGCGGGCCTTTTGTTGCGGATGGTAATATTCGCCCCAACGGACGCCTGCCAATCAATACGCACGGGGGGCATCTTTCTGAAGCCTATATCCACGGGATGAACCATATTGTTGAGGGTGTGCGCCAAATAAGGGGTGTGTCAACGACACAGATCCCAGGAGCCGAAGTATGCCTTGTAACAGGTGGCCCTGGCATCGCGCCGACAAGCGCTGCACTGCTAAGTAAAATTTAGGAAATTCACTGTGTCCTATGTTGATGGAATAGTATTGGATCAGATGGCCGAATTTGCTGGAGCTCTCAGCGAACGACCAGCTTTAATATGCGGCGGCAGGTCACTTGACTGGCGCTCGCTTGATCAAAAATCCAATCAGATTGCTCATGGGTTGTTATCATTGGGCCTGAAAAAGGGTGATCGTGCTGCGATCTTGTCGGATACGATGATTGAATATTATCTGTGTGTGGTAGGGGCCGCAAAAGCAGGCATTAGTATTGTGCCTTTCCCGACTATGACATCACCAGATGCGCTAGCAGGTATGCTGTCCGACAGTGAAGCAAAAATAGTTTTCTCCTGTGCGACGCGCAAGGATGTTATTGACAATCTATACGCTGAAAATCCAGCATTGGCCAAGTGTCATTTATTTAGCTTTGACTATGATGTCGGTCGTGATGAGGAGGATGGCTGGCGTTCTTTTGAGGGGTGGTTTCACCAATTTTCAGCCGATAGACCAACGGTAAAAATTCTGCCGGAAGATGAGTTTAATATCATCTATAGTTCGGGCACGACGGGTACTCCAAAAGGCATTGTTCACAGTAATGCATTTCGGAGTGGTGATGCCGTTTCAATGGCAGGTGCCGGTTTTTTTCAAGAGGCTGTGACGGTTATTACGACCGCATTATATTCCAACTTCAGCCTTTATGCTTTTCTGGCCGCCTTGCAAACAGGGGGTACAGCCGTTGTTCTTCCAAAGTTTTCCACGCAGGCGTGTTTGGAGCTATGCGAAAAAATACAGCCGGACAATATTTTTTTGGTCCCTGTTCAATGTGAACGCTTGCTTGCCGATGCCGCTTTTGGTGACTTTGACTTGGGGACAAGAACAAAAAAATGGGTCGCTGGTTCGCCTATGACAGCGAAACTAAAGCTGGCAATTCTTGGCAGGTGGCCGGGAGAATTGGTTGAAATGTACGGCATGACAGAAGGGACGCCGAGTTCGTCCCTAGCGGTGCACAATCACCCAGATAAACTGGACTCGGTAGGGCGACCCAGTGATGGCTGCATTATTCGTATTCTAGACGAAAATGATGCAGATGTGCATGTCGGGGATGTGGGGGAAATTGTTGGTCGCGGCCCGGCGATGATGAGCAATTACAATAATAGACCCGACCTGATGAACGATCTGGAATGGTTCGATGCAAGCGGCGCGAGGTATTTTCGGTCTGGTGATCTGGGGTACTTGGACAAGGATGGCTTTCTTTATATTACGGGCCGCAAGAAAGATATGATCATTTCAGGCGGCTTTAATGTTTATCCCAAAGATTTGGAAGACGTTCTTTGCACCCATCCTGCCGTAGAGGAAACCGCAGTTGTTGGTGTTTTTTCTGAAATCTGGGGTGAAACCCCGGTTGGATTTGTTGTCTTACATGCCAATGCAGAACTTGAATTGAATGATTTATTGTCCTGGGCGAATGAGCGTCTGGGGAAAATGCAACGGCTGGATGCTGTGCTGTCTATTGATGCTTTACCCAGAGGGGCTTTGGGCAAGGTGCTCAAAAAAGATTTGCGGGCAGGTTACGACAAAGTCACAACAGGAAAAATCTATGACAAAACAGCAGGTTAAGACAAAACATGTGGTAGCGTTTTCCTTGCCGAATTTCGTGTCGTCGGTTATGCACGGTCAGACCAGCAGCACATTACCCAGCATCTATGCGCTTTATTTTGGACTTGACCTGGCTTTGATAGGAACCGCGTTATTGCTGGTTCGTATGTTCGACATGATCACCGATCCGCTGATTGGATATTTGTCCGACCACACCAATACTCGCATTGGCAAGCGCAAACCCTGGATTTTATTTGGCTGCCTTTTGGGGATTCCCTCGGTATTATTTTTCTTCATTCCACATCAGGGCGTTGGGATTTATTATTTCGCTTTTTGGTATGCCATGCTTTATCTGGCCTGGACCTTGATCGAAATCCCCACCTTTTCCTGGCAGGTGGAGCTTTCTCAGGATTATCAAACCCGCACCAAAATCGCATCTGTACGCCTTGTGTTTCAAATTATAGGGACGACAGCTTTTTTTCTTGTGCCGTTGCTGCCATTTTTTGCAACATCTGAGTTCACCCCGGAAGTGTTGCGCTGGGTGGGGTGGGGCGTGGCCTTCCTGTTACCCATGACAATAATTATTGCTTTAACCACGGTGCCGCAGGGTAAAGTCCTAACGGTAGGGCATAAGAAAGACTCGCTTGTGAAAATGCTAAAAAGTGCATTTCGCAACAAAGCCGGGCGGTTCTATTTTGCATCCTATATTTTGCTGGGGCTTGGTAATGGTATCGCCTTTACGGTGCTGTTTATCTATATCGTATCCTATCTGCAGCTGGGAAATAAAATCCCTTATATAATGACAATCCCCGCTTTGGTGTCATTGGCTTTTACTCCTGTCTGGTATCGGCTTTGCAATAAATACGGGCGCCACAAAGCATGGGCCAGCGCATCTTTTGTTGGCAGCGCACTCATGCTGTTTGTGTTTGTCATAGAGCCTGGGCAGGATAGTTTTATCCCTTATCTGGTTTTATTCTCAGTCTATCAGATATTTGGGGCAGTGGCCTGGATTGCGTCTCCTGGCATTGTCGGGGATATTGCAGATTTTGACCTTTTGCGTACAGGACACAGCCGTACGGCACAGTATTATTCGCTTTTGTCCTTGATGACAAAAACCACCATCGCTGTTGGGTCAGCGTTGGGCTTTTACTTGCTGAAGTTGTCTGGTTTTGATGCGACAGCAACCGAGCATGCTGCGTCGGCAGTGTTGGGCCTGAAGATGGCTGTTTCGTTGATCCCGGCAGCCTTTTTTGTTGGATCAGCAATATTAATATGGAACTTTCCCATTGATAAACGGCGACAACGGATCATTCAACGCCGGTTGGAAAGCAGGGAGCAACGCACTGCAAAGTTTGCCAGCGCGTGAAAGTCTGGCAATGCAGTCAGTGTTGGTTTATTGATCAGCTACTGATCTTATTGTGGGTGCGACACTTTGGGGGTGTGGCGTTTTGCACAGTGCGGAAACTATGCACGGTTTATACGGTAGAAACTTTAGGAACAGTGACGATATAATGAACAGGTTGGAATTCTTTGTGATTAATATTATTTACCTTGATCTGCTAAAAACACAGGCAGAAGCAATTGGTGAAAAACGCAATGCACCTCATACACGTCTCAAGCTGCAAATTTGCGCTGCCGAGATCATTCAGGAAAAAGGCTATGACGGTGTAAGTGTAGCCAAGATTTGTGAAAAAACAGGTTTGACCCGGCCCGGTTTTTACCTGCATTATAAAAATAAAGAAGAACTTATCGTTGCATTGCTGAAAGGTTTGTTAACTGCAGAGCAGCAATTTATGCCCTCGCTGGTGGAATGCAAAAGTGTCTATGATGCCATTGAGCGTGTGTGTTCATGGTATCTGAGTTTTCAGCTGGGGTCCGCAGGTTTGTTTGCCACACTCAACGAGGTTCACCGGCATATCCCCGAAGCAGCTGAGATGCGGGAAGCAAGGCGCATTGGCCTTCTTTCAAACCTTTCTTACCAATTGGAACGTTTTGACACTTTCAAAAACCTGGAACCTGAATGGCGTAGTTTTGTTTTGGAAATGGTGGGTCAGGGCATCTACAATCTTGCACAGGAGCGATCTACAGGAAAAAGTGCGTACATCTATGATGTTGACAAAGTTGTTAAACTATTTGCCCGCATGCAATATCAGGCTCTGTTTTGTGAGCCCGTGCCCTCGACCTGAAGGGACGGCTATTTTACTGCCTCCTTTGAAAGAAGTGCGCGTGCATATAGTGCTATATAGGTGTCTTGTGTGCCAATGCCGGTTAAATCCGCAACCGTAATATCCTTATCTGATTGACGGCCTACGGCGTCGCCTGTGATGATATCCCCAATTTCCGTAGCCGCTATCTTCGAACGTGTGTGTTGAAGCTCACCCAGCATCTGGCACTGTGCAATACTGTCACAGCTGTAGCTGGTTGCCGCTTCTGCTATGGCTGGATCAAGTTCTGTCTTTCCAGGTGCATCCGAGCCCATGGCGGTAATATGCAAACCGGGCTTTACCATATCTATGCTGACAAGCGGCGTGCGTGAAGAGGTTGTTGTCAAGAGGATATCGGCATTGGAAACAGCACTTGCAAGATTGCTGTTGAACTGGCAGTGGATGCCCGTTTCTTTTCCTAGTTTTTCTGCCAGCATTTTGGCTTTAGCCTCGTCTCGTGCCCAGATTTCAATAGCGTCAATTGGCCTGACAAGGCATGTTGCCTGAACCTGCATATAGGCTTGCAGTCCCGCGCCAACAACACATAGTCGGCGGGCATCTTTTCTAGCCAATATATCGGTTGATACGGCACCGGCTGCCGCTGTACGCAGCTGCGTGAGGTATCCATTATCAAGAAAAATTGTATCAACGGCGCCTGTCTTGGCATTGAACAGGATAAAGAGTCCATTTCGAGGAGAAATGCCAGCCGGGTTTTGCGGAAAAATACTCGATACTTTGACAGCAAACCCAGGGACGCCTTCAATATAGGCAGATTTCACACATGTTTGGCCGGATAAAGCCGTTACATTTATTTGCATAACCGGCGGCATGCTGGCCTTGCCAGAAGAATAGGCTGTGAAAGCCTCTCGGATGTGATCCACCACTTCCTGAGTTAGGGGTAACTGATTGGTTATTTCAGCTTCCTCAAATACATGTATAGAGCCTAATTTTTGTGCCATCCTATATCCTTGTCACGTTTGCGCAGGTTGAACAGAAACTGCAGATTTATGCGCGATTATAAACTTGTAGAAGTGCCTCCAGGGCGGTCAGTCCGTCCGTGCCGCTGACTGCGGGTGGCTGGTTGTTAAGAATATTGTCTCTGAAAGCTTCCATTTGTAAGGCAAACTGTGCCGGAGGTGGATTATCAGCGGTTTTCAGCCGCCTAACTCCTGCTTCGGTCATATGGTATATTTCGTTGGCATAGTGAAAGATCCTGAGCGCCCCTTTGGTGCCGTGTACGGAAATACTTCCCGGTTGGTTTTGCCATTGACCTGGTTGGCTTGGGCCTTCAAGTGTCCAGCCCGTACCCCAGCCAAAGACACCTTCCTGGGGTAACGCGGCACTGAAGGTTGTATCGCTGTAGAGCAGAAAGCTCTGGGCCTGATTTTCAAACCGCATATGCATAAATTCTGGCGCAAGAGGCTCACCGGAAATATTGCCGCAGCCGTATATGTGTTTAATTGGACTGTTCAGCAACCAAGAGAAGGTATCGATTAAATGAATACCGTGATCGACCAATCCCATGCCAGACCCGCCAGGCCCTCCCAAAGGATAGTGAACAGGCGAAAGTGATTTAGCCTGTTCCGGCCCGGTGCCGCCCACACTGAATTCATTGAGCATAAGGATATCCCCAAGCGCCTCGCTTTGAATAAGCGAACGCGCAGTCTTCAGGGTAGGCAGGAAGCGGTAAGAGGCTCCATAAAACAGTTTTACCTTGTTTGTTGCACATGCTTTTATGATGCGTTTGGCATCAGCAATATTGTTCGCAATAGGCTTTTCGCAAAGGATGTGCTTGCCAGCTTCAGCGCAAATAGTGGCTATGTCTGCGTGGGTGCTGACCGGGCTTAAAACACATACGATATCCAGTTTTTCGTTTTCAAGCATATCGTCCAATGTCGCATGGGCGCGGAATCCGTATAATCCGGCCATATGGTGAAGACGATTTGCATCAGGGTCAGTGCCCGCCACAACTTCGATGCCAGAAACCGTTTTGTAGGCTTCCAGATGGGCTTCGGCAACACCGCCGAGCCCCACCAGAGCGACGCGTAGGGCTTGTGCTGTCATTATAACCGATCCTCACTGGCTGTCAGCTGTAAGGACTGGCGCATTTCGTCGGGTGTCGCAACATCGCAGCCAAGATATTCGATAATTTTAGCCGCGCGTTCCACCAGTTGACCATTCGTCGCAAAGACGCCTCGTTCAAGATAAAGGTTATCTTCCAGGCCAACGCGGACATTACCACCGAGCAGAACAGATTGTGCCACCATCGGCATTTCCATTTTTGCGATGCCAAAGCCGCCCCAGGCGGCACCAGAGGGAAGCAGGTTGCGCATATAAAGCATTGTTTCAGGGTCAGCTGGTGCGCCCCAGCGAATACCCAATACCATCTGATATAAAGGGGTGCCGCTAATCAGGCCTTCCTTGACCATTTCATTTGCAAAAAGGATATCCCCTGCCTGAAAGACCTCCATTTCTGGTTTTACCTTCAGCTCCTGAAAGCGTTTGGCCATCGCACGAAGGGTGCGGGGTGTATTCAGGTAAACAAAATCTTCGCCGCCTTCTACCTGGTTTCCAGTTGTTACATCCAGCGAGCAAATTTCAGGCAGGACAGCTTCAATATGCCGGACGCGGTCTTGTGCAGAAAGAATATCGCTTTCAGGTAGGGCTTTGCTTTCGTCGGCAGGGTCTGGCAGGAACAATCCACCACCACCGCATGTAACATTGAGCACAATGTTGACGCCAGTTTGGCGGATACGGTCCAGCAGTTGGCAAAATAAGGCGTGGTCAAAACTGCCAGCGCCTGTTTCCGGGTCGCGGACGTGCAAATGAACGGCCGAAGCTCCAGCATTGGCGGCTTCAATGGCAGCATCGCATATTTGCTTGGGTGTTATGGGAAAGGCTGGGTGTGCCGGGTTAAAGGGGGCGTTTCCAGTGACGGCGCAGGTCAGGTTGACTTTACGTTTCATGGCTTACTTCCTATGGCTGGATGGGCTTCTGGAGGCTTCGATCAGGCCTTCGATGATTTTACCGTCACCGTCACCCGCCAGAAATTCAGGGTGCCACTGGGTGCCGATGCAAAATCGCTTTGTCGGGACTTCGATGGCTTCTATTAAACCGTCTGGTGAAAGGGCGGAAGCAACGGCGTCGGGTGCCAGGCGAATGCTCTGGCTATGAATGCTGTTTATCTCGGTGCTGCTTTGTCCAATGATGCGGCGAAGCAAAGTGTCGGATTGAATAGCGATGGGGTGTGTTGCAACAGTTGCAGCTTCAGTTTGTCGGTGTTGCAGAAATACAGCTGGATCGCTGTTTATATCAACAACAACGGTGCCGCCCATAACAACGTTTAGAATTTGGAAACCTGCACATATGGCAAGAATTGGTATGTCTTGCTGAAGGGCTTCGTTTATCAGGGCAATTTCAAATCGGGTTCGGTTAAGTTTGAATGCTGGAACATCTTCTTCTTGCACTGCTTCAAGGCCTGCAAAAAGGCCGGGGCTTGTGAAGCGATAATTGTCACCTGAAACGACGATGCCATTCAGGCCATTCAGATAAGATTTCACAAGCTCCGGTTCGTGGGGCAGCAGAATAGGGCATCCACCCGCTGCTTTCACAGCCGAAACCAACGTGTGGTCAAGCTCGTAATATGGCCGAGGCGGATTTTCAGCCGTACGCCATTCTATGTCAGGCGTTATGCCGATTTTTGGATGTTCCACAATATTTCCATTATTTACTATGTGTAAATTTTATAAAACCATTGAAATAGCGATATTATGTGTGAATATCAGTTAGTGTTATAAAAATTAGTTTACATAATGTAAACAAAATATTATAGCTTTTATATATCTTTCAATACCGCCTTCGCGGTGCTTATGTAATTGGCTAATAAAAAGAGGTTGAAATGGATCAGGTAAGGCAGGCTAAAAACTCTAATCCCATTGGCTTGAATGGTATCAGTTTTGTGGAGTTTTGTGGGGAAACGCCGGAATTCTATGCTGACCTGTTTGGAAAGATGGGGATGGTTCTTGTTGGCCGATCCGCTGGTAATGATAAAAGTCTGTATCAGCAGGGGGACATACGGTTTTTGGTCAGCCATGCTGAGGCGCAACATTCAGTTTTGTTTGCCGAGGCGCACGGGCCTTGTATTTCTGGCCTGGGTTACCGGGTAAAAGATGTCGGGCAGGCGTTTGACTGGGCTCTCAGGAATGGATGGACCCAGCATTCCATGACTGATGGACAAAAAGCTGTCTCAGTACCAACGTTAACGGGTATTGGGGGGAGTGGCTTGTATTTGGTGCAATGTGACCAGGAAGAAAAAGTTTTCGAACAGGCCTTTCCGACAATGTATCAGTTAACCGAGGAGGCCTACCGGGGTGCTAGCCTGCATGAGGTAGATCACCTTACCCACAATGTACGGCAGGGAGAGCGGGAAAAGTGGGTTAATTTATACCGGGATAGTTTCAACTTCACCGTAGTATTCGAGCTTGATGCAACAGGTATTTTTTCCGGTATGCAGACCACGGCAGTCTTGAGCCCGTGTGGCAAATTTAGAATTGCCATTAACGAACCAACCGAAGCTAAATCCCAAATTCAGGAATTTATTGATGAAATGAAAGGCGAAGGCATTCAGCATATCGCTCTTTCCAGTCATGATCTGTACAAGTCAATCGCGGCGTTACGAGGCGCTGAAATTCCCTTTCAGGAGGCGTCAAGCTCCTACTATGATATGTTGGATGATCGGCTTCCTGGGCACGGCGAGAACACTGGATGGCTAAGAGAACTTGGCATTTTACTGGATGGTGAGCCACTAGAGGGAGATAACCCCAAATGGGGGCTTCTTCTCCAATTATTCAGCAAAAACTTGATCGGGCCAGTGTTTTTCGAATTTATTCAGCGCAAACAAAACGAAGGTTTTGGCGAAGGCAATGCGCAGGCCCTGTTTGAGTCTATTGAGCGCGATCAATTGCAGCGCGGCAGCGTTTCGTCGAATTAACAGAAAAATTAGTGAGAAGAGGGCCATATGCTGTTTGCATTCATTTGCCTTGATAAACCGAACTCGGCTGATTTACGCTTGTCTGTAAGGGCTGAACATATCGAATATATGATTGCGGTGAAGGATAGAACCGTTTTTGGTGGCCCTTTGCTTGATGAAGCTGCAGCTGCGTCGATTGGTAGTATTTTCGCCATCGAATTCGAAAGTTATACCGCAGCGCGCCAGTTTATCGACAAGGAACCCTATACGCAAAAAGGGCTGTTTGCCTCGGTACAAATTTTTCCGTGGAAACAAATGGTGCCTGAACGCGAAGAGGGCTTCTTGTTAGCGGAATTGGAGCGTCAGCGTATTCTTGCCAGATCAGCAGGAGAAATAGCCTTTGGCCAAGAGGGAGAAGTGGCATGAAACTGGCCTCCCTGAAAGGCCCTAGAGACGGGCAGTTGGTCATCGTTGATCGTGAGTTAAAGCGAGCTACAAATGCATCACATATTAACCCAACCTTGCAGGGTGCACTGGACAAATGGGCTGAGGTTGAGCCTTTGTTGAAGGCGTTGTCTGACCAGCTTGAAGCTGGCGATGTAGCCGGCTTTCCCTTTGATGAAAGCGCGTGTGCTTCACCATTGCCTCGTGCATATCAATGGGTGGATGGCAGTGCGTATGTAAATCACATTGAACTTGTAAGAAAAGCTCGAAAGGCAGAGATGCCGCCTTCTTTTTGGCATGATCCTATTGTGTATCAGGGGGGATCAGACACTTTCCTCAACCCTCGTGACCCTATTCAGATGCGCGATGAAGCATGGGGTATCGATTTTGAAGCGGAAGTTGCCTATGTGGTTGATGATGTGCCCGCAGGGGCCAGTGCTGAAGATGCCGATCAATATATCAGGCTTGTCATGTTGGTGAATGATGTTTCGCTGCGGAACCTGATACCTGCCGAGCTTGCGAAAGGGTTTGGTTTTTTTCATTCTAAGCCTTCCAGCGCTTTTTCCCCAGTGGCGGTCACCATTGATGAGCTTGGCTCTGCATGGCGCCAATCCAAATTGCATCTGCCTCTGCATGCGGCTTTAAACGGCAAGAATGTTGGGCACCCAAATGCGGGCACCGACATGACGTTCACACCAGGGCAATTGATTGCCCATGCGGCGAAAACCCGTGCCTTATGTGCGGGCACAATCGTGGGCACGGGCACAGTTTCTAATGTAGATCGCTCCACAGGATCGTGCTGCCTTGCAGAAATCAGAGTTATCGAGCAATTAACGGACGGCAAGCCCTCCACCCCCTTCATGAAGTTTGGTGATCAGATACGGATCGAAATGTTTGGCGACGACGGGGGCTCAATTTTTGGTGCTATTGATCAAGTCGTTAGCGAGAGCCGGTAAACCATGCCTGAGACTTATACAGATATGCAAGTTGATCCCGCTGTTGTTGCGGCTATCGAGGCCTTTCAACTGCCGGACCCCTTGGGGTTTGGGGTTTGTATGGCCCCGGTTATGTATCGAGCCAATTACAGTAATGGGGAGTGGCAACAGGGTTGTTTAACGCCCTATGCGCCCGTTGCCCTTTGGCCAGGTGCGAAGGCATTACAATATGCGGCAAGTGTTTTCGAAGGTATGAAAGCCTATCGTGTTGATCAGGAATGTCCAAATCTATTTAGGCCCGAGGTCAATCATCAGCGCCTTAATGCTTCGGCCCGAACCCATTGTATGCCTGAAATTCCAGAAACGCTTTTTTTCCAGGCTATTCACAGCGTTGTGGGTGCCTTACACAAGGTAATACCAGAAAAAAGCGGCCAGTCCCTTTACCTCAGGCCCTTCCTGATTGGCACGCAGGACGGTTTGGGGCTTGGTCGTTCTGATACATATTCATTTATGGTGATAGCAAGCCCCTGTGAAGATTTTCATGCAGGGCCAATGAAGGTGCGTATTATGCGTGAGCAGTCCCGCGTGCCTTTTGGAAAGCTTGGTTCAGCAAAAGCCGGTAGTAACTATGCAGCAAGCCTCGGGGCGGGTTTGCAGGCAAGGACCGAAGGCTTTGATCAGGTTTTGTGGCTGGACACTGCGGGTAGGGTGAATGTGGAAGAATTGTCCGGCATGAATGTGTTTTTCAAAGTCGGAGACTGTTTGTACACGCCGTCTCTTACTGGGTCCATATTGGCTGGTGTAACCAGGGATTCTGTGATCAAGCTTGCAAAAAAAATGGGAGTTACCGTGGTTGCAAGCGCTTTGCCAATAGACGGAATTTTGCGCCAAATCAGTGCCGGAGATTGTAGCGAAGCTTTTGCATGTGGCACGGCGGCAGGGGTCAGTCCGATCTCGGCTTTTGGCGACGGCGATACCCTTTGTAATTTACCCGATTGCCCAGGTGATCTGACCATGGCACTTAAGCAACAATTGCTGGCTATTCAGGAACGCCGTGAACCTGATCCGTTCGGGTGGGTAAAAAGGGTTCCAATGTCTTATTGTCAACCTGTTGTTGTGACAAAGGGTTTTGGTTCATGACCAATGCCCAAAACACAATACAAGCGCCTTATCTTTTGTTTTTGGGGGATGTGCAGGATGACCTGAGCGTTAAAACATCACGCGGTATATTTGAATGGCGTCCAGAAAAGTGTGTCGGCGAGTTGAAGCTGCCCGGATGTGGCGTAACGTTGGGGCTTCCCGAGCTGACATGCCGCGAGGCCGCCAAGCAAGGGGCAAAAACCTTTGTTCTGGGTATTACCAACCGGGGAGGCAGGTTCCCAGATAGCTGGATCGCCATTGTTTTGAGAGCCCTTGATGCAGGCCTGGATGTGGCAAGTGGTTTGCACCGACGTCTGGCGGATGTGCCTGTTATTGTCGAAAGAGCCCAAAAGCTGGGACGGTCATTATTTGATGTCCGCCACTCCTTACAGCCGGGGGTGGTTGGCAGTGGCATCAAGCGGCGAGGAAAGCGTTTGCTGACCGTTGGCACTGACTGTTCTATTGGCAAAATGTTTACAGCGCTTTCCATTGACCGGGAAATGATATCTCGAGGCATGGAAACGAATTTTAGGGCTACAGGCCAAACGGGTATTTTGATTCAGGGCAGCGGTGTATCTGTTGACGCTGTGGTCGCTGATTTTATCTCGGGAACGGTAGAAACCCTGTCACCAGCCGATCCGGCTGATTGCTGGCATATTATTGAAGGGCAGGGGTCGCTTTTTCACCCATCATATGCCGGTGTTAGCCTTGGCCTTCTTCACGGTGCACAGCCCGATGTGATTGTGATGTGCCACGATGTAACGAGGCTTCATATGAGAGGACTACCGCATCAACCCTTGCCCGACCTTGCTCATTGTATCAATTTTAATCTTGAAGCTGGCCGCTTGACCAATCCAAGTATAAAACTTGGTGGAATAGCGCTTAATACATCATCTATGTCAGCGCACGATGCTGATCTATGCAGCAGGGAAATCGCTGCGCAATTTAATGTGCCCTGTGTGGATCCGCTGCGCCACGGTGTTGGCAGTATTGTTGACGGAATGATGGCCTCGAATGGAGGGTGATACAATGGCAGGGTTGAAACTGGAGGCGGCGGCAGAAACCTTTCCTCTGGAAAATGTGTTCCGGATATCCCGTGGCAGCCGGTCTGAAACCAGGGTCGTAACGGTTAAGCTAACACAGAACGGGGTTAGTGGTAGAGGTGAAGCCACACCTTATGGCCGATACGGCGAAACAGTTGAGGGCGTACTTGAGGCTATTGAAGCCACAGCATCCTTGTTGAACAGCACCAGCATGCCGTTTGATCTTCAGGCTATGTTGCCAGCGGGTGCAGCCAGAAATGCTCTTGACTGTGCGCTTCATGATTTGCGAGCCCGCCAAAAGGGTGTGCGTGTAACACAAATGTTGAGCCTGCCGCCGGTGACTGCACAGGAAACTGCGGTGACAATCAGCATTGGTAGCCCGGAAGCTATGGCAAAAAGCGCCGCTTTATACGCGGCCCATCCTTTGCTGAAGGTGAAGCTTGATGAACATAAAATCCAGGAACGGATTGAAGCCATTCGGCAAACCTCTCCGCAAAACAAAATCATAATAGACCCGAATGAAAGCTGGACTTTGGACATACTTAAGCACCATGCGGCTTTCTTTTCGGCGATGAATATTTCGCTTCTCGAACAGCCCTTACCGGCAGGGAAAGATGAAGGCATTGCTGAATGCAGTGGGTCTATCCCTGTATGCGCTGACGAATCTTGCCATACAGCCGCAGACTTGCCGGATTTGGTCGGCAAGTATCAGGTTATCAACATTAAACTGGATAAAACTGGCGGTTTGACCGAAGCGATCCAACTGAAAAAGGCGGCTGTTTCCATGGGATTTGATATTATGGTCGGTTGTATGATTGGCTCGTCCCTGGCCATGGCACCCGCAATGCTGGTGACTTCAGGAGCCAGTTTCGTTGACCTTGATGGGCCACTTTTGATTAAAGAGGACAGGGTTGGTGGGCTTACTTTCAATACCGGAATTATAGAACCACCAACCCAGGATTTTTGGGGCTAGGGCAGACCTATTTGATTGCCCGGTCAAAAACATCACTATCCGATTTGAAGGACTTAAACTCCAGCCCGTTGCCGCTGGGGTCTTGTATAAACATAGTTGCCTGTTCACCGGCGCTTCCTTCAAAGCGAATGTGCGGAGGGATAAGAAATTCAATGTTCTTGCTGATCAGGCGGTCTTTCAGTTTCTCCCAGGCGGACCCGTCCAGGATAACGCCAAAGTGGCATGCGGGCACCTGTTTCCCTTCAACATCGTTTGTTGGCACTTTGGGCATTTCTTCGGCAAGGTGGGCAACAACCTGATGGTCATAAAAGTCAAAATCTATCCAGTGCGAACTTTCACGGCCAAGCGAGCAGCCAAGGGTATCCTGGTAGAAGCTTCTGGCTTGTTCCAGGTCAGATACCGGAAAGGCAAGATGAAAACGGGCACGTTCAGTCATGGATAAATCTCCCAATTGTTATAATGTGGTTACTGTGTGGCTATGGTGTGCTTTTGGCGTAAATCATGAGAGTGTTCAAACGAGTTATTGTCTTCAGACATGACTAGAAGTTATGGCTAAAATTATGATCCGAAAACTACCACCACTTACAGCGTTGAAAGCCTTTGACAGTGTCGCCCGACATCAAAGCTTTACCAAAGCGGCGGAAGAGCTGGGTGTTACGCAAAGCGCTGTCAGTAAGCAGATTGCCCTTTTGGAAGACCATCTGGGTGTGCTTTTGCTTGAGCGTACCCCCCGCAGCGTAAGATTGACAGCATGCGGAAAGCAATATTCTGAAAGTATTATTCCTGCCTTTTCGCTGCTCGTGGAAGCCACAGGCTTATTAACCGGCGGTGAAAACAGAGAAAATAAACTGGTGATCAACATCATGCCTAGCATGAGCGTCTACTGGTTGATACCACGCATCGCAGCCTTCAGGCAGGCGCACCCCGGTTTATCTGTTCATATCAATGAAGGGGATGGCGTTGATGTCGACTTTACAGCGCTCAACTGCGATGTTGCCATTCGTGCCTCACAGGTTATGCCAATACAAACAGGGGCTTATGGGTTTATGGGGGAACGAATGTACCTTGTATGCTCGCCTATGCTTCTGGATGGAAGGCCAGCGCCTGAGGAGTTTAAAGATCTTCTTCAGTATGATTTTCTGGAGCACTCTTCGCGACCGTCGCTTATGCAGAAAGTTGCCAAGGGGCAAGGGTGTGAGGAATTTTCTCCGGCAGAAATAATCGAGTTTGAGCACTTTTTTATGGTGCATGAAGCCGTAAAAAGAGGCTTGGGCACAGCGCTTTTACCGTCCTTCATTGTGGAGGCAGACATTGCATCAGGGCATCTTGTTCACTTGCTGAACGTGGAATGTGTCTCTGGTTATGAATATTATGCGCTTTATGATTTACGCAAAAGATTACAGCCGAATGTCAAAAAGTTTCTGAAATGGCTGCGCACGTGAGAACAAAGATACTGGGGTAGCGAACCCAGGGGGCATAGTCTTGGTGAAATTATCCGTTCGGTAAACCGGTTGGGGTTTATCTTGGGCATTTTTGAATTAACGTTTGAAAACAACTGTTTTGTTGCCGTTCATCAGTACGCGGTGTTCCAGATGCAGCCTCAGTGCCTCGGCAAGGGTGACGCGTTCTACATCGCGGCCAACTGCGATCATATCGGCTGCGGACATCGCGTGATTTACCCGTGCCACATTCTGTTCAATAATTGGGCCTTCATCCAGATTTTCTGTGACATAATGAGCGGTGGCACCAATCAGTTTTACGCCTTTCTGAAAAGCCTGCTGGTAAGGGGCTGCACCCTTGAAACTGGGCAGAAAGCTATGGTGGATGTTGATCACGCGTCCCGCGAGCTTTTCACATACTTTGGGCGAGAGAATCTGCATATAGCGCGCCAGCACAATAAGGTCGATCTGCTCTTCGTCTATCAGTGATAACAGTTTTTCTTCCTGCGAAGTCTTGGTTTGTGCAGACACAGGCCAATGGTGAAACGGGATATCATAGGATGCTGCAAGTCTGTAAGCATCCTTGTGGTTGGAAATAACCGCAGGTACATCCATAAACAGCGCGCCGCGTTCACGTCTGTACAGGATATCCATCAGACAGTGATCAAATTTGGAAACCAGTAACAGCACGCGCTGAGGCTTGCTGGCGTTGTGCAAGGCCCACTCCATGGTAAATTTTTCTGCGAGCGGCGTGAACATTTGGCGTAAGTCAGCGCAGGATATGGCTACATTGATCGGACGAACGGCCACGCGCATGAAAAACTGGCCGCCTTCATCATCCCCATACTGGTCACTTGACGTGATATTGCAGCCAGCACCCGCCAACAGGCGCGAGACCTCAGCGACGATGCCAGGCTGATCAGGGCAGGAAAGTGTGAGGATAAATTTATTTGTCATTACAGTCTCGATTTTGGGTGAAATCTATAGGCTCCACGCAGTTTACACGGCGCACAAAAGCAAGGCAGGCACAGGATTGCAACAGATAAAATCTAAACTTCTACAATAAGCCGTTGTTTTGCAGGACAAGAGTGTTTTATAAGGCCTCAGTTGTCGGCAATGGCCGAGCCAATCTATGCCCGCATGGTGGAATTGGTAGACACACAAGACTTAAAATCTTGAGACCTTTATGGTCGTGCCGGTTCGAGTCCGGCTGCGGGTACCACACTCAAAAAACTTTGCCAGTAGTTGTGTGCTGTTTCTAACGGTGCAGGAAGCAACCTAGGTAGCCACAAGCTTTTGCAGGTTGGTTTCAGGACAAAAAAAGGCCGGGCAGCATCTAAGCATACCCGACCAAATAAAATTCTGATTGGCGTACTTAGTCGCGCAGCTGGATTTCTTCAGCAGCTTCTTTACCGTTACGGCCTGTCACAAGCTCAAAAGAAACGGCCTGGCCGTCATTAAGCGTTGCAATGCCGGAGCGCTCAAGCGCAGATACATGGACGAAGGCATCTTTGCCGCCGTCTTCAGGCTCGATAAAGCCATAGCCCTTAGTTGCATTGTACCATTTTACAGTGCCATTTGCCATTGATTGGTTTCCTTCTCAAACTAGATTGCGTAGGTTAACGAGGTGCTAAACCCACAGTTTTAACGCTCACAATCTTAGGAAAGCAACGAGGCAGACCACGCCTCTCTTCCAGAGCTAAACAACTCTGAATAAGGCGAATGTGTAACGTGTTAGCTCGCGTGGTACAGTTCATTTTTCGTAAAGTCAAGACTGCCTAGCCAGTATTTGCCTTAGTTTCATTAGCTTAGCTCAAATAGTGTTGCATTTGTGTCAGGCTTGCAGGGAGCCGGTTGATACCTCGCTAGGATGGCTCAAATGTTGAAATCAAGCGTCCAGACTGCCGATTACAAGCATCACGTTTAAGATTTCCTGACGATCAAAGTGCAAGTCCCTGACGGGGTTATATTGTTTCAGTTTTAATGTTTCTTTATCCCAGCCATCAAACTCTTTGATAAAGCCACCCTGGGCTTTTGTCTCCACAAGCACATACCGGCCGCGCCGCAGTTTGTGTGTGGGGTGAATATAAGCAATATCGCGGTTTTTATATTTTGGCATCATGCTGTCGCCTGTAACAAATACCGCGAAGGCATTGTGTACGCCCTGAAGGTCAGCCGGACGAAAGGTCCAGTCAATCGGATGCTCTTCAACCACCAGATTTCCGTCTAGGCCGCCCTGTGCCCGGCCACGAACTGGTAGGTCACGCTTGCGACTGAAATTGTCGTGCTGCCCATGCGGTTGTATTTTTGCAAAACTCGGCAGAACCATATTGCTTGCCTTGGTTTGAGGCGGGTGTTGGTTAGTTTGGGGGTGGATGGTCTTGCTGAGAGGGGTGAGCGTGTTTGGCATGAATGTGTTCTCCTTTTGTTCTTATTATGCAAGCCTTACGTAAAAAAGGAAAGCCTAAAACCTGTAACAGTAAGAAAAAATTAGGGGGTCAGCTGTAGCGTGGCCCCTGTTGTTGACGGCACGAAGGCGGGACTGTAAAGGTTGAAACATGATAATATTAGCAGGTAAAACACCATTGATTTGGGTCGCGAGGTATTGCCTGTGAGCCAGCTTTCCCCGGAACATATTCAGCGTTTATCAGGTCTTTATGCGGCTTTGGCGCCGGTTGTATTGGAACTGGACGAAGGTGATAAAATTTCCTTTATTTTTGGTTCGCCTGCGGCTTTGTTAGGGGCTGAAACGGATGATTTGGTGGGGCAGAATTTCGCAGAATATATTCACGAAAAAGATTTGGCAATCTGGCGGTTGATCCGCCACAAAATCAAGAAAGCAAGCCATCTGGGTCCACTGCCTCTGCGGATAAGACGCTCAACAGGAACCATTGGTGGATTTGAAGTGAATGTTGCCCGGTCAGGACAAAATAGCCGTGCCCTTTTGTTGTCGATTTCACCCTATCAGGGTCAGCTTTCACTGGGTGAGAACAAGCGGCCGGGCAGTAGTTTGGCCCGCCAATTTGAAAAAGGCGACTTTTCTCGGCTTGCGACCCGGCTGAATGAATTTGTCAAGAAATCGGATAAGGGCATTGCTGAAACCCTGATTGAGCTTGCGGGCATTAGCGAAGACAAAGGTGCTGATTCTGAAACCAGCCTTTGGGCGCTTTACCGGTTGTTGCATGATGCGGCTTCAGAAGGTGCTGCTGATCAACTGCTGGACCGTAAACGGTTAGGTGAAGGGGTTGAGCGCAACGAAAAGCCCGTGCAGGACGGAGACGGGAAAGCAAATGGGGAGGGAGCTGTAAAAGTTGCTGGTGCCATGCGCAGTGCCTACCAAAAAACCGGTAGTGAAACCAATTATGTGACAGTTGCCGGCGATGACGGGATTTCCGAAGCTGAGGCCGTTAAAGCGGCAATCTATGCCATGAAGCAAGCGGCAGGGTCTGGCAACGCCCAGACTATGAGTGCGCTTACTGGCGGATATGAAAAACGGCTGGCATCTGTAAAAAACCAACTGAGAGTTTTCAAAAAAATCGTAGTGCAGGAACGATTTGAAGTCGCATTACAGCCGATTGTGAATATCGGTGATGGCAGCCTTCATCATTTTGAAGGGCTGGCGCGGTTTGATTCCGATTACTTTGGCGGATCGCCGTTTGAATTTATGTGTTTTGCTGAAGATGTAGGGGTCATACAGGAATTTGACCTTGCAATGACCATGAAGGTTGTCTCGCTTTTGAAACGCATGCGGCGTTTGGGCTATAATGTTGGGGTTGCTGTTAATATTTCCGGGCGCTCAATTCAATCCCCTGCATTTTTGCGGCACTTTTTCCGTATTCTGGAAGATTGTGGTGATATCCGTCATTTGCTGACGTTTGAGCTCACAGAATCCAGCCAGATTGATGACCTTGAAATGACAAACCGCATTCTTACCCGTATACGGGATTTTGGCCACAAAGTTGCGCTGGATGATTTTGGTGCAGGGGCTGCGGGACTTCAGTATCTGCGTGTATTGAAGGTTGATATCGTAAAGATTGATGGCATTTATATCCGCAAGGGGCTTGAAGAGGCTGAAAACAGGGCCTTCCTTCGCTCAATGGCCGAGCTATGCAAGGGGCTTGGCATTGAAACTGTCGGTGAATGTGTTGAGGACGAAATTCAGCGCCAATTCCTGCAGGAAATAGGCGTAAATTATGCACAGGGCTGGCTATACGGTAAACCCGCCCCGGTTGATGAAGCCCTCCAGGCGTTGGCAACGGCTTGAACCCAATTATACGGCAAAACAGGCCCGCCGTGAAAACAGGCACACTATAAAAATCGCTACCAATCACGCCCTTGAAGCTATTGGCACAACTTTTGCTTTTTTACAGGGTGAACACTGAACGCACTGGCGTTGGATCTTCGCTTTTAAAAGGCAATATTGTGATTAAGAGGCTGAATTTATTACATAAAAAAATAAAGTTCCCAAGGGAAGGTACTTCTGTAAGTCTTAAGGGGTTCGTTCATGGCTTCTCTATTTTGCCGGTCACGCGGGCAGTATCTGCCGCTGATGATGATTGCCAGCTGCGAGGTGCCATATGTCATTAAATAGCATTATATCCACGTCGCTATCAGGGTTGTTTGCCAACCAGACAGCCCTCCGCACGACGGCAAATAATGTGGCGAACGTCAATACCGAGAATTATTCACGGGTCCGGGTTAATCTTGAAGCCCAGGTTACGCAAGGTGTGACCGCCGGGGTGAATGTGGCCTCTGTTGAGCGGGTGGTTGATCAGTTTCTGGAAACTGCACTGCGCACGGCAACTTCCAATACATTTGAATTTTCAGCCCAGCGCGAATTTCATGACCGGTTGCAGGGTATTCTTGGAGACCCTGGTGCCGATAGCTCCTTATCCTCGCGGCTGGACCAGGTTTTTCAGTCTGTGGCGGATTTGTCTTTGAACCCGGCGGATATCCTGCGGCGCCAGCAAACGCTTTCAGAAATGCAACGGTTTTTTGATCAGGCCAGCCTTTTCAGCGATCAAATTCAAGGCCTGCGCGGCGAATCCAGCCAACAGCTTGTGGAATCGGTGGCCGACATTAATGAGCAACTTCAGCGCATCCATGATCTAAATCCTTTGTTGGCACGTCAGGCCGCAACAGGTGCTGAATCTGGAGGACTACAGGGGCAGCTAAATCAGGCTCTATCGGATTTATCAGAGTTGATCGATATAAAAGTCGATCGCCAAGCCTCGGGTGCAGTTTTTGTCTCAACCAGCAATGGTTACCCTCTTGTTGATACAACATTATCGCAGCTTGATTATGATTCTCCCGGAATAGTCCTGTCGAATACAGTTTTCCCAAATATAACGATTTCGCGCGTGAATGCAGACTCGCTTCAACCAACGTCTTCACCTGTTGATCTGACGCCCAACATAAAATCCGGGAAGCTTGCTGGCTTGCTGGATATGCGTGACAATCAGCTGCCCAATCTTTCTCTGGCACTTGGCGAGCTCTCGGCGCGCTTGGCGGATGAATTTAATGCTGTGCAAAATAGTTTCTCAGCATCGCCGGCACCCAATAGTCTGGAAGGAAAACAGACGCTTGTTGATGGGGCGCATGTGCCAAACTTCACAGGGATTGTTACCTTTGCCGTGCTTGATAGCTCCAGCCAGCTTGTGGCATCGTCAACCGTTGATTTTGATAGTGCTCCGCCTGCTGATTATAATGCGCTGGTGGCTCAGGTAAATGCTGACCTTGGTGCCAACGGTACCATGGCGCTCACAAACGGTGTTTTGACACTTTCAGCCGCATCGACAGCGAATGGTGTGATCATCGCTGATGATGTAGCGGCGCCCAGCCAGTTAGCCGGGCACGGTTTTAGTCACTTCTTTGGTATGAATGATTTGATAAGGGCGGATCAGCCGGGCATATATGAAACAGGCATTGCTGGTACGGAAGACCATAATATCACCGCTGGGGAAACCATAAATTTCAGGGTGATTGATGCTAATTCCAAAGAGCTGGCGACGGTTACTTTGACGGTGGGCGGCACAAATTTCGACGATATCGTAACGGAGCTTAATAATGTGACCGGGCTTGGAGCCCATTTCACATTTTCCCTCAATAGTAGTGGTGCTTTGTCCTGGACAGAAAATGCCGGTAGTGAAGGTGCCAAGTTTCAGGTCATATCCGATAATACTCAAATCGCCAGCACGGGCCTTTCATTTACCAGTGCCTTTGGTGTTGGTGATAGTTTCCAGGTGGATGCCTCTCGTAACCTTCAGGTGCGCAGCAGTGTCATGGACGACCCCAATTTACTGGCGCTCAGTGTTTTCGACCCAAGCGGTGCCATTGGGGACGTGGTCTTAACAAACGGTGATCAGCGCGGTGCTTTGGCTCTTCAGGATCTACAGACATCTTTGGTTAGTTTTGCAGATGCGGGTGAGCTGAAGAGTACAAATGTGACCCTGACCCAGTATGTTGCACGCTTTTTGGGGAATGCAGGACTTCAGGCAGTTCGGGCGACAAACTTCGAAGAGGACAATCTGGCGCTGCAACAGGAAATCGGGGCCCGTAATTCTGATGTTTCTGGCGTTAATCTGGATGAGGAACTGGCGAATTTGATTGTTTATCAAAATGCCTACAATGCGGCAGCACGCATCCTCTCAAGTGTACAGGAATTATACGATGCGCTTTTGGGCGCAGTGTAAGGAGGCTGGATAATGGTTAGAGTTTCAAGTTTTGGGCAGCAACAGGTTCTTATTCGTGGCATCATGGATAACCAGCTTAAGGTTTTTGAGGGCCAGCGGCAAATATCCACCGGGAAAAAGCACGATGACTATCAAGGGCTTGCCGGGCAAACCAATACGGTGCTTGGGTCACGTTCCTTTCAGTCCCGCATTGAAGGCTACCAGCAAACCATTGATACAATAAGAGGCAAACTGGACGCTAACGATGTTCAGGTTGGCGGTGTTATTGATGCCATGGAAACATTGAAATCGGCCGTGCAGACATCACTTGCCAATGGCCAAGCTGAAGGATTCAGTGAGCTTTTGGATCAGACTTTCAGTTTTATTTCAAATGGGCTTAATACAAATTTTGATGGTACTTACCTGTTTGCTGGTGCCGATACAGGCTCAATACCTGTAAATGTGACAGAGCTTTCTGACCTGGCAGCGTTTGGCGCGGTTTCAGATGCTTTTGATAATTCGTCTGAAGCTTTTAAAGCGCGTATCGCTGACGGTGTGGACTTGGATTTTGGTTTGACAGCCGAGGATATCGGGACTGATATTTTTACGGAAATGCTTGATCTCTATAATTTTGACCAAGGCGCAAATGGTCCATTTGAAGGCGAACTTAACGACACGCAATTTGGCTTGTTGCAGGGCCAGATAGCTTCCCTTGAAAACGCCATAGATGGCCTGAGGCAAATCCAGGTGAAAAATGGATTGGCCTTTGAGCGGCTTGAGGTTGTGGAAGAACAGCACGCAGATACCGTTGTTTTTCTTGAAATATTTATCGCAGATATTGAAGATGTGGATATTGCGGAAGCTGTCACCAAATTGAATAACGATCAGGTTGCGCTGGAAGCATCTTACCGTGCCATTGGCTCCTTGTCGCAGTTGTCGCTCTTGAATTTCATTTAAGCCTGAATTTCATTTAAGGTAGACAAGCAACTCACATCGAATAGCATTTGCGTAGAAATACCATTGTATTTCGACACACGAAATATAGAGTGGCTCTTTCATTTAAGCTGAATGTTAGCAGGGATCCCGGTCACCATGGATGTTTCTCAAGATCGCTTTAAACAGGGAATGCGCCGTCTTGGTGGCGCGGTAACGCTTGTTACCAGCGCCCATGAGGGTGTTTTTGCAGGCCTGACGGCAACGGCCGTAACTTCACTGTCGGCTGATCCCCCACGGCTGCTTGCGTGTGTAAACCGTGCTGGTATCACTTATGAGACCATATCGAGAGGTCGTTGCATTGCGATCAATGTATTGGGTGCGCAGGACAAAAGGCTTGCGGAGCGTTTTGCCGGCATGGACGGTGAAATTGAGACTGACCGCTTTCTAGAGGGTGTATGGGAGACAAGTATCACGGGCGCACCTATGTACACTGGCGCGTTGGCGAGTTTTGATTGCGAAATCGAGAGCATACTGGACGCGGGAAGCCATGCCATTGTAATTGGCAGCATTCAAGAAATTCGACTGGGTGCAGGCGAAAATGATACGCCGCTTTGTTATATAGACGGTGACTGGGCTACTATGGAGCCTATGACCTGACGGCGCTTCTTTTTGGTTTTTCATGGCGCCTGGGCTGAGAATTTCTGTTTTTGAAACTTTTTTTCAATTTTCCCTTTAAGATCGAATCGCTATATGTTGACTCAGCGAATCAATTTGATTCGATATATAGTAGTTTGTTGACTTTATGCTGCCAGAATTACCAATATTTTCCCTAAGGTATTGATTCTTATCCCAGAATCTATATTATCCTGACTTGGTCACGGCTGTGGACATAATCCTTTGCTCACGATAGGCGAGATATTTGGATGCCCATAGCCCGCCGGGAGAGGACCCTTGGTCAGTAAAGAGCTTCAAAATCTGTTAATGTTGGCGCAGGAAAAGTCATCCGATGCGCGCTCGCGTTTGGTGGAAAATATTACGGACCTGTTTTTGTCCGATGATGGCCGATTGAGCGAACATGAACGCGCCCTTATGTCTGACATTTTAGGCAAGCTAATAGGGCAGGTTGAAACGGATATCCGTAAGGAGCTGGCTATTTCACTGGCGACTACGGGCCTTGAATTGCCGGATATTGCCAAACTTTTGGCAAACGATGATGTTGAAATTGCTCGCCCCATCCTGGAACGCAGTTCTTTGCTTAAAGACCCGGACCTGATTGAGATTATCCGCATGCGTACAGATGAGCACCGGATGGCCATCGCAATGCGCGAGGAAGTGTCTGAGCCTGTGAGTAACGCCCTTGTTGAATATGGCGGCGAAGATGTAATTGAAGCTTTGTTGAATAATCATGATAGCCAGCTTTCCAAACGAGCAATGGAATATCTTGTATCTGAATCCCGCCGTGTTGACCGGTTTCAGGAGCCACTTCTCGGGCGCTCTGATCTGCCGGGAGACCTAGCCTACAGGATGTATTGGTGGGTCTCTGCGGCGTTAAGAAAGAAAATATTAAGTGAGTTTGAAGTTGATCCTGTGATTTTTGAAAACGCTGTAAAACGGGCTGCCAGCGCAGTGATGGTAGAGCAGGGTGAAGAACAGAGCACCTATATCCGCGCGCAAAAGCTGGTGCGGCGCATGGCCGAAAACGGTGAATTGTCCGTTCAATTTTTATTGAATAGTCTGCGCCAGCAACGTGTTGCTGTTTTTGTAGCAGGGCTGGCAGAGCTTGGGCATGTGAATTTTAGAACGGCCTGGCGTATCTTTTCAGATAAAGGCGGCGAAAGTTTTGCCGTTTTGGCGAAGGCCGTGGGCGTCGACCGCAGTCAATTTACCAGCATTTATTTATTGGTCGTTCAGGCCCGTGAAGGCGGGGCAGCAAAGTCACCGGGGGTATTGAAAGATATTTTGGCACTGTTCGATGCAACAAGCGAGAGCAATGCAAAAGGCGCGCTTCAGGTTTGGCAACGGGACAGTGCTTATCAGGAAGCGATCGAAGAATTAGAAAACGTGGGATAGACCATAACCGGACGGGGGACGTCGCGGTTTTAGGTTAGGGAGGCCCAGATATGGTTGAGAGACCAACAAAAAACAAGAAGATTGTCGAGCTGGCCAGTTTGCGGGCCGAACGTGCTGAGGGTGCATTTGGTGCCAGCATAAGCCGCGCGGCTGACCACAATATTGCAGCTAACGAGCAAGCCTTGGGCATGCTTTCACATATGCATGTGGACGAAAGCCTTCCGTTCTATCTGGCTTCACTGGACGGCACGGTTATCCATGTGAACGACCATTACAGCAAACTGGATGCGGCGCTGGTTGATTATGTTTTGGCACCGGGTGCCTGCGATACCGTAGGCCAATACCGGGTGCCATCACTGATGCCGGTTATTGAGGATGTATTGGCCTCTAATACCACGGTACGTGCAGAAGAAATTGTGAAAATTAGTGGCCGCGAAAGAGTTTTCCTAGGTCGCCACTCGCCTGTGCGTGACGAACGCAGACAGATTATTGCTGTCGCCGGGACTTATGAAGACGTGACCGTACAGGTGCGCGGCATTGAAGAAGCCAATAAAACCCAGGCAAGATTTCAGGATTTTGCCCGCGCCAGTTCTGACTGGTTTTTCGAATGTGACAGCGATATGCGGATCCGGTCTTTGTCGGAACGTTTCACTGCAATTGTCGGGCAGCCAGCCTCTTTGTTTTTGGGGTCCCGCTTTGAACAGTTTGGTCGCCTTGAGGAAAACCTGGATCGCCGGTTTGACGGACCACGTGCTATTCGTGGTCGTAAGCCGTTTCGTGAGCAGTTGTTTGTTGTCAATGAACCAAGTGGTGCAGAGCTTAAATTTCATTTATCAGGAGTACCGGTTTTTGACCGGCAAAGCGGTGATTTCCACGGTTATCGCGGTGTTGGCATGGACGTTACATCACGTTATGCACAAGCTGAAGAAGCTGACGGGGTCAGGGCTAATCTGGAAGGGCTTCTGGCAGAACTTACCCGGAAAAACATGGCGCTTGATATCGTCAGTGAGCAAGCGACAAGCGCATTGCGGGCAAAGAATGAGTTCCTTGCGGCCATGAGCCACGAACTGCGGACACCGCTGAACGCCATTATCGGATTTGCTGAAGCGTTTGAGCATCAAACATTCGGTAGCCTGGATAACTCCTATATTGGGTATGCGGAAGATATCAGAAAATCCGGCCAGCATCTGTTGAGCCTGATCAATGATATTCTGGATGTTGCCGTGATCGAAAGTGGTGGGCTTTCCCTGCAAATTGATGAGTTACAGCTCGATCAACTGCTTTCCAAAGCAGCCAAAATGACTGCGGAGGCTGCACGCCAAAAAGGGATCAATATCGAGCAACTCCATGTGGAGACTGATTGTTTTGTCAAAGCGGATGACCGTCGTTTGACGCAAATTCTGTTAAATCTGTTATCGAATTCAGTAAAATTTACACCGGAAGGGGGCTCAATCGGCATTTCCGTTCGACAGCCTGCTGGTGATGATTTTGTGGATATTACCGTATGGGATACAGGCATTGGCATTTCCGCAGAACAGCAGAGCCATGTTTTTGAAAAATTCCATCAGGTGACTGAGCATATCTATAGCCGTAGCCAGGAGGGCACCGGATTAGGCTTGCATATCAGTCGTGAATTGGCGCGTAAAATGGGCGGTGATATCACCGTAAACAGTGCTGAAGGCGAAGGTAGTCGATTTACAGTTTCCGTGCCGGTTTCTGATGGCGGTGAAATGGATGACAGCTTTATCTAAACCATAACCCTAAAAATTAGGGACGGGGGAAAAGGCTTTTGCAGGATACTGCGGGAGCCTTTTTCATTGAATGCTGCTTGGACCTAGAGGCAAGAAAGCCTCCTCAAAGATGTGTAAACAACGTAACACTTGAAATAACCCAGCTATGCCCGCCTGTCCTCTTATCTCACTTAATAAGTAAACTGCTCGGTGAAAATACGTTCTGCGAGCGTATGTTCGGCGTCAAAAAGCAGTGTAAGTGTGTTTTCCCGATCTTCTTCAATGACAACATGCCGTACATCGCGCACTTCGTGCATGTCAGCCACGGCGGAAACGGGCCGTTTTTCAGGTTGATTGATTGTCAGTTCAACGCTCACATGATGAGGTAGTAATGCACCGCGCCAGCGTCTGGGGCGAAACGCGGACAAAGGTGTCAGTGCCAAAAGGTCTGATCCCAGCGGAATGATAGGCCCGTGCGCAGAAAGATTATAGGCGGTGCTACCAGCAGGGGTGGCAACAAGCACACCGTCACCGACCAGTTCTGGCAGGCGGACTTTGCCGTCAATTGCCACCTGAATATTGGCGGCCTGGCGCGTTTCCCGAAGGAGTGAAATCTCATTGATGGCCAGATACTCGACAACTTCGCCGTCACAGCGTGTGGCGCACATTTTTAGAGGATGTAACTGGAAACTGTCAGCCTTCTTAAGGCGTTCAACCAGGTCATCTTCTGTATATTCGTTCATCAGAAAACCCACAGTTCCCTTATTCATGCCGAAAATAGATTTTTCCTGTCCCATATAGGCATGCAGGGTTTGCAACATAAAACCGTCGCCGCCTAGAGCCACGATTACATCGGCTTCGCGTGTGCTTACGACGCGGTATTTGCTTTTTAAAGCTCTGGCCGCATCTCCGGCGTCACCAAACTCGCTGGCGATAATCGCGATTTTCATAGGGTTCTGTCTCCTGAACAAGGCGGCAGTATAAGGGAAATCCCGCTAGGCGCGAGCAGTTAAATATTGCGGGTGCACTCAATTTCAAGGATGACCTGGTTATTCAACAGCCATTTAGCCACCTGTTTGGCTCATATGGCGATTAACCATACCCTTCATTTCACCGGCCGAAATGGCAAAGTCATGCCCGAACGGCTTCAGCCCCATTGCCTTTTCGAGACAGATGGCCAGATTTCTTTTCGGATCAGTTGAACGCAGCGCAGCGCGCAGGTCCACATGGTCATCCTGGCCCAGACACATATAGATACGGCCCGTACAAGTCACTCGAACGCGGTTGCAGCCTTCACAGAAGTTATTGGTAAGCGGGGTGATAAGGCCCAGCTTGAGCCCTGTCGCGCCAATATCATAATACCGTGCAGGCCCTCCGGTTTTGCTGATGCTTGGGGTTAATGACCGGTTTTGCTGGAGGCGCGGCAGGACGGCACTTAACGGTAAATATACATCTTCCCGGGTGCCTTCAACTTTACCAAGAGGCATGGTCTCAATAAGGGTTAAGTCCAAGCTGTTTTCAACGGCCCAGTCCAACAGTAATGGCAGCTCATGCTCATTTGTATGCCGCATTGCAACGGTATTGATCTTGACTTTAAGGCCTGCTTTTTTTGCGGCAATTATACCCTCAAGCACGGTTTCCAATTGATTGCGACGGGTGATTTTCCTGAATAGGGCTGGGTCCAATGTGTCAAGCGAGACATTCACTCGCCTGATGCCTTTTTCATAAAGCTTCTCAGCCATGTGCGGGAGCTGTGTACCGTTTGTGGTCAGGGTAACTTCGTCAAGCCGGCCAGCCTCAACTTCTTTACCCAGCCGTTCAATAAGCCAGAGAATGTTCTTGCGAACCAGAGGTTCACCGCCGGTTAGCCGAATGCGTCGCACGCCACGATCAATGAAAGCTTGGCTAAGTTTGAGCATTTCCTCAAGGTTTAACACTTCGCTTTTTGGCAGAAAGGTCATTTTCTCGGCCATGCAATATGAGCAACGAAGGTCGCACCGGTCAGTTACAGAAAGGCGCAAATAATTGATTTTACGCCCAAAACTATCTTTCAAGCTCTGCGGTTGAGTATGCATTTGGGATATATTTTTATTGCTATCGGGCATGGCAGGTATGTTGGCAAGATTGCTGGCGACGTCAAGTCAAACAATTGTCACCAGGCTATTTTGAGGCAAGTATCAAGAGAAAACTGGTAGGGGTTACTGGTTGTCGGGGTTAGCCCTTGTCATCCAAAAGCGTGCCTAGGGTTTCATCTATTTTTTTAAAGGCAGTGGCACTGGCTTTAAAGGCATGCTCTTCAGCGCGCAGATCAGCAAATTGCTGTATTAAATTTCCATATCCGGGGTCAGATGTAACGGGTGCACCAGTTTCGGCCGCATTGCTTGCCGTGGTGGCCTTGGTACCGGCTTCAGTATCAACATTGAAGGAAGATGCGGCTTTGCCAGATGCATCAAGGATTTCTTTGGCAATGTCAGTTGCCCGTCGCTCTGCCTGCAAAAGGCCCTGTGTTGCAATGTTCAATGCTTTGATCATTTTGACAAATATCCTTCAATAGCAATCAAGACTATATGTTTTTCTCGTAAAAAACAGGTAAAGAATTACATTGATTTTTAATTACTGGCGGAATTTGCAGACAACAGCAGAGAAATCTGGAGCGTAAAATGAATCTGGACGTTATTATTGATGTAGTTTGCCCTTGGTGTTACGTGGGTAAAAGAAAGCTCGAAAAAGCATTGGATATGCGGCCCGGTATTATATCAAAACTGACCTGGCGACCTTATCAGCTGGGGCCGGATACTCCCGCTGAGGGCATTGACCGCGCTACCTATTATAAAAATAAGTTTGGCGATGGGCCTCAGGTAACGGCTGCGCGGGAAAATCTGCGCCGAGTGGGCGTAGACCTGGGCATAACCTTCGATTTTGAAAGCGAATGCAAAATTGCCAATACCCTTGATGCACACAGGCTTATCCGCTGGGCGTTGGAACCTGGAGTTCAAGGCCTGGTCGTGGAAGACCTGATGCGACGTTATTTTGAAGAGGCGGCGTTTTTAGGGGACCATGACCTGCTTGTTGATGTCGCACATGAGGCCGGAATGGACGGCAAACAGGTACGCGAATTATTGGCGTCCGAACGAGACAAAGATTTGATTCAGGCTGAAATCAGAAAAGCCGCAGAGATGGGTATTCAGGGAGTGCCTATGTTTGTTTTTGACGGCAAAGCCGGTGTCTCCGGCGCACAGGATGCGACTGTATTGGTTGGGGTGATGGATAAGCTTCTGGCTGAAGTAGCAGCAGAATAAAACTGACAAAAAAGGGGTGACTTCGAAAAGTCACCCCATACTCAAAACATAGAATACTCAGAACAAGTGGCCATAGGGCAATGGCCGGTAGGAACCCCTGGCCAGCTTGGGAATATGCAGGGAGCATCAGGCCAGGGGACGAGGGATCTAAAACTTTAGAACTTCACCAACAAGCCAGCTTTTCCTGCCCAGCCGTTTTTATCGTTGCCGTATGTAGTATAGTCGCTGCCCAGGCGCAGGCTCATATTCTCGCTTAGGGCGCGCTCATAACCCGCACCAAACCGCCAGCCTGCGTCGCCAAAACTGTCATCGGCTGCATCGCTGGCATCAAAACGGGCTTTTACATAGGCGGCTTTACCATAAATAAGGTTAGCGCCGTCTTCACCAAAGACTGTACCCAGCGTCAGGCCCGCGCTCCATTCGTATTTGGAGTGTGCATCCGTTAGCTCACCTTTATATCCTGTATCACCAAAAGTGCCTTCAATGCCGTAAACTAGGCCGCTGTCCATTTGCCGGCGGAAGCCAATAACACCGCCGTAATAAACGCTCTTGTCCCGGCTGGCATCTGCCGCGAGTTTGGTCCAGTCGACGCCGGATTCTATACCAACATAGGCGCCGTCAAATTTTTTGTCGTTGTCCGCTGCCAGTGTCGCGGTTGTGGCGGCGGTAATGATCGCTGTCGCAGTTAAAAGTGATTTTGCAATTTTCATTGCTTCCTCCAGTTATTATTCTTGGGTCAAGTCTTTAGACCGGGACGACACGGTTTGTATTGTTTGTCCCGATGAAGGAAAGATACCCTCTGACTAAGGCGTGCCCAAGGGCATTTGATGGCGGAAACATGAAACATTAAGGCGCTTTGCGGCGCTCAGATGAATGCCAGATGAATATTTGCTCTGGCGGAGGGAAAATTGGCTGTTTTGAATAGGAAAGAGGCATTTTCGAGCAGAACTGCGACTAACAGGCCTCTGCAATGAGGGCCAGTTTTTTAGTGAGCGCAGCGGTTGATTTAAGGCGGGTGTTCACCTTGTCAAAGCGGGAAAAATAAACCAACTTATGATCTGGTCTGACTTTGGCGCTTTTGCCAGAGGCTGAGATCAGCTCAATAAGTCCGCCCGGATTGGCGAATTTGTCGTCTTTAAAGCTGATCACCATGCCTTTGGGGCCTGCTTCCAGTTTTTCAATGCCTGCCCGCTTGCAGTAACCCTTGATGATCATGATTGCGGCCAACTGTTTGACTTCAGAAGGCAGAGGGCCAAATCTGTCAATCAGTTCAGCGCAGTATGCATCAATATCCTCGCGGGTCTCCAGGTCAGCAAGCCGACGGTATAGTGCCATGCGCTGGGTCAGGTCTGCCACATACCCTTCTGGGATCAGCACAGTAGCCCCGAGGTTGATAACCGGTGACCAGTTGCTGCTTTCGCCAAAGTCTTCATCGTCGTCACCTGCACGGGCTTCGGCCACGGCTTCTTCCAGCATTTTCTGGTACAATTCCACACCGACTTCGCGGATATGGCCTGATTGTTCGTCACCAAGCAGGTTGCCAGCGCCCCTGATGTCCATATCATGGCTGGCAATGGTGAAACCCGCGCCAAGTGTATCAAGCGTGGACAGCACCTGAAGCCGTTTTTCAGCGTTTTCGTTCAGGCGACGGTTTGGCGGCATGGTCAGATAGGCATAGGCACGGGTTTTCGAACGCCCGACACGTCCGCGCAATTGGTACAGCTGTGCTAGACCAAACATATCAGCCCTGTGGATGATCATCGTATTGGCGGTGGGGATATCAATCCCGGATTCGATAATTGTGGTTGAAAGCAGCACGTCATAACGGCCTTCATAAAAGGCGGTCATCACATCTTCGATGGTGGACGGTGTCATTTGCCCGTGCGCAACGATAAATTTTACTTCAGGCACATAATCGCGCAGGAAGCGTGCAGTTTCCTCCAAATCAGCGATACGCGGGCATACATAAAAGCTTTGGCCTCCCCGATAATGTTCTCGCAACAGGGCCTCACGCACAACAATTTGGTCAAAAGGCAAAACAAAAGTACGGATCGCCAAGCGGTCAACAGGCGGTGTGGCAATGATAGACAGGTCGCGAATACCCGACATAGCCATTTGCAGCGTACGCGGGATCGGCGTCGCTGTCAGCGTTAACACATGCACATTGGCCTTCAGGGCTTTGAGCTTTTCTTTATGACCAACACCAAAATGTTGCTCTTCGTCAACGATTAGCAGGCCAAGATCGCGGAATTCAATGCCCTTAGCCAACAGTGCATGGGTGCCGATCACAATATCCAGTGTGCCGTTGCGCATTTCTTCTTTGGTGGCTTTTGCGTTTTTCGCTGAAACCAGCCGAGATAACTGTGCAATACGAACGGGCAGGCCCTTAAAGCGCTCCGTAAAATTAAGAAAATGTTGACGTACCAGGAGTGTGGTCGGCGCAACGATGGTTACCTGATAGCCTGCCATAACCGCTAGAAAAGCAGCCCGTAAAGCCACCTCTGTTTTGCCAAAACCTACATCGCCGCAGATCAGTCTATCCATCGGTCGTCCTGAAGACAGGTCAGAAACCACATCACCGATGGCCCGCAGTTGATCGTCGGTTTCGGTGAAAGGAAAACGGGCGCAGAATTCCTCATAGATGCCGTCCGCCGTGCTTATGCGCTGGCCTGAACGCATTTCTCGCTGGGCGGCAAGCTTGATCAATTGATCCGCCATAATGCGGATGCGTTCTTTCAGCTTGGATTTGCGGGCCTGCCATGCGACCCCGCCTAACTTGTCCAGCTGGGCGGTGGCGTCTTCGCTGCCAAAGCGTGAGAGAACCTCAATGTTTTCTACGGGCACATAAAGTTTGTCGCCGCCATGATAGCTTAAGAGCAAGCAGGCGTGAGGGGCGCCGGTCACAGTTACGGTCTCTAAGCCTTCAAAGCGGCCAATACCGTGGTTGGCATGCACGACAAGGTCACCAGTGGTAAGTGTAGAGGCTTCCTTTAGAAAATTGTCTGCGCGTTTGCTACGTCGGGATTTGCGTACTAACCGGTCACCCAGCACATCCTGCTCGGATATAATCGCCAGATCTTTGGTTTCAAAACCGCTTTCCAGCGGTAGAACAGTGACTGCAATGCTGTTTTTGTTTTCACGGCGAATGTCTACCCAGCTGCCGGCGATACCAACAGGTTCAACCCCGTGATCCTCAAGAACGCCCTTCATGCGGTCAGCAGCACCGGCGGAATAACTGGCAAAAACCACACGTTTTCCGCTTGTTTTCAGTGCTGTAACATGGTCACGCACCGCGTCGTAAACGTTGATTTCCTTATTATTGCGTTCTGGCCCGAAATTGCGTCCCTGTTTGGCAGCAAAACTGACCACACCCAGCGCCGGTGGTTCTTCAAACGGGGAAAGGCGCCGTGCATTCAGGTTTTCAAGCTGGTTTGCCCATTCTGCCGCAGTCAGATAAAGGCTAGCTGCGGGAACCGGTTTGTAGAAAGGCGTACTGGCATCACGGTTGGTTTTGGCAAGCTCAAACGCTTCTTTGCGCGCCGTGTAATAATCATTGATGGCGTCAAGCCGGTCGTTTGTCGCTTCATCAGCCTGATGATCAAGCGACAAAAGCGGATTTTGTACATAATCAAACAAGGTTTCCATACGAGTATGAAAGAAGGGCAGCCAATGCTCTGCGCCCTGGTATTTACGGCCTTCACTGATGGCAGTGTATAAAAGATCATCGGATCTGGCAGGGCCAAAGGCTTGCACATAAGTACGCCGAAAGTGTGCGATTGTATCTGCCGATAGCGCAAATTCGCTCGCGGGTTTCAGGTGCACCTGTTTGGCGGGACTGGTCGTCAGTTGGTTCAGCGGATCAAAGCGACGGATGGTATCAAGTTCGTCCCCGAAAAAATCGAGCCTCAGGGGTTCAGTTTCGCCTGGCGGGAACAGGTCAATCAATCCGCCGCGCACGGCATATTCACCGTGTTCCATCACCTGGCCGGTGCGGGTATAACCGTTGGCCGTCAGAAAATCCGTGAGCGACGCCGTATCCACTGTATCGCCCGGTTCTGCATGAAAGGTTGCATCCTTTAGCGTCTCCGCAGGAGCAACGCGCTGGAGCGCGGCATTAACTGTGGTGAGGACAAGACGCGGTGTCTTTAATGATTTATGCGCTAGCGTAGCCAAGGCTGCCATGCGCTGGGCAATGATATCACCTTGGGGGCTCACCCTGTCATAAGGTTGGCAATCCCACGCGGGCAGGGCAACCACCTGAAGATCGGGGGCAAAAAACTGTACGGCACTGACCAGAGCAGCCAAACGCCCGTCATCGCGCGCAACATGTAGCGCAGGGCGCTTACCGTCTGCATAGGCGCGCTCGGCCCCTTGGGCGAGCAACATGGCGTCAAAGCCTGACGGCACCCCGCCTGCCAGCAGCGGATAATCTTCGCTTACAAACTCTTCAAGGGTCATGGGTTGGTCTGCCTATTTGGCTTTCAGGATCATGAAATCCAGCTTTTGCAGCCGTTTCATCATGGTCCCCTGGAATTTCTCGGGCACATCTTCACCTTTGGTGACCCAGTTGAGGATAGCATGGTCCTGTTCTTCAAACAGGCTTTCAAACCATGCGCAGTCTTCATCGCTGAAATCCTGCTGGTTTGCTTCCACAAAATTTCCGAAGATCAGGTCCAGCTCTTTAATGCCTCGGTGCCAGGAACGAAAAAGCAAGCGCCGTCGCCTGTTCTCTAAATCAATTTCCTTATGTGGATTATAGCTAAGATCGGTCATAAATTGTGGTTCCGAAAATAAGAAATCGATCAACCCATTGGCGGGCGGCACACCATAAGCTATGGTCCTTTTTCAATAAAGCGAAACTTTGCCATTTTGCACTATAAACATCCGGAGAACACGGGCTTATGCGCCCTGAACTGCTTTTTGAATATTTTGCTGATATTGAACGCCTGCCGGGCATAGGCAAGCGTAGTCGGATAGCGCTTGAGCGGCTGATGGGCGTGCGTGTCCGTGATTTGCTGTTTCACTTGCCTTCAGGGCTGATCGACAGGCGCTACCGGCCCACGGTTGCTACGGCCACGCCAGATACGATTGTTACAGTTGAGGTGACAGTCATTGAACATCAGCCAGCGCAGAATAAGCGCATGCCTTACCGTGTGCTATGTAGGGATTCTTCCGGCGAAATATCGGTGGTGTTTTTTCATGCGCGTGCTGACTGGTTAAGGAAACAGTTGCCCGAAGGCGAAAAACGCATCATCAGCGGCAAGCTTGAGCATTATCATGACAAAGCCCAGATGACGCATCCTGATTATATGGTGGATCCCTCTCATCCAGAAGAGATGCCTGAGCTGGAAACGGTTTATCCCCTCACCGCAGGTCTTTCAGGCAAAATGCTCAGGAAAGCGATTTATGCGGCACTGGAGCGCGTGCCTGCACTGCCTGAGTGGCATGATGAAGCCCTCATGAAGCGTGAGAAATGGCCTGATTTTCTGTCGGCGATTAAAAATCAGCATAGCCCGGCGCATTCGGACGACCTTATGCCTGCAAGCGGTGCAAGGCGACGGCTGGCGGCGGATGAACTGCTAGCGACCCAGCTTGCACTTGCCATCGTGCGTGAACGCACGCGGCGTAAACGGGGCAGGGCGCTTGCAGGGCATGGTGGCTTGCGTGCCAAGTTAATTGCCTTGTTGCCATATGACTTAACGAGTGACCAGGAAAAGGCACTGGCTGAGGTAGTTGCTGATCTGGAGAATGAGCGCGCCATGTTGCGCTTGATGCAAGGCGATGTGGGCAGCGGCAAAACCGTGGTGGCGCTATTGGCAGCAGCAGCGGCGGTGGAGGCGGGCGTGCAAACCGCCATTCTGGCACCCACGGAAATATTGGCGCGCCAACATTTTGCTACCATTCAGCCCCTTGCGGAGGCAGCTGGCATCAAGGTGGCTCTGCTTACAGGCCGCAACAAAGGCAAGGCGCGCGCTGGGTTGCTCGCCGAGCTGGCGGCTGGTGATATTGATACATTGATGGGCACGCACGCGCTTATTCAGGATGATGTGATCTTTCGTGACCTTGGTTTTGCTGTGATCGACGAACAGCACCGGTTTGGCGTCAAACAGCGGCTGGCACTGGCGGCCAAGGCCAGTCACGGCATTGATGTGCTGGGCATGACAGCCACCCCGATACCGCGTACACTAACACTTACGGTTTACGGCGATATGGATACGACGTTGATCCGCGAAAAACCGCCAGGGCGTAAACCCATTGATACGCGCGTTGTGTCGTTAGATCGCCTCGGGGATGTCGTGGGCGGCATTGGCCGCGCGGTTAGCACGGGCGCGCGCGCTTACTGGGTTTGTCCCCTGGTGGAAGAAAGTGAACTGCTGGATTTAGCCGCAGCGGAAGAGCGCTTTGCGTCTCTGAAACAAGTTTTTGGCGACAAAATTGGGCTGGTACACGGCAAAATGAAGGCAACTGAGAAAGATGCCGTGATGGCGCGCTTTCAAGATGGCGAGATTTCGGTTTTGGTATCCACCACTGTAATCGAAGTGGGTGTTGATGTGCCGGAAGCCACGATCATGGTGATCGAGCATGCGGAGCGCTTTGGCTTGAGCCAATTGCACCAGTTGCGGGGCCGGGTAGGGCGCGGGGCGGCACAGTCCAGCTGTATATTGTTGCGTACGGCAGAGATTGGCGAAGTGGCGCGGGCACGACTTAAAATTATGCGCGAAACCGAAGACGGTTTCCTGATCGCCGAAGAAGACTTGCGCCTGCGGGGGGCGGGCGAAATCCTCGGTACGCGCCAAAGTGGTCTGCCTGAACTAAAAATGGTCGACTTTTCCGAGCATGCCGACCTGATCGAACTCGCCCGCGACGACGCGCGGCTAATTATCAACAAAGACCCTGAGCTTATCGGCAAACGCGGCGACGCACTGAGGCACCTACTCTATCTGTTTGAACGTGACGAGGGCGTAAGGCTGATGCAGTCAGGTTAAGTTTTTACAAATTCCTTGCGTACAGAATTATGTACATGTACTATATGTTGTACAAAGGAGTATTTTAATATGACGGTTATGACATATACTAGTGCACGGCAAGCATTTTCTAGCATCATGAAAACTGTGAATGAGGATCATACGCATGTCCATGTCACACAAAAGTCAGGAGATGATATTGTGATTATGAGCAAGACTGATTTCGATTCTATTGAAGAAACCATGCATCTACTTTCAAGCCCGGCAAACGCAATGCGGTTGAACGAAAGCATAGCGGAATTAGAAGCTGGAGGCGGCGTTGAGCATGGTTTGGTTGATGTATGAAGCTGATCTGGAGCGCGAACGCCTGGGAAGATTATTTATATTGGCAAACCAATGATAAAAAAACCGTAAAGCGTATTAACGCCCTTATCAAAGATATTAAAAGAAGTCCATATGAAGGCATCGGAAAGCCCGAACCCCTGAAGCATAATTGGGCAGGTTATTGGTCGCGGCGGATCAATCAAGCTGACAGGTTAGTTTATAAATATGAGGCGGATGCAATTTTTGTTGCTCAAGCCAGATTTCATTATAGCTGAACGATAGAGTAGAGCGTGTTTTGCAGCGCTTTAATTTTGAGCGGGGAAACCGGCTTGTGCAGGAAATTTGTCGATGGCGTGGAAACGTGAACTAGAGGAAAAGACCAAGCGCGAAGCTTTGGCCGAGCAGATGGGCGGGGCAGATAAGCTCGCGCGCCAGCATTCGCGCGGCAAAATGGATGTGCGTCAGCGCATTGATGCGATGGCAGACAAGGGCACGTTTCGCGAGATTGGCAAGATCGCAGGCAAGGGCACTTACGATGTGAATGGTGACCTGACCGATTTCACACCCGCAAATTTCTTGTTTGGCAAAGCCAAGGTGGACGGTAGGCATACGGTGCTGGCGGCGGACGATTTTACCGTGCGCGGCGGTGCGGCCGATGCGGCCATATGGCGTAAAAACATGCTGGCCGAACAAATGGCGCATGAGTGGAAAATGCCCATCATTCGGTTGATCGACGGCACGGGCGGCGGCGGCAGCGTCAAAATGCTTGAGGATATGGGACTAACCTATGTGCCCTACTTACCGGGCTGGGAACATGTGGTTAAGAACCTTGAGACTGTGCCAGTGGTCTCGTTGGCGCTTGGCTCTGTTGCGGGGCTGGGTGCTGCGCGGGTGGTGGCCAGCCACTATAGTGTGATGGTGAAAGGCCTTAGCCATATGTTCACGGCAGGCCCCGCCGTGGTGGCAGCCATTGGCGAAACCCACGACAAGGAAACACTGGGCGGGGCAGACCTACACGCCCGCAGTGGTGCGGTTGATGATATTGTAAATAGCGAAAGTGAAGCCTTCGAAGTGGCGCGTAAGTTTCTGTCTTACCTGCCAAATTCTGCGGGGAGCTTGGCGTCACGGTTGAATATGGGGGATGAACCTGATCGCCGTGATACGGCACTGAAAGATACGGTGCCGGAGGACCGCCGCGCAGCTTATAGCATGCGCAAAATCCTGAATAGTGTATTTGACATGGGCAGCGTTTTTGAAATGGGGCGACGCTGGGGGCAATCCGCCATCACCGCTTTTGCCCGGCTTGACGGATGGCCTGTGGCGGTGCTGGCGTCTGATCCGTCCTTTATGGGGGGCAGTTGGTCAGCGGATGCGTCGCGCAAGATTGATCGTTTCGTAAAGCTGGCGAACACATTCAACCTGCCTGTGGTGCATTTGGTGGACAACCCCGGTTTTATGATCGGGCTGGATGCAGAAAAAGCAGCCACGATCCGCTACGGGGTTGAGGCGCTGAACGGCATCTACAACTCTAAAGTACCGTGGGCAACCGTGATTATTCGCAAAGCCTACGGCGTGGCAGGTGCGGCCATGAGCGACCATACCAAATTCCAGTACCGTTTTGCCTGGCCATCAGGCGATTGGGGCAGCTTGCCACTCGAAGGCGGCATTGAGGTAGCCTATAAGGCTGAACTAGAGGCCGCAGAGAGCCCGGAAGCTCATTTAATGGCTATACGGGAACGATTGGACAAGGTCCGCAGCCCATTCCGCACTGCAGAGGCGTTTCTAGTGGAGGATATTATTGATCCGAGTGAAACGAGACCACTATTATGCGAATTCGCCGAACTGGCGCAGGAACGTCTGAAAGGCGAACGACATTAAGCCTAATGCAGTTTTTTGAAAGACTTTTGCCAGCTGTCTATTTTGACAAATAGATTTCTGTTGGCATCGCCAATTTCTTTTTCGAAGTGTTCGTCAAAATCCTTGCCGGAAGCCTCTGCGGCATCAATCTTTTCGCGGAAGCTTTTCAGTTCCTCAACCAACTTGGTGTGTTCCTGCTTGAATTTATCAGTGTCAGGCGTGTCAAAAGCCGAAATGGCTGTATGGTCTTCCAACATTTTTTCTCTCGTACGCAGCCCTTCTGCTAGTTTGTGTAAAAATTCAGACATATCTACCTCCTGTTTATAACCGACAGGGATAAAGTAGCATGTTCAGGCAGAGATGAATTGATTCGGGTCAAGTAGAAGATAGATATGTGCTGCCACGGAGGTCTAATGTTTCGTTGAATTTTGCCAGTCATATGTGACTTGATGGTGGTCAAACTTCTGTTGAGAGGTGCATGTCTACTGGCTGCAGGCGTACGGGCTGCTCGGTCTTTCATTCAGTGAGGCAGCTATTTGGATATACTGCATGGCTTCAAAATCGAACGGCAGCCACATATCTTTTTCTTGGGGGATATATAGTACGCTGTCTGATCCTGTTTGATAGGGGTCGCCGCTTTGGCACGCCAGATAATGTGTTAGAAGCTTATCAAGCGAGGCGGGGCGGCTGTTGATTCCTGGCCCAAGGGCAGGGTGTCTGACGGCAAACAAGGTGAAATACTGGTCCTTGATGACCTGCTGTTCTGGAATGCTACTGCCCAAATGAAAGGACATGGGGTTATCACTTTCGGCGTTGTCGGGCGCAGGCCGCATCAAGCGACTGCCATGATCGCCGTGAATGATCAGTGTTGCGTCCTGCAAAATTGGATTTTCTTCAATAGTATCAAGAATATTACCAAGCGCCTTCAAGCTGCAGCTTAGTTGTTGCCCGTATCGGACATAGTCGCTGTTTGGCGGGCGCATTCCTTTTTCACTATAGCCACTGACCCACTTTGAAGGTTGTTGAAGCCTGCATTCTCCGTCTAGGACAAATGGTGCATGCGGTAGCAGATTGTGTGAGAGAATATAGGATGGTCGCCCGACTCTTTGAATGATTGCTTCGGTATGCCGCAAACCCTCTAACGCGGCGGCTGTAAACGGGACCGATATATCGGGTATAAAGTCCGCCTTATATTTGTTGGCATATTCCCTGATGTTTTCGAAAAGGAATGACCGTTCAGCGGCAAAAAGAGCAAGCAGCTGCAATCGCTGCAGCTCCGATGATCCCTGTAGGTGCTCGGCCGGGAAACGGTTAAATTTGTAGGTAAGGCAATGGGAAGGGTTGATTTTCGCAAAATCTCCGCAGATATCAAGGAAGTCAGTTTGAATGATATAGGTTTCAAACCCTTTTGCGTCCATGCTCACAAGCGCATGATTTTGGGTTAATGTGTGTGCATATTGAACAGCACCACGCATTTTCTTGTCGGTTAGGGCAATTTGTTCTGGTGCCTTTTTAAAATTCAGGGCTGTTGCCAGTGAATACGTTGTGAAATTGTACCGTGAGAAGGCTTGCTCATGCAGATAAAAACCCCGTGCGACAAAAAACTGCCGGATTTGTGTGGTGGTTGAAGCCAGCTGTTCCGGTAAGGCCGTTGGTGCTTGAAACGCATCGAAAATAATGTGAATCATCGAGGGTTTTGGCTGTATTTGCTCGGCTAAGGGTTGAACGGTATTTGTGCCAGCTTTACGATATTCGATTTTTGAGGGTGCAGCGCCCAAGAAGTCACTTGCAATGAAAGCCAGGCAGAATGTCACGATAATCTTGGCAGAATTTGCCCCGATTTTCCAAAATAGGGTCGCTGCCGCGCAGGCGAAGAAAAAACCGATCAAAATAGTGTAGGGCGGTGCCTCCATAAAATAGTCAAAAAGAAGCGAAGCAAGGCCAGTAAAGACGAGGACAGGAGCAAATTTGTTCGGCCTGCCCGCAATCCAGGCAAGAGGTATCGAAACTATTATGACAGCTGCTACGAGGGAGAGGCCGTTTGTGCCGAGCAAATCGTACCCGATATTGATGGCTGTGTGGGAAAGTGGCACTGAAATTAACAGGGCTATTGCGCTGAAAGTCCAGCCAAAGGCATCTAAATCCCTGTTTTTTTGTTTAGTTCGCACGGCGGGAAAAATGGATCAGCGTACGACCCTCTGCTGTGATGGTTTCAACAGCTTCAATCGTGGCTAACTTCTTCAAGTGGAGCAAAAAATTCTCCAGCGTATAAGAGGGGAAAATATCTTCCCTGTTTTTAAGTAGTTCCTGAACCATGGGATCATCTTTTGGTACAAATTCAACAATGCCCTCGGGGGCAAGGGAAACGAGCCACTCGGCAAAATACTCTAGCGGTACGTTGCGGCCAATAGCGATATGGTGAACCAGTGCAAGCGCGATCGTGAATTCCGCATTGGCGCGAGACTTTAAATTGTGGCGTTCAGCCCCATTCCAACCATGCGCAGGTGAGGGATTGGCCAGATCCTGATGCAGGGCTGTAAACTTCAGGCTTTTGGCTTTCGCGCGCCTGTAGGCGATGCCCACAGTTTTTAGGTCGAAATCAAATCCGACTGTATCCGCTACGCCTGCTTCTAGGCAGATTTGGGCAAATTGCCCTGTATTGCAACCCATGTCCCATACAGTGGCAGGCTTGACCTGTTGCATCACACCTTGGATGAAAGTTTTTTTCGCGGTGGTTTCACCGTCGGAATAGCTGTTGTTATCTTCATAATCTGACCAGACGCTTTTTTTCTGCCCGTCCGGTACAAGCTTTTGAATAGCGCTGGTGAGCGACGCAAATATGCCTTTCAGGTGCGTTTTAGGCAGCGATGCACGGGTGTTTTTGTCAGCCCGCTTTTGTATATTCGGCTTTTCGGCGTTTTTCTGCAACAGCGCTGGCAGCACCAGATGGGAAAATATACGGGGTTTCAGTTTTTTTCTTAGGGGCATCAGCTGGTTGAGATCATGGGCAGAAATACCCTCCAGCGTCCCTTTGAACCAATTGTTGAAGGCAACGCCCAGCTCGCACTGCAGCAATAGCGGATAAAAAAACTGTTCGCAAAACTGCTTGTAGCCATCCCACACTTCACCTTCGCGGTACGGTCTGAACGACAGTATATCAATGAAATAGGGCGTTGGGCCGATAAACTGGACATTATAGGCAGAAGCATCCGAGAGCATGATGTTGCGCTCCAGCGCCTCGCTGAGTATTTCCAAATGGAAAAGCGCTGCGTCTTTCAGCTGCTCAAAACTCCATTCATAGGGATAGTTGACCAATGGTATCTTGCTGTGTTCCAGCAACAGCTCAAAATCATCCTCTATCTGGTTGCTGATCGACTTGTCTTCAATGATACGTGTATCTATCAGTTTGCCGTGCTTGAAGGTGTGTTCAAAGAGGCCACTGGCTTCTGTTTTTTTAAACCCTTCACATGCAGCGCCCTTTACGGTGCGAAAAATACGCCCGTTATGCTTCCAGATGCTACCGGATGGGTCCCTGAAGGAGCCGTTTTCGCGCTGTGCTAATGTCATTGTTGGCCTATGAGAAGGGGCTTGGCGTAGCTCTAATTGTCCAATTCAGTGGTATCTTTTACATCGGGGGCTTTCGCATCTTCTGCTGTTTTGCCAAACGAGAAGAAAGATTTGATCTTGTACCAATAGAGCTTCAACACAATCACCAAGCTGGCGGTGCCACCAATCAAAAGTTGAGCGATGATGCTGCCTGTCCCACCGTCAAGATAAGCGTGTGCAGGCATAGACGCTATGAGCGCGAAACCTAAAGCAAGGGTAGGAAATTTCAATTTTTTAGCCTCCACAATTGCGAGTTAAAAAATATAACGGATAAAAACCGGATCGAAAATAGTTAATTTTCCTGGGAAATTAGCTGATCGTCGTTTCATAAATCCTGTATGTCTTATATAGCTCACAGCCGATCTCCTCAAGAATTGAACGCATGCCGTCGTTGTCTTCCAAAATCCAGCCGAGTTCCCCAAAGTATGCCCCGCGCTTTTCTACATGCTGGCGGCTGACATTGATCATCCACATCGACATGGCGGCCCCCAGCGGGCCACGCTGAAATTTTTTGCGCACCCCCATCAGGGGGACACGGCAACGGTCTTCACGGCTATTAAACATGCGCCATAGCAGCTTAAAAATACCAGTTGGGAGCAGCTTGCCATCCAAATCGCGGATTTTATGGTTCACATCGGGGATCGTAAGCATGAAAGCTACAGGCTCGCCATCATATTCGCAGATATAGGTGCGATAGGCTTTGACCACCGGTTTCAGGCTTTTCCCTGCGTGCTTTGCTTCGGCGTCAGTAAATTTTACGTACCCCCAGTTATCTTCCCAGGCTTCGTTGAAGATATCCATAATCAGCTCAATTTCTTCTTCAAAGCGCTTCATATTCAGGGGGCGCATGGTGACACGTTTATTTTTCTCCGCCATTTTGATAATGCGCTTGGCACGATCAGGCATTTCAAGACTTAGATCAATCGAGTAGGCATACATGTCTTTCAGTTTGGCGTAACCATTCTCTTGTAACCAGCCATCATAAGCTGGTCTGCCGTGGGGCATCATCACGCAGGGCGGCGTATCAAAGCCGTCCACCAGATTACCCACTTCCATATTGACGGATAGTGACCAAGGGCCTGTTATACGCACCATGCCGCGTTGTTTGAGCCAATCTTGAGCTGTAGCGAGTAAAATCTGTGCGGTTTTTGCATCGGCGGCTTCAAAAAAACCAAAATGGCCAAGGCCTGGCCCCCAGTTTTCCTGTGCCAGCTCATCGATCTGTGCGCTGATACGGCCTATGTCCTTGCCGTCCCGTACCGCGAGCCAATAAGCCACTTCAGCATGGTCAAAAAAAGGATTGGACTTAGCCTCCAGCACATCCAGCCGTTCTACCATCAGGGGCTGAATCCAATTGGGGTCATCTTTGTAAATTTCGCGGGTGACATTGACAAAACGCTTTAGCCCGGACTTATCCTCGACCTTTATGACGGTAATATCACTCACTGGGCTTTGTCCTTTTGTTGGCCGGGTTTTTGTAAACTAGCGCGGAGCTTTGTACCAATTTTTCCGAGTGCGGCAGCATCTTCATCATTTAGGCCATAACGAACCAGCAACATGAGCGACGCTAACAAACTTGCGATAGCCACAAGTATGCCTATGGGTGCAGGCCAGTGAATACTGAACGGCAGCATAAAGAGGATCGCCGTAGTTGCCAGCAATGCTGTAAACAGGGGCCGGAATAAATGTCTGTCATAGGGGGTCAGCTTAAACAGCAAACCCGCCTCAACAAGCGACAGAATTGCCGTTACATTGAGCCCGGCAGCGGCGGCAATGGCTGCGCCTGTCACACCGTGTAGCGGGATGAGATAAACCCCTAGGCTGAGTAATGTAAAAAGCCCAAGCAAGCCGTTGAAGGGCGGCAACATTCTGTGGCCCAGCATTTCAATGATAGCAGATGACGGCCCTGTTGCAGCTTCCAGAATACGCCCGGCGCATAGGATGGAAATCGCTGTGGCCGCCACCAGAAATTCGGGTTTCATGACTGCCAGTATATCGCCGCTTGCGAGAATAAGTGCCGCACCAAGGGGCAGGGCGAAGCAGATGGAAAGCCGCGTAGCAAACCGGTACATATCGCGTAGTGCCTCGCGGTCGCCGTGGCCTTCTTTTTCCGCCGCCAGAGGGGCCATTACATATTCGAAGGTAAGCCGTACCGCTTGCAGGGCACTGGCTATTTTTCGGGCCACTGAATAATAACCGCCTGCGGCAGCCCCCGCTGCGCCCGGCAACATGAAATTCAGGAACATCACCGGGAATTCACTAAATAGTTTTTTAATGATGTTTGCGGGCATTACGGCAAAGCCGTAGCTGCGCATATCGCGAGCGATGGAACCCGACATGGGCGCTTTGATTATTGCAGCCAGATCATAATGTTTGGCCACCAGTCGCAGGGCCAGCAGGGACGCGAGAACCACGCTGATCAAATGGGCGAGGAAAAGCCCGTAGGTCAGCAGCCCCGCTAGGGCAAAAACCACGGCGGCCACAAGTCTGAGACCTTGCTCATAAAATATGCGTACCCGGATTTCCGGGCCAAAGGTGCGTCGCGCCCGGATAGCGGCAGTGGCAACCTCTACCAGTGTCCAGAAGGGCAAGACCCATACATAGATTTGAATAACGGTAACCAGCCGTTCCGCGTCAGTTTCAGCCGCATTGATAAAAGGTGCAAGCTTAGGCGCAAGCAGTGTGCCTGCAAGCGCAAAGACTGAGGCGATCAGGAAACTGAGTTTCAGGGCATAGCCTGCGGCTTTTTCAGCATCTTCGCCGTTAGCCTGCGGCACAAACCGCTGAAGGGCGGTGGTCATGGCAACGTCTGAAAGGGCTGTGGAAACTTTTACATAGCTCCAAAGAACAGCAAATAGACCGAAGGTTGAAGCACCATACAGCCAGGTGAAGGCAATAACGGAAAAGGCTTCGATGAAGGCACCCATGCGCCCGATGAAGGCATAGCCTGCGCCGCCAGCCACGCGGGCTCGGTGGTTGTCTGACTCTGGCTGGCCGTGCTCTGCCTCAGCCATCGGGCAAGTTTTCTATGCGTTTACCGCGCCCTTCCTCTGTATGGAAAATCACTGCATAGCCCAGAAACAAGAACAGGAAGAAGGGAGCCCATGCCGCCAGAAATGGGGGGGCTGCCCCAAATTCACCCATCGCCAGCATGAAATTGTCGGCAACAAAAAAACTGAAGCCAAGCGCCATGCCGATCACTAGCCTAAGCACCAGACTGCCTGCCCGGTGCACACCAAAAGCCGCAACAGCAGCCAACAGCGGCATTAACAGCGTAGCCGCTGGTCCCGCTATTTTCTGAAGAAAGCTGGCCATCAGGCGATCAGTAGGGATGCCTTCAGCATCAAGCTTTTGTATGGACGACCATAATTCAGGCAAGGAAACCTGATCGGCTTTCACCGTCAAGGCCATAAAGCGGTCTGGTTTGGTGGGAATGTCCCAATCTTTAACAGATTCAACGGTCAATTCATGGGTTTTGGTATCAAACCGTCGGACATCATGCAGGGTCCATTTTTCGTTTTGATACCAGGCAAAATCAGCCCGAACCATGCCAACCATACGTCCGGCCTCATCGCGCTCGTAGATAGAGACTTTATCCAATACGATCCGGTTGCCGCTGCGGCTAACAGATTCGACCAGAATAACTAGATCGCCTTCCTTGACCCAAATCCGCCCAGCCAAATTGGTATTGGGAGGCAAATCGACGGCATAATCATTTTCCTGCCAATATTCCAGTTCAGCGTTGCCATCAACAACAATGGTTTCGTTAAACAGGAAATGTCCGGTGGCGATCAGGAAAGATGCCAGCCCAATGGGCAGTAAAATTCGGTGCGCGGACAAGCCCGAGGCCTTCATTATGACGACTTCGCTGTTCTGGTTCAGTGTTGCGAGCGTGAGAAGCGAAGCAAGCAGGGCTGCAAACGGCGCAAACTGTGATATCAGCTGAGGCGTGCGCATGCTGATGTAAGAGACAACTGATACCCAGGTGGCACCTTCAGCACTCATGATATCATCAGAGGTGGCAAGCAGGTCCAGAAACTGTAAAACGGCGGTAAGGCCGATTAAAATCCCAAGAAAACGCCCGAGGTGCATTTTTGCAAGATACCAGGCAAGTGTCCGGGACGGGACAAACAGGCGGCGGAGCAGGCGACTATCCATCAGTCTTTCACTCCCATAATACGTTTACCTACCCGTTTCACAGGGTCGCTGGCAGCACTCCAGAAGGCATCAACAAGGGCCAGAGGTTCACCGCCTGCTTTAAAGGCGGCTGTGCGGTAAAAAAGCAGGCTCAGAGCAGCAAATCCGGCAAAAAGCACCCATATTGTCGCATAGGGAGAGGCCCCCTTCTGCACGGCACTTTCCATGGCTTCCATAAATTCGTTATAAACGATCAGCAATGTCAGGCCAATGACAATACCTGTGCCACGGCCTGTACGTTTATTGGTTATACCCATAGCTACGGCCAGAAACGGTAGAATGAAAAAGCTAAGGCTATGCATGACACGCCAATGAAAATTACCAGTGAAGGCCGCGCGTTGTTCGCTGGGGTTGGCTGGATTGTTCATTTCAAAAAAGAGTTCTGGCAATGTCATTTCGCGCTCTTCGCCGCCCCTGTCTCTGAAATCTTCCCGCGCAGGCAGCTTGATCTTTAAGTCCTGACGATCAAATGTCAGCACTCTTGGTTTATTCTGCTGTTCGTTAAGGTCAACGATAACGCCGTTAAACATGCGTAGTAGAATGGTTTGATCATCATCAGTGGCATAAAATCCGCCGCTTTCAGCTGTTACAGCTATGGTACGCTCGGCATCTTGTCTTTCCATGAAAATGCCACGAAGTTCGGCACCCTGTTTGTGTGACTCTTCTACTAACAGGGTGATTTCCTCACCGATTTCAACAAACTCGCCGACGCGGATGCTGGCACCCAGTGCACCGCTTCTGAGGTCAAAAACAAGGGTACGGTATGTATAAATGCTGTGTGGCTGTATCCAGCCAACAAGCACGGTGTTAATGATAGAAAGCAGCAGCGCCAGCATCATTAACGGGCGCATCATGCGGGGCAGACCAATGCCCGCAGTTGAGATTGCATCATATTCACTGGAAAGTGACATCTTCCGAAAGGCGATTAACACGCCCAGCAGCAAGCCAACGGGCAGGGCCAACCCCATATAATGAGGTGCCATATTTGCCAACATTTTAAAAACGACGTTTGCGGGCCCGCCCTGATTGACCACAAAATCAAAGAGGCGCAGCATTTTTTCCAGGATTAGCAAAAGCGCAGCCAAGCCCAGCGTCGTCAGAAGCGGCATGTTGACCTGCTTCAAAATGTAACGATCAATACGAGTTAACATAAGACGGCGCTACACCTGTTTCAGAAACTAATCAAGCTGGATTTCACTGAATTTCATCATAACATCACAGACTTTCACACTAAGATCATGGCAAAAGCTTGTTGAGTTATATTAAAATTGAGGCCATATGGGTCATAATTTGGCCACCATCCAACGGCATTTGCTGGGATAAAGCGGTGGGTGCCAAAGATTTTTAGCGTGCCTTATGCGAGTTTCCGGAAGGTTACTGGAGAGTTATATGTATCGTTTTGTGTGTTTTGTTTCGAGTGTGACACTGGTTATAGCTGCTTTTTTTGGTCTGGTCTGGGCTCCGGTTTTAGCTGTGGACAGCTTAAGTCCAAGTGCAAATATTCATGATGTCTGCGAAGCGGGGGCTGGAAATGCTGCCCTTTTTGTTGAAGTCCGGAATATCAAATCCAAAGAAGGTAATTTACGGGCGCAAATCTATAGCAGTGACCCGGAAGAGTTTTTGGAAAAAGGCAAAAAACTGGTGCGGGTTGATGTGCCGGTTGTATTGGAAAACGAACAAAGCGTGTGTGTGCCTGTGCCGGCCCCTGGCGTTTATGCACTGGTTATTATGCACGATAAAAATGCGAACGGAAAAGCGGACTTCTTTTCTGAGGGCTTTGGTTTTGCCAATAACCCGAAGCTTGGCTTTGGCCCACCTGACGGTGAAAAGGTCATGATTAAAATCCCTGAAGGTGTCAGCAAAACATCGGTGACGCTGAAATATATACTGGGATCGGACGACGAAAATAAAGAGAAACGACGCAAGCTAAAAAGACGCTAGCATTGAATTGTTACTCTTATATGGCTATGTAGGTGGCAATGATTTTTATACAGCTACTATATAAAGCTAATGTGGTTATCGTGCCTTAAAGCGATAGTGTTTGTTTTGATTAATTGATTTGTGTGGAGCATTTCTGGCATGCAGCTGGAAAAAAAATCTATTAACAATGGTGCTCAGGTTCCGCTTGTTGCCATTATTTCTAATCCTCTTAGCACAACAAATGCAGGCGGCATGGGCGAGATTCGCAAAATTGTCGACCAAAGTGCGAATGTTGTGCATTTTGAGCTGAACGGCATCGATACAGTAGATGAAGCGTTGGAGTTGTTTGGCCGCGCAAACCCTGCAATGCTGATTATCAACGGCGGGGACGGCACCATCGGTGCGGTTTTGGCTTCGATTTTCTACAAAAATCATTTTTCAATTGTGCCGCCCATTGCTTTTCTGCCGGGCGGAAAAACCAACATGACAGCGGCAGACCTGGGCGCGAAAGGTAAACCCGCTAAAGTTCTCAGGCGTTTGCTACAGATTGCCAAAGAAGGCAGGGTAGAGGAACGGCTGAGTTCGCGTCATTTGATTGAAATGGACCTCGGGGACGGTGATTTGCCGCGTGTAGGTACTTTTTTTGGTACGGCTGGTGTTGTAAAGGCTATTCACTGGTGTCGGGAAAATGCCTATAGCTTGCATGTGCCCAATTCGGTTGCTCATATTGCTTCCATTCTTAAGTTAACGATCGCAGCTTTTGGCATTGGCAAGTCCAAAGACCTGCTTGTTTCAGACCCAATGGCAATCAATGTACCCGGCCACGGTCGTATGGCGGGTCAATATGCGGCTGTGATGACTACAACGCTTGATACGTTGCTCTTGGGCCTTAAACCTTATGGCAAGGAGGGCAGCGGAGGACTACGTTTTGCAGCAATTGAGGCAGGTGGCCGCAACTTTCTGCGTGCGGGCAGGGGGCTGATCACAGGCAGTTTCGGAGATAAAACCATTGCGGGCACACATGTGCGCAAAAGCAATGAAGTCCGTGTTGAAGGCACAGACCCCGTAACGCTTGATGGTGAGATTTACCATCCGGTAGCCGGCAAGCCGGTAATTTTGCGCGGTGACAGAGCGCTTTCTTTTGTAACGCTGTAGACACCCAATATGCCCCACGAAATTGATAGAAGCCTGGTGAATTACATTCGCAGTGAATGGGACCGTAGTGTGCCTGCAGAGGTCCAAGCTGCGGCTTGTGATATTGCTGGACAGTACGGTGACAGCGTTGTAGGCGTGATTTTTTACGGGTCTTGCCTCAGAACAGGTGAAATCGAAGACAAAATTCTCGATTTTTATGTAATCGTTGACCAATACCATAAAGCCTACGGTAGTCGCGCGCTTGCAGTGGCAAATAAAATTCTGCCGCCCAATGTTTTTTACCATGAGATGGATGTTGGAGGCATGGTGGTGCGTTCGAAATACGCAGTGCTTTCAATGGCCGATTTTGCACACCGTACCAGCAGGGCGTGCTTGAATGTTTCGGTATGGGCGCGCTTCTGCCAGCCTTGCATACTGCTCTTGCCGCGCGATGATATGGCCTATGCCGACATCAATAAATATGTGGCACAGGCTACGGCCACTATGTTGGCAAACCTGCGGGAGCTTTTTCCTAATATGGTGACAAGCCGCGCGCTTTGGGTGGAAGCCTTTGAGCAAACCTATGCCGCAGAGCTTCGTTCAGAGCGGCGTGGCAAAGGACTGGAGATATATTTGCTTGATCAGGCCCGTTATGACGAACTTGCGCCGATTGTGCTTGCTGCACTTGGTGTTTCCAGTGACCCGATAGTCCTTGAAAATCAGCCAAGCCGTTGGAGCAGTTTTCGACCAAAGCTCAAGTGGCTGATGCGACGCTGGAACGGAAAAACTGTCAGCTTTTTGAGGCTCTTGAAGGCAACAGCCACCTTTGATGGTGGTATTGACTATATTGCCTGGAAAATCAGACGGCACTCAGGTGTGGAGATTGAAATTAAAGACTGGATGCGCAAGCACCCGGTAATTGCCGGGGTCTCGCTTTTCTGGAGTGCACGCAAAAAAGGTGCTTTTAAATAACGCTGAAGGCTTTAGCGTATTTTTTGGCCTAGGGTTTGACCCTAGGAGTTCATCTCCAGGCCGACTTTATGTGCAGTTATTTTAAAACGCTCGATGATTTTATCAATTTGTTCGCTTGTGTGCTGGGCACAAACACTCACCCGCATTAAACACATACCGGCAGGAGTAGCCGGAGGCGCTGCCATATTCACATAGACGCCCTCGTGCAGCAATTGCTCCCAGAATTTGGTGCCAATCATAACGTCAGGCAAATCTACAGCAATGATGGGGCTCTCGGCTGTGTCTGTGCAAAGCTTGAAGCCAGCATTTTTAAGCCCTGCATGTAAATGGCGCGCATTTTCCCACAGGTGAGCGCGGCGATTACCGCTACGCTGAATCGCCTTGATCGCGGCGGTGGCAGACGCAATCACACTAGGCGGCAGACTTGCAGAGAAAATATAAGGCCGTGATACAAGCCGCAGCACATCAAATTTTGGGTGATTGGAGACAGCAAAGCCGCCTACTGTGCCAACAGACTTTGAGAATGTACCGACAAAAAAGTCAACCAGATGCTCAACGCCCAGTTCTTCGGCGATACCACGCCCATTTTCACCGCAGAAGCCCATTGAATGAGCTTCGTCTACCAGCGTCATACATCCGTAATCTTTTGCGATTTCAAGGATTTCCTTTAAGGGGGCTGCATCGCCGAGCATGGAATACATGCCTTCCACCACCACCAGTTTACCTGCGCCCTCGGGGATGCGCTTCAGACGCCGTTCCATCTGCTCAACATTATTATGTTTGAAACGGACAATTGTGGCATTCCCCATCGCGCAGCCATCATAAATGGAGGCGTGGCAATCGGCATCAATGATTATATAATCATCTTTCCCCCCAAGCGCGGTGATCATGCCAAGATTAGCCTGATAACCGGTGGAGAAGACCATGCAGTGGTCCATCCCGTAAAAGTCGGCAATAGTGGCTTCGAGGGTCTTATGGCCCTTGTAGGTGCCGTTAAGAACACGAGAGCCCGTTGTGCCTGTACCAAATTCGTTCAGTGCAGTCTTGGCGGCTTCAATGGCTTCCTCGTTGAATGTCATGCCCATATAATTGTTGGTGCCTGCCAAAATTGTGTTTCTGCCAGCAATGACGGCTTCGGTTTCAGAAATTATCTCGTCCATCACTACTTTGAAAGGGTCGGACTTTTCAAAAGGCAGTGAATCGCGCAGCGCAACCATTGGGTCGAATTTATCCAGTAGATCCATGATGCTATTAGCCTTCGCTCAAGATTTTATCTACAGCATCAGTAACTTGCTGAATGGTTTCCAGTTCGGGCAAAAGATTGAGGGGCAGGAGAATATCGAACTCATCTTCAATATCGGCTACCAAGTCCATGACCGTCAGACTGTCGAGTTCAAGGTCAACAGCGAAAGTGGTTTCAGGAGCTAACGTTACCTCTTTTTTATTGAGAGGAGTAATAAGAGTACAAATTTTGTCGAAGGTCTCGGCGTTAGCCATAATGTCTACCTACCTGCTATCAATATTATTTTTGGATAGTCATAGTCTTATATCGGGATGATGCCGATCATAAAAGCCCGTTTTTTTGATACCAGTTCATTGTGTCCTGTAATCCGGCTTTAAGGTCATATTGTGGCGACCAACCAGCCAGCTTGGCGCGCCGCCGTTCGCGCACTGTCCAGTCAGAATGGCAAAGGTAACGCGCCGTTGAAAATGTGAGCATTGCAGGCCGGTTTATCATATTGGCCAATGCGCCGTTTACCGCGCCAATGGTGCCAAAAAGCCAGAAAGGCAACGGAAAAATTTTTGGTGTTTTTTTTGTGTCGCTGGCAAGGGCTGTTGCAAGGTCTCTCACGCGGTAGCCGCCTGACTTACCATCATCTATTTCAAGGATACCGTTGTTGTTGCTACCATCGCACAATGTAACAAGGGCTGTTGCCATGTCTTTTGCATGGATCATTGAAAAACGGTTATTTATGCTGCCGGGGGCAGGTAGCAAGCCCAATCGTGTTGCTTTGAGCAGCTTCAAAATTTCCTTATCACCGGGGCCGTATATCGCTGGTGGGCGTACAATTGTCCATGTGAAGGGCCATTTGCGCGCTGTCAAAAGCAATTCTGTGCCTGCTTTGCTTGCGCCGTAATGTGACAGGCGTGGTTCACGGGCGGCCAGACTGGAGGTGTGGATCACATGCTTAACACCCGTATCAGCGGCAGCCGAAAAAAGTCGTTTGCTGCCCGCGACATTTATATCGAAAAAAACATCTCTATTCAGGGCTTTGGTCAGGCCAGCCAAATGGATAAGGGTATCTGCGCCAGTGCAAAGGGCTGACAGACTGTCATTGTCCGTTAGGGAGCCCATCACCCATGTAACGCCGTTTCGCTCAGGCTGTATCTGGCGTGTTAGCGCCGTAACTGTGTGGCCTGCTTCAAGCAGGCTATCCAATACATGGTTGCCGAGAAAGCCCGTTGCTCCGGTCAAGGCAATGTGCTGACCAGTTGTTTTTTTAGGTGTCATGTTGGGCATGGCCTTAGCTGGCGCGTGCCTGCAAACTGCCAGACAAATATTGGTTGCGCGCTTTGGTGCGGCTGAGTTTGCCTGATGATGTACGGGGTAACGCCCGTGGGGATACAAGTTCGATCAAGGCGTTAATGCCAGTGGATTTTTGAACTTGTTTTCGAAGGTCTTCCACAAGTTTGGCGCGGAGTACTGTGTCAGATGTTCTGCACTGGACAAGGATCATTGGAACCTCTTCCGCATTTTCACCAGGCACCGAGATAGCAGCAACATCCCCTGTTTTAACATCGCTTAATTGTTCTGCGGCCCACTCTATATCCTGCGGCCAATGATTTTTGCCATTAACAATGATAAGGTCTTTTGCGCGGCCCACGATATAAATATCGCCGTCTTTTAAATATCCCATATCACCCGTATCCAGCCAGCCTTCAGGACTAAGGACAGCCCGGGTTGTTTCCGGATCATTGAAATATTCGCGCATAACTGAAATGCCGCGCAGGAAAACACGACCAACACTGCCATTGGCAAGGCTTTTGTCATCTTCGTTGCGGATATCAATGTCATATTCAGGGAGAGGTTTGCCGCAATTTACCACCTCACGCATGCGGCCATCAGCTGTGCTGTTTACCAAAAGGTGACGGTCACCTGTAAGAGAGGATTCCTCGACCAGATCGATCTCAATGCCTTTGCCAACTTTGCCAAAACTTACACCAAGTGTGCATTCAGCGAGACCATAGCTCGGTAAAAAGGCGTTCTTCGAGAAGCCGATATCCGTGAAAGTGTCCGCAAATAAGCGCAGTACGTCTGGCCGTATCATTTCGGCACCGATGCCAGCTACGCGGACGTTTGAAAGATCAAGCCCTTCCATTGCGCTTGCACGCATCGCTGCCCGGCGGGCACATATATCAAAGCCAAATGTGGGGCTATAGGTCAAGGTGCCGCCTGTGCGGCTTAAAACCCTCAGCCAGCTAAGGGGGCGGCGGGCAAATTCTTCGGTAGGGATAAAGTCGACAGACATCTGGCACGTTACTGATGTTAACAATGTGCCAACCAGTCCCATGTCATGATAAAAAGGTAACCAGGAAACACAGCGATCAGTTTCTTCCAGATGAACTCCGTGATAACTCATGCCGTGGGTGTTGGCTAACAAAGACCGGTGCGTAACAGCGACACCGTGCGGGAAGCGCGTACTGCCTGAAGAATATTGCAGATAGGTTAGATCATCGGGTGAGGGCAGACGGTGTTCGCCGTGGCTTTCGCATGCCAGGTAATCGTCAATGGTGCCCTGGAATAACAAGGGCATACCTTCAGAGGCGCTGGTTGTCATTTCATCCATAAAGGCTGGCGCCATGATGCCATTTGCATCGCAGCTTTGCATTTGCATCTGCAATTGAGAGACATAGCCTTCTTTGCCGCCAAACGATGTAGGCAGCGGCAGCGGCACTGGTAGTACGCTCGCATACTGGCAACCCAGGAAAAAACAGACAAAATTTGCGCTGGTTTCTGCGATGAGCGCAATTCGGTCGCCACGCTTAAATCCAAGACCAACTAGTTTGTGGCCAATAATTTTGGCACGCTCACAGGCTTCGGCCCAAGTGAGTGATTCCTGTAAATCACCCTTGGCATTGAAGAAGTTGGCACCCCGTTCGCCTTGGCTTGCATATTCGATCGCTTCAACGAGCGTAGCAAAGTCCGAGAACCGCCTGGGCAGTGTAGGGTCCAATGTAGGTGTCACCACAGTCATCGCGTTCGCTTCAACCATATTTGTCCTACGTTACATTAGCGGGACATTATAAAAACAACAAGCCAGAGCCTGGAACTAGCCGGGGCTCATAACTCTACTTTATAGATGCGTTGACCAAAAGGTCAAAAATTACTTGCTTCGGCCCCATTAAGCCTGTTCATTCACTAGCGAATAAAACACCCCGATGTTAGGGCTGAATTACCGTTTGTCACCAGAGGGCGCAAGAAAATTCTGGCCTTCCCACTGGGGAGTCTGACCGATTAAGTGAGGAATGCGGCCAAAAAATGACAGAGAATAAGGCAATATTTAATCTGAATGATATAACGCAAGCACAGGCAGATACACCGGGTTTGCCAGGCCGAATTCACTTGGATAACTGCGGGTCTGCGTTAATGCCGGGTGTCGTAGCGCGGGCAATACAAACGCATTTGGAGCTTGAGCTGCGTGTCGGAGGCTATGTTGCGCAAGAGCAACAGTCAGAAGCTCTTGCATCCGTATATTGTTCATTTTCCAGATTACTGGGCGGAAAAAATACGGATTATGCTCTGGCGGGCAGTGCGGTGGACGCCTGGACAAAGGCTTTTTACAGTATTCCTATGGCTCCTGGCGATAATATCGTCACTGCCTATAACGAATATTGCAGTAATTATGTTGCATACCTCCAGCGCGCAAAGCGCGAGGGTATTGAAATCCGTGTGGCAAACCCTGATGCCAACGGCAAGTTGGACCTAAATCATCTGGAAAGCTTGATCGATGGTCACACAAAGTTGATCAGCCTGACCCATGTGCCGTCTTCCAGTGGGCAGATCGCACCGGTTGAAGAGGTTGGTAAAATCGCCCGCGCCCACAATATATTATTTCTGCTAGACGCCTGCCAGTCGATCGGGCAAATGCCTGTGAACCTGCCAAAAATTGGCTGTGATATGGCCACAGGTACAAGCCGAAAATTTCTGCGCGGCCCACGAGGCATTGGTTTTCTTTACATCAATGAAAAAGCGCGGGCTGCGGTTGATCCTGTGGTTCTAACCAATCAGGCTGCCACATGGACAGGCACCAACAGCTATAGTTTGCGAGAAGACGCTGGTATTTTTGAGGCATGGGAACGTAGCTGCGCGAACCAGTTGGGGTTGGGTGCGGCGCTTGACTATTTTATGGAACTGGGCGTTGAGAAAACCACGGCTCAGGTTTTCTATCTGGCGAATTATCTGAGGAAAGGACTGGCCTCTATTGCCGGTGTTACACCCACATGTCAGGCAGATTCGCAGGCTGCGATTATTACCTTTAACAAAAAAGGCTGGAACGCGGCTGATATTAAGGCACATATGGACAATCTGGGCATTGCTACGCAGGTGGCGAGCGTTGTGCATACACGGTTGGACTTGGAGGCGCGGGGCATTGAAACAATAGCGCGGATTTCTCCTCATTATTATAATACGGTTGCAGAACTGGATCAGTTCCTGAATGCGCTGGAGGTATTGTAGGTGACGAGGGACCGTACAGAAAAACCTAAAAACAAACCAGTCACGGAGGCGTACCTTGAGCGTGCTGCCTTGCATTATCTGGGGCGCTTCAATAGCAGTGAGCAAAATTTGATCCGTGTATTGGAACGCAAAGTCAGGCGGAGAAATCCCGACAATAGTGCTGTTTCAGATGAACAGATGGGCTGGATACGCGCTGTCGCGCAAAAATGTGTCGGGTATGGGTATGTTGACGATGCACTTTATGCCCGCCAGCGATTTGGAGGGCTGCGCCGTAAGGGCAAGCCATTACGCACCATTGCTCAGGATTTGCGCCATAAAGGCGTGCCCCAGGATATTATTGAGGATGTTCTGAACGAGGCACAAACCGAAACTGATATGGATAGTGATTTGCCTGCCGCTGCTGCTTATGTGCGGCGTCGACGTTTTGGCCCTTTTCGGCGTGCAGACAATGCCGATGATGAGAAAATCGAGAAAGAAAAAGCCGCGATGATGCGCACAGGATTTTCGTATCGCCTTGTTGTGCAGGTGTTGGAAAGCAGTGAAGACGAGCTTCTTAGTCTGTTGCCGTGATACCGAATTGTGCAAGGGCCTCGGGTGTATCTAGGTCAATCAAGACACCTGGGTCGGGCACCGGCACATCACAAACCAAACTCTCCTGATTACGGATAATGGACCTGCCGCCTTTGTCGCCTGTGATATGTCGTAGTTTGTCGAACTGGCTTTTGCGCCAAAGCACAGGATTGCCGCGTTTGCCTTTGTAAAGCGGTGTAAAAATTTCAGCCTCGGAAACTTTATTAGCTGCTTCAATAAGCGCCTGTAAGCTGTTCGCGGCGACAAAGGGCATGTCCCCGAGACAAATAAAACACTGCTCTGCCTCAGATGGCAGGGCAGCCATACCTGCGGCCAGACTGGACGCCATGCCGGTCTCATAGGCGGCGTTACGGATAATCTGAACGCTCTGACCATCAAGCGCTGCCGTGACATCTGCCGCGCGGTGTCCTGTGACGACAATAATTTTATCAAGCCCTGCTTCCCTTAATGTGGAAACAGCTTGTTCGATAACGGTTTTTTTATCCAGCGTGGCCAGTAGTTTGTGGTCAGCGCCAGAACGGGATGACTTTCCTGCAGCCAGAACAATGGCAGCTGTTACTGCGGCTGCCATTTCATGTATGGGTGCGCGCAAAACAGGGCGCTCGGTAATTTCCTTGAGCAGTCCGCCGATGCCCATGCCCTGAATAACCTCTGCGGTTAGGGGCAGACCAGCAGCAAAATGTTCTAATACCCAGTCGAAACCATTGAGTTTAGGTGATTTGGAGCAGCCCGGCATGCCAACCACAGTTTTGCCGCCCAATTCACCCAGCATCAAGAGATTGCCAGGGTCAACCGGCATGCCGAGGTGGATAAGGCGGCCACCTGCCGCTCTCAGCCCTTCTGGCAAAATATCACGTGCATCGCTAATGGCGGATATGCCACTTAATAGTATCAAGTCTGCATTTGACCGTGCTTGTTGTCTCAGGGTTTCGGCAACATCGTCGACTGTGTGGTCACAGGTTTTCGTATTGGTAAGGGTGCCACTGACCCGTTCAATACGTTCTGCAGTGATCTCGGTGGTTTTTGTATTCCATATATGGCCCGAGCTTATAATGGTGACACTGAATTGCTGGAAGGCTTTGACAGCCAGTGTCGGGGTAATTTGGCATAAGGCTGTAATTTTGCTTTTTTCGATACCGTACGGGAACACTTTTATCGTTGCCACAAGTTGGTTGGTCCGAATGGATGCTAGATTGGCGAGGGTGGCAACCCCAATTGCAGGCTCTATCTGATTTAGATCATTCAGCAGGCTATCTACTATAAAAAGTCCCGCCGTCTTTGCATATAGATTGCAGCGCCCCCGTGCCGGTTTCCCGACTTTAATATTGTCGTCTGCGATATGACGAGCGACAATTTCTGCGGCTTCATTTTCGCAGATGTCATCGACTTCTAGCTTAAAGGCAAGCACACTGGTAATATCGGCATCCACTAGCCGCTCAACCAGTTCCGGTGTTAACACGGCGTTTTTTGCCATGCGCCCAGAAGGGGTGCTGACACTGTGGGCGAGGGACCAGCCTGTGGCCTCTCTTGGCTTTATCTGCTCAAAGCGCACAGGTATCTCGATATTCACGGGTTATGTCTGCCATGATTGAAACTGCAATTTCTGCAGGGGATTTGGCTCCGATCGCAAGCCCCACCGGCCCCTTAATACGTGCGGTTTGTTCAGCGCTATAACCTACTTGGGCGAGCCGGGCACAGCGCGCAGCGTGGGTTTTTTTGCTCCCTAGCGAACCAATATAAAAGGCATTGCTCTCAAGGGCTGGTTTGAGCGCAGCATCATCAAGCTTTGGATCGTGTGTTAAGGTAACAATAGCTGATGAAGCATCCAGTGGTGCCGTTTGCAGATAGTCGTCTGGCCAGTCCCTGACAAGAGTGGCACCTTCAAACTGACGGTCTGCGATGAAAAGTTCCCGTGGGTCTACAAGGGCGACATCATAACCGCAGGCAATGGCCATAGGTGTCAGATATTGGCTGATATGGACTGCGCCGATGATTACCAGCGCAAGGCGCGGCGAGATAAAAAGGGAGAGGCTGAATTCATCTATTTCAAGCTGTGTAGATGCGGGGCTGGGGGCATCTGTAAAAGTGACGCCCCCGTCACTGAAAGCGAATTGAAGCTGGCCATGCCGCCGGGCCTTAATGGCTCCCAGTGCCTGTGTTAGGGCATCCACAGCCTTCAAGCCAAGCGGGAAAAGTCGGATTTGGATTTTTCCGCCACAGCTAAGGCCGACCTGCCATGCATCTGCACTGGCGACAGTAAAATCAAGGATTTTGCTCTCATGCTGGCCCATCATGGCCGTTGCTTCTGTAATCACGCTGCCTTCAATGCACCCCCCTGATACCGACCCCTCAAAATGACCCAGCGCATGAATGACCATCAGGCTGCCCACAGGCCTGGGTGCTGACCCCCATGTCTTGGTAACAATAGCCAGCACGACAGGATGCCCCGCAGCAAGCCAGTCACGCGCATATTTCAGACTTCGATGCATTTAAAATCCTGTTCCTAAGAGCTGTGTGTCAAGTTAGTGGCGCGAAGAGCTGCCCGCAAGCGTAACGTTCGTTCAACTCTTATCCTTTATATGCACCTCACATTTGCAGATTTGGATAGAATATTTAAAGTTTCTCCAAAAGTCCTGCATAGCCATCAGAACGATACTGACTATTAAAAAACATACAGGGCGCGATATTATGGCTCTGGTGACACAAGCTTTGGTTGGGGTTTGGTTTGTTGTTGGCCTTCTATTTTAATCCACACCAGAGGCATAACTGATTTTTTACGTATGGTATTAACGGCCGTATCTGTGGGGGAAGGCGGAAGAATAGCGAACCATCATGCCCCTGAAGGTGTGTTATCTATCATCCCGTTCTTTACAGTTTTCTGCCCATAAAAGGCTACGTAGTTCCTGATTTTAGCCTGTGTGCCTCTCTCATTGAAATATATTGGCATTGGAAAGTCATTTTCGAGTTTGGCTTTTTATGCGTAACAGCATTTCGCTTTTTATTTAAAAACCTTATGTTTATCAAATGCTTAATGAGGAAGTGTGATAAGGTTTCTGCGCAAAGCTCACCTGCCAGCATGGTTTTGAATTTGATGTCTGCTACAATCAGCACAGGGACAAATATTTTTTCAGTGGTTACATCAAATAGGCAAACTGTTTTTATTCTTGCCAAGCTTGGGCTCATCGGGAGGACTCACCCGGTTTGTCCAGTTATGCCATGAGAAATGGTTATCACGATCTTGTCTTTTATACTTTTGATGCAATGAGTGCTTATGTCGTGGTTGCAACTCTGCCTAAATTCATGACGTATAAGTTGTATGCTGTACGCTCGGCGGAGCACCCTGTGGTGGCAACATCAGAATTCCAAAAACCGGCCAAACACAAAAAAAACACAGCCAAACAATGAGTTGAGCTTGCCTTCTCTAACGAAAAAAGTTGCGAGTACTGATTTTTGATACTAGCATTAGTTCCGATTGAGATTCTTTTTGTGTGTAATGCCACATTTCTTGAGGGGGGAAATGTTATGGACGGCCGTAGCGCAACGTGTACTGAGGAACGGCCCGAAGATTTTGGCGGCGAATTGACCGGTAAGGTCAAATGGTTTGATGCCGTCAAAGGCTATGGGTTTGTTGTGCCGGATGATGATGATGGTGATGTTTTGTTGCACTTCTCTGTGCTGCGCGATGTAGGCCGTCGGTCTGTGCCTGAGGGCACCACCGTTGTTTGTAACGCTGTTTTTCGCGAACGTGGCCGTCAGGCTACACGGGTTCAATCGCTCGATCTTTCAACAGCTGTAGCCCCTGAAGATTTGGGCCGTTCGTCTTTTTCGCATCCAGGTATGGAAGTTGATGTTGCCAAAGACTACGAAGACGTTGAAGTGAAATGGTTCAACCGAACCAAAGGCTACGGCTTTGTATCGAAGGGGGAAGGCACCCAGGATATTTTTGTTCATATTGAGACATTGCGCCGGGCCGGACTAACTGATCTGGAACCAGCCCAAGCTGTCCGTGTACGCATTGGTACGGGCGAACGCGGGCCACTGGTTGCCCAGATTGCACTGCCTGGGGATGCCTGAGAACGATGATGTTGGGATTTTTTAAAGCTTCAAAACGCAGCGTTTTTGCTGCGTTTTTTGTTTGTATTTTTGCCTTTGGTGCCCAAGGCAGCTTCGCGCAGAATTTCAAAACGCCGCTGGTAATAGAAAAGGCGGACGGTACTCTGCAGGCTTTTCAGGTGGAACTGGCGCTGACGAATGCGCAGCGCTCAAAAGGGTTGATGTACCGTGCCGAACTGGCTCCTGATGATGGCATGCTGTTTATTTTTGCGGATTTACAACTCATGAACTTCTGGATGCGAAATGTTCCCATTTCGCTTGATATAATTTTCTTAAATCCTGACGGTAGCATAATCAATATTGCTGCAAACGCGGAACCCCATACAGATACGCACCGTTCATCAAACGGCCCGGCCAAGGCAGTGCTGGAGCTGGCAGGCGGGCGTGCGACAGAGCTTGGCATTAAAGCAGGTGATATTGTCCGCCATGCACTTTTGGGTAATATGAAATCCGGCAAGTGAGCAATAAGGGAAGAAAAGCCACGGCTGAAATGATCGCAGCGGCTGACCCTCCGTCTGGCTTTGGGGCGATTCTTTCAAATTCTGCATTTGGGTGGGAAAATGGCCCGATATTCGAACACCAAGGTGCTGAAGGCCGCAGGAGAGGCTTTCGTGTAGCCGAGCGCCATATCAACGCGGGCGGCATTTGCCACGGTGGTATGATAATGACCTTCGCTGATATTTTGCTCGCGACCGCTGTGCTGGATGTGGCTTCCCCCCCATTTGTAACAGTTAGAATGACAACGGACTTTATGGATGCAGCCCGGCTCGGTGAATGGGTGGAAGGCCGTGCAACACTAGCTGGTGGCCTGTCTGATAGGCAGTTTGGAAGCCAATCTGAAGACCCGTTTGGCGGTCTTGTGGCTGTGGCCGGTGAAATGACAGCGAATGGCCGTATTATTGCTTCAGCAAGTGGATTGTTTAAATTGCTGGCACGCCGCAATAAAACATGAGGGTGTCTGGCGTTCTGTAGCTATTTTTTCCTTTAGGAAAAGCGACTTAGGGTGTTGATTTTGAGGGGCACAAAGGTTTTTTTCTGATTTTTGATTTTTCCTCTTGCCAATCGGCAGTTGAAACCTTAGACACTCCGGGCGTCGGGGAGTGGCGCAGCCTGGTAGCGCACCTGTTTTGGGTACAGGGGGTCGCAAGTTCAAATCTTGTCTCCCCGACCAGTTATTCTGGTAGGAATACCAAGGGGTTAGGCTGCCAGGGCCTGACCCCTTTTTCTTTGTGGCACTGAAATATCTCGCGGTTAGCAACAAGTAATCTCAAGTGATGCCTCGATTTTTAGCCTCCCTATTAGCCTGAACCATATTTTAACGATGCAATGCCCAGAAATTGGTTGTTCTCATGAGTTAAAACTTGTTATAGGGTGCGCCGCGCATCGTATATCTGTTACCGTCGTTGCGGTTCGCGAAGTACGGTCCCATAGCTCAACTGGATAGAGCAGCTGCCTTCTAAGCAGCAGGTTCGAGGTTCGAGTCCTCGTGGGATCGCCATTTTCCTTTCTATTCCTTTGGTAGTGCATACCTAATTTAAATCTACTTCTTTCATAAGTTTTGAGAGATGCGATCCCTTTTGTTTCAGAAATTGTTCAAGCCTATCCGTATATCCAGCTGAAGTGGCGTTAATTACTGATGATCTTTTTGAAACTGTTCTTCGCCATTGAGAAACATTCTCAAGACCAGCCATGAGATTAAAGTCTGAGATTCGATCAAAAGTATCAAGGTATCGAAAGATTGTTCCTGCGACACCATCAATCATATGAAATGACTGTCCAGAAAAATATGGGCCGACAATTTCCGTTTCTATCCGTTCAAGTTTTGCTCGCAAAGATATTCTCTTTTGTTCAAATGCTTTTTCGTCTTCTGCATTGTAAAAACCACTGACAGTAGCAAGAATTTCTGATCCAAACTCTATCCAAGACCGATGTCTTGCTTTCTCTAGGGGCGTAATTGGATGCAAAGAGCCTGGGGTTGTTTCATCCAGATATTCAGCAATTACTTGGCTCTCGAAAAGTACTGTATCGTCTGTTTCCAATATAGGAACACGGCCAAGAGGCGACAAGGCATTAAACCAAGCAGGTTTGTTTGCTAAATCAATATATGTACGTTCGTGTGCAATATTTTTCTCAGTTAAAACAATAAGCGCTCGTTGTACATAGGGGCACAGATGATGGCTAATCAGATGAATTTTTTTTATGAACTTTACTCCAAATAGGCACATGCATATGTATGTGTTTGACTTGAATGTTAATGCATTTACATGTAAATTTCTATAATGAATATACCAACTGATATTACAATACAGACATGGGTACGCCTTATTCGTGCTCAACATTCGGCATTATCTTATGTTGAAAAGGCGTTGAAAGAACAAAAGCTTCCACCATTATGTTGGTATGATATTTTGCTGGAGTTAGAACGTGTTGATCAAGAAGGAATTCGTCCGTTTGAGCTAGAGTATAGACTATTGCTTCCCCAATATAGTGTGTCCCGACTTATTGAGCGTATTGAAAAGAAGGGATATTTGCTGCGCGATGTTTGTGAAGGAGATAAGCGCGGACAATGTCTCATTATTACTAAAGCTGGTAAAGAATTACGCAAAAAAATGTGGCCTGTTTATAGTCAAGCTATTCACCAAGCTATTGGAGAAAAGCTAACGACAGCAGAGTCTAGAGCGTTATCAAAACATCTTTTTAAATTGATTGAATAGATTACGCCGTAAATTTGGTTTGTATCATAGGGGGCAATCCAAAAATGAGTTTGGCAAAAATAACCCCACCAACAGGTGAAGACGGGAGTATAAGGCAAAATAATATTTTATTTGGTAGCAAGTGGGACTATGGGCAGGTCCGGTTTACCACCGGATTGATAAAGGCTTGTGCCCTTTAAACAGATGGTCCAATCTTCTAATTCCTTGAGGGTTTGATTGTAAACATCACCTGATAAGTTCGCCATTTTCGCTTTTAATGTCTCATAGCACCTTTAATTGCTATTAAATGTACGCCAATTACTTTTTATTTATTGTTAGTTTTACCTATTTGGACATCTGGGGTTAAGGAAACTCTCTTTATGGTGCCCATAGACATAATTTTCCTTTGATGTCAGGCGTGGACGGTTTTTAGTGACAAAAGTCATTTGGCCAGCATAGGCTGGCGAATAAGGTGATACGATAGCTCATGCGGGGTTTTGAATGCCATTTACAGGTATAGAAGACATCCATCCGGTTGAAAGCCATGGCCCTACAGGTATCAATAATGTTGATGCGCTGCTTTCGGGCACGAATTATGTGGCCGATGCAGGCAGTGTTATCACCACAGTGACATTCAGCTTTGGCAATGCGAACAGTGTTTATTCGGATGATCCAAATCTTGGTTATGGTGTCAGCGGGCAGGAACCCCATACAGGGTTGGCAGAGCTTTCTGCCTATGCGCAGGGGCTGTTTCTCAGCGCAGTTAGCAATATCGGGTCGTTTTCAAATCTGGTATTGAGCCAGGTTGAAGAGACCCCGACAACAGCGGGTACCGTTCGTATCGCCTGGACAGGGCTTGCAGACGAAGATGCTGTTGCCTGGGCCTATTTGCCGGGCAACCATTATGCTGCGGGCGATATATGGCTGATTTCAGCCAATCACGAAGAAACGGATGTTGATTTTTTCCATACGCTGTTGCACGAACTTGGCCACGCGGTGGGGCTCAAACACTCCTTCTCAGCGGAGGGCCAGTTTCCTGCAATCGGCAGCCAGTTTGAAGGTGTTGATTACACGGTGATGAGCTATACGGTTTCGGCCCGCTTCCCGGATGCTGTATGGGCTGATCTGTGGCCACAAACTTTTATGTATTTTGATATTCTGGCGCTGCAGGCCCTTTACGGTGTGGATACAATAACCACAGCGGGCAGTGATGCCTATGATTTTGACCAGACAGGGCGTTATCTGCAAACCGTGTGGGATTACGGCGGTACGGATAGCTTGGGGGCAAGCAATGGTAATATTAGCGCCCATATTAACCTGACGCCGGGCAGTTGGAGCAATGTTGGCACCACCATCGAATATTGGAACGGCAGCGTCAGCACATATGATAGCTACACGGTTTATATTGCCGACGATACGATCATTGAAAACGCCTACGGCGCTGGTGGTAACGATACGCTTACGGGCAATGATGTTGCCAATATCCTCACCGGTAATGGCGGCAATGACAAGTTGATTGGCGGCAATGGGGATGATGTGCTGGAAGGCGGTGTGGGCGCTGATACCCTGCGGGGCGGTGCGGGAGCTGATATCTCGGCAGGCGGCGCGGGCAATGACCAGTTGTGGGCTGGTGCGGGGGATGAGGGCGGTGATACCTTTGTTGGCGGTGCGGGCGATGACATTGTTGGCGGCGGGGCAGGCCATGACCTGTTGATCGGCGGCGGCGTCAGTGCCGGTGCCGTAACTGGCCTTTCCGGTGAAGCAGGCGGTGCGACGCTCGACGGGGTTGATACCATGTTTGGCGGCACCGGCAACGATACGATCATCGGTGGCGGTTTTGATGACCTGAACAATAACCAGAACTTTGACATAGGCGAAGCTGTGATGACCGGCCTGGAGAGCAACTTCATCTATTCGGGTACGGGGGATGATTTGATCTACGGCGCTGCGGGCGCGGACGAGATTGGCGGCGGCACGGGGGATGATACACTCTCCAGTGGCGGCGGCAATGACACCCTGTACGGTGGTGGCGGAGACGGAGCAGATACCGGCATCAATGATGTGATCACCAGCGGCGACGGTGATGATTTCATTTATGCAAGCGGCGGCAATGACAATGTAGACGGTGGTTCGGGCAATGATGTGATCTTCTCGGGCGGCGGCAATGATACAGTGCTCGGCGGTGCCGGTGCAGATGATATTTTTTCTGGCGGTGGTAATGACACTGTGGACGGCGGCAGCGGCAATGATACGCTGTGGGGCGGCGGTGGTGATGACAGTTTCACTGGCGGCAGCGGTAATGATACTTTTGTATTCGGCGCAGGGCAGGGCGATGATACGGTCACAGATTTCAGCGTGACAGACGACGAACTGCGGCTTTTGACCACCACCACAGACTTTGCCACAGCGGCTGATGTGGAAGCCGCCGCCAGTGAGCAAAACGGGGGCCTGTTACTCGACCTTGGTGGCGGCGACAGTGTTTTCCTCGCAGGCCTTGCCATTAGCGATATATCCAGCATGACACTCGTGCTTTAGGTTCTTAGGTAGCAGTTCAAATACAAAAAAAAGGGCCCTTGTGGCCCCTTTTCTTATGTGATTATGGCTTAAGCGTTATTTCCCCATTCGCGCCAGGATTTTATCAGCTTCATCCATCAGCCGGTTCATGCGATTGATAAGTGCGTCATATGGGGCGCTGTCTGCCAGGTCAACACCTGAACGTTTCAGTAATTCATATGGCTTTTCAGAGCCGCCAGCCTTCAATGTATTGATATAGTCTTCACGTGCGCTGGCATCCCCACCCAGCATGCGTTCGGCAAACATGGTGCCGCCTGAGATGCTGGTCGCATACTGATACACATAAAAATTATAGTAGAAATGCGGAATATAGGCCCATTCAATCGCATAGGCCGGGTCAATATTCATGACGCCTTCATCATGGCCATGATATTTTCTCAGGAGTTCAAGGTAAAGTTCGGTCATTTTGGCGCCTGACAGGGCCTCGCCAGCTTCGGCCATGTCATGGATGCGCAGTTCAAACTCTGCGAACATGGTCTGGCGGAAGAAAGTACCACGGTAGCTTTCCAGCGCCCGGTCAATATAATAGAGCCGTTCAGCGTCTGTCAGGTCTTTTGCCAGCATATATTCCTGCAACAAAACCTCATTTGTTGTGGATGCAAGTTCAGCCGTAAATGTTGTATAACTATATGTTTCGTATGGGTTGTTAGCTTTTGCAAGCAACGTATGAACCGCGTGTCCCCATTCGTGCGAGAATGTGGATACATCCTCAAAGCTTTTGTTGAAATTCAGGAGCACATAGGGGTGTTCGTCATAACCGGCCCCCTGCATGTAGGCACCTGAGCGCTTGCCGGGTTGCGGATAGACATGCATCCAGTCGCCAGCAAACCCTTCTTTAAGCAAGCCAAGATACTCGCTGCCAAAAGGCTCCAACGAAGCGAGGGTGAGTTCCTTTGCATCCTCAAGGCTGAATTCGCGGTCCAACTGGGTTGTTTCCGGGTAGATATCGTAATAATGCAGGTCTTCAAGTCCCATAATCCGCTGCCGCAACTTCAAATAGCGGTGCATGGACGGCAAATTATCATTCGCGGCTTTTACCAGTGCTCGGTACACAGACGAAGGCACATTGCTATTGGATACAGAGCTGTCAACACTGCTTTCATAGTTGCGCGATTTAGACGTGAAAATATGAGATTGCACCAGCGTATCTAGTGTTTGCCCCAAGGCGGCCTCATAGGTTTTCCATGTGCCCCAGAATGTATCAAACACCAGCTTGCGGTCATCACGATTTTGCAAACCGCGAAACTTGGAATAGCCGGATTGGTTCAATGTTCCAACTTCGCCGGTTGAGAGTGTGACTTCAGGCCAGGGTATGCTCGCAGTGGTTAATAACGAATAGATGCGCTGAGGACCGCTGGTGAGCTGTGAGGCATTTGCCAAAACGCCCTCGGCTTCAAGGTTGAGCGTATGGTCAGCACGGCGCAGAGTATCGCGCAAGTTGAAGGCATGTTTTTCAAGGCCGTTTTCTGCCTTGATGAAGGCTTCAATTTTTTCACTGCCAATGGCTAATATTTCAGGTGCCATATAAGCGGTGGCTTGTCTGAGCTTGGCAAAAACAGAGCGCGCGAGACCCAAACGTTCCTGTCCTTCAGCAATGCGCATATCTTCATCACCGCTCAGGGAGGCATATATGAACATGCGTGCCGTATCTTTTTGTATGGCCGATACTGCATCAAGCGCTTTCAGGAGCGCCTGCGGGCTGTCGTCCAGTGTGCCTGCAAAGCTGGAAAGGCTTTCTACCTGTGTGGAGAGGCGAAGGCGTTCCCCTGCCCAAAGCGTGTTACTTGCATACAAGTCGGTAAGATCCCAGCGAATTTGTTCGGTGGTTTCCTGAGCATGAAGCGGGGCATTAATAAATGTTGTGGCTATTGCTGCCGAGGCAATGAGTGCCGCTAACGGCGTTTTGATTTTCTTAACCATATTTAGCTATCCATTTCCCTGTCTTTATTGGTTTTGATTCTCATTATCTATTCTGTCGATTAGTCGTGAAAGAGCAACCAAAATATAGTTGGCATTATTTTGAATTCCAATGCAAACGGTGGGGATAAAACAGAGCTGTTGATCTGGTTAGGATGCACATTTGATAGTCAGTAAACGGCGGTGTCTAGGCTTGGGCAGTTTGACTTGCGGAGGTTGTATATCGCGCAGGTTCTTCACGAGTTGTGGGCTGAGTTTCTTGCTAATCACCAAATATAACCTTTTGTTGATTGGGGATAAACGACAACAATCCGTTAGACTTATTGATCCACGGCTACTTTTTTAGGGATTTTATGTGAAAAAATTATTCACGAAATTTTTGCAACTAATGGTTCCTGCTTTTCTCTTGTCAGCAGTGGCCGTTGCCGGTGATGTCCGAATTATAATTGTAGATGAAAAGAAACAGCCGGTTTCCAATGCTGTTGTTTCGCTGAAACCATTGTTCGAGGGGGCTACGGGCTTTTCCCCTGTTGTGATGGCGGAAATGCGGCAGCAAGGAGTTTTGTTTTCGCCGTTTGTGCTTCCTATTGCCATCGGGTCAACGGTTAGTTTCCCGAACTTTGATGAATTCAGGCACCATGTTTATTCCTTCTCTGATGTGAAACGGTTTGAACTACGGCTATATGGCCAAGACGAATCCAAGGCAATTCAGTTTGATACGGCCGGTGTTGTCGCGCTTGGCTGTAATATTCATGATAATATGCTGGCCTATATATATGTGAGCGAGCACCCAGTTTTTGCCAAAACGGATGAAAACGGACAGGTTGACTTTAGCGGTCTGGCAACAGGTCAGTATGAGCTTTATGTCTGGCACCCGGATTTGAAGGGTGGCAAATCTAAAACTCTGGCAACTCTTGAAATTGCAAATTCAGCATTATCCGAGACAGTTTCTATTGCGCTGAGAACAGTGCGTAGAAAACAACTGCCCCCAGGCGAGGATGATTACAATTGATGGGCTCCTTGAAATTCCGGACCAGAATGACGCTTGTCTATCTTGGACTTTTTCTGGTGGTTCAGAGCGTCATCATCGTCGCTTTTTACACAACGACTTACCGCAATGTGGATGTGCAGGTTGAAAACCAATTGAGTTCTTCCGCAAAAACTTTCGCCGCTATTATTGAAAGTCGCGTGCAGGACCTTGCAAACAGGGCACAGGACCAAGCCCGGGAATTTGCTTTTCGGTCAGCAATAGCAACTAACGATCAACCTACCATTCGCTCGACCCTGCGCAACTTCAGTAATCGGATCAACGCTGACCTTGCCATGGTTTACGCCTTGGAGGGCACCGTTGTTACGGCGGTTGGTGGTAGCAACTTTACAGCAGAAAAAGTGCCAGCATTATCTGATGGAATGCGGGAGACGGCTGAATCCGAAGGTGTTGCGACGGCGATATGGGAAATTGATGGCCATATTTTTGAGTTTGTCGTTGTTCCTGTTTTAGTGCCTGATCTGAAGGCTTTTATCGCATATGGCATCGAACTTGATCAGGTTGAAGCACTTAACATCAAACAGCTATCCTCGATCGATTTGGAAATTGCCTTTCTTTACCGCGAGGGTGAGATTTTTGATGTTGCATCCACAACATCAAACCGTATTGCTTTGAGTGAATTTCTGAAAAACCGCATGGACGGTAACCGGCAACCTGCTTTTAAGGCGGAGTTTCGCGGGGATGATTATATGTTTTGGCGGTTGGACCTGAAAGAAGCCACTGAAACTAAAGGGGAAATTGCCGCACTTTTATATTATTCAATCGACACTGCACTGGAGCCCTATTTAGCCCTTGCGCTTACGCTCTCTGGCATTCTGGTTCTGGGTTTGATATTTTTGATTGGGGGTAGTGTATTGCTTTCACGTGGTATCACACGGCCGCTACGGCATCTTGCTGGGGCTACGCAGCGCATTGCGGAAGGTGACTATCATGTGGTTTCTGAGCCCGCCAGCGGCGATGAGATTGCGGACCTTACCAGCAGTTTCAACCGTATGGTGGAGGCAGTTCAGGAACGTGAAGGCAAGATTGAATTTCAAGCGTATCATGACAGTGAAACGGAGCTACCAAACCGGAATTATTTTGAAAATGAACTTCGCAAAGCGGTAGCAGGAAGCGAGAGCTTTTGTTTGGTTGTCGCGGAGTTACAGCAATTGCCTGAGCTGCGAAGCGTGCTTAATCATGATCATGTTAATGATTTACTGAAGGGGATAGGGGAACGCATTGCGCAGGTTGCAGGTGTAGAGATATATCGGCTGACAACTGAATCTTTTGGTTTCATGATGAACGAAAGGGAAGATTTGGATGTTGTTTCTGCCCTGATTGTAAATGCCTTTATGACGCCCTTTGATATCGCGGGTATGATCGTTGATGCCAGCGTAAAAATGGGACTCGCAAAGTTTCCCACAGATGCCAAAGATGCGATTAATCTGATGCAATATGCCAATGCGGCTCTTGACGGGGGTCGGCTTTCACCACGCGGATTTTCCTGGTATGTCGCGGATAGTGCAAAAGACTTTAAACTGCGCTTATCAATGATGAGCGACTTCCGTGACGCTTTAACAAGTGGGGAAGTCTTTTTTGCATTCCAGCCAAAACTTGACCTTAAAACCGGAAAAATTGCCTCGGCGGAGGCTTTGGTGCGCTGGATCAGTCCCAAGCGCGGCTTTGTAGCCCCAGACGAATTTATCCCCTTTGCCGAACGCACAGGTGATGTCAGACACCTTACAGAGTGGGGGCTGAAAACAGCGGTAAAACAATGTGCCGCTTGGCGGGCACGGGGCATTAAAATTGCTGTGGCGGTCAATTTGTCGACTAGTGACCTGATGAATGCAAACCTGCCAGGCCAGATTTTGAAACTGTTACGCAGCCACAAATTGCCGCCCGCATATTTGAAACTGGAAGTAACGGAAAGTGCAATTATGCACGATATGACCCGTGCACTTGAAGTATTGGATATGTTAAGCGCTATGGGATTAACGCTCTCAATTGATGATTATGGCACCGGCTATTCGTCCCTCAGTTATTTGAAGAAACTACCGGTTAGTGAACTGAAGATTGATATGTCATTTGTCCGCAAATTGGCAGAAAATGAGGAGGACCGTATTTTGGTGCGCTCGACCATTGAGCTTGGACACAATCTTGGTCTTAATATAACAGCGGAAGGCGTGGAGGATCAGAAGTCTGTCGACCTGCTTCGCAAATATGGCTGCGATACTTTGCAGGGGTATTTTATCAGCAAGCCGTTACCTGCTGACGAATTCGAACAATTTCTAGAAAAAACGAGTTACAAATAGTGCATGTTTTTTTAACAGGCTTGGCAGTTGTGGCATCCAGTGCAATCTGGACAGTAAGCGCAAATGCACTGCCCATTGATTTTGAACTCTATACTGATCTGCGTCTGAGCCACGCCAGCGGTGAGCCAGGTTGGTTTCAGGATTGGTTTGGTAAAACACGTTACGGCGGCGACCGGGATGGCAACAGCCAGACCACTCTCCGACTGTCCGAAGTTTCCTTGATTGCCAAAGCCGATATCAGTTGGGATCTACAGGCCTTCGCCCATATAAAATACGATCCTGAACAAAATAAACCTGTGGATATTATTGAGGCCTACTTCACGTATGCACCTGCGCCTAAATCCGAATTTTCCTATGCGTTGAAAGCAGGGATGTTTTTCCCCCATATTTCGCGCGAAAATACCAGCATAGCCTGGACCAGTCCCTATACGATCACGCCGTCAGCCGCCAACAGTTGGGTTGGCGAGGAAATCAGGGCACTGGGTCTGGAGGCTAAAGTCACCTACAAAAAAGACCTTCACAGGCTTGATGTCACCGCTGCGGCTTTTGGGTTTAACGATGCGGCAGGCACGTTGCTTGCGTTTCGGGGGTGGGTGCTGGGCGGAACCAAAGTAGGTGCCTTCAGCCGGTTGCCGTTGCCGCCGCTGCCACAGATTGGGCCAAATGGTAACTTTTTGGCGCAGCCACACTGGGTTCACCCAATCCGCGAAATAGATGGCAGGCCCGGTTATTATACGGCTTTGGATTACACCTATAATAAAAAAATTAAAATAGGTGCCTTCTATTATGATAATCGGGGTGATCCTGAACAAATTACGGCCTTGCAATATGGCTGGGATACCCGGTTCTGGAATTTGTATGGGGAAGTGGAAATTGGTGGGGGTGTAAAGCTGATAAGTCAATATATGACGGGGCGAACGTTGATGGGCTTTGTTTCTCCTACCGAAGGGCGTCGCCATGTTGATGTAGATTTTGATGCGAGCTTTATTCTCGCAACAAAAACCTTCGGGCGCTACCGCATGACAGCCCGTTATGACTGGTTTGGCACGGATGACAACAGTTTTAGGGTCATTGATAATAACGACGAAAATGGGTCGGCCTTCACATTGGCTTTCACAGCGAAGCTTGCCAAAACATCTACCTTGATGTTTGAGTATTTACGTGTCGATAGTGATCGCCCAGCACGAAGTTATTTGGGTTTTGCAGATAGCCAGTCCAACGATGTGGTGCAGCTCAGTTTTCGGCAACGCTTTTGACGTATTCTTAGGCTTCGCTCAAAAGTTCTTTCACAGCCACAGCTTTAATAAGGCAAACGACCTTTAAACCCGGCTTTAGGGCTAGTGAGGCAGTGGATTTTTTCGTAATTTTGCAGCGAAGACTATTGTCTGAATTTATCAGCTTTACAGTAACAAGGTCGTCACGAGGCCCCGCATCTATGCACGTTATCTCGGCGTTTAACTGATTAAGGACGCTGACCTGATCAACCCTTTTGAGCGACAAGGCAATATCACGCGCCAATATGCGCAGTCTAAGGTGTGTACCAAGTGGTTCACCGTCATCTGCAATAAAAAGATGGTCTCCACCTATGTCCGTTTCGAGAAGCTGACCGTCGCGGGTTTCAACAGTTGCCGTTAACAGTGTTCCTGCGTCGTCAATAGCCAGCAAGCGCTCTGTGTCCGGTGCGGATAGCACTTTTTCTACACTGCCTTGCTGAATGATACGGCTATTTTCCATCAGCAGGGCCTGGTCGGCTGCAAACAGCATTTCTTCAAGCTGGTGGGTGATAAGTAAAACCGGCGTGTCTGCCATATGGGCAAGGCGGCGAATAAGGCCCATAAGCTCTCGCCGTCTTTTAGGGTCCAGCCCGTTCATTGGTTCATCAAGAATTAGCAGCTCGGGCTGTGCTGCGACAGCACGTACCATGGCCGTGCGCCGGGCTTCCCCACCCGAAAGCGTAGTAGGCATTCTGTCCATCAGATGTGTCAGTTCAGCAGTGTCCAACAGGCTTTGAAGTGCGCTGTCACTGGTGCGGGCACTTATCATAATATTGTCGCGCACAGTCATTGTTGGGAACAGGGCAGGGTCCTGCATAACCATACCAATGTTACGGGATTCAGGTTTCAGGTTTGTGCCTTGCGTGCTATCCAAAAGTGTGCGGCCTTTCAGCACAATGCTGCCCTGTGCATCTGCAATAAGCCCGCAAAGCATACGGGCCAATGTTGTTTTGCCTGCACCAGACGGCCCAACCAATGCCGTGACACCGGCATACAGTTCAAATGTAGCATGACAAGAGTTGCCGTCACTGTGCAAACGCACATCTGCTGAGGCTATGGCGGTTTTTGTCATAAGTGCCGACCTTGCCCGTGTTGTTTGCGTCGGGCCCGGCGCTGTAACCATTCGGATGCTGCCAGGCTGGCAAGTGCCGGTATCAAGCATAATAAGGCGAGCCGCATTGCAGTATGCTCACCGCCCGGTGACTGGGCAGCACTATAGAGTGCGAGTGGCAAGGTTTGGGTGAGGCCCGGAATGTTGGCCGCAAAAGTAATTGTGGCACCAAACTCACCAATAGCACGGGCAAAGCCAAGTACGGTGCCGGAAAGAATACCTGAATAGGCAAGCGGTAGGCTGATACGCCGAAATTGCACCCAGCGGGAAACGGCGAGCGTTGCCGCGACTTCCCGGTAAGCGGCGGGTTCAGCCTCGAAAGCTTGCCGGATACTGCGTACCATTAGCGGAAAAGCCATAACCCCGCTGGCGATGGCAGCCCCCTGCCACTTAAAGGCCGGGCTCAGGCCAATGCTGGATAACCAAGCTCCAATGCCGCCTGTGGGGGCAAACGCCAACAACAATATATAACCAACCACCACAGGCGGCACGACAAGCGGGATATGAACAAAGGTATCAACAATCAGTTTTCCGCGAAAATCATAGCGTGCGAGCCAATATGCGATAGCAATGGCGACGGGTAGCGCAGTCACTGTAGCTGTCAGTGCCACCTTTAGGCTCAGGCTCAGGGCCGCAATTTCGACGGGACTGAGCATCAAGTACCCAAATGTACGCTGTACCGAGCAAGCGCTGCGGCAAGGTCATCAATCAGGTCTTCCGGGTCCTCCAGGCCGATATGAAGCCTAAGCAGGGGGCCATTGGCCTGCCACGGCACCGCGCTACGGCAATGGCTAGGGTCACTAGGCAGGATCAGGCTTTCAAAGCCGCCCCAGCTGAAACCCATTTTAAACAGTTTCATGTCGTCAACCATCACCGCCGTATCCGGGTAATCGCCGTTTTTCATCACAATAGAAAATAAGCCGCTGGCCCCACCGAAGTCCCGTGCCCAAATGTCGTGCCCGGGGCAGTCTTCAAAGGCCGGATGCAATACACGCTCTACCTCGGGCCGTTCACTAAGCCAGGCGGCAATCAACAGTGCGTTTTCTTCATGCTGTTTTAGGCGCACACCCAGTGTTCTAAGGCCCCGAAGTGCAAGTGCGGCGTCATCGGGCGATACGGTCTGGCCCATTTGGAATGCGGTGCGCTGAAGCTTTTTGAAGGTACGTTTGTTGGCGGTGGCGCTGCCCAGCATAATATCCGAATGGCCACCCACATATTTGGTAATCGCATGCACAGTTATATCAGCGCCCATTTCAAGCGGGTTCAATAACAAAGGCGTGGCCCAGGTATTGTCGGTGATCACATAAGCACCGTGATCTTGGGCGGCGGCAATAATCGCAGGTAGATCCTGCACTTCAAAAGTCAGTGAGCCAGGCGTTTCCGTCAGAATAACGCTGGTATTGGGTTTGAGTAGGCTTTTTATGTCACTGCCGATCAGTGGGTCATAATAGGTGGTCTCAACATCCATTGTTTTCAAAAAGCCGTCTGCGAAGGACCGTGTCGGGTCATAGGCGCTGTCGGTAAGCAGGATATGGTCACCGGATTTCACCAGCGCCAGAATGGCTCCGGTAACCGCAGCAATGCCGCTTGGGTAAAGCATGGTGCCTTCACCGTTTTCAAGTTCTGTCATCGCGTCCGCAAAGGCCCATTGGGTCGGCGTGCCCTTGCGTCCGTAAAACAGCTTTTTACCGCTGGGGTCTGCAATACGGGCCCGCATATCGGCGTAACTATCGAACAGGCAGGTAGAAGCCCTGTATATCGGCGGGTTGACGATGCCGTGGGTCCATTCAGGTTTGCGCCCGGATGTCACTAGTATGGTATCTGTTTTATGCTTATCGGTCATGGTTTTTATCACTTATGGTTTGTTTGCCGGGTCTGTTTTATAAGGCAGGCCCTGTTTCATAAGGAAGATCGGGATTGCTGGCCCACTCGGTCCAAGAGCCATCATAAATAGCCACATCCTGTTTGCCGAGCTGTACGAACGCCAGCTTGAGTACACATGCGGTAACGCCTGAGCCACAACTGGTCACAATTGGCCGGTTCATGTCTATGCCTGCTGCTTCAATGGTGGCTTTAAGGGCTGCATCAGATAAAAAAGTATCATTGCCTTGATACAGATCAGCAAACGGCAGGTTCAGTGCGCCCGGAATATGACCTGAATTGAGACCGGGCCGAGGCTCCGGAGCGGAGCCTTCAAAGCGAACAGTCGCGCGTGCATCCACAATTTGTTCAGCGCCGGAACGGATCAGGGCCAGTATGTCGTCTGCGGTACGATACTGGCTGGCATCATAGCGCGGGACAAAGTCAGCAGTTTGGCTGTGGCTGTGCGGGACTGGGCTACCAGTTTCCATAGGCCGCCCTTCGGCCCGCCATTTTTGCAGCCCACCGTTCAGCACATAGACATTTTTGTGCCCCATGACATGAAAGTTCCACCATACACGCGCACCGGTTCGGAAATCACTGTCATCGTAGACAACGATGGTATCGTTGTTTTTTATGCCCAGTGAACGGGCTGTTTTGGCAAATTCTGATGCAGATAAAAGCGTGTGCGGTGCGGGTGCCCGGTGGTTGCAGTGTAGGTCAATGTCAAAAAATACAGCACCAGGGATGTGTGCCGCTTCAAATTCAGTTACCGCGTCGCGTTTTGCTGCGGGCATATGAAGGGAGCCATCAACAGGCTTTACAGTTGCATCACCAAGTCGTTCGAAGAGCCAGCTTGTTGTTACCAGAGGGGAATTTTTCATGCTGCCTGTACCTGTTATGTTGATGGTTTCAGCACTGTAGGCAGCAAAGGACGAAGTTTCAATTGAGCAATCATGCCCTCACGAAAAAGGGCACCTAAAGCGAGGTGCCCTTGATCTTGCCCAAGTTACGCAGGGCAGGGGAGGAAGGTCTTAGTTCATCACCAGTCTGCTGGTGATATCACCGCTACTGCGGGTGCGGAACAGGCGGCTCATGAGGGGATGGTCAAAAGCGTCTGTCTCTTCGCATTGCATCAGGTTTTCTTCGGACACATAGGTGGTGTGTTTTTCACCGTCCACCAGAATGTGATACCAGGGGCGATCTTTCGGGGGGTGCGTATCTGCCATAATCTCATACCATTCCGGAGACTGGCTAAACGTCGCATCCACATCAAAAATCAGACCGCGATAGCCGAAACGACGGTGGCGTACCACTGTTCCTGGACCAAAACATGCTGTTTGTGTGCGTGACATAGTTCTTCTCCTTTCGTCGATATTTGGGTTTACCTCAATCCATCGACCAGACCACTTCTTGGTCCTTGATTATCACTATATCAGTGCTCGATTAACAATTGCTGAACGAAAATGTCAAAAACGTTTACGTTTGAGTAATAATCTTTCGTATATTTGGGTGTTGGCGGGGATAGTTTCAAGGGCCGTATGGGCTTGGCGGATTTCTTTTGACATGCCTGCTTCAAGCGCGCATAGGCTTTTGTGAACAGAAAATTGGCCGGGAATAACCAATGAGTAACGAGATTTATAAAGGACTGGAACAGCTTGGAAAACTAGGCCCTGCACCATCTTCGCCGGAAGAGGCTGTGCTGGAGTATGTATCGAACCCGCGTGCGGGCACGGATTATCTGGTGCGTTTCACCTGCCCAGAGTTCACAAGTTTGTGTCCCGTTACCGGCCAGCCCGACTTTGCACACCTGATGCTTGATTATGTGCCCGGCAAAACCCTGGTGGAGAGCAAAAGCTTGAAACTATTTTTGCAAAGTTTCCGTAACCACGCCGCTTTCCACGAAGATTGTACCGTCGGCATCGCCGAAAGGCTGGCGGAGGAAATGAGCCCCAAATGGCTACGCCTTGGCGGTTACTGGTATCCCAGAGGTGGCATTCCCATTGACGTATTTTACCAAACTGGCGAACCACCCAAAGGCGTATGGATACCTGAACAAGCCATACCAAATTACCGGGGCAGGGGCTAGGGGCCTCGCGAATTATAGGATATTCTTATTCAGGGAATACCAACTAGCTTGTGGGTTTGCAGGCTAAGGTGCCATTTTGGGTGGGTTTTGCAGTAATCAACAGCCGCCGCTGTGTTTTCAGCCTGCACCGGGCTGTCCATGGGTTGTAGGAAGAAGTGTTCGAAGTCCAAATGTTCAAATTGTGCAGGTTCACCGCCTTCCTGCGGGTAAACAAGTTTCAGTTCTTGCCCGCCAGTCACGATTATTTCAGCACCGATTTTGGGGCTGATACATAGCCAGTCTATGCCCTTTGGTGGCAGGACCGTGCCGTTGCTTTCAACGGCAATCTCAATCCCTGCTGCGTGAAAAGCTTCAATCAGCGCATCGTCCAGCTGTAATAATGGCTCGCCGCCGGTGCAGACAACCATGGGTTTGCCGTCACCAGTTTTTATGTCACTGGGCCATGCGGCTTTTACCGCACTTGCCAGCTCGTCAGCAGTTTTAAACTTGCCGCCGCCTTCGCCGTCCGTGCCGATAAAATCGGTGTCGCAGAACTGGCATACGGCATTATCGCGGTCGCGCTCAAGCCCGGTCCACAGGTTACAGCCAGCGAAACGGCAGAAAACGGCGGGACGTCCAGCCTGTGCGCCTTCGCCCTGAAGTGTGTAGAATATTTCTTTGACGCTGTAGACCATCAGTTTTCCGTGTTGCTGTCATTCGCCGACAGGGTTAGCCGTACCATAGGCTCGCCAGTCAAACCTTCGAGTGATGAACAGGGCGGCAAGCCCGTGAATGACGAAGAGGTAGGAACCAGCGAGCAATACAGATGCATACTCAGTCTCCTTGATACCGGGTTGGGTCATCAAGGCCTGCTTCGGTAAAACCTTTTGCTCGCAAGAGGCAGCTGTCGCAGTGGCCGCAGGCCTCGCCGTGCTCGTTCGGGTCATAACAGCTGATGGTCATGGCGTAATCCACACCCAAATGGGTGCCTTCTGCGGCGATCTGGGCTTTTGTCATGTCAATGAGTGGTGTTCGGATGCGCACCCGTTCATGCTCGGTCACGCCTGCTTTGGTGGCGAGATTGGCCATGGCTTCAAATGAAGCAATATATTCAGGCCGACAGTCCGGATAGCCCGAGTAGTCTAGCGCATTGACGCCAATGAAAATATCCTTGGCGCCCACCACTTCAGCGTATGCGAGCGCGAATGACAGGAAAATGGTATTGCGGGCAGGCACATAGGTAACCGGAATTTCATCTGGTTTATGGTCAAGCTGGTCTTTTGGCACATCAATATCAGCGGTCAGGGCGCTGCCGCCAAACAGACGCAAGTCCAGTTCCGCCGTTTTATGTTCACTGACGCCCAGGTGTTTGGCGACAGCGTCCGCCGCCTCCAGTTCAATACTGTGGCGCTGGCCATAGCGGAACGACAGGGCGTAGACTTGGTAACCTTGGTTTTGAGCCATAGCAACAACGGTTGCGCTATCCAGCCCGCCAGACAAAAGGACAATTGCTTTTTTCTTTATTTTCATACTTGGTATCTCAATAAAAAACTGCCGAGCGCGCTATAGCACCCGGCAGCCAAATTGATAAGAAAAAATGCGTATTGGTTTTTTCTCGGCTTTATTCTACCGGTGCTGCACGGAAGCTTTCTTCGTCGAGCTCATCTTCCCATTTGCCGACTGCGGTTGCCACAGAAAGGTCGCCTGTTACGTTTACCACGGTCCTGAGCATATCCAGGGGCCTGTCAAACGGGAACAGAAAGCCAACCACAATGGCTGTTTGTGCCGCGTCCACGCCAATCACCTGCATCACAGCAGCTAAGAGAAACAGCGATGCTGAAGGCACAGCCGCCGCACCGATGGATACCAGCGTGGTCGAAGCAGCTATCAACAGATAGTCGGTTAAGCCAAGGGATATGCCAAAGGCTTGTGCCGCAAAAACCGCAACAATGCCGACATAAAGTGCGGTGCCGTCCATATTGATGGTGGACCCCAGCGGCAATACGCTGGATGCGACAGCTGGTTTGATGCCGAGGTTATCTTCTGCGACCGCCATGGTAACGGGTAGGGTTGCAGCACTTGATGACGTGGAGAATGCCACCAGTTGCGCGCCGCGCACGCCTTGGAAAAACCGGACTGCGGGTAGTTTCAACAGGTATTTGATGATGCCGCCATGGACGATAAACATGTGGATAAAACAGCCGCCTGCAATGGCAAGTACCAGAGGCACCACGGAAAATAATTTGGTGATCCCGCCTTCGCCGACCATGCCTGCAATAAGGGCAAACACACCGAAAGGCGCGACTTCCATCACCAAATGTGTGACCCTGATCATTACATCAGAGGCTGCATCAAAGAGTTTAGCAACCGGTGCCGCTTTTTTTCCTGTCAATAATATGCCGATGCCTAAAAGCAGGGAGAAAAAGATAATGGCCAGCATGTTACCTTCAGCCAGTGCCGCAACAGGGTTGGTTGGAATGATGCCAACCAGTCGTTCGGCCAGGGAGCCCGCACCAGCAATTTCCTTGGATGTTGATCCCAACTCAATGCCGACGCCCGGCTGAATGATGGCAGCCAGTGTCAGGCCAATAGTGATGGCAAAGGCTGTGGTGCATATATAGAGCCCCATTGTCTTAGCGCCCAGTGAGCCCAGCTTTTTTGGGTCGCCCATGGCAACAATGCCGGAAACCAGTGTTACAAACACCAAAGGCACAACAACCATGCGGATCAATCGAATGAAAATGTCACCCATCCAGCTAATGCTGGAGGCTCCTTCACCCCACCAGGCACCAGCGACTATGCCGATAACAAGCATACCCAGGATGCGTTTCCATAGCGTAATAGCAAACCAAGATTTCAACATTTATGATCCCTCCCCGAGAATTTTCAACGCCCAGAATTAAGGGTTTCTGTGTGATTAGCAAGCGGCAATTATGGGATACTTTCATTCGGGGATGTCTTGTTGTTTTAGTCGAGAAACCCAATCACGGGTATGCTGGGAATAAGGGGCATTTTTTCGTCGCTAGATAATGCCAAAAAGTCCAATAAAATTAAAATCTTAGTCAAATTATCGAGGCATTTTACCTTTAAGACTTCGTTCATACAATCGGCGCAGACTCGGGATCAGGCAAAGCAGTACGGCAGGAGAAAGTCATGTTTGGACCCGTCATGGGTTCGGTTGCCGCGCTTCTGATGGTTTCCACAGCAGCGCAGGCAGCCGAAAAGTGTATTTACCCCAATGAACTTGAGGCGGATCAGGTGCGTTATGTGGAAACCCAGCTCAGGGTTGCTGTGTTGCAGTGCAAGGGCCACAGACACGCGGACCTGCCGCTTCTCTATAATAGCTTTATTTTGGAAAATCGGCCGTATCTGGTGCGAACCCGGGACGTTTTGAATAGATATCTGCTACGGGTGGGGGCTGCGCCGGTTTCAACCTATATTAGCGGGGTTGCAGATTATGTTTCGCTTGAGAGTACCAAGGTTAGCCAATTTTGTAGCCGTGCGAAGTTTGCAGCGGAACTGTCTGCTAAGTCACCGCATCCCTTGACTTTGTTGGCTTTGATGCCCGTTAAGTATCAACGGTCTGTTAAACAGTGCGAAACAAAATTCGAATAATTTTAGCTGGGTTTATAAATGGCTGAACAGGAACCCGTACCTCCCACGCTTATGAGTGGGTACGGGTTCCTGTTGAGAGTGTTTCAGCTAAACTATCTAACCAGTTTAATTTCCACACGACGGTTCTTGTCTTCGCGCACACCATCTTCTGTGGCGATATGCGGCGAATTTTCACCGTCACTGTCGATAACAATCTTATCGGCAGGAACACCTTCACGGATCAAGGCATCACGCACGGCTTCAACACGCGTTAACGCCAACTTTTCATTGTATTTCAACGAGCCTGCACGGTCTGTATGGCCGGATGTCTGGATTTCGATCGCTTTGAACTCTCTAAAGCCACGAGCAGCATCCGCAATAATTTGGGCTGCGCGGGTGGTGATGTTACTTTTATCAAAATCAAAATAAACGATATAGGGTTGTGGCAGTGGCGCAGGTTCAACCTCAACAGGGCGCGTGAGCGGCTTTTCCGGGCGCGGGGCAGGGGCTGCCACTTCAGGTTTAATGGGTGCTGGCGCAGCAATTGGTGCTGGTGTCGGGGCGGGTTTGCTCGCCTCACCACCAAAACGCCAGCTGATGCGGGCAAACAGTTCATGGTTTGAAGGGCTGTAATCCACTGACCCCAAATCTGTTTCAAAATCCGCTGAAAAGCTGTGATGGAAACGATAACCAAGCCCAACTTCAAGCCCAGTCCCAATAGGCTTAACAATCTGGGCCATGGCCTGTAATGCAGGGGCCCACTCGCGGTCATTTACCAGCCGGTTTTGGCCGCTGCGAAGATAATCAAGGTCAACACGGCTCATACCTGCGCCTACACCGCCAAGCAAAGACCAATCTTCACCACCAGCTAAAGTGCGCCACATATTGAACATGAAGCTTGATGTCTTCTGTGAACCCCCAGCCTGATATTCGCCTGCGCCAGCCAGTGTTGTTGCGCCAGCGTTCGAGACTTCAATTTCATCAAAATAATTGCGGCGTACCAGATATTCCAGCTCGAACCGGTTCTTTCCGGACTTTTTGCCAAAATACAGTCCGCCAACCGGACCCCAGTTTGTCTCTGTGCTTAAATTTAAACCGTCGGTTGTGCGGGCCAAGTCGTTTTCAGAAGACTGTGTCAGGCCAAGTTCGAAGCCGCCATAGAGATGATTGTTATCGTCAGCCAGCACAGTAGAAAGGGGGGTGCTTGCAAGAAGGGTAGCTATAATAATTTTGCGCATGGGGAATTTCCAGTGTTTATCTAAAGGGGAATACAACCAGTATTTTCACCGGCATAATACGCAAAAGGGTCATAAACAAGTGGATTTCGTGGTTTTCATGGGGCAAAATATGAGTACGTCATGAATTGTGGTAATTTTTCACCACTTAGGGACAGGCGTTTTTAAAACTAAAACGTAGGCAAGCCGTATTTGATACCTATTTAAGGGTCCCATTTATCAGGCGGTTCGAACACGGCTCAGGAAGTCATCAACGGCAGATGTCAGGCCATCGGCATGTTTTGTTAAACTGCCTGCTACTTCCAAAACCTGGGTAGCACCGTGGCCTGTTTCGCTAGCCGCTTCGTTAACACTTGAGATGTGAGAGCTCACTTCCTGTGTCCCGTTTGCCGCTTCCTGGGCACTGCGGGATATTTCGGTTGTGGCAGACGCTTGTTCTTCCACAGAGGACGCAATCATCGTCGCGATGCCGCTCATTTCGTCTATAACACTGCGGATACCCTCGATTGCCTTGACGGTGCTTGCACTTTCCTCCTGGATATTGGCTATTTGGGCGGAAATATCCTCGGTGGCTTTTGCGGTCTGGCTGGCTAGGGATTTAACTTCAGAGGCAACCACAGCAAAACCTTTGCCGCTGTCGCCCGCACGGGCGGCTTCGATTGTGGCGTTAAGTGCGAGCAAGTTAGTTTGTTCTGCTATATCGCTGATCAAATTAACCACGTCGCCAACTTTTCGGGCAGCATTTGCCAAGTTTTGCACTGTTGCGGCACTGTTTTCGACTTCTGTGACTGCCGAAGACGCGATTGTGGTTGACTGATTAACCTGACGGCCAATCTCGTCGATTGACGCCGCCAGCTCTTCAGCTGCAGAGGCAACCGTCTGCACGTTTACTGTTGCTTCTTCGGATGCGGCGGCCACCGTGGCAGATCGTTCACCAGTATCTTGTGCACTGCTGGACATGCCTTTGGCGGTTGCCTGCATCTGTTCGGCAGAAACGGACACATCGCCAACGACACCTTTTACGCTTAACTCAAAACCATCAGCTAGCTCTCTCATAGCCTCGCGTTTTTCTGCTGCTGCTTTTTCCTCAGCCTCGACTTTTTCCTGGTCGTGTCGTTGTTGTTCTTCATGCTCCCGTTCACTGGTTAGACGATCAGACTCCAGTTTTTCAGCCTGTATTCGGTCTATTTCAATGGCATTTTGTTTAAAAACCTCGACTGCGCGCGCCATTTCGCCGATCTCATCCTTGCGCTCTGTTGCTGGAATGCGAGCTTCCTTGTCGCCGTCAGCAAGGCGGCCCATAGCGCTAGTTAAAACCAGAACGGGTCCGGAGATCATCCGGCCGATCCAGAGTGCAGAATAGCTACCAAGAGCAATTGCGATCAGCGCAAATACAATTGCAAAAATTTCCGCGTTTATCATACTGTCAACGGCCTGTGGGCCTAATTCGTCCTGGCGGTCCTTGTTTCGAAGTTTGATTTGCTCCATCGCATCTGCGACCTGTGGGCCGATCTGGTCGAGCGTGCCTTTGATGACATTGTTGCGGGCAAAAATAGCTTTCGTTACCTCTTGGAACGCTATCGAATACTCTTGGGCTTCTGAAACAAGCTCTTGCGCAAGGCTGCGGCGTGTGGGGTTTTGCAGGGTATTCAGCATTGACTGGGCATTACTCTCAAAAGAAGTCAGTTCAGAGTTTGCCCTGTCCGCGCTGGCTTGTTGATTATCGACAAGAAAGCGATTTGCATAAAGCCGGGCCAGCAGCAGGCTGCGTAGTGTTTTGCCTGCCATGAAGCTTGCCTCACCATCGCCGTCGGCATATGCACTTTCCATAATTTTGGATAAGTTTCTTTCAGCCAGTGGCCCAAGAATGTTCATCTGGTCAACCATGCTGTTTCGTTTCGCTCTATGCGTGACGACTGTTTCAAATGCATTCAGATATTCATTGAGTTGGGAAGACGCGCTTTTGAGAACCTGGATGTCCTGCTTCACGTCAAAATATTGCGCAGCATTCTGGAATAACTCAATGCTTGCCGTGACATGGTCCTGAGTGGCAGCCAAGCGTTTATGCACAGCATCGTTCGCGGTTTCATTACCACTGAGGATATAGTCTTTTGCCCCTAACCGAACTCGCAGCAAGTTGGCCTGTACGCGCCCGAGTTCATTCGTTTGACGGGCCAGTGCCCGGTATTCGCTGAAGTTGTCGACGGCGCTGGAAAGCCCAAAAAAAGCGACCCCGCTAACAGCAACCAGAAAAGCAAGGATAACCCCGGATCCCACCCCTACTTTTTTCCCAACACTGAGATTAGCAAATTTAGTCTTTAAATTTTTGTTATCTTCAGACATTTGGGTTGGGCTGGTGGTTGTCATTGTTGCTCTTCCTTTTCGGGCGACTGTTGTTATTGGAAACGAACAAGATATTGGGGGTGTATCCCTTGCTCTCCTCAGAGTTCAATTTGTGGTCGGTACAGTACTCGTCACACTATTTGGTATAGTTAAAACCAAAATGTCAGCCAAAGTTCAGAGCCAACAATTGGTTAATAATTAAGCACAGGGGAAGGTACAATTTGGTCTTATTGCATTCAATGTATTATGTGCAACATTGTATTCAGCACACGATTTACAACTAAAGTTGGTGCTGTAAATCTAGCTGATACTGGTGCTAACCTTCCGCACAGACACCCTTGGTTACAGACTTGTGCATGGTCTATCGCTTCAAGTCGGTTAGCCATGACCGCCAGGCTGTTTAAAGAGTTTCTAGCCTTCAACCCTTAAAAGTCAGTTAATTGAAATGATTTAACATCTTGTGCGTGTGCTGTTGCGCACTTAAATTGCGATTTAAGGTAAAGTTTCACTGTCTTCCCTAAGCTAAAGTCCTTTTATGTAGTTGATGGTGTATGTAAAAACATCTGACTTATCGCAGAGGGATAGACTCAGTTTGTTACAAGTATACGACCGGGTATTTTGTCCATCACCGCGTCGTCATATGGCTTGGGAGTTACCAGACGAATGGCCGGTGAAAACCAGAAAGATTGGGACTTTCAAGGTCCACCCAGCGCCAAGGGTACAGTGTTGCTGGTATCTTTCGCTCGGGTGACGGCCTGCATTATGGGACAAAAAAAGGTCCGGGACTTTCATCCCGGACCTTTTGCTATTGGCTCCGCCTGCTGGGCTCGAACCAGCGACAAGGTGATTAACAGTCACCTGCTCTACCAACTGAGCTAAGGCGGATCATAGATCGCCCCGCATGCGCGCTTGCGCCGTGGGTGACGCCTTTATACTGAAAAAAAATCGTCTGCCAAGCCCAAAATTCCTTTTTTTGATAACATTTTGAAATCCCGGCTGTTGGCATGCCGTCATGTGGGTTGGTAAGCTCGAATTTCCGGTGCAGAACGCGGGCATCCGCTAAATGCAGGCCCGTGCCACCAACCTTGTCAGTGGCGGGCGTGCCCGGTAATAGACAAACGTATAAAAGGATGGCATAACAGCTTAATGCTGACAGCGCTGTCAAAATCACGCTGAGGGAAGGCAAGCTATCAATAGTGATTTATCATAGGGGAGCATGATGACATCTTCGGGAATGGGTGCAGGCACGGCATCAGAGCAAAATGGTTCGGGTGAAACGAACATGGGCTTGATTGTGATGATCACGGTCGTTGCTACCATTGGCGGCTTTCTGTTCGGGTTTGATAGTGGGGTGATCAATGGTACGATTGATGGCCTTCAGGTTGCCTTTCAGTCCGACAGTGTTGGCACCGGCTTTAATGTGGCCTCTATGCTGCTGGGTTGTGCCGCAGGCGCATTCGGGGCAGGCAGATTGGCAGATAAGTTTGGCCGACGTACGATCCTTATTGTCGCTGCTGTATTTTTTATCATCAGCGCCTGGGGGTCTGGCATTGCCGGCGTTTCGTTTGAATTTGTCATTTACCGTTTTATCGGCGGCATGGCGGTTGGTGCGGCAAGCGTTTTGGCTCCGGCCTATATTAGTGAACTTGCGCCAGCGGAATATCGCGGCAGGCTCACAACGTTGCAACAGATTGCGATCATCGTCGGGCTGACGGCAGCCTTTGTAAGCAATTATTTTCTTGCAGGTGTTGCGGGGAGTTCAACCACCATGTTTTGGATGGGGTATGAAGCCTGGCGCTGGATGTTCTGGATTGAACTGATCCCGGCGACAATCTTTTTGCTTGGCTTGCTGACGATCCCGGAAAGCCCGCGTTTTCTGGTGGCATCAGGCGCACGCGATAAAGCGACCGAGGTTTTGGCCCGGCTTTTTGGTGGTGCGGCAGCGAGCAGGGTCACTGATGAGATTGATGCTTCGCTGGCTGAAGACCATCACCAACCACGCTTGAGCGACCTGGTTGACACTAAAACCAAAAAAGTTCGCCGTATTGTCTGGGTCGGTATTGGCCTTGCCACTTTTCAGCAGTTGGTGGGCATCAACGTGGTGTTTTATTATGGGGCTGTATTGTGGCAGGCTGTTGGGTTTTCCGAAAGCGACGCGCTGTTGATCAATATTGTGTCGGGTACAGTTAGTATTGCTGCCTGTGTTGTGACGATCCTGCTGGTTGATAAAATTGGCCGCAAACCTTTGTTACGGGTTGGTTCAATTGGTATGGCGATAACACTGGCATTGGTTACTTTTGCTTTTGCATCAGGCTCGCTTGGCGAGGATGGGACTTTGAGCTTGTCCGATAACATGGGTTTGTTGGCGTTGGTTTCGGCCAATCTTTATGTGGTGTTCTTTAACGGTTCATGGGGGCCGGTGATGTGGGTAATGCTGGGCGAAATGTTCCCGAACCAGATCAGGGGCTCGGGCCTTGCTGTTGCGGGATTGTTCCAGTGGGGCAGTAATTTTGCCATCACCATGACGTTCCCTATTATGCTAGGTACTATTGGCCTTGCTGGAGCTTATGGTTTTTATGCGATCTGTGCCGGGCTGTCGGTGTTGTTCGTCATCAAGATGGTGCATGAGACCAAAGGCAAAACGCTGGAACAGATGGAAGGTTAAGGCAGGTATTAAGAACCTATAAAAAATCAGGGCAGGGTGCGTGCATCCCTGCTCTTTTTTATGAAGTTGTACGGGCGCAATACTATATGCGCAGATATGAGCATATTTGCCCTTTTCGTGCACTGCATTGCACAAAGATGCACAGAGTACACACACGGTTTGTGCATCCATGTTGGAGGCATTAACGAATTTAGGGGCAGGAAATTGGAGGCGCGGACGAGAATCGAACTCGTGTACACGGATTTGCAATCCGTTGCGTCACCACTCCGCCACCGCGCCTCAAATGGTGTCTGCACCGTATAGTCAGCCTGCCCAAGCCGGTCAAGCGACTTTTGAGTGTTGACCCAGATGATATAAAAATGCTTGCGCAAGTGTCTATTGAGTAAGAGTTTATTAAACCTATATGGGTAAAACGAAACTTGAAAACCGAATAAGAGATTTGCGGATAAAGCATGTTCCAGGAAACCGTTCTCATTGTTGATGATACCAGATTGATGACACAAATTTTGTCGAGTCTCATTGAGGGGCAGGCCAATGTAATCTCAGCCATGGAGGGCGAAGGTGCCATCAAACTGGCTACCGAGAAGCAGCCGGACCTGATTCTGCTGGATGTCGTATTGCCCGGCATTGACGGCTTTGAGGTATGTCGTCGGCTTAAAGCTGATGACCGCACCAAGGATATCCCCATTATTTTCATCACGGGGCTTCATAAAGAGACATCGGATGAAATGTCGGGCTTTGAACTGGGGGCTGTTGATTATATTACCAAGCCGTTTGCGCCTCTTGTTGTCCAGGCCCGTGTCAAAACCCAGTTGGACCTGGCCCGTCGCAACAAAGAACTGAAAGAGCGCAGCGAAGAACTCAGGCGTCTTGCGACCATAGATCATCTCACCAATTGCTTTAACCGCCGTTACTTTATGAATGCAGCAGATACAGAGATCAGCCGTTCGCGCAGACATGACCAGCCGCTGACAGTTGCGATGCTGGATATTGACCATTTTAAGCTGGTTAATGATACCTACGGCCACCAGACAGGGGATCTGGTGCTTGTTGAAGTTGCTCGTGCCTGTGAACGAGCCCTGCGCGACGAGGATGTACTGGGCCGTGTGGGCGGGGAAGAATTTGCAGTTTTGCTTCCGGAAACCGATGAAGATGGTGCTCTTAAAGTATTGTCGCGCCTGTGTGCAGATATTAGAGCCCTAGCCTTTGACCATGAAGGAAAAGACGTCTGTGTTACTGTCAGCGTTGGCGTTACCCTTGTTTTGCCCGGTGACCTTTCCATCGAAGATGCTATTCGGCGTGCAGATGCTGGACTATATGCCGCAAAGAAGGCCGGACGCGATCGTATCGTTTTGGAATCGGTAACTACTCCAGCCTAGATGTCACACGTCAATATGCTGAATTTCTACCGTTTACCGCTAGCTCAAGGCGGTTTACCGCATGCGGATGCATATTTTTTCGTTTTCAGTGATAAATTCCACCAAATTTGGTGGAATTTTGTGAAAACGCATTGCGTCAGATAGCGAGCAGCGTATAAAACGGCAGAGTTAATTCCTGTCAGGATATAGAGGTTTCATTGTGATCCAAGCCACAACTGCACGTACCCACATGATTGATTGCCAGCTCCGCCCTAACGAGGTGAATGACGAGCGCATTATTAGCGCCATTGCGGCTGTCCCGCGTGAAAATTTTGTCCCTAAAGCCAAGCGCTCAATCGCCTATATGGATGAAGACTTGGAAATTTGTAATGGTCGTTTTTTGATGGAGCCTATGATATTTGGCCGCCTGTTGGTGGCTGCGGATATTAAGGCTGGTGACCTGGTACTGGATGTAGGCTGCGCAAGTGGCTATTCATCAGCGGTACTTGCCGGGCTGGCTGATGCGGTCGTAGCCCTTGAAGAGGACGGTGAACTGGCGTCTTTGGCGGAAAAAAGACTAGCCGAGCAAGACATAATGAATGTGGCTGTGGTTAAGGGTGGCCTTGCCGCAGGCGTCGCAAAACAAGGCCCTTTTGATGTGATCGTGCTGGAAGGCGCTGTTGAGAATGTACCCGCTGGGCTAACCAATCAATTAAAAGAAGATGGTCGGCTTGTATGCGTAAAGCTTGAAGCTGGCGTAGGGAGGGGCCATATCATTGAAATGCATGACGGAAAACCCGAGGGACGAAATCTGTTTGATGCTAATGTTCAGCCGTTGCCCGGCTTTCAGAATGAACAGGGCTTTGTATTTTAAACCCACTTAAGGGTAGTTTTATGCTACGGAGCGTCTAGAGTAAAAAACACATAGCGGGTAAAACCGCCTTCCCCTGTGACGGACGGGGCCCGGTGGCTGGCGGGGGGATAAACAGCCTGAATACCAAGAATAATAAAAACACTAGAAAATACGAACAGTGAGGACTCAAGGAAATGACAATGAATAGAAGGATTGTATCGCTGCTGGCAATTAGCGTGGCAATGACCGGCTCATACGCGGCATCCGCAGAAACATTACAGGAAGCGTTGGTCGCGGCCTATGCATCCAACCCGCAATTAATGGCACAGCGCGCCGCCCTGCGGGCGACTGATGAGAGTGTATCGCGGGCAAGATCAGGCTATTTGCCGAATTTGAGTGGTAGCTGGTCCTATAGTGATACATCACGGGAAATTACGCCAGAAGGTGTGGCTACCTTTGAAAGTCCAGCGTCAAATGACGGCTATAGCCTAACGGCTTCGCAAAACCTATTTCGTGGGTTTCAGGACAAAAATAATATCAGTCAGTCCAAAAGTAGTGTTAAGGCTGGTCGGGCGCAGCTCCAGTCTGTCGAGCAGCAAATCCTTTTAGAGGCTGTAACGGCTTTTATGAATGTGGTGCGGGATGAAGCAACCGTTTCACTACGAAAGAATAATATTCAGGTATTGGAACGTCAGCTTCAAGCCAGCCAGGATAGGTTCCGTGTGGGCGAAGTGACCCGAACCGATGTAGCTCAATCAGAGGCTCGGTTAGAAAATTCCAAATCAGCCCTTTTAACGGCGGACGCTGCTCTTGCGGCCAGCCGGGCGCAGTATCGCCGGGTTGTGGGCAATACGCCGGGTACTTTAGAAACTCCAACACAAAAACCTGAGTTGCCGATTAATCTTGATGCGGCGATTGAACTGGCGATGGACCTTAGTCCAGGTGTAAAAGCAGCGCGCTTCAATGAAGAGGCCGCAAAATACAGTGTACGAAGCGCAAAAGGCGCTTTGTTGCCAACAGTGGGTGTTCAGGCAAGCTACTCTGATGTCAATTCAACTGGAATTAATTTTAATACGCTAAGAACAGATAGCTCCAATTCTAGATCGACGGTTATCGGTGTGCAGGTGAATGTGCCCCTGTATGCAGGCGGTGCGCGCTATTCGGATATTCGCCGGGCAAAGCAGGTGCGCAGCCAGCGTATGATGGAAATCCGTCAGGCGGAACGGGTCGCGCAGGAAAATGTGTTTGTCGCGTGGGACCGGTACCGGGCGGCTGTTGGCCAAATCACTTCGTCACAAGCCTCAGTACGGGCCAACGAAATTGCTCTCGAAGGGGTAAAGCAGGAAGCCTATGTGGGGTCTCGCACAACGCTTGAAGTGCTGAATGCCGAGCAGGAATTGCTGAATAGCCGTGTATCGCTAGTGCGGGCGGGGCGCGATGAATTTGTCGCAGCCTATAGCCTTGTTTCCGCTACTGGGAAATTGACAGCCAGAGATTTGACCCTTGGTGTCAGCACCTATGACGAAGAAAAATACTATAAAGAAGTTGGCTCCAAGCACCTGTTCGGTTTTGGAACCAGTGAAGAAAAATAGCTGGCACAACTCTAAATACGTTGAAAAAGGAGTCCGGTGGGCTCCTTTTTTTATGTGTAGACGTAGCGCGGAAAGGGTAATGTTCCGCCTTAACTGCCTTTGATTGTTTAAGAATTATTGACAGCGGACTCTCTAAAAGTTAGTTGTTTATAGAGAGTATTTAACACTGGCTGTTTAATGACCGACAACACATCCGAAGACGAACCGACTATGGAAGAAATACTGGCGTCTATTCGCCGGATAATTTCTGACGAGTCAGACGAAGAGGCAATCGAAGATGATGCCGATGAGGGCATCGAGGATGAGGATGCGCCAGAGCCGGAACCTGAGCCGGAACCAGAACCTGAGCCAGAGCCTGCCCCAGAGCCAGAGCCTGCTCCTGAGCCAGAGCCAGAGCCTGCCCCTGAGCCGGATCCTGCCCCTGAGCCAGAGCCTACCCCAGAGCCAGAGCTTACCCCAGAGCCTGAGCCTGTCCCAGAGCCAGAAGACGATATTTTTGAACTGACAGATTTTGCAACAGCAGGCGAGGTTGAAGCTATTGTTTCACCGCCGGTTGAAAGTGAAACCGCCGAGAGCTTTTCAAGCCTTACCCGTATGATGGTTGCTGGTTATGACGGCGCTGACAATACGCTGGAGGCGCTGGTACGTGCTATGTTGAAGCCTATGTTACAAGGCTGGCTGGATGAGAATTTACCGCTTATTGTGCAGGATGCTGTTGAGCGAGAAGTGGCTCGAATCGCACGCCGTAAATAGGTCTCTTCTGTAATTTTGTAAATATATCTGGGCAACAACGGGCTGCCTATCTTGCTTCCTGAACACCATTTGCATAAATAATGAGTGTCGGATACATGGGCGTCTCAGGATAGAATGTCTTCAGATCGAAATCTTCATTGTTAGGCGTGTAAATCAGTCCATCAATGATTTGAAGGGGATGGCCATTACTACCCAATATTGGGGTCATGAATAATTTTGCCTGTGCAAAATCAATTACGTGGTGATATTGCGCTAAAATAGAGGAGCCAATAAGGCCGTCACGTTTTTGAGCTTGTTTTGGTACTTTGCCGGCAATAAAAACGGGAATGTTTTCAAATGACAGATCCCCAAATTTCAATTTGATATGGCTGACGATGCCCGTACTGGTTTCGTTTTTTTTGACCATTTGCCCTCTGCGCGATGCTTGAGAGAAATGTTTACGATTCCACAATACCATGCTTCCTGGGTAGCCTGTATCCAGCAACATGGCTTTACTGGTTGGTCGTGTCTCCCACGGCATTTGTGAGAAAAATTTTATATGGGGTGTATGACCCTCCATATAGAGAGTGTGTTTGATATCGAAATGTCGCTGTAAATTTGTACCAGGTGCATAAAGCCGCATTCGTTTTTCAAGCGGGTCAATTTCTACAACAAAGGATCTGAAAAATTCCTGTCCGAGAATAGCGTCATATTCGGCTTCAAGTTCGCTTGAAATTGTTGCATCCGCCCTAATATAGAGCCCTCCAGTGCTGAGAAAGGTAAATCCATCTGTATGTAGTTTCAGGGACTGGATGCGCCGGGCGTTTATGGATCTGGAAATAGCTGGGAATGATATTGTAGCCTCTCCAGAAAATACCGGTTTTAAAGCATCTAGTTGGGTAGACTGGAAGAAAATACTGCTGGTGGCACCTGTGTCGAGAAGGAAAGTCAGGCGTGTATCCTCAACATACAGGTCGACCTGAACGCGGTTGTTAATAATGGAAATAGGGATTTCAGCAATCTGTAAGGGGCCCAGCTTTCTTTTGCTGACTTCTGTTGCCCCAGCATGGTTAATACTCACTAGCAGCAAGGTTATGCACAGGATTGCCAAGCGGTATAACGGGCTATTCATGACGTTATAATAGTATTTATCGGCTGAAAAAGCAATTTTTTGGGGCTAAACTTTAGCGTAACATAAATCTATCTATACCAGATTTGTGGCTGCTTGGCGGCTACTCAATGATGAAGGTTCCTATGGTGACTTCCCGGTTATAGTTTTTCTCAATAAAGGTTTCGTTATTGGGCAGATAAAAGCCCCCATCGATGTGATCAAATTTCAAACGCCGCGATGCAAGAAGTAATTTCCCACCAGTAAAGTCAATAACATGGTGAAATTGGTTCAAAATATTGCTGCCAATCAGCCCGTCGCGCTTTTGCGCCTGCCTGGGTACTTTGGCTGCGATGAATATTGGCGCCGATAAGAATTTTAACTGTCCAATGCGAAATGAAGCGCGGGTGAATATACCCGTGTTATTTGTTTTCAGGGCTTCAAATTCCGATTGGCTTGCAGCTTGGCGAAAATGTCTGTCACTCCAGATCACCATGAGACCGGGGTAGCCTGTATCAAGCAAAAGTTCCTTGATTGCGGTTTTTGTCTCCCACGGCATTTTGTTTTTAAAAATAATGTAGGGGGCGTTTTTTTTCAAATGAAGCTTTAGCTGGGTTTTATATTTGGAGGCAAGGTTAGTCCCGGTCTTGTAAATGCGCAGAATGTTGTTGATGGGCTCCAGTTCAACAACAAACTGCCTGAAGAAATCCTGTCCCAATACGCCGTCAAATTTGAAGTTAAGCCGGTCCCCTACAGGGGGGCGTTTGTGAATTAACAGTAAACCTGAGGGACTAAAACTATGCTCGCCGAGCATAAAGGGAACAGGAGCCAATTTGCTGCCGGTAATAATCTCGTCAAGGGCTGGGAAAATAATTTTTGCGGTGCCGCTTTTCGGTAAGTCAGTGAAACTATGCGCATCTGATTGAAAGAGCGCGCTGGAGGTTGCACCGGTGTCAAGGATTAGCCGCAACTGGTAATGTGCAACGGGGATACTTATGACAGGCCGATTGTTTACATAGCTCACTGGCAGTGTCGCAAGAGGCTGGGCTACCGCACCGTCGTCCGCATATCCTGCCTGCGACGTCCAAAGTATAACCACAACAGCAAACAAGAGGTTGAATCTTTGGTATATTGTGCGTGGCTGTGACAAGAGGGATTTCCTCGGAACATTATATAATTGCGTATGTTGAAGGGCAGGCTGACTAAACTCAAGGCAAAAAAATGTCAGGTCCGTATCAAGAACAGCATTCGGGGCTTTTGTTTTGTTACTTTTTTGTGCATGGTGCGGCGCTGTTTGTTTGGTGCGAAACAGGTAGGAGGAGTATTGCCCTTCTAGGCCTGAATTACGGAATAGAAAATGTTGGAAAAGACTTATTCGCCTGCGGATATTGAAGCAAAATGGTATGAACACTGGGAAAGTTCCGGTGCTTTTAAATGTGGCCAGCGTATGGACGCAGAACCTTATGTTATCATTATGCCGCCGCCCAATGTTACCGGTAGTCTGCATATGGGACACGCGCTTGATAACAGCCTTCAGGATGCGCTTATTCGCTTTGAACGTCTACGCGGCAAGGATGTGCTCTGGCAACCAGGGACCGACCATGCTGGCATAGCGACCCAAATGGTTGTCGAACGCCAGATGGATGCTGAAGGCAGCAATATCAGCCGCAAGGAAATGGGGCGTGAAGCATTTCTTGAACGTGTGTGGAAATGGAAGGCTGAATCTGGAGGCACCATTACTGAGCAACTTCGCCGTTTGGGTGCCAGTTGCGATTGGTCCCGTGAAGCCTTCACTATGGATGAGCCGCGTTCGCGTGCTGTGCTCAAGAAGTTTGTATCGCTTTACAAGGAAGGGCTTCTTTATCGGTCTCAGCGGCTGGTGAATTGGGATCCGGCGCTGAAAACAGCGATTTCTGACCTTGAAGTCGATCAGCAGGAAACCAACGGCCATATGTGGCACTTTGCCTATCCGCTGGTCGACGGTGCGGTTGACGGTATCGAAGAAATTGTGATCGCTACCACACGGCCTGAGACGATGCTGGGGGATGGTGCTGTGGCGGTGCATCCGTCTGATGAGCGTTATAAAAATTTGATTGGCAAGATGGTGCGCTTGCCGATTGCCGAGCGCCATATTCCCATTATTGCCGACGAATATCCTGATCCTGAATTTGGCTCAGGCGCAGTGAAGATTACCGGTGCCCATGACTTTAATGACTTTGAAGTGGCCCAACGCAATGAAATTCCGCTCATCAAATTGATGGACGAAGAAGCGCGCATGATCTCTAGTCCAGAAAATAATGTGCCTCAACATTATCACGGTGTTGACCGGCTTGAAGCACGGAAAATGGTACTGAAAGAGATCAAGGACCTTGGTTTTTACCGTGGCGTTGAGGACAAGATTATAGCCCAACCCATTGGGGATCGTTCGGGTGTGGTGATCGAACCGATGCTCACTGATCAGTGGTATGTGGACGCTGAAACGCTTGCCAAACCGGCTATTGAGGCGGTTGAAACTGGCAAAACCAAGTTTGTGCCCAAAAACTGGGAAAAAACCTATTATGAATGGATGCGCAATATCCAGCCGTGGTGTGTGTCTCGCCAATTGTGGTGGGGGCATCATATCCCGGCTTGGTATGCGCCTGACGGTACGGTTTTTGTCGAGGAAACGGAAGAGGAAGCACGATCCTCAGCCGAAGCCAAGTTTGGCGCTGGTGTTGAGTTGACCCGTGACCCGGACGTGCTCGATACCTGGTTCTCAAGCGCTATGTGCCCTTATTCTGATCTCGGTTGGCCCGATGACACACCTGATCTTAAACGCTATTACCCTGGTGCCACACTGGTAACGGGTTTCGATATTATCTTTTTCTGGGTTGCTCGCATGATGATGTCGGGCATGCATTTCCTGGACGAAGTGCCCTTTAAAAAAGTTTATATTCATGCGCTTGTTCGCGACGAAAAAGGCGCGAAAATGTCCAAATCCAAGGGCAATGTAATTGATCCATTGGAATTTGTTGAAAAATACGGTGCTGATGCGCTCCGCTTCACGCTGATCGCGATGGAAGCGCAGGGCCGTGATATCAAGCTTTCTGAAAAGCGTGTTGAGGGTTATCGAAATTTTGGAACCAAGCTTTGGAATGCGTCACGTTTCTGCGAAATGAACGGTATTGCTGGATCCAATAGCGTAGAAGCACCAACTGCTAAAATGGCGGTCAATAAGTGGATCATCAGCGAAGTTTCCCAAACTGTTACGGCGATTACGACGGCCTTTGATGCCTTCCGGTTCAACGATACAGCTGACGCTATCTACCATTTTGCCTGGCATACCTTCTGTGATTGGTACGTGGAACTCGTGAAACCTGTCTTCTGGGGAGAGGATGAGGTTGCGAAAGCAGAAACGCGCGCGGTGGCGGGCTGGGTACTGGACCAAATCCTTGTGCTGTTACATCCCTTCATGCCCTTTATCACCGAAGAATTATGGCATGCCACAAATGACAAACGCTCGGGCGACTTGATAGCTGCTCAGTGGCCTACAGCGGGCGCAGTTGATGCCGATGCGGCAGACGAGGTGAATTGGGCAATCAAATTTATCAGCGAAATCCGTTCGACCCGTGCAGAAATGAATGTGCCTGCCGGAGCCAAGGCAACAGCGCTTGTCGTAGGCGCATCATCGGTAACTGTGGCACGGATCAATATCTGGCAGGATATGCTTTGTCGTCTCGCGAGGTTGGAAAAAATTGAGTGTGTGACAAACGCTGATAGCCAGGGAGCAGCACAATTGGTGGTCGAAGAGGCCACTATTTATCTGCCGCTCGCAGACTTGATGGACCTAGAGGCCGAAAAGGCACGGCTTGGCAAAAGCTTGGAAAAGATTAGCAAAGAGGCAGGCGCGCTGCGCGGGCGTTTGGGTAACGAAAAGTTTGTAGCTAAAGCACCGGAGCATGTTGTCGCTGAAGCCAAAGAGCAGTTAAGTGAACTTGAAACGCAGACAGCAAAACTGAATGCTGCGATTGCACGGTTGGGATAGGTTTGTCGCATGGAGAATAGCTACGAACAAAACGGTTTTTTGCATGTAAGAGGCTGTTTTGCGCCAAGCGAACTCGCTCCGGTCCGGGAAATAATACAGCGGTATCATGCTGGGTGGCTGAAGCGTAACAAGCACCACTATGAAGAGGGTGGCGTTGTTAACAGCGCTTATTTGACAGACCATAAAACCATGCCGGCGGCAGACCGCGCCGTCATGTTTGCGCTTATCAATTCGCCAAAACTGTTGAATTTGCTGGCACCACTTATGCCAAATGGCATCGCCTTTATGAATACGCAATTGTTCTTTGGCCCTTGGGACCCGGACAAAAAGAATTATTGGCACCGCGATATTCAATATACTGGTATGTCTGTAGCCGAGCAGCAGGCGGAGATGGCTGTGGTGAATGTTATTCATTGCCGAATTGTGCTGCTAGATGAACCCGGCTTGGAATTAGTGTCTGGTACGCACAAGCATTGGGATGCGGATGAAGAGTTTGAAACCCGTATGGGCACCAATGGTAGAAAAGTGTATGATGACTTGCCGGGGGCGGACACAGTGAACCTCAGAGAAGGCGATCTTTTGCTGTTTTCTGCGAATATGATTCACCGGGGGCTCTATGCGTCAGACCGTCTTGCGCTTGATATAGTATACTGTGATCCCTTACCCCGGTTGCTAGCGTATGCAGAGGAAGATTGCATGCCAAACCAGCTAGAATTGAAGAACCTTGACCCAGCAAGTCCGCTTGCCGTTGCAGCAAATGCCAAATTGTCTCAAAAGATAAGCTAAGGAGGCAAATATGTACGTGCAATCGGCACCTAACAGCTTGTTCGACGACATGCTCCAGGTTTGGCGTGGCTTGCCGTGCACCGGTGGCGCAAAAGTGCCGGCAAAAAAATCATTTCATCACCTCCTCTCAGGTAGCGAGATCGGCACTTGTAACGGCAATTTCTTCCATGCTCGCTTCCCAAAGGCGATCTTGCAGCGTCAGATCGTAACTTTGCTTTGATGAGTCCTTCGCATGGCAATTCACAAAGAATTTTCCGGTCACGCTGTTAATATCTGGGGAAGTCGCCAGGTAAACAGAGGTTGCCGCGCCTTTGGCAGCGGATAAAAGGAATGGGCGAACCGCGATCATCATCCATTTGAAAGGTCCCTTGTTGTTATGCCCGAATCTCGTGGCGATAACGCCTGGGTGTAAACAGTTCGATGTTACGCTTGTACCGTCCAAGCGCCTGGCAAGCGCATAGGTAAATAAGACATTTGCCAGCTTCGAACGACAGTAGGCAGCCATCATCTCGTAACCATTTTCGAATTGTAGGTCGTCCAAATCGATTTTACCCTTGGCATGGAGGCCTGATGAAACATTGATAATTCGAGAGGGCGGGCTAGACTTGAGAATATCCAAAAGTTCAATGGTCAGAGTGAAGTAGGCGAGATGATTTAGCGCCCACGTGCGTTCAAAACCGTCCGCAGTTAGCTCTCTAACCGAGAAGATACCCCCTGCATTATTAATCAAGACATCCAGCCGATCGAACGATCGCTTGAATGTTTTGGCCAAAGTCCGCACCTCACGCTGTGAAGAAAGGTCGGCGATCAGAAACTCTATCTGCTCACTTCTCGTTTGCTCCTTGATCCATTCAACGGTTTTTTTCGCCTTTTCTTCAGACCGACCGACAATGACGACATGAGCGCCTTGTTGGGCAAGTTGGCGCGCCGTTTCTTTTCCAATGCCGGACGTGCCTCCGGTAACAAGACAAATTTTTCCGTGCATTACTTCCTTAGACATCATGGGCTCTCCTGACAGGCATTGGCCGCAGCAATTTTTCTGTTCCGTCTTAAAAGAATCACCCACATTGTCCAAAAAAACACGCACATCACTATGGCCGTCAATATTGCAGGCAAGGGAGAATCTATGGTGCTCACTGAGCCGGCATAGGCGGCAATCGCTACGTAGGGCAGTGAGCTAGCAAACCATGCAAGTAAAAATCTGGGCGCAGGCATTTTGGTAAGTCCTGAGAGACATGCCGAAATCTCCGGGAGGATGGGTAGAGCGCGCGATAATAAGATCACCACGACCCCGTTTTTTTCGAATATCTCCTCCATCTCCCTCACTTTTTCAGGGCTTCGCGCGATTCTGTTTAAGAACCCACGCCCAAAAAAGCGCGTAATCAGATAACCACTTGTCCCAGCCAGCCCAACGCCAAGTAAACTAAAAGCAGTCCCAGCCTGAAAGCCGAGAAAGAACCCCGATAAAATACAAATCGTTAGAGTCGGCATTGCAATGAATAGATCAGCGAGTAGTAATCCGGTGATGATTATGCCGATGTATATAGGCGATACCGAACCTGCCTTCTCTAGCCAAACCTGTATTTGTTCAACGGTTAATCCACCCGTCACTATTGTCACCAAAATGGTGAGGATAAGAAACACTGCCAATAGAAGGAAAAATATCTTGATAAGAGACTTCATTCGGTATCGTCCTCCCATAAAAGCAAGGCGTCGTCTTTGTCTTTTGGATAGTTATCCTGCGCTGGACGGCGCGTGTTGGTCTGCGCAAGTGAGATGGATGTGCCAAACACAGCATAAGCGACCAAGAAGAAGGGAGTGACGTATCTCACCATGGAATCCTCAGAACAGATAACTGACGGCGAGCCCGCCGAAAAACTGATTGGCCGAGCCTTCTCCGTCTACGATGGGGCTGTCGGCGGCATCGCCCAACAAGCGTGAAGCACGCACAAAGCTCATGACGCCCCAATGCTCAGTCACGCTATACAGCAGGGAAAGGTCGAGCCCGACATCTTTGAAGCCACCGCCGGCGTCAAAAACGCCAAGACCACTCCGGGCCATGTTATCGGTGTCGATACTGAAATACGTATCGGCATATTCGTCCGAGACATAAGTTGAATCTACACTAAAACCGATCCGCCAACTCTGACCAACCGGCGTCGCGTAGGAGCCGCGCAGTGTGACCAAATAACCGTCATGCGCGTTGGATGCATCGCTGACCGCCTCGACACGGCCGGTAAGAGCATCGCGCTCACGAAACACACCCGTTGCCTGAAGTGCGACGAAGCCGCCCACCTCAATAGCTGCGTCTACATCTCTTAAACTGTCAACGCGCGCGTTCTCCACGTCATCCCTTCCGAACCGGTAGCCGAGGGTCGGGCCAGCTTGGAATGCCAGAGAATCGTTGAGTGAAAAAAATCTCTGTGGGAGCAAATTTGCTCTGGCTCGCGTTCCCTGAATTTCAAGGTAGTATTCTTGTCGTTGCACCCGTCCGGCTATGAGTGGGGCAATCTTGTAATCTTCCGAGCCCTCAAAACCTGGGGTTACCGCAGGGCCGACAGCAATGAATCCCTGAGTGCTATTCGATTCGGCAAACGACATGTTTGGTGGAAAGAAAAGGAAAACAAAAGTCGCGACTGATAAAGCTCGCATCACCTGATACTCCGATACGTCATAAGTCCGGGTTGATTGGGTGATCACGATAAGAGAGAGGACATAGGAATACTTTGATGATCGCGCCAAGTTTGGGCGAGGCATGCGCTAGCCGGAGGAATGCTACGAAACCTGGTTGTCTTTCAGGTTTTCATCAAATGCCCACTCGACAGCTGCAACCCAAAATTCACTGTATTTCTCTGCATCCAAGAACCCGGAATACGGTTGCTGAACCAACGCCTTAAGGAATTGGTTTACGCGCTCTGCCAAACTGCGCGGTAATCAGACGGAGTCATACCCATACTGGCATGGAAATCGCGGCTGAGATGCGCGCTATCGGAGAACCCGGCGCAAAAGCCAATTGTTGTAATTGGTGCATTGCTGTTCTTCAGAAGGCGGCATGCCTCATGGATTCGAACCAGGCGAACGAGTAGCGAAAAACTGAGTTCGGCATCGCGCAACCTGCGCTGAAGAGACCGCGTCGACAAGCCCGCCTCGCGCGCTAACTCGCCGACTTTCCACTGGCGTGCAACATCGTATTTCAATAGCCGAACCACGGCTTCAATAGAAGCCCTTAGTATCGAATCGCATGACCTCGGTAAGAGGATATCTGGGGGCTCAGTTTCCGGTATTGTGCTCTCCATACGGCGAGAAAATGACTTCCACTCGATTGTCCAGGTGGCGGTCGTTAGCGCGTTGGGGTCATCCGGAATAAAGAAGTGACCGTTCTTGTGGATACAATATGTCGTTCCGTCGTCGAGGGGCATCTCACAGCGAAGACCGAGGCAACCAGTCTCTTTTAAGATGGCAATAGTCAAACCGCAGATCAGAAGGTTCTCCGGCGAGGTTGGTGTTCCACCATCGACGATGTATCTTTGAAACGAAGCACGCTTCTCGTGGGTCTGGTCGATCCGCAATCGATTTCGCGAATGGCCGAACGCTTCAAATCTTCGCCACTTGTCAAAGGCAACGGCCGGGCTCACTGAGCGGACAGCATGCCATATCGGATCATACCTAACCTCCCGGGTTCCTTGTCCGATAGACAGCAACCTTTCTGGGCCGGCTTCACGCCAGATAGTATCGAGAATATCCCGCTTGTATTCCGCCGAAATATTCGCGTGCCGAATCGCATCAACAGTATTCGCATCCGGAGGTAATAACTCCGGATTGGTCTGTTTGAGTTGGTGAACAATAAGGTTAACCAAGCTTGCTTTGGCAAAGTCGCTAATTGCAATCTCCTCAAATGGTCATCATCGTAAAAAACCGAGCCGCGTGGCGATTTGGTGCCACAGTAGAGCACTTGTGAATTCGGACTACGCCTACCCATGCGATTGTATGACAGGTATTGGAGAATACAATCAGGATTTGACGTTCGCTTCCGATCTGCGTTGATAGACCCAAAGACGAGCCGCTGGCAGATTTCGAAGCACGGTAGTCAGATGAGGTCTGAACTAATATAGCTTATTTGACAGACCATAAAACCATGCCGGCGGCAGACCGGGCCGTCATGTTTGCGCTCATCAATTCGCCAAAACTGTTGAATTTGCTGGCACCACTTATGCCGAACGGCACCGCCTTTATGAATACGCAATTGTTCTTTGGCCCTTGGGACCCGGACAAAAAGAATTATTGGCACCGCGGTATTCAATATACTGGTATGTCTGTAGCCGAGCAGCAGGCGGAGATGGCTGTGGTGAATGTTATTCATTGCCGAATTGCGCTGGTAGATGAACCCGGCTTGGAATTAGTGCCTGATACGCACAAGTGTTGGGATGTGGATGAAGAGGAAGATTGCATGCCAAACCAGCTAGAATTGAAGAACCTTGACCCAGCAAGTCCGCTTGCCGTTGCAGCAAATGCCAAATTGTCTCAAAAGATAAGCTAAGGAGGCAAATATGTACGTGCAATCGGCACCTAACAGCTTGTTCGACGACATGCTCCAGGTTTGGCGTGGCTTGCCGTGCACCGGTGGCGCAAAAGTGCCGGCAAAAAAATCATTTTCGCCATCCGCGCTCGCCAAACATTTGCAAAACCTTGGTATTGCCGAGCATATGGGCGAAGGTCGACTATCGATTCGTCTGGCTGGCACTAATAGCCGGGAGTTTTGGGGCAAGGAAATGACCGGCACCAGCCTTGAAGATCTGGCAACGGATATGCCCGAGAATGTAATGGTGCCTCCCATGATATTGGAGGCGGTTTTCAGACAGCCCTGCGGTATGCGAAGCTTGCGGGAAGCGGAAGGCAAAGACGGAAAAACATGGCAGTGCGATATGTTTAGCCTTCCGTTTGCGGACGAAGCGGGTGAGGTAAAATATTTACTGTATGGCTATAGGATATTTCCAAAAGATGAAAGCCTGGAACATGCTTGGGAGCCTGGCTTTGCTGATCTAACCACCGCACGTCTCCTTGGTGCTGAGTTTATTGATCTTGGGTATGGGACCCCAACCTAGCTTCGCTTAACAAATAGAGGATGTCGGCCCCAATTGTTGCACCAGCGAGAGCAGTGATCTGGGCTGCGCCCTCATAGTGGGGGGCGACTTCAACCTGATCACCGCCAACGATATTGAGGCCCTTGAGGCCTTGCAGCACGCTACGGGCATAAGCGACATTCGGCCCTCCTGAAACCGGTGTCCCGGTTGCTGGAGCATAGGCCGGATCAAGGAAATCAATATCAAACGTCAGATAGGCCTTGCTGTCGCCAACTTGCGCACGGATGCGATCTGAAATTTCACTTGCTGGTGTATTGAGGCAAATATTGGCATTCAAATTTAAAATACCGTGTGTGTCTGGATTTGGTGTGCGTAAACCGACCTGAACTGAGTGTTTGGTATTGATCAGACCTTCTTTGATCGCGTGGTAAAACATGGTGCCGTGGTTCAGGTCTTCATCCACCCAGGTATCGGAATGGGCATCAAAATGGATAAGGGCCAGAGGCCCGTACTTTTTTGCGTGGGCACGTAATAGCGGCAGGCTGATAAAATGATCACCGCCGATTGAAAACAGGGAAGTGCCATCTTCTAGAATGTCGCTGGCTTTCTTCTCCAGCTCAGGACACAGGCGTTCAGGATAGGCAGTAAAACCTTGTATATCACCCAAATCACGTACTTTATGCGTATCGCGAACATCATAAGGCCACGGCCAAACCCCCCATTTAAATTCACCAACGGAAAGTGATTGCTCGCGGACCCCACGAGGGCCAAACCGTGTGCCTGGGCGGCCCGTGGTGCCTAAATCATACGGCACACCAATGATTGCGATATCAATACCCTCTGCACTGGTGGCCGTTCCAGCACGTAAGAAACTGATTTCACCTGAATAACTATCGTTCCAGAGTGTCATGATCTTCCTTTTGTTTTCATACAGACGATAGCTGCAGGGGGTTGGCTTGTCTATTCTGGTTCCTGTAATTTTATTTCAAAAAATACTTATATTTCTATCTGTTTGTTATCGACACTGCGTTGCAGGGCCACTACAGTCAGCGCGCTGATAAAAGGGTTTTATACTGTTGTTTGGAGCAAGATAATGGCGAAATACCGGTCTCACACATCCACGCATGGGCGCAACATGGCGGGCGCTCGGGCGCTTTGGCGTGCGACGGGTATGCAGGATGGTGATTTCAATAAACCCATCATTGCTATTGCCAACAGCTTTACGCAATTTGTACCAGGGCATGTACATTTGAAAGACATGGGCCAGTTGGTTGCGCGTGAGATTGAAGCAGCGGGCGGCGTTGCTAAGGAATTCAATACGATTGCAGTGGATGACGGCATTGCCATGGGCCATGACGGTATGCTCTATAGCCTGCCAAGTCGGGAAATTATCGCCGATAGTGTTGAGTATATGGTGAATGCGCATTGTGCTGATGCGCTTGTTTGCATTTCCAATTGCGACAAAATTACCCCAGGCATGTTAATGGCAGCGCTCAGGCTGAATATCCCAGCGGTGTTTGTATCAGGTGGCCCGATGGAAGCCGGAGAAGCCGATTACGACGGGGAAATCCGTAAGCTTGACCTAGTTGATGCCATGGTCGATGCCGCAAACCCGGAAATTTCAGACGAAGAGGTTGCAAGGATTGAGCGATCGGCTTGCCCAACGTGTGGCTCATGCAGTGGCATGTTCACTGCCAACAGCATGAATTGCCTCACGGAAGCCCTTGGCCTTGCGCTTCCCGGTAATGGTACTGTGCTTGCGACCCATAGTGACCGCAAGGAACTGTTTTTAACAGCCGGACGGGTAATTGTGGATATTGCAAAGCGCCATTACGAGCAGGGAGATGACAGCATTTTACCGCGTTCAGTTGCTAACCACAGCGCGTTTGAAAATGCGATTGCACTTGATATTGCCATGGGAGGTTCAACCAACACCATATTGCATTTGCTGGCGGCAGCAAGTGAAGGTGAAATCGATTTCACTGTTGCGGATATTGACCGTATGTCACGTCGGGTGCCTAATCTTTGCAAAGTGGCGCCTGCAACCAGCAAGTATCATATTCAGGATGTACACCGGGCAGGGGGTGTTTTTAGCATTCTTGGTGAACTTGATCGTGCAGGCCTTATTAACCAGGATTGTACAACAATCCATACCTCGACGATGGGTGAGGCGATCAATACATGTGATGTGGCTGTAAATGTTGACCCGGATTTGCACCGTTTTTTCAGGGCTGCGCCGGGCGGGGTGCCCACGCAGACAGCTTTTAGTCAAAGCAAACGTTACGAAACGCTTGATCTTGACCGCAAAGAAGGTTGTATCCGCACCAGAGAACATGCCTATAGTCAGGACGGTGGTTTGGCCGTGCTTTTCGGCAATATTGCTGTGGATGGCTGCGTGGTGAAAACAGCAGGTGTTGATGAAAGTATTTTAAAGTTTTCCGGCAGGGCCCGTGTTTTTGAAAGCCAGGATGCTTCTGTTGAGGCGATCCTCTCCGGTGATATTGTGGCTGGTGATGTCGTGGTCATTCGCTACGAAGGCCCGCGAGGCGGACCGGGTATGCAGGAGATGTTGTATCCAACCAGCTATTTGAAATCGATGGGGCTTGGCAAGGAGTGCGCTTTGCTAACCGATGGACGTTTTTCAGGGGGGACCAGCGGGCTTTCGATTGGCCATGTGAGCCCGGAAGCCGCAGAGGGTGGGGCCATTGCATTGATCGAAGAAGGTGACAGGATTGACATTGATATCCCGAAACGAACGATCAGTTTACAAATTGATGAGGATGTTTTGTCAGCACGCCGTGCAACGATGGAAACCAAGGGCACGGATGCCTGGAAACCAACCGAGGTACGCACGCGTAAGGTCAGCAAGGCCCTGCGAGCCTATGCATCAATGGCCACATCAGCAAGCCAGGGGGCTGTGCGGGAAATATAGGACTTTTTCCTTCCATAATGCCAATTACACGGTTAGCGTACGCTTTTCGTTTATAGGTTTAGGGGGAGACAGTCTGTGGCAACTAAATTTCCAATAATTGACGTAACCAAAGCATCGCTTTTGATGCCGTTAAGCAGCCCGATTAATGTTTTAAAAGCTATTGGCTTGATCATTTTGGCTGTTCTGGTCGGTGCCATACTGCTTGTGATTGCTTTGCTTGCTTCTGGTGTTGACTTTGAAATGCTCAGGACTTTGCCTGAAAGAATGCAGTCAGGTGATTTTTCGGGGATGAGTGGTGTGATGGGCCTTATTATAGGCTACTTCCTGATGTTGATGATGATCATTGTAGCTGCAGCCCATATTTTCAATTACTGGGTCCGGTTTGCGGCTTTTGGAAAAGAGGGAGCCGAGATCAAGCCTTTTGGACGTGCTGTATCAGCCGCCCTGGTGAATGGTTTAAAGTTTCTTTTGATTGGTCTTTTGATTGTTTTGATATCAATGATTATAAGCTTTGTCTTAAGCAGCATGGGCCTATCCTCAGGCATGATGGAACAACTGGCGATGGCCGATGCAGCGGAGCAATATAGAGCTGGTTTTGCTAGTACACTCATAAGCACTGTAGCGGCTTGTTTCGTTTATTCGGTCTTTTCCGCGAATTTGACACAAACCGCGATTGGTAGTGACGAAGAAGGTTTACAACATCCACATGCCATTGATTTTGCTGTTGTTTTAATGTTGGTATATGCAGTTGTCATCATACCCACCACGATCGCAGCCTTGATTGGGTCAACCGGGCTGGTTTATCTTACGCAGTTTGTTTTTGGTATTTTTGTTATGTTTGCTATACCCGCCGCCCATGGGCTGCGGTACAGGATTTGTGCCAAGGAAAACATAACACAGGTGTCTGAAGACCCAAGAGAAAGCCAGAGCGAAGACGATGGCAATTCGTAGATAGGGTTGTGTGATTCTGAGACGTTGAAAGGCCCGGACTTTCCCGGGCTTTTCTTTTTGCAGTTAACCTGTGTATCCTGTCCCCAAAATTGGGAGTTATGTATGCGGTATTGTTTTGTTGGTTTCAGTTTTTTGGCTCTGCTGGTATCACCGCAGGCTACGGCGCAGCAGCTCACACCGGATCAGCTCGTCGGTAACGACCCATATGTGAGCCCTAGCTGCAATTCACAGGACCACCGCGAACTTGATTTCATGCACGGTACTTGGGACATGAAAGTTCTGATCGACGGAAAGTGGGTGCCCGGCGGTTATTCCATCCATAAACCTGCACTAGGGGGGTGTATTTCCTTTGAAATGGTGTCCTATGAAAACTGGGGCGACTTTTATAAATCGCTCTCGGGGCGTACGGGTTTTGCAGGCTATGCTGTCAATAGTTATGACAGGCTAACCCGTAATTGGCGGCAAGTCTGGCATGATGATATGGGCACGGTTATTGGGAATTTCCGGGGTAGAAAATACCAGAACGGCATACGGTTTGTCGGACGTTCCCCAACGGAAAACAGTGCCGAACTCCAAAGGTTTGAATGGAAAATTACCGGCATAAATCTGCGGGAATTTACGTTTGATCTGTCAACCGACGGCGGCACGGAATGGACGCAAGTCGCGAGAGTTCAATTGATACGTCGGAGTATTAATTGAATCATAACTTCAATTAGATTAATTAGTTATGTAATTTTCTTAATGTATAACTACATGGGTAATTCAAAGTCTGCCCATACAGCTGTATGGTCGCTTGGTTTTTCCTTGCCGCGTGGTGTTCGGTCAACTTTGCAGTCTTTTAGTAAATCTGCAGCTTCCGGTGACAGCAAAAGATGATCAATGCGGATGCCGTGGTCCTTTTGCCAGGCACCCCGCTGGAAGTCCCAGTAACTGTAAGCCGCACCGTGGGGCTTGATTTGCCGCAGTGCATCCAGATATCCTAAATTTAACAGGCTTCGGAACCTGCTGCGGCTTTCAGGCTGTGTCAGGGCATCGCCGGTCCATGCGGGAGGGTCATAACAATCCTCATCATGAGGAATAACATTATAGTCCCCCGCTAATACAATCGGCAGTTCGCTTTCCAGAAGGCGTTTAGCGTGCGCGGTCAAGCGGTCCATCCACGCCAGCTTATAGTCAAATTTAGGCCCGGGGCAGGGATTGCCGTTGGGCAGGTAAATCGAAGCGATACGAATGCCTTTTACTGTACCCTCAATATAGCGTGCTTGCTCGTCTGTCGTCTCAACATTGCCGTCCAGTGCCGGGAGCCCGCGTTTTATATCTGTTACGGGGTGCTTTGAAAGAAAAGCAACGCCGTTGAAAGCCTTTTGGCCGTGGGTTTCAACGTGCCAGCCCTTAGCTTCAAACTCCAGACGTGGGAAATTCTCATCAATGCTTTTAATTTCCTGCAGACAGGCCACATCGGGCTGAAATTCATCAAGCCACTCCAGCAGCCGGGGCAGGCGGGCTTTAATGCCATTAATATTAAAAGTCGCAATTTTCACGGATGAAGCCCCCACGGATACAAAGTTGTTTTAGATTGAAAAGGAAGCACCACATCCGCATGACGCGGTTGCATTGGGGTTGACGACTTGAAAGGAAGCACCAACAAGGTCTTCAACAAAATCTACCTCGGCGCCCATGACATATAAAAGTGACATGCCGTCTACCAGCATGGTGACGCCGCTGCGCTCAACAACAATATCATCGACTTTTTGGGCTTCATCAAAGTCAAAGCCATATTGAAAGCCCGAGCAACCTCCGCCTGATACGGACAACCGGAGCTTAAGCGCCGGGTTTCCCTGTTGTTTGATCAATGTGGCAACACGCTTTGCCGCGCGTTCACTAATCGATACAGGAGGGGCTTGTGGTGCAGGGGTGCGTGCAGGTTCAGACATAGGGGGCATTCATATTAAGAGGTTACCAAAAGGATGAACCCTTATGTAAGCGCTGGGCACGGAAATATCAAATCAAGCCTGAAATAATTAGTTGATGCAGGTGTTTGTTATATGGCCTTCAAAGTCGAACGCCAGCAAGAGGGCGTCCATGTTTTCGCCGTGTTCATCATAACAAAACGGCAATACAAGTGCGCTGAAACCAACAGAAAAATATGCTTCAGGTTTGAATTCACCTGTAAAGTATGTCGGTTTTTCGTTCAGGCTGGTTTGGTCCAACATGCTGCGGACAACCAGGCTGATATTTTTGTCAGTTGACCCAACCAGCTTTTCACGACCTGGCCCTAAATGCAGTATTTCTGTTATCGTTTCGCCAGTAAGGCGATCGCTGCATATCCCTGTGTCATCTACGGAAATGATTGCAATCTGAGGCAAATATTGGGGAAAGTTTTGAGGGCGAAAATCTTTTTTGGCAGGGTATCGCTTGCCGTGCAAAATCTGGTGCCAGTGATCCAGAACCCCGGCTTGATACCCGGACCGAAATTCGGGCATGCTCTCGTCAATTTTATGCACATAGTCAAACATGTAAATATAATAGTTAACAAAACATTAACATACAAGATTATTGTTAACTATTTGTTAATCTATTGTGCCGATCACAAGGCAAAAGCCATAGAAGAAATGAATTTGCAGAATGTGTTGCCCTTCGATTTGGAGGCAGATACTGTGCGCAAACTGAACTGACAATAAGAACCAAAGGAAACAGGGATGAGCGAAAAGCTGGTTGCATACGAAGATACGCTGGCTGCCTATGCCTGCAAACCTTCCGAAAGCCGGGGCCGCCTGTTTCCTGAGCCTGAAACTGCAAGTCGAAGCTGTTTTCAGCGTGACAGGGACCGGGTCATTCATTCATCAAGTTTCCGCCGTTTGAAGCATAAAACACAGGTTTTTGTTTACCATGAAGGCGATCATTATCGCACTCGGCTCACACATTCGCTTGAAGTAGCACAGATCGCGCGCTCGGTGTGTCGTTCAATGCATTTGAATGAAGACTTAGGCGAAACACTCGCGCTGGCGCACGATTTGGGGCATCCCCCTTTTGGGCACGTTGGGGAACTGGTTTTGAACGAGCGCATGGCGGAACATGACGGTTTTGACCATAATGCGCAGTCGTTGCGGCTCTTGACCCGGCTCGAACATAAATATGCGTCTTTTGAGGGCCTTAACATGACCTGGGAGACGCTTGAAGGCCTTGCCAAGCATAATGGCCCTTTGGTGGATAAAGAAATTGACCCAAAAAAACCGCCACTTTCCTTGCCTTTTGGGTTCAGGGATTATTTACCTGAACAGGACCTGATGCTCCACACTTATGCCAGTGCTGAAGCTCAGGTTGCAGCCCTCGCGGATGACATTGCCTATTCCAGTCATGACCTTGATGACGGTTTGCGGGCAGGCTTGTTTGAATTTGATGAACTTATGTCAATTCCTGTAGTCGCGCAGCTGATTGACGAAGTGATGCTGACATACCCCGGTGCCGGACGCGATATATTAATCCATGAACTGGTGCGACGCATCATCAACCGTATGGTCGCAGATATGATGGTGGAAAGTAACCGACGTATCACAGCGCTTAACCCAACGTGCCCGGGTGATATCCGCAATGCAGACAGGCCGGTTATTGCTTTTGGCCGTAACATGGAAGGGGCCGTTAAGGGTTTGAAGCTGTTCCTTTTTGAACGCATGTATCGCCACTATTTGGTGAACCGTATGGGCAGCAAGGCAAAAAGAGTAGTGACAGACCTGTTTGATCTCTATATCTGCGAACCAGAATGTTTGCCAACGGAATGGTCAAAACGGGCAGGCCCCTCCAATTCAAAGGAAACTGCGCGTGTAGTAGCCGACTTTATTGCAGGTATGACTGACCGCTTTGCATTTCGTGAGCACGCAAAATTATTTGATTTATCCAGAGTATCTCTATGAACGTATTTACCCATTTTCGGGACGTTGTTGACGGTGAACTTACAGCACTGGTTGCTGTTGGTGAACTGCCTGAAAATTTTGACACAAAAAATATTGCAGTGGAACCACCACGCGATGCCAGCCACGGCGACATAGCCACCAATGCAGCGCTTGTTCTTGCTAAACAGGCGAAGATGAAACCGCGTGACATTGCAAACCTGCTTGCACCACGACTTGAAAAACTTGCTGATGTAGACAGCGTGGAAATTGCAGGCCCTGGTTTTATCAACTTACGTATTTCAGCAAGCTTCTGGCAAAGCGAAATTGCGACAATCCTAAAAGCAGGAATAGCCTTTGGGGACAGCAACCTTGGTGGTGGTGAGCCTGTTAACATTGAATATGTCTCCACCAATCCCACAGGGCCACTGCATGTAGGCCACGTGCGGGGTGCTGTGTTTGGTGATGCGTTAGCGAACCTATTGGCAAAAGCCGGCTTCATGGTTACTCGGGAATATCTAATTAATGATGCTGGTAGCCAAATTGATACATTGGCGCGGTCCGCTTATCTGCGCTACTGTGAAGCGCACGGGCGGGATATTGGAACCATCCCCGAGGGACTATATCCGGGTGATTATTTGGTGCCGGTTGGGCATTTTCTAAAAGAAAAATACGGTGATATCTGGCTTGATTCCGAGGAAGAGGTCTGGCTTGATACTATCCGCAGCGAAGCCACAGATGCCATGATGGATATGATCAGGGACGACCTGAAAACTCTTGGTGTTGAGCAGGAAGTCTTTTTCTCTGAAAAAACGCTGCATACATCTGGCCGAATTGATGACGTGATTGAAACGCTGCGTGCACGCGGCCATATTTATGAAGGTGTTCTGGAGCCACCAAAGGGCCAGAAAACTGATGATTGGGAGCCTCGCGAGCAAACCCTTTTCAAGGCGACAGAGTTTGGTGACGATGTAGACCGGGCGCTTAAAAAATCGAACGGTGATTACACCTATTTTGGCGCTGATATTGCCTATCATCTTGATAAATACCAGCGGGGCTTCAAACAGATGATCAACGTATGGGGCGCTGATCACGGTGGGTATGTGAAGCGGATGCAGGCGGCGGTCAAAGGTTTGGCAGAAGACGGTGAACTGGATGTTAAAATTTGCCAGCTTGTGCGCCTGCTGCGTGATGGTGAACCCGTAAAAATGTCAAAACGCGCAGGCAATTTTGTGACACTGCGTGAAGTCGTGGACGAAGTTGGCCGCGACGTTATCCGGTTTATCATGCTGACCCGTAAAAATGATGCACCGCTTGATTTTGATTTTTCCAGGGTGACAGAACAGTCGAAAGATAATCCTGTTTTTTATGTTCAGTATGCGCATGCGCGTGTGTGTTCAGTGCTGGCCAAGGCAAAAATCGCGTTTGATGGACTTGATACAAGCGATGCAGCGCTGGAGACTGCAGACCTGTCGCATATTACGCATCCCAGCGAAATTGCTATGATCAAACACTGTGCAGCATGGCCGCGCATGGTGGAAAGTGCGGCAGAAGCGCATGAACCGCACCGGATCGCATTTTTTCTCTATGATCTTGCGTCAGAGTTTCATACCTTTTGGAACAAAGGTAATGACGAACCTTCGCTTCGCTTTATAATTGAAGGCGACAAGGAAATGACATTGGCGCGTTTGGCCCTTGTCAGAAGCGTGGCGATTGTCATTGCAAGCGGACTTGGGGTGCTGGGCGTAAAACCGGTGGAGGCAATGCGCTAGGATGAACAGTGGGGAAGATACAGGGCAGGGCCCAGGCAAGGATATTCCTCCTTGGTTGCAGCCAGTGTCTGATGAAGAAGAGGCCTCTCAGGGTACTAGCAAGCGATTGCTTGGCTTGACTATTCTGGGTGCTGTGGTCGTCATATCACTGTTTGTCACTGTAATTCTCATTCTTTATGATGGGGTTTCGAACGAGAAACCAATTCATGTGACTGCGCCTGAAACTCCCGTTAAAGAAAAACCTGCTGATCCCGGCGGCATGAAAATTGTTGACCGCGACAAAACGATTTTTGATCAGGGTGACGGTTTGAAACCCCGTGGGGAGGTATCTCTGGGGGACCAGCCGGAAACGCCGTTGACCGAAATTCCTGAGGACAGCAAAGCTGACCCTGTCGGTGATACAATTGCAGCATTGGCTGAGGCGGAGGTTGAAACCGCTTCAACAGAACCCAAAGCCCTGGAGCCGAAGCTATCAGCAGCTACGCCTATAGCGCCGGTTGTGGCGCCAGCACCTGAAGATGCGGCAGACAATCAGAGTAGCAAGGCTTTCCGGGTGCAACTGGGTGCATATGGCAATAAAGCGGGGGCCGAGCGTGCATGGCGTACGGTACGGGGGCAGTTCGCTGACCAGATGCAAGGGAAGTCTGCTGATTATGAGGATGTCAGGTCTGGGGACCGTAGGCTTTACAGGTTGCGGGTTGGGCCTTTTGCAGACCGCGCAACGGCTGATCAGGTGTGTTTGGCACTGCGTGCGCGTGAGCAAGCCTGTATTGTGGTAAATCCTTAAGGACCGCCCATGAAACCGGTGATTTTTGGCTGTGCAGGGCCTGTGCTTAGTGATCAGGAGCGCGCTTTTTTTAAAAAGGAAAAGCCTGCGGGTTTTATAATGTTTGCCCGCAATATTGTTGATAAAAATCAGCTCAGTGCTTTGACGGTAGACCTCAAAAAGTCGGTAGGGCGCCACAAGGTACCAATCCTGATTGATCAGGAAGGTGGCCGTGTGCAGCGCATGACGGAACCCCACTGGCGTAAATACCCACCGATGGCTGTCTTTGGCGATATGGCGATGCAAAACCCAACACTTGCCGCCAGCGCCCTTCGCTTAAATTGCAGGTTGATTGCAGATGACCTGCGCCGGGTGGGTATCAATGTAAACTGCCTGCCGCTTCTGGATGTGAAACAAAACGGCGCAGATGAGATCATTGGTGACCGGGCCTTTTCGTCTGATCCCAATCTGGTTGCGGCCCTTGGGCGTATTGCGGCGGATGGCTTGAAAGAGGGCGGTGTGCTCCCGGTTGTTAAACATATGCCGGGGCACGGACGTGCGGCTGTAGATAGCCACCTTGAGCTTCCCGTGGTCAATACTTCATCAGGTGAGCTTGAAAAAAGTGATTTTCTACCGTTCCAGGCGCTTAAGGATGCCGCCTTTGGCATGACCGCCCATATTATATATAGCGACCTTGACCCCAAATACCCGGCGACGCTGTCGCGGTTGGTTATTGCCCGTGCAATCCGAATGAAAATTGGTTTTACCGGGCTTTTGATGACGGATGATCTGTCGATGAAGGCGCTTTCCGGTGATCTGGGTAACCTTGCCGCTGATGCCCTTACAGCAGGGTGTGACCTTATATTGCACTGCAATGGTAAACTTGACGAGATGCAGGCTGTGGCAGAACGTCTTAAGGTGGGCGAAAACGTGTTGGAAAAACAGATTGCTACGCTTGTGCGAAACGTAGAGTGTGCGCCAATGGCTGATCGTGGTGACCTGAAACGTCGCTACGAAGACCTTATGGCCAAATTTTAGGAGTATCGGTTGCCAGATTTATCCCAAAGCCTTTTGCTTATCAGTGTTATGGCATTGCCGTTTTTATTGGCAATTACATTGCATGAAGCTGGCCATGCTTTTGCCGCCCATTTTTTAGGGGATACATCGCAGCGTTCAAGCAGTCGCTTGTCTTTTAATCCGCTTGTACATCTTGATCCTGTCGGATCAGTCGCCATCCCACTGGTAGCGATTTTCACCGGGTTTCCATTTCTGATTGGTTATGCCAAGCCCGTAATGATTCAGCCGCGCTGGTTCAAAAACATGCGCCGGGATATGATTTTGGTGGCTTTGGCGGGCCCGGCGGGTAATTTTGTCGTCGCGATTTTCTGTGCCTATGTCATGCGTTTTGCCCTTGCTTATGGGGCAGACGGCAATGACTGGCTGGTTCAAACCATGTTTTACGGCGTGTTTTTGAATTGTCTTTTTATGGTTTTTAATCTGTTGCCCATTCCCCCGCTTGATGGTGGGGGCGTTATTGAGCAATTGTTGCCTTATGAAGTAGCGCAAAAATACAGGTCGATAGCCCCATTTGGCTTTGTTATCCTGATGATGATTGTTGTTTTTGCAAAGCCTGTTATTTTAGTACCAACTAATTTTTTCAGTTTGCTGGTAATGGAACTGGTTGGTGTGCCTTTGTGACAATATTTGAAGAAGATATCCCGGTCAAAGATCGGCTGGCCGCAGGGGATGCAGGCCCTGATCAGCTTGTCTTGCAAATGGATGGCTTTGAAGGGCCGCTGGATGTTTTGTTAACGCTGGCGCGTGCGCAGAAGGTTGATCTGGCACAAATTTCGATTCTGGAGCTTGTTGAACAGTTTTTGGTTTTTGTATCTGCTGCCCATAAGCTTAAGCTTGAACTCGCGGCTGATTATCTGGTGATGGCTGCGTGGCTTGCCTATTTGAAATCCCGGCTGCTGCTGCCCAAGGAAGCAGACGACGAAGAACCTTCGGCGGATGAATTGGCTTTTCGCTTGCAGCTTCGACTGCAACGCCTTGAAGCCATGCGTGAGGCAGGCGCGCGCATTATGGCACGTGACCGTATGGGCCGTGATGTGTTTAGGCGCGGTGCACCCGAAGGGCTGAAGCTACTGAAACGCGGTGCTTATGATGTTACGCTCTATGAGCTTCTGAAAACATATGCCGACAATCGTCAGCGCCATTCGGTAACTGAAATCAGAATTGAACGGAGACCCATTTATTCGCTGGAAGACGCGCTTGAGCGTATGTCAGGGTTGATTGGCAAGGCTTTCACTTGGTCACAGCTCGCTACTTTCCTGCCTTCTGGTCTGCATGATAAAAGGCACCGGAAATCGGCACTTGCCAGCATGTTTGCGGCGAGCCTTGAACTGGCGCGGCAAGGGCAGGCTGATCTGCGCCAGATGGAAGCTTTTGGGCCTGTTTATCTGAGGCACCGGGAATCAGATGACACAGCAAAAGGGTCTGCGGCTAATGACTGAAGAAGCGTCTGATAGATATTTAGAGCACCAGCGTATGGTTGAAGCCGTACTGTTTGCCAGCGAAAGCCCGCTTTCGGTTGAAGATATATCAGATCGCCTGCCTGAGGATGCTGACATCGAAGCCCATATTGAAGCCCTGAAGGAAGAATATGCCAGCCGGGGCGTAAATTTGGTTAAGCTGGCGGGTAAATATATGTTCCGAACGGCGGAAGACCTTTCTTTTTTACTGCGCCGTGAAGTTGATGAACCAAGAAAATTGTCCCGTGCTGCTGTAGAGACACTTTCGATTATTTCTTATCATCAACCTGTTACCCGAACCGAGATTGAAGAAATTCGCGGCGTCACCATATCCAAAGGTACACTTGATGTTCTAATGGAAGCTGGCTGGGTACGCATGATGGGGCGGCGTAAAACACCAGGGCGTCCTGTCACTTACGGCACTACTGAGGAATTTTTGGTTCACTTTGGTATCGAGTCTATAAAGGATTTGCCTGGTATTCAGGAACTGAAGGCTGCCGGTTTGCTTGACAGCGTGGATAGTGCGCTCGACAAAATGGGAGGTATGCCGGTGCCGGGTGACGTGTCGGATGATGCCGAGGATCAAATTGATCTGGAAGATGCGATTGCCCAGGTTGAACAGGTAACATCCGGTGTATCTGTAGATGCATCAGCGAGTGAGACAGACGGCGAAAATAAAGTTGATTAAGGCTGATAATCGTAATCAGCGAATGAAATAGCCCAAGGCATTAAGCCGGGGTAAGGGAGAGAAAAAATGTTTCCAGGATGGATGCAAATTGCGCTGGTTGCGCTTTTGGTTGTGCTATTATTCGGGCGCGGAAAAATATCCAGCCTTATGGGTGATGTTGCAAAAGGAATAACCAGCTTTCGCAAGGGTATGAAAGAAGGCATGGAGCCTGCTGATGACGAGAAAGACCCAAAACCGGTTGCTGATCAGCGCACCATTGACGGCGAAGCTGTTAAGGTAAGCGAAGACAAAAAAGAAAAATCAGAATCTTAATTCCTGAACGCTTATTCTTACGCCTAGCTGTGTGCAAAGCCGGAGCCGCCCCTCATGTTTGATATTGGTGCAATGGAGCTTTTTGTCGTTGCCATCCTCGCCCTTGTGGTTGTGGGACCAAAAGAGTTGCCGCGCCTGTTGAGAACAGTGGGTGGCTTGGTCCGCAAAGCACGGGAGCTTACGGCAGAATTTCGTGAAGGTGTTGAAACCCTGGCAGCTGAGGCAGAGCGGGAACTGGATCCGTTCGAGGACTTGAGGAAAGCTGAAGGGCTTAAACCGGGTATGAGCCCAGAGGAAGTCACAGATCATATTCTGGCAAAGCGTGAGCAGAAGGCCAAGGATGCGGATGACCCTGTGAAGGGAGCAGAACCCGGCAATGTGTCACCAGCTACCAAGCCGAAAAAACCAACAAAACCAACAAAACCAAAAGGGCCAAAAACATGATAGGCCCGGACCAATTCGAGGATAATAAGATCGGCAAACCCGATATTATTGATGACAAGGACAGTGTCGACGACGAAGTAGAAGCCAGCCGCGCACCTCTGCTGGACCATTTGAACGAACTTCGTAGTCGATTGATCAAAGTGATTATTGGCATGTTTATCGCCTTTGCTATCGCGCTTTATTTTGCGGACGGCATTTTTAATATTTTGGCCAAACCCTATATGGATGCTCAGGCTGAAGGTGAAGCCCGCCGGATGATTTTCACGCACCTCACCGAAGGGTTCTTCGTCAAGCTTAAGGTCGCGCTTTACGGGGCCTTTATGGTTACTTTTCCATTGATTGCCCTGCAAGTATGGAAATTTGTTGCGCCAGGGCTTTATCGCAATGAACGTCGTGCCTTTATGCCGTTTCTTGTGGCGACACCGATATTGTTTGCGATGGGCGCTTCGCTTGCCTATTTTTTGGTTATCCCTTGGGCATGGGAATTTTTGCTGAGTTTTGAACAGGTAGGCGGTTCGGGGGCTGTTGAAATTCAGGCAGAGGCCAAAGTCAGTGAGTATTTGTCGTTGGTGATGCAGATGATATTCGGGTTTGGCGTGGCTTTCCTGCTGCCTGTGGCGCTAACTTTGATGGGCCGCGCGGGTATTGTATCGGCGGATGGCCTGCGCGCTAAACGCCGTTATATGATTGTTGTTACCTTTTTAATGGCGGCTTTTTTAACGCCACCGGACCCAATAAGCCAAATCGCCCTTGGCATCCCTATCTTGCTGTTATATGAGCTTTCCATCCTTTTGATCGCCGCGACAGAAAAAAAACGCGCTGAAGAAGAGGCAGCGGCTGAAAAAAATAGTGAAGAAGAAACAGACTGATACTTCTTCATACAGCATAATGTTTAGCAATAGCTTGGGACAAAACCGATGTTCGACCTGAAGTTTATCCGTGAAAATCCGGACACATTTGATGCAGCCCTCATGCGCCGTAGTGCTGAGGCCCAGTCGGCCCAAATTCTGGCTTTGGACGCTGAATACCGCGCTGTTACAACAGAAGCGCAAGAAGCGCAGGCTCGACGTAATGAGGCCTCAAAACTTATTGGTCGGGCCAAAGGGCAAGGCAATGAAGAAGAGGCACAGGCGTTGATGGCGGAAGTCAGTGCCTTGAAAAAACGGCTTGCTGAATTAGAAGAGGCGGAACGGCTATCTAGTGACAAACTTCAGCAGATGCTGATGGGCCTGCCCAACATGATTTATGATGATGTGCCGGACGGTGAGGATGAAGCCGCTAACGAAGAGGTCCGAACCTGGGGGGCGGCTAAAGCTTTTGATTTTGAAGCCAAGGAACATTTTACGCTAGGTGAAGACCTCGGCATGATGGACTTTGAGCGTGCGGCAAAATTGTCGGGCTCTCGTTTTGTTGTTCTGTCAGGCGGACTGGCACGGCTTGAGCGAGCTCTGGGGCAATTTATGCTTGATCTGCATACGTCAGAGCATGGTTATACCGAGGTCATGGCCCCGTCTATGGTTCGTGAAAGCGCGCTTTTGGGCACCGGGCAGTTACCAAAATTCGGGGACGATGCTTTCCAAACCAATACCGGCCATTGGCTGGTGCCAACGTCTGAAGTGACCCTCACAAATCTGCATGCTGATGAAATACTGGACGAAGCGGAATTACCACTACGTTTTACGTCTTTCAGTCAATGCTTTCGTGCAGAAGCCGGGGCCGCAGGTCGTGATACGCGCGGTATGATCCGCCAGCACCAGTTTGAAAAGGTTGAACTTGTTTCTGTAACCACACCCGAGGCCTCTGATGAGGAACTTGAGCGTAAAACTGCCTGTGCCGAGGAAGTATTGAAGCGGCTGCTCCTGCCATTTCGTACCGTTAAACTTTGCACTGGTGATATTGGCTTTGGCGCGCGCCGCACCTACGATATTGAGGTCTGGTTGCCGGGGCAGGGACAATACCGCGAAATTTCAAGCTGTTCCGTGACGGGGGATTTCCAGGCTCGGCGTATGAAAATGCGGTGCAGGCCAAAGGGTGAGAAAAAAACCCGCTTTGTGCATACCCTGAATGGTTCTGGTCTGGCGGTTGGACGGGCGCTGGTGGCTGTGATGGAGAATTACCAACAGGCTGACGGCAGCATCCGTGTACCTGACGTACTGGGGGCCTATATGGGTGGTCTGCAAGTAATTAAGGCCTGATCCATGAAAATTTCTACTAAACGCATATTGATTTCAAATGATGACGGGATCGGTGCACCGGGCCTTGCTGTGCTGGAACGGGTTGCGCGCCAGTTTTCTGATGATGTGTGGGTTATTTCGCCCGAAACAGAGCAATCCGGTGCGGGGCACTCCCTCACGCTGACCAAACCCATCAGAATCCGCAAGTTGGCAGAAAAACGCTGGGCTGTGGGCGGTACGCCGACAGACTGTGTGATGATGGCTGTGAATAAAATTATGGTGGATCATTTACCAACGCTTATCCTGTCTGGCATTAACAGAGGCGGAAACCTTGCGGAAGATGTTACCTATTCAGGCACGGTTTCTGTGGCTATGGAGGGGGCGTTAGCGGGTATACCTTCGATTGCCCTTAGCCAGTGTATCCGCCCGGAGCAGAGTACAAAATGGGCAACGGCAGAACAGTTTGCGCCGGAGGTTATCAAAAGCCTTGTTACCTATGACTGGCCAGAAGATGTGTTGATGAATGTGAATTTCCCAGCTTTTGCGCCTGAAGAGATCAAAGGCATCAGGGTCACCGAGCAAGGACGCCGTGAAATGATCGGTAATAATGTTGAGGAACGTGTGGATCCGCGCGGATTTCGCTATTATTGGTTTGGTCTTGGCCGCGAAGTCGGTGTGCCCGGACATCAGCAGGATATCAAGTCCGTACGCGAAAAATGGATTTCTGTTACGCCGCTGCAGCTGGACCTTACGCATCATGGTGCTCGCGAAGGCATGGTGGATCTGATTGACAAAACCTTTGATTAGACAAATCTTGCCGCTACAGGCTCTGCAATATGTTGCCCCATTTGTTTGTTAGGGCTATCTTCTTCATTGAGGCGGCGGGAGGATAAAGTTTGGCGTTGAATGGCAGAGTAACAATGGCACTGGTGAGTGCATTTTTTTTGGCGAGTTGCTCAAGCCAGAATATGATCGCGCCTGCTGATATTGCCCCGGTGTACAAGATTCGTAATTCTCCAATTCCTGTCCCAGACCCAAAATGGAAACCACTGCGTAAAACGGTCGTTGCCCACCCAAAGCCATCTGTACGCCGCCAAAATCAGCAGCCGGTGAATAAAGTTCAGGTCTCATCAAATGCACACACAGTGAAAAAAGGCGAAACGCTTTACGCACTGTCCAGACAGTACGGTGTCCCTGTTCGGGCTTTGGTAACCGCAAACAAATTACGCAGCCCCTATACACTTGCTGTTGGGCAACGGCTCCAGGTGCCAACAGCCCGGACCCATATCGTACAAAAAGGCGAAACCGGCTACAGCATATCGCGGCGTTACGGCGTTACAGCATCGGCTTTGATGCGGAGGAATGGTATCCGTGCCCCGTACCGGCTTGCCGTGGGGCAGCAGTTAAAACTACCCGGCGGTGCAACAAGGGCTGTGGCGGTAGCCAGCACCAGCAAATCGCCAACGACAAGACAACCGTCAAAGTCTACGGGTCGGACAGTGGCTATGCCAACGCCCCCGCCCCGCAGTGGCGCGGGCTTTGACTGGCCGCTTTCAGGAAAAATAGCATCGCGCTTTGGTCCGCGCGAGGGCGGCATGCATAATGACGGTATCAATATACTCGCCGCTTTGGGCACGCCGGTAAAAGCTGCGGACGCTGGTATTGTGGTGTATGCGTCTAACGCCCTTGAAGGGTACGGCAACCTGCTTTTGGTGAAACATGCGGGCGGCTGGATTACGGCCTATGCCCACAATGAACGGCTGTTGGTGCGACCGGGACAAAAAGTGAAACGCGGCGAAATTGTCGCCCGTGTTGGCTCCACGGGCGGGGTCGCAGTGCCGCAGTTGCATTTCGAAATACGTAAAGGACGGCAAGCGCTCAATCCCCTTCGGTATCTTACGGGTGCAGAGGCCCGCAAAAGCTAGTTGTTTCACCAGTTCCCCCCATGCGCCATATAATTTGGGAGCACAGAGAGTGCCCTGAAAGGCTAAACTGCACATGTTCGAAAGTTTGGGGCTTGCAACCCTATCTCGCCCTAACTATCTAAACTTGACGCGCTGATACGGGATCAGGAATTTAGGCGAGGCTATTGTTGCATTTGAGCCTGATAAAGCTATAGTCCCGGCGATATAAATGTAATGCTGCGGACCGGGCTTTGCTGAGGACCGCACACAGGAGAGGGCTTTACCATGTTTTCATCACCCGCGTTTGCACAGTCAGTAGGCGGCGCTCCGCAAGCGAGCCTATTTGAGACTATGATTCCACTGGTTTTAATTGTGGTTGTGTTTTGGTTTTTGATTCTGCGACCCCAAAACAAAAAGATGAAAGACCACCGTGCAATGGTAAGTAACGTCAGCCGGGGTGATACCGTTGTGACGGCAGGTGGCATTATTGGGAAAGTTGCCAAGGTTAAAGACGAAAACGAAATTGAGATTGATATTGCTGACGGTGTTCGTGTTCGTGCTGTGAAAAGCACACTCTCTGAAGTGCGCAGCAAAAACGAACCCGTGAAAACCGACAGTAAAAAATAGAGCTTGAACCTGGCAAATACGCCAGACCGGCCATTTTAGGGGATACTGAATGTTGATCTTTCCGCGCTGGAAAGTGCTGATGATCTTGGGTGTAGTGCTTTTAGGCACCCTGATGGCGCTGCCAAATTTTCTGACCGAGGACCAGCGCGGCAAACTGCCAAGCTTCATGCCGTCGCAGACACTTAGCCTGGGGCTTGATCTGCAAGGTGGTGTTTACTTGTTGTTTGAAGCCAAAACGCAGGATGTGGTGGCCACGCGGTTAAATAACCTGGCTGATCAGGTACGGGATATTTCACGAACGGAGACACGGCGGCGCGATATTACACGGGCAGAAAAAGTAATTTTCTCTGGTGTGAAAGTACGGGGCCACAGCGTTGTTTTCCAGTTACGCAATCCGGATTTGGTGGAAAAGGCGCGTGAAAAACTATTACCGTTAACGCAGGCCCAGGTTGGCACAAATGCCTTTGGTGCGGCAGGGGCCAGTGAGATTGAGATGACCCGTGACGGGGTTGATTTTAACCTGACATTGACGGATCAGGGTATATTGATCCAGCAACGTGATGCTATTGCCCGTTCGATTGAAGTGATCCGCCGCCGTATTGACCCAGACGGCGTGAAGGAAATTGCTCTCAAACCTTCTGGTAGTAACCGGATTATCCTTGAAGTGCCCGGGGCCGATGACCCGCAGATCATTATTGATATCATTGGTAAAACCGCAAAATTATCTTTTCATGAAGTCCTGACAGACCTGTCAGACGAAGACATGGATGCCAACCGCTTTAATCCGTCGCGTTATGAAAAAATGCCAATGAAAGACGGCGGTTTCATTGTTATTCACAAGCGCGAAATCGTTTCAGGTGATGATCTGACGGATGCCAAGGCCGCGTTTGATGAGCGGGGACAGCCTGCGGTGTCTTTTACATTCAATACGATTGGTTCAAAGCGCTTTGGTAATTACACACGCGACAATATTGGTCGCCCGTTTGCCATCAAGCTCGACACTGAAGTGATCAGCGCGCCGCGCATTGTTTCGGCCATCCTCACGGGGAGTGGTCAAATTACAAATATGGGCACCTCAGCTGATGCCCAGCAGTTGGCAACTTTGCTGAAGTCTGGCGCATTACCGGTCAAGCTTACTGTCGAAAACCAGAAAACCGTAGGCCCTGATATGGGTGCCGACGGCGTGGCTGCCGGGTCGCTTGCCGCGATTGTAGGCTTTGTAGGCGTGGTTATCTATATGGTGTTCAGCTACGGGAGATTTGGGCTCGCAGCCAACGTGGCGCTTATAACCAATCTGATCCTGATCACAGGTGCGCTTAGTTTGTTTCAGGCAACCTTAACCCTTCCAGGTATTGCTGGTGTTGTCTTGACAATTGGTATGGCGGTTGATGCAAATGTGCTGGTGTTTGAGCGTATTCGCGAGGAACAGCGGCTAGGAAGAAAGCCGTTTCAGGCACTGGAGCAGGGCTATGCACAGGCCTTTTCGACCATTATTGATGCCAATATCACGACTTTCATCGCGGCTGCCGTGCTTTATCTGCTTGGCTCAGGCCCTGTGCAGGGGTTTGCTGTTACGCTTGCGGTTGGCATCTTGACATCAATGTTTACGGCGATCTTGTTGACACGCCTTGTTCTAGCGGTTTGGTTAAAGCGTACGCGCCCAGCCAAATTGCCAATTTAGGGAGGATGGGCTGATGTTACTGCGTCTTGTTCCCGAATCTACGGATATTAAATTTCTCAGTGCGCGCAAAGTCGCATTTGTGCTTTCTGCGGTATTGCTGGTGGCTTCGGCTGTATTGTTTTTTTCGCGCGGCCTGAATTACGGTATCGACTTCAGAGGAGGCTTGAACCTGTATATGCAGTCTGAAAGTGGCCCGGCTGATATAACAAAAATTCGGTCTGTGATCAGAGGCATTGTGGAAGGCGAGCCTAAAGTTAAGGAATTTGGGGAAAATACGGATGTTGAAATTGGAATCCGGCGGCAATCCGGGGGCTCAGAAGGTCAGAACGAAGCTTTAAAAACCGTACGCGCAGCACTGGCTGAAGTTATGCCGGAGCTCAAATTTCAGTCGGCTGAGGTTATCGGGCCGCAGGTGTCGGGTGAGTTGAAACGGGACGGTATGATTGCGATAACAATCGCTGTGATCGCGGTGTTAATTTATATCTGGTTCCGTTTTGAGTGGCAATTTGGTCTGGGGGCTGTGGTTGCGCTGATCCATGATGTTTTGTTGACCATTGGGTTTTTCACTGTGACGGGGCTTGAATTTAACCTATCGATCATTGCGGCTTTGCTAACAATCGTTGGCTACAGTTTGAATGATACCGTGGTTGTGTATGACCGGGTACGCGAGAATGTACGCAAGTTCCGCCGGAAAACTATGGAAGAGGTACTTGACCTGTCGCTTAATCAAACATTGAGCCGCACGGTTATGACCTCTGTAACAACGCTGATTGCGCTTCTGGCGCTGTTCTTCCTTGGAGGGGCTGTGATTAAGGGCTTTACGGCGGCCATGATCTGGGGTGTGGTTGTGGGGACATACAGTTCGGTATTTGTAGCTTCGCCTATGCTTTTGACCTTTAAGCTAAAGCGCGAAGCTATGTTGTTGGATGATGATAAACATGACCCTACTGTGGATAAATCAAAGCCGACACCGCTTGATCACTTCTAGCGTGCAGTCATGAGTGAAGCTTTCCAGTCTGGTGGTATCTTCATGACCCAACCGGACGGTGAAGACCTGCTGTTGGTTGAAGCTTACGGTGATGGTGGGTTTCGTTTTCTTGGAAAACGTGTGGAAGGCAGCGTTTTGGTAACCGGGGCAGGGTTTTTCCCGGTTGAGGCCAACGCTGTAGAAGACCTGCAGGAATGCCATTTTGAAAAACTGATTGAGGGGCCTGAACGCTCTGAGGTTTTACTGGTGGGCACTGGCGAACGCATGAAGCTGTTGGCGGCACCTTTACGTAAATATCTGCTAGGCAACGGCCTTGCCCCTGATTTGATGGATACAGGGGCTGCCGCCCGTACGTTTAATGTCCTGCAAATGGAAGACCGCAAAGTCGCGGCTTTGCTCCTTCATACAGCCTAAGACACCCCAATGTTTCTGATTTTGTGGGGTTTACCGCGTATTATGCACCTTTTATCGCTATCCTGTTTGTAATGCTCGAAAGGCAGCGTAGTGATAATATCACGAATATGTGATGGCTGTTTTTCTCATATAAGCAAAGACATTCATCCAGCAAAAGAAATGACAGCATACGGAGAGTAATAATGAGGCTTTACCAAAACTTACCCAGCCCTGTCCTGATGATAGCTGGAATATCATTGTCTGTAATGGTTGCGATAGGGGCACCCAATGCCATGTCAGCTTACCATGATGATGATACAGCTAAAGAAGAAAAGGGCCATAAGAAGTACAAAACCGTGAAGGTGATTAGAACAGGTAAGGAGCCTGTGATTGTTGAGCATTCCGGTAGCCATGTGATTATTGACCGCAAAGACGTTGAGGGTGAGGACGGCACAAAAAGTTTCAGTTACACGGTCACTTCAAAAAACCCCCACTATGCGGAAGCGCTTGAAAAAGTGGAAAATTCTCTTGGCGAAGTGGAAAAGCGGCTAAAAAAGGCCAGAAAAAAGTCAGAAAAAAAACTGCTGGTAACGGCACGTGATGGCCTGATTGCAGCTCGCGATGCTCTGCAAATGCGCGGCCATCATATGTCCAAGCTTTACGGTGGGCATACGCTAGCGATGATGGACGGGGTGCATGCTGAAGATATGAAATCCGTGCGCATCAAAGTACGGGAAGAGATGGAAGGTGTGCGGGAAGCCATAGCAGAGGCGCTTGGTGATATGGATGTTGAAATCGATACGGACGGTAACGTACGGCGCTTGCGCATAGATTCATTCCATGATGGGCAATTTGAACTGGAAGGGCTGAAAGCGGAAGATTTAGAGGCCCTTAAGCATGCTGAAGAAAAGCTTAGGGCTACACGCGAACGGCTTGAGAAAAAGCTCGCGGATAAGAAAAAACAAAAAGATAATTAGACGTTCATGATGGTGGTATTGGAGAAGAGGCTGCTTTGGCGGCCTTTTTTTTTGCCTGAGCTGCCCCCCAGTTCGATCCGGGCCACCGTTGGATACTATCAAGTTACACGTAAATTCATGATTTTCTACAGGTCATTTGTGCGAAATGCGCAATAGTATTTCAAAATGACATAAAAAATGATACCGATCATTGCGCTTTTTTAAGGATTCGCTTAGAGAGAAGCTAAGGTTTGCGAACGAATGCTCAACCTTGTCCTGCGTGCCTAAATTAGCCGAGTAATGTCATGAGCCAGAGCGATTTTTACCGTATCAGAAGACTACCGCCTTACCTGTTTGCCGAAATAAATGGCATGAAAGCAGATGCGCGCGCGCGCGGTGAAGATATTATCGACTTGGGCATGGGTAATCCCGATTTGCCTACACCGCAGCATATTGTTGATAAGCTGAAAGAGACTGTGGACGATAAAACCACGCATCGTTATTCGATGTCGCGCGGTATCCCAGGCTTGAGGAAGGCACACGCAGCCTATTATCAACGGCGCTTTGGTGTTGAAATTGACCCGGAGAGCGAAACAGTGGTCACACTGGGCTCCAAAGAGGGGCTGGCTAACCTTGCACAGGCTATTACCGCACCCGGCGATGTTATCCTGTCGCCGAACCCCAGCTATCCAATCCATCCGTACGGTTTTATGATTGCAGGAGCGTCGGTGCGCCATATGCCTATTGGGCCGGGCTATGATTTTATGAAAGAATTGGCGCATGCGGTTCAACACAGTGTACCGATGCCAAGCGCGGTGATCCTTTGTTATCCCTCAAATCCGACGGCAGAAGTTTGTGATTTGGACTTTTACAGGGAAGTGGTGGCTTTCTGCCGTAAAAAGGGAATTTGGATACTCTCAGACCTTGCCTATGCCGAGATTTATTTTGATGATAACCCGCCGCCGTCAATCCTTCAGGTACCGGAGGCGCGCGAGTGTGCCGTTGAATTTACCAGCATGTCGAAGACATACTCAATGGCAGGGTGGCGTGTTGGCTTTGCCGCTGGCAATAAAGACCTGATTGGGGCCTTGGCACGCGTGAAAAGTTACCTTGATTACGGTGCATTTACGCCCATACAGGTTGCGGCTGTTGCAGCACTGAATGGTCCGCAGGACTGTGTAGAACTTCACCGGAACACCTATAAAGCCCGCAGGGATGTGTTGATTGCCGGGCTGGAAACTGCGGGTTGGCACGTGCCGAGCCCCAAAGCAACCATGTTCGCATGGGCTCCGCTGCCGGAGGCTTTTGTGGAAATGGGCTCGATGGAGTTTGCCAAACTCCTTATGCAGCACGCCAAAGTCGCCGTTTCCCCCGGCGCAGGATTTGGTGAATACGGGGAAGGGTATGTGCGTATAGGGCTTGTTGAAAACGAGCAACGTATTCGCCAAGCCGTTCGCAACATCAAGAAATTCATGTCTGAAAAAGACAAGTACATCTCTAATTTTAATAACTAAAGCTAAATTATAACAATAAGTTATTTGGAAGATTTAATGCAAAATAACAAACCAATCAAAGTGGCTATTGCCGGGCTCGGCACTGTTGGTGTTGGTGTTGTCAAAATACTGAACCAACATAGTGATCTTCTTTCTGCGCGTGCTGGCCGCATGATCGAAATCGTCGCTGTGTCTGCGCGCGACAGGGGCCGGGGCCGGGGCATTGACCTTGGCTCATATGCCTGGTGTGATAATTCAGTCGATATGGCGCTACGCGATGATGTTGACCTAGTGGTTGAGCTTATTGGCGGCAGCGATGGCCCAGCCCTGGCGCTTGCCCGCGAAACGCTGAAGGCTGGAAAATCCTTTGTAACGGCCAACAAAGCCCTGATCGCGGTACACGGCAAGGAACTGGCTTTATTGGCTGAGGAAAATCAGGCCTCACTTCGTTTTGAGGCCGCAGTAGCCGGAGGCATTCCTATTGTCAAAGCCTTGGCTGAAGGGTTGGTTGGCAACCAGATATCAGGGCTACACGGCATTTTAAATGGCACCTGTAATTATATTCTGACGCGCATGGAGCGTGAAGGTCTTTCGTTTGATGAGGTTCTTGCAGATGCCCAGCGCCTTGGTTATGCGGAAGCCGACCCGACATTTGATATTGACGGTATTGATACAGCCCACAAAACAGCAATTCTGGCGGCTCTGGCTTTTGGAACCGCCCCTGATATGGAAAATTTACCTACTGAGGGCATTCGGACCATTGCGCCGGTAGATATTGATTACGCTAAGGAACTTGGATACCGCATCAAGCTACTGGGTGTGGCCCGCCGTACCGAAGACGGTATTGAAACCCATGTGCATCCGGCTATGGTGCCGCTTTCTGCGCCGCTTGCCAATGTAATGGATGCCGTGAATGCAGTTGTTGTTCAGGGCGATTTTGTAGGGCAAACCGTGTATGAAGGTGCGGGCGCGGGCGAAGGCCCAACAGCGTCTGCTGTAGTTGCTGATATTGTGGATATTGTAAGGGGTAATATATACCCACCGTTAGGTGTACCTGTTGCCAGCTTGCAGGAACTTCCGGTAATACCGGCAGATAAACACATGGGTACCTACTATATCCGCCTGCGGGTGGATGACAGGCCCGGTGTTATGGCTGATATTACTGGTGAACTGGCCCGGGAAAATATATCCATTGAAAGTATTTTGCAGCGCGGGAAAGCCCTGGGCGGCGGGGTTTACATCGTCCTTACCACCCATCATCACGAAGAAGCGGCTGTATCGGCAACACTCAGGCATTTTACTCAGCTGGAATGTGTGCTAGAGACCCCGACAATGCTAAGAATTGAAGCACTGTTTTAAGGGAGCACCCACATGCCACCACAGGATCTCAGCCGGACTTTGGTCCTCGAAGTTGTTCGTGTAACCGAAGCGGGTGCTGTTGCCGCCTCCAAATGGACCGGACGCGGGGACGAAAAAGCCGCTGACGCCGCCGCTGTAGAGGCTATGCGCGAAGCTTTTAATAAACTTCCGTTTGAGGGCACTGTGGTGATTGGTGAAGGCGAACGCGATGAAGCCCCGATGCTTTACATTGGTGAAAAGGTTGGGGCCGGTGGGCCACGTGTTGATGTGGCGCTTGATCCCTTAGAGGGCACAACCATCTGTGCCAAGGCCATGCCAAATGCGCTCGCTGTATTGGCAATCTCGACCGATAACGGTTTGCTGCATGCTCCGGACGTTTACATGGACAAAATCGCAGTGGGTGGTGGTTTGCCCGAAGGTGTGATTGATCTTGATAAATCTGCCACTGAAAATGTAACGGCAGTTGCCAAAGCCAAAGGCAAGCCCATTGATGAAACAATGGTCTGTGTGCTTGACCGTCCGCGTCACCAGAAATTGATTGCAGAACTCCGCGAAATGGGCTGCGGTGTTGCGCTGATCGGGGACGGCGACGTTGCAGCTGTGATCGCAACAACTGATGCCAAAACCGGTATTGATATTTATATCGGCTCTGGCGGCGCGCCTGAAGGTGTTTTGGCTGCGGCTGCGCTGCGCTGCATTGGCGGCCAGATGCAGGGGCGTTTGCTGTTCAGGAACGATGACGAAAAAGCCCGTGCCCGCAAATGGGGCATCGAAGACCTTAACCGCAAATATCACCTGATGGACCTTGCATCGGGCGATGTGATTTTCGCGGCGACCGGTGTAACGGATGGTTCCTTGCTCAAGGGTGTGCATATCACAGACGAGGGCATCACCACAGAAACGCTGACCATGCGTTCAAAAACCAAAACCATTCGCCGGGTGCACGCCATTCATGGCCCGAACGGCGCAAGTTAAAGCCCCGAGTTGGCGCAGGAAACCCCGGATAAAGACATGCCAGAGCCCCTTTTCGGGGTAACCTCGTCTGCATTGGGGCAAAGTTGGCAGAGACGGCCCTGTGTCATGCGCCGTGCTGAGGCTATCGCCAACAAGCTGGGCGTTTCGCCCATCGTTGGTCAATTAATCGAAGGCCGGGGCATCAGTATCGACGAGGCTGAGGCATTTTATAATCCTTCTTTAAAAGACAGCCTGCCAGACCCTTCAACCCTGATGGACATGGACAAAGGCGCAGCGCGTATTATCCGTGCGCTTGACCAAAACGAGGAAATCGCCATTTTTGGTGACTATGACGTGGACGGCGCAACATCAAGTGCAGTGCTGTATCGTTATCTGAGCGCTGTTGGCGCGCGTGTCCGTATTTATATTCCTGACAGGATGAAAGAAGGCTACGGCCCTAACGAAGCAGCATTGATTGGTTTGCGCAAGGCGGGTGTTGATCTGGTGATCACGGTTGATTGCGGCATCCTCTCGTATGCACCTCTCAAGGCTGCTAAGGCAGCAGGGCTTGATGTGATTGTGGTAGACCACCATAAAGCCGAATCTACCCTGCCAGAAGCCGCCGCAGTGATTAACCCCAATCGTTTGGATGATACCAGCGGTCAGGGGCAACTGGCCGCCGTAGGCGTTTCTTTCCTGCTTGCCGTGGCGATTAATCGTTTGTTACGTGGCGCTGGTTACTTTGCCGGGGACAAGGTTGAACCAGACCTACGCACATTATTGGATATCGTGGCGCTTGGCACTGTGGCAGATGTTGTGCCGCTTACGGGGGCAAACCGGGCTTTGGTGGCGCAAGGCCTGAAGGTGATGGCAGGCCGTAAAAATGCTGGGTTAACCAAGCTGGCAGATGTAGGACGAATTGCCGAGGCCCCAACGGCTTATCATGCTGGCTTTATCCTTGGCCCCCGTGTGAATGCGGGTGGGCGGGTTGGTAAATCATCGCTGGGGGCGGAACTCTTAACATGTGATGACCCTGTCAGGGCCGCAGAGATTGCCGACAAGCTTGATAAATATAACGAAGACCGCCGAGGTATCGAAGCCGAGGTGCTAGCCGCAGCCACCAGTCAGCTTGAGGCCAAATACGGCATTGAAGGTGCACCAGATACAATCACCGTGGCATACGGTGAAGGGTGGCACGCAGGCGTGATCGGCATTGTTGCATCGCGGCTTAAGGATAAATACGGACTGCCTGCGCTGGTGATTGGCAGCGAAGGCGCACATGCTAGCGAGGCCAAGGGCTCGGCACGCTCAATTAGTGGTGTTGATCTGGGGGCGGCAGTGATTGAAGCCACTCAGCAAGGTTTGCTGCTCAAAGGGGGCGGGCATGCCATGGCAGCGGGGTTGAGCGTAGAGCCGGAGAAAATAGAGACGCTGACTGAGTTTCTGCAAAACCATCTGCGGGCTGAAGTCACCTTGGCACGCCGTAGCCGGGCGTTGAAAATTGATGCGGTTGTAGCGCTTTCGGGGGCAACGCCTTATTTGATTGACCAAATTGAAAAGGTCGGCCCATTCGGCGCGGGCAACCCAGGGCCACGTTTCTGTATTCCGGAGCTGGATTTGATTAAAGTTGATCGTGTGGGGCAAAATCACCTGCGCTGTATCTTTAAGTCAAAGGACGGCAAATCTATCAAGGCAATGGCCTTCCGTATGGCGGATGAACCCTTTGGTCAATTGCTGCAAACCGGCATTGGACGGCGCTTTCACATTGCGGGAAAACTGAAGAAAGACACATGGGGCAACATCCCCAAAGCAGAAATCATGCTGGATGATGTAAGCCTGATGGGGCCCCCATAAGAAATATTGAAAAACATGTTGACCGAGAGGGGCCTGCCCGGTATCTAACCCCCCGGCTACAGAGACTATATGGTCCCTTCGTCTAGTGGCCTAGGACGCTGCCCTTTCACGGCGGAAACACGGGTTCGAGTCCCGTAGGGATCACCATAGTCTCCGACCATCCTTTTTGGATTGGTCCCTTCGTCTAGTGGCCTAGGACGCTGCCCTTTCACGGCGGAAACACGGGTTCGAGTCCCGTAGGGATCACCAAGCATCAAAAGCCTCGCTCACGCGGGGCTTTTTTGCATTCCATTCAAGGTGTAGACGAAAAGAAATACCGCTTGAACGAGGAAAATACCCACCTCAAGGTCGCTCATGCTTAATACGTTAGTATTATGGGGGGCTTTCTGCCAAAAAATCGATACAGCCTGTGACCGCCCCGATTTTCTCAACAAGAGTCATACATAGCCGCCTTGCCTCTGCCATATCACCGTGCGCTGCGATAAGGTTAGCAAGACGAGCTGTAGCTATCGGTTCGAAAGGGGAAAAAACAAGGACACGGCGATACCAGATTTCGGCTTCCTGCGGTTGATCGAACTCTTCGTAACTCTGAGCAATGACAACACCAAGAGCTGCATGCCATGGCCCAATGCGTTGGGGCTCGCTGTCATAGACACGGGCCATCACATGATATGCTTTTTCAAAATAATGTAGTGCCGTACGGTTGTTGCCTCGAATTTGGTAGATTTCCCCGAGATTGATCAAAGGCGTCCAAGCATTGCTGTCAAGGGAGAGCGATTTTTCATAGGCTGCGACTGCACGGTTAAAATCTTTTTGTGCCGAATATACCAACCCAAGCGCCTTTTGTGCTGCAGCATTGTCCGGCGCGATACGAACAGCCCGCTCTGCAAGGGCCTGCGCTCTTGAAAGAGTTTCCTGTGCCTTTACAGAGCTTGTCAGTCCTGCTTCCAACGCGGCATGAAGGCTTTCTTTGCCGTTGGCAGACTGCCCCGGTTTGCCCGGCCAGCGCACGATACGTTGAATGAGGGCATTGGCCAGACCAGCTTGTGCAGGCGCAAATGATGGAGTTTCTGCAATTACCCGTTCATAGAGCGAGATAGCAGCTTCATTATCTTCGTGGCTGAAGCGCATATAATAATCGTCGGCCCGCTTTGTCAGACTTGCTGCTCCAGACAGGGGCTCATCAATATTTTCAGAAGCGCTCCAGGGGTTAAATGTGCCAAGCACGATCAAAAAAACAAACAGTATTGCCGCGAAAGCCTGAATAGACCGCAAAGCTGTCCATCTTTTTTCCCGGATATTTTTATCTAGGTCTTCTGCCATAGTTACATGTGTAATCAGCTGGTAACCACGTTTTGGTATGGTTTTGATATACTGAGGTTTTTTTGTTGTATCACCCAATGCTTTCCTCAGTTTTGAAATTGCACGCGGCAATGTATCTTCACCCACAAAGACACCAGGCCAAAGCGACTGAAACAATTCATTTTTCAAAAACACACCGCCAGGGCGCGACGCCAGCAATACAAGTAAGTCCATGACCTTTGGTTCTAGGATTTTTGTGTTTTTCTTTCGTGAAATTTGACAGGTAGAGGGATCGACAAGCCAGTCGTTAATACGAAAGGGCAGTGGATTTTCAGTAAAATTCATATGGCCCTGCGTATTCAGTTGTGCTGCCTTTATGTTCGCAAATTCCTGCCGTCAGCTTTACGTCAGAAAAAAAGGAGCCCGCCAACATTGTTTTTTGTGTGATCTTCAGGTTATCGGCATTTCAACGAGGAAATGCAAGAAAGGCAGAATATGACACTACAATTAAAAAAAATAATGGCAGCAGGAGCACTCCTTGCCTTCGTATTAACAGAGGCAGTTTCGGCCATAACAGATTTTGACAGGGAAATTCAGGTTAAACATCTGAGGGCTGACTTTACCGCGCTTTATGAAGGTTTGAAAAGTGGGCATTATGATTTGTTCGTGCATCGCAGCAAGGATGAATATGGTGCACTTTACCACCAAATTCTTACGGGTTTTGACACGCCGCTGACGTTGTTTGAAGCGCAGGTTCAATATCAAAAATTTGCAGCATACGGTAATGTTGCTCATGCACGAATTGCATTTCCCGAGGGAGCTTATCAACGCTACAGGGAAACCGGAGGGAAGATTTTCCCTATTTTCCTTCGCATCATTGAGGGGAAGGCCTATGTGGCTGAGAATTATTCAGGCGACGACAAAATAAAGCCTGATGATGAAATTACAGCGATCAACAACCAGCCAATGCATGAGTGGTTGGCTAGGGTCGCCCAGCATATCTCGGCTGACACACCCTATATCGCTCATTCTCTGCTTGAATTTTGGTTTTCGAAGGTTTTGTGGCTGGAATTGGGTAAGGCTGCTCAGTTTAACCTAACCCTTAAAAGAGGTACAGATGCAATCGAACAAGCTCTGGTTATAAGTGCGCGTACAGCCGAAGAGATGAGGCTTGTTAGCCAGAACCTGAATCCTGCCTTTAGCCTTGATAGTAATGCCCGCGAGGCTCGCATGTTGACTGAGCATATAGCTTATCTCAGGCCGGGCCCATTCTATAATGCTGAAAACCCGAGTGCCGTATGGAACAAAACGGCATTCACAGCCTTTGTTGACCAGGCATTCACTAATTTTCTTGCTAAGAGGGCGCAGACTTTGATTATAGATTTGCGCTTAAATCCAGGCGGGGATAATTCCTTTAGTGATCATATGATCTCTTGGTTTGCGGATCGGCCATTTCGGTTTTCTTCAACCTTTCGAATAAAATCCAGCAAAGAGGCTAGTGTGTCCAATCAAAAGCGTCTTGATGCAAACCCTGATGCAGTGACCGGCGTATCTGGGATTTTTGCACAAAAATATGACGAGGTTGCATATGGAGAAGTTTTTGATTTTGAATTGTCCAAAACAGCACCCCGCAATGGCAGGCGTTTTGAAGGCGATATTGTTGCTCTTGTTGATCGGCATTCATTTTCAAATGCTGTAACTGTTGCTGCTATTATTCAAGATTATAATTTTGGCAAGGTATTTGGGGAAAAAACATCTGATATGGCTACAACATACGGTGCTATGGAGCACTTTCTGTTACCACTCACCGGAATTGAAGTCGGTTTTCCAAAAGCTCATATCATTCGTCCGTCCGGGGATGAAAAAACAGACGGTGTTACACCCGATGTTATATTTGCAGCGCCGGTTGTACCAACGGCGGAGGATACGGTGCTTAATAATGTAACTCGGTGGATAACGGCACAGCGGTGAATTTGAGCAGGCATTATTACCTGCCGTGGGTTTATATCGGCTTTTATCCTGCTTGTTACGTTGTTCGCATATGCGTTAATAGAGCCTGATCCTAAAGGAAAAACATATAGGCCAAAAAGCTCGTTACCAGGGCAATGTTCGCGATGATGCCAAGGCCAGAGAGGCCTGTGTTGTGATGCCGGTTCATTTTTCTATCCTCGTCCAAATTTGCTGTCGGTTATTTTTTGTTTGTTTTATAGACGGCGTAAATAGGGACGGGGTTCAGATATTTCAATAGCTGGTCGCGGAATTGGAAATAACCTGGTGCTTATTGGGCTAGCTTGACCGTGGTTCTACATGTCATATTAATACCGCAATTTGCGGGCAATTCGTAACCCTATAGCAACCTAACAGAGTGTATAATGGTATCATGATCCGGTCTTTTTGGGCAATTTTAACGTGTTTTTCGGGTGTTTCATATGCCGCTTTTGCGCAGCCCACCGTCATTGATCTTAGGGTTTTATCCTATAATATCAATGGCTTGCCGTCACCTATTAAAAAGGGGAAAGGCCCGCACTATGCACGCATTGCCGAAGTGCTTAACGAAAGGCGAGCCAAGGGAATCCAGCCGCATATTGTGCTAATACAAGAGGCCTTTGACGGCCGTTCGAACATTGTTGCGGAGACAACGGGCTATAAATATGTGCTCGCAGGCCCAGGCCGTAAAGATGCATCGAAGCACGGTAAAGCCCACTGGGCGCAGAAAACCCGCAAAGCTTATGCAAGTTTTTCAGACCCTCAAAAATTTTTGAACAGCGGTTTGATTATCCTGAGCGATTATCCGATCATAGAGGCCCGTCACAAGGCGTTTAGTTCGGATGAATGTGCGGGTTTTGACTGCCTTTCAAATAAAGCAATCCTACTGGCCCGGGTGCAGGTGCCGGGGGTTGAAAGTCCGGTAGATATTATCAACAGCCACTTTAATTCACGCCGTTCGGCCAAGGCCCCGAATAAAGCGGTTTTAAAGGCACATTACAGACAAACGGAAACGTTGAAGTGGTTTCTTGATCAGGTAAATACCGGCAATGCGACGATTGTTGCCGGGGATTTCAATACCAAACAAACTGAGCGTTACACCTATTTTAAAAAGACTATTGGTTATAAAGATGCTGGCGAAATATGCTTGAAAATGGCGGAAAGCTGCGTATTGGCGGCAGGAACGGCGCCAGAGTTGGTCCTTTACCAAACCAATGATAAGCATTTTTATACGGATGGTGACGGGGCCAGAATAAGCCCCCTGCATATGGAACGAAATTTTGACGAAATGCTCGATGGAAAACCGCTTTCAGATCATTTAGGTTATGAAGTCATCTATGAAATAAAAAGCGAGTAAGCCCTTGCAAATAAAATTGTTTTCCAAGTGTTTCAGCTGAGGTTTTTCATCCTGTTATTAAGTTTGGCGCTCTTTGCGGGCCCTGTGGAAGCTGGCGATGTAGATTTCAAATATTCCGGCAAACCTATCTATATTCAATCTGACGAGATTGAAGACGAGCGCAAAAAAGACAACTGGAGTGGGCGGCTTGGTATTGGGCTGCAAATTGCACCAGATTTTCTGGGCGCGGCGGACCATCCTTTGAAAATTGCTCTTGATTTTAAAGGAAGTTATAAAGACCTTATTTTCATTGAAAACAATAAGGTAGGGTCTATTCTTTATAAAAAACGTTTACTGCGTGCCGGTATTATAGGCAGGGCCCAACTTGGGCGACGTGATGATCTTACCCGTGCAAATTTACAAGGGTTACCCGATGTTGGGGATGCCTTTGAACTGGGGGTTTTTGCAGGTACATCGCTCTATAAATTATTCCTTTCTGCCGAGGTATATTTTGATGTAAGCGGCGTGCACGGTGGGTCTTCGGTTGAGCTGGAAGCTGGCTATACCTATGAAATGAACTCGCTTTTGACCATTACCCCGATCATTGGTGCTGTGTGGGGGTCTGGCGATTATATGCAAACTTATTTTGGGGTCGATACAGGGGCCAACACCAGCCTGGAATCTTACAGGGCGAGCAAGGGTCTCTATGAAATATACGCAGAAGCAGCGATAGAACAAAGGCTTGGCAAAAACTGGCTGTTGAAAGGCAGCCTCCGTTTATCGGACCTGGCAGGCAGTGCCGCTGGCAGCCCCATTGTCAGAAGCGAAAACGGTTCGAACGAACAACTTTCGGCATTTTTCGCTGTTGTTTGGCTGTTTTAAGCCTCAAATTTTATGTGTGCAAATTCATGTGCGATAAGTGTGCAAATATGTGCAGCTTCTGCGCAGACTTCGTGCAAATTTGTGCATAAATTGCGCAAGGATATATGTGTTTTTTAAATCAACAACCAAAGCCAATTTCCTGAGCGGTTAAATCGAGAGCATGGCGGGCCTTTTTGGTTAATTCATCAATTTCCGTCTCTGTAATGATCAGTGGCGGGCACAGGATCATTGTATCGCCGACCGCCCGCATAATCAGCCCGGTATTAAAACAGTGCTCCCGGCATTTGAAACCCACATCAAGGGCGGCATCAAAAGCCGTACCCTTGCCCTTATCAGCGACCAGCTCAATGGCCGCCAGCATGCCCAGACTGCGGACCTGACCAACTAACGGGTGGTTGGCAAGCGATGCGATGCTGCTTTGGAAGTGCTGGATGCGGGGCAGGGCTTTTTTGCCAACAAGGCCCTCGCGTTCCAGTATTTCAATGTTCTTGAGCGCAACCGCACACGCTACAGGGTGGCCTGAATAGGTAAAACCGTGCACCATTTCATCATTGCTGGCGGCAATCACAGAGGCAATATCCCCGCCGAGTGCCACGGCTGAGATTGGTTGATAGCCGGAGGACAAGCCCTTGGCCATGGTAATAATGTCGGGTTTGATACCAAAATACTGGGAGGCAAACCATTCGCCGGTACGGCCCCAACCGGTGATCACTTCATCCGCCCACAAAAGAATACCGTAGCGGCGGCATACGGCTTCAATTTTCGGCCAATAGCCAACAGGCGGGATCATCAGACCGCCTGCACCCATCACAGGCTCGCCAACAAAGGCAGCAACATTTTCAGGCCCCAACTCCAGAATTTTATTCCCCAGCGACTGAACACACAGATCAGTGAAGGCTTCTTCGCTCAATCCGTCCCCAAATTTATAATGATGGGGCGTAGGGCCGATATGATGGATGCCCTCAATGGGCAGATCAAACTGCGGGTGCATGCCGGAAAGCCCGGAAAGCGAAGCAGCAACAGTGGTTGAGCCATGATAAGCCCCTTCACGGGCAATGAACTGTTTGCGCTCCGGCTGGCCCTTCAAATTCCAGTAATATTTGATCAGCTTATAGGCGCTGTCCACAGCCTCGGAACCTGAGCAGGCAAATAAGACCTGTGATATATCACCCGGTGTTTTTTCCGCTATTTTGGCAGCGAGCTCGGTGGCATAGGGGTTCGACGTCATGAAAAAGGCATTATAATAGGAAAGTCCGCGCATGGCACTGGCCGCCGCGTCAACAAGTTCCTCGTTGCCGTACCCCAACTGGGTGCACCACAAGCCCGCCATACCGTCAAGGATTGTATGGCCCTCGCTGTCATCAAGATATATGCCATTGGCCCCCGTGATCATGCGAACTCCGCGCTGGCGCAGGCCGGGGTGGGCTGTGAAGGGATGCAGATGATGGTCCGCATCCTGACTTTGCCAGGCTTGTGTCTGGTTTGAAGTGTTCTTAGAATCTGTCACAGAATTACACCGTTAAAAGCAGGTATTTGGTTTCCCAAGGGCTGAGAACCGATGAATAATTCTCAAATTCCATTTCCTTGGCATCCAGATAGGTTTCAACAAAGCCTTCACCAAGCACATCCTTGAGAGCGTTGCATTTGCGCATATTTTTAACTCCGTCAAGGAAATGGCGTGGCAGGGCACGGCCAAGAGCTTCATAAGCAGACCCCTTGAATTCCGGGGAAGCCTTAAGACCTTCTTTCATACCCAGATAACCGCAGGCAAGAGAAGCCGCTATCGCCAGATACGGGTTTACATCAGAACCAGCAACGCGGTTTTCGATGCGCCGGGCAGCCGGGGGGCCACTGGGGACACGCAGGCCGACTGAACGGTTTTCCCGGCTCCAGTGAGTATTTGTAGGGGCTGAAAGCCCTGAGGAGAAACGCCGGTAACTGTTCACAAACGGTGCAATCAACGGGATTGCATCTTTCAGGTATTTTTGCATGCCAGCTATATGGTTGAGGAACAGCGGTGTGTTTTCACCGTCTGCGTCGGAGAAAATATTTTTACCGCTTTCCATACAAATCACTGATTGGTGGATATGCATGGCGCTGCCAAAATTGTCCGGGTAGGGGCTGGCCATAAAACTTGCAAACATATTATGGCGGATCGCCACCTGCCGCAGGATACGTTTGAACAGGAAGGATTGGTCAGCAATATTCAGCGCCGGGCCATGTTCTACGTTAAATTCAAACTGGGCGGGGCCTGCTTCATGGATCAGTGTATCCACATTGATACGTTGGGCTTCGCATGCGTCATAAACGTCATCAAAATAGGGTGCGAATTCGTCCAGACTATCAATTGAAAATGGCGCGGAACCAGCATCACGGCGACCTGAGGCTCCGATGGGGGCAACTGGTATAGACTCCACCTCTTCCTGGCGCTCTAGCAGGTAAAACTCAAATTCGGGTGCGACAATAGGCTGCCAGCCTTCGGCTTCATAAAGCTTCAGAACCCGGCGCAGCACCTGGCGTGGGGAAAAGTCAACAGGGTCACCGTTTTCATGCACTGCGTCGCAGATAACTGTAGCTGTGGGTTCTGACTGCCACGGTGTCATGCAAATGGTATCAAGATCAGGTTCTAAGAAAACATCGCGTTCAGTTTCGCTAAGGTAATCATTGAGGGCAAAGTCGCCAGTGATTGTCATGCCAAACAGGGTTTCGGGGATACGCAGCTGGCGGTTTTTCAGGCCATCAATGAATTTTGCCCGGGGTATGGATTTTCCGCGTGCAATACCCGCATTGTCGGCGACCATGCATTCTATATCATCAATATTTTCTGCCCTTAACCAAACGTCCAGTTCTTCGATGCGCTTTGCATCAACCATGAAACACCAATCAGTACCCATTACTGGGCGACCGTCCTTTTCCTATTAAAACTTGTGCTGCTTATAATTGCGTGCAGCGTGGCCAAACGCACCAAAAATCTTTTGAGACTGCGGGTTTTCCCAAGCAATCCACTCCGGGTGCCACTGCACCGCCAGCGCAAACGCGGTGGCGAAATCCACGGAAACCGCTTCAATCGTATTGTCCGGGGCTGTGGCTTCAATGCTGAGGCCGGGGGCGAGTTTATCAATACCCTGCCCGTGCACACTGTTCACCTTGAAAGGGTCATGGCCAACGATAGAAGCCAGCAAACCGCCTTTGCGCACTGCTATGCTGTGGGCTGGTCCATATTGCACGGCCAGGGGCTGCTCTGTGTCTTCTCGGTGGTCTAAGTGGCCTTCTATTTCATGCAGACGTGGGTGCAAGGTTCCGCCAAGCGCTACATTGAGCTCCTGTATGCCCCGGCAAATGGCCAGCACCGGTAGCCCTGCACTTAAAACAGCAGGCAGAAGGGCAAGTGTATTTTTATCCCGTGCTGGGTCCTCATGCTCTCCTTCTGGAGCCGGAGGCAGGCCGTAATGACGGCGCTGGATGTTGCTATACCCGCCCGTGAAGAAAACACCATCAGCCAGTTTAAGGACTTCTGCGGTATCAATGGGCGAATGTAGGGAAGGTATAAGTACAGGCATAACATCGGCGCAGCGCACAAGTGCCTGCACATATTTGTCTCCCACCTGATGATAGAGGTGTGGCCCCTGTTGGCTGGTTTCACAAATCACCGCAATGACGGGCTTCACGGTGCAACCTCATCTAGGGCGGGGTCTGCGGTGCGGGTTTCTTCATTCCATTGGAACAGGTTCAGTTCAATAAGAAAAAAAGCGACAATCCAAAGAAAAGCATCCCAGAAATCCAGAAATGCTGACAAAAACCCCCAATAAACGGCGGCAGCAAACAACACCAAATATAGAGCAGACTTCACATAAGCATTTATTTTATATATCTTTTTTGTTAGCTCGCCGCGCACTTGTAATATCAGATCAATTTCCAGAACGATTACCACCAAAATCCAGGTGCCAGCATTCACGACATCGGTTAATGCCAGATTTTTCATCCGGGTCAGTATGTCACTGGACGCCAGCAAGCTATTGGCTTCATGAAGATAGAGGCGGGTGCCGCTTATGGATGCGCAGTTTTGGGCGGTCAGCGCAAAATATTCATCTAAATCAACCGCATAGGACTGGACCAAGCCAACAGCAGCGCAAGCATTTTCATAACTTGAAAGGGCAAATGCCTGTGTCATCATAAATTTGTCCCAGTATCCGCGAAAAGCCACTAGGATCATAAGCAAGCAGAGGGCGCCGATAATTTGAAGTAACCAGCGGGTCAGTCCCTTAAATTTTTTATCGGAGATCACATAGGTCTCAAGTTCAAACATCAAAAGCAAAATAAGCCAGGCAGTGGAGTCGATTGTGGTTGCATATGCGTCGGTAAATTGTGGCCAGTCCACGCCATCTCTGAAAGTGTGTTCGGCAGCTGAATAATCTTCAATAAAAAACTGGATTATATTAATAAAAATAAGAAGATAAATACCATACTTAAACAATTGGAATATAAAAGTTTGTTCCATTCCCAGTATGGTTTTTGATGGTGACATTCAGCCTGTTTCTTTCCTGCGTGGATTTTAGGGCGATACCTCTGAAAGTAAGTGAGGCAGTTTCAGAGAAAAACCAGCCCATACTCAAGACATATAATGGAACATCAAAATCAAAAACAATCACATTTCGCTATATATGATCAAAAACTTCACAGTATCTACAGCAAGAGAGACAACAGAGACAGGGGTGAAGATTGGGCGACTTTGCCCTTAGGCGTGACAATAATGAAGCCTTTTTTCCGTCAATCCTAAAAAATGCAGGAATAATGATACGACTATAATTGAACTGGCTGATAAAATCTGCCACCTAGGACAAAGAAGAACAGAATTCGGGGATACACAGTGGAACTGCAAAACAAGGCGTTACTGAAAGACAAAGCTTATATTAACGGTGTCTGGGTTGGCGGCGAGGCACGTTTTGATGTTGTTAACCCGGCGACGGGTGTCGTGGTTGGTACACTGCCTGACTTGGGCGTGGCAGAAACACGCGAAGCCATTGAAGGCGCGGAGGCCGCGCAAAAGCTGTGGGCCAAACGTACAGCCAAGGAACGCTCTGTCATTCTCAAACGCTGGTATGATCTGATCATGAGCAATCAGGAAGATTTGGCGCAGCTTCTGACTGCAGAAATGGGTAAGCCGTTGGCTGAGGCACGCGGCGAGATTGGCTATGGTGCCAGTTTTATTGAATGGTTCGCTGAAGAGGGCAAACGTGTTTATGGTGATGTGATCCCGGAGCATCAAAGCGACAAACGCATTATTGTTTTAAAACAGCCTATTGGCGTGGTGGCTGCGATTACGCCGTGGAATTTCCCCAATGCCATGATCACGCGCAAAGTGGCGCCTGCATTGGCTGTTGGCTGCGCTGTTATTGTAAAACCCGCAGGGGAAACGCCGCTTTCGGCGCTGGCGCTGGCGGCGCTTGCTGAAAAAGCGGGAGTGCCGGAAGGTTTGCTGAGTGTGATTGTTGGTAAAAATTCGCGGGCGATTGGCGGCGAGTTGTGTGCGAACCAGACAGTGCGCAAGCTTACGTTTACAGGGTCAACCGAGGTTGGTCGTATTTTGATGCGCCAGTGTGCTGACGATATCAAGAAACTATCATTAGAACTGGGCGGAAACGCGCCTTTTATTGTTTTTAATGATGCTGATGTTGACGCGGCGGTTGAAGGGGCGGTTATTTCCAAATACCGTAATTCTGGGCAAACATGCGTATGCGCCAACCGGCTTTATGTGCAATCCGGTGTTTATGATGAATTTCTGGAAAAGTACGCAGCAGCGGTACGCACCATGAAGGTTGGCAACGGTGCAGAGGACGGTGTGGTTCAGGGGCCACTGATTAACGCAGACGCCCTTGACAAGGTTGAAGAGCACATCGCAGACGCACTTGCCAAAGGCGGCACTGTTATTGAGGGTGGTTCGCGCCACGCGCTTGGCGGCAGTTATTTCGAACCCACAATTATACGTGATGTCACCCGCCATATGAAAGTGGCGCGGGAGGAAACCTTTGGCCCGCTTGCGCCGGTCTTTAAATTTGAAGACGAAGATGATGTTGTGGCGCAGGCTAACGATACTGAATTTGGCCTTGCTTCCTATTTTTATGCACGGGACCTTTCGCGGGTATGGCGGGTGGCAGAAGCCCTGGAATACGGTATGGTCGCGGTTAATACCGGTATTCTTTCAACCGAGGTGGCACCTTTTGGCGGTGTGAAGCAATCTGGTTTGGGCCGTGAAGGTTCAAAATATGGTATCGATGACTATTTGGAATTGAAATATCTTTTGCTGGGCGGGATATAAGTTCTTAGCCAGTTTCTTTAACTTTTTTGCGCTACTAGGGGTTGATGGTGCGGATCAGAGACAGAATTCACAGTGATCAAATGCCGCCGTCCTATTATGCGGCAACCTGCAATGATCTTGAGCCCTTCCGCCGACTGGAAGGTACAGAGCGTACGCACGTCTGCATTATTGGGGGTGGTTTCACAGGAGTTTCAGCGGCGCTGGAGCTGGCTGAACGCGGCATTGCCGTATCCCTTGTTGAGCAAAATCAGATTGGCTGGGGGGCCAGTGGACGAAACGGGGGGCAGTTGCTGGGCGGTTACGGCCCGGAAATGTCGGATTTTGGTAAATATACTGAGGTGTACGGGCAAGCGGGTGCCCAGACTGCATGGGATATGGGGAACGAAGCCGTTGATATCGTAACCAAACGCATTGCTAAATATAATATCAACTGTGATCTGACCACCGGATATTTTGATGCAGCCATGACAAAGGGCGAGCTTAAAGGACTTGAAGCTGCCAAGCTGGTCCTGGAGACGCAAGGTTATAGCGCCGAACAGCATTTTATCAGGGGGGGTGAGACTAAAACCATTGTTGGTTCAGACCGTTTTGTTGGCGGGCTTGTGAATATGGGTTGGGGCCATTGCCATCCGCTGAATCTGGTGCGCGGAGAGGCCAGAGTGGCTGAAAGTCTGGGTGCGCGTATTCATGAAGATGCTCGTGTTGAAAAGGTTATTTACCGTGATCACGAGGTAGAAATTGATACTGGTCACTGTAAAATCATCGCGAACAAGCTATTTTATGCAGGAAATGCCTATTTGGGCGGACTTGTGCCAACGCTTGAGGCCCGTATTTTACCTGCGGGCAGTTATATCATTGCGACCGAGCCGCTTGATGAAGGCCTTGCAAGGCAGATTATGCCCGCCAACTACGCAGTATGTGATCAGCGCCGGGCACTGGATTATTTTCGCATGACCGCAGACCGGCGCCTGTTGTTTGGCGGTTTGGCAACCTATTCGGGGCGGCATCCTCGCGATATTGAAAAAGCGCTACGCCCCAGCATGCTTAAGGTTTTTCCTGAACTGAGAGACGTGAAAATTGACTATGCCTGGGGCGGAAATCTGGGTATTGGGCTTAACCGAATACCACAGGTTGGCCAGTTAAAAGGCGGTGTTTTTTATGCGCAGGCCTATTCTGGCCACGGTTTGGCAGCGAGCCATATGTCAGCACGGCTGGTTGTGGAGGCCATGTTTGGCGATACCGAGCGCTATGATGTGATTGCCGGGGTAAAACACCGGGCTTTCCCAGGCGGTAGGTTCCTGCGCCAACCTGCGCTGGCGCTGGGTATGGCTTACTCCCGTGCCCTTGATGCACTGAAACGGTAGTCGGAGTGGCAGGCCCCGGTAACATACCCTCCTCAGGTCCTGCGCGGCGCTTTAGCGAGGCCGATGCCAGTAAATACCTGAAGCGTGGGTATGAGGCCTTGCGCGCCCGAAACTATAAGGATGCAGGGGCCTGCTGTAATCTGGTACTGAAATACCAGCCTAAAGCCAAAGAGGCCCACTTTTTGGTGGGGCTGATTGCCATTGAAAGCAAGGACTGGCGCATCGCCCGGCAGGCGCTTAAAAATGTTGTGGCTCTGGATGAGATACACGCGGCAGCCTGGGCGCAACTGGCGCGGGTTTTTATGGCGTTGGGGCAGTATGCACACGGTGAAACGGCGCTGGAACGTGCAACAGCACTGGGACCAGATGACCCTCTGGTTCAGGATGTGATCGGCACGGTTTATAGCTTGTTGGGTGACCAACGTGCGGCGCTTTTATGGTTTGATAAAGCCTGTGCTGCGTCGGAAAGTGCGGTTTTTGAGCTAAGTCGGGCAAAAAGCCTGACGTTTCTTGGCGATCTGCCGGGCGCAAAAAACGCGCTGGAGGCGGTGATCGCGGAACGCCCGTCCATGCCGCAAGCCCACTGGATGATATCGCGGGTAGAAAAAGCAAGCACCGACCATCATGTACAACAGATGCAGGCGGTGCTTGAGCGTGCTGAGGGAGACGAAACAGGCGCTGGCGCACCTTTCCTTCATTATGCGATTGGAAAAGAGCTGGAAGACCTGAACCGGTGGGATGTTTCATTTCAGGCTTATGAGGCAGGAGCTAAGGCGCGCCGGGCCGAAGTAAGCTTTGATGAAGGCGCAGAAGCAGACATGTTTGCAGCCCTTGGCGAGACGTTTACGCCAGCATGGTTTGCCGCACAAGGTAAGGGCCATACGGATGCTTCTCCGATTTTTGTGATCGGTCAGCCGCGCACCGGCACAACTCTGGTAGAACGCATTATGACGACGCACAGCCATGTGCAGTCCGCAGGCGAATTACAACAGTTTGGCATGGCGGTCAAACGCATGGTGGGGGCCAGTACGCCGGGCCCGTTGTCGCCAGAGGTGGTTCAACAGGCGGCCGGTCTTGATATGGCCAAGCTTGGTCAGCTGTATCTGGATACAACCCGCACGGTGCGCGGCGACAGCCCGCATTTTGTTGATAAGCTACCGGTGAATTATCTGTATGCACCGTTAATTGCCGCAGCCTTTCCAAATGCCAAAATCATCCATATTGTGCGCGGGGCTATGGATAGCTGTTTTGCGAGCTACAAACAGTTGTTTGCCGAGGCGTATTATCATTCTTACGACCAGGCAGAGATGGCGCGTCACCATATCCGGTATCGAAATTTGATGGAAAACTGGCGTCATGTTCTGGGGGAGCGCATGCTGGATGTGCATTATGAAAGTGTGGTCGAGGATTTACCCTCAAACGCACGAAAACTGATTGATTTTCTTGGCCTTGAGTGGCAAGACGCCTGTGTGAACTTTCACGCGCAATCTGGCGCAGTGACAACAGCCAGCGCAGCGCAGGTTCGCGAAAAAGCCCATACACGTTCTGTGGGCCGGTGGAAAAAATATGATGCGTTTTTAGGGCCGATGAAAAAAGTGCTGCACGAAGCCGGCTTGTGATAGATTTTGCAGTGTACAGATGGGCCGGAATTACAGCTTTTCCGCCCAAGCGTGGAGAAAAGAGCATGACAAAAACAATAAAATCCTACACCAGTGCCTTTATGGTTGGTGCATCAACAGCGGCGATCCTGTCTTCGGGTGCCGTATTTGCGCAGGATGCAAAGGACATAGGCCTTGAAGAGATTATCGTCACAGCTCAGAAACGCAGCCAGTCTGTGCAGGATGTGCCGATTTCCATGACGGCTTTTGATAGTAACTTCACCCAGCGTACAAACCTGGACGACGTGAAGGATTTGGTTAAATTTTCACCGGGTTTTGCAGGTAACAGCAAAGACAGCTTTATTGATTTCATCAATATTCGCGGTATTTCGACCAATGATTTTGGTATCGGCGGCGATCCGTCGGCAGGCTTCTTCAAAAATGGGCTGTACCAAGGCCGCAACGGGGTGGTTGTGACATCCCTGTTTGATATGGAGCGCGCTGAGGTGCTTCGCGGGCCGCAGGGCTTCCTGTTTGGCCGGAACGCCATTAGCGGCGCGATCAGCCTCTATACAGCCAAGCCCGATTACGATGCAGCCAGTGGGTATATTGAAGTTGGCGGTGGCGAGCGAGGACTATTGGAAGCTGAAGCGGCCTATAGCCTGCCACTGTCTGATAACTTTGCCCTCCGTCTGGCTGCGTACCACAGCGAAGAAAATGGCTATGTAGACAATATTGCCCGCCCAAACAGCGATAAACTGGTGGCGCATAACAAGGATGCTTTCCGCATCACGGCGGCAGCGCGCGGCGAGAGCTGGGACGCAACTCTGATGCTGGAATACGAAGACCGTAACCAAAGCGGCACGGTTTACCGTGCCATTGAAGGTAATGATCTGTTCAGTTCTATTCTGGATAATATAGAGGGAGCGCAGCTTCGTGGGAACTTGCGGGATATTGACAGCGATATGCGGCTTGGCAACCATGATAACGGCGAAATATTCTCAGTTTCTGCCGAAATCAACTGGGATCTGGGTTTTGCCACCCTCACATTGTTGACTGGTTATAAAGACCATAATTTCCAGTACGCAGAAGACTTTGACGGCCTGCCGATTGGTGCCAATGATTATGCACAAGACCAGACCGGCGATTATTTTGAACAGGAACTGAGACTGGTTGGCGAAGAAGGCGACGGTCCCTTAAGCTGGTACGCAGGTGTTTCTTATTATGAAGAAAATATCGATGCGGCTTTTGACCAGCGGGCCGACGAAGAGGTCATGTGCAACATCTATTATTATTATAGCTGTACAGAAATGTTTGAATATTACGAATATCCGGAGTTCACGCCCTCAGAAGTTGGTTTGCTGGAAAGCAATCAGGTACGGGGTAACTATAAGGGCTGGGGCGCTTATCTGGATGTGAGTTATGCGCTTAGTGATAAGGTCGACCTGGATGTAGGCATTCGCTACAGCAAGGATACCAAGGATTTTGGTATCAATATCCTGCCGGTTGAAAGTGAACTTGGGCCTTTCTTTATTTTTGGGGTGACCACTGACGGTTTTGCCAATGCCAAACAGTCGTGGAATGCGGTAACGCCGCGTTTTGTGCTGCGGTACAAGCCAAATGATGACTGGTCACTTTATGCCAGTGCCACCAAGGGCTATAAATCAGGCGGGTTTGGCAGCTTTGCCATTCTGGATCCTAACGACAGTGTGGATGAAGACTTTGTTGTCACTGAAGGTGTGCCCAATTCTTTTAATCCTGAAACCGTATGGTCCTACGAGCTCGGTGCAAAAGGCGATTTGTTTGACAGCCGCCTTCGGCTGGATATCAGTGGGTATCATTACCGCTACAAAGACCTGCAATTGAGCTTCTTTGACAATGGTGACCGCGTGGCGAATGTGGGCAAGGTTAAAGCCTGGGGTGTTGAAAGTTCCCTGCAAGCGGTGCTTTCTGAAAATTTTGATCTCTATATGGCAGCTTCCTACAACCATAACCGGGTCTCGGACGCTGAAGATATTGCCGAGGACAGTGACGGCAATATCCTGCCGGGTTCGCCCAAATGGGTTCTCGCGGGCGTCATGAATTATCACCGGCCCATTTCAGATAAAGGCGAGGTGAAGACATCGCTTGAATTCCGCACGCAAAGTAGCACCTTTGGCGGGCTTGATAATCTGGTAGCAGCAGAAAACCCGGGCTGGACTGATGTTTCTTTCCGCTTGGGCTATGAAAGCAATGAGGGCTGGGCCATTACGGCTTATGTGGAAAACCTGTTCGATAAAATCTATTTTGACGGTACAGCTGAAGGCGAAGGGCCGATCCCGCATACCTATTTTGGTGTTAGTCGTCCGCGCACGTTCGGTGCAAAACTATCCTATAAATTTGGTGGTTAAACGCTGGGCAGGGTACGAATTTTCAAATAAGGCCGACTAAGATTGATATGAATGGTCCGTAAAACAGTCAAAAAAATCATGCCCGCGTCACGTATTGGGCGTGTGCTTGTTGGTATTCTGCTAATTATTGGCGGCATACTGGGTTTTTTACCGGTGCTGGGTTTCTGGATGGTTCCGCTTGGCCTCTTGGTGCTTTCGATTGATTTCCCTGCGGTACGCAAGTTCCGTCGTAGTCAAGAAGTGCGCCTTGGACGCTGGTGGCAACGCCGAAAGGAGCGCCAAAAAGAGTACAAGAGTAAACAAGAATAAGCCCGTTTCAGCCCCGTATCAAAGGACTTCCCCATGCCCTATGCGATTTCGATTGATGATATATACTCCGCAGCTGAACAAATAGCCGGTATTGCCGTTCGCACCCCGCTGATTGAAAGCCCTTTGTTAAACGAACAGGTTGGTGGTCGTGTTTTTGTGAAAGCGGAATGTTTGCAGCATTCGGGGGCTTTCAAGTTTCGCGGGGCTTATAATCGTTTGTCGCGTTTGAATGATGATGAAAAATCGCGGGGTGTATTGGCCTTTTCGAGCGGTAACCATGCGCAGGGTATTGCGCTGGCGGCCCGCATGCTGGGCATTAAAGCGACGATTGTAATGCCAAAAGATGCACCAAGGCTGAAAGTGGAGGCCACACAGGCTTATGGTGCGGATACGGTTTTTTATGACCGTTATACGGAAGACCGCGAACTTGTGGCGCAAACTGTGGCAGGAGACAGCGGCATGACACTGGTGCCGCCTTATAATGACAGGTTCGTTATGGCGGGGCAGGGCACTGCGGGCCTTGAGATTGCAGAAGACCTAAAGGCGCTCGGTTTGGTGCCAGATCAGGCGCTGTTGAACTGTGGTGGCGGTGGCTTGGCATCTGGAGTTTTTACCGCCCTGTATGAGGCTTTTCCTCAAATACAGGGGTATGCGGTAGAACCTGAAGATTTTGATGATGTTAAAAGATCGCTCGAAACAGGTGTGATTCAAGAAGTGGATTTTGGGGCACGTTCTATTTGTGATGCGCTATTAACCCCCAGTGCTGGCAGCTTGACCTTCCCGATTTTGCAAGGCCTTGGTATAAAAGGCTTAACGGTCAGTGATGATGAAGCACGCCGGGCCGTTGGCTTTACGGCTAATAAACTGAAACTCGTTGGGGAACCGGGCGGTGTTGTGTCGCTGGCTGCAGCGCTGACCGGGAAAATTGAGACCAAAGATAAAGTGACAGTCTGTATTATCAGCGGCGGCAATATTGACCCTGAAATGTTAGGGGAATGTATAGCACTATAAGGGCTTGGCGTAAGCTCTGCCTTCGGTTATAGAAAAGCTAAGAGTTGTGACATTGATTTTGTTGGAGAAAACTGATGGAAATTGACGAGCAGAAAAGCACCTACGGTGGATTTGTGAAAATCGGTGCCTGGTCAACTGTGGCTATTGTTGGGGTGATGCTGTTTTTGGCGGCATTTGTCGCCTGAATCGGCATTATAATTGGGGAAAAGGCGACCTTTTGGTCGCTTTTTTGTGCCTGAGGTTGGTGTAGTGATCCCCTCTGAAAATGAGGGTATTTTCCGGGAAAGTACGCTCGATCTATATTGGTCAGTGTTTCTGAAACGAACGCAGCTGATATTGGCCGTCGATCAAATCGCCAAAAAGCTCAGGCACTTCCGGGTGGTTGATGGGTTCATCGCTGGTATCTGGCAGTAAATTTTGCTGGGAAACATAGGCCTCGTAGGTGGTTTCTTCATTTTCAGCTAAAAGATGATAAAATGGCTGGCCCTTTTCCGGACGAACTTCTGCCGGGATCGAATCCCACCATTCTTCAGAATTACTAAATTCAGCGTCCACATCAAAAATGACACCACGAAACGAAAACAGGCGGTGACGCACTATCTGGCCAATCGTAAAGAGAGGTGTTTTTTGAATATTCGGGGTGTGCGGCATAAATGAGAAACTCCTTGAGTGAGGGGTCAAATAGGCGTCCTTGATGCCTTTGTCAACTCACGTTACCTTTTGCCGTCAATAGCCATCACCTTATCGCATAAATGTTGGCAAATGCTTACCAAACTGTGAAAAGTTTAAGGAGTTGATTTTGGGCGAATATTTGGATTTTTACACTAGGGGAACGTCAATGTTAGGGAAATATCTTTCAACGGCTGCCATGGTCATAGCGCTCGCAGCATGCGAGCCAGCGGCACAGAAGAAAAACGACTCGCCAGCCGGAGCAAATCAGACTGAAACTGTGCAGGACGAGCAACAGGTCTTGAGCCGCTTTTTTGATCAGGCAGTGAAAGACAGGCTGGCCTTTAATCCTATCCTTGCCGAGCGGCTTGGTGACCGGTCTAATTATGACAAATGGCCGGAAGTTTCAGATGCTGCCAGTGATGCGTTGCTGATGCTCTATAAAAACCAGTTGACGGCACTACAAGCCTTTGATTTTGATGGCCTGAGCGAGAAGGACAAAACGTCTTACCGGCTTTTTCAGCTCACTGCTGAACGGTATATAGTGAACGACAGATGGCGTGATCACGGGTATCCGGTGAACCAGATGTTTGGGTGGCAAACAACTGTCCCGACCCATCTGATGACAGTTCATCAGGTGCGCTCCCGGGCGGATGCGGAAGCCTATATCAAGCGCATAGGTGGTGTAGAAAACCTGTTTTCACAGGTGGCTGCTAACCTGAAAAAGCGTGCAGATATGGGCATTATGCCCCCGAAATTTGTTTATCCCTATGTGATTACAGCGTCGGAGAATGTGCTGAAAGGTGCCCCTTTTGAGGATAGTGGCGTGGATAGCGTTATTCTGGCCAACTTTCGGGGTAAAGTCTCCGCACTGGAGTTGGACGAAACAGAGAAAAATAACCTTGTTGCGGTTGCGGAAACAGCGTTAAAAACCAAGTTCCAGGCTGGATATGAAACCCTGATTACCGAGTTGAAACGGCAAGCCCTGCTGGCAACAACGGATGACGGTGCCTGGAAGTTACCGGACGGGGAAGCATTTTACACGCAGGCTCTGAAAAATAATACAACAACCGATATGACGGCAGACCAAATCCATCAGGTTGGGCTTGATAATGTCGCCCGTATTCATGCCCAGATGGATGCGATTATGAGAAAGGTTGGTTTTGAAGGCTCACGCGCGGACTTTTTTGAGTTCACGCGCAATGATGACCAGTTTTATTACCCTAATACGGAAGAGGGCAAAGCGGCCTATATTGCAAAAGCAGAAGCCTATGTTGATGAAATGCGGGCAAAGGTGCCTGAGTTTTTTGATCTGATGCCAAAAGCACCGATGGAAGTGCGCGCGGTGGAAAAGTTCCGTGAAAATTCAGCGGGCAAGGCTTTTTACCAACGCGGTGCACCCGATGGTTCACGGCCCGGTATATTTTACGCCAACATGCGCGATACAAGGTTGATGCCTGCATACCAGTTGGAGGCACTTGCCTATCATGAAGGCATTCCGGGGCATCATTTCCAGATTTCAATCTCGCAGGAACTGGAGGGTGTGCCGTTGTTCCAGCGCATCGCTCGCTTTACTGCTTTTAGTGAAGGTTGGGGCCTTTACACAGAAGAGCTTGGCAAGGATATGGGTTTCTACAGCGATCCATACTCTGATTTTGGGCGTCTGGCGATGGAGCTATGGCGTGCGTGCAGGCTGGTTGTAGACACCGGGCTTCACCATAAAAAATGGACACGCGAGCAGGCGATTGATTATTTGAGTGCCAATACACCCAACCCGCGCGGTGACAATGTTGCCGCGATTGAGCGCTATATTGTGATGCCGGGACAGGCGACGGCGTATCTGGTTGGCAAACTGAAAATTATGGAGCTTCGTCAGCGTGCAATGGATACGCTTGGGGACAAGTTTGACTGGCGCGGCTTTCATTCGGTGATTTTGGCCAACGGCGCAGTGCCGCTTTCCATGCTGGAAGAAAATGTGGATGCCTGGATCGTTGACGTGAAAGGCTAGACCTTTTAGGCCAATTATGGGCCAGACATAAAAATGCTCCGGGAGGTCGTCTCGGAGCATTTTTTATATAGGGTATTCTAGTTGTCGGGCTCCAGCATCCGGTGCAGATGCACGACCACATATTTGGTCATGGCATCATCGACGTTTCGTTGGCTGACATTGCGCCACGCCTGCTCGGCCTCAGCATAACTGGGATAAATGCCAACAACATCAAGCTTGCCAGGGTCTTTGAACTCAAGGCTTTGCGGGTTTTCGACCTGACCACCAAATACAAGGTGAAGAAGTTGCTCATCTGCCATGGGAGTATGTCCTGTTAGATTGTGATTGTACCGGCGGCGCTTATTTACCAAAATCAGCACAAAAGGCCACCTTTATTTCGGGAGTATAATATGGCGCGGTTAATAAATGATATTTTTTTGGTCTCCATTGTGGGGCGTGACCAGGTTGGGGTTGTTTCGGCTGTGACAGGGTATCTGTTTGAAACCGGTGCAAATTTAGCCGACAGCGCCTATGCCGTGCTGGGAGAAGGCTTTGAGTTCTCCTGCGTGGCGGAATTTGAAAATGATCCGTCACAAACAGAAATCGAAGAGGGCCTGAACTCACTTGCCTTGCTTGAAGATGGACGAATCACGGTCAGCAAGTTTCCGTTCCAACTGCTGCGCGGGGAGGCGGGGCATATCACCCATATGGTTGAAATATCAGGCGGGGACAGGCCGGGTCTTGTGGCCCGGATCAGCGAAGTCCTTGTTGATTACGAGGCAAATATTGTGCGTATGAGCAGCCGGCGCGTGGCAACAGAAGAAGGTTTTGATTACCGAACACGGTTTGCAGTGAATATATCGGGCGAACGCTTTTCTGCGCTTGAGAATGCTTTGGCGAACACGGCGGGGAGCTTGCGGCTGGAATGCAGTGTTAATCCGGCCTAGGCAGGGATTTATGAAAACGCACACCTATTATATTGTCCAAAGGCAATTCCTATAGCGGATACCTGTAGTATGCGGACAACTAAATTCTTCTGGATTAATCTGAATTATTTTGTGGCGGAAGCCGTAAGTGTCGATGTGCCCTGGTTTTTGAGCCAAACGATAAGACCATCAATACCATTTTTTTTCACCTTGGATGAAAAAACATCCCGGTTGATGATCATCAGATTGATGCCTTCAAACTCAAGGTTCACAATATGAAATGAGCCATTTTTCTTGCGCACCCGCCAGTCCGCTAAAATGGGCTCGCCATCGTCGCGCATAATCTGGGTTTTGACAAATAGGTGCCCACGTTTGCCTGACGCTGGTTTGGTGCCTACTACTTCAAGCGACTTGAAACCAACTTGTTCCATACGTTGATCAAACTCGGAAATGATATAATCGGCCATGGCTGCCATATAGTCTGTGCGCTGTGCTTTAGTCAGCCCTCTATAATGGCGGCCAAGCATGCCCTTGGCCAAGAGGTTAATATCCGTTGCCTGTTCAAAAATGTGGCGAAAAGAATCAGAGCGTTCTTGTGATGATAGTTTGCTATCACTCCAAATGGCCTGGGTTTCACTCGCCAGAGTTTCTATAAAGCTGATAGCACCGCGAGAATCGTCAACGGCACGGTCCTGTGCGCTTGCGGGCAGGGCTGCCACAAGCAATAGCATCAAGGTGGGAATAATCCTGGTCATGGCACTGTGTCCTCGCATTTTGTCTCTCATTTTATTTCTCATTTCGCCCCTGGTTTTTATTTTGTGGGCTGATTTTATTATCTCTTATTCCGCTTTTACCGTAGCGCGGCGTAAATAGGCTATCAAATCTTTGCGATCCTGCGCATCTCTAACGCCAGCAAACTGCATTTTGTTACCAGGCAGAAAAGCGACGGGCTTTGTCAGCCATTCATTGAGCTGTTCTTCGGACCAGACAAAATCTGCCTCCAGTAGTGCTTTTGAATATTTAAAATTCTCAGCGCTGCCTGCCATTCGGCCAAAAATATTATCAAGGTTGGGACCAAGGCGGGTGCGTTTTGCGTTGGTCAAAATATGACAAGCCCGGCAGCGATTAAAAACGCGCTGCCCTTTTTCAGCATTGCCTGCAGCAGAAAGCAGCGTGTTTGCGGCTTGTTCCGTAGTTACGTCTGCCGCTGTTGACACAGCTGAAGCCAGGACACACAGAGCGACGCCCGCCGCTCGCAAACTTAAATTGATTGGTCGCAAATAAAATCCCCGTTTTTTTAGTATTGGATACAGATCAAATATAATTCAGGCAGAAATTTGGCGGGCCAAAGCCCGCCAGATAATATGATTGCGTCCTGAACATAGAATGAACGCTTTTATAGACCTATCTAAGTTTGCTGCAAACTACAGTGCCGCTATTCAGTGGCAGCAGGCTGCTTATCCGCAACATAAGGCTTGATCGCTCCTGACTTGACGCGGGCAAAATAGTCGGTCAGCATGGCTTTGACTTCCTTACGCAGCAGGATCAGACCAACAATGTTAGGGAAAGCCATTGCTAACAATAAGGAATCTGCCATTCCCATCACCGGCCCTAGCTGCATAGCAGACCCGACAACCAATGCCCCAAGATACGAGATTTTGAATGCAAGATCAGCGTTTGGTTTATCTCCGACAAGCCAAAGGAATGAACGCTGTCCATAATAAAACCAGGTAATGGATGTTGAAAAGGCAAACAGAACAACAGCGACTGTCAGCACATAAGGGAACCAGTAATTCACCGTTCCAAAAGCTTTGGATGTCAGGGCAATACCGGCGGCAGTGCCTGATGCAGCCGGGTCAATAGACCCTGTCAGGATGATCACCAGCGCAGTGATGGTACAAATAACCACTGTATCAATGAAAGGCTCCAGCAGGGCAACAAGGCCTTCTGCAACGGGCTCTTTGGTTTTTGCTGCTGAGTGGGCGATAGAGGCTGAACCTAATCCCGCTTCATTCGAGAAAGTCGCTCGCCGCAGCCCCTGGATCAAAACACCAATGAAACCACCCTGAACGCCTTCAGGGGAGAAAGCTCCGGAAATGATTTGGCCGAACGCTGCCGGAACTTCGCTGAAATTACCGAAGATAATAACCATCGACGCCGAAATATAGACAAAGGCCATAATCGGGACCAGAAACTCGGTTACATGCGTGATTTTTTTGATGCCGCCGATGATGACAAGGGCGACCACTGCGGCAAATGCGGAACCAAACAACCAGCCCTTCCCGTAAAAGAAGCTTTCTGTACCACCCGTTAATGCTGATGCCTCATTAATAAATTGAGTGGCTGATTGATTTACCTGGAACATGGCACCCGCCCCATAGGCTCCGCCAATACAGAATACGGCAGCGACCACAGCAAGAATTTTACCAAGATTGGGCAGCCCCCGGTTTTCCAAGCCTTTGGACAGATAATGCATCGGCCCACCAGAAACCACACCATTTTCGTCGATTTCCCGGTATTTTAGCCCCAGCGTACATTCGACAAATTTGGTTGTCATGCCAAACAAGCCAGCAAGGATCATCCAGAATGTCGCCCCTGCACCGCCAATTGAAATGGCAATAGCGACACCGGCAATGTTGCCAAGGCCTACGGTGCCGGAAACAGCCGCTGTTAATGCCTGAAAGTGAGTAACCTCGCCGGGGTCCTTAGGGTCATCATAAGTGCCGCGCACGATGCGTAAAGATTGCATAAAGCCGCGAATATTGGGGAAGCCCATATAGAAACTGAAGAAAATTCCCGCGCCCAATAGCCAGATAACAATGAAAGGGATTGGAGGTGCCCAAGAGAAAATATCCTGAAATGTAAAGAAAACAATTTTCTCAATGCGGTCACTAATCGGCAACATAAAGTCATTAACGGAATCTGAAAAAGTTGGTGCTGTAGCTTGAGCAAATGCGGCTTGGGTCGAAAAAGACATAAGCGCAAAAAGGGCCAAAAGGCGTTTCATGAAAGCTCCCCGGAATTCTCTGGCACAGTTAACCCTGTGTGCCGTGTTTTGTTGGGACGAGACCATCGTCCATATAATACGGGTCGCATGCTAGCCGCTTCTTGGAGCAGGCTCAATGGAAACATGTTCAATTATGCGGGATAACTGACTGCGAAACTGAATAAAATGCGTTTCATGTTTTAACCTGCGATTAACCAGTTTGGATTAGCCTATATAGTAGCATTATATGTAACAGGAGTACGGCAGTGGCTGATCGCACATCACTTTCCAGCGCAGATGTCGCAAAACTTCTTCAGGACCCAAATTCTGATAATAAAGCGGCGGCGATTACCAAGGTAGCGGCAACATACGGCGGCGCGGATATCAGTGATAAAGAACGCGAGATAGCGGAAAGTATTTTCCGTCACTTGCTTAAGGATGCAGCCGTGCGAGTTCGGCGCGCCTTGGCGGAGAGCCTCAAAGATAATCCTGATGTACCGCACGATGTTGCTACTACGCTCGCGCGTGATGTGGATGATGTTGCTGTGCCCATGCTGATGTCTTCAGATGTTCTGACGGACGCTGATTTGATGGAAATTGTTCACACGCAAAGTGTAGAGGCGCAAAAAGCTGTAGCTGGCCGCGAGACAGTTTCAGAACGGTTGGCTGACGCGCTGGCCGACAGCGATGACGAAGATGTGGTTGCAACGCTTGTTGGTAACGAAGGGGCACAGATTGGCGAGGATACGTTTTCCAAAGTGCTCGATAAGTTTGGCGAGAGCGAAACTGTGCACGGTCCTATGGCAAACCGGGGATCATTGCCTATTGCTGTATCCGAACGGCTGGTGACCTTGGTATCAGAGCAATTGCGTGATCACATTATGACACATCATGAAGTGTCGCCAATGATGGCCAGTGATCTGCTGCTGGAAAGCCGCGAAAAGGCTACAGTATCTTTACTGGCAAGTGGTGGGGAACAGGCATCGGTTCAGGCTCTTGTTGAGCAATTACACAAAAATGGCCGTCTCACCCAATCACTGGTATTGCGGGCTCTTGTTATGGGTGATACCGAATTTTTTGAAATGGCATTAGCGAAAATGGTCGGGATCCCGGTAATGAATGCGTATCAGCTTATCCATGACAAGGGTGATAAAGGCCTCGCACGGTTATTTGAAGTTGCTAAATTCCCGGCAAAGGCCACATTGATGGCACGGGCTGCACTTGATGTGGCTGATGAAATGGTGCGCACGGGCGGTGATAACCGTGACATGTTCAAACAATTGATGATTGAGCGGGTTCTGACAGCTGTGGAAGACAGTGTTGATACAGAAAACCTGGATTATCTAATTGGCAAGTTAGGGCCTGTTTCTGATAATGGTGCCAGCGCCGTCTAAGCGCGGGAAAGTCAGTGTGCTTAATTAAACGTTCTTGGCAACCAAAGCGCAAGTTCCGGCCATACAAGCAGCACAATCAACCCCACTATTTGTAAGAGCACAAAGGGTATGATGCCTTTATATATGTGTTTCAGCTTGACCCCTTCAGGGGCGGCGCCTTTCATGTAAAACAGGGCAAAACCAAAAGGCGGAGTCAGGAAACTGGTTTGCAGGTTTACGGCCATTAAAATAGCAAACCAGGAGACGGTCAGCGACGGATCAATTAGGTGGGTGCCAAAATCCAGTTTGGTAATAATGGGCGCAAAAACGGGCAGGATAATCAGGGTAATTTCGATCCAGTCAAAAAAGAAACCCAGCAAAAACACCACAACCATCAATAAAACCAGCACTGCCCAAGGGCCGGTGCCTGTGGAGTCCATAATATGGATAATAGCATCATGACCGCCCAACAGCGCAAAAACATAGGAAAAGGCTGTGGCACCAATAAACAGGCCAAACAGCATGGCTGTTGTCAGGGCCGAGCGTTCAAGTACATCCTGAAGTGAAGCAAAAGAGAGTTTCCCTCTGAAAGCTGCAAGCAGAAGTGCGCCAAAAGCCCCCACACCGCTGGCTTCTGTTGGTGTTGCAAAGCCGCCAAATATGGAGCCGAGCACCGCTGTAATTAACAAAATGGGGGGCAAAAAGCTTTTTACTACCATCATGATGTTGAGCTGACCCAGACCTGTATTTTTGGGCAATACAGGTGCCAGATGCGGGCTGTGCCATGTGCGCAGAAAAATATAGAGCATATAGAGCAGGGCCAGAAACAAGCTTGGACCAACCGCAGCCATAAACAGGCCACCGGCAGATGTAGAGAGCAAGTCAGCCATCACCACCAGCATAATTGAGGGGGGCAGCAAAATGCCGAGCGTGCCAGAGGCTGCGATGGTGCCAGTGGCCAGTGATTTATCATAGCCAGCCTGCAACATGACGGGCAGGGCCATCAGGGTCATCATCACAACGCTGGCCCCGATAATGCCTGTGGTTGCAGCCAAAACCACACCAAGCAAGGTCACTGACAGGGCAAGCCCACCAGGTGTGCGCCGGGTCATCAGTTGCAGGGTGGTCAAAAGGTCGCGTGCGATACCGCTGCGTTCAAGCATTGTGCCCATAAAGATAAACATGGGGATTGCCACCAGCACCAGTTTACTGACAACACCGCCAAATATCCGGCTGACTACCAGAAAAAAGCTATTGTCATTCTCAATACCCAGAGCCACAGCCAGGAGCCAGAATAACAAACCTGTACCGCCCAGTACAAAGGCAACAGGGTAACCGGAAAATAAAAGCGGTATCAGCACCAGAAACATCAAGAATGGTAGAATTTCAACAAGCATATCCATTAGCCAAGCCCCTGATTAGAGTGGGGGGCAGCGAACATGGTTTGTTTGGCAAGGGATTGTGGACCATAGAGAAATATAATGCACTCCGCCATACGGGCCAGAGCCGCGATCCCCAAAGCCCCAAAGCCGACGACAATCATGGATTTAATGATCCAGCGGTAGGGAAGCCCTGTCGCAGAAGCCGAGGCTTCATTATATTGGATGCTGTATGCGACATAGTCATAGCCAAAAATCAATATGGCTGCCACATAGGGAAGCAGGAAAAAGACACAGCCCAACATTTCAACACTGGCTGCGCGGCGTTTAGTGAAACGTTCGGCCAGCAGTTCGATGCGGACATGGGCATTTTTTGTATAGGCCCAACCCAGACACAGTAAAAACAGTGCGCCGTGCAGATGCCATTCCAACTCCTGTAATTTGGTTGACCCAATCACAAACCAGTGGCGCAGCGTCACATCAGCGATGATAACCAGCATCAACACCAGGATCAGCCAAACAGAGCTGCGCCCTATAGCTGTGCTGATGGCCTCAAGCCGTTTTGACAGGGAAAAGAGAAACTGCACTGTGGTTTTCCTTTTGAGAGGCTTTTAAAAGGTCAGTTCTTTAAATACCCGAGCTCGGCCCAAGTACGGTATTTTCTGCGAAATTCAGTAAGCGACGCCCAGACCACGGCAAAGGTTGGGTCGTTGTCTGCCATTTCTGCTGCGACCTTATCCCAGGATTTTTTCAGTTCGGCCAGCACCTCCGGGGACCAGCTATGCAGTGTAACGCCTTTGGCTGTGAGCTTGGCGAGCGCGTCAGGCTGAAGCGCTTCGCCTTCCGAGATACCGTACCGCACGTTGGCAGCGCAGACCGTGTTGATTTGCAGTTGCTGTGACGCGGATAAATTGTTCCAGGCATCAAGATTGATCATCAATTCAAACAAGGTGGACTGCTGATGCCAGCCCGGGAAATAATAGTGCTGTGCGACTTCATAAAAGCCCATTTTATGGTCCACGGCAGGCATGGCATACTCTGTTGCATCAATGGTGCCCAGCTCCAGTGCTTGGTATATTTCACCGCCTGCGATTAACTGCGGGGATGCACCGACATCTTCCAGTACTTTGCCGCCAAGTCCAAAAAATCTGATTTTTAGGCCTTTGAAATCCTCGATGCTGTTGATCGGTTTTTTAAACCAGCCTGAAGCTTCCGGGGGGGTCATGCCGCAGATGATGCTATGGATATTATGTTTGTGGTAAATTTCTTCAAACAGGGCTTTGCCGCCGCCGTAATCATACCAGGCCAGATATTCTGGCGCGGACGGCCCAAAGGGTACGGCGGAAAACAGCTGCAGGGCTGGCTCTTTCCCGGCCCAGTAACCGGGGGTGGACCAGCCTGCTTCAACCGCGCCGTAACTTACGGCATCAAAGGTTTCAAACGGCGGGGCTAGTACGCCCGGTTCATAGAACTTCAGTGTGACAGTGCCGCCTGTGATCAGGGGAATGTCTGTTTCCAGTCGTTTGCCCATAGTGCCCAACTGCAAAAGCGTGGACGGGTAAGTGCTGGTCATACGCCAGTTAGCGGGCAGGGTGGGCGCTGTTTCCCTGACCTTATTTGCGGCATCTGTTGGGGTATCTGATGGTGTGTCGCTGCAACTCATAGCCAGCAGACAGCCGCCAAGCACCATGAAATGGCGTAATCTCATGCTTCCCCCTTTGCCCTGTCAGGCCTTCATTTGAATTTTTTGAGCGATTGCCCAAGTAAAATATAAAGCTTGCCCATATCGGATGAAATCATTGTTACCGACATGGCACTGCCTTTGTCGCCCATCATCAGACGTTCCATCATGCCTTCAAAGTCACGGCAATAACGGGCAACGGCCTCCTTGAATTCAGGATCGCCCTTGAATTTTTCGCCGATGGCCTTGCGGGTTTTACGGTCTGCGATTTTTAGCGTGCGCCGCATAAAGACTGACCTGTCCCCGGCCAGATAGTCTTGCCACACGTCGTCGGGCAGGTCGTCGGACAGGGCTTTGTTGATATCAATAGATGTAGATTGCAGGCTTTCCATCAAAAGCTGGGCTGTGCGGGCGAAATCATTTTTGCTTGCGGCGGCAATGCGTTTTTCGATTTCAGCGGTTTTGTCGATAAATTGTTCTGCACGGTGGGCAATTTTGTCAGCTTCGGTGCCAAGACGCATCGCCAGTAGTGCGCTTTCTTTTTCAGCCTGATCAGCGGTATCCTGATAATTTTCGAGCACACGCGCCAGTGTCGTCTGCATTTCTTCCTGCAGGTAGGTGATGCGTTCGTTGGCTTTGTTGCCAACTTCCTCAACCGTGGCGGCCAGCTCAATCCCTGTTTCATCAACACTTTTGCGGACTTCGGTTTGTGCACGGTTGGTTTGGTCCATCAGTGCGGATGTTGCTGCATCCAAGCGGTTTGCCGCTTCCATCGAGTTTTCGGTGAATTTGGTTATTCCAGAACCCATTGAGTCTGAAGCCCGGTTCAGCTCGGAAATGACACCCTCGGTATCTTCGCGAATACGCCCGCGTTCACCGGCAAAAGCCTCGGCTGCACTGCCAAGGGCCGCGCTGGTATCAGACAATTCGCTGCGCAACTCGGATGATTTTTCACCGAGGGTTGAGGTGGCATCTGTCAGTTTCTGTTCGGAATGTTTTGTCATAGAGGCCATATGGTCAATCAGTTGAACCAGATCCCCGGATTTACCACCAATGCTGGCTTCGGCTGTGGTGGCGGTGTCCTGTAAGGTGCGGCTATGGTCGGCGAAGCGTTCCGCTGCTTCGATCACGCGTTCTGCCGCTTCGCTGGAGGCAGCATTCAGAACATCGCGCTGGGTTGTCAGGTCATCCTCAAGCCGCGCCAGTTTCATGCGTGTTTCATTGAGTACATTGGCGATAATGTCGCTTTGTTCGTCCATTTGCCCGCGAACCGAGGACAGCTCTTCGCTGGTGGCCTGGGTTTGCTCAGTAAGGTCTTTGGATTTCCCGACAATGGCGTCTGCAGAGGCGGCGAGCGCTTCTTCGGTTTGGCTACCGGCCTTGGCAAGTTCTTCCATCTGTTCTTCAACGCCTGCGCGGAGTTGGCGGATATGGTTAAGTGTGCGGTGGGCAGTGTTTTCAGCTTCCTGCACGGCACTGTCCCCGTGAACAGCGATTGCGCTCATGGTTTCGTTGAGTGCGCTTTTTGCCCGTTCCAGGCCATCCACCAATAGCTGGTCTGCCTGTTCAGCGTGCTGGATAACGGCTTCGCCTGTCTGGCTTGTGGTTTCAAGCAATTGTTTGTTGATCTGATCACTGGAGGTGAGGGCCTGTTCACAGTGGGCTTCGAGCGCAGTACCGGCTTCATCCAGTAAAGTTTTGGCTTTATCCACCGTTTCGATAACCCTTTCAGACATGGCTTGGGCACGGTCAGAAAACATGTCGCTGACTTCACTGGTCTTCCCAAGCGCTTCTGTCGCGGCTGCGCGCACTTCACCGACATGGGTACGCAGGCTTTTTTCAATTTTGGCAGATTCGCTGGCTGCGAGTTCAGCCAGATCGTGCAAAACGGTGCCTTGTGTTTTCATATGCTCGGACAGTTCAGCCGAACGGCTCTCCAGCCCCTCTACATCATGGCGGAAACGTTCCATGCCGGAAAGGGCGCTTTCGGTGGCAGAATAGAGGCGAAGCTCCACAGTTTCTGATATATCCTTAATTTCTCCTGCTCGGGATGTGACTTTCTCGCCCGCTGTATCCAGCCGGGTTTCAAAGTCAATCGTGGCTTTATCAATGGTATCGAAGCTGACTTCGATTCGGGCGCGTGCCTGATCCGCTGTGTACTCCACCGTGCGCCCTGTACTTTCCAGTTGATTGGCCATGCGTTCAACCATGTCTTCAAGGGCTTTGAAGCGGGCTTCAATATCATTGGTGGTTTCGCCGATGGCATTGCGCTCGCGCTCTAGAACATCGCGGATGCTGGTGGTGCGTGCCTCGGTATCGGCTGCGGCAGAGAAAAGGCTGTTGATCTGCTCCTGAAAGCGTCCTTCCAGATTTGTAATTCTGTCTGCGGCGAGGCTGGCAACTGCATCAATATGTTCCAGTTCGCTGTGCAGGCTTTTATTTAACTGGGCAAGGCGCTGTTCTGCGGCCTCGACGGGGGCAATGGCCTTATGGAGGTTTTGCGCGAGGGCCAGCCTGCGCTCAAGCATGGGGTCGGAACGTTGGAAGGCCAGAGCAATCAACCAGAAAATTGCGATCGGTGTTGCGTAACCAGCAAATAATGAAGCAATGGACGGGGCCGAGCTGAACATTGTTTCCCAGTCGGAGCTGGTAAAAACAAAAAACAGGCTGGCGATAGTCCAGAGTAGGGAGAGCGAACCCGCGATAATAACCGGTGCCAGACGGCGCGGACTGGTGATTGATTTCCCCGAGTCTTTCAGTGTCGTCTCACTTGATGGCAAGGGCGTGTCGGTGACTTCTGGAAAATCTAGCTCGGCTTTTGACATGGATACCTCTATGGACCACTTGAGTTTTACCCGGTTTAAGCAAAAGGTACGACAGGTCTCCACCGGATTTCCAGCCTCAAGCACAGGGCCTATGCTTTCAATTGTGGTAAATCTTGTGGCATAATTGCGGCTATATGCTTTCCTAGGGGAAAAGAAAGAGGCTTAAAGTGGCCAAACAAGCCAATGTTAAGGGGCAGAAGGTAAAAATTTTGTCTGCCAAGCCAAGCACGGCGCAGAGAAAATATTTGCAGCGGGGAATTGACCAACCCGGCGGTAAACTGCCCCTGTTTGATGATACAGGGCAGCGAATCAAGGCACAAACGATTCGGTCTTGTCTGGAGCGAGGCTGGTGCGAAGCTTGGGCCAGAAACCCGATCAAGCCTGACTGGCTGGTTTGTAAATTAACTGATACAGGTCGGTCTGTGTTATAAGGGAGGCGTTGTTTGGCTGAATCAACCTGGGATGAAACAATCATCCTCGATCATGAACATCTTTCAGGGTTCACAGGCGGTGACCTTGATTTTGAGTGTGAGGTGCTTGATATTTTTCTCAATAATGCCCCAGGCTACCTTGAAACCCTTTGTGACGAAGAAAGCGAAGGCTGGCGGGTTACCGCGCACAAGCTGAAAGGAGCGGCGCGCAGTATCGGGGCCTGGCGACTGGCACGTTCAGCTGAACGGGCAGAACGACTGGCAGCGCCCATGCCGGATGACCCAAGACGAGTGGCGATATTGAAAGATTTGGCTGACCGGCTTGCGACGCTTGTTAAATTCATCAAGGGCTATCAGGCAGAATTGCGAAACCGGCCTGTTTGATCGTGCTGAAAATATTGACGTTTTATCGCTTTGCACGCTAAAAACGGAAAACATATGATTAGACCCCTGTTTTCGAAGGCGAATATATGAACGACTATGATTTTGACCGGGTCAATGTACTTCTTGCTGAAGACAGCCCGTTCATTCGCTCGTTGCTGGTGAATTCGTTGAAAGTGCTTGGGGTTGGCAATGTTTTTGCCGTTGAGCATGGCGGGGATGCTATTCACTTCCTGCAGCGTGTGAAAAACGAGCCAATGAAAATTGGTGTGCAGCAAATTGACATTGTTATATCAAATTGGGATATGCATCCGATTGACGGCATGATGTTCCTGCGCTGGGTACGTCGGCATAAGGATAGTCCAGACAGATTTGTGCCCTTTGTGATGATTACAAGCTATACCGAGCCGGAGCGTATTCTGCAGGCGAGAGAAATGGGCGTATCTGATATCCTGGCCAAGCCTTTCACGATCAACCATATTGGCGAGAAGCTTATCTCGATCATTGAGCGCCCGCGCCAGTTTGTGCATACACCTGATTTCTTTGGTCCGGACAGAAGACGGCAAAAGCTGGATATAAGTACAGAAAGACGCATTTTGACTGATAAAAGCGAAGGCGTGGAGATAATTCGTGGCTAGCAACAAACCTGTCATTGTGCGTTTTTATCGTTTTCAAAACCGCCTGAAGGAAAAGACGGCCGGTTTGGCCCCTGGGCGGACGACCATTTCGCCGGAAGCACTTGAGCAGGCCGAAAAGGCGCTGAACAAAATGTCAGAGGATTACCCTGACTGGGTATCTGGCATTATTGTTAAATTGCAAGAACAACACGGGCGCTGCGTGGATAGCCCGGAAATGCGCCAGGACTGTTTTGAAGAAATTAATCATATGGCCCACGATATGAAGGGGCAGGGTGGTACTTTTGGTTATCCTCTGATTACGTCTTTCGCGGATTCGCTATATGGCTTTACCGTCAAGCGCTCTGGTGAAATTACGGACAATCAGATTGAATTAATCAAAGGCCATCTGGATGCGATGCGTGCGGTTATACGGGGTCGGGTCAGCGGCAGTGGCGGTGAGATTGGCAAAAGCCTTACAGATGGCCTAAATGAGGCAATTAAAAAGTACGAAGAGGAAGGCTAAAAACGCCTTTTAGCAGTACCATGGTCAAAACCAGAAAAGGCCCGTCAGATTGACGGGCCTTTTGTTTTTTAGTTCTGAACTTGTTATTTTCGGGCGGCGCGCTTTCTGAGTTTGAGCGCATGATCGATCACATGAAATATCTCATTTTGTTCGATGGTGCCGCGCATCAAGTGCGACCAGGGTCCAATCGCAAAAGCTGCAACATCCTCACCAGCGTGGGTTTCATAATTAAGCGGAATAAGAGACTGTTGTTTAAACATTGGGTCTAGGACTTCCTTTTGTGTCAGATGTGCCCGCTCCCCTAAAACAGCATTTGACCCATTTTGGTAGCCAATAGTCGTATAAGGCTTGCCGTCTTTGGCTAAAAGATACTCATCGTCTGCCATGCCTGGCGCTGAAACCAGACCCAGGATGGGGTTGCCGCGTTTTGGATAGCCCGAAAGTGTGAATGTATGACTGTGATCAGCTGTGACCACGATCAAAGTCTCTTTAAGGTCCACCAGTTCAAGTGCGCGCCGTACGGCCTTTGACAGGGCTACTGTATCATGAAGCGCCAAATTGGCTAAATTGCCGTGGTGACCGTGGTCAATCCGCCCCGCCTCAACCATCAAATAATAGCCGTTCTTATTCTTTGAAAGCATTTTGATTGCTGCTTCGGTCATGTCTGCCAGCTCAGGCTCATTTTCTCCGCGCAGGGCGTCAAAATTCATATGACCGGGGCTGAAAAGCCCAAGAAGACGGCTGGTCGCTTTATAGTCGGTTTTCAGCAAGTCAGTTTTGTTGGTGACATATTTTGAGCCTGCACGTGAAGAAACCCAGACTTCGGGTATGTTCAAACCATCAGCACGTCCCTTTGGCCGGGGTGGTTTTTCGCCTTCAGCCGGTTCTTCTATTTCTCCAACATAGGGCACCATATACCTGCTGCCGCCGCCAAGAGCGACCTCCAAGCCGTCACCGCCCATGTTACCAAGGATTTGTGCGGCAACATCCGGGCAGCCATTCTCTCTGGCTTCGTCGGGTAGGGAAAAGTCGGCTTCCCAATCACGCTCGGGGCTGTGGGCATATACGGCGGCTGGCGTCGCGTGGGTGAGGCTAGTTGTGGTGACGATACCAGTGCTCATGCCGATTTGTTCAGCATATTGTGCGATGGGTTTTGGGGCGTCCACCATATAATCCTTGCAGACGCTGCGAGTATGAGTGGGCGCCGTGTTGATTGTGCCCATTTTAGTTTTGGTGCCTGTGTTAAGGGCGGTTGCGGTGCTTGGGCTATCGGATACCTGGCCGTCGACATTATAAGTTTTAACCAGGGCTGTGTTTGGGAAGCGTTCGAAAGAAAGGTAATTTTCTTCCCCAGGTTTTCCCTCAAGCTGGGCTTCAAGAATCCGCCCGGCGGTTAAAGTGGAAAACCCCATACCATCCCCAACAAAAAGAATAACATTTTTTGCACGACGTTTGTTGGTGCGCTGGGCGATGCGGTTTTTCACCGCATTTTCACCGTCCGCCATCCAGGAGGCTGTGGTGCCTGTATAGTCAATCACTGCGTCTGCTGCAGGTGCAGTGGTTTCCTCTTGGGGTGTCAATCCGGTTGAGGCGCAACCAGCCAGAAGGGCCATGAGCAATATGCTGTAATTTTTCATTCTTTATCTTTCCCTAGCTACTATGGTCTGTGGCCGCCACTTATATCAAGGCAACCTGTTAAAGGCCGCTAATTATTTTATCGGTTTAACGGAAAACAGTGTTGCATTTGATATTGCACGTCAATGTATTGACGGCAACTCCATTGATCCATCAAACACCGATATTCAGAATTTATGCAGGATTAAACCGGACGTTTAGCCCATTGGGTTTAGGGATTATCAGCAAGTCGCAAGGGGACACCAGTTTGTCGCCAAACGCGCGCAAGTCTGGCAGTAGTGGCCTATATAGGCGGTATTGCTGGCATTAAAAACAAGAAGAAAGCCAGCTTTTTACGACAGAAACAAACATGCATGCATGTATTAAATGAGGAAAATTCGATGACGTTCACAAAATACAATAATAGGAAAACCAGCCTGGCGGTATTGCTTGCTAGTACAATGGCGGCTTCAGTGGCAGCGTCCAGCGGGGCTTTGGCAGGGGCAAATTCAGCTGACCTTAACACATGGGCTGAGGCTGCAAATCACTCGGTCGACAAGGTTATGTATTATCCTAGAACTACAATTCGCGGAAGCGGGAACGGCGCTGCCAAATTCTATGTTACGGTTGACAGGGACGGTGAGGTTGTGGCCAGCGATCAGGTTACACGTATTGGCAGCCGTGTCTTGAACAGTGCGGCAAAACGTGTGGTGAAACGTGCCGATTTTCCTGCACTCCCCGCTGGGTTTAACAATGAGACGCTTACCTTTGTGTTGAAGTTGAATTACGGCACCAGTGAGAAGACAAAATTCAGCCGGGAAGGACGTGTAACCAGCCAAAAAATTGCTGAAAATGCGAGCCAGAACGGTGTGGGTATTACAATTTTAGGTGCTAATGCCGAATAAAACTGGCAACAAAACAAGGAATGGTCAACGACAGGAGAAAGGTGGGAACATGATGTTTCCGCCTTTTTTGTCAGAGGTATTAACGCAGGCTTTTTATTGCCCGGTCCAGGCCGTCCAGCGATAAGGGATACATGCGGTCAGTCATCAGTGACTTGAGCATTTGGAGTGATTGGCTGTAAGTCCAATGCTCTTCAGGGATTGGGTTAAGCCACACAGCTTTTTGGTAAATATCGGTGATACGTTTCATCCAGACTTCACCCGATTCTTCATTCCAGTGTTCAACCGAACCACCCGGATAGGAAATTTCATAGGGGCTCATGGATGCATCCCCGACAAAAACCACTTTATAGTCATGCGGATAGGTGTGAAGCACGTCCATCATCGGGATGGTATCGTTAAAACGGCGGCTGTTGTCTTTCCAGACACGCTCATAAGGGCAATTGTGAAAATAGAAAAATTCGAGATGTTTAAATTCACTTCGTGCCGCTGAAAAAAGTTCCTCACACACTTTCACGTAAGGGTCCATCGAACCACCAACGTCCAAAAACAGAAGTATTTTCACCATATTATGGCGTTCGGGTACCATTTTTATGTCCAGGTAACCATTATGGGCGGTAGAACGGATCGTATTATCCATATCGAGTTCCGTGGCTTCTCCCTGGCGGGCGAACTGCCTGAGCTTCCTGAGGGCGACCTTTATATTTCGGGTGCCCAGTTCGACAGTGTCATCAAGGTTTTTATAGTCTCGTTTGTCCCATACCTTGATCGCTCTGCCGTGTCGGCCTTCTTTTTGGCCAATGCGAATGCCTTCGGGGTTATAGCCGTAAGCGCCAAAGGGGCTGGTGCCAGCCGTGCCAATCCATTTGCTGCCGCCCTGATGGCGTTTTTCCTGTTCTTCGAGGCGCTTTTTCAGGGTTTCAATGATCTGGTCCCAGTCGCCCTGGGATTTGATTTTCTCCATTTCCTCCGGGCTGAGATAGAGTTCCGCCATTTTTTTGAGCCACTCATCAGGGATATCGACAGCTTCATCGCCAGCGATGAATTCGATGCCTTCAAAGGTTTTTCCGAAAATACGGTCAAATTTATCGAGGTTTTTTTCATCCTTGATGAATGTTGCGCGTGAAAGGAAATAAAAATCGTCGACGCTATAGTCCGCGCATCCGGCTTTCAGGGCTTCAAGAAGGGTAAGATACTCCTTGATGCTAACAGGAAGACCGTGATTTTTAAGCTCAAAAAAGAAGTTTACAAACATGCGCTGGGGCTAGCTTGTTTTTCTGCGGTTCATGAAGGCCAGACGCTCAAACAAATGCACATCCTGTTCGTTCTTCAGAAGGGCGCCATGGAGTGGCGGAATAAGCTTGCCCGGGTCTTTTGATTTCAGAACATCCAGCGGCAGTTCCTCGGCCATCAGAAGCTTTAACCAGTCCAGAAGCTCGCTTGTTGATGGTTTTTTCTTCAGGCCCGGCACATCGCGGATGTCAAAAAAGACACTGAGGGCTTCCTTGACCAATTCATGCTGGATATCGGGATAATGGACCGAGATAATGTCGCGCATCGTCTCGGGTTCGGGAAACTTGATGTAATGAAAGAAGCAGCGGCGCAAAAAGGCGTCCGGCAGTTCTTTTTCATTGTTGGAGGTGATGAGCACAATTGGCCGGGTTTGGGCTTTGATGGTTTCCCCGGTTTCATAGACATGAAACTCCATCCTGTCGAGTTCCAGCAGCAGGTCATTTGGAAACTCGATATCCGCTTTGTCGATTTCATCAATAAGTAATACCGGAGCTTTTTCACGCTGAAACGCTTCCCAGAGTTTGCCTTTTTTGATGTAGTTTTTGATGTCATGGACTTTTGCGTCACCCAGCTGGCTGTCGCGCAGGCGTGAAACAGCATCATATTCGTAGAGGCCTTGCTGTGCTTTTGTTGTGGATTTGATATGCCATTCGATCAGGTCCATCCCGAATGCTTTGGCAACTTCATTCGCCAACACGGTTTTGCCTGTGCCGGGTTCGCCTTTTATCAAAAGTGGCCGGCGAAGTGTCGCTGCTGCATTGACGGCAATTTTAAGGTCTTCTGTTGCAACATACTGTTCAGTACCCGTGAATTTCATGGGGTCGCGTCTCCTGCTTGGTCATATAAGCCTGATGGATATGATTGATTAGGTGAGATAGCCCGTTGGCGTCAATTGTCCAACAAGAAAAATGAGCAAAGTAAAGAGAAGGCAAGCAAAAATATCCCGTCCCGCAACCTCCATATTGAGGGCAGAAACAGGGTATAAGATGCTTGCGCATCCTTAAAAAGATGCCAAGTCCGCAGTTTAACGTGCGGACTAAGCTGTGTCGTCCAGAATAAGGCCCTCAGGGTCCCTGAATTTGGAAATAATCTGTAGGATTGTTTCCGGGGGGAACTGATTGATAACCTCGCCAGATTCCGCGTCTACGCTTTTATAGATAAAACGACCTGTATCATCGTCTTTATCAATGCGCAGCTTGGTTTCTGTTCCAGTACCACTTACAAATTCTTCGATCGCTTTTGCAGCCTGGTCCAAAGGGTCTGTACCTTTGTCAAAACTGCTTTCGCCAGTGCCTGTCGAGGAGCTATTTTCACTCCTTGAAGCTTTTGCTCCACCACCGGCAAAGCGATCAATGCTACCAGACCCGGCGGGGTCACGCGCATTAGCGGGTTGCAGGGTAATAACCTGCGCGCCGCTTTTCACATTGCTAATGTCCGTCATTGTTCTACTCCAGGTGAATACCTTTGTTCACTCTGCTTCCAAATATTCGCGTTTATCGCTTCCATATTATGGATGGGCCGGGGTGCCCTCGGCCCATCCAAATATTCCTATCGGAAGAGACCAAGAACCGTCGAAGGCGCTTGATTAGCGATCGACAGGGCTTGCAGGCCAAGCTGCTGCTTCACCTGCAAAGCTTGCAAGTTGGCAGATTCTTTAGCCAGATCAGCGTCAACAAGGTTGCCGATACCCACTTCAATTGAATCAGAAAGTTTATCAACAAACGTACGCTGAAGTTCAAGGCGGTTAGCGCCAGAACCAAGCGACGACAGTGCTGTGTTCACGTTTCCGATTGAAGATTCAAGTGCGGTCACTGCGGCAGAAGCAAGCGCAGCAGTGTTAATCTCGGTGCCAGCAGTAATAGCAACGTTGGAACCGGTCAGAGACAAGTCCTGTGCACCGATTGTGATGGTATTGCCGCCATCGTCACTTGTAATCGCCACGATTGCAGAACCGCCATTGCTAACGTTGTTTGTTCCGTTAAATTCAGCGTTGCTAACAATCGAAGTGATCTGGTCACGAAGTTGTTTGAAATCATCATTCAGAGAAGTCCGGCTTGCTGTATCAAGACCACTGTCTTTGGAAGCAACCGCCTTTTCTTTCAGTTCAATCAAAAGGTCCGAAACCGCTTCACCAGCGGCAATCGCGACATCAAGAGTAGAACTTGCACGGTCGAGAGAGCCTTTTACAGCGTTCAGACCAGCCACGTCACCACGAAGCTTTTGTGCAATAGCAAATGTAGCAGCATTGTCTTTAGCAGACGATACTTTCAGACCGGTATTAATCCGGCTCTGGACCTCATTGAGGCCGCTACTTGTTTTATTTAGATTTTGCAGCGCTAGAAACGCACCTGCATTGGTGTTTACCGAAAAAGCCATTTTAGTTCTCCATTTTGGAGTTTTTAATCGGGCATTTTGCCCTTCGGACGTTTTGTCCTAGGTCTTAGGATGCAAAGATAATGCCAAAAAACAAGGGGGTGGCTCTTACGTTAACTATTTATAAATAAAAGAAATTTCCAACTTAAGTAATAATTGATGATGTCCTACAAGGTAGGCAGTTATTGCCCATAAGGGTAAGAAGTGCCTAATATCGCAGGCGTCCGGCAATAATTGCCGGGTAGGTTTTTTACACCCTTACTGGGTTAATAGCAGCGACGAAATGCCAATTTTTGAGGGTGTCTATGTTAGAAAAAGGGCCCCTGAGGGCCCTTATAGTCTGTGATTCTAGGATCACTTACCGAAATCATTTACCGGAATAGGGAGAGAACTGTTCCCGGTGCCTGGTTGGCGATTGACAAGGCTTGTAGGCCCAGCTGCTGTTTCACCTGCAAGGATTGCAGGCTTGCACTGGTTTTGGCCAGGTCAGCATCAACAAGGTTGCCGATACCCACTTCAATCGAGTCAGACAGTTTGTCAACAAACGTGCGCTGAAGCTCAAGACGATTAGCGCCGGAACCAAGTGCTGAAAGTGCTGTGTTCACATTACCAATGGATGATTCGAGATTGGTGACGGACGCAGAAGCCAATGCAACAGTTCCGATCGACTGGTTTGCTGAAATCGTAATGTTGGCGCTTGACAGCGATAGGTCTTGTGCGCCGATTGTTATGGTATTGCTACCAGTATCATTGGTAATGGCGACGATAGCAGTGCCTGATGCGCTAACGGCGTTGGTGCCATTAAATTCAGCATTGCTGACAATAGATGTAATTTGATCACGGAGCTGTTTGAAATCGTTGCTTAGAGACGTCCGGCTTGCAGTATCAAGACCACCGTCTTTGGCTGCAACAGCCTTTTCCTTCAGCTCAATCAACAGATCAGATACAGCTTCGCCTGCGGCAATTGCGACATCAAGAGTGGAAGCGGCCCGGTCAAGCGAGCCTTTCACTGCATTCAAGCCAGCAACATCACCACGGAGTTTTTGCGCGATAGCAAAAACCGCAGCATTGTCTTTGGAAGACGCAACTTTCAGGCCCGTATTAATCTGGGTCTGTACTTCGTTTAATTGACCAGAGGTTTTATTGAGGTTTTGCAGGGCGGCAAATGCGCCTGCATTCGTATTGACAGAAAATGCCATTAGTAAGTCTCCATTCTGAGAGTCGTTAAAGAGCTTTTTGCTCATAGAAGCCTTTTGCTTCCGGCCAATATACTAGCAAAACACAGGCCAGAAATGGAGTGAATGCTATATTATTTTTAACTGTCTGAATTTAGGGGATATCTTTTGATAATTCCCGGAAAGGCTTCTTCAATACCCCTTTTTTCAGCGTCAAGTTCGGAGCTGTTGGGCAATTTGTGCAGTACTGGCCCGGCAAAAATGTCCGCTCAGTGTTGTGGGTCGGGAAAAAAATGCCGAGCACCAAGGTGCCCGGCATTGGTTGGCTTTGTTACTGGAACAGACTGATAACCGCCTGCGGTGCCTGATTGGCAATCGACAAGGCTTGCAAGCCAAGCTGTTGCTTGACCTGAAGCGCCTGAAGATTGGCAGATTCTTTTGCAAGATCTGCATCGACCAGGTTCCCAATACCAATTTCAATTGTGTCTGACAATTTAGCCACAAACGAGCGCTGAAGTTCGAGCCTGTTCGCGCCAGCGCCCAAAGCGGACAAAGACGTATTCACATTGGCAATCGAACTTTCAATGTTCGTTACTGTCGCAGATGCCAAAGCTGCCGTACTGATCGTCTGGCTGGCAGTGATTGCGACGGTTGTACCTGTCAAGGACAGATCTTGAGCAATGATTGTCAAGGTACTGGATGCGTCATCATTGGTGATTGCAGTGATTGAATCGCCACCATTTCTAACAGCATTTGTACCATTGAACTCGGCATTGCTGACAATGGATGTAATCTGGTCGCGAAGCTGCTGGAAGTCATTATTAAGTGACGTGCGGCTTGCGGTATCCAGACCAGCATCTTTGGCAGCAACCGCCTTCTCTTTCATTTCAATGAGAAGGTCGGAGACGGCTTCTCCGGCGGCAATTGCTACGTCGATGGTTGATAGCGCACGATCAATAGACGACGTTGCGGCTTTGATACCAGCTACGTCTGCGCGCAGTGACTGCGCGATGGCGAATGTTGCCCCATTGTCTTTCGATGATGCCACTTTTAACCCAGTATTAATTGCCGTCTGTACCCGTGTCAGTTGACTGCCGGTTTTAGTAAGATTTTGAAGTGCCGACAGTGCAGCTGCGTTTGTATTTACGGAAAAAGCCATGCTTCGTCTCCTTTCTGAGATTTCTTGAGCGTTCTGCTCACTGTCTCAGTAATCGCAAGGCATGTGCCACATACAAGTGTTTGAAATATATGACAAAAATACAAATTTGAATTTTATGCTGGGCTATGTGGTAGTTTTTAATGGGCAAAATTTGCCGAAAATGGACTGGCATAAAAAAAGGGCCCCTGAGGGCCCTTATAGTCTGTGATTCTAGGATCACTTACCGAAATCATTTACCGGAATAGGGAGAGAACTGTTCCCGGTGCCTGGTTGGCGATTGACAAGGCTTGTAGGCCCAGCTGCTGTTTCACCTGCAAGGATTGCAGGCTTGCACTGGTTTTGGCCAGATCAGCATCAACAAGGTTGCCGATACCCACTTCAATCGAGTCAGACAGTTTGTCAACAAACGTGCGCTGAAGCTCAAGACGATTAGCGCCGGAACCAAGTGCTGAAAGTGCTGTGTTCACATTACCAATGGATGATTCGAGATTGGTAACTGCGGCTGAAGCGAGTGCAGCTGTACTAATAGATGTAGCAGCTGAAATCGATACATTTGTACCTGTCAGGGACAAGTCCTGCGCACCGATTGTTATGGTATTGCTACCAGTATCGTTTGTGATTGCAACAATAGCAGTGCCGCTATTTTCAACCACGTTCGTGCCGTTGAATTCAGCGTTACTGACGATCGAAGTGATTTGATCGCGCAGCTGCGTGAAGTCATCATTCAAAGAAGTTCGGCTTGCAGTATCAAGACCACCGTCTTTGGCTGCAACAGCCTTTTCCTTCAGCTCAATCAACAGATCAGATACAGCTTCGCCTGCCGCAATCGCGACATCAAGAGTGGAAGCGGCCCGATCAAGTGAGCCTTTCACCGCATTCAAGCCAGCAACATCACCACGGAGTTTTTGCGCGATAGCAAAAACCGCAGCATTGTCTTTGGAAGACGCAACTTTCAGGCCCGTATTAATCTGGGTCTGTACATCGTTTAATTGACCAGAGGTTTTATTGAGGTTTTGCAGGGCGGCAAATGCGCCTGCATTCGTATTGACAGAAAATGCCATTAGAAGTCTCCATTCTGAGAGTCAGTTACGAGCTTTTTGCTCATAGAAGCCTTTTGCTTCCGCCCAAATTTGATGCACACAGCATGCCACTAAGGAATAAAGTGATAAAAACATATGTTTTATAATGAGTTAAAGAGATTTGGTGGGGCGTGTTTGTTGGTGAAAATCTTCCGTTAGAAACGCTTTTGCACGGCAAAAAAGGGGAATTGGGCAATATTTGCCCAGTTATATCGGCATTTATTGCCTGTTGTCGGTAATAAGTGCCGACAAACACTGTTAAATTCGTAGGGGTGCCTAGAAAACAGTATTCACTGAGCCTGCAGGGCTTGCATCTGCTTCCCCGTCTATGGATGCTTTGGCCTGTTCCTGTAGTTTGGCTTGTGCTGCCAGGCCTTCCATGATTGTGCGATTAATGCCGATAAGGTCATCAATAGACTCTGCGCCGCGCATAACCGCAGACGAATGTTTAGAAACCCAGATAGCAAGAGAGATTATGCCAGCCCGCAAGCCGTCTGGCAGTGAATTGCCTTCTGTTCCGCAGTCAGAGGATAAAACAGACCACATTCTGCGGTTCCAGTCCAGAACTCCGACAAGTTCAGAATCCCTCAAGCCTTTGTCTCTTGCTGCAATCAGGGCATTTGTCACTTGAACAAACAGCCGATACTCGACTTGGCTGTCTGATTCTGACGATTGCTGCGCTTTCTGGTACGCCTGGTATGACATTCAAATTCCAGCTACTGTTAGTCTATACTATTCTGATAAGCCAAGCCGTTCTTGCTCAAAGACCATCAATTTTTTACAAACGATCAAAGCCTTGTAAAAGTTTTTTTCCATTACGTGGCGACTAATTTTGACACAATTTTCAATTGCTTCCGGTGTACTAATCGCATTCATGAATTCTGTCATTCGAACGACAAATTCTTCGTAATATTTCTCAGTTTGGTTTTGATCCATATACATCAGCATAATCGGGAAATAAATCCGCCGGGCTGGTGTGTTTACGTCTTGCTCTTGCAATATATCCTTTTCTCTCAAGATCGACGCTTTGTTATGAACGATCAACGTCGCCCTTCTATCAGCATTAGCAATTACCGCGCCATTAATGACCAATCTCTCGTCTGGCTTTAAAGAAAGCTTTAGCGCCATTCATTCCTCCCCTTGCAATTCAGGCTATTTTGCACGCAAATTGGTTTCAATCCTGTTAACTCGTTATATCATAAGGAATTCATGACGGGTAGGGCTACTATTTTGTTTGGCATTCACATTGCAAGTTGCTGCAAGTCTGAGACATTTATATAAAGTATAAGCCCATACGGGGCATTTATTAAAGGTACGGGAGGCTTTGTTGGCCGTCAAAAATCGCAAAACCAAGAGCAAAAAAAATACCGCATCCCAAAAAACTAAACTTGAAAAACTTGGGTATGATAAAGCCGATATTTCAGTGGGGGAGCTTCGCCGAGCTTTAAAAAAGGGTCAGGAGCATGCAGAGCTTGGTCAATGGGAAGAGGCAATGCCTTACCTTTTGAAGGCCTGGGATGCCATGCCGGATGATCTGGCTATCTTGACGTTATTATCGCATAGCCTGGCGCAGTTGGGGGTTCGGGATAAAGCGGTTATGGTGCTTGAACGCACGCTATCCATTCATGGGGTCACGCCGGAAATTCTTGGCATTATGCTGAATTTATCACTTGAGCTGGGCATGCACGGTGTTGCCGTGAAGCTTTGTTTAACCCTGATTGAAATGGATCCAGGCACCCCCAATCACTATGTGAATTTGGCAACAGCCTATACGGGCGAGGACAAGCTGGATGAAAGCATTGAGATGCTGCAAGGTGTGTTGCCGCTGTTTCCTGAAGATTCTAACTTGTGGAACGTGTTGGCGACCCAAGTGCGCGCGCGTCACGGCGTGGAAGCGTCCATCGTTTTTTTCGAGGAAGCCATGCGGCTTGCGCCCGATGATTTTAAAATCCTAAGCAATTACGGCCAGAGCCTGTTGATGAAGGGGGATTTTGAGGGTGCACTTAAACTGGACCTTAAGGCCATTGAATCAAACCCGGAATCTGCTGAACCGCGATTGGGGGCGGCTCAATTATTATTCCACCAGGGTCATTTTGCAGAGGCCTGGGAACATTATGAATATCGACTGGATACAAGACGGAAATTAAGTCAGGCACAAATTTACACCCACGGGCGACCAGCATGGGAGGGGCAGTCTCTGGAGGGAAAAACGCTTCTGGTACTGGCTGAACAGGGTATTGGTGACGAGGTTATGTGGGGCAACTATTTGCCGTTTTTATATGAACGTGCAGAAAAGCTGATCATTGGCTGCGACTACAGGCTGGTTTCTGCCTATCAGCGCCGTTTCCCGGACGCAGATGTTGAAAGATATGTGGACAGGGTCGTTTCAGGATACCGCTACCGGGTGTTTCCCATTTCCCAGAAAGCCGCTGAGGAAGGTCTGCTGACGATTGACTACGCTTTGCCTGTGGCTTCTGTTAGCAAATTTGAGTGGCTTGAAAAAGCGGCAGTGAAACCACACCCAGAAGGATTTTTATACGCAGATGCCAAACGGGTTGCAGACATTAAAAAACGCATGCAGGCCATTAGCAGCAAACCCAAGGTCGCGTTGGCGTGGCGAAGCGGGCTTATGAATGCCGAACGGTCCTATATCTATAGCTCGATCGAAGTGCTGGGCCCCTTGATGGCTCTTAAGGACAAGGTCGATTTTATCAACATTCAATATGGTGATGTCGGTGAAGAACTGGCCAAGGCAGAGGCCATGCACGGGGTAACGATCCATAATTTTGAAGATATAAACCTTAAAATGGATATCGAAGCCAACTTGGCAATTATGCAATCCTGTGATCTGGTGATTTCATCGGGCTCGGCACCAGCACAGTTTTCACTGGCGGTTGGCAGGCCAACGATCATAATGGCAGCAAGCCAACAATGGTGGAGCTTTGGCAGCGATGATACGGTTCTATTTGCAAAAGACGGTGAGTTGATTCTGGGTGGTGAGATCGTTGACTGGGAAGAGATCATGACGCGGGTGGCAAATCGCACAAGGGAACGATTGTCACTTTAACGCCTGCTTTCTGAAGCGGTGGTTATTGGAACATATCCCAACAAGTTGCGTCGCCTTTTTTGACCGCCCTGACGAGTATTTTTCCAATGATATCATCATAAAACCTGGGTTTCAGGCCGTATCCAGGGCGCACGCAGGCGAAATCCTCTTCGGTTAGTCTGTGCCCGGCCTCAAGGTTAGCGGCTATATATAAGGATCTGCGGGATTGCAGGGAGCCTTCTTCTGCTTCAACTGGGCCATATTGAACTTTACCAATAGCGGCGTGGGCAACCCTGACGGCATCAGCCATGCGCTTAAATTCATCTGGTTCAAGCGAAAATGCGGCATCGGCACCTCCGTCAGCCCGACTGAGTGTGAAGTGTTTTTCAATAACCTGCGCCCCCAATGCCGTTGCGGCCACGGGCACGGCTTCGGTCAATGTATGGTCGGACAAGCCGACAGGCACAGCAAAACGCGCGACCATATCCTGAATATTGGAAAGGTTTGCGGCTTCCGGCGGGGTGGGGTAGGCACTGATACAGTGCAGAAGGACAATCTCTGTCGCACCAGCCTTTCTGGCAGCCTTCAGGCCGTCTTCAATGTCTTCTGTACTTGCAAGCCCAGTTGACATAATGATCGGTTTGCCGGTAGCGGCCGCCTTGGCGATAAGCTGTAGATCAACCAGTTCAAATGACGCAATTTTATAGGCAGGCGCATCAAGCGTTTCCAGAAAATCAACAGCGTCCAGGTCGAACGGGCTTGAAAACATCGTAACACCAAGCTCTGCGGCATAATCAAACAATGGTTTGTGCCAGTCTTTTGGAGTCATGGCATCGGTGTAGAGTGCATGATAGCTCTGGCCGCCCCACAGACCGCCTTTGATCTGAAAATCATCATGATCACAGTCCATCGTGATTTTATCGGGATCATAGGTTTGCAGCTTTACAGCGTCCGCACCAGCGTCCACTGCGGCTTTCACCATTTCAAGGGCACGCTCAAGCTTGCCCATATGGTTGGCTGACAGTTCCGCGATAATATAAGGCGGTAGGTCTGCACTTATGGCGCGCCCCGCAATTTTGGGCGTATTTTGGGTAGTGGGTGCCATGGCTTATGCGTCTCCGATCAGGGCTTTTACAATGCGCTTGGTGCCCAAAATATCCAGTTCATCAGGAATGCGGCTGGTTATCAAGGCACGTTCCTCGGGGTGTTGCCAAAGCCGTTTGGCTTCCTCCAGTATTTTTTCAAGCAAGTGAGCCCGATCAATCCTGCTGTTTTCTTCAGGTATGATGGTGTGGCACCAGCTTACGTGTGCGCCTTTGACCTGGTTTTGGGCAGTAATGGCCAGAATTGTAGGAATACGAAACAAGGCAAGTTCAGCCACAGTGAGCCCACCCGCGCTGATTGCCATACGGGCACGTTGCATTATTTCGGCCAGATTATCCGTATTATGATGGTGGATCAGGGTTTCCAGACCAAGGTCGGAAAGGCGTTCCGGGTTAGGGTAGGCGGCACCGGTGACGGCCTCGATTTTGGCATCAGGCAAATGGGCGGCAATGGCAGAAACCGTTTCAATGGTCATGTCCAGATGGTCGCTGCCACCAAAATTTACCAGAATGCTGGTATTTCCATTGGTATCACTTGCCGTTCCCGCTGTTTTTTGCCGGGTAATCATTCGTCCGTGGGCCGCGATCATATCAGACCGAAATGAAATATGTTTGGGACCAAGCATTAAAGCCGCATGAGGCGCCCACTTTGCGTAAGCAGTTTGCTGTGCATGGGGGGAGGCGTTTACCACCACATCGGCATAGCAGACATCGCCTGGCATATAATCATCAAAGCGCAAACTGCGCACGGCTGATGTTCGTAGCGATTTTTCATACTCATTACTGATGTGATAGCCGTCGATAAGGACAAAACCGGCGTTTGTTTCCTGTAGCAAAGTGTGAAAATTGGCCAGATTGGCCTCTACATTGGTAAGTCGTCTGACATCTATTGATGCTTTTTCCAGCCGGGCAAGTAACGGGTCGGGCACCTGATGCATTGCAAAAACTACATGATAACCCTGAGCAATGCACTGTTCTGCCACAGCAAGGCAGCGCATAGCATGCCCAATGCCCATCTCGCGATTGGCATCGGCTCTGACGAGTATTGTTCGGGCGCTATTTGACATCAATAATCCGCGATAATGTTTTTAATATATCAATTCCGTCCCAAATGGTGTCCACCGAAAGCGCTGTTCCCACCGGGACGATTCTGTCAATGCCGCTAAGGTGGTTGTTTGTGACAAAATCACCCAGCACAGAGGGTTCCAATCCAAAATAGGTCAGGGTCTGATATTTGTTATTCACAATATGGGCCACATCATCCATCTGTTTGGCATCATATTCATAAAAAAGACCAAAAACGCCGCGCAGTTGATCCATGTTTTTATCCAGCTCTTGAAGACTAAGCCGGGTAACAAGCGTGTCTGCGCCAAGAGTGCGTTGCCCGTCAGGCCCTTCAACGAAGTTTGACAGCATCCGCGTATACTTATCGACAGCCTGCACCGGCTCCAGCGTATAATTCTGTTTAGCGATGGATTTAACTTCGGCCCAGAAAGGGTCTTTGCCCGCACCGGCACAGGCATTTAGCCAGACAATAAGGTGCGGTGATGAACAAGCGTTTTGATCCATCTGATAGGCATCATTATAGAAAGCCTGGGCAAGTGCCTTTAAGGACGCACTGTCAAGCACAGCAACACTTGTCTCGCACATCACACAAAATGAATATCGGTCCGCAAATGTAATCTCAATGGTCCTTGGCCCGATGGGGGCTTTACGAATATCAGCGATTGCCGTGTCACCGCCCCAAATCATACGGGCATCACAGCGGGCAGAAAATGCGGCTGTGATCTTTGGGGTATGTTCATAACGAACAAGCGCACTCATATGCGCAAGTGTGGTATATTTTTTGTCCGCAAAAAGGGAGCTGATGGCTGCAATAATGAAGTCCTGCGACGGGCTGGCCTTGCTGGGCAGACGTATAATATTGGCGTTTCCAGCCAGAAGACCAAACGCAAAACTATAGGCAAAATTCACCGGTACATTTCCGGGCGCTATATGAAATACCAGCCCACGCCCCAGGCGGATGCTGGGATCCTCAAAGCGTTGCTGGAGTTGCTTCAAATTACTTTTTCGACACCAGAAAGCAAAAGCGGCCACGTCTGCGTGGGTTTTGGCTTCGCGGTGGGTGAGCAGGCTTTTGGAAAGTGCGGCGAGGAAGTCAATCACAAGGGCGCTGAAAGGTGCAAGCGCTTGTGCTTCACTGGGAATGTGGCCCGCCAGTGTGGTTATCTTGCTGTTATGCTGCATAGGTATCGCTGCATCCCCGCACTTCGGCTTGCTGGGCACGGCCATGAATGTGGAAATAACGTCCCAGTCGCCCGCAATTGCAATCGTCCTCACCGATAAGCGTACCCATGTCTTCGGTTAAAATACTGTGGCCGGGATAGCTTTTGGGTAGCAGTGAAACCAATTGCACCAGCCCCTGTTCGCCAAAGTTTGCGGGGGAAAGGTCAGTCCGCCGCACAATAATGTCCGAAAAAATAGAAGAATGCAGGTGCCCGGCACTGCATTCAGTGAAAATAGACCCTGTTTGCTCAACCATGCCGTAATAATTATGAACGCTAGATATGCCTGCAACATCGGCCAGCATTTTTTTATAGACCTCATTATTCACCGCAATATCGGCCAGTTTTTTCCAGCCGCCACCGTGCAGCAGAATGGCACTGTCCAAAGCCAATGGTTTTTGCATGTTTTGCAGCGACTTGATGAAATGTTGGTAGATAATTGATGTGAAGCCAAAGATGAAAACAGGATTACCCGCATATTTCTCTGCGAAGGCTTCCACAGTTGGCAGATCAAGCTGCATATTGGCGTCCAGCGAATAGGTAACGTCGCGTCCAAACATGGAAAATCCCAAAATTCCGGCCCCTCGGGCTGAAAAAACATTGCGACTTTTCACTGCTTCGCGGGAATCTATAATCAGCATTGGCAGGCGCTTGGGGCCGATCAGGTCGCTGACGATTTTTGACAAAACCTTTGTCTGGTGTGTTGCGGTGGCCTTATCGAGAAAAATCTTGGAAACATTTTGTCCTGTTGTGCCTGACGAGGTCATGGTTTTCTGGATGGCTGCTGGCTCGATGCTTTTGAGTTCAAAATCTTTAAACATTCGCACGGGTAAAAACGGAGTGTGCTCTGCAGGCTGCTTTAACGCAGGATCAACCCGAAGGCTGTCGAGTATTTTTTTATAAGCTGCGCAGTGTTGATAGTGATGTGCAGTCAGCTTGGAAAGAATAGCAGAGAAAACTTCAGCCTTTTGGGCTTTTCCAAGCGAGAAGGGCGGGTGGGCCAGCAAAGTTTCCAATTCTGTCATGAGCCTATCCTGCGCCAAATTCTGCGTTAAGCAAGGGATAGCTGATTTTTCCTGCTTCGCCACGGGGAATTTGTGCAATTGGAATAAGCCTGTAGCCCTTTGGTGGCAGGTTAAGGGTGGTTTTGATGATTTTTCCTGCAGCTTCAAGGTTGGCTTCATCTTCAATGAAAATGCGTAAATTATCATCGGTGCCGGTGCAGGCAGCTATAAACCCAAATTCAGACAGCGAGTTTTCAATGTCTGCCAGATTAACGCGGTTTCCAAATAGCTTCAAAAACCGGCTTTTCCGCCCAACAATGCGGTAAAACCCATCGTCATCCTGTTCGGCTATATCGCCGGTTTTAAGGGTGCCGTGATTTTGGTCCCCCAAGGCCAGATCAAATCTGTTCTCTGCATACCCGTGTGAGACATTTTTGCCTTTAAAGACAAGCTCGCCCGGCTGGTGGGAGGCTGTAACTTTATTCCCATGTTTGTCTTCCAGCCAAATTTCTGCACCGGGCACTGGGATGCCGACACTGCCTATTTTCTCAAGAAGACGGTCATGGGGCAGGTAGGTCATGCGTGCGGTGGCTTCAGTTTGGCCGTACATGACAAAAAAGCTGGTATCCTTGTCGCGGCAGCTATTGCCGAAATAGGTAAGCAGGTCATCACTTAACTTGCCGCCAGCTTGCGTAATATAACGCAGGCCCGGTATATCCATCTGATGAAATTTGAGTTTTTTCAGCATATCATAAATGAAAGGTACGCCGCCAAATGTGGTGACTTTTTCTGCCTTCAAAAGTTGCCAGAAAGAAGGGTTCACCAGAGATGCCTCGGTGGCTACGATGGAGGCACCGCGCACCAGGTGGCTGTTGATGATCGACAGCCCGTAGGAATAGCTCATAGGCATTGTGGTGATTGCGCGGTCACTGGCTTTAATGCCGAGATACTTGCAAATTTGTGAGCTGTTGCACTCTAGATTATCGCGAGACAGACGAACAAAAGACTTGCTGCCTGTGGAACCGGAAGTGGATAAAAGTAGCGCGAGGTCTGTGTGATTTACATAGTCGGCTTCGCAGTTGGTTTTATAGAGACTGTAATTGTTGAATTGGCGAATGGCCCTGCCGAATTTATAATCCTGGCCATAATCCTCTGCGGGTATGTGCGGCATGAAGGTAAAGGGGGGACGAAAACGTTCAGTAAGCTTTTCAATATCGGCCTTTTTAGTGGTGCTAGGCAGCATCAGTGGTACAACACCTGCGCGGAGAAAACCCACATAAGCGGCGATTGAAGCGTAACAATTGCGGGCTACAAATAAAACCAGAGACCCGGCGGGTATAGTGAGTGCGATTTGGTCAGCGTCTGCAATAAGGTCTGTGTAGCTGTGATGCAGCCCAGCTTCGTCGATAATAGCGACCGCGTCTGCAAACTCTTCCAGGCTGTTAAAAAGGCCCATATTTCAGCCGTTCTCTTGCCCGGTATCAGACGGCAATTTTTTCTGTTTGCTTGGCATGGTCATCATGGAAAGCAATACCACCAATCTCGCGGAGCTCATTTTTATCAGGGAACCTGCCTTTATTTTTTAGCGTACGTTTAAGCAACTCCACAAGAGTTTCCTCACCCTCCGCAATGGCAACAAGGTCGATGTTTTTATCTTCTAGAATTTCATTATAAGACGCTGTGGCATAAGGCCCACCAGCAATGATAGGAATTTTAACACCGCGTGAGCGTAGATATTCCAGGCAGTCATGAAAAAAGCCTTTGTAGAAGGTCATGGCACGAATGCCAATAATGTCAGGCTTGTAGCTTAATACCAGTTGGTAAAGTTCTTCGTAACTGTCAAAATCAATGCGAGATTTACAAAGTTTGGTGTCAACACGGCTGCCCAGTTCCTGATCAGCGTATGTGGCCAGAGCCATCAGGCCAAGCGGGGGCTCAAGCACATTATATTCTCGGGCGTCTACATCGTCCGTAAAATAGGTAGACAGATCAAGCATCAGCACTTTTAGCGCTTTTTCATCACGCTCAGGCCGTGGCGGGAAGATTTCTGCCAGTTTGGTTTTCAGCTCGGGAATGCGCACGCTGTTTTCATCGAACGCGGTGAAAGGGCGCAGTTCTTCGCGTTTAATCCGGGCAAGCTTCAGAACATCATCCAACGTTTTAATTTTGGGAGATGGAAAATAGCTATTGTATTTCTGGTTCAGCTCATCCTCGGTAAATTGCTCAAGCTGATGCGGGATAATACTCAACAGGCGCTCTTTGTTAAGCACATAATCATGCAGGAAACTGGCGCGTACGGCGCGTGTGAACTCAGGCGGGAAGGGCAGGCTGGGCGCAAACTCATGATAGGACATATCCTGCGATTGCTCGATAAGCTCTTTGGGTACACCTACCTCAAGAGCATAGTTTTCAAGCTCGGTGCCCGGAAAGATGCGCACATTGTGTAGATAAGGGAAATCAAGCCATTTGATGCTTTTGATAAAATTCAGAGTTTCCATGGCTTCGTCTTCGGTTTCGCCGGGGAAGCCGTGCATGGCATTCAGCGTGAGAATAACCGAGGGATGTTTTTCGGTAATATAAATCAGGTTTTCCCGGAGTTTTTCCACATCCAGGTTTTTACGCATGACTTTTTGCATGCGCGGGGAGGCGTGTTCCAGAGACAGATTAATGCCAACAGAGCCGCCTTCAACCATCAGGTCGATCATTTCCTTGGTGAGCAAATCCCCCTTTAGCCCGGTTGGGAAAAAGAACTGCATATCAAGCTTGCGCTTAATCACCATTTCGAAAAACCGGATGAAACCCTTGCTGTTCACATTGAAAATATCATCGATAAATTCGACCCGGCGTACGCCCATATCGTGCAATAGCTGGATTTCCCCGAACAAGTGATCATCAGAGCGCCGAAAATGGTTTTTGGCGGTTTTATAGATATCGCAATAAAAACATTTGTAAGGGCAGCCGCGTGTGGCCTGCACAGCCATTGAATATTTAACGCCGGCATGACCGATAAACTGATGGTAAGCATCATAGTCAATCAAGGACCGGTTGATTAGCGGCAGGGCGTCCAGGTCTCTGAACTGTTCCCGTTGGCAGGTCTTTATGATTGGCATGGCATGTCCTTTTTTGTGCAGTCAGTAACGGGTGCGAACCTTATGCGATAGCCGGCAATTTGACCGGCTCGCTTGAGAAGTCACTTTCCGCAAATACATCTTCCGGCTTGACCGGGTTGAAGATGCTGGTGCCGTCGCGCTCCAGATAGTTTTTGACAAAATCTTTATCTTCGCCCGCAAGGCATAGATCACTATGTTCCCGGAAATGTTTGATGCTAAAGCCATATTCAGATATTTCGCGCAGCGACTGTTCGTGCACATTGCCAATTTTTATATGCACATAAGGGCACACCAATACATCCCCCAGCGGTGTCAAATACATGCGGTTCACTGTATTACAGCCCAGGATTTTTTCGTATTTGCGATCAAAAGGGTTCCAGAGGTTGCGCAGAATGTTTTTGTATTTCTTGCGCATTTCTATCAGATGCGCCTTGTCGGCTTCATCCACCATAATCTCGGATGCTTTTTGCCACATGCCTGCGGGTGTCGCCACATTCAAAAGTGTGGTGTAATTATGATCCTTAGAATATTCCACTAGCTGCTTAATATCATCAGAAAAGGCATTATAATGCCCAACGGTGATATTGAGATAAGGCGACATACCTGCGGCCTGGACATGCTTCAGGGCTTCGAGTGCGCGTTTCCATGACCCCTTGCGGCCACGAAAAGTGTCATGGACCTTTTCATCCATGCTATCGACACTGACAGATACCCGGTTAACGCCTGCTGCGGCCAGTTTTCTGGCCATGTCCGCGTCCATGAAATAGCCGTTTGTTGTCAGGTAGACATAAAACCGGTTTGTATCCATGGCTTCAAGCGTTTCAAACAGGATATCGGGGCGCAGAAGCAACTCACCACCCTGCAAGTCCCATTCAAAAATGCCCAGCTCATGCGCTTCGTCGGCCACCCGTTTGATTACATCAGGTGCCAGCACCTCTTTTATATGATCGCCCTTGGGTGAGTTGGTAAAACAATGCTCGCAGCGCAGGTTGCAGGCGTTATTGAGGTTAAGGTCGATACCGCGCTGTTTGGTGCCAATCTGGCCATCATTTTTGCGGATATAGTTATGGAAAGCCTTGAACTTTTCAACAACCATTGGTTTGTCTAATAGAGCCATTGTCTTTCCGTTCTTGTCTTAACTACTTGCCGCTTAAGGCTTAACTGTGAAATTGAGGCGCGCTTGTTATTGAGTATATCAGCACGGAGCGCCACAAAGAATACAATATTAGTATGATATGGAGGTTAATTAACGGTAACGCCGTATTTCTGCATCAATTCCTTGCCCTTCTCAAAGGAGCTGAATTCGATAATGTCGTCGGTTTCCATGGCGATATCAAAATTGTCCTCCAAGGCAGCAATCAGGCTCATATGACCAATAGAATCCCATTCGGGAATGGAGTTATATTCCAGATTGGTCGCCAGGGCGGATTGCTCAATCTCAAAAGCTTCGATAAAAGCCGCACTATATTTTTCTAAATTACTCATCTCAGCATTTGTCCTTTTGTCTTCAACTGACCCGGCACCTGAATTTGTTTGCCAAATTGACGGGTCAAGGGCGATATAACCCTATTCAACTTTTATGCCAGCGGCGGTTATGCTGCCGGTATCTGCCATGCGTACTGGCCGGGGTGTTTTGGTAACCAGCCCTTTTTCGATAAACTGATCGCAGAAATCGCGGATCAGGAAATAGTCAACACCCAGCAGGGCTGCCATATCCATGCAGCTATGCTCGCCGTCCATCAAAAACTGGATGCGTTCAACATTTTCGCGCCATCCGGGCACATCCTGGGTCAGGGCTGCCGACATACCGTATTTTGACAGATAGACCGGTCCTTTAAAATTGGGAGTGGGGATATAGTCTGTTTCAAATACTTCTGCGATACGCATCAGCACCCAGATGGTTTCTTTCAAATGGTAATGCGACAGATTCTCCAGGTTATCACTGTCATAGTGATATTCGCGGTGCATCAGGCGGCCAATACCCAGCGTAGGGATTTGGTAGCCAGTCCCATTATAAAATGTCTCGTCATTGCCCCAAAGCTTGCGGTAGGGCTTTTCTACCAGTGTCGGTGTATGGCTTTGCATCACATTGCGGGTGATAGTGTCAAGCCGACTATTGCCTTGCAGTGACCGCTGGAAACCAAGCGGCGAATGAGTGGTAACCATATCCAGGTAAACACCAAGATGCAGGTTCTTGATCTTTTCAGGATCAGCCTTTTCCAGATAAACCGCCCCGCCGAAATATTCAGGCGAAAACAGAAAACGGTAGCTATAGCGCGGTTTTGGGCCGGCTTTAAGATAGTGATAAAGCTCTGCCCCGGCAGCAATGCAGCCAATACCGTCAGAAACCTGACCAGGGTGGCAGGTATGGGCCATAATAAAAATGGTCTCGCTCAACTCGCCTTCAATAAAGGCGTCCACCACTTTAAGCGTGCCGTTTTGGTCAAGGTCAGCATCAATTTCGACAATATAGCTGTCGTCCTGCATGGTTTTGATAATGCTGTAAGGAACAGAAAAACCCCAGTCGCGTACCTGCGAACGGTAACCATTAACATAATGATAGAGAAATTCATCAGGCCGGGCCGGGTCGGTGTTGATATGATCACGGATCAGTTCGTCCCTGCTGATTTCGCCCTGAAAACTGATGGAATGGGTCCACAGGTGCAGGGGGTTGTCGGCATAGTCTGAAAGGATTTCCCCGGTTTTGCTTTTCAACTGGGCCGCGCGCACAGCCCAGTGGTCCGGTACGGTCCATGTGAGGCAGGTTTCGCCGCTTTTGGCCTCCAAAATTTCGGCGTCCAGCTCGGCGGCGAGAGCAAAGGCAAATTCATCTGTTTCCGGGTTAACGGCCGAGCGATTATGTTTCCAGAACCGTTCAATCAGGAAAACGGCACGGTCTGTGTCAATCGCCATATCAAGCGGGAAGGGGTAACGGTGCGTTGACCGGGACCCGGCAATCGGTTTATTGGCAACAAGCGCCTCAACAGGTGTGTTTCCCGATTTCATATCATCTCGTGCCATAGGCAAAGGAACCTTTGAATTCATGTGGAGGGCCGGATTATCATCCGATCCTACTGCGTTTCGTAACAACTAAGCAATTTCTGGTCCAAGTCATGCTGCTTGGCTCATTCATAACTGCGGCTACGGTCAACCAGAAAATTCAGGCTGAAGGGTGCGTCCGGTATAAAAACATCAGGATCGCGTTCGTAAATAATATAGGTGCCGGAAAGCGCACCGTTCCAGTTCCCCCGACCCTCAAGAAGGTCAATAAACAGGTCCATATCCATATGGAACGTTAATGTTTGCTTCGGCGGTGCTTTTTTGCAGGGCAGGGTGACATGGTCAATGGGGCGTTGATCCGCTTCAATATTGCCGTCCTCGTCAAGGGTTAGGTCTTTGTAAAGATAAAGCTCTGTCGTCCAGGCCTGCACAAGGTCAATGCGGTCCATTATGCTGGTATAATTACCAAGTGCACCTTCCAGCGCTGCCCTCATGCGTTTTATGGCCTCGTCGGCACCAAGGAAGCCGCTGCGACAAGCGCGGCCATAGTCATAGTCCATTGGCATAGAGGCACGCGCATATGCGGGTTTGTCAGTGCTTTTTTCAAAACCGGTTTCGAAAGACTGCCAAATGGCTTTGTCGGCATCAAAAATAACCCCCTTGCCCCCCTCCAGACTGAATAAGGCCAAGCCTGCTTTCTGTTGTGGGATGAGGAAATCGTGCAGCTCTGCAAACGTTGGCTGGCCTATATATTGGTTAAGCGCAGCAAACTTCCCCCGAATAACATAAGTGCCGCCGGCCGCGAAAAACGTGTGGCAACCAAGTGCAGCAATACGTGCGGGCAGTTCTTTCAGGCTGATATCAATGATGCGCTTTGCAGCGGCTTCTCGGTCAATATTGACAAAACAGTGCGGATATTCGCTGGCGGCCCCAACAGGCAGACAGGCAATATCAACTATACGGCCCCAGGTTTTTTGGGAAAACTCGCGAACTTCATTCAGTGCCGGAAGCCCGGTGGGATTATCAACATTATTATAAAAAACCTGGTCACTTTTAAGGCAGCGTACCAATAACGAGGTGTCGATATCATAATGGATGGTGCCCTCAATTGCTTTGTTTACCATGCTGGTGGCAGGGACAATGGCAATTTCAAGGTCATTGCCAAGCGTAAGCGGGCTCCAGGCATCCAGTTCAATGATATTGGTGAACCCCTGTGCCTCAAGTTTGTTAAAAAGCCGGTGGTCAGGAAAGGTTTTGATGATGATAGCTGTGTCTTTGGCTACATGGTCCAGGGTTTTTGGGTCATGATGGTCAGGGTGCAGGTGACTGATATAAATGAAATTGGGGTCAAGTCGGGAGACAATATCCTTGCCTTCAGCCAAAAAGGGATAAGAAAGCCATGCATTGGTATCTGCGGGGCCAATCCACGGGTCGCACATCAGGCGGGTTTCGCCAGCATTGATGCTTAGGCAGCTATTGCAAAAATGGGTTATTTGCATGTTTTCATTCCCAGTGATCTATAATTACCTATAGTCAAAGCAGAAAAATCGTTTGAAATCAAAACCATAAAGTCACAATATTCTTAATAAGTTCTTCACTGTGTGTGCTGTAACACTGGGGACCACCAGAAAAGCAGGGTTTTGATGCAAAATCTACGAGACACCATTAAATCCATGTTGATCAGACTTGGGATCAAAGACGGGGACACGGTTTTTGTTCACGCTGGTGTCGGGCCGATGACCAAAATGGTGCCGGGTGCAGACAAGGTTTCCGTACAGGATGCGCTTGATGTTTTCCATGACGTCTTGGTGCAAACTGTAGGTGAGCGCGGTACTGTGGCCGCCCCCGGTTTCTTTTATGATTATGCGCGCAAGGCCAAGCCTTTTATTCTTGAACAGTCCCCACCTGATCGTTCGCTGGGCTTTTACCCCATGCATTTATTCAAACAAGAAAGTTGCAAACGAAGCCTTAACCCCATCGCCAATGTGCTTGCTGTGGGCGCACATGCGGATGAAATTTGTGCCCATACATCGGCTTTTGCTTTTGGCATGGCATCGCCCTGGGCAGCTCTGTTGGAAAAAAATGCCAAGTGCCTTGTTATTGGACTGCCGTTCATGATGACATTCATCCATCATATTGAAGCGCTGGTAGGGCCACCGCATATTTACAATAAGATTTTTAGAACATCTGTAGTGGTGGACGGGCAGCCAATCTCGTTACCGGTGATCGCTTCAGTGCGGTATCTGGATTTTGATATTGGCTATAAGGATGACCGCCCCGAGGCCTTGTTGAGAGAGGCAGGTGCGATGACGGAGGTAGAGGAGGGCGGTGTTTCGGCAAGTGTGACATCTTTTAGGGATGCACTGCGCCTGATGGCACCGGAAATTGCCAAGGATACGTCTTTCACGTTGCGCAAAGCTCCCGTTTTTGTCGCCGGGAAAATACCCGACGATGGGGCGCAAAGTTAAGCCTGCTTGGCTTATAGAGCCTGAAAGGCTGTTTTTGCTTTGTCTGCAATGCCTTCGGCAGTCAGGCCGTAGTGGGTCAGAATATCGCTGTAATCACCGGCTTTTGCGTAACTGTCTGCGATACCAAGCATAATTTGGGGGGGCGCGCCTTTTATAGGGGCCTTGGCTTCGGCCACTGCACTGCCCAAACCGCCGATAACGGTGTGTTCCTCTACGGTAAGCAAAAGCTGCGTATTTGCACACTGCTCGGCAATTGCGTCGCCATCAATTGGCTTGATGGTATGCATGTTAATGACGGCAGCATCAATGCCAGCCTCACTAAGCAGTTCTGCGGCTTTCAGGGAAGGATGAACCATTGAACCGGTTGCGATGATGGCAATATCTTTGCCTGTGCGCAGGGTAACGCTCTTGCCAATCTCAAAATCATAGTCTTCCGTATAAACAGGCGGGTTGGGTGAGCCGCCCGTAAGCCGAAGGTATACGGACTGGTGATGATTAAGAGCTGCCTCAACAGCTTTTGCTGTTTCACCGCAATCTGCAGGCGAGACGACTGTAATGTTTGGAATAGCACGCATAATGGCCAGGTCTTCAATACAGCAGTGGGTGTAGCCAAGCGTGCCAAGCACGACACCACTGGCCAGCCCGGTAAACAGCACTTTATGTTGCATATAACCAAGGTTAACCTTGATTTGCTCGCAGCAGCGCATGGTTTGAAACGGGGCAAAGGTAGAAAGCGCAACTGTCATGCCTTCGCTGGCCATGCCTGCGGCGATGCCCATGGCGTTCTGTTCCGCAATGCCAGCATCAAAATATTTTTCAGGGTAGGTTTTGCGGAAACGGTCAAGCCCAGCTGATGTTGAAGTGTCCGCTGCCATCACCATCAGATCATCATAGTCTTCGGCAAGCTGAAACAATGTCATACCGTAAGCGGCCCGGGAACCGATGCGTGAAAGAGTAGTGGCTTTTCTTTTGTCGAGTATCATTGGTTTGCCCCCACGCCTGATAATTCGCCCACAGCGATATCATATTGTGCTTTTGTCAGTATTTTATGGTGCCAGCTGTTATCATCCTCTGAAAAGGAAAATCCTTTCCCTTTTATGGTGTTCGCGATAATTGCCAGTGGCTTTCCGGGGGTAGGTTCAGCCGATAGTGTTTCGTACAAAACACCGATATCATGACCATCGATTTCTTTCACCTGCCAGCCAAAACTTGCAAATTTCTGCGCAGCATCACCCACATCCATTATCTCGGCATTTGTCCCTGTTTGCTGGTGCCTGTTCCTATCCAGGATAACTGTTAGATTATCCAGTTTATGGTGCGGTGCCGCCATGGCAGCTTCCCAGACCGAGCCTTCGTTGCTTTCACCGTCGCCAATGATCACATAGCACTGATGTTTTTGGCCGCGCCGCTTGGCTGCAACGGCAACACCAATGCCAAGCGCCATGCCCATGCCCAAGCTGCCCGTTGAAAACTCGATGCCCTTTTCGCGCTTCATGACCGGGTGGCCATAAAGGAAACTATCAGACTTTTCAAAAGTCATCAGTTCATCGCGGGTAATGAAGCCAGCTTCGTGCAGGGCTGTATAATAGCCAAGGCAGCCATGACCTTTGCTTAATATAAAACGGTCTCTGTCGGGCCATTCCGGATTGTTGGCGTCAATGTTCATAACCGCACCAAACAGGGTTGCCGTGATATCAACAATTGAAAGCCCGCCTCCAAAATGTGAGCTGTGTGCACCAGCCTCCAGCGCCATATCAAGAATATTTTGACGCATATTTTTTGATGTTTGTTCTATTTTTTCAACAGCTTGTATTGTTTTTTTCATGTTACATACCACCATCAACGGAGAGCACTTGGCCTGTCATATAGCTTGATAAGTCTGAGGCCAAAAACAATGCAGCCCCTGCAATTTCATCCGGTTCACCAACCCGCTTTAGAGAAAGACGTTCCACTGTGGCCTTAAGCGCTTCTTCAGGGGTGCTGTCTTGCATCATATCTGTCTGCGTTAAGCCAGGAGCAATGGCATTAACCCGGATACCCGCTGGCCCAAGCTCACGGGCCATCACCTTGCTTGCGGTAATTATTGCGGCTTTGGCCGCTGCATAGGCTGTGCGCCCTTCATTGCCTTCAAGCGCGGCGCTTGATGACAGGTTGATGATGGAGCCCTTGCGCTTACGCAACATCTGGCGGGCGATGGTTTGGGTAAATTGCATATGAGAGAAAAAATTCAATTCAAACATTTCACGCATTTTATCCATGGGGGTCATTAAAAACAGCGCTGTGTCGATTGCACCAGCATTATTAACAAGGATATCAATGGGTAATTTGTCTGCGGCAATTGCACGGGCAGCGCCTTTGATTTCTTCAGGCTCGCTTAAATCAAAGTAAATCTCTTTTATTGATACGCCGGTTTTCTTTGTAAGTTCAGCAACATAGGTAGAAAACTCAGCATCCTGTTTGCGCAGACAAGCCCAGATATCTGCGCCGTTTTCAGCAAACCGGGTAAGGATCGCTTTGCCGATTCCGCGATTGCATCCGGTGATGATGGCATTTTTGCCTGTTAACATCTTTGTTTCCCTATATTCACGATATTCACGGCTTAACTCACCTCTTGATTGTCAAATTGACCAAGCCATTGGGTATGCAAGTCCTGTGTCAATTTTTCTCACCAGATTTTGGGCGAAAGGCTTCCAGTTCGTCTGGCATAACAATCCCGAACTCGGCCTTGCATGCCAGTTCACCGTTAACAGTGCCTGTGCCCGTGCATTTTCCAATGCCGCGTCGCCAGCTCAAAAGCTCTGTTTCCATAGAAAGCCGGTCACCGGGTACAATTTTCCGGCGCAAGACAATGTTTTTGACGTTGGTTAAATAAACAATCTTGCCTTTGTTTCCGGGCAAACTAAGCACACTGAGTGCCGCCATTTGCACCAGTGCTTCGGTTTGCAACATGCCGGGCATATTGGGGTCGCCTGGAAAATGACACTGAAAGAACCATGTATCAGGGGGCAGGTCTTTATAGCCGCGTGCGCTTTTCCCGGGGATGATCTCTTCCGCTGCGTCCATCATCAGGTAGGGAGGGCGGTTCATTTGATATTCAAGCAATCCATTCAGGTCGAGTGCGAGCTTTTCCAACAAGGTTCCCCTGTATTTTGGCCGTAAATTCAGGCCTCTAGCCTAATTCGCTTTCGCAAATTTACAATGGCTCATTGTCATAGCGAGAATTTTAAGTTCAAACATTCCATATGGCTTGGGCTTTGCATCTCAAAAGGCCAAACAAGCCAAATGACTACCAAGAGGGTGCTGAAATCACCAGACAGGCCGATTGGTATTGATTTTTACTTGAATATGGATAGCGGCTGGAACAGGATTAATGCATGAAGATAGCGATCATACCAGCGCGGGGCGGCAGCAAACGCATTCCGAGAAAAAATATTAAAGAGTTTTTCGGCAAGCCGATCATCGCTTATTCGATCGAAGTGGCACAGCAATGTGGTTTGTTTGACGAAATAATTGTGTCGACGGATGATCAGGCTATCGCAGAGGTCGCGCGCACCTATGGTGCGTTGATCCCTTTTATGCGGCCAGCCAATATTGCAGATGATTATGCACCCATCATGGATGTGCTGAAGAATGCAGCTGACTGGTACGCTAAAGAAGGAAAGCCAATTAGCTACATGTGCTGTATCTATGCTACCGCGCCCTTTGTGCAGAGCATGGATGTGACGGCAGGCTTTCGTGCGCTTGAGCAGTCGGAAAAGCGCAGTTCAATGTCTGTTGCAAAATTTACCTACCCAATCCAGCGCGCGTTACAGTTGGACAGGGAGGGTGGTCTGGAAATGATTGATAAGACGCATTTGCTGACACGCTCACAGGACTTGCCGGAAGCCTACATGGATGCCGCACAATTTATCTGGACTACACCCGGTGCCGTTAATGCCTGCAAGATCAGCCTGTTGGAGCAGGGTGTGGCCCCTGTGGTGATCCCCACCAACCGCGTTCAGGACATTGATACCCCGGAAGACTGGGACCGGGCAGAGATACTGTATAAAGTTATGCTGGAATCCTGTTTTGACGATCAGCGCATAAGTGCCCAGCAATGACGCGTCCTCTCAATATAGATCAATTGGATATGGTGCCTGTTCCTGATTTAGGGAAAGATCAACAATTTGAACTGCTAGCGATTAGAAACCAGCAGATTGTACGTGAAAACAGCTATAGCAGCCATGTGATCGGAGAAGGCGAACACGCTCACTGGATCAAACGGCTGAAAACGGATAGCTCGCTTCAATTTTACGCTGTGATGCTGGAAGGCCGCATTGTGGGCGGTGTAGGCTTACGCAAAATTGACGATCAGCATAAAACAGCGGATTGGTCTTTTTATGTATCGGGTGCTGAACATGGCCGGGGTATTGGCCTTGCTCTTGGCGTGCGGGCCCTGGACCTGTTTTTTGATGACCTGAGGCTTTCGGCAGTGAAAGGTGAAGCCTTGCTGCTTAATGCTGCAAGCCAAAGCTATCACCTGAAACTTGGTTTTTTAGAGGTTGACCGGGCCCAGCATTTGGTGATGCCAGACAATAAAATGGCCGAAATTGTTATCTATTCCCTGTCCGCAGCTGACTGGGCTTTGCGGCGGGTTGTTCTTTTGAAGGGAGGATAGCTTTGGCGGCAAAATGGCGTGAACCGGATTTATGGAGGCGCTGGATTTGCAGGGAACCTTATAGGAAAATGAAGCGCGCCTGTATGGACGGCGGAAAACCGGATACGTAGTTTTTCTTTGTGACACGGGACGTGCAGTGTTAATGTGCCCATGAAATCAAATGTTTAGTTCGTTTTAGAAGGCTGGAAACTGGATGGCTTTGACAAAATTCTCAGGCTTGGATGTTGATCTTGAAGGCAAGTCAATATTGATCACAGGCGGAACGGGCTCGTTTGGCAAGACCCTGTTGAAAAAAATGCTCGCACACCATAATCCGCGTAAAGTCATTGTCTTTGCGCGCGGCGAATTGATGCATTTTGAATTGCAGAACTCCCTGAACGAGGAAGAACTCGCCAAGGTCAGGTTTTTTGTTGGGGATATCAGAGACCTGGACCGTTTGGTGATGGCGTTTCGGGACGTTGATATTGTTATTCATGCCGCTGCACAAAAACAGGTGCCGCTGGCGGAATATAACCCTTTTGAGTGTATCAGAACAAATGTGATTGGTGCTGAAAATATTGTGCAGGCGGCGATCAGGTCTGGCGTGCAGCGGGTTTTGGCGCTCTCCACTGACAAAGCGGTCAATCCCATTAATCTGTACGGCGCAAGCAAATTGGCATCCGACAAGATATTTGTCGCTGCAAATGCACTGGGTGCGGGCACATCGACTGTTTTTTCTGTGGTTCGCTACGGCAATGTATTGGGGTCGCGAGGCAGTGTGATCCCGTTTTTCAGGCAATTGCTGGCTGACGGTGCTACCGAGCTGCCCATTACAGATGAACGCATGACCCGTTTCTGGATTACGCTTGATCAGGCAGTTGAATTTACGTTGAGCTGCCTTAATGGCTTGCAGGGCGGGGAAATATTCATCCCCAAAATTCCCTCAATGCGGATCATTGATCTGGTCGAGGCGATGGCACCGGGTATGCCCCACAAAGACGTCGGCATTCGCCCAGGTGAAAAACTTCATGAGATAATGATTACAGAACATAATGCCCATACGACATTTGATGTTGGGGACCGTTATGTGATTGAACCCGAATGGGAATTCAGCAAAAGAAGAATCAGTTTGGCAGAAAAGGTGGTACCGATGCCGGAAGGTTTCGAGTATCGCAGTGATCGCAACGATTTCACCATGAGCATTGATGACCTGCGTAAAGTACTGGCTTTGTTACCTGATGAAAGTCATTAGGGGTTTTCATGGATATTCTCCCCTATGGTCGCCACCAGCTGGATGATGATGATATAGAAGCCGTTGTTGATGTTTTGAGGCACGGCGCGCTGACTTGTGGCCCAAAGGTTGAAGAATTTGAGCAAGCCTTTGCGGCGAAGGTTGGTGCAAAAGACGCTGTTGTCTGCTCGAACGGTACAGCCGCCCTGCATTTGGCAGCCATGGCCGTTGGGCTGGGGCCCGGCGATACAGCGATTGTGCCCACGGTGACGTTTTTGTCCACAGCAAACGCGGTGCGCATGACCGGTGCGGACGTGATTTTTGCTGATGTTGACCCGGATACGGGTCTTTTAACGTCGGCGAGCTTAAGCGCAGCCTTTGCAAAAGCCGACAGGCCAGTGAAAGCCATTTTGCCTGTTCACTTGAATGGCCAATGTGTTGATATGGACGAAATAGCAACACTGGCACGCCAACATAACAGTCAGATCATAACGGATTGCTGCCATGCTCTGGGGGCGGAATATTTTGCAGGGGGTCGTCCGGGTGACGGAAACTTCGAGGCCCTGGGTTGTTTTTCGCTTCATCCTGTTAAATCGATCGCGATGGGAGAGGGCGGCTTTGTCTGCACAAACAATGCAGGATATGCGGCGCGTATGCGCCAGCTGCGCGGCCATGATATGAAGCGAAACCCTGAGGACTGGGCTTTGCATAACCTGGGTTTCGGGTCACAAGGCGAAGCCAACCCCTGGTATTATGAAATGCACGAACTTGCCTACAATTACCGGGCAACAGACATGCAATGCGCGCTTGGCCTCAGCCAATTGAAAAAGCTGGATCATTTTGTGGCTCGACGCCGTGAAATTGCGGTGCTCTATGACGCGGCTCTGAAATCGCTTGGAAACAAACTTCGCCCTGTGACCAGAACAACGCTTGCTGCATCGGCGTGGCATTTGTATCCGGTGCTGATCGATTTTGCAGCTCTTGGGAAAGACCGCGCAACCTTTATGCGTGAGTTGAGGGCACTGGGGGTTGGTAGCCAGGTTCATTATATTCCTGTTTCGTCCCAGCCCTATTACCGTGATCTATATGGTGAGCAGAACTTTGCTGGTGCAGAGGCCTATTACGGGCGGGCATTGAGCCTGCCTATTTTCCCGGCGATGACTGATGCGGACGTATCCAGAGTGGTTGAGGCGCTTGAAACTTTATTGGGATAAACCTTCGGCAAAGGTGCAGGAGGTTAATAATGCCCTGTCTTTGCTTTTTTGAGAGTAAAGTACGCCATTCAGCACGCTTTTTAAAAGAAACTTTGAAGAGCAAAAGTCTAGTAACTCATTGAATCGGCTTTATACTATAGCTCTTGAAACAGCAATGTTTGCGCCGGACTCTAAATAGAATCCGGCAACAAATACTGTAAAAACATCATGAAATTTGGTTCTGAACCTTCGCTCTACTGGAAGAGAGAGAGAACAGATTGTGGTGACTGGTTGGCGATTGATAGGGCTTGAATACCAAGCTGCTGTTTCACCTGGAGGGCTTGTAAATTTGCACTTTCTTTCGCAAGATCTGCATCTACCAAGTTGCCGATACCGACCTCGATTACATCAGCCAGTTTTCCGGTAAAGCTACGGCTTTGCTCAAGTGATGTTGAGCCCGAGCCCAGTTTGGTCAACACAGCATTCAGGTTGTCAATTGCGGAGGCAATGTCGGTGACAGCTGCCGATGCGCTGGTCTGTGTGGAAATTGACTGGTTCGCTGTGATCGGAATATTGGTGCTGCTGAGTGTAATGGTCTGGTGTGCCACAGTCTGTGTCTGGGTAGCATCCGCATTGGTGATGGCCACAATTGCATCAGTGCCACCATCAATCAGGTTTGTCCCGTTAAATTCGGCATTTTGTACGATAGAAGTGATCTGGTCACGCAAGGCAACAAAGTCTTGAGACAAGGCCGTTCGGCTGGTTGTGTCAAGCCCCTGATCGGCTGCGGCGACAGCTTTCTCTTTCATTTCGAGGAGCAGGTCAGAAATCGATGTTGCAGCAGCGAGTGCCACATCAACGGTGGAAATACCACGGTCAAGTGATTGCTGTACAGCATTGAGACCCCTAAGGTCACCACGCAACTTTTGCGCGATTGAAAAGACAGCAGCATTATCTTTGGCTGATGAAATTTTCAGGCCTGTATTGATCCTGGTTTGTGTTGTTTCCAGGTCTTTACTCGTAGCGTTCAAATTACGGAGCGCACTGAGCGCGCTGGCGTTTACATTGATTGAAAAGGTCATTTAACCTCTCCCTTTTTATGACGTTTCTACTGGTCCGGTAACCCGGCTTACCTTCTGTAAAGCAACAGGTGTGCCAGTTTTAAATTTGTCATAACACATTGATATATATGATTAAAAATTTTTAAAATACTTTATTTCTGTAAAACAGGTAGAAACTGCATTCTTGGAAAAAGGGTACTATGAGGAAAAAGTGCAACATATGCCGGGCTGTGTAGGGCATTTAAAAACTGGTGGGGTGTGACGAGGGATTGTTGGCTAGCTTTTACTCGATGTTGCGGGGATGGGTCTTCCGCTTGATCCACCAGATTGTTTTTTCTTTCCGTCTCGTCTTGAGGTAGCATTTTTTCCGGCTTGCTGAGGAACAGCATCGCTTGTGCCTGGTATAAAGCTAGTGGGTCTGGAAGCATGCTGCATTAGCATGTTTTGCTGGCTTGTTTTTGGCGCTTGCTGGAGTTGGCGAAGCAGTTCTTCACCAAACTTATCCCCGCCCATAGTCCTATTTAGCAGGATTTGGTTGGCTTTCAGCAGCCTGAGGGGGGCAGAAATTGCCAACTGAGCAAGCGCAGGAGGAAGCGTTGCCACTCTGTTATACCATCTGGTTTAATTGTAGCGAGGTTGGCCTGGAAACTGTCGGCATTTTCACAGCAGCATTGCGGCCATAGGCAACAACAGGACGATTGGTTTTGATGACTTCTTCGCCGACGCTTTTGATGATGCCTTCAGCTACAGACTTAAGCCGCAGAACAATGCGAGCGTGGTCGCGCAGGATTTCCCGAAATTTATCCGTTAATTCCCGGATATAGCGCCTTGCGGGCGAATCTTCCGGCCCCAACAGTTTGTCATTCACCCGTAATTTATTGAGAGTGTCCCTATATTCTGCCATCAGCCGGTTTTTGTGACCGTGCAATCGCTGGGCCTCTTTTGCCTGACGGTTTTTTAGGAAACTTGTTTCTTCGCAAATAAGCTCACCGAGAGCAATTGTGAGGTTTGCCAGCTTGGCACCGGGCCCGGTTAGTAGGGGCGGTTCTTGCCTGGGAGAGGTTGGGGGGGGAGCTGGTTTATTACTATCCATCTAGCCCTCCTGCATTTTAATCATTTCGCGGTAGACAGAATCTGCAATCCCGATACCGCCGCCTTTGGCAATGGATTTGCCCATTTCTTCGACCATCATGCCGCGATAAATTGATTCGGCCTGTCCGCCGTCCATAAGGGAATCTGTGGGCACGGTGCTAAACATGGGTTGCAGCATTTGGGACAAAAATACGGCTTCGAAATCTTCCGCAGTTTTACGAATTTGGCTTCTGTTGGCATCAGAATCAGTGTTTGAGACGCTGGTTTTAGCGGCCTGAACCTGTGCCTCCAGTATTTGTACCTGGGCTGTATTTACAAATTGAACCTGCATTACATGACCATCAATTCTGCCTGGATGGCACCAGCGGCTTTCAAGGCTTGCAGAATGGTGATCATATCACGGCCTTCGATTTTAAGAGCGATCAGACCATCCACTAATTCCTGTAGGCTGACAGTTGTGGGCAGAACAGCCAATTGAGTACTTTCCTCTTCAACACCGACTGTTGAACGGTCTACCTGCCTTGTTTCACCACCCTGGGCAAAGGCACCGGGCTGGGATACCTGGGGTTCTTCTTCAATTTTGATAATCAGACTAGCGAGGGAGACAGCCACACTGTTGATGCGCACATTGGTACCCATAACAATCACGCCGGTTCTCTCGTCAATGATCACTTTGGCTTTCTGTTCTGGTGTGACTTCAATGTTTTCGATGTCTGTTAGCAGATCAACAAGAGCCAGCCGGTAGCCGATAGGGCGACTGATCAAGATTGTAGCCGGGTCGGTAGGTCGTGCGATTTTAATTTTTTGGTGTTTGTTGATGGCATCTGCAACACGCCGGGCTGTTGTGAAGTCAGGATTATGCAGGGACAAGCGTAGGCTATCCATATCCGTAAGTTCAAACTGGGGTTCCCGTTCAACAATAGCACCGTTTGCAATACGACCATTTGTAGGCACACCTTTAACAACGGAAGCCGCTTCTCCGGACGCAGCAAAGCCCGCTGTTGCGATCGACCCCTGAGCAACGGCATAAACTTCCCCGTCGGGCGCCATAAGAGGTGTTCCTATCAAGGTGCCGCCCAAGAGATCCTCTGCATCCCCCATTGAACTTACGGCCACATCAATGCGTGTGCCGTGGCGGGAAAAAGGGGGCAGGGTTGCGGTAACCATAACAGCGGCAACATTTTCCGGCCGCATGGTTGTGCCTCTGGCGTTTATGCCAAGACGCTCAAGCATGGCGGTCAGGCTCTGCTCGGTGAAGGGGGCATTTCGTAGTGTATCGCCAGTGCCGTTCAGGCCAACTACCAAACCATAGCCGATAAGCTGATTATCCCGAATGCCTTCAAAGGATACAATGTCCTTGATCCTTGAGGGGCCAGCTGTGGCTGCTGTGCTTGCAAGCACGCCGAGGATTGTCAGTCCAAGCAGGGTTTTGAAGAATCGGGCGAAATGCGACATAATTTTGCTTTCGGTTTCAAGGCGGCGAAACTTGCCTGCCTTAATAGATTTCCATTTATTTATGCTATAATTGTGCCAACCCTTCATGGGTGATTAAGTCATTGAAAAGTATAGAATAATGATACGGATGTATGTTTAGCTGGAATTTGTTGCCCACTCGCGCTAGCAATGCTTGCTCTGAGGAGCGAGAGGGAATAAGTTTGTGTGATGAAGATTACAGGTCCTGGCCAAATTCAATCTAAAGCCGTTAAGAAAGCTTCGTCCAAGCGTGGTGCCGGAGGTGCGTCCTTTGGCAAACAGGTTTCTTCCGAAGCTTCCGTTACTGCGACAACGGGTGTTAGCGGTTCTGGCCCTATTGCATCTGTTGATGCCCTCTGGGCGCTTCAAGAAGCGCCAGATAGCACAGATGGGCGGTCAAAAGGGCTGGTGCGTGCTGAAGAGATGCTGGAAATGCTGGAGGAAGTTCGTAAGGGTTTGCTTTTGGGCTCTATCTCTATACCGAACTTGCGCACACTTGCTGATTTGGCCAGAAATCAGAAAAAGCAATCTGATAATAAGGAATTAAATACACTTCTTGAAGAAGTTGAACTTCGTGCTGAAGTAGAATTAGCCAAGTATGGCATTTGATTTCAAGCGATTATCCAGCGCGCGACCGTTCCCGGTAGCATAGATTTTCCAATAACTTTATTAATTCTTGTCTCTTTGACCTGATTTCACTATATAACGCCCGAGCCTCCGCAGGGAGGGTGTGTTTTGAGGGCCTGTATAGTTTTTGTTAGGGAGTTGTAATGACTGAGACAGCAATAACAACTGAGTTACCGGAAGGGTATGTACCTTCTCCTGACGAGCCTTTTATGAATGACCGTCAGCAACAGTATTTTCACACAAAGTTGCGCGACTGGCGTGACGAAATATTACGCGAGTCTGCTGAGACTTTGCAGAATTTACAGCAGGATAATCTCAGGGAGCCAGATGTGGCAGATCGGGCTTCTTCTGAAACAGACTGGTCCGTAGAGCTACGCACACGCGACAGGCAGCGCAAACTGGTTTCAAAAATTGATTCAGCCATACGGCGGCTTGAAGAAGGCGAATATGGATACTGTGAAGTATCCGGCGAGCCCATCAGCCTACGCCGTCTTGATGCACGTCCCATTGCGACAATGACTGTTGAGGCCCAGGAAGCACATGAGCGTGCTGAAAAAGTCCACAGGGACGATTAATCAGAGACGATTAAACTGGCCTTACTTTTGTCCGGTGAAGAATAAAGGGAGCTTTGGCTCCCTTTTTGTTGCGAACGAGTCCTGTCGTAAACGAGACGCTTGGGTGCGATGTTGTCTGCTCGGTACAAAAGGCTGGGTTTAGGGCAAAAAAAGGGGCCGGCGTCCTTTCGGAGCCGGCCACTGCATGCACAATATATGCAGAATTGAGTTGGCTATATTTCGGTAAGTGTTCCTAGTTTTCTGTTAGCGCCTCCTTCGTGATTAGAATGGGAAGATGATGTCATACAGCTGGGTCCCGTAACGAGGCTGTTGCACATCTGTGATTTGTCCTTTGCCACCATATGAAATGCGGGCTTCGGCTATTTGTGTGTGAGCGATTTGGTTGCTGGATGAAATATCCTCCGGGCGAACGATGCCTGCGAGTAACATCTCACGTTTTTCGAAATTTACGCGCACTTCCTGGCGAGCCTGAATAACCAGGTTTCCGTTCGGAAGTACGTCAGTCACGATTGCGGCGACTGTCATTTTAATGGCTTCGCTGCGGTTTACTGTGCCAGCCCCATTATAGGCAGATGTAGCATCAGCTGTGACAAGTGTGCTGGGGTTAAAGGCGTCTGAGGCAGCAGAATTGCCGTTGGCAACAGGGGCAGGGCTTGTGCCGCCGACCTGACCAGCCCGGTTAACATTAAACAGCCCATGCCTGATTGCCTGCTCAAGTCCGAGGAAGTTGGAAAGCCCGGCGTCCTCTGCTGTTGTCCGTGACCGTGTAGTGGTATTGCCGATTTGTGCACTGTCAGATACATCGATGTTAACGGTCAGAATGTCACCAATCCGGGAGGCTCGTTGATCTTTGAAAAACGAACGGGCTCCAGTACGCCACAGGGAATTGGGCTTGTTGCGGACTGGTTCTGTGTTGGGCATCGGTAAACTGATCGAACGCTGTGCAGCTGGCGCTTTTATGTCTTTAATAGGGGTGAGTTCAGGGGCTTTGCCGATGTTTGAAATCCGGTCTGCTGCGCCGCAGGCTGCCAGTGAAATCAGGAGAAGCCCCAATGTTGTTCTTTTTAGTGTGGTCGTCATCATGGAAGGTCTCCTAGTTAATGGGGGTTAGCGGGCCGCAAGGGTTAAGGGCGCAAGGGAAGACACTCGGGCGTAGCCATCGCTGATAACTTCAGCAAAAATGGTTTTCTTTGAATTTGGGTTCATGATGCGGATGGTGTCACCGGTTCCGCCGTCTTCCAGAGCACGGCCTTGCATACTCAGTGTCAGCGCGCCTGCTTTGTACGTCATCAGCACTGTACTGCCCTTTGCGATGGCAACAGGCATTGTGATATCGTTTTGAACCAGCACCTTTCCGGCAGGGAGCGCACGCTTTACGGTTTGGCCCACGATCTGCGTTGTATCAAGGATGGCATTTCGGTTGATTTTCTTAACTGGAAATCTGGTCCATTTAATGTCGTCTGTTGTAATGATTTCACCAGGGGCGATCATCCGGTTGAACATTGGCACCAGCCGAACTTCGTCAATGGTGCCGGAAATGCGAATTTCATTAGGTTCGTTTGAGCCTGTCGGTATCTGAAGGATAGCGGAAAAGCGGTTTTGCTGATCACTAAGGTTGAAAGCATCAATGATGATGTCATCAAGCGAATGGTCAACGGGTAAATGGAGACCATTTCTGCGACCGAAGACTTTTATCTCAATATCGCCATTCAGTCCCTGGGCACGGGCCTTTGCGGTAATCTGTGGTTTTATGTCATTAAGGGAAAAGGTAGTGCTTTCCCGGTTGAAATAGACACGCTTTAAATAGGAGGGCCTCACCCAGTCCAATTCATACTTTTCGGCAAGGCGAACCAGTTCATAGCTGGATAGCTGTAGCTTTTTCCCCGGTGCGGGCGCGGCCATTATAATGTCCTCGCCGTGGGCACCGGTATCGGTGAAGATATCCGCTAGCCGAATGACGGCGTCCGCGATAACAAGATTATCCTGCAATTCAGCGGCCATTGCCGCCGGTGCCGGGGATAAACCTAAATTCATCCCGGCAAAAACGGCGAAGGCACCTGCTGTGATATATTTATTGAAGCGGGACATTAAAGCCTCCTGTTAGCGCAAGTTATTTGCAGCCTGCAGCATCTCGTCTGCGGTCTGAATAACTTTGGAGTTCAGCTCGTACGCACGCTGTGCAGAAATCATGGAGGTGATTTCACCAACGGCATTGACATTGGCATTCTCAAGAAATCCCTGGAAAATTGTTCCAAAGCCGTCTTGTCCCGGTGTGCTGACATTGGCGGCGCCAGATGCCTGGGATTCGAGGAACAGGTTGCTGCCTATAGCTTCCAGGCCGATCTCGTTAGGGAAGATTGCCAGATCAAGATTGCCTATCTGCTGGGGCGCTGGCTGGCCATCCAGTTTTGCGCTCACTTCCCCTTGCTCGTTGATGGAAACGTCAATTGTGCCTTGCGGAATATTAATGGCAGGCTGGACCGCATATCCTTGGGGTGTCACAAGCTGACCTTGCTGGTCAATCTGGAAAGAACCGGCCCGTGTATATGCATCCTGTCCGTCCGGAAGCTGAATACGGAAATACCCTTTGCCGTTAATGGCCATGTCATATTGGTTGCCCGTATTTTGCAGGGCACCCTGATCCGATATTCGGTACACGCCGGCTGTTCTTACACCAACACCAATCTGAATGCCGCTGGGCACAACTGTACCGGCATCGGATGAGTTGGCACCCACACGTTCGATGTTCTGGTAGAGAAGGTCTTGAAATTCAGCGCGCTGGCGCTTGAACCCCGTGGTATTCATGTTGGCGATGTTGTTTGAAATAACATCGATATTGAGCTGTTGGGCTAACATGCCGGTTGCTGCTGTACTTAGTGCTTTCATGGGTCTGTCCTTTCCTCAGTCTCTGATCGTTTAGCGAACCTGTGCTAGTCTTTTGAGGGAATCTTTCCTCATATCTTCGTAGCTGGATTCACTTTTCGAGGCTTTTTGATATGCTCTCATCACGTCGATCATTTCGACCATTGATTCGATGGCATTGACGTTTGAGCTTTCAAAGGCTCTCTGCTTCACGGCTACATCGGTGATGTTTTCTGGTGTCACAGGCTTTTGCGGAGTCTCATAAAGAGATGAGCCCCGGCGTTTCATATCCTGTTCATTTGTGAACTGGGCAAGGCCGAGTTTGCCGCGTTCGCCATTGTTTGTGGAAACAGTGCCGTCATTGGCGATACTAATATTAATATCGTCATCTTCAAACTGGAAGGGCTGGCCACTGTCATCCAAAACCTTTTCACCGCTGAGAAGCGCCAGATTATTCTCTTTATCGATCATCATACGGCCATTACGGGTATAGAGAGTTTCCCCGTTATTGGCTTGTACGGACAAATAGGCACGACCTTGGATGAAGACATCCAAATCATTGCCGGAAGGGATCATTGTGCCTGCATTCAGGCTTCTGAGGATCCCGTGGTCCTGAACATAGGAAATTTTTCCGCCGCTTGTTGCGGCAGCGCCCGGCGCATCAACAAGGAGTGTTCGAAACACAACTTTTTCCTTGGTAAAGGCCGTTGTAGACATGTTGGCAATATTATGTGCCACGACGTCCATGCGTCTTTTCAGTGCTGCTTTGTGAGCCAACCCGACATAAAGTGCGGTATCCATTATTATTCTCCTGCTTTTGCAGTTACTCTGCTTTTGCGCAGATTATGAGTTTTGCCCTTGTATCAGCACGAAGTGTGCCAAAGTAAAATACCCTTTATAATCAAAATGTTATCTGTTATGCTGATGCAGCCTTGGGGTGAATTGGCAAATTTTGCCGTCAAGTTTTGCCGGTGTAGGGGCAAATTCGCAGGGAATATGGGCAATAAGTTTTTTTTCGCCTTCACTGCTTGTTAACTGTGTGTAATTGAAGATAAAGTTGGAAGTTCCCTTATGAGGGTAAACTTGGTGGATAAGATGGGGCGACGTTAAAAAATGGCAGACGATGACTTGGACGAAACTTTAGGCGAAGCGGAACTCGTTGAAGGCCTGGAACGTAAAAAAATCAGTGGCAAAAAAATCATCGTTTTTGGCGGTGGTGCCCTTGTTGCCGTATTGGTTATAGTCGGTGTGATGACGCTGTTTGGCGGCGATGATACCGACCCGCCGGCGGAAGATGAGGTACTGGAACAATTAGCAGAAGATGCCGCTGACCGCCGTGACCAGGCGGAGCAGGCAACCGATAAGTCAGCTGAAGAATTAAAAACGCTCTTTATTGAGCTCGACGAACAGCTCTATAATTTGAAAACCACTGGATCAGGAACCAGCTTCCTGAAGGCGAAAATCATCCTTGAAATAGACAGGGAAAGCTTTCGCAAGGATATTGAAGCCAAAATGCCCCGTATTCTGGATGAATTTAATGTTTATATGCGGGAGATGCGCCCTGACGATGTCAACGGAGCAGCGGGTGTTTTTCGCTTGAAGGAAGAGCTGTTGATGCGCATCAACCAGGCGGTTGCTCCGACACGGGTGAAGGATGTTTTGTTCCAGAAGTTTATTGTGCAGGGCTAAAGGCTCTCCTTGTTTCACTGCTAAGGATATTTGATGGCAGACGACGACGAACCAGTAGATGACGATGCTGTTGCCGCAGAATGGGCAGCTATGGCTGGCGCTGAAGAAGACGATGACGGCGGCGATCAGGATGCTATGGCAGCGGAATGGGAGGCAATGGCAGATTCTCCAGCGGAAGACGCTGATGACGAGTCAGGTCCTGCGCCGGGACGTGTACTTGATCAGAATGAAATTGACAGCCTTTTGGGTTTTGACGGTGATGCTGATTCCGGAGAAATGACAGGCATTCATGCGTTGATCAATAGTGCCCTGGTTTCGTACGAACGCCTGCCGATGTTGGATATTATTTTTGATCGCATGGTCAGAATGATGTCAACTTCGCTCAGAAATTTCACTTCAGATAATATTGAAGTCTCACTGGATAATATTACCTCGGTTCGTTTTGGTGATTATCTGAATTCTATACCGCTTCCAGCAATGCTCGCTGTTTTTCGTGCCGAAGAATGGGATAACTATGGCCTGATGACGGTCGATAGCAGTTTAATATACTCTATCGTTGATGTTTTGCTTGGCGGACGCCGGGGAACTGCGGCCATGCGGATTGAGGGCCGTCCTTATACCACAATCGAACAAACACTGGTGGAACGTATGGTGTCTGTTGTGCTTAAGGACATGTGTGGCGCGTTTGAACCACTGAGCCCTGTGAACTTTACTTTTGACCGCTTGGAGACCAATCCACGTTTTGCAACCATTGCCCGACCACCCAATGCCGCTGTGCTGGTGAAACTGCGTGTTGACATGGAAGACCGGGGTGGTCGCCTTGAAGCCCTTTTCCCCTATGCGACACTTGAGCCTGTTCGCGAACTATTGTTGCAGCGCTTCATGGGAGAAAAATTTGGCCGCGATACGATTTGGGAAACCCATTTGGCAACCGAATTATGGCGTGCTGATGTAGACCTCCAGGCGGTGATGGATGAGACAAGTATGTCGCTGAAGGAAGTGATGAATCTTCAGGTCGGTCAAACAATCCTATTTAATAAAACACCTAAAGACGATGTTGTGTTAAAATGCGGGGATGTCCCTATGGTTAGTGGGGCGATTGGGCGTTCAGGCCAGCATGTGGCTGTTCAGGTGCGCCATACTGCCGAGCGATTGCAGACGACGATGGATAACGAGTAAAGGTATCATTATGGCAGCGGTATCTGGAATGATAGTGGATGGCTTGCTGGCTACCCTGTTGGTGGCGGCCATTATAGCCTGTGTTTTGGTTTACCGCAGGTTAGGTACGATCCGGGCAGGGCAGGCTGAACTTAAGCTTCTGGTTGACCGCTTGAACAGTGCGGCTACAGAAGCACAGCGAAGCGTTGCCGGACTGCGCACATCCGCTGACGAAATTGAAAGCCGTCTGGCGCTTGAGCGACAAAAAGCATCTGTAATGGCAGACGAGTTGTCCATGATTACGGAAGCTGGCAATAATCTTGCAGACCGTATTGAAAAAGGTCTGACAGGTGTGAATGCGCGCTCGGATAATAGCAATATTCAAGCTGAAACAGCAAAAGCTGCGGGCAATAAACAGCAGCGAGAAATTCTAGCTGCGCTGCGCGAGGCGCGGTAACGGGAATAGTGATTTGATGCAGTTTTGGAAAATTATGTCTAATCAGTGATGACAAGGAAGCCCAAAAGGGCAGAGCATGGTGAAGTTGGAAGGTATGATAAGATGAGCAACGCAGTGTTAAGCAAGGTCCGCCTTTTCCCGCTCCTTATTATTGTTGCGGTGTTGGCGCTCGGCCTGAAGTCCGTTGATTTATATACGGGTTATGGCTTGTTGGGTGAGGCAGCCCTGGCGCAGGATGCGAATGAGCAGCAGGTAGAGAATACCAACCCAAATGCGGCTCTTGCAGCTTTGACACCAACAGAGCCCCGCCCGGCACCACCTACAGAAAACGTTGGGCCTCCGGGCCGGGAAGAAATGGAAATCATAACCCAGTTGCGCCAGCGGCGCGAACTTCTGGATGAGCGTGGAATGCAATTGGACCTGCAAGAGCAGCTTCTTGCCAGCACTGAGAAAATGATCGACTCAAAAATCCAGCGCCTTGAGGTTTTGGAGACAAAAATAAAAGCGCACCTTCGTTTGTTTGATGAGCGCGAAGATGGCCAGCTCAGATCTATCGTTGAAGTTTATGAAAAAATGAAACCTAAAGAAGCGGCACCCCGGTTTGAAGAGTTGCCGCTTCAAACGCAGCTGGATTTGGTAACGCGGATGAAATCGGCAAAGGTTGCGGCGCTAATGGAAAAGATGACGCCCAAGAAGGCTTCAACACTGACAAAAGAACTGGCAACGCGGGCGGCTCCGCCCAGTATTGAAGAGGTTCAACGCGGGGGAAGCTAAATGAGAAATTCAGCCCTTTGCACAGGGCGAAATAAAAACCAGAGGAGTGGCTAGTATGGCAGGTCCGTCCGATGTCATAAGCATAGAGGAACGCGCAGACGCCATTCGCCAAAGTCGTGGCGACGCTGTTGCCGTTGATGAAATTGCAAGCGTGGTGGGTGCCCTGATTGTAGGTACATCACATGATAACGAAATGGACAAAGTAGCCAACGAGCTGCGGGAGTTGTTGCAATATATCACGGCTGCAAAAAGTGAATTGGTCGGAATGCAGCCCAAATCCTTGTCCAGCCGTGATATTCCGGATGCCAACGTTGAGCTGGACGCTGTTATCAAGGCCACTGAGGACGCGGCAACAACTATCATGGATGTGGGTGACACATTGGGGAAGATCGCGGATGAGTTGGACAACGGTTATTCCGAACGTCTGAATGATGCTGCAACTGAACTGTTTCATGCCTCCAGCTTTCAGGATCTCACAGGCCAGCGTATTTCAAAAGTGAATACTACTCTAGCACATTTGGAAGAACGTCTGAACGCGCTTGCAGAAGCGATAGGTGACGATTTTGTTGAGGACGTTGTCAAAGATATCGAAGTTGATACTGACGGTGTAGCTATAAACGATAAGGATTTGCTTCATGGCCCCCAACTGGAAGGGGAAGGAAATTCCCAGGCCGAAATTGATGCGCTCCTTGCGAGTTTTGATTAAGGGCTAGAGAATAGGTCTGATCAAGTATGAATTTTGAAGCCCCTAAATTTAGACGACTGTTTGGCAGTGATGGCACGATGGGCCTGTTTGTTGCCCTTTATCTCATTTTGCTGGCGTTTTTTATACTCCTGAATGCCGTATCCGAGCATGAAGCCCATAAAGCTGTTGAGGCTATGGAAAGTGTCAATTCGACATTTAAAGACCCAAAACAAATCGAAAATAACCCAACCATTGACCCGTCTGCGGCTGACGTGGCGGCAAAAGATCAGGTCTTGAGCAAGATAAGCCATGCCTTTTTCGCGGAGCTTGATATTCAGGGGAGGTTCTCCACGCAAGGCGGTAATACCTTTGAAGTACAGTTTCCGTCCGACCGCATGTTTCGAAGGGGTTCCTTCAGGGTGCGTCCGGATATGATGCCATTTCTTGACCAGCTGGTAACAGCCGTACAAAGTGCGCCTACTGGAAAAAAACAGCAACTCGCGATCCTGTTTGGGACAGGGACAGGACCTGTCGACAGGGAGATGACGCGGTCTCAGGAAGTTGCCGTACGACGTGCTGGCGCAATTGCGCGTTATTTGAGAGAGCAGGGCATTGCAGACGGAACATTTACAACAGGATTTTCCGCCATTCCTGAAGGCCAGATACTTGCAGCTTTCTGGAGCGCGCCAGATACATTTTCTGGGAGCAACCCATGAGCCCGGGACAGCAAAGGCCGAAATCGGTGGGTGCCAGGTCCAAAGGTATTCAGGGCGGCAGTGGCTGGATGCTTACGTTTGCAGATTTGCTTTCTCTGCTTCTGACTTTCTTTGTCCTGCTTTTTTCAATGAGCACGGTAGAGTTTGAAAGTTGGAAAGCTGTTGTTTCAACAATGGCGGATGAATTTAATGTTCAGCGCCCGAAGCTGGAGCTTCAGCCACAAGTATCTCCCGATGCTTTTAAACCCTCTAAGGGCGCAGGTTTAAACCTGAATTACCTTCAAGTTTTACTGGAACGGGCAATTGCGGATCGTACCGCTTTTGAGGGTGTGATTGTCCACCGTGAAGAGGACCGGGTTTTGGTGTCTATACCCGCAGCAGTATTGTTCGAACACAAAGACGCACAGTTAGCGACAGATGCTCTGGTGCCATTGAAGCAGTTGGCGGGGACGTTGGTGCAAATTCGTAACAAGATAAGAATAGCCGGACATACGGACACGGCTCCGAACGAAAATGTGAAATTCAGGTCTAATTGGGAACTTTCCCTAACACGGGCTCGCATCATTGCCGGAATTTTGACAGATTTCGGGTATAGAGAACCCATTACGGTTCTGGGCTATGCCGATACACAAGCTGACGAGCTTGACAAAATTGGCCCTGACGCTGAAAGCTTGGGGTTGGCGGAACGAATAGACATTGTGATTATGGCCGAAGGCCGCAGGAAAGATCTGTATGACCTTTTTTAGGTGGGTATCTACAAGCTGGCATATTGCTGTTGCCGCAAGTTTATTGGCGGCGGGACATCTGTTTCCTGCGGGCAATGGCATGCTGGGTCTTGCTTACGCGCAGCCTGCGGCAAACCTTTTGAAGGTAGAAGGCGCCCAGCAAATTACCTACTCCCGGCTTCTTCTGCCCCTGCCAGCATCCACTGTTTACAGCGTTTCGCATTTGGATCAAAAACTCCGAGTCACGGTAGATGGGCGTTTTCGTGTTGATTTTTCGGCCTTGGAGGGGGGGCTGTTGCGCCAGGTAGGAAATGGCCGGGCCACTCAAAGTGGCGGACAGACTATTTTGGTTTTTGATACGCTTCCCAATGTGTCACCCAGGGACTTTCGGTCAGGGGAGTTTTTGGTTCTTGATGTTTATGGTGGTGACTTAGGGGCTGTGTTACCGCAGTCAAGCCAAATTCAGGTGGCCACATCAAGCCCGCAGCCTTCTTCTCCTGCTGCTGTCCCAACCCAAGCCCAGCCTCAGGCACAGGCAACTTCGGGAGTAGATACAGACACTGTACCGGCAGAAGATGCAGGAAACGAACCAACGGCTACCGCTACAGACACCACAGACACCACAGACACCACAGACACCACACCCGCAACAGCTGGCACGGATGAACCTGAACCCATTCAGGAACCAACTCAAACCCCAGCCGCTGATGAGACTGCCGATACGCCGGAACAAGAAAATCTGCTAAGTGATCCGGACGTTGTAGATGTCAGTCCCGGCACGCCCCGTATTCGCAGTAATTTAATATTGTCAGGCATATCGGATGCAGTGGGTGACCCTGAAAAGAAAATTGTTGCAACAGCGGCGTCAGTAGAGAATGGCATTGTCATGCGGTTTTCCTGGCCGGAGGAATCGGCGTTGGCGGTCTTCCAGCGTGGCCGTTCACTATGGCTGGTTTTTGATCAACCCTTCAGTTTTGATCCAACAGGTCTTGTTGATGCTGGTAATCTGGTGACAGACCGTGTATCCCGCGTCGCCCAGCGGCCCCACCGTGATGCTTTGGTTTTGCGTATGAAAATCGTGGTTGGTCAAAATGCTGTTGTTGAAAGAGATCAAAACGACTGGCTGGTTTATCTAAAAGATACCCCTGCGAAGCCGCGTTTCCCCTTGTCACCGACAAGCCAGAGCGAACAAGCACAAGGACAGCAGGTGTTTGTTCCTGCTACTGATATTGGCCGTAAAGTTGAGTTTGAAGATCCGGATGTTGGTGACATGCTGGTGGCTTTGCCGATGTTGCGGCAAGGGCATGGGCTATCTGAAAACTATAGTTATGCAGCGGCGGAACTGCTGGAAAGTGCGCAAGGGCTTATTGTTTCACCGCAAACAGATTTTGTAAGTGTGGAACGGTTCCGGGATGGAATCGCGATAAGAACAACAGGCAATGATGAACTTGCCGGTTCTCTGCTGGAATCAGTGGAAGGCGAAAATCAGAACGGATTTTCACGGCTGATTGATTTTGCCAATTGGCGCATGGGCCCGGAGTGGGAGTACAGGAAGTTCAAAGAACGGCTGTTTTATGAACTGTCCCTTCAGCCTGCTGACAATAGAAATGAAACGAGATGGAAAATCGCACGTTTCTATCTGGCTCATGGCAGAGCTTCAGAGAGCCTTGGTATTCTGGAAATGATGGTTTTGGAAGATTCGTTGCTTTCGCAAAATACGGATTTTCTTGCTGTTCGCGGGGTGGCCAACTTCAAACAGGGCAGGTTTGATGATGCTGAGAGAGACCTTTCGTCGCGTGAATTGGAATCGGAGCAAGATGCCGAACTTTGGCGGGCCCTTGTTGCAGAGGCCCAGGGTAATTACGAAGATGCTCTTGAGTTTTACCGCAAAGGTCGGGATATCATGGGAACCTATGATGTTTTTGACCGTGCTGAAATTGAATTGGCGGTTATCAGGGCGGCCATCGCCACAGGCGACCTGGAGCTTGCTCAACAAGAACTAGGTTTGATCAACGGCATTGAATTGACGGAAAATCAGCTGGCTGAAGCCGTTTTCCAGACAGCACGAATTGCGGAGAAACAAGGGCAGTTTGATGTGGCCTTTGCGCAGTATGAAGAGCTTTCAGATGCGCCGCAGCGCTGGGTGGCGGCGCGTGCGCGCTATGCTGGTGTAATTCGGGGTGTGCAACTCGGCACTATAACTGTGCCGGAGGCGATAGAGGAATTTGAAAGGTTAAGGTTCGCCTGGCGCGAACCCGAGTTTGAAGCGCAATTGTTGGATGACTTGGCCGGATTTTACTTTGAAACAAAGCAATATCAGGAAGGTCTGGAATCACTGCGGCAGGGTATTTCCTATTATCCGGAGATCGCACGAGAAAAGCGTATGTTGCTGCGAATGACGGAGGTTTTCAAAGACCTGTTTTATGAAAATCAGGCTGATGAACTGTCTCCCATATCGGCAATCGCCCTGTATTTCAAATTTCGGGATCTTACGCCGCTTGGCAGCGAGGGCGATCTTATGATCAGGCGTCTTGCAGATCGTCTGGTAACTGTTGATTTACTGGGCCGGGCGGCAGAACTTCTTGATTATCAGGTGCGAGTGAGGACAGAAGGGGCTGCCCGAGCACAGATTGCCGCATCGCTCGCCAAAGTTTTCATTATGGATGACCGACCTGAAAAGGCACTTGAGATTATCCGTGCGACCCGCGAACCAAGGTTGCCGCAGGATATTGAAGAGGACCGCCTGCATGTTGAAACTCGTGCTCTTATCGAACTCGGGCGCTTTGAGGAAGGCGAGGTTCTTGTGGAAAAGGACCGTAGCGCTGATGCCGAGGTGCTGCGTGCCGATATTTATTGGGGTAGCAAAGACTGGCCTCGGCTAACCACGACAATCAGACGCCTGTTGGGTGATGGCTGGCGACGAAATGAAACGATTACAGCCCTGCAACGCTTGAACCTTGTTCGGCTTTCTATCGCCATGACATTTGCAGAGGACAGGGCAGGTTTGATTGAATTACGCCGTCGGTATGCCAATCAGATGCGGGGAGGCGACTTTGCCAACGCTTTTGAATTGCTGACCAATGATCAGGAGCTTTCAGGCCGTGAACTCGGTGCCATTGCCAGCCAGATTGCAAGCGTTGAAAAGCTACAGTCTTTCATGCGGGATTATCGAAATGATTTCTCCGGTCGATAAGCGGAATGGCATTTTATAAATTTCTAGAGGTTAACCCTTCAGTCGTGCGCGTAAAACCAGCTAGAAATAATTATAGAGGTAGTTAACGGCGGCTTCACCAAGTCGTGATTCTGATATTATTTTCCTTTTACCAATATATCAACGATATTGAATGCAGTGAGCAGCATGCTAAAACGCTCATTGTTACATGAGAAAATCAGTGAAGAATGAAGGAATGATTCCAATGAAATTCAATCGTATTGCAACTACAACCGTAGCAACATCCAGCGCTGTTGCATTTGCTTTAACTTTTGCCTCTGCTGCTGCTGTGGCAGGCGACAAAAAAGCAAAAAAAGAAAAATGCTATGGTATCGTAGCCAAAGGCATGAACGACTGTGCAACATCCACGCATAGCTGTGCTGGACAAAGCAAAGTGGATAATCACGGTGAAGAGTGGGTCTATATGACAAAAGGCCTGTGCGAGCGCATTGCTGGCGGTAAACTAAAGCCGAGCAAAGCCTAGTTGTTATTCGGACGGTGTGAATGATGCCAGGTTCCCATATATTTACACCGTCCGGTTCTAGCCGGCCTGTCGGGGTTGGGCTGAAAAGCCAGCATTTCTCCGACGTTCTTGAAACCAGACCTGAGCTTGCTTTTTTTGAAGTACATGCTGAAAACTTTATGTCCGCCGGGGGTGCCCACCACCGGTACCTGGAAGCCATAACAGACATTTATTCATTGTCAGTGCACGGTGTTGGTATGTCGTTGGGCTCGGCAGGCGGCATTAGCAAAAATCACCTTAAAAAATTCAAGGCGGTAACAGACCGTTATAAACCCTGGTTGATTTCGGAGCATCTGGCCTGGTCAAGTGAAAGTGGCCATTATTTGAACGACCTTTTACCTTTGCCCCTGACAGAAGAAAGCCTCGCTATTGTTGCGCGCAACATAGACGAAATGCAGAATTTCCTTGGGCGTAAAGTTTTGATTGAGAATCCTTCGGCATATTTGGCATTTGCGGCCTCAGATATACCGGAAACCGAATTTCTGGTCCGTCTTGCAGAAAAAACCAACTGCGGTTTACTGCTCGATGTGAATAATGTTTATGTATCATCAAAGAATATGGGCTGGAAAGCTGAGGAGTATTTGGCGGATGTTCCTTCGGCTCTGATTGGTGAAATACATCTTGCAGGCCATACGCTTAAGGTACTGGAAAGCGGCGCTGAAATTCGTATTGATGACCACGGCAGCGAAGTCGCGCCTGAGGTTTGGGGATTGTATGAAAAGCTGATCAATCGGATTGGTGCCAGACCAACGCTTATTGAATGGGACACAGATATACCCAGCCTTGATAGGCTGCTGAGTGAGGCGGAAAAAGCTGCTAATATTATGACACATAGTGCAGGGAACGAAGCTGCACATGCATAATTTGGCTCAATTGCAACGTGATTTTCGTGTCAGCATTCAATCGCGGGTCATGGTCAGTGACCTTGAAAAGGAAATCGTTTCTGATGACGGGTTCCCGGCAAGTGCCCGAATGCAGGTTTACCAGAATAATTATGAATTAACCCTGGTTGATGCTTTGGCGGGTGTTTTTCCGATTGTATCTGCGTTTGTTGGCCAAGTTTTCACACGGGCAGCGCTCAAGCATTTTATTAAGGAAAACCCACCGGTTAACGCTTGTCTTTCTGATTATGGTTATGGGTTTCCACTTTTCCTGAAAGCTTATGAGCACGCAGCACATGTTGGCTATCTTGCGGACCTGGCCCAGCTGGAATGGACTATTCATGCCTTGCAGAATGCAAAGGAAGTTGAACAGCCCCCAGGGGAAGCAAGTGTGATTAACAAAAACGCTCACTTCATAAGCAGCGAATTTCCGCTGCTTAATTTGTGGATGGTGGGTTCAGGACAGTTACAGCCAGAAGCCGTGCACGTTGATCAGGGTGGCCAAACTTTATGCATACTGTTGTCTGGCGGGGAGGTTAAACTGCTTGCAGTAACGCCAGCGGAAAACCTTGTTTTGCAGCAATGCCGCAAAGGTTTGGAAATCCTGGATTTAAAATCTGTCGCCAGCTTGCAAGAAAAAACCATATTAATATAACGGTTAGGAAGCGAAAGCTCATGAATTCTATAATTGATAAATTTAAGTCCCTCTTTGCTTCGGTGCAGAATATCTTTGAGCCTGTGGATTATTTAAAACTGTGGTTTCGGCTCTGGGTTGCTCAGGTATTCTTCCTGTCGGGGCGTTCAAAGGCAGGAGACGGCTATTTGGAAATCAATGATTTTCAAGGCATACTTTTTAAGGAAGAATATGGCATAAGCTTTATGGACCCGGAGATCTTGGCTCAGTTGGCCCTTTATGCTGAGACATTTTTCCCGCTTATGGTAATAGCGGGACTGGGCACACGTATCGGTGCGGCGGGCCTGTTGGCTATGACACTCTTCATCCAGATTTTTGTGTACCCTGGCCATTTCATTGAACATGCGACCTGGATGGCCGTTCTTATTCCTTTAATGCTATTTGGGGCTGGGAAAATATCTTTGGATCAGCTTGTGGTCAGAACCCAAAAATAGATTTTATTAGCCAATACCTCTAGAAATCGAGTTCGACTTGCATAATTTTTACTAGTTTGCTAGAAAAATTAGCTAGTAATCTCCAATATTTTGGTATGAAAGTGTATTTTGATTTTAAGGTGTAGGCATGGATGAAATCGACCGAAAAATTCTAAACCTGTTGCAAAAAGATGCGACATTAAGCACGGCTGAAATCGCAGAAGCTGTTGGGTTGTCGACCACGCCGTGCTGGCGCCGTATCCAAATTCTTGAACAGGAAGGGTATATCACACGGCGGGTGGCGTTGGTGGACCGAACCAAAGTGAACGTGCCTCTGGATGTGTTTGTCGCCATTCGTACAAACGAACATAATTGGAAATGGCTCGATGAATTTGCAGAGATTGTCTGTGAATTTCCCGAGGTTGTTGAACTTTATCGTATGAGCGGCGAAATTGATTATCTGATGCGTGTTGTTGTGCCTGACATGGCGGCATATGATGTTTTCTACAAAGGACTTATCAAAAAGGTCCAGCTTACGGACGTATCTTCATCGTTTGCGATGGAAAGAATTAAATACACAACGGCGTTGCCACTGGATTATGCTGTTGGCAGTCAAAAAAGCCGCCGAAAAAGGACCTGAGAGTGGAGCCAACCCTATCTGCCGCAGCCAAACACGAAATTAAATTAGCGGATTACCTGCCGCCGGACTTTTCCCTTGATCATACTTCTCTGACATTTCATCTTTTTGACGACCATGCCGTAGTTGTGGCGGCAACCCAGTTTCGTCGTTCCAACGCGGCGCAAAAAGGGCTTGTCCTGGACGGCGGATCCTACATGGAGCTGGTGGACATTACGCTTGACGATCATGCCCTAGGAGACAGTGATTATGCGGTGTCTGCCAGCAGGCTAGAGATATTTAATGTTCCGGATACATTTACCCTTTGTGTGACAACCAGGCTGTTACCCCGTGAAAATACGAGGCTTGAAGGTTTGTATTTCTCTGGCGGAAATTTTTGTACACAGTGTGAAGCTGAAGGTTTTCGCCATATCACTTATTTCCTGGACCGGCCAGATGCATTGACCTGTTATGATGTCAGGATTGAAGCAGACCATAAGTCATGTCCTGTGCTTCTTTCCAATGGCAACCCCGGTGCTGCAGGAATGCTTGATGGTGGCCGTCACTATGCCGAATGGCATGACCCACACCCAAAGCCTTGTTATCTTTTTGCGCTGGTTGCGGGTGATTTAGCGTGTCAAAATGCTATTTTCCAGACCAAATCAGGCCGCAGTGTTGCTCTTAATGTTTATGTTGAGCCCAAAGAAATCGACAAAACTGACCATGCGATTAAATCGCTGCAGAAATCAATGAAATGGGACGAAGACAGGTTTGGGTTGGAATATGATCTGGATGTTTACAATATTGTCGCTGTTTCAGATTTCAATATGGGGGCGATGGAGAATAAGGGCCTCAATGTCTTCAATACCAAATATGTACTGGCTAGCTCTGAAACTGCCACAGATACTGATTTCGAAAATATTGAAGGTGTCATTGGACATGAATATTTTCATAACTGGACAGGGAACAGGGTTACATGCAGGGACTGGTTTCAACTGAGCCTCAAGGAGGGGCTAACGGTTTTCCGGGATCAGGAATTTTCCTCCGATATGGGGTCACGCGCCCTTAAACGCATTGCTGATGTGCGTGCTCTGCGTCTTTTGCAGTTTTCAGAAGATGCAGGGCCTCTTGCACACCCAATACGGCCTGAAAAATATATTGAAATCAATAACTTCTATACTGCTACCGTTTATAATAAAGGCGCAGAGGTTATTCGCATGATGCATATGCTGATCGGTGAAGCCGCATTTTGCCGAGGCATGGACCTTTATTTTGAGCGCCATGATGGCCAGGCTGTGACTTGCGAGGATTTCGTGCAGTCGATGGAGGATGCAAGTGGTGTAGATTTGAACCAGTTCAGGCTTTGGTACTCACAGGCAGGCACGCCGCGTCTTCAGGTAAGCTGTAGGCGCAAGGGCGTGGCCCTTCATATGACTTTCGAGCAATCTTGCCCTGCGACACCCGGTCAGGCGGAAAAAAAGGCGTTGCATATGCCGGTTCTTCTGGGGTGGATTGATGTTGATGGCCAGCCAATTACCCCTGATGTGGAAGGTGGCGGACAATGGAGGGCAGATGGGTGTTTGATTGAACTAACAAAACCCTGCCATACGGTCAAATTTAGAAATGTTCCTGAAGGGGCAGTCCCCAGCATATTGAGACAATTCTCGGCTCCAGTAAAACTTGAAACCGACCTGACAGCTGAAGACTTGGCATTCCTGATGCAGCATGATCCGGATAGTTTTGCACGCTGGGAAGCAGCTCAGGGTCTGGCAAGCCGGGTTATTCTCGAGGAAATAGAAGGTAGTGAAGAGGCTGAGTATAGTAAGATTTGTTACCACCATGCCTTTCGGGGTTTGTTGGAAAAGGCGAATATGGATTCGTCTCTTCTGGCAGAACTTCTAACCCTTCCGAGTGAAAGTGATCTTGGGCAAAAAATGCGGGTATTTGACGCCGCTAAACTACATCGTCACCGCGAGGCTTTGCTGGTTGAGTTGGCCAGGAAAAATCAAGCGGCATTGGGTACGCTATATTCATCGCTTGAGGTATCAGAAACCTACTCTTTACGACAAAAAGAAAAGGGACTTAGGAGGCTCCGCAACGGCTTATTGGGTTATTTAGCCGTGTTGGGTGAAGGCGATATATTTGTGCAAGACCATTATAAGCGTGCCGACAATATGACGGATAGGATGGCCGCACTTAGTCTGGCTGCTCACAGCGATTTTGACTGCCGCGAAGACTTGTTGGAAGATTTTTACAGTAAATATCAGGATGATGCTCTGGTGATTGACAAATGGTTTGCTGTGCAGGCGCAAAGCAAACGTGCGGACACCCTGTCACGGGTGCAAAGCCTCACGCAGCATTCAGCATTTTCCTACAAAAACCCCAACCGCCTTCGTGCACTGGTATCAACATTTTCCATGCTCAATCAAGCCCGTTTTCATAATGCAGACGGTGAGGGCTATCGTTTTTTGGCGAATACGATCATCGCGGTTGATGCGCTTAATCCGCAAACGGCCGCCCGTTTGATTGCACCGCTTGGTCGGTGGGCACGTATGCCTGCCAGTGCTGCGGAGAGCATGAAAAAATCGCTTGAATTTATATTGAGTTCCACGCAATTGAGCGATGACGTTCGTGAGCTATGCACAAAGTCATTAGGTTAGGCAGGATGATTCGGCCAAAACTAGAATTTTAGCAGCTAATCCGAGTAAAATATACGTTAGGTTGCATAAAAAAGTTACTTGCTTAATAAGACTAGCTATCCAGCGCTAGTGTTTGAAATACTTAGCTAAAAATTGATCTTAAATAAAAAGATACAATTTTGGGCTTGGCTTTGCCCCCAGTTCGGGACTATAGGCTAGGTATGGGGTGGTCGAGTGCTTATACTGTTAAAGCCAGTCACCGGAGAGAAAAGAACATGATTAAGAGTCCAGACCCTGTAGATATTCATGTTGGGCAACGAGTGAGAGCTCGGCGCAAGATGTTAGGATTATCGCAGACGCAACTCGGAAAAGAGTTAGGTGTTACATTTCAACAAGTTCAAAAATACGAAAGAGGGACCAACCGAATTGGTTCCAGCCGACTTTTTCGGATGTCGACAACTTTGGATGTGCCTGTAGCCTATTTCTTTGAAGGCGCAGAAACGAAGTTACCTGGATACAACGAGGCTATGGGCGCTCTGGATGGGGACGCTTACGAAAGGCAGGAAACTCAGGAGTTGGTAGAAGCATATTACCGTATTGCCGATCCTCGCATTCGTAAAAAAGTTCTTGGCCTTGCCCGTTTGTTATCAAGTGGTGTTGACGAATACGGGATGTAGTAATCTTGCAATTTATCTTTGAAAAGGGCACGAACTTGGTTCGTGCCCTTTTTTTATCTAGGACTATTCCTCTGTAAATAGAGGCAGTTGTGATTGCTGGTATCATGCGGGGCTGTTGCACGTTAAAAGGCCACAGCGCAAAGCTAAAAAACTCAGCTTTTGATAGTATCAGGGCGCGCTATAAAATTACTGATTTTGATCAATATCCGTATTACGAGTGAGTCGTTACATCCGAATGTGCCTGAAATCGAACCTCAATTCCAAAGCTTTAGTTGGCTCAAGTCACGACTTTAGGTTGGTTTTTTATCCCTTCGGCGACGACGTTCACGTCGTGTAAGATAGATGAGCCCAGGAGCCAGAAGGAAAAAGGCACCGGGTTCCGCGACTGAATAAATACTAATAATTGCCGTGTCCAGGCTGGTTAAAATAATATCACCAGGCAAGAACAAAGTTGTTCCCCCCGTTAGAACATTGATAATTTCACCTTCGTCCAGCAAACGGCCATCATATCGTACCTCAGCGGAAATACTGATGTTTCCGATATTGTCAAAGTTTGTACCTGCGCCCGTCTGCACTAATAATTGCTGTCCGGTTCCAATTTCCTCACCGTTCAAAATCCAGACGATCTCGAAATCCGAGGTATCGGTTAAACTGCAGACCAATTCGCTCTCAAATGTTGACCCACATCCGTCAAGAAGGAAATCCTCACCCAGCAGGACTGGATCATAGACATCATCATCTCCCCCGCCAGCATCAAGCAGAAGTTCTTTAGTTTCAGGTTCTGGCTCAGGCTCAGGCTCAGGCTCCGGTTCTGGCTCAGGCTCAGGCTCAGGCTCCGGTTCTGGCTCAGGCTCAGGCTCCGGTTCTGGCTCAGGCTCTGGCTCTGGCTCAGGTTCTGGCTCTGGCTCAGGTTCTGGCTCAGGTTCTGGCTCTGGCTCTGGCTCAGGTTCTGGCTCAGGTTCTGGCTCAGGTTCTGGCTCAGGCTCAGGCTCAGGTTCTGGCTCAGGTTCTGGCTCAGGTTCAAGAACCTCAACATCCTCAGCGACCTCATCGGCCTCAGGCTCAGGTTCTGGCTCAGGTTCTGGTTCCGGCTCAGGCTCAGGCGCAGCTACAGGCTGCGGTGTAGCCGCAACACTCTCTTCTGATGGCAGGCCACCTGATGCATCAGCAAAAACTACTTCAACGTCAACAATTGGTAGATCCAGCTCGAGAATATCGGCTGCAGACTCATCTGCGAGGGCCGCTGGCTGGATACGCTCAAGAAACTCAGAGACCTCAACCAAAAGTTCTTCTTCAATGTTCACGTCTGGCTCTGGATATATTATGACGGCAGTAACATAAGTATCCTGGCCACCCAGTTGCCGGAAGCTGATCCTAAGTGTGCCATCAACAACTTCGGCGCGTGTTACCAGCATATGGCCCGTTTCAAAATTATTACCGGTTCCAGTGCCTGCGGCCTGGAAAAAGGGGTCGAAATTTCCCGGACTGGCAAGGGGTTCAATCAAGCGAAGCGACTGCATGCCATAACTACCGCTATGCCGACTGGTTGCAAGCAATGGATCAGCCGAAATGCTTAATGGTATTAGAGCAGGACGGTTTTCGACGCCTGCCGATAACGAGAACAGGGTATCAAAATCACGGGTCTTGAATTCACTGGCATCAGAGGTACTTGGTGTTGCATTGTCAAAGGCATCATCGCTTGTGGCGTCTTTTGCAGTTCCTGCGGCAGATAGTCTGCCGGGCCCATCTGTCGCTAGCCGCATGACTGGCACCAGATCGTCGGTGGCGCGTGTGTCCACCATATTCACTTTGCCGGCATTGCGTTTAAGGTCTACGCCAAAGGGATATAAAGGCGTAGCGCCATTTGAACGTGGTGCGGTGAGGATAACAACACGGTATCGTCCGTTCTTCAGGCCGGTCGCAACAAATTGTTCAACATTGCGCACACCGTTGCGTAATATTGAAGCACCGTCTCTGCTGCCTTCATCATTTTTGTTTTCACCAGTCAGCATCTGGCTGTTGGCACTTACACGGGTGAATTTATCGTAGGGTTTATAGCTTTCCGGGCCAAAGTCCCAGCCGATGGCATCGTCAGAAAGTTTGAATGTCTTATCCAGAACAAAAGGCGACATAAATGCGGTCCAGTGTGCACGCGCTCCGGCTTCAATGATCAAATTGGCCGCATCAGACAATGTACCCAAATCATAATCGCTGGCCATTTCCTCAATTTTGGTCAGCAATGCATCCATGCGGGCCTTCAGAGCTTCCTGATCACCCATGGCCTGGTTCAAATAGGATTGTACAACCTGAAAGCCCCATTCATCGACAGCAAGTGCACCCTCAACAGCTTCCTCTAGGGAAACCGAAGGGAAAGTCTCTATGCGGGCTTCTACAGGAGAGCGAATAAGTTCGGCACTGCGTGTTCCTGTCAGGTAAAATTCTTCATCCGATTGCGGGTTGTTTTGTGCAGCACTACCACGGACGGCAGGACGAGTAATCTTCAGCCTCCTTATGCCGGGGATTTCCGCAGGCGGAGGTGTTGTCATGACGTATGTTGCAGGTGGCGGTAGCAAACCGTTAGCCAACACAGGGGGCAACGTATCATCAAGGATGATCAGATCCTCATGGTTTTCAACAAATGCACCATACAGTAACGTACCAGACGCTACTGCGGTGCCTGTGAGTAGGGTCGCGATTACAAGTGACCTATTGCTTGAAAACATCCGGTTTCTCACTCCTGATTCATTGCGGAAATCAACACTGTATTGTAGGGGTTTCTATAAAATTTTACTAGTCCCTAGATTTTCGTAGAGTTAGAAGTATGAACTGTACGGCTATATTCTTTAACATTCTGATAATATCGCCTGAACCCACAAGGTGTTAACTCCATTCAGTGAAAGTATCAAAAATGGCAACAAGCCGACCTTTTGAGGATATTCTAAACGTTGTTCACCAACAGCAGGAAATAGAGGAAACAGGGTCAGAAAAAAAGCCTGACTTTAACAGAGAAATACAGTCAGAGGCGGATCAAGGTTTTAGCAAAATCGTGGCGTGGCTCGCAAAATCGCAAGGTGCAGCACAAGCCAGTTTGGCGGAAGCGCATATTTGTGTTCTGGCCTCCAGTTACCAAGGTAATTCAGCAGTCAAGGACGTTAGTGCCTTCGCAAAAAATGCTTCGCACGGTAAAGAAGCGATAAACCGCCTTTGCGTAGACCACGGAATAGGACTGCGTGTTCTGGAAATGGCACCAGAAATTCCCCACAAGCGCGGCTCTGACTGGTCTGAAATTGATTGCACAAAAGCAGCAGCGTTTGGAATGGAGGCCGCTGCTTCCGGGGGAGAGTTGCTTGGGTTAAGCGCTGTGGCACCAGGTAATATTGCAGGAAACATAGCGATTCAGGCAAGTTGCAGTAAAGACGGCAGCGAGCATTGGTTGAAGGCTGTGCCTGAGAAAATACGTGATGAATTTTATGATAATGCCTGCCAGCTAGTTGAGAAACATCACGCCGATGTCACACATCCACTTGATGCGGTGCGTGTTTTTGGTGGGCGGGAGGTTGCTGCCAGTTTAGGCGCCTTGTTAGCTGCACGTAGTCGCAGAATTGCTGTGGTTTTTGACGGATGGGCCGCTATTTCAGCATACAGCGTACTTGAAGCTATAAGGGAAGGAAGTTGCTCCCATGCCAGGCTAGCTTCGGTGGATGGTTGGCTCCAGCAATTTGTGGCTGAACGGGCAGGGCTGAATAGTCTTGTTGGTGTTCATGTTGATACTGGACCGGGCTGTGGTTCGGCACTTTCTGTATCGATTTTGAAAGGGGCTTGTGACCTTCAGTGATCCTGTGCGGAAAAACACCTAGTTATTCAGGGGGTTAAAGTAACACAAGGGCTTGCGCTACAACCATCTTCGTTTTAGGCTGAACTGAGGCAGTAAGCTGGCAAGGCGCTGAACTGGCGTAGGCCTATGAGGGATAGTGCACTGGATGGCTCGGATTTTTCGCCACTATGTTTCTCCGATTAAGGTAACATTGGCAATTGCAGATTTTGTGGTTGTGATAGGCAGTGTTTTTCTGGCCGAATGGATCAGGTACACTTGGTTGGGCTTGATGTATGAGAGCAGTGCCCAGGTGCTGGTCGCGGAATTCCTGGTTCCGGTTGTTGTTGTTTCCGTTCTGCTGGGGGTAGGCGGTTATCAATCAGATGCAATCCGTGATGTGCGTGTGTTTATGGTACGTTTGATGGTCACTGTTTTTGTTTCAAGCGTGCTTCTGTCTGCCTTCTTGTACCTGTTGCCTATGTTGCCGCTTTGGCGGTCCATTCTGATATTGGCAATGCTGTTATCAGGCTTGTTTGTATTTCTTTTGCATATGGCGTTTTTAACGCTCGCTGATAATAAATTTCTTAGCCGAAGGGTTGTTATTTTGGGGGCAGGAGATGAGGCGGCACAGCTCAAGCAGTATGCAGATAAAGCCACTGAAGCCGGATTGAATATCATTGGAACTGTGTGCTTACCTGGACAGGCAGCCAAGGTTAAAGATGCAGTTAGGCTTGAGGATATTAACAGTTTTGATGATTTTGCCATACGGAATGTGGCTGAAATGGTTCTGATTGCGGATGCCGGCTTGCAAAATTTACCGGTTGAAGCTTTGATTGCCTGCAAATTATCGGGAATTGAAATTAAGGACCGGCTGTCGTTTTTTGAGCAGGTTAGAGGGTATGTGGATCTTTCGTCAGTTAAGGCGGAATGGATTATTTTTTCTGATGGGTTTCGTGGCGGAAGTGGACTTGAAAGAATATTGAAGCGGCTGCTGGACGTTTTTATCGGAACCGTAATGCTGATTGTAACCGCACCGATCATGGCCCTCGCTGTGGTTGCGGTAAGGCTGACTAGCCTAGGCCCTATTTTATATAAACAAAAACGGGTAGGCCTTCACGGTAGAGCATTTAATTTGCTTAAATTCCGCAGTATGAAAGTAGATGCTGAAAAAGAGGGGCAGCCACAGTGGGCGCAAGAATCTGATCCTCGGGTAACGTTGATTGGAGGCCTGCTCAGGCGTACTCGTATTGATGAACTGCCACAAATAGTTAATGTTTTGCGTGGGGATATGAGCTTTGTCGGCCCCCGTCCTGAACGACCCTTTTTTGTTGACCAGTTTGAAAAGGATATCCCGTTTTACCGGGAACGACACTGTGTTAAACCCGGGATGACTGGTTGGGCACAAATTCAGTATCCATACGGTGCGTCGGTTGAAGACAGCAAACGCAAGCTTGAATATGATTTATATTACATAAAAAACTATTCTATCTTTCTGGATGTACTGATAATTCTGCAAACGGTAAGGGCGGTTATTTTCCCAATTGGGGTGCGTTAGGCGACCTGGCCTTTTTTGTGACAAGTGATGGAAAGTTCTGATGAATACAAATAGACGGATCTTGACACTATTCACGGCGTTTGGGGTGTTGTTTTTAGCGAACACTCTGGCAACTACTCTGGCGCAGGCGCAAACAAACCACAACTTGGCAGAAATGGCTGAGGTGCAGCGCCTGATTGATGCACGGCAGTTTGAAGAGGCTATCAAGTCTCTGAACGAGATGAGCGCTACAGGGCCTGCGGCTGTCGAAAAATACTTGTTATTATCCCACGTTTATCTGGAAACAGGGGCAGGCATTGCGGCTGAAACGGCTGTGGACAGAGCCCGCCGATTGGGTGCTGACTATGCCGTGACGGCGGTTCCTTTTGCTAAGGCCTTGTTGGTGCAAGGAAAATATGCAGATGCAATCAAAGCTATGCAGGGCGTGAGTATCCCTCCAGAACTGCAAAATCAAGCATATATTGTATCAGGGGACGCAAATTTTGCCCTGAGGAACTATGATAACGCCAAGCGGGATTATGAATTAGCACGCAAGGTTTCGGACGATAGCTTCCAACCTTATTTAGGGCTGGCGCGGTTAGCGTTGCGTCAAAGTAATCTTGGCGGGGCCAGGGACATGGCCATTGAAGCGGAAAAGCGCGACCCAAATAATACGATGGTTCAATACACGCTTGGTTTGATTGCGCGTTATATCGGGGATATGGAAAGAGCAGAAGTTTATTTCCTTGAGGCTGTGCGCCTGTTCCCCAGCAACTTGATGGCGAATATTGAACTGGCAAGTCTTCGCATAAACCAAAATCGCATTGAAGATGCTGAACGGTATCTGGATACAGTTTATGCGGCATCTTCACGGCAACCCATGGCTCTGTATTTATCTGGCGTCATTTTGGCGTCAAAAGGCCAGTATGAAGAAGCCGAATTGCTGCTTAACCGGGCACGGCAAATAACGGAAAATTACTTGCCTGCTATTTATGTACGGGGCCTTGTCGCTTACCAGCTTGGCAATAATGACGTAGCAGCAAAAAGCCTGGAGCAGGTTTTGAAGGTGCGACCCAATAACAAACCGGCCCGTATGGCTCTGGCAGGCACCTATACAAACCAACAGCGCCCAAGAGCAGCCCTGCGGCTGTTGGCACCACTTTTACAGGCAGAGGAGGGTGCGGACGCTACGGTACTCTCTATGGCTGCTGCTGCTGCCATGGCAGCGGGGGAGCTTGAGCGAGGCAGGGCTCTTTATGAACGTGTGACGGAATTGCAGGCTGGCGGTGACAAAAAAGCCATAAGCAGTGCTATTTCCAAACTGGCTTTGGCTCAATTTGCTGAGGGAAATACCGAGGCAGCAGTTGCCACAATTACCAGCGTGTCTGCCGGGCTTGGTGCCGAAATACGGGAATTGGGTGTGATGGCAAGTATGCAATTGCGGGGCTCAGACTATGAGGGTGCGCGCCTTACAATTTCAAAAATGGTGGAGGTCGCACCTGAGCGTGCCCTTGGTTACAATATGGAAGGTACGCTTGCCTTTAAGGAAGGCCGGTTTGCTGATGCTGTGACAGCATACAGTCAGGCGCTTGATAGAAATCCAGCTTATTATACCGCCCTGAGGAACAGGGGACTTGCGAACTATCGGCTTGGCAATCTGGACGAGGCCGAAGATGATTTAAAAGAACTGCTTGGCTTGCAGCCCGATGATGCCAGGTCCAAAGCAGTACTCGGAAAAACATTGCTGACGCTGGGTAAAGCCGAAGAAGCTGTAACTTATTTCCGCGAGGCGGCACGTAGCCTCCCTGAATCCATTGAATTGTCTGCCGATTTTTCACAAGCTCTGGCCGAGGCAGGGAATACAACAAGAGCAATTGAGCAAGCAAGAGCAACTGCAACAATGGCAGCGGACAAGCCGGCTGTTTTGGAGAGAATGGGGCTTTTGCTTCTTGATCTGGGCCTGCCGGCAGCAGCTGAAAGGCCTTTGTCTCGGCATGTGGCTTTTAAACCAAATTCGGGAGAAGCACATTTGCTGCATGGCCGTGCGCTGTTAAGCATGGGGCTATATACGGGTTCAAAAATATCCTTTGAGCGGGCAAGCCGGGCGACGGACGACAAACCGGACGAAGAGCTTATCTCCTGGTATTTGTTTGCGGCTGACGTATTGGGACACAAACAAGAAGCAGCACTGAAGCGATTGACACACTTACTGGCCGATAAGCGCCCGGAAGATGTCTTTATCGGCATTGTCGGGGACCTATTGTTGAATTCAGGCCAGCCGCAGTTAGCAGAGGAAGCTTACCGGACAGCATTGGAGGAAGAAAAGCTGGGGCGGGTTGTAATAGGGCTTGCAAATGCTCTGAGCGCACAAGACCGTGAAAATGAGGCAATACGCCTGTTGGAAACGTTTGTTGAGGAGCAACCCGATGACCGGCTTGCGCGAGCAGAGCTGGGTTCCCGATTTGAGGGTATTGGTGATTTTGAGGCAGCAGCAACTCAGTACCATAGTATTTTGAGACACGGTGTCGCGGATGCCAGAACGGCGTCCAAATTGGCAGCTGTCTATTTGAAACTCGGTGATGCTCGAAGCATAGCTCTGGTAAAACAGGCGTTTTTGATTGCGCCTGATGATCCCTATATTCTGGATGTTCACGGCTGGGTAATGTTACAGGCAGGTCGTGATAAGGCACGCGCAATAACGTCGCTTGAAAAAGCTGTCAGACGTGCCCCGGGTGAGGCTTCCTACAAATATCATTTGGGCATGGCTTATCTGGCAAATGCACAGACCAGTGATGCCCGTCGGTTGCTGCGTCAGGCTGTTAACCTTGACCCGAATTTTGAGGGAGCCGACGAGGCGCGCAGGCAAATCTCGTTGCTTGAGTAATTGATATGGCTTCCAAACCGATCCGGGTGACCCTCTTTTCATCTTTATTTCCACATGAAGGAGAACCAACTTTAGGGGTTTTTGTTGAAAATCGGCTGCGCAAGTTACTGGAATATGAAAATATAGAGGTAACAGTGATAGCCCCTGTGCCTTGGTTTCCCTTTAAAAGCCGTTTTTTCGGTGCTTACGGCAGGGCCGCCCGAGCGGCTAAATTTGAAAAAAGACACGGCGTTTCTATTTATCACCCAAGGTATCTGGTAATCCCCAAGTTTGGCATGCGGCTCACACCTCGGTTTATGTACCGAGCGGCGTTGAAATGTTTTCGCACTCTTACGGCAAAAGGTGAGGATTTTCATTTGATTGATGCCCACTACCTTTATCCGGACGGGGTTGTTGCAGCCCAGCTCGGCGCTGTTCTGAACAGGCCGGTTGTCATGACGGCACGCGGCAGCGATGTCACCCAAATTGGACTTTTACAGGGGCCACGGCAGGATATTTGCGCAGCACTGGGCAAAGTTGCACATACGATAACCGTTAGTGAAAACCTGCGACGCGATTTAATATCAATGGGTGGGCGTGCCGCGAAAATTACCACTCTGAGAAATGGTGTTGATCTGGATATTTTTCGAGAACAGAATCGGCAGGCTGTTCGAAAAAGGTGGGGCGGCGACCAGATTTTGCTATTTGCAGGTTGGTTAATCCCCCGAAAACGGGTCGACCTGGTGCTTGATGTCACGAGCCGCATTCCCGGCCTGCATACGGTTATCGTTGGCGATGGGCCCCTTCGGTCTTCTTTGGAAGGGCAAATGCGCAAGCTGAAAATTGCGGACAGAGTTAGTTTTATCGGGCAAATAAGCCCTGCTCAAATGCCAGAAATTTATAGTGGGGCTGATATATTGCTGTTACCGTCAGACCGTGAAGGATGGGCAAATGTTTTGCTGGAAGCGATGGCATGCGGCACGCCGGTTGTCACGCGCGCAATTGGCGGTGCCCCTGAGCTGATGACGGATAAAGCAGCCGGTATATTAGTTGACAGTGCGGATGCTGAGGCACTGGCAAATGCAGTGAGAGCGTTGCTTGCAGACTTACCAAATCGGGATGATACGCGCGCTTTTGCAGAACGATTTGATTGGCGGGAAACATCGCATGGTCAAAAGAAAATATTTGAAAAAGCGATAGCAGACTATGGTTCACCAAACAGTTTTTAACGGATTATTTGAATGATAGACAAACAGCTTGAAGGGCCTGTTCTGGTGACAGGCGGCGCAGGGTATATCGGGGGGCAAACGGTCCTCTGTTTGCTGGATTTGGGTGTTGACGTTGTTGTTATTGATGATTTTTCCACAGGCGAGTACCGTCCTTACCTTGATCGCACCCACTTTTATGAGGCGCGTGTTCATGACAGACCATTTATGGAGACTGTTTTAAAGCGCCATGATGTGAAGTCTGTTTTGCATTTTGCGGGCTCCATTCAGGTTGCTGAATCCATTGAAAACCCCCTCAAGTATTATGAAAACAACACGGACGGAAGCCGGCTGTTACTTGCTGCAGCCGTCAACGCGAATGTTAAAAGGTTCATTTTTTCCTCTACAGCCGCCGTGTATGGTACAGTAAAAAACAGTGAACCAGTAGCAGAGAGCGTAGATGCAGCCCCACTTAACCCATATGGCTGGTCTAAATTTTTTACGGAAAGAACACTGAGAGACGTGGCGGCGGCTCACCCGTTACAGTATGGTATTTTACGTTATTTTAACGTCGCAGGTGCCGATACTGAGTTACGACACGGGCAATTTCTGGATAATCCAGTGCATTTGATCGGGCGTTCCATTGATGCAATGTGTGGGAGAGCAGGGCCTCTCCAGGTTTATGGAAACAGCTTGCCAACACCGGACGGTACGGGGGTGCGGGATTATATTCATGTTTGCGACTTGGCGTTGGCACATCTTGCTGTGTTGGCTGAGTTAGAGAAAACGGATAATAATTTTTTGCTTAACCTTGGCTATGGTCGCGGGCATAGTGTTTTGGATGTTGTGCGGTGTATTGAAAAGCATTCCGGGGAAAAAGTGCCCTTCGAGTTTGCTGAAGCCAGGGCTGGCGAGGCACCGTCTGTGGTTGCTGATATTACCCGGTTAGGTAATACACTGGATTGGCAGCCCGAACATGCAGACCTGGATGATATTGTGAGATCAGCGCTGGCCTGGACTGCTAAACAACATGCCAACTAGAAAAGGGTGACCTGTGGAAACCATTTATTTCTTTCTTTTTTGTATGGCCAATGCATTTCTTATTTATTGGTGTCTGAAAAATGATGATCAGGCTGATTTTATGGGGCAAAAAAGAGATAAGAAATTCACGCCAACCAGCAAAAAGCAGAAAGAATAAACTGTTAACCAAACTCAAGTAGACTGTCATAAAAGCAACATTATCTTGGTTTGTTCTTGCTTTGTATGGGCTTGGCTTGGCATATAGATTGCCTAAGGATAAGAATAAAGAGTGAAAATTACCGAGGCGATGAGGAGAGTTATGGTTATGCCAAAAGTGAAACAGGTATGCTCACGCATGTTTATGGGTGTGCTTTTGACACTGACGCTTGCGGGTTGTTCGCTGTTTTATGGTGTGCGTGAGGAGCTGCCTCCTGCCCCTTTTGCGGCGCCTAATGAAGGCCCTGGCCCTAAATATATTATTGGGCCGCTTGATAACCTGAACATTTTCGTATGGCGCAACCCTGAGCTTTCGGTAAGTATTACAGTTCGGCCTGACGGGTATTTAAGCATACCGCTGATTGATGATATGGCGGCAACAGGCAAAACACCGACGGAATTGCAGCGCGATATCGAAGAAGTGCTGGGCACTATTATTGGACAGCCAATCGTGTCTGTGATGGTGCAAAATTTTATTGGCCCATTTTCTCAGCAAGTCCGGGTTGTTGGTGAAGCTGCAAGCCCGCAGGCGATCCCATACAGGGCCAATATGACTTTACTTGATGTTATGATTAGCGTTGGCGGGCTTACAGAATTTGCAGCAGGTGACCAGGCAACACTTGTGCGGATTGAAGACGGAAAGCAGCATGAGTATCGGTTAAAAATCGATTCACTCATTCGTGACGGAGAAATTGATAAAAATATTAAGATATTGCCCGGCGATGTACTTATTATACCAGAGAGCATTCTGTAGTATACTAAGTGTGACGGCACCCAAATAATGGGCCACTACGGTGCATTAGGAGAAGAAAGATGGCAGCTCAGGCATTAGGACTGCACGATTTATACCTTCAATTTAAAGCCATTGCTTACGGCATATGGCGCAAACGCTGGTATATGATTGTTACCACATGGTTTATCGCCCTTATCGGCTGGAGCGCGGTTTCCACGATGCCTTACCGTTATGAGGCTACCGCCCGTGTTTCGGTTGATGCAGACACATTGTTGCCGTCGCTGGTTGGTAAAATTGGCTCCAAATTTGATACGGGGCGCAAGGTGGAGGCGATACGGACTACTCTTGTATCACGCCCCAACATCGAAAAAATCATCCGAAGGTCAGTTTATCTGGAGCGCCTTACGCAAAGCCCAGCTGATCTGGATGCACTGATTACAAAGCTCTCCCGGGATATCCGGATTGTGCCCCTTACCGGGGGTGTGTACCGAATTGAGTTTGAAATTGATGAAGGCCGGCTCCGCGACAGAGAAAGGGCTGAAGTTGCAAAAATTGTTGTTAGCAATCTGTTGTCATTTTTCCGAGAACGGGCATTGGGAAGCGAAAATGGGCAGGTCGGTAACGCAAGTGATTTCCTTGAAAAACAGTTGGCTGATTATGGGACACGGCTTGTAGCAGCAGAAGCCTCTCATGCTAAATTCAAGCAAGATAATATTGAATACTTAGGGAATATAAATTTTATCACGCGACTGGAAAAAGCGCGGAGCGACTTGCAAAATACACGCGGAAAAATAGCGGAATTAACAGTTACCCAGCGCACGCTGGAAACGCAGCTTGCCAATGTACCCGCGACCATACGGGAACCGGCTCGGTCGGCGGGCGGTGGAATAGCGCGTGACCCCCTTGAAGAACGTATTGCTGAAGCAAACAGGAAACTGGACAAATTGCGCGGGATCAATTTGCTGGACGGGCATCCGGATGTGCGGGCTTTGTTGTTGCAGATCAAACAGCTGGAAGAAGAATTAGTCCTTAAGAAAAAGGAAATTGAGGCTGAACTCGCTGATTCCGCTTCTGCTGGTAAAAACTCTACGCTGACGACGGAGACCCCGAACCGCCTTTATGAACAGTTGATGCTGGAGAACATTAGTACCCTTGGTCAGATAGCTGCTTTAGAGCAGCGCGAAATTGACCAAAAGCTTATGGTTGAAGAGCTTCAGGGCAAAGCGAAGCGCGTCCCTGCGATTGAGGCAGAAGAGCGAGAACTCAAGAGAGGGTATGAGAACCTGAGATCACAGCACCGGAAATTTCAAAAACAACTGGCGGAAGTCGAAATTCTGGGCAGCATTGAGAGCAACGAAAAATCAGTTGCGTTTAGAGTGATTGATGAACCTGTTATTCCACAGCAGCCAAGTGGTCCGCCCCGACTGTTGTTCATGAGCGCTGTTTTTATTGGGGCGTTGGTAGCAGGCCTTGGTGTTGCGCTTGTTCTCTCGCAGTTGCGACCTGTCGTTATCACAGTCGAGCAATTGCGCAGTCACTTTGATTTACCGGTCCTTGGCAATGTGACACGGTCATTGTCGGAACGAGAAAGCCAGCAACGCAGTTTTGATATGATGGGCTTCGCGGGTGTTTCAGCGCTTCTGTTTATCGTATTTTCCGGATTTATCTTGTGGGATATGTTCGGCGGTCCAACTTTGGGCTAGTGTAGAGAGTTGAAAGTTCTATGGACCTAATCGAGCGCGCAGCAAAAAAACAGCAAAAAAAGAAAAAGGGTGTTTCCCTTGTTGAACGTGCTGCGGAGACAGCACCGGACAACCCTTTTGCGCAAGGTGTTGGTGGTATAGGCTCGCCGGGCGCAAAAAAGTTGCGGGATCCGTCCTCGATGAATCCAGTGTCTGGTGGCCCGGAAGATCAGCCGGGTAGTGCGCCGAAAAAGCCAGCCCTTTCGGGTATTGGCTCCTCAAGTGCCAAAGGGGCGCAGCCGAGCGCCAAACCGCGCGTAGATACCGTTGAACCAGAGGAAGACCAACCCAAAAAAACACTGGCAATTGGATCTCGGGATCAAAAAACCGGAGAGGCTGCTGGCCAGAGTGGAAAACCTGGGAAAAAAGCCAAGCTTGAGGAAGTCGATATTGCTGGCCTGCGTGAAGGTGGTTATATCACGCCCGATATGCCGCCCAACCTTATGGCCGAAGAATTTCGCATCATTAAAAGATCTCTGCTTCTCAACGCTTTTTCAAAAGGCAAGCAGAAGAGTAAACATAGCAACATTGTTTTGGTCACCAGCTCTAATCCCGGTGAAGGGAAAACATTCTGCGCTATTAACCTAGCGCTTTCGATCGCGACAGAACAGGATACGACAGTGCTGTTGATTGACGCGGATTTTTCCAAACCAGAAGTATTGAACCGGTTGGGCGTGTCGGGCGGCAGAGGCTTGATGGATGTTGTGGCAGACAGCGAGCTTGAAATTGGGGACTGTCTCATTCGGACAAATATTCCTAATTTGGTTATGTTACCAGCCGGACGGCAGCATAATTTGACAACAGAACTTCTGGCCTCTGACAGGATGGAGGCTATCGTAGAAGAGCTTGCTAACAGGTATCCAGACCGTCTTGTTATATTTGATTCTCCGCCGGTTCTTGCCAGTTCTGCGGCTTCTGTTATGGCGCTTTATATGGGGCAAACGGTTTTTGTAATCCATGCTGAGGAAACGACAGAACCACAAATTAAAGAAAGCCTGAACATGATCAGCGCCTGTGAAAGTATCAGCTTGCTTCTGAATCAAACCCGCTACAGCGGTAGCAACAAAAAGTTTGCAACATACTATGGGTATGGTGGCCGTTAAGGGGTTAGCTTTTGGCTCATTTTTGGCCGTATAAAATCTTGAATAAAGTCTTTATTATCGGTGTCTGGTTAAGTGTGTCTTTTTCAGCCTTGGCTGAGGAACGCTGGTTGCTGGATATTCGGGGAGAAGCCCGTGTTACGTTCACTGACAATGCGTTACTTACGCTGAGTGATCGAATGCCCGATACGGTGCTAAATGTCTCTCCTGGACTGAATGCGCGGGTGGAAACGCGGAAAATTACTGCCGGTCTAGACTATGCTTTCGATTATTTCTATTTTATAACGGATGGGTCTACGGACCTCCGGCATAAGCTGTTTGGCACTTTTGACGCAGAAGTTATTGAGGACCATTTAAACATCGGGGCGCGAGCTAGCCTACGGGAACAATTTATTGATCAACGGGGCTCCATTTCCAACAATTTTGCCAACAAAACCGATAATCGCCGCCTTATTCAGAACTACACAAGTACTGCCATCCTAAAAGGCGGCATGCGGGATATCGCAGACTGGCGACTGACCTATCGGTTTGGCTTGTCTCGTACACCGGCGGATGATCTGACCGATGAAACTCTAACGGTGAATTTTTCAGACACAACATCGCATGAAATGGTCGCGTCTGTGGGGTCTGGTGAACGTTTCAATAATTTTGAATGGCGGGCCTTCGCCAGCAGTTCCCGAATTATTCGCAGCCTTGATGTTAATGATTTTCGTTATGAACGTATGGGCGGTGAATTGACGTATAAATTTAACCGCTTTTTTCGCCTTATTGGGAGCGCTAATCACTCAAAAAATGATTTTCAAACCGAAGTGCTGTCAGAGGATGGCTTTGGTTGGGAAGCCGGATTTCGGTGGACACCGGGGCGCAAGCTGGATTTGACTATCTTGCATGGCCGGGAAGGTTTGCGGCAGACCTGGAACGGGTCTTTGCAATATTTTTTCTCTGCGCGGCTGGACTTTAATGCCACCTATCAGGACATAATCAGCGCAAATACCATTGTTACCAACGACAGCCTGCAGGGCTTTAACTTTGATCGGGAGCAGGGAATCAGTAACAACGGCGGGCTTCCGGTTGATGAAGCGGACCCGGTTTTTACCTATTCTGATACTGATTTCAGGCGCCGCGCGGCGCGGGGGACTTTCACTTTGCGCCAAAAACGAACACAACTATATTTAAGCGGGACTATAGAACGTCGAACTTTTGATGATAACACTGGCACGGCGGGTTCGTGGGGCGTTTCTAGCGGGTTTAAACGGGACATTACGGAAAGGTCGACGATCTCGGGAGATGTGGTTTTTCGTCGCAGTAGTTTTGAAGGACAAACACGCATAGATAATTATATTCAGGCAAAGCTTGACTGGAGTGCGACAATTTCGCGATACTTTAAAGCAGCGATAGGGTTGAGCCATTCGGAACGGCAATCTAATGAAGCCGGGGCCGACTTGGAAGAGAACGCATTGACGTTTTATTTACGGGGGACATTTTAATCCAATATGTATGAAAGTTTTTACAACCTGCAAGGTCGCCCCTTTCAGCTCACGCCTGACCCTCGGTTCTATTATAGTTCCCGGACGCACAAAAAAGCGATGGCTTATCTCACGTACGGCCTGAATCAGGGTGAAGGGTTTATCATTGTAACAGGCGATATCGGCACGGGTAAAACCACGCTGGTTCGTCATTTGTTCGATACCCTTGACCGAAATGATTTTATTGCTGCTATGATTGTGAGCACACAGTTAAGCGCGGAGGACTTGCTGCGCAGTGTGGTCGCCGCCTTTGGTCTTGATGCACAGGCGGAGGACAAGGGCCAGTTGCTGGCCAGGCTGGAACGCCACTTGCGGGAACAGTATAAAATGGGCCGCCGCGCTTTGCTGGTTGTTGATGAGGCCCAAAATCTTTCCAATGCAGCGCTTGAGGAAATGCGCATGCTGTCCAACTTCCAAGAAGGTGATAAAGCACTGGTGCAAAGCTTTTTGGTTGGCCAGCCTGAGTTCAGAGAGCGTATTTTTGTTGCGCCTGAGCTTGAACAGTTACGGCAGCGGGTGATTGCTACCCACCACTTGGAACCAATGGAGCGGGAAGAACTGGCTTTTTATATTGAGCACCGGCTGAAACTTGTTGGCTGGGACAATGATCCTTGTTTTACGGGTGAGGCAGTGGAAGCCATATACAATCATAGCGCCGGTGTGCCGCGTCGTTTGAACACATTATGCTCCCGTGTTCTGCTATATGGTGCCCTTGAAGAAATTCATACCATTGACGAAGAAGTCATCGAAGCCGTTGTCGCGGATATGTCCAGCGATACACGTCCGGTTGTTGCGGTTTCTTCCGCACGGCCAATGTCGGGCTCAGTTGCGCAGAATGATGCTACAGTACCGCTTGAAAGCCAAAAAGGCGCTGATGAGATGGAAGGTCGGCTCGGTAAACTTGAAGACATGATGAAGTCTCAAGACCAGACACTTCAAAAATTGACCAGCATAATGGCGCAATTGGCATCTGGTGATTCAAAGGGCGATGACAAAGATTGAGGCTTTTCTAAAAAAAGAAGATGATGTTTCCCTTGCTAACTTGGGGCATTTATCAGATGCAAAAACTGTAGCTTTCACGGTGGACGTGGAAGAATGGTTTCAGGTCGGGGCATTTGAGACCGTATTTGACCGTTCTGAATGGCCAAGTCTGGAAAGCCGTGTTGAGCTGCAAACACATGCGGTTTTAGCCTTGCTCAGAGATTTACAGATACAAGCCACTTTCTTTTGCCTCGGCTGGGTTGCAGAACGACTGCCCGATCTTATTAAAACAATTGCAGACGCCGGGCATGAAGTGGCTTGTCACGGAATGGACCATCGTCGTCTGTTTACCATGTCACCATTGGAGTTTGAACGTGATGTCAAGGCAGCCAAAAATTTGCTGGAAGCGGCATCAGGCAAGCCTGTTCGCGGATACCGTGCACCCAGCTTCTCCCTGACTTCAGAAGTGTGGTGGGTCTATAAAATATTAGCTGACGCTGGTTTTGACTATTCCTCAAGCCTTTACCCCGTAAAGACGGATCATTATGGTGAAAATTCCGCACCGCGCGGGCCATTTCACCCACATTCTGCTGACAGCCTTCTGGAAATCCCCATGACGGTTTGTGACCTTCCGCTCAAACGTGTGCCAGCGTCTGGGGGTGGGTATTTCAGGCTGTTACCTTATTTTCTGTCCCGGCATTTTATGCGGGCGGGGCCTGCACAGGCTGGTGCACCAGGCATATTTTATATGCATCCCTGGGAAATGGATACTGAGCAGCCTTATATCTCCCGCGCACCTTTGTTGTCGCGGTTCCGCCATTATACCGGACAGTCCAGGCTTCCAAAAAAACTGACGGCACTGGCAAAGGATTTCAAATTCGGCCGGATGGACGACATATATAGCTCGCTCCTGAACAATAGCCCCAGAGCCTAGTCATGGATCTGATTATACGGGAAATGAAACAAGCGGATGCGCCAGGGTGGGACAAATATGTGGCCGCACACCCAGAAGGCACTTTTTGTCACCGGGCGGGTTGGGCACGCGCGGTACAAAACGGCGCAGGCCAGCGTTGCTGTTGTTTGTTGGCAGAGAAGGGGGGGGAGATCGTAGGTGTACTTCCTCTGAGTTTCCGCAACAGCAGCCTATTTGGTAAGGCCCTTATCTCTACAATGTTTGCTGTTTACGGCGGCCCTTTGGCTGATGATACAAATATATATGCGGCGCTGGATGATGCGGGCTGGAAACTGGCAACAGATATGGGGGCTGAAATACTTGAGTATCGCTCTATTAAGGCAAGGCATAATAATCAGTCCGGCACTGGTCCTCAACAAGGTGCGACCTGGGCGGTAACGGAAGGCCATGCTGCAACGTTCCGTAAGCCGCTGAAATCAACAGAAGAGGAAGTTCTGCTGGATATCCCCCGCAAACAGCGAGCGGTTGTCCGTAAGAGCTTAAAAACAGGTCTGCGCTGTGCCTGGGACAAAGATATAGATACATTCTACAAATTATATGCAGAGAGCGTGCGTAATTTAGGGACACCTGTTTTTCCAAAGAAAATTTTCAGTGAATTTGTAGATCAATTTGGGGATGATGTTGAAATACAGGTTATCTACGCCCCAGATGGCAAGGCTGTAGCCAGTTTGATGAGTTTTTATGACGAAACCAGTGTGTTACCCTATTATGCGGGCGGTAGCATTGATGCACGACGATATGGGGCCCATGATTTTATGTATTATCATTTAATGCTCAGGGCTGCGTCTCTAGGGAAAACAGTTTTTGACTTTGGGCGAAGCAAGGTTGGAACTGGGGCTTATAAGTTTAAGAAAAACTGGGGGTTTGAGGCAACACCCCTGAATTATGAATATAGGCTGCTGGCTGGTGCCCCAATTCCTGACTTAAACCCTACGAGTGCAAAATACAATTTTATGGTCAAAATGTGGAAAAAGTTACCGCTTCCGGTTGCGAATTTTGTGGGGCCTTATATTGCCCGGCATCTGGGCTAGCTGGCATGGCTAATATTCTATTTCTCGCGCACCGAATTCCTTATCCGCCCAATAAGGGCGATAAAATACGGTCCTGGAACTTTCTTTCGCGGCTGGCGAAGGAACATACTGTCCATGCCGGTTTCTTTGTCGATGACCCCCGTGACATGCGGTATATTGATGACATAGAAAACTGTACAGCAAGCCTGTGTTACGAGAAAATTTCGCCTATTGCTCAAAAACTGTTGAGCCTGAGAGCGTTCCTGACAGGGAAATCTCTGACAGAGATGGCCTATCCTTATAGAAAGCTGCGACGCTATGCTAAATCGTTAACTGCGGACGGAAAGCTGGATGCTGTTTTTGTGTTTTCGGCTGCGGCTGCACCCATAGCATTTGAGCTGAATGATGTACCTATCATTTGTGATCTGGTCGATGTGGATTCTGAAAAATGGAAGTCTTACGGAGAAAAGGCTTCATGGCCTTTTTCCTGGCTTTATGCTCGTGAAGCAGAAAAACTCAGGGCATTTGAAACAAAACTTGCCTCGCGCAGTAAGGCATGCCTGCTAGTCAGCGAACAGGAAGCGGCACTTTTCAGAAGTTTAAACCCGCTGCATTCCGCTATCATAAAAGCGATCCCAAACGGTGTTGATATTCACCAGTTTAACCCTGCTTTATACAAGGCAAAACCTTCAGCTGACCATATCCTTTTTTCCGGTGCTATGGACTATCAGCCTAATATTGATGCCGTGGTATGGTTTTGCAAAAAAGTGTTGCCTGCTGTGCAGGTAAAGCATCCAAACGTTGAGTTTGTTATTGCGGGAGGGCCAACACCCGCCGCTGTTGCGCGGTTGGCACAATTACCCGGCGTTTCTGTTCTTGGCTATGTGGGGGATATGGCAGAAGTTATTGCTACCGCCACACTATGCATTGCGCCTCTCCAGATTGCTCGCGGTATTCAAAACAAGGTGCTTGAAGCAATGGCCATGGCAAAGCCCGTTGTGGCCACCAGCCTGGCAAATGAAGGTATAGATGCGGAGCATGAGCGAGATTTGCTGGTGGCTGATACACCGACAGACTTTGCGCTAGCTGTGGATAAACTGCTTTCAGCGCCGGACACATCATCCGAAATAGGTGATCGTGCCAGAGACTATGTTTCGCAAAAATTTTCGTGGGACCAATCTTTCCGGATTTTAAACACCCTGATTGTGAACGCATAAAGATGCGCCCTAACCACAAAATTCTTGCTCACTTTGGGGCATTTGGCCTTGGGGTTCTGGTCCTTTTCTGGGCCTGGTCAAATACCTTGCTTCATATGGTTGATATTATTTGGAATGTGGACAGCTATTCGCATGGAATAATGGTTCCCTTTGTGACGTTGGCACTGATCTGGAGCCGAAAGGACCAACTTTTTATTGGTGAAATACGAAGCTATCTGCCCGGGATATTATTATTAGCTGTTGCCATTTTAATCTGGCTTTTTGGGGAAGCCGCAGAGATAAAACTGTTTAGCCATTTGGGCTTGGTTGCGGGAATTCAGGCACTGATTATTATCTGTTTTGGGCCTGTGGTTTTTCGTCGTCTTTTATTTCCGTTTTTGTTTTTGTTTTTGGCCATCCCTGTAGGGGATAGCCTTATCCCCTTACTGCAAACACTGACAGCTGAGATGGTAATCTCGGTTTTGGGCTGGCTCGGTGTTGCTTATTCGGCAGAAGGGGTGCTGATCACGCTGTCCAGCGGTGTATATGAAGTTGCCCGGGCCTGTGCGGGTATCAAGTTCCTTTTTACCAGCCTTGTCACCGGTGCTTTGCTGGCAAACCTGGCTTATTCAACAATAAGAGGTCGGATTGCCATCATGATTGTGGCGGCCATTCTACCTATTTTCGCAAATGCAGGGCGTGTTCTTGGGGTTTTACTGATTGCTGAAGCAACGGATGCGTCATTTGCAAAAGGTGTTGACCATTTGGTGTATGGCTGGGGTTTCTTGTCGTTCATTCTGGTTTTGTTGATTGCGGTTGCGTACCGGTTTTCAGACAAGGAAGGTGAAACAGATACTAAGCCTGAAGCCTTTAGGGATAGAGTAAAATTTGAAGATACCTATTGGTGGGCGGCACCGGGTTTGGCGGTGTCTCTTTTGATTGGATCAACCCATATGGCCCCAGAAGCTGCAGTTTGGTCACAGGGGGCAATTATAAATATAGGCGCTCCGGAGTGTGAAGACTGTGAATTTAGGCTGTTGGATACAGATCCGAATTTTACCGGCCCATTGTTCCGGGGGGCGGATCAAACTTTTCTTTACCAGTATCGCAGTGCCGCTGATAAGCTTGCTATTTCAGGCGCGCTTTATTGCCCGCAGCGAAATGGCAGCCGTTTGGTGCAGATTGGCAATTTGCCAGGTGGGGCCGGGTGGTCATTATTGCCGGGCACGGCCATGAGCAATGTTGATGTTGGCAATTGGCACCTGCAAAAGCGCATATACTGGAAGGGACAGCAGCGAAAGCATGTTTTGCTTGCCTATTATGTTAATGGCCATACGGTTGTAACAGAAATGGCGGCAAAAATAGAAACTGCCAAGGAACGGTTTTTAAAGGGCAGGTCTGTAGGGGCTATGCTAGTTGTAACGGCGCCGATCAGGGACGCAGCCAGTCCAATTGAAAATAAAATTGAAAAATTCCTATCGACTTTTCCCAAGGATAAGTTTCTATGGAAGGATTCAAAGTCTTTGTCGAAGGATCAAAATCTGTGTGTGGCATAACGGGCATAATGGTACCGGCAGGAACAGAGCTGAATCAGGCTACGGTTAGAGCCATGACCAACGAGCTTACACACCGTGGGCCTGACGGAGACGGCTTTTATTTTGGGCAAACCGTTGGGCTGGGCCATCGCCGGCTCAGTATCATTGACCTTGAAGGCGGCAGTCAGCCAATGTACTGCGCTGATCGCAAGGTTGTTATTACCTATAACGGTGAAATCTATAACTTTCAAAGTCTACGCCGCGAGCTGGAAGCGCTTGGCCACAGGTTTCGTACACAATCTGACACAGAAGTTCTGCTTGAGGCATACATGGAATGGGGGTCTGCCTGTGTAACCAGATTACGGGGCATGTTTGCGTTTGCCGTTTGGGACAGTAGAACGCAACAATTGTTCCTCGCGCGCGACCGGCTGGGGATAAAACCTCTATATTATGCTTTGCTTCCGGGGGGAGCCTTTGTTTTTGGTTCAGAGATGAAGGCTTTGATGCGCCATGAGCGCATGCACAGAAAGTTGCGTGTTGACGCGCTTGAAGACTATTTGGCCCTGGGGTATGTGCCCGACCCAAAATCAATTGTGGACGGCATATATAAGTTACCGCCAGCAACCACGTTGATTAAGCGCCAAGGATCCCCTGATTTATCCATCAGTAGTTATTGGGCGCCAGATTTTGAGCGCCGAGAAGCTAATTTACTGGTAAACCCAAATGAATTGAACGAAAGGCTGGATGAAGCCGTTCGCTTGCGCATGATTGCTGATGTGCCGCTTGGTGCTTTTTTGTCGGGTGGGGTAGACAGTTCGGCTGTTGTGGCCTCTATGAGCAGCCAAAGCAGCGAGGCGGTTGAGACGTGCGCAATTGGCTCAGAGGACCCTTCATTCGATGAAAGTGGCTTTGCACAAATAGCAGCTGATCATTTCAATACGCATCACCGACTGCGTCTGGCTTCAGCCAATGATGGGTTTTTGATGGATCGGATGGCGGCGATTTATGATGAACCCTTTGCGGACCTATCGGCTTTGCCGACCTACCGGGTCTGTGGTCTTGCACGGGAAAAAGTAAAGGTTGCCTTGTCTGGTGACGGGGGGGATGAGCTTTTTGCAGGCTACCGCCGCCACCGTTTTCATATGTTGGAAGAACATTTTCGGGGTATATTACCGCTTGCCATTCGGCGCCCTATATTCAAGCCTCTGGCGGCACTTTATCCCAAACTGGACCGTGCACCACAGTTTTTGCGCGCCAAGTCCACCTTTGAGGCACTTTCAAGGTCATCTGCGGAAGCCTACTGCCAAACTGTAAGCAAAACACCGGATCGGGAACGTTACCGCTTACATTCGGTGAAAATGAAAAAGGCTCTGGATGGGTATCATCCCCACGAACGCTTTAACCAGTTAGCGCGTGAGGTAAAAAGTGTAGACCCGCTTTCCATGGTGCAATATATCGACCTGAAAACGTATCTTCCTGGGGATATTCTGACCAAAGTTGATCGTGCAAGTATGGCACATTCGTTGGAAGTAAGGGTGCCCTTGCTGGATCATAAATTTGTTGAATATGCCATGCGCCTTCCCCCTGAAACCCGGATCGTTGACGGAGAAGGGAAAGCGATTTTCAAGAAGGCTCTTCGGGGGCGTGTGCCGGACAGTATTCTTGACCGGCCTAAAAAAGGGTTTGATGTGCCAGTGGTTTCCTGGCTTCGCAATGAGTTAGCACCTGAGTTAAGCAAGCTCGGGGACAGCGAAGTCCTTATGGACACGGGGCTGTTTGACCGTGGTGGCATTGAATCCCTTGTGGACGAACATTTGCGTGAGGCCAGGGATCATCACACGACCCTCTGGTCGCTCTTGATGTTGGACAGGTCACTCAAACAATTGGGGCTGGAGCTATAATCCGGGCTAGGTGTTTTGGTCGAGCGAATATCCAGCGGATCGGATGGTGCGAATAAAGTCTTGTGCGCCTTCAATATTTAGGGCTTTCCGTAATCGCCGAATATGTACATCGACCGTTCTTGATTCTACATAGACATCGCGCCCCCAAACAGAATCCAGAAGCTGCTCACGTGAAAAAACCCGACCTGGATTTTCCATGAAATGGCGCAACAATCGATACTCTGTGGGGCCAAGTTTGATATCTTGACCACTGCGGCTCACCCGGTGCGAAACATTGTCGAGCTGAATATCCTCAAACACAAGCTCATCGCTGATAAGGGCAGGCCTTACACGCCGTAACACTGCTTTGATACGAACGACCAATTCTTTTGGGGAAAATGGCTTGACCATATAATCATCAGCGCCGGTTTCGAGACCACGGATGCGGTCTGGCTCATCAGCACGGGCGGTCAGCATGATAATAGGCACATTGGCTGTTTCAGTTTTTCGGCGTAGTCGGCGGCAAACTTCCAGGCCAGAAACACTTGGCAGCATCCAGTCCAGCAGGATCACGTCGGGCTGTTCGTCAATGGCGCGGTAAAGACCTTCTTCACCGTCAGCTTCACATGTTATTTTATATCCGGCCTTTTCAACGTTATAACGCACCAGCTCTGTGATATTTTCGTCGTCTTCAATCAATAAAACATGTGCTTTCATTGTCGTCCCTTATGCTTTTACGCAGGTGCTATTCTACAATGGTTTCGCTTGTGAGGTCATGTTTTGGCCGCGCTTCATCGAGCCATTTTCCAGTTATGGTATAGTAGATTTGTTCCGCTATATTTGTGGTTTGGTCCCCGATGCGTTCCAGGTTTTTGGCGATCATCAAGAAGTGCGCGTACCGGCTGATCTTATCCGGTGCGGCCATCATATGGCCCATTATTTCCTCGTAGGCTGAATTGTGAAGGTCATCAAGAAGCCGATCGCTTTCCCATACTTCAACTGCCGAGGCCGCATTTTTATGAGCGTAAGCATCCATAACGGCCTGGATCATCTGGAGCGCCGTCTTTGCCATGTTTTCAAGAGGCTTGGGCATGGGGATCGGCTGTGTGCTATTAATGGCGATGGTGCGTTTTGCAATATTTTTTGCGTAGTCACCAATTCGCTCAAGCACATTGATTATTTTCAGTGTGCCCACGACCTCGCGAAGGTCATTAGCGACCGGAGCACGCCGGGCAAAAACACCGATTACGGTTTCCTCGGCCAATCTTTCCAGAAGATCAAGCTTTTTGTCTGCAAGCCGGACTGTCTCTGCCGCTTCCATGTCGCTTTCCTGCAATGCCGTCATTGCAGCCTTCAGCTGATCGCCTGCCAGTCCGCCCATGCGGCTTACGATGCTTCTGAGCTCATTAAGCTCGTCGTCATATGTAGATAATACATGGTTATTCATAGCGTTTTTCCTTTAACCGTATCGTCCGGTGATATAGTCACGGGTGCGGTCTTTGTCGGGCGATGTGAACACCTTGGTTGTATCACCGTGCTCTATCAGTTCCCCAAGATGGAAGAATGCAGTCTTCTGCGATATACGCGCTGCCTGCTGCATGCTGTGGGTCACTATGGCGATGGCATATTTGGCCTTCAGTTCGTCGATCAGGGCTTCAACTTTGGCCGTTGCGATTGGGTCCAGGGCCGAACAGGGTTCATCCATCAAAATGACTTCAGGGTTAACAGCAATTGCCCGAGCGATACATAGTCTTTGCTGCTGGCCGCCAGAGAGCGCTGTACCTGCTTCACCCAAGCGGTCTTTCACTTCAGCCCAAAGGCCAGTTTTACTGAGCGCTGTCTCAACAATTTCATCGAGGTCAGCATGATTGTGCGCAAGGCCGTGAATTCGGGGGCCATAAGCGACATTGTCATAGATCGATTTAGGGAAAGGGTTTGGTTTCTGAAACACCATGCCAACCCGCGCTCGCAGTTGAACCACATCAAGCTTAGGGTCTGTTATATCTTGCCCGTCAAGTGTAATGACACCGCTGATCCGACAGCCGGGGACAGCGTCATTCATACGATTAAAACACCTGAGAAATGTGGACTTTCCGCAGCCAGAGGGGCCGATCAAGGACGTGACTTCATCTTTATTAAGATCAAGCGAAATATTCTTGACGGCATGGTTGTCGCCATAAAAAACATCGACGCCTTTAGCAGACATTTTGGGCTGTTGTGTTTGTGTCATTATATTACACTCAGATAAAATATTATGCATTTCTACCACTGCCGTTCAAATTTCTGGCGCAGCCAAATAGCGACGGCGTTCATGGTAATCAAAAACGAGAGCAAAACCATTATTGCGGCGGAAGTTTTTTCAAGAAAAGCGCGTTCAGGGCTATCTGCCCACAGGAAAATTTGCACGGGTAATGCCGTTGCCGCATCTGTGACACCGCCTGGAACATCAACAATAAAGGCGACCATACCAATCATAAGCAACGGTGCTGTTTCACCTAAGGCTTGTGCCATGCCGATGATTGTCCCGGTCAAAATGCCGGGCATTGCAAGAGGTACAACATGATGGAATACCACCTGCATACGCGATGCTCCCAACCCGCGAGCCGCGTCGCGGATTGAAGGCGGTACAGCTTTGATGGAAGCACGTGATGCAATGATAATCGTTGGCAAGGTCATAAGTGCCAGCGTTAAACCACCGACAAGAGGGGCCGAGCGCGGCAAGCCTAACAAGCCGAGAAAAACTGCCAGCCCCAAAAGCCCGAAGACGATTGAAGGCACTGCCGCCAAATTGTTGATATTGATCTCGATAATGTCCGTAAACCTGTTTTTTGGGGCAAATTCCTCAAGATATACAGCCGTTAGCAGGCCAATGGGAAATGCGGTTACAAGCGTCACGAGCAAAGTTAGCATTGAGCCAACTGTTGCCCCCCAGATGCCGGCCAATTCAGGTTCGCGAGAGTCGCCGCTGGTGAAAAAGCGCCAGTGAAAAGGAGTAGATACGCGGCCATCTTCCTGAAAGCTCGCTAACCATCCCGCTTCATCATTTTTTATCTTCCTTCGGGCTTCTGGAAGCGAGACATCAATATTGCCTTTAACAACCTGATCAACATCGTCCGAAGCAAGAAGGGCAACACGCTGTGTTGTACCAATTATCGCTGGATCCGCGAGGATCATATTCCGCAGTTGTTCTCGAATACCAACACTGAACATGCGCATCAATTTTCGTTGTTGGTTTCTTTTCTTTACGTCCGGAAACTCTGAAATCAGCGCGGCCTGTAATAATTTTAACATATTTGTCTGGCGAATTTTCTCTTCGAAATCCGCTGTAGACATTGAAGTTGGATCACCCAGAGTTTTTTCTTCGAATGAAATATCCAGCTCAATGTGTGTTTGAAAAAAACCACCACTGCCATCCAGAATAATCTTACCCAACAAGATGACGAGAAAAGACCCGGCAATAAGCAATGCGGCAAGGCCTGCTGTCCGGAATATTTTCTCGCGCCGATAGCGCTTTTCAATATTGCGGAGCATCTGTGGAGATTGCCAGTTAGTGGGCTTATCCAGACTTGATTGTGCGTTTGTATAGGTCTCGGCCATTTTATCTTTACTCGTATGCTTCGCGGTATTTACGGACAAGTCTCAGCGCGCCAACATTGAGTATGATGGTCAGGAAAAACAGGGTTAAACCAAGTGCGAATGCGGATAGGGTTTTGGCGCTGTCAAATTCCTGATCACCAGTGAGCAGGGCAACGATCTGGACGGTAACCGTAGTTACAGCTTCAAACGGATTGGCTGTTATGTTGGGTTGCATGCCCGCTGCCATAACTACGATCATGGTTTCACCAATCGCCCGGCTGACGGCCAGTAAAAAAGCACCTACAATTCCTGGCAAGGCTGCTGGGATTAAAACTTTGGTTATGGTCTCAGACTTTGTTGCACCCAGCGCCAGAGAGCCATCTCGCAGTGAATTTGGCACAGCGGTTAGAGCATCGTCTGAAAGCGAGGAAACAAAGGGGATAATCATAATGCCCATAACGAACCCGGCAGCGAGGGCACTTTCACTGGAAATAGCCAGTCCAAAAAAGTCGCCGGTTTCGCGGAAAAAGGGCGCGATCGTCAGGGCTGCAAAAAAACCATAAACAACGGTGGGAACACCAGCCAGTATCTCCAGCATGGGTTTGCCAATTTTGCGCACAGACTTACTCGCATACTGGGTTAAATATATTGCAGAGAACAATCCGATAGGGCCAGCAATAAGCATAGCAAGCAAGCTGATGAGGAATGTACCTACAAACAGCGGGACTGCACCAAAAGACCCGGATGAGCCTACCTGATCGGAGCGTAAGGCTGTTTGCGGGCTCCATTTGGTGCCAAAGAGAAAGTCGAGCAACGAAACCTGATTGAAGAAGCGAATACTTTCAAACAACAGGGACAATACAATACCAAGCGTGACAATGACGGCTAAGGTTGAGCTGGCAACGAGAATGACGTTCAGGATTTTTTCAAAATGGGTGCGTGCCTGAAATTCTTTGCGTGCCCGGCTAACTGCGACAAGCAGACCTGAAAGGCCACCAGCCATTGAAAGCGAAAATGAGGCCCATATACCTTTTATATATAGGCTTTGAAAGTGCGCGGCGGCGGCAATAATCGCAGGATCGTTCTCGTGACCGGTTCCGTTTTCCGCGACAAGCCGGATGCGGTTCATAACCAAAGAGGCCTGCTCCTGGTAGAGAAGCGCAGTCTCATCGGGAAGTGCTGCAATCATCAGTGTTTCCAGTGCATCTTTCCCGAACACAACCCACAATGTAAAGATTGCAAGAGCAGGGATCATTGTGCAGCTGGCAGCAAAATATCCGTGGTGGCGCGGTAAAGAATGCAGCCCAGAAATTTTGCCTTTTGCAGAAACTATGGATCGCTGACGCCCTACAGCAAATGCGATAAGAGCCAGTACCGCAATTGTAATAAATATGGCGCTGTTGGTCATTTTTGCATTTTCCTGGTCAGCTATTGGGTCGTTGGAAGCGAGTTGGCAAGCAAGGGCGATCCCCTTGCCTGATGTTTCAAAATTGAATTTAGTCTAGCACAAGCGGGGTCAGGTTAGTCGCTGCGGACTTGATAGCCAGGCGCTCCGCATCTACCAATGGGATCAGACCACGGTCGGTAAGATAACCGAGGTCACCCGTGGCTTTGTCACTGGTAAACTCGCCCAAATACTCCTGAATGCCAGGAATAACGGCCACGTGCGCTTTTTTAACATAAAAATAGAGCGAACGTGATATAGGATAAGACCCATCAGAGATGGCTTCAAATTCAGGTGACTGGGCTATTGCGCCCGCTTTCTTTGCTACAGGGAAAGCCTGAAGTGTGTCTGTGTTTTGGTCCAGAAAGCTATAGCCGAAAACACCGATTGCATTTGTATTTGCCTGTAGCTTTTGCACGATCAGGTTATCATTCTCGCCTGCTTCAACATAGGCACCGTCTTCCCGAACACTTCTGCAAAGTGCCTTGTACCGTGATTTGTCGGACTTCTTTAAGGCTTCCATGCCGGAGAAGCTTTTGCAGCCAGCTTCAATCGCCAGCTCGTTAAAGGCATCACGAGTACCGGATGTGGGCGGCGGACCAAGAACCAATATAGCTTTATTTGGCAAGGCGCTGTTGACATCTTTCCAGGTTTTATTGGGATTTTCAATCATGTTGCCCACGCCGCCATTTGTACCCGGAGCAGGAACATAGGCAGCAAGCGCCAGATAGAGATCACGCAAGCTAACTTCCATCGGAGCTGCAGATATGTCAGCCGCGATTACGATGCCGTCATAGCCAATTTTGACTTCTACAATGTCTGCTACGCCGTTTTTGGCACATAGCTCGACTTCCGTCTTTTTAATGCGGCGCGATGCGTTCGCAACATCAGGATGGTTTGTACCAAGCCCTGCACAAAATAGTTTAAGGCCACCGCCAGACCCTGTGGATTCGACAATTGGTGTCTTAAAGCGTGTTGTGCGGCCAAACTCCTCTGCAACAGCTGTTGCAAAGGGAAAAACCGTTGATGAACCAACAATTCGAATTTGATCGCGTGATTGAGCCGCTACGTTAGTCGAACTAACTACGGCGATAGATACCATTGCAGCAACAATGCCGAGCCTTTTCATTTTGTATCTCCTGTACACCTATTTGAGGCGCTGATTGAACAAACAAGTGACGCTGATATGCTATATTTAGCGCCCTCGAGCAGATTGATACAGCCAGTTTGTTACAAGTTAATGATGGAAATACGCCTGATTTGTTACAGTTTTGTGACGAAAAAATAACTATCAGTAATGGGGGTTATTCAGCACTGAGCGTGCTAACTCGAAGCTGAAAACTGAAGCGCGTTCCAATTCCTATTCCGCTGTCAATTTTTAGCTTTGTACGGTGGCGAAGCAGTATGTGCTTTACGATAGCCAACCCCAGCCCTGTTCCGCCCACCTTGCGGGACCGGGCTGTATCAACACGGTAAAAACGTTCTGTCAGGCGCGCCAGATGCTCAAGCGCAATACCCGGGCCTTCATCACGAATTGTGACAATAATACGGTCTTGATTATTAGGATCAGTTATCGTGGTAATATGCACGACAGTACTTCTGTCCGCATATTTCACCGCATTTCCCAGCAAGTTGGTGAAAACCTGAGTTAACTGATCAGAATCACCGACAATGAGCCTGTCTTTTGCAAGATACTCAGGGCTAAAGCTGATGTTTCTTTCTTTGGCCGAGTGAGCGCAGATGGACACAGCATCACCGATCAGGCTTACCACATCAATTGACTTATTTGGTTCAATGTGCCGGGACATTTCGATGCGAGATAAAGACAAAAGATCATCAATTAACCTGTTCATGCGATCAGATTCACGTTGCATGATTTTAAGGAATTTTTGGTGGGCGTCCGGGTCATCGGCAGCAGGTCCCAGCAAAGTCTCGATAAATCCGGCTATGGTTGTCAGGGGCGTGCGGAGCTCGTGACTAGCATTGGCTACAAAATCAACACGCATCTGCTCTGTATGAAGTAAACTTGTAACTTCATAAAAGAATATTACGGCTTGCAGATGCTTTTTACCGTCTTGGTGATTTCCAACAATAGGGGCTATCGAAATATCAAAGCTGCGGTCGTGGCTTGTTGTGTAGCGGATATCCGCGTCGATGACTGAATTACCGCGCAAAACCTCTTGAAGGGCTGTGACAAAATTTGACTGGCGCACATAAAGGAAAACATCTCCTGAGACGGCATTCTGTCCCAACAAGGCTTGGGCTGCCTCGTTTGCAAAGGAAATCTGGTGGTTTTCATCAACCAGAATGATCGGTGTAGGAAGGCTATTCATAACAGACGCCCGCAAGGTCTTAACCCCTGTGCGCTGGTCCTGACGTTTTTTATAGACAGCTGCACGACGGGCTTCCAGACTTTCCCTTCGCCTCTTGACTTCCAATTGGACCAGCAGCGCGCTTGACAGTGCGGTGAGAGCAGCAAAAGCGATAATCGTCAGCTGGCCGAAAGCCCAAAGTAACGCGAGCGCGGCTACACTTACGATCAGGATTGAGCGCTCAGACAGCATGCTCCAGTAAGGGTCTTTCTGCTTGGCCATGCTATTTATCTGGTAATCCAATTATTGAAGAAAATTGTTACACATTCGGGTCACCGATGACACTTCAGTGTCATCGGTGACCTAATTTATCTACAATATGCGCTGCTGAGGGTCTATTCTATAAATGTTTCATTTTTATAACAGTAGGATGTTGTTTCAAAAGCCAGAAACAGTGCTATTTAATAGCCACCACAATACTATGTAATAAAAACAGACTGGACCTACGACCCTTTTCACTGCTAAAATAAGCCATTGGCTTGCGAGAATGGCGGGGCATTACTACGATTTACCGGAGTGATGAGACAATATGAAGAATAACAAAAAAACGGATGCGTTTCTGGAAAAACGCCGCCAGCTGTTGAAGCTTGGCGCTGCTGGGCTTCCAATGGTGCTTACCTTGCGTGCCAGTGCTTCGGAAGCCGTTATCTCGCAGCTAAGATGTCTTATTACTGTGCCGAGCAATCTCAAGATACTTGTCGATGATACCGGCGCAGCATGGGTTGGTGACGGTAGTATTAGCGAAGAGGGTGGTGGCGGGTACGATCTTGATGATATCGCCAGCTTCAAGGCAGACGCTGATTATACCTTCCCTGAAGGAAGTGCTCCATCCGAGTACCGGCCAGAAGCCTGTGAAATTGATGACTGCGAAGACGGCGATGGTAGTGGCGATATTTTACTGTCCCACCTCACTGATGAGCAAGGGAACTATTCACTCACTGAGAATCTCACGGATTATATCGCGGGCGGCGGTGGGGATGACCATTGCCATAGTTTGCCTGACCATGATCATGGAGGAGGTAAAAAAGGTAAAGGTAAAGGTAAAGGGGGCCACGGGCATGGAGACGACCATGGTCATGGGCAGGGTGATTGCGGTTATGCGCTTTATGTGTATGACAACTCGGTCATCACTCCGGGCAATTATGTTGATGAAAGCGGGAACTGGACGATTTCTGGTGACGACGGTTTGTTCCTGGCTTTGTCTTTGGCTTACGCTGAAGAATACGGACCAGGTGGAAGTTGGCCTGGCGTATCCTGTATTGTTTCAATCCTGAATTACGTTGGGTAGTGGCAGCGAGAAACTCGCACACTCCCAGCCTTTCTAATTTAATATTCACGGATGCCTAAATGCCAGCTGGCCCATATTCAGAAGACATGTTATGGGCGGCAAATAAGGATGATTTTACCTTGCGTCCGATGGAAGATGTTTTGCTTGTCTTCCATAAAATGTCTGGTGATACACATATTCTCAATTTTTTATCTGCTGCGGTTATCCATGTTTTGTCGCAAGAGGCCGAAACTTTTGCCAGTGCCGAATCTAAAATATTGGCGCATGTAGATTTAACACCTGAAGATTGCCCACCAGGTCTGATTAAAAAAACAATATTAGAACTTGATGATGTTGGGCTTGTCGGACCACAGGCTATGTTATTATGACATCCAGGTTTCAGCGGCTTGCCGATTTCACCCGGTCAGATATTCGCCGAGCTCTGGCGTCCGGCTTGTTGGAAATGGAGCTTGGCCCTTTTAACATGCAACTGAAGGGACAGCATGCTGTCCTGATTGATTTTCTTTTTGACGCGTACCGTGATGCGCCGGTTCGAACCTCGATTGGGGAAGTTGCCGATGTTTCTATCCATGTCCGTGCCCCTAATATATTCAGGCGTTTCATACGGCCTCAAGTGATACCTGACCCGGGCTTTATTGTACCGGCTGTACCCTTGCCGCAACGTTTGTCACCGCTGGCACTGGAAATGGGATTGAATCTGGCTATTGCATTAAAAATTTGCCGGTTTGTCACCTTTCATTCGGCTGTTGTTGCGAACGATAAAGGCGCGATTATGGTTAACGCCAAATCCGGCGGCGGCAAAAGCACTCTGGCTTCTGCCTTGATGCAAACAGGCTATCGTTTGCTCTCTGACGAATTTGGTTTGCTTAACATGGCAGATGCATCCCTTATGCCGTACCCGCGACCAGTTTCCTTAAAAGAAAAATCCATCGATATTGTTAGGGATATGGTCGGTGATGATTGGCTGACACCAAAAATGACCGGAACACCAAAAGGCGATATTGCCTATTACCGGGCCAGACCGTCTGACATTGCCGCCGCGCACACGCCTGCACTATGTAAATTAATGCTTTTTCCCCGTTTTTCAGAAGGTGCCACCGCTCAGGCCCGTGCGTTACCAAAATCCGAGACCATGATGCGGCTTATTCCAAGCTCGACCAATTATCATCTATTGGGGGCCGGGTCATTCAAGGCTCTTGCGGATATGGTAGCCGGTGCAGAGGCTTATGAAATCATCTACGGAAATACGGAAGACAGCCTGAAGCTGGTCTCTAGCCTAGCCACTGGAGCAGGGCTATGAGTTTACGGTGGCTTAAAACCATTGCTGGTGATGCACCGTTGCCGGACGATATTCTGGAGCAAAATCTTTTGGTCAGTTTTGCTGAGGCTCATCATGTGGTTGGCCAGATGGCTGTGGTCTGGCAAGATAAAACCGACGGTAAATTGAAAGATATACTTGAGAACGGCAAGCTGCGGACCGGTTTTGACCACTGCATGCTGGCGTTTGAAATGAACCGGCTGGAAAGGGCTTTGCTGGGCAGTGAAATAAAGCCCATCCTGCTTAAGGGTGGTGCCTATGTTGCGCTTGGTTTGAAAGCCGGGCAGGGCCGCCGTGTCGCAGATATTGATATTCTGGTGGGTGAGCACGAACTGGAAGTTGTTGAAAAAGCACTACTATATGCAGGCTGGGCATTTGATACGGCAACAGCCAATACATACGACACGGCCTATTACAGGCAGCATATGCATGAACTGCCGCCGCTTCGCCACACGAAACGCCGAACGGTCGCTGATGTACATCACCGGTTATTGCCTCGTACAGCGCGCATTAAGATAGATTTCCAGAAAATGGTGGATGCTGCTGTGGATGTGCCCGGACAGGCATTCCGGGTTTTTGGGCCTGTTGACCGTTTTATCCATTCAGCAATCCACAGCTTTGCTGATGGGTCCTTTGACACACCGGCACGAAGTCTTCTGGAATTGCATTATCTGTTCCAGGAGCTTGCTCCGGCTGAAAAAGTAGGGCTTGCAGGAAGGGCGCAAGAACTTGGTGCAGCTATGCCTGTTGGAACGGCGTTGTGGGCGCTCGCAACTTTGTTTGAAAATAAAAGCGCAGCAGATTTGCTACAAAACAGCCGACTGAAACGAGCAAACTTTTTGGTGCTGATGGCTCTGAAAGGGAAACTTGAACATATAGATGCGGCCCGATGGGCAAAGTCTATTTTGTATGTACGCAGCCACTTTCTGCGCATGCCTTACCATAAGCTTGCTGCGCATTTGGCAAAAAAGCTCATCAGGCGGGTTCGTACTCCAGCAAGTGTGGAAGCGCAGAAAAACAACTGATAATATGGTCAGGTGCCAACTCAACGAGCGGGACATCGGCATAACCAAAGTCCACGGCGATAGCAGGCATATGGGCGGCTTTTGCCCCTAATATATCAGGGGATGCATCCCCGACCATGACGGCACTACCTTGGCCTTTTAGCTGGCTTACTGTTTCCAAAATGTGTCGTGGGTCAGGTTTTTTGAAAGAAAAACTGTCACCTCCGGTGATAGCACCAAAATAGTGGTCAATATTCAGGCTCTGCAACAAGGCCTGAGCCATTTCAATAGGTTTGTTAGTACAAACCGCCAGTTGGAAACCCTTGTTTATTAGCGCTTCTAACATGGTTTCACCTTTGGGAAACACACAGGAGTGCTCACAAATATTGGCACGGTAATACCGCAGAAATCTTTGCCGGAGGCTCTCCATATCCAAGTCTGCTGTGCCGCCGGTGGCCTCTAGGCCTAGCTCAATCAGTTTCACAGCCCCGTAGCCTGTCATGTGCCGCACTTGTGCCAGAGACACACTGTCGCGCCCCAAAGACTGTAGCACATGGTTTGTTGCGGCATGGAGGTCAGCCGCTGTATCGACCAGCGTACCGTCCAGGTCGAAAATGACTTTTTGAGTGGAGAAAACGGTCATGGGCAAATAGTCGCATATGAAATGGTTGATTTTCAGCAAAGAAGCGCTGAGGCTATAGACAAGAAAAGTTCAAACGCAAGCTTAATCAACATCTGATATAGACTTCGCTGATTGTTTTAGTCATATAAATATCGCTTGATTATAGCCGATCTCCGTGATTTATGGGCTAACGAAATTGCGTATGTATGAGTACTATTGAAATAAACGAACAAAAATTAAGATCGGTTGAGGTTTTGTGATGAGTGATTGGTCCCCTGATAGCTGGAAGTCCCGCCCTGTAATTCAGGTGCCGGCCTATCCTGATCAGCAGATATTACAAAATGTGGAGCGTGAACTCGCGAACTATCCGCCGCTTGTTTTTGCAGGTGAAGCCCGCAAGCTGAAGGCCCAGCTTGGCGAGGTAGCCGAGGGCAGGGGCTTTTTGCTGCAAGGCGGAGACTGTGCCGAGAGTTTTGCTGAGTTTCATCCGAACAATATCAGGGACACGTTCCGTGTGCTGTTGCAGATGGCTGTTGTGCTGACGTTTGCAGCCAGTTGCCCTGTTGTTAAAGTTGGACGTTTGGCGGGGCAGTTTGCAAAACCCCGGTCCGCTGACCTTGAAACCATTGATGGCATTGAACTGCCAAGTTACCGGGGTGACATTATCAATGGTATTAAATTTAATGCTGAAGCGCGTATCCCAGACCCAAAGAGGATGTTGCAAGCCTACAGTCAATCTGCGGCAACACTTAATTTGCTTCGCGCTTTTGCACAGGGTGGGTATGCCAACCTGGTCTCTGTGCACCGATGGAATCTGGACTTTGTTAATGAAAGCAGTGCGGGAGCTAAATATCAGGAACTGGCGGACCGAATTGGCGAAGCTTTGTCTTTCATGGAGGCATGCGGGCTGAATCCAGGGGATGTGCGCCAGCTGCAGGGTACTGACTTTTTCACTTCACACGAAGCTCTCTTGCTGGGGTACGAACAGGCCCTAACACGGGTCGATTCCACAACAGGCGACTGGTACGACACCTCCGCGCATATGCTGTGGGTCGGGGACCGTACACGGGCGACGGATGGTGCCCATCTGGAATTCTTGCGCGGTATAGGCAATCCTGTGGCATCAAAAGTTGGCCCAACCACAGACCCGGATGATTTGATCCGGCTTATCGATATTCTCAACCCGGAGAATGAAGCCGGTAAACTGACGCTGATAAGCCGGTTTGGGGCCGACAAAGTTGAGGATTACCTGCCGCGTTTGCTGCGCCGGGTTAAAGAGGAAGGCCGTAAAGTCGTTTGGTCATGCGATCCGATGCACGGCAACACTGTTAAGGCTTCGGGTGGTTTGAAGACACGCCCCTTTGACAGAGTATTGAAAGAGGTGAAACAGGTTTTTGCCTGCCACAAGGCCGAAGGGACTTATGCGGGAGGTATTCATCTGGAGCTGACAGGCCAGGATGTAACAGAATGTACCGGCGGGGCCATTGCGGTGACAGAGGACAACCTTTCATCGCGGTATCACACGCACTGTGATCCACGTCTCAATGCCAGTCAGTCTATTGAACTGGCCTTTCTGGTGGCGGAAAGCCTGAAAGAAGAACGTGAAGCCCTTGGCGAGGCTTCCGCCGCCTAGACAAGCAACTATGTTGGTGAGAGAGGGCGGCATTTTTGCCGTCCTTTTTTGGTTTTATGTTAGTCCTTGTTCAAGGGCTGTTGGCGCGTTAAAAGGCAGGCATGAAAACTGACCTCTCCATATATATTGCGCAGCTGAACCAAACCGTTGGTGCGGTTACATCAAACTGTGAAAAAATTGCAGACATTTACGCTCAGGGCGTGGTTGAGGGTGCGGACTTGATCCTCACACCGGAGTTGTCTGTCACAGGCTATCCGCTTGAGGACCTGGTTTTGAAGCCTGACTTTGTCCAGGAGGCCATGGCGGCGGCTGATGCCTTGGCTGAGATAACTTACGGCGACGGTGCGCCGGGATTGATTGTTGGCTCTCCCTGGCTGGAAGAGGGAAAATTATATAACGCGAGCCTTTTGCTTGACGGCGGCACGATAAAGGAAGTTCGTTTCAAGCATGAGTTGCCAAATTATGGCGTCTTTGATGAAAAACGGGTGTTTGATGCGGGGCCATTGCCGCTGCCCATTAAATTCCGGGGTCACAAGCTTGGTATTATGATCTGTGAAGACATGTGGTTCAAAGCAAGTGCTGAAGCCTTGGAAGCAGCCGGGGCTGAAATTCTTTTGGTCCCGACATGCAGCCCATTTCAGATTGAAAAACATAGTGACCGCCAGTTTCAGGCTAAGAGACGTGTGAGTGAGACAGGCCTGCCGTTGATTTTCTGCAATCAGATATGCGGACAGGATGAACTTGTCTTTGACGGCGGCAGTTACGTGATTGCCGCTGACGGCAGTGTGCCTGTACAGATGCGGGGCTTTGAAGAAGATACACTTCTAACACACTGGACAAAAGATACTGGCACGATGACTTGTGAAACAAAGCATCAGTGCGCGACTGGTGAGCCGCTTGAAGTCATTTATCAGGCATTGGTGCTAGGCCTTCGAGACTATGTGAATAAAAACCATTTTCCGGGTGTTATACTTGGGCTTTCCGGCGGTATTGACAGCGCGCTGACAGCTGCCATAGCCGTTGATGCACTGGGCGCAGAGAAAGTTCACTGTGTGATGATGCCGTCACGCTATACATCTGACGAAAGTGTGGGCGATGCACAAGGCTGCGCCAAAGCCTTGGGTGTTCGTTATGATACCATCCCGATTAAACCTGGTATTGATGCCCTTACAGAAATGCTAGGGCCTATATTTGCGGAAACCACGCCGGACACCACAGAAGAAAATATTCAGTCCAGATTACGAGGCCTGACCTTGATGGCGCTGTCGAACAAATTTGGCGACATGCTGCTGACAACAGGAAATAAGTCCGAAATGTCCGTGGGCTACGCGACGCTCTATGGGGATATGTGTGGCGGTTATAACGCGCTTAAGGATGTTTATAAGCTGGATGTGTTTGCATTAGGCGCTTTCCGCAATACATGTGTGCCAGCGGGCTCCTTGGGGCCTTCTGGCGAGGTTATACCGGTCAATATCATCAATAAACCACCATCCGCCGAGCTTAGGGACGATCAGAAGGATGAAGACAGCCTTCCGCCTTACGAAAGGCTTGATGATATGTTACGCGGGCTTGTGGATGAAGATTTGTCGGCTAGTGCGGTATCTGCGCGGGGGCATGCACCTTCAGAGGTTGCGCGGATTGAACACCTGCTGTACATCGCCGAGTATAAACGACGCCAGGCACCGCCAGGTGTAAAAATAACACGAAAAAACTTTGGCCGGGACCGCCGCTATCCGATTACCAACGGGTATCGTAGTGCGGGAAAAGACAAATGATAATAATCGGCATAGGCCGTAGGAAAATAGCATGACTGTAAAAGTTCGTTTTGCACCCTCGCCAACAGGAAAACTGCACGTTGGCAATATTCGTGCGGCCCTTGTGAACTGGATGTTTGCTCGCCAGCAAGGCGGGGAGTTTATACTGCGGATCGATGATACAGACACCGCACGCTCCACAAAAGGATTTGAAGAGGCAATTCGCACTGATTTAAGCTGGCTTGGTCTGACTTGGGATAACACATTCAGCCAAAGCGACCGATTTGAACGTTATGGCCAGGTGGTGGAAAAACTGAAAGGCGAGGGACGCCTGTATCCATGCTACGAAACTGCAGCCGAATTGGATATGAAGCGCAAAATTCAGATGGGGCGCGGCAAGCCACCGGTTTATGACCGGGCAGCGTTTGAGCTTTCCGTGGAAGAAATAGCAGCTTACGAGGCCGAGGGGCGCAAACCCCATTGGCGTTTTAAGCTGAATGTACCCGCCCGCATTGAATGGAAAGATCTGATCCGGGGGGACGTTTCCATTGATCTGGCATCAGTTTCAGACCCTATCCTGATCCGGGGGGACGGAAGTTACCTTTATACACTGCCAAGTGTTGTAGATGACTTTGACTATGGCATTACCCACATTGTGCGCGGTGAAGACCATGTGACAAACTCTGCGGTTCAAGTGCAATTGTTTGAGGCCATTGGCGGAAAAGCACCGGAAATGGCGCATTTTGCACTGTTGACGGGCAAAGGCGGCGAAGGACTGTCGAAGCGTCACGGTGCTATGTCAATTGAGGAATACCGCGATGAGGCGGGGCTTGAAGCCATGTCGATTGTCTCTCTGTTGGCGCGTGTTGGTACAAGCGAACCAATTGAGGCCTTTGTTGAGCCTGAACCACTGGTTGACGGCTTTGATTTTACCAAATTTGGTCGTGCAACGGCCAAACTGGACCCTGCTGATTTGGAAACCCTTAACGCCAAAATTTTGCATGCAACTCCTTACGGTACTGTAGCAAGTAGGCTTGACGGGGTTGATGAGGCTTTTTGGGAAGCCGTGCGGCCCAATCTCGGCAAATTGTCTGACATTAAAGAATGGCAAAGCATGGTTGATGGGCCTGTGATCCCTATCATTGAGGATGCTGATCATTTGGCGATCGCCCGTGGTTTGCTGCCAGGCGGTGTGCTGACGAGAGAAAGCTGGAAAGTCTGGACCGATGCAATCAAGGCAGAGACCGGGGTAAAAGGGCGCGATCTGTTTATGCCACTGCGTCACGCTCTGACGGGCCAGAAACACGGCCCGGATATGGCGTCATTGCTGCCGCTTATTGGCCGTGAAAAAATTCTTGCTCGGCTGGAAGGCAAAAGTGTGTGACCGAGATATTTATCTATAATACCGAGGCCCGAGCCAAACAGCGTTTTGAACCCATAGATGCGAAAAATGTGCGCATGTATGTTTGTGGCCCTACGGTTTATGATCAGGCCCACATTGGCAATGCACGCCCCTATACGGTTTTTGATATTCTGTTTCGTTTGCTGCGTCACAGCTACGGCGCTTCCAGCGTAGTTTACGCGCGAAATATCACTGATATTGAAGATAAAATTATGGATAGAGCCGCTTCTGAAGGGGTCGCTATCAAAACCATCACCAACCGCTATACCAAGATTTTTCAGGACGATATACGCGCTCTTGGTTCGCTGGAACCAACATTAGAGCCAAAAGCGACCGAGCACCTTCCTGAAATGATCAAGATGATGCAGAGGCTTATTGACAAGGGCCATGCCTACGAAGCTGAAGGCCATGTAATGTTCCATGTGCCGTCGATGGAAAATTATGGTCGCCTATCACGCCATAGTCGGGACGAGTTGATTGCGGGTGCGCGGGTGGAAGTTGCCGCCTATAAACGTGACCCGGCGGATTTTGTGCTTTGGAAGCCCTCAAGTGAAGATCAGGTAGGCTGGGGAAGCCCGTGGGGGCGGGGCAGGCCGGGTTGGCATCTTGAGTGTTCCTGCATGATCGAAAAACATCTGGGCGAAATGATCGATATTCATGCTGGCGGGCAAGACCTTATTTTCCCGCACCACGAGAATGAAATTGCACAGTCTGAATGCGCGCATGGTTCACAGTTTGTGCGCTACTGGATGCACAATGGCTATTTGACTGTTGACGGTGTGAAAATGTCCAAGTCGCTTGGAAACTTTCATACCATCAGGGGATTGCTTGATCAGTATGGCGGTGAAACAATGCGATTGTCGCTTTTAACGGCGCACTACCGGCAACCAGTTGATTTTTCACATGATAATGCGTCTGAGCAGAAACGCCGACTGGATAGGTGGTATCGGTTGACCGATGGTATTGCAGCCTCCCCTATGGTGCCGGAGAGTGTGATTGACGCGTTGGCCGATGACCTGAATACACCTAAAGCCATTGCGGCCCTTGATGTACTGGCCACCCATGAAACCGCTGCTGAATTTAAAGCTGGGGCTAATTTTATGGGTTTCCTGTTGTCCTCAACCGAGGACTGGTTTCGTGGAGACGATAGCAGCGGTTTGTCGTCAAAAGAGATTGAAAGCATGATTACGGCGCGCAGAGAAGCCCGGGGGAATAAAGATTTTGCGGAATCTGACCGAATTCGGGCTTATCTTCTGGAAAATGGAATAGCGCTTGAGGACGGCCCTTCGGGCACCATTTGGCGCCGGGCTGTTTAACCCATGACCAACCCTCCTATCATTTTGGTGCGCCCGCAGCTGGGACAGAATATTGGCAAAACGGCCAGAGCGATGCTGAATTTTGGGCTTACGGACCTGAGGCTGGTTGACCCCCGGGATGGTTGGCCTAACCCGGATGCGGGGCCTTCTGCGGCTGGGGCCGGGGAAGTCCTCGATAAAGCAAGGGTTTATGCAAAACTGGAAGAGGCCATTGCGGACTGTACCCATGTTTATGCAACAACGGTTCGAGACCGTGATATGCCTAAACCCGTTGTCTCCCCTCGGGAGGCCGCTGCCCAGATGCAGGGGCTAATCACTGCGGGTGAACGACCTGCCATTATGTTTGGCCCTGAGCGTTCAGGGCTGACCAATGAAGATATAGCGCTTGCCGATGCCGTGCTTACAGTGCCTATTAATCCAAAATATGGCAGCTTGAATTTAGCGCAGGCTGTTATATTGGTTGCTTATGAACTGTTTCAAAGCACAGATATCACACCAGCTTATCAGCCAGCCCATCCAGACGGGCTAGCCAAAAAAGAAGATATGACCGCCCTGATGGAGCAGATTGAAGGCCTGCTGGATAAAAAAGGCTATTTCAAAAGCCCGGGGCGACGCGATACTCAGCGCCGAACCATCCGGAATATGCTGCAAAATGCGGAGTTTTCTTCTCAGGAAATTCAAACGATGCGAGGCGTTGTGAAATCCTTGGCGTGGGATGAACGGGATTAAGTCTTCATTTTGCCGTAAAGCCCTGTACACTATGCCTTTGTTGCCTTCATCTGTCTGTTAAGGAATATAGATGCTATTTTCAGGATTAATGCTGTCTCTGGCTTTGATGATTCAAGGCGTGGACGATACAGGGACCGCCGTTGCAAAGCCTATTGGGGAAGTGCACCTGGAGCCTACAACAGGTAGCTATTTTCAGGTTTTTGAGTTTTACGGGCGCCCGCCCCATACTTGGAAGCATGCCCAGCGTATGGTTCGTGGGTATCACCATGAAGGCAGGGAAGGGCGGCTTGCTTCTGTAAAATCTGGAAATACTCATTATTTTCTTCTGGCGAAATTTCCGCTTATTCGGCAGCGCCAAATGTGGATAGGGCTGAAGGCTGAATGTAACGAAACCGCAGAGATTACATGGTCTGACGGAACGGCGCTGGAGGGCCAGTCTTTTCGAGCTTGGAATGACGGAACGCAAAAGAAAATTTCGCGCACATGCCGGGATCGGCCATCAAGTGGGATGTTGTTGCCTGTATATTATGATCCGCACCAGCTCGGCACACGTTGGGAAGCAGGCACAGAACGAAGCAATCTTTCCTATATGCTGGTTGAATTTGTTGAACCAACAGAAGACGATGTTGAAGGTGCCGGTGAACCAGAGCCAACGCCTTGATATAGAGCAGGGATAGAGAGCAGGGTTTGCGCACCCAGGTTTAATTGCTGGTCCTAAGCCTAATTATTAAGTAACTGAGCAATGTCTTTGGCAAAATAGGTCAGGATACCATCTGCTCCCGCGCGTTTAAACGCGAGCGCTGCTTCCATCATCACGGTTTCTCTGTCAAGCCAGCCATTTTCAGCTGCTGCGACCAGCATGGCATATTCACCGGACACCTGATACGCAAAGGTTGGCACACCGAATGTGTCTTTCACATCGCGGATAACATCCAGATACGGCATGCCGGGTTTTACCATCACGCTGTCCGCGCCTTCGTCGATGTCTAGCGCAACTTCACGTAATGCTTCTACGCGATTAGCCGGATCCATCTGATAGGTTTTTTTATCGCCCTTCAATATGCCGCCGCTACCAACAGCGTCGCGGAAAGGGCCATAAAAGCCTGATGCATATTTGGCGCTGTAGGCCATAATCTGCACATTGGCGTGCCCGGCTTTGTCAAGTTCGGTGCGGATAGCACCTACACGGCCATCCATCATGTCGGAAGGGGCGATAATGTCTGCACCGGCGTCGGCCTGGACAACAGCTTGTTGCACAAGAACGCCGATGGTTTCGTCATTGAGGATATGACCATTTTGTACAATGCCGTCCTGACCGTGGCTTGTATAAGGGTCCAGTGCCACATCTGCCAACAGCCCAATTTCAGGCACGCTGTCTTTGATGGCCCGCATGGCATTGTTGATCAGATTATCGCTGTTTAGCGCCTCGTCACCATAATCTGAGCGTAATTTACCGGGCGTATTGGGAAATAGCGCCATACAGGGAATACCCAAAGATGCAGCGGCCTTGGCCTCTGCTACGGCTTCATCTATGCTCAAGCGGTAGACACCCGGCATTGAGGCTATGGTTTCACGTTGCTTTTTGCCTTCCCGGATAAAAATTGGCCATATCAGGTCATCGACTGTAACCATATTTTCGCGGACCATGCGCCGTGACCAGTCGGTAGCGCGTGGGCGGCGAAGACGTGTTGACGGAAAGCTTCTGGACATAAGGTTCCTCATAAAAATACGCCTCCACATTAGCCAACCCGATTTGTCCTGTCATCTCTATTGATCCTTTCGAGTACATCTTGTTTGATAAAAACCACGATGAAGGTGGTGTTTTACAAGGAAATAGGTGCAATTTTGTTAGAATTTTAGCTTTAACAATGCGTTAGGGGCTTGTCGAACAAAGTAAAATCAGTAGATTCGATGAAAAATCAATTTAAATGGTTTGGGAACGGGCCTAACAGTTTGGGAACGGGAACGGACCTAACTTAAAAATCAGGTAGAGCTATTATGAGTGGATATGACTTTAACGACCCAGGATTTTTATTTCTGGACATTCTTTCTTTGGTTGAACGTCTTCACAGGCGTCTTCTTGACGTATTGAAAAACCATCTGGAACACATAGGTCGAAATGACCTTAACCCGGTGCAGGCATTGCTGTTGCACAATATCGGTGAAAATGAAATGACAGCCGGGGAGCTTAAGACCCGGGGGTATTATCAAGGATCTAATGTATCCTATAATCTCAAGAAACTTGTCGAAATGGGATACCTGCGTCATGAGCGATCTGACTTTGATCGACGCGCTGTTCGTATTTCCTTAACAGATAAAGGGTATGAAATAAGGAAGCTGATGGATGAATTATATACACAGCACCTTGACGAGTTATTACAAGATGATTTAATCGGACCAGCAGACTTGAAAGATTTGCGCAAGAACTTACGTAACCTGGAACGTTTTTGGTCTGATAAAATACACTTTGGGTTATAAAAGTAAGACTTCCCAAAGAAGCCGCAAGCTAAAGGGTAAGCTTAATGTTATGAGTGTTCATTACTGCGACAAATTCGACAGTAGACGGCACCGTACCCATTGCTTTATGTAGGCCATAATTGTAAATTCGATCGAGCGATAGCTGGGTGGGAAACCTGATGGACTACGAAAAAATATTTGCTGATGCAATTCAAGCAATCCGGGACGAAGGCCGATATCGTGTTTTCGCCGACATTTCGCGTGAGCGGGGCAGCTTTCCAAGGGCCGTTCGCCATGATGCTGGTGACAATGCGCGTGCCATCACTGTTTGGTGTTCCAATGACTATCTTGGCATGGGTCAGCACTCTAGCGTTCTGAAAGCGATGCATAATGCGCTTGATGAAACCGGCGCGGGCGCGGGCGGCACCCGGAATATTGCAGGAACGAACCATTACCATGTTTTACTTGAGCAGGAGCTCGCGGATTTACATCGGAAAGAATCAGCACTTCTGTTCACATCTGGGTATGTTTCCAATGAAGCTACGCTTTCTACGATTGCGAAGCTTTTGCCGGGCTGTTTGATTTTTTCAGATGAACTTAATCATGCATCCATGATCCAGGGTATCCGCAATAGTGGTGCGCAGAAATTTATTTTCCGCCACAATGATGTTGCCCACCTTGAGGAGCTTCTTCGTGCCTCTGACCCGGATGCTCCTAAAATTATTGCGTTTGAGTCTGTTTATTCCATGGATGGCGATATTGCACCATTAAAGGCCATTTGTGATCTGGCAGACGAATACGGTGCCATGACCTATCTGGATGAAGTGCATGCAGTGGGAATGTACGGCCCGCACGGCGGCGGTGTTGCTGAACGTGAGGGATTACTTGATCGCCTGACGATTGTTGAAGGTACGCTAGGAAAAGCATTTGGTGTTATGGGCGGATACATCGCCTCATCAAAATCAATGATTGATGTTGTTCGTAGTTACGCTTCTGGTTTTATCTTTACCACCGCGTTAAGCCCGGTTTTGGCGGCAGGGGCGCTCGCCAGTGTTAGGCACCTGAAAGAAAGTTCGACGGAGCGTGAAGGTCAGCAAAAAAGCGCAGCGTTATTAAAACAACGTATGGCTGCTGCTGATTTACCTGTTATGGATTCGGTAAGCCATATTGTTCCCTTGTTTATTGGCGACCCGGTATTGTGCAAGCAGGTATCGGACATATTGCTTAATGAATACGGCATTTATGTTCAGCCAATTAATTATCCCACTGTACCGCGAGGGACAGAACGTCTTCGCTTTACGCCAGGACCCCTGCACGATGAAGCCGCTATGGATGCCTTGATGCAAGCACTTACGGAAGTATGGGCACGGCTCGGGGTAAGCCGGGCTGTTGCAGTATAGTTTGCTATGGCAGAGCCTGACCGCATTCTTATTGAATTCACGAAAGTGGGTAATCTTGTCAGAGTCTGTGCCGTTTGTGACAGGACGGGCCGTGAAGTGATAATGGTTGGTGACCCAAGAGTTAGCCGAGCGGAACTGGAGCGTCGTGCGGCAAATAAACTTCGGTACGTTATGGCAAAAGAAGCTCGGGAAGCAGGTAGGTAACCGAGGCTACGTATCATCAGCTCCAGCAGAAAGACTGTTTACTTTCCAGCGTGTTATCTTTTTTTGCCCAGCCCGATTTCCTTGGCAAAAGCCGATCTTTTTGCGGCATAGCTTGGTGCAACCATTGGATAATCTGCCGGCAATCCCCATTTTGCGCGATACTCTTCCGGAGACATGCCGTAATGCGAACGCAAATACCGTTTTAGCATTTTAAGCTTTTTTCCGTCTTCCAGACAGATGATATAATCGGTGTTATATGATTTTTTAATGGGGACGGCGGGCCTTAGAGCAGGGATTGCAACGTTATCGCCTCCAAGTTGAGCCAATGTGCTATATACGGTTTTGATTACATCAGGCAATTCAGCAGAAGTAACGGCGTTATTGCTAACATAGGCCGTAACTATTTCGGCAGCAAGACCAAGCATTTCATTTGCGGATGGCAAGTCAATTGAATTATCCGACATTAAATAGTCGCTCCAATTAGTTTTTTGATCTTTAGTCGTTAGTGCAGCATTTCTAGAATAAACACAATACGTATCGATCTTATTTCTCTATTTTTAAGGTTAACAATTAGTTAATAAGTTGAGAAGCAAGTAAATAAGCTTTGCTGATTGCAACTTAAATCAGCTTAACTATATTTTGTAAGCTTCTCTTGGGTTGTGCATATATCTATGATATTCACCGCGCATAAGGCATTAACATGTCAGCGTCGGCAAAGATGAATTTTCAGGGTGATTTTCATGAGCACCACAACCATTGCATTAGCCAGTGATCATGCAGGTTTCGAGTTGAAAGAGTTTCTCAAACTAAAATTGCAGAATGCTGGTCATAAAATCATAGATCTAGGGACTAATTCCAGCGCATCTGTAGATTATCCGGATTATGGCGCTGCTATGGGAAAAGCCATTGAAACAGGCAAAGCTCAACGCGGTGTTCTTGTTTGTGGGTCTGGTATCGGTATTTCGATTGCAGCAAACAGAAATCCTGCGGTCAGGGCGGCACTTGTGCAGAATAGTTTGGCGGCGAAACTCGCACGCCTGCACAATGATGCCAATGTAATTGCCCTTGGTGCCAGACTGATTGGCGTAGACATGGCGGTTGACTGCGTTGACACCTTTCTAAAAACCGAATTTGAAGGCGGTCGTCATCAGCGCCGCGTGGACATGATGAGCTAAACTTCCTGCCTTATGGGTGGCAACGACATATTTTATAGAGTTAAAGGTATATTTGATGACAAAATTTATCCAAGACGGTTTTTTCTCGGCCGGGCTGGAACACTCTGATCCAGAATTACACGCTTCCCTTCAGGGTGAACTGGATCGCCAGAAAACACAAATTGAACTGATTGCCTCTGAAAACATTGTAAGCCGCGCTGTTATTGAAGCACAAGGTTCTGTCCTGACGAATAAATATGCAGAAGGATATCCGGGGCGCCGCTATTATCAAGGGTGCCACTATGTGGATATTGCCGAGAGTTTGGCAATCGAACGCGCTAAAGAACTGTTTCAGGCAGAGTTCGTGAATGTGCAACCTCATTCGGGCGCACAGGCTAATGGGGCTGTTATGCTAGCACTGACAAAGCCTGGCGACACAATTTTAGGCATGTCGCTGGATGCAGGGGGGCATTTGACCCATGGTGCCAAGCCAGCTTTGTCAGGAAAATGGTTCAATGCGGTACAGTATGGAGTGCGGCGGGATAATGCTCTCATTGATTATGACCAAGTTGCGGAAATGGCGCTTGAGCATAAGCCAGCCATTATAATCGCTGGCGGGTCCGCTTATCCGCGTGTGATAGATTTTAAACGTTTCCGTGAGATTGCAGACAGCGTTGGCGCTTACCTTATGGTGGATATGGCCCATTTTGCGGGACTTGTGGCAGGGGGTGCCCATCCAAGCCCGATGGAGCATGCTCATGTTGTCACAACAACAACACATAAAACGCTGCGAGGCCCACGCGGCGGCATGATCCTCACTAATGACGAAGCTATTTCAAAAAAGATAAACTCGGCCGTCTTTCCCGGATTACAAGGTGGTCCGTTGATGCATGTTATTGCAGCAAAAGCGGTCGCCTTTGGCGAAGCTTTGCAGCCAGAGTTTAAAAGTTATGCAGCGCAAGTGGTTGCAAATGCAAAGGCACTGGCTGCGCGTTTGAAGGAAAACGGATTTGATATTGTCTCCGGGGGTACAGATACCCACGTTATACTGGTGGATTTACGACCAAAGGGGCTGACTGGAAAGTCTGCAGATGAAGCGCTGGAACGGGCGTTGATGACGTGTAATAAAAACGGCGTGCCGTTTGATCCGGAAAAGCCTTTCATTACTTCAGGTATACGTTTGGGTACGCCTGCAGGCACAACACGTGGCTTTGGCGTGGATGAATTTATGCAAATAGCAGATATGATAACGGACGTTCTGGACGGACTTGCGGCAAACCCGGATGATAATAATGTCGCGGAAGCGGCCGCCAGGAAAAAAGTAGCAGATTTATGTGAGCGCTTCCCTATTTATGAGTAAATGGGCTAGGCTTATGAATAGAAGCAGCCGCCAAGGAAGCTGCTTGAATAAAAACTCTGGGGAGTAGGGGCATTATGCGCTGTCCATTTTGTCAAAACGAAGATACTCAAGTTAAAGATTCCAGGCCAACAGACGATAAGTCGGCCATTCGCAGGCGACGTTATTGCCCCGCATGTGGTGCGCGTTTTACGACTTTCGAGCGTGTCCAGTTGCGAGAACTTACGGTCCTTAAGAAAACCGGACGCAGGGTGCCGTTTGAACGCAATAAGCTGGAGCGTTCACTGGATATAGCCCTTCGAAAACGCCCTGTAGAACCTGATCGGGTTGAGCGTATGGTCAATGGTATTGTCAGGCGTCTCGAATCTATGGGGGATAGTGATATAGACTCTGAGCAGATCGGCAAGCTTGTGATGGAGGGGCTGGAGAGCCTCGATCAGGTCGCTTATGTCCGTTATGCCTCCGTGTACCGGAATTTCAGGGAAGCGTCAGACTTTGAAAAATTCCTGGGCAAAATGTCAGGCACAGATGAGGACTTCCGCGAAGACAGCTAAGGATTTTGTGTGCCTTCAGAGCATGAAAAATGGATGAAAACAGCCCTGATGCTGGCGCAGCGCGGGCTTGGCAATGTGGCACCTAACCCTGCGGTTGGGTGCCTTCTTGTTAAAAACGGTGTTGTGGTGGGACGTGGCTGGACCATGCCGGGCGGGCGGCCTCATGCGGAAACGGTTGCTCTGACAGCAGCCGGCCCACATGCCAAAGGGGCAACCGCATATATAACGCTGGAGCCCTGCGCACATCACGGGCAAACGGCCCCTTGTGCTAAGGCTTTGATTGGATCGGGTATCAAAGAAGCTTTTATTGCCATTGAGGATCCTGACCCAAGGGTTTCGGGCAAAGGGATTGATATACTGAAGGCTGCTGGAATTGACGTGACAGTGGGGCTGCTGGCTAAACAAGCAACGATACTAAATGCCGGATTTTTGAATGCAGTTCAAAAAGGGCGCCCCCAATTCACCCTCAAAATTGCCAGCAGTATCGACGGCAAAATAGCAACTAAAGACGGCGAGAGCAAATGGGTCACGGGGCAAGAGGCGCGCAGATACGGGCACAGGATTCGCGCCCAGAATGATGCAATATTGGTTGGCGTGAACACTGTGGTAGCCGATGATCCATCGCTTGATTGCAGAATTGAGGGCCTTGAAGAGAACTCTCCCCAACCTGTGGTGCTGGATAGCCGATTAAAAACACCGCCTACAGCCCGGCTGATTGCAAAGGCAGCCGAGGCACGTCCTGTAATAATTATATGCAACAGCGCCGCAGCAGAGACAGAGGCTGCTTTTGATCTGCGTGCAGCGGGGGCAACGGTTTTGCCCGTGCCCGATACAAGGGACGTGCAAACAATAGCCAAGGCGTTGTGCGAACTGGAGATTACGCGGGTTTTGGTCGAAGGGGGCGGTGCGGTGCATGCATCGTTTTTACGCGCAGATCTCTGTGACGAACTGGTGGTTTTTACAGCAGGAAAAATACTAGGTGCGGACGGTTTGGATGCAATTGCAGACCTTGGGCTTGCCCAACTGGCGTCTGCGCCCCATTTCAAGTTTGAAAGCAGCCGAAAACTCGGGGCGGATTTGCTTGCAACCTATGTCAATGCGGAGTAATTGAAGCGCATGTTTACAGGAATTGTTACAGACGTCGGTACAGTAAAATCGGTTGACGGCACCGGGGACCTCCGGATTGCTATCGAAACGGATTATGATACTGCGACTATTGAAATTGGTGCTTCTATCGCATGTGCAGGTGTTTGCCTGACAGTTGTCGATAAAGGAAGTGGCTGGTTTGCAGCAGATGTATCGCAGGAAAGCCTGAAGGTCACCAATCTGGGAAATTGGAAAAAGGGTTCGCTGGTGAACCTGGAGCGATCTTTAAAAGTGGGGGATGAACTGGGTGGTCATATTGTGACTGGCCATGTGGACTGCCTGGGTACAATAAGTCGACTCGACTCGACTGACGATTCGATTTTAGTACAAATTTTAGTGGCTGCTGATAAAGGGCGTTTTGCGGCACAAAAGGGTAGCCTCACAGTAGACGGTGTTTCGCTTACTATAAATGAAGTTAGTGATATTGCCGATGGCACACTGATTTCGATGAACATTATCCCGCATACTCAGGAAGTTACCAGTTTCCGTACCAATAAAGCAGGCGACAGGGTTAACGTTGAATTTGACATTCTGGCGCGCTACGTATCGCGTCTCCAGCAAAAAGGTTAGTCTCGGTGCCTCACACATTTTTATCCCCAATTGCCGATGTTATTGAAGATGCGCGCCAGGGGAAAATCTTTATCCTTGTTGACGACGAAGACCGTGAAAATGAGGGGGACTTGATAATCCCGGCTCAAATGGCAACGCCTGAAGTTGTGAATTTTATGGCACGTCATGGTCGGGGGCTTATTTGCTTGCCGCTAACCCGTGCGCGGGTTGAGGAGTTGGAGCTTGATTTGATGAGCACCAATAATCAAAGTCGCCACCAGACGGCCTTCACCACCTCAATAGAAGCCCGGGTAGGTGTCACCACAGGTATTTCTGCCGCTGACCGCGCACGTACGATTGCCGTTGCGATTGACCCAAAAGCGAACAAACATGATATCGCCACACCGGGCCATGTTTTTCCGTTAGTCGCGCAGGATGGCGGTGTGTTGGTGCGAGCAGGGCATACAGAAGCAGCCGTTGATATATCGAGGCTCGCAGGGCTTAATCCATCGGCTGTGATTTGCGAAATTATGAACGAAGACGGTACAATGGCCCGGTTGCCCGATCTGGTAAATTTTGCGACTGAACACGGACTGAAAGTGGCCACCATTCGGGATTTGATAGCTTATCGGGCCAAGAATGATTTGCTTGTTGAACGAGTGTCAGACACCCGCTTTACTCGTCGGAGTGGCTTTGAGTGGCGAGTGGCTGTTTATACATCCACTGGTGATAAGCGCGAAACCGTGGCGCTTGCCCTGGGGGATATAAACGAAAGAGATGCTATCCCTGTTCGTATGCATTCCCTGAACCCCTTTGAAGATATTCTGGATATGGATCACCCACGCAGTGGTCAGCTTTCGCGGGCCATGTCTGCTATTGAAAATGAAGGCAGGGGGGTTGTGGTATTGTTTCCTGGGCTGGCTGCAATGCGGCCTTCACAAATGGTTAAAGGCGGTGGTGGAGAAAAAGGACAAAATGCCTTGCGAGAATATGGTATAGGAGCCCAAATTCTTAGGGATTTAGGTGTTCGCCATATGATTTTATTTTCGAACACAGCAAGTCATATTGTTGGGCTTGAAGGGTATGGTCTGGATATCGTAGAACAACGTCCAATCCCTAGTGTCTAGCCTGTTATCCAGGTTTATTTTTCCGAGTTACAGACTGTTAAGGAATGCCCTATGTTTAAACCGCACCTGCTTTTTGTTGAGGCGCGTTTTTATACCGACCTAGCAGATGAACTAGCCGCTGGAGCAGCTGAAGCTGTTGAAGTGGCCGGTGGTAGTTTTGACCGTGTAGCTGTGCCCGGGGCGCTTGAAATACCAGCGGCCATCAAGTTTGCCTATGCGGGAAACACGAAGAAATACGATGGATACGTTGCTTTGGGTTGTGTAATCCGTGGGGAAACATCCCACTATGATACGGTTTGTGATGAGAGTGCGCGTGGGTTGCAGGACTTGGCGCTTATTCATGATTTGGCCATAGGTAACGGCATATTAACTGTCGAGAACAGGGACCAAGCTTGGGCTCGCGCAAAACGTAGCGACATGAACAAAGGGGCAGGGGCTGCTGAAGCGGCATTGGCCATGATAAAACTTAAAACAGAGTTTGGTATAGAGTAATGACGGGTACAAAAAAGAAAACTGGTGGTCCTAGAAGCGCAGCAAGGCTTGCGGCTGTTCAGGCATTATACCAGCTGGGGCTTTCCGAAACGCCGAATGTCAAATTAACGGTTGAGGAGTTTGTCGCACACCGATTAGGCGCAGAGCTTGACGAGGACAAGTTTGTAGATGCCGATGTAGCCTTGTTTTCTGATGTGACCGCAGGCGGCTGGGACCGCCGCGAAGAATGGGACACACAAATTATTCCCTGCCTCGCTGACGGTTGGATGCTTGATCGTATTGAACCCATTTTGCATGCGATTTTCAGGGCAGGCTCCTATGAACTGGCAGCAAGGCCAGATGTGCCTACAGCGGTTATAATCAATGAATATCTGGACGTAGCGCACGCCTTTTATGAACGTACAGAATCAGCATTTGTGAACGGTGTTCTGGATAAATTGGCAAAGGCGCTGCGCTAAATTCTGAAATCAGTGAAGAGGCCTATGATAGGCGAATTTGATCTCATCGCACGATATTTTGCGCCGTTAGCCGGGGCAGCAGGGCTTGGCCTTGTGGATGATGCGGCATGTTTGATACCGCCTGATGGTAAAGACCTTATTATTAGCAAGGATATGCTGGTCGCTGGTGTGCATTTTTTTGCTGATGATCTGTCTCGCTCTTTGGCGTTTAAGGCCCTTTCGGTGAATATTTCAGACTTGGCCGCCAAGGGAGCCAGCCCATATGCATATTTTCTGGGTTTGAGTATTCCGGTCGGAACTTCTGAAAAATGGTTCGAGGACTTTGCCGCAGGGCTTGCGGATGCACAGGCCCATTACGGGATTGAGCTGGCGGGGGGGGATACGACTTCAACTGGTGGGCCAATTACCATCAGTATAACCGCAATTGGGCATGTGGCGCACAGTGCAATGGTTCGTCGGAACGGGGCCGCCGTGGCTGACCGTATTTATGTAACCGGAACGTTGGGGGATGCAGCTTTTGGATTGTGCGGTTTGCGCGGTGAGTGTGCAAAGCATGACGACTTGCTCGAACGTTACCATCGGCCGGTGGCGAGACACCAGTTTGGGCAAGGCTTAAGTGGGTTAGCATCCGCCTCGGCAGATGTTTCGGACGGTCTTGTTGCCGACTTGGGCCATATCTGCAGAGCATCAGGTGTTGGTGCTTTATTGAAAGAAGCTGCCTTTCCGCTGTCCCCGAATGTTGAGAGGCTCATCAGAGAAAACCAAAGCCTGTCTCCTCTGGTTTGGTCCGGCGGTGATGACTATGAGATTGTTTTTACGGCCCCTTACGAAGGAGAGGAAACTTTGATGGAGTTTGCAAAAACTGTCGGGGTAAGGGTTACTGAAATCGGGGAAATTGTTGCAAGCTCTGAGATTGAGCTTGTTGATTCTTCTGGTAAGCTAGTGCAGATTAAATCCAGAGGGTTTACGCATTTTTAAAGGGAATGAGCACTAACATGTCAGAAGAAAGTAGTGAAGTTGAAGGCGGATCAGGTAAGGTTTTTCTGGTGCTTGGAGTTCTTTTGGGTTTGGGCCTGGGTGGCGGTGGAGGCTATTATTATTTTGGCGGCAAGACTGAGACCAGTGCCGGTGAAGTAGAAAAAGTCAAAAAGGTGGTAAAGGAAGCACTGATTGCTGTGCCCTTTGAACGTATTGCTGTGCCTATATATGCGACACGTGGCAGCTCTCGGCGATATATCGGGAATTTCTTCATTGATCTTCACGTGAATGTGCAAGGTGCCGACAACCAAATCGCTGTTAAACGCTCTATGTCACAAGTGCAACATTCGTTTGTCGCTGCAATAAGCAGATCCGACTTGATGCGTGAAGGCTCATCCACTGAGCTTGATATCGACAAAGCGGCTGACATCCTGAAGAGAAAGGCCGATGAGGTCTTGGGCGTTGGAATTGTAGAATCTGTCACAATTACCAAGTCAATGCGTATCGCTAATTAGTCGGTAAGCAAATCAACGATAGTTCAATAGATGTTTTGTTGCCTGCTTATCAATAGGGCACTTGCATGCTTTGGAATTGCTTTCTAAGGTGGCTTCGAACACTCGGCTTCAAATTTGCCGGGTGTTATTATTTATGGGGCCGCGCGGACTGTAGGGGAGTATCACCGTGCGTAAACGGGAGGGTTGCATAACTCACCTGTTTTTTTGCCTTTTGTTTGATTTTTAAGGGGGAGGACATCCCATGACAGTGTTAATCGCTGCTTTAGCCTGTGGCTTGGCAGCCGTTTTGTACGGCATAGTGACCCGTAGGTCGATCTTATCGGCAAGTGCGGGCAACGAAAAAATGCAGGAAATTGCGCAGGCTATCCAGGAAGGCGCGCAGGCATATTTGAATAGACAATATAAAACAATTGCGATGGTTGGCATTGTTGTCACTATCGTTTTGGTTTTCACAATTGGCCAAATTGCGGCCGTCGGTTTTGTAATCGGTGCCGTATTGTCCGGTGCGGCTGGCTATATTGGTATGCTAATTTCTGTAAAAGCGAATGTTCGCACTACAGAAGCCGCCCGCACAGGTTTGCAGGAAGGTTTGACAATGGCCTTTAAGGCTGGCGCCGTCACAGGAATGCTAGTTGCGGGTCTTGCGTTGATCGGCATCGCCGGGTTCTACTATATTCTTACTGAGGTGTTGAACCATGCACCTACGGACCGACTGGTTATTAACAGTCTTGTTGCCCTTGGCTTCGGCGCGTCATTAATATCTATTTTTGCGCGTCTTGGTGGCGGTATCTTCACTAAAGGTGCTGATGTCGGCGCGGACCTTGTTGGCAAGGTGGAAGCTGGTATTCCGGAGGATGACCCGCGTAACCCTGCTGTGATTGCAGATAACGTTGGCGATAATGTCGGTGACTGTGCAGGCATGGCAGCTGATTTGTTTGAAACCTATGTTGTTACCGTAGGGGCAACAATGGTGATTGCTGCACTTTATATGACCACGGGGGCTGCGGAAATTATGCAGTTGCCACTGATCATTGGTGGTGTTTGTATCCTGACCTCCATTATTGGCACCTACTTTGTGAAGCTGGGTAGTAGCAACTCGATTATGGGTGCGCTGTACAAGGGTTTCATTGTAACGGCTGTCTTATCGGCGATTGCGATGTATTTCTCCATGCAGTGGGCACTTGGCGGCGACATGAACAAGCCTTTCATGGCGGGCTCTACAGCCTTCACTGGCATGACGCTCTTTTACTGCGGTTTGGTTGGCCTTGTTGTAACAGGCGTTATTATCTGGTTGACGGAATATTATACCAGCACCGAATATCGACCAGTTAAGTCAATCGCAAAAGCGTCAGAAACAGGGCACGGAACCAATGTGATCCAGGGCTTGGCTATATCGCTCGAATCAACGGCGTTGCCGACAATTATTATCTGTGCAGGCATTATCGTTGCCTATAATTTGGCAGGGGTTCTTGGGCTTGGTTTTGCCGCAACAGCGATGCTTGCACTTGCTGGTATGGTTGTGGCACTGGATGCCTATGGTCCGGTCACGGATAATGCTGGCGGGATCGCTGAAATGGCTGGCCTTGATGACGATGTGCGGGGCAGAACAGATGCTTTGGATGCTGTCGGTAATACAACAAAGGCTGTTACAAAAGGCTATGCTATTGGTTCAGCGGGTCTTGCGGCACTGGTATTGTTTGGGGCCTACACAGCTGACCTCAAGGAGTATTTCGGGTCGATTACTGTCGACTTCAGTCTAGCCAATCCCTATGTGATTGTTGGTTTGTTTTTGGGTGCAATGCTCCCGTATCTCTTTGCCGCAATGGGCATGACAGCCGTGGGTCGTGCTGGAGGCCAAGTTGTGGAAGAAGTTCGGGCGCAGTTCAAGGAAAACCCGGGCATTATGGAAGGGACATCAAAGCCTGACTATGCCCGTTCCGTTGATTTGCTGACGAAAACAGCTATCAAGGAAATGGTTGTTCCGAGCCTGTTGCCAATTGTTGCTCCAATTGCGGTTTATTTCGTGATCAATGCTGTAGCCGGGCAGGCAGCTGCCTTTGCGGCGCTGGGCGCACTTTTGGTTGGTGTGATTGTGGGTGGCCTTTTTGTGGCGATCTCCATGACCGCTGGCGGCGGCGCGTGGGATAACGCCAAAAAGTACATCGAAGATGGCAACCACGGCGGCAAGGGTTCAGAAGCTCATAAAGCTGCGGTTACAGGTGATACAGTGGGCGATCCATATAAGGATACGGCAGGTCCTGCGGTGAACCCGATGATCAAGATTACAAATATTGTAGCCTTGTTGTTGCTTGCCGCGCTCGCACACTAAACCACCATCATAGAAACAGAAAAGCCCCGGTTTTGCCGGGGCTTTTTTTTACCTGTAAAAACTAGGCCTTTATGGCCTGAAACCATTCTAGCCGTTAGGGCCTCGACCCTCGCCGGAGCCCACAGGAGCCTGCCCAGAGAAGCGGCCTACATTACCAAATATCTGCTGAAACAGATTAAGCTTGCGTCCTTTGGTTGGCGTTTTATCGTTCACAGGACTAACATTAACCATGTCAGACATATCGTAATTGTTTACGTTTTCAACAACGCCTTGTTCGTTAAAACGCACGGCCATAACTCGGTGAAATTTTGCGTCAGGCCAGAAAACCGGGCGAATGCGAACTGTTGTGGACACATAATACCAGGTATCATCCGAAAATGTCGCGGCAACAGTCGGTGTACCTAATGTTGACTGCACGGATTGACGATTGTCCACGCCTGCTAAAATAGCGTCTGCAAGCTCGGTGTCAAAGATATAGCCGCGCACCGCACGCCCGTTCCCGCATGCAGTAACAGCAAGCCCGGCAACAAGAACCAATGCTAGCGAAGCACCTTTGCGGCCAGTTTTGAAGATTTTATCAGTCATTTAGTTACTTTCTGTACACATAGTCACACCTTAGTTTGAGAGCCTTAATAGCCGTCCCCATTGCGCGGCGCAAGGCTCCATGTTAGAGCGTGGCCCGGCAAACAGGATACCAAAGCAATCCTGGCGGTTAATTTTGGCAAGAAAAAGGTCAGTCCTATGTTTCGTCGTCTATTTGCGGCTCGTGCTGAAAAACAAAATGCCCACCAGATTTATCATGCTCTGGTTATGCAGGCCAGAAGCGAGGATTTTTATGCCCGCATGGATGTTGAAGACAGTATTGACGGCCGATTTGATATGATCCTTCTTCACCTTTACCTTGTGGATGCAAGACTGGAGAAAAAGGGTGAGCCATTTGTCCGGTTACGGCGGCTAGTTCAGGAAGTCATGATCAGTGATCTGGACCGTTCTTTCCGGGAACTGGGTGTGGGGGACATGAGTGTTGGCAAGGAAATGAAAAAGGTTGGCGCTGCTTGGCTTGGCAGGAAGGCCGCTTATGCAGAGGCTTTGGCTTCCCCCCTTGATGATGAAAACATCCGTGCTGTGCTCGTGAAAAATATTTACCGTGGGCAAGAAAAGAACGGTGTTTTCATTTTGGCTTCCTATATAAAGCAATCACTCAAGTTAATTGCCGATACTGCCCTTACAGGCCCGGAGAACTGTACGTTCTCCTTCTTGAGTTTAAGCAAGGTATCCTAGCGGAAAAGCGATAAGCAGGTAGCAGGAATTGGAAATGGTAGAAAAAACAGACCTATCTCTTAAAATAAAAGTTTCTGAGCTGGAGCGAAACTTAGGCCCCTTTAACTTAAATGCTTCCCAGAATGATCTTGTTGCACTGGGTGAACGGTTTGGGCTTGTGGCCTTGTCATCCCTGAGCGCGGAGGTTCGTATAGTAAACAAAGGGTCTGACAACGGCATTCTTGTCAGCGGGCAATTGAAAGCAGAACTTGTTCAACGATGCATTGCGACACTGAAGAGTGTCCCCGAAAATCTGGATATACCTTTTGAGCTTTTGTTGGTTGATCCGGAGAAGGCCGACCGCATGGACGCTAATGAAAGCTATCTGGATCCTGACGCACCGGAATATGATGCGCTTGAAAGTGATGTTATTGATATTGGCGAGATCGTAGCACAGACCCTCTCAATTTCTATGGACCCTTATCCCCGCCTGGATGTTGCCAGCACCGAAACACCCAACAACCCCAATGTAACTCTGAATGAACCCCCTATAGAAAAGCCAAGCCCTTTTTCTGCGCTTGGGGCGTTGAAGGACAAATCTTGAACAAAGATTTGAATTCGTTATGGTTGTCAGCGACTTGGGATAGGGATTGGCCGAAACTGGAGTTTCATCATGCTTTTTTGCAGGTGAATGTCCGTTGAAAGTGGAATAAATTGGTGGTGAATAGAATAACCATAGCCGTTGACGCCATGGGTGGCGATCATGCGCCTGATATGGTCATCGAAGGCATTGCTCAGGCACGCACATTATACCCAGACACCAAATTCATGATATTTGGAGATCAGACGCGGGTAAAAGTGTCGTTAGAACGTTTTCCTGAGTTAAAAGCAGCCAGCGAGATCATCCATACTAACGATATAGTTTCGTCTCAAATGAAGCCGTCACAAGCTTTGCGCCGGGGCCGTAAATCCTCTATGGGGTTAGCTATCCAGGCCGTGAAGGACGAAATGGCTGATGTGGCAATTTCTGCCGGAAACACCGGTGCGCTTATGGCACTTTCGAAATTCATGCTTCGTACCATGCCCGGCATTGATCGTCCGGCGTTGATTGCTCCTTTGCCAACACTTCGCGGTGAAAGTGTAATGCTTGACCTCGGGGCAAATGTGGAATGCGATTCGAATAACTTGGTTCAATTTGCCATTATGGGGGCTGCTTACGTCAGAACAGTTCTGGGTCAGAGCCGTCCTTCTGTTGCTCTCCTGAATGTTGGCGTTGAAGACCTTAAAGGTAAGGACAGTATCAAGGCTGCCGCTGATGTGTTGAAGGAAAGTCGGCATCTGCCTTTGAACTTTGTTGGATTTGTTGAAGGCAATGATATTGCTCTTGGTGAAGTGGATGTGGTTGTTACCGACGGTTTCACCGGCAATGTTGCGCTAAAAACAGCAGAAGGGACAGCACGACTGGTAACGGACCTTTTGGGGCGGGCCTTCAAGTCTTCTTTTATGACAAAATTAGGCTATTTGCTTTCGCGTCCGGGACTGCGGTCCCTAAAAGACCACTTGGACCCAAATAACCACAATGGTGGCGTGTTTCTGGGGTTGAATGGTTTGGTGATGAAAAGTCACGGCGGTGCAAATGCGCACGGGTTTTCATCCGCAGTAACCTCAGCGATTGATATGGCCCAGAATGATCTGATTCGTCTGATCAGTAACGATTTGCAGGAAATTGCCGCTGAGGAAGTCAGTGTCATTCCTGAATAGCCAGCTTAACGGCTTGAGTTGACGTATTTTGCATTAGCAGTGTTTATTAAGTCGTTAAAAATCAAGCGGTATTAGCTTCTGCTCGTTGACTCAAGCTTAAGCATGAGATAGTTTTTATACAGCTTCAACTTTTCACCAAAGAAGGGGAACGTCATGGGCACCACACTGACCAGAGCCGATTTGACTGAATCTGTTTATGAAGAAGTCGGTCTTTCGCGCAACGAAAGTGCGGATTTGGTAGAGCATGTGCTCGACGAAATCTCTAACTGCCTTGTAGCCGGTGAAAATGTTAAAATCTCCTCTTTTGGTAGTTTTCTCGTTCGGCAGAAAAATGGCCGTATGGGACGTAATCCGAAAACGGGTCAAGAAGTGCCGATTAACCCTCGCCGCGTCCTTGTTTTTCGCCCTAGCCAGGTCATGAAAGACGAAATTAACGCTTGAAGCGGAGGCTAGTTCAGTGGATAGCGCAGGGACCAGAGGCCTTAATCGCGGCGGAAAAGGCCGGGAGGCTTTTCGCACGATATCGGAAGTTGCTGATCAGCTGGATTTGCCACAACATGTCCTGCGTTTTTGGGAAAGCAAGTTTTCCCAGGTCAAACCTCTAAAGCGTGGTGGAAATCGGCGATATTATCGTCCTGATGATGTAACTCTTTTAACAGCTATTAAAAAACTCTTACATTCTGACGGTTATACCATTCGAGGCGTGCAAAAGCTGTTTAAGGCACAGGGTTTAAAGGCCACCATCTTGTTAGCGCTTGACGAGAATGGTGAGGCAGCGCAGCTTGCAAGCCATTTGAACTTCCAGCCTGATGAGAATCCTTCGAGCATAAGCGTTAGCGCAGGGCAGGGTGATAACGCTGAGGCACCAAGTGCTCAGGACGCGCTATCTTCAGTTTTGGTACAGCTGAAGGCTATTCGTGGCAGGATGGAATAGCCAGGGGTCTATGGTCTGGGTGTTATTTTGTAAGCACAACGACGACCACCTGAAAGCAAATGTTCGTAGCGTTCGATGGTGGCCTCATTTTCCAGTAAATCAGAAAAGACACTGAGTTCTTTGGCACAAAGGCCACTGCATATTTTGGCGGCTTCACAGATGGGGCAGTGATTTTCCAGTAAAAGGAAACTGTTTTCCTCTGCTTTCGCAACTTCTGCCATATAACCTTCCCGACACCGTTCAGCTGCGAGTTTATCGAGCTTGTCGTTTAAATTGGGGCTATTTTTTATAATTTCCTGATATCGGTTCAGCTGCTTGTTAGCCCTGTGGGCGACCAGTTTATTGAGACCATCCTCCCCCATAACAGCCCGGATGCTTTCCAGCATATCAAGCGAAAGTTCTCTGTGTGCATCGGGGAAATATATGTCGGACTTTGGGGTTAATTTCCACAGCTTGGCGGGACGACCTCTGCCAACAGGTTTACTGACGCAGGTAACCACCCCCTCAGCCTGTAGCTGATAGAGATGCTGCCTCACAGCCATTGGCGTCAGCTTTAACGGTTGTGCTAAATCATCAGCACGGGTTTCGCCATGTTTTTTTAACTCAGTAAGGATGGTTTCGCGTGTTGTCATAATCACCTCTTTCTCTTTAATAAAGAAATTACTTGAATTAATCAATATGGCTTTCTATTTATATTTTATAAATATTTTCATTTAGAAAATAGGCCGGTGATGAGCAGCGACCATATGTGGATTGAATACGCAAAAATCAGAAGCCAAATAGAGCGGGAGAAAAAGGGACAATGTGCAAAGCAGAAAAAAAAGAAAACGAGTTTTGGCACAACCTTGAGCATATGGCCCAACTGGAGACTAATGGTCGTGCTGTCGCAAAAATAGCAAACCAGCAAATTGCCCTGTTTGAAACAGAAGGGCGACTGTTTGCTGTTAACAATAGATGTCCTCATGAAGGCTATCCGCTGGCAGAAGGTAGCCTGCAGGACGGATGTAGGCTTGCATGCAATTGGCATGGCTGGACATTTGACTTGTCGAGTGGGAAAGCCTTGCAGGGCCGGGACCGTGTACGCACATACCCTGTTGAACGCCGGCAGGGCGAAATATGGGTCCAAATCAGCCCGCCAGACTTCAAGGTGTTAAAGCACAAGGCTCTGCAAGAGCTATCTGAAGCAGCAGAAGAGCATGATTACGCCCGGATTTCCCAGTCACTAAGCCGGCTGGAGAAAGCTGGCGGAAGTTTGGAAGAGGCCGCAGTTCAGACCATAAACTGGAGCGCAAACCGGTTAGAGCGCGGGTTTGGCCATGCGCACGCCGGCCTCGCTGATTGGATCAGTCTTGCGGGTCAAAATGATGAACAGCGACGCATAGCTTTCCTGGAGGCTATTGGCCATTTTTCTTGGGACAGCGTCTTTAGCCCTGAGGCGGCTATGCCGGTAGAAACCCTGCCGTGGCAAAGCCGTGCCTTTCTGGCAGCCATTGAGGGTATGGATCAGAAAATGGCACTTAGGCTTTGCAACGGTGCCTTGGAAGAGGGGTTAGGTTTTCGTGACCTTAAACCTCTGCTTCTTGATCAGATTTTTGCCTATTATGCTGGCTTTGGGCACCCTGCCATTTATGTCATGAAGGCAGAAACCTTGATAAACCAGCTTGGGCCTGCAGTGGAAGCAAGTCTGTGCAGGCAAATAACCCGTTATCTTTGTTTGGCAGCCCGGGAAGATCTTGTGCCGGAGTTTAGGCTCTTCACTGATTTACTGGATGCTAAGGCAATAGAGCCTAGCGGAGAGGCTATAACAGCACAGACCCTGTCAGGGATGCCAACGCGTCAAATACTACCAGCCGTAGTAGAGGCAAGGGGGGCAAACACTGTAATATGGGAGACCCTTGTTGGGGCGGCCGCCCTTAATATGCTGAAGTTTGACCTGACACTTCAGGACCGGATCCAACAGCCTATTGCGCAGAATGTGGGGTGGCTTGACTTTACACACGCATTGACGTTTGCCGAAGCCCTGTTTCAGCACGCAAGCTTAAAGGATGAATATTGGCGCTCAGGGCATCTGCAGTTGGCTTGCTTTATTGGCCGCAATGCAGGCTTTCTGGCCGAAATCCCTTACGATGAATGGTTGGTAGCGGACAGCAAGGCTTTTTGGGCACGTCAGAAATCTGATTTACTCAATATGGATACAGGCGAATATATATACGGAGTGCATCGGCTCAAGCTTATTCTAGCCACTGAAAACATGTTGCAACATGTGGGCGAGCATACGCAGGATTTGCTGCTTGCTGCCCTAAACAGATTTTTATCCAGTAAGGCTCGCCAGCGCCATCCGGCGCGCACAGCTTTTCAAGCGCATGCCAGCGTCGAACGCGAAGGATAATTATTTCATCAGGGCTGTTGCGCTGATTAAGTTGGCTCGTTATATTCCGCCGCACCAGAGCCCAAATGGGCGAATTGTCGGGGAGTGGCGCAGTCTGGTAGCGCACTACACTGGGGGTGTAGGGGTCGCAGGTTCGAATCCTGTCTCTCCGACCATTAGAAAAGAGGTTACGCTGATAAAGCGTGGCCTCTTTTTTGATTCCGACCAGCGGGAAGAATAGTACACATTCAGGCGTGCAGTTTTTTGACTGAAGGTGCGATGAATTTACAGGATTATAGTGGCGGGCAGGGAGGGATTCGAACCCTCGAAGGGCTTGCACCCTTGCTGGTTTTCAAGACCAGTGCATTCAACCGCTCTGCCACCTGCCCGCGAAGGTCGATGACCGTTGAATATGGCGCTTTTAACCGCTGATTTTTGATCCGTCCAGCCTAATCTTTGGCTTTTTTAGAAAAGCGGTAAAACTCTGCCCTATTCACCTTGCAAGGCCCTTGCGTAATTGGTAGACAAGGGACCTGCCGACACTATATCTCGGGGCCATTCTCCGTTGTGCGGCTACATCTTATGTTTTTGAGGATCCGCGGCGCCAGCCACGGCAAGTAAGGGGCTGATACTGGTGAGCGATAACACTCCAATTATGCCAGACGAAACAGGCATCGAACCAATTACCATCGAAGAGGAAATGAAGGCCTCTTACCTAGATTACGCGATGAGCGTGATCGTTTCACGGGCGCTACCTGATGTGCGCGACGGCCTCAAACCTGTTCATCGCCGCATTCTCTATTCCATGCATGAAAGCGGATACGAATGGAATAAGTCCTTCCGCAAATCTGCACGTATCGTCGGTGATGTGATGGGTAAATACCACCCACACGGCGATAGCGCGATTTACGATGCATTGGTGCGTATGGCGCAGGGATTTTCTTTACGTGCGCCACTGGTGGATGGCCAGGGTAACTTTGGGTCCATGGACGGCGATAGTGCAGCCGCCATGCGCTATACGGAAGCCCGTATGGCCAAAGTATCCTCCATGATTTTGGCGGACATTGAGAAAGATACTGTTGAATTCCGGGCGAACTATGACGAAAGCGAACGTGAACCCATCGTATTACCTGCCCGTTTTCCTAATCTGCTGGTAAATGGCGGCACCGGGATCGCGGTTGGTATGGCCACAAATATCCCGCCGCACAGCCTGCGAGAAGTGATCGACGGTGTTTGTGCTTATATTGATAATCCGGAAATTGATGTTGAGGGCCTTATGGCCCACGTTACGGGCCCTGATTTCCCAACCGGCGGCATTCTTATTGGTGCTGACGGAATAAGGCAGGCCTATGAGACAGGTCGAGGCTCAATTACAATTCGCAGCCGTACCCATGTTGAAGAAATTCGTAAAGACCGGTTTGCTATTATCATTACCGAGATACCGTTTCAGGTTAATAAATCTGCGATGATCCAGAAAATTGCGGAATGTGTGCAAACCAAACGCATTGAAGGTATCGCGGATATTCGGGACGAATCTGACCGGCAAGGCGTGCGTGTTGTTATTGAACTGAAGCGCGATAGCGTGCCTGAAGTGGTGCTTAATCAGCTGTTCCGTTTTACGCAAGTTCAAACCAGTTTTGGCATTAATATGCTGGCGCTGAATGGTGGCAAGCCCGAGCAGCTTGGTCTTAAGGACGTATTGGCTGCTTTTGTCGATTTCCGTGAGGAAGTGATTACGCGCCGTACTAAGTTTGAGCTCAACAAAGCCCGCAACCGTGCGCATATTATGGTTGGTTTGGTGATTGCCGTTGCCAACATTGATGAAGTTGTAGCCATTATTCGCGGTGCTTCTTCACCAACAGTCGCGCGTGAGGCTCTTGCAGCGCGGTGCTGGGACGCGGCGGAAATCATGCCGTATCTGGAGTTGATTGGTGAAGTCGGATATCTGAACGAGGACGGTAGCTTCCAACTATCTGAAATTCAAGTGAAGGCCATACTTGATTTGCGTTTGCACCGTCTGACGGCGCTTGGGCGGGATGAGATTGGCGGCGAACTTGATGAGCTGGCTCAGAAAATTCGCGAGTATCTGGAAATTCTCCAGTCACGTGATCGCCTTTATGAAGTGTTGCGCGGCGAATTGGATGCAGTGCGGGCAGAGTTTGGCGATGATCGCCGCACTGAAATTGATTATGCCGCGATGGGTGGTTTTGATGATGAAGATCTGATCACCCGTGAGGAAATGGTCGTTACGGTTACACATACCGGCTATATCAAGCGTGTGCCACTGTCGACCTACAGGGCGCAGAACCGTGGCGGTAAAGGTCGCGCGGGCATGCAAACCAAAGACGAGGACTTTTTGTCCACTGTTTTTGTTGCTGATACACATACGCCCGTATTGTTCTTCAGTGATTTGGGGCAGGTTTATAAAATAAAAGTATGGAAATTACCTCTGGGTACGCCGACATCCAAAGGGAAGGCGGTTATTAATCTTTTGCCGCTCCAGCAAGATGAAAAAATCGCTACAATTCTACCTTTGCCGGAAGATGAAGACACTTGGTCTGACCTCCATGTGATGTTTGCTACTGCAAAAGGCAACGTGCGGCGCAACAGGCTTTCTGACTTCTCAAATGTTATGGCTAACGGTAAAATTGCCATTCGTTTCTCGGACGATACAGACAAGCTAATCGGTGTTGATATCTGTACAGAAAATGATGATGTGATGATGGCAGCACGTGGCGGCAGGGCCATTCGGTTCAAAGCATCTGATGTGCGGTTGTTTGTTGGACGAACTTCCACGGGCGTGCGCGGTATGAAGTTTGCTGAAGGTGATGAAGTGGTCTCTATGTGCATCATCAATGGTACAAATGCCACAACTGAGGAACGGGATGCTTATTTACGGGCTGCAACGTGGAAAACAGAGCCTGGCGAGCAAACTTTAAGCGATGATCGTGTTGAAGAACTTAAGGCTACAGAGCAATTTATCATCACCGTTACAAATGGTGGCTTTGGGAAACGAACCAGCAGCCATGAATACCGGTTAACGGGCCGTGGAGGCCAGGGTATATGGAATGTGCCGTCCGACGCCCGGTTGAGAAAGCAGATTGGTGAGGTTGTTACAGCAGTGCCTATTAGCGAAGGCGAGCAAATTATGATGGTGACAGATCAAGGGAAATTGATCCGTACACCTGTGCATAATGTGCGCATTGCATCCCGGAATACCAAAGGTGTTACACTGTTTAAGGTCGCAGAGAAAGAGCACATTGTCTCTGTCGCCAAACTACAGGAAACGGAAGATGAAGATACGGATGCAGAAGATAATGCAGACTTGGATGTATCAGCTGATGTTGCGAGTAATGATGAGCAGGAATAATTTTTATTAAACAATAGTTTATATCGTATTTTTGATGTTATAAATTGTCTTAGGGTTGCCCTATTAAAGCCTGATTTTGAGGGCTTTATTCGACGTGTAAATGACTTGGGCATGTGTGTGTGGGTAAGGATATTAGCTTGTAATTTGGAGCGCTTCAGGAACTGTGTGCATGACGGCGCATATTGGAGCCTTTGGGAGGAACTGCCGTGGCGAAAAAGCGTATAGGCATTTATCCGGGCACATTTGACCCAATTACGAACGGGCATGTGGATATTTTCAAGCGAGGGTTACGGCTTGTTGATCGGCTTGTTGTTGGAGTGGCAACCAACCCAAGCAAAAACCCGATGTTTACGCTGGAAGAACGGGTCGCAATGGTTAAACGCGAAGCTGAACCTTTTGCAAATTCTGCGGGTGTTGAATTTGAAGTGGTTCAATTTGATGATCTGCTAATGAGTTTTGCAGAGCGCGTGGGTGCCAGCATTATCATTCGTGGCCTCAGGGCTGTTGCTGATTTTGAATATGAATTTCAAATGACCGGGATGAATTATCAAATAAACCCCAATATTGAGACTGTATTTTTAATGGCAGACCCTAAATATCAGACCATTGCTTCGCGGCTCGTGAAAGAAGTGGCTCGATACGGCGGCAATATTGCGCCTTTTGTGCCACCAATGGTCAGTGAAGAGGTGCGAGCAAAAGTACGTAAATGACTAGAATAGGTAAAACTTTGATGAAATATCTTTTTTTAATAACAGCAATGATGGTGGGGTTGATGAGTGACGCAAGTGAGGCGATTGAAATAGATAAAGAAAATACGCTTTATCTGGATATTGAAGCGGGCCGCATTGTCATTGCAATGCGCCCTGATGTTGCCCCAAACCATGTAGCCAGGATTAAAGAATTAACGCGCGAGGGTTTCTACGATGGCACAATTTTCCACCGGGTTATTCCAGGCTTTATGGCACAAGGCGGTGATCCTGAGGGTACAGGAACCGGTGGCTCCGGGCAGAATTTAAAACCCGAATTTAGCCAGGTACCGCACTTACGCGGGACTGTATCAATGGCCCGCGCACAATCAGAAGACAGTGCTGATAGCCAGTTTTTCATCGTATATGATCGTTCACCATTTCTGGATCGAACCTATACTGTATGGGGCCGTGTCATCAGTGGAATGGATGTTGTGGACCAGATATCAAAGGGGGAGCCACCAGCGAACCCTACTAAAATAGTCCGCATGCAGGTGGCCGCAGACGCTGACGAATAATCAGGTTGTTAATCTAAGAATTTTGGGCGCTTCAGGCGCCCTTTTTCTTGTCTAATGTCATTACAGGGGCTAAAAGGCCAGCCCATGCAAACAGATCAATTTAATTTTAGCCTCCCCAATGAAAACATAGCCCTGCGACCCGCTGTGCCTCGTGACAGTGCTCGTATGCTTGTTGTTGGTGATGAACTCAAGCATAGCAATGTAAGCGAACTGGCCAGTTTTTTGCGCAAAGGCGATCTTTTGGTTTTTAACGATACGAAGGTTATTCCGGGTCGTTTGAATGGCTTACGCGGCAAAGCCAAAGTTCAGGTAACGCTCCACAAAAGGGAAAGCGATACCAGCTGGCGGGTTTTTGCAAAGCCCGCCAAAAAGTGTCGCTTGGGTGACCGTTTAAATTTTGACGGCCTTGAAGCTATTGTGGAGGCAGTGGGCGCAGAGGGAGAGCGTACACTAAATTTCGAAGTTGGTGATACGTCTATCTGGGACGCGCTTCTGGCTCACGGAAGCATGCCTCTCCCGCCCTATATAGCCTCACAGCGCATGGTTGATGAACAAGACAATGCAGATTATCAAACTATGTTTGCTGCGAACAAGGGGGCTGTAGCAGCACCAACAGCGGGTTTGCATTTCACGCCGGATATGCTGACTAAACTTGAAAATATTGGGGTGCAAACGGCAGCCATCACCCTTCATGTTGGGGCGGGTACGTTTTTGCCAGTAAAAGTCGACAACATTGCTGACCACAAGATGCATACCGAAATAGGTGAAATATCAACGCTGGTAGCTGACCAGATAAATAAAACACGCGCAGCAGGGGGGCGAATTGTTGCCGTTGGCACGACAAGTTTGCGGTTATTAGAAACAGCGGCAGATTCCGAGGGCATCATCCACCCCTTTTATGGTGAAACAGATATTTTTATCTCGCCTGGTTACCAGTTTAAAGCCGTTGATCTTTTAATGACGAATTTTCATTTGCCTAAATCCACCTTGTTCATGCTTGTGTCTGCATTTTCTGGTCTGGAAAGAATGAAAACTGCTTACGAGACTGCCATACAAAAAGGCTACCGGTTTTATTCATATGGCGACAGTAGCCTGTTGTTCCCTAGGAAAGGCCAAGAATGACCACACGTTTTCAATTTGATGTGCAGGCGACGGACGGCGCTGCCCGAACAGGTACTATCAAAATGCAGCGCGGTGATATTCAGACGCCTGCTTTTATGCCCGTTGGAACGGCTGGTACTGTAAAAGCAATGATGCCTGAAAATGTGCGCAAGACCGGTGCTGATATCCTGCTTGGCAATACATATCATTTGATGCTTCGGCCAACAGCCGAGCGCGTAGCTAAATTAGGCGGCCTTCACAAATTTATGAACTGGGATCGCCCAATATTGACCGATTCCGGTGGGTTTCAGGTTATGTCACTGACGCAACTTAGAAAAATGAGTGAAGAGGGGGTCACGTTCCAAAGCCACCTGGACGGCAGCAAAATTTTACTGTCACCAGAGCGTTCAATGGAAATCCAGCGCCTTCTGGATAGCGACATTGTTATGGCATTTGATGAATGCACGCCGTTTCCTGCCGATTTGGGTACAGCGCGCGCATCGATGGAGCTTTCGATGCGCTGGGCTAAACGGTCACGCGCTGGCTTTGACAGTGGCGAGGAACATGCAAGCCGAACAGCACTGTTTGGTATTGTGCAAGGCGGTGTCTATCAGGACCTCAGGTTTCGCTCAATAGACGCGCTTGCCGAAATTGGTTTTGACGGCTATGCGATTGGCGGCTTGGCAGTGGGCGAAGGTCAGAAAACCATGTTTGAGGTTCTTGATTTCACCATGCCGCGCATGATGACGGAAACCCCGCGATATTTAATGGGGGTCGGCAAGCCTGATGATATTGTGGGAGCAGTGGAGCGCGGTATAGACATGTTCGACTGTGTTTTGCCAACCCGTTCAGGCCGTACGGGTCAGGGATTTACCCGTGGCGGCCCCATCAACATGAAAAACGCACGTCACAAGGACGACGATCGTCCGATTGACAGCGAATGCGGTTGCCCTACCTGCAAACAATACAGCCGGGCTTATGTGCATCATCTTATCAAAGCTGGTGAGATTTTGGGCGCCATGTTGCTCACATGGCATAATCTACAATTTTATCAGGATTTGATGGCGGGGTTGCGCGCTGCAATTACCGATGGTCAGCTTACATCACATGCAAACGAATTCAGGTCGCGTTATCGAAGTGGCGATATTGAGCCTATTTAGGCTATGAAAACGATCTGAGTTTGAAGCTTTTTTTAGTATCCAGTTTCTCAATAGCTCAGGCATTTTGCCCGTTGCAGCGTGTGATGAGAAAAAAATAAATAATCATGCTACTTTTGCTTGACCGATGTGGCTGATACTCCTATGTTCCGCCGCGTTCGCGAGCAATTGTTTAGCGCACGTTTTTTGAGGGCCCGTAGCTCAGTTGGTAGAGCGGCTGACTTTTAATCAGTAGGTCACAGGTTCGAACCCTGTCGGGCTCACCAAATTTCAAAGCCGACGCTTTTTATGCGTCGGCTTTTTATTTGTCTGATGCAAAAGTTGGTACCAGCCAGAATTTTGGCATTTGCCTTGAAAAAGGCACTTTTCTAACCTTGTTTTGCTATGGTGGTCAGATTAAGGTCGAGCACCATATTATTAGGAACACAGAGGTCTGAATGCCAATTTCAAGAATGATAGTTACAGTGTGTTTTTGTTTTGGCTTAACGCTGAACACTGTTGGGGTGGCCGCGCAGGATGACGCCCTTCCTGCAGAGGATGATGTCGCTTTTCAGGCATGGCTAGCCGAAGTGCGCACCGAGGCGGTTGACCGGGGTATATCAGAAGCCACGCTGGATGATGTTCTTGGAAATATTAAGCTTATTGTGCGTGTTATCACCAAAGACAGAAATCAGCCGGAAATCAAACAGCCCTATGGGCATTATCTGAAAAGCCGTGTTAGCCCCTGGCGCAAAGACAAAGGCGCCCTGATGATGCAGGAGCACGGCGACAGCCTGCAAACTGTTGGTGAGCGTTACGGCGTTCAGGGGAGGTTTGTGGCGGCCATTTGGGGCATTGAGACCAATTATGGCACCGTGCCGTTAAGCTATAGCGTGTTCGACGCTGTTGCCACACTTGCTTATGACAAGCGCCGTGCTGCGCGGTTCCGCCGTGAACTTTTTGCAGCCCTTGAGATACTGGACAAAGGATACAGTACCTTTGATGAAATGAAGGGTTCCTGGGCAGGGGCCATGGGCCAGCCGCAATTCATGCCAGAAAATTATCTGCGCTATGCAGTAGATTTTGACGGAGACGGCAGAAAGGATATTTGGAACAGCAAAATTGATGTTTTTGCGTCCATAGCCAATTATCTAAAGGCGTTCGGTTGGCAACAGGACCAAACCTGGGGCCGGAAAGTCAAATTGCCGGAAGGCGGCGAAAAAACACTGATGAAGGCGCAGACAGACGGTATCGCGCCAGACAAAATATGCAAACGCTTTAAAACAATGGGGGCATGGCGTGATCTGCAAGACTGGCAGACACTTGGTGTGCGGCGCTTGAACGGAGCCGACTTACCCGCCCGCAACATTCCGGCGGCGCTTATTATCGGTGATGAAGGCGACGGTGAAGGATATTTAGTTTATCGTAATTTTTGCTCAATCATGCGCTATAATCCATCATTTAAATATGCGCTTGCTGTTGGGCTGTTATCGGATGTCATAAAGTAAATGCTTATTTCCCCTAAATTCCTATGTGCCGTGTTGCTACTTGCCCTGGTAGGCTGTGCTTCTACTGGTGATGGCTATTATTCCTCTGGATCAAGCGGGGCTCCCAGCGGCCGTTATCCACAAGATGGGGAATTGCCCAAGGGGGACCAAGGGGTCGCCCGTAAAGTTGGAAAGCCATACAAAATCGCGGGTGTTTGGTATTACCCAAAGGAAGAAGAAAACTACGACGAAATCGGCTTGGCGTCCTGGTACGGTGAAGATTTTCACGGTAAAAAAACGGCGAACGGTGAATATTTCAATATGAACGCGCTGACTGCTGCGCACAAAACATTACCGCTGCCAACGTTCGTCAAGGTAACAAACGTCACGAACGGTCGTTCGATCCTGCTGCGTGTGAACGATAGAGGGCCGTTTGTTGGTGACCGTATTCTGGACGTATCTCGCAGGGCAGCTCAACTGTTAGGGTTTCAAAAACAGGGTGTAACCCGGGTCCGTATTCAGGCTGTGGACGAAGACGGGCGTTTGCCCAGGAATGTCAGGTCCAGGCGGCTAGTACAAACTGCAAAAAACCAACAAACCCCGGACCAAACAGAAGCCGAGACACACTTTATTCAGGTTGGGGCCTATAGCAAACGAGACAATGCCCAGGTTCAGGCAAGCAAGCTTAAAAGGTCAGGCCACAAAGCAAACGTTGAATCCGCAGAATCAGATGGCCGGAAATTTTGGCGCGTCCGTATTGGGCCGTTTGTTAAACGGCTGGTGGCTGAGGACCGGCTCGATAGAATTGTATCAGACGGCTTTTATGAAGCCCGAATTTATACAGAATCAATTAATTAGTAGTTTAGGGGATTACGGCTGTGACACGATATTTAGTACCAGTTTTCTTGGTCATATGTGCGATTGGGCTAGCCCCGGAACTGCTGGTAAATACTGCTTCAGCACAGCGGATGGCAACACCTGCCAAACAGGCTGTTCTCCTGGATACAAGTACAGGCAGTGTCTTGTTCGAAAAAGATGCGGATACGCCGTTTCCCCCTGCGTCCATGAGCAAACTGATGACAGTTTATTATGCTTTTTACGCGATCAAAGAAGGTGAGCTAGCGCTGGACGATGAAGTTGTTGTGTCTGACGAAACGTGGCGTGAGTGGAACAATCGGGGCTCTACGATGTTCCTGCGCGCCGGGGATGTTGTTACCATCGCTGACTTGCTTCGGGGAATTATTGTTTTGTCCGGCAATGACGCATGTGTGGTTTTGGCAGAACATATGGCGGGATCCCACGAACTGTTTGTGGACTGGCTGAACGGAAAAGCAACCGAGCTTGGCCTGAATAACAGCCATTTTGTGAACGCAAACGGCTGGCCTGCCGAAGGCCATGTAATGTCGGCGCGTGATCTTGCCGTTCTTTCTTATCGTTTGTCCGTGGATTTCCCTGATTTGTATCCAATGTTTGCCGAACGGGAGTATCTCTATAAAGAGTTTCACTCTAACCGCCATAATCGTAACCCGTTGTTAGGACGCTTTCCCGGAGCCGATGGTCTTAAAACCGGGCATACTGAAGAATCTGGCTATGGTTTGGCAGCATCAGCCGAACGGGATGGGCGCAGGCTTGTTCTGGTTGTTGGTGGCTTGACGTCAAAAAATGAACGCACACGCGAAAGCCAGCGTTTGTTGCAATATGGCTTTCGTAATTTCAGCCATTATCCATTGTTCAGGGCTGGTGAAACTGTTGATTACGCCGAAGTTTGGCTTGGGGGGTCGGCAACAGTACCGCTGGTAGTTAGCGATGACGTTGCCATTACAATGTCCAGACGCCAACGGGCGCAGATGAAAGTTAGCATTGAATACCTGAATCCGGTTTCTGCTCCCATTCAAAAAGGGCAGGTTGTTGGTGAATTGGTTGTTGAAATGCCGGAGCGTGAAACAGTGCGCACACCCTTGCTTGCAGGGGGGGCGATTGAAGAAGTTGGCGGCTTTGGCAAAATTGGTGCGGCTTTTCAATATATGCTCTTTGGCTCTGCCGGAGCCGAGAAACCAGCACAATGACCATGCTGAAGACCCAACCACCACGCTTCATTTCGCTTGAAGGTGGGGAAGGGGCGGGAAAGTCCACTCAGATCAAATTGCTCGAAACATGGCTTACGGCCCAAGGGCTGGAAGTTTATCGGACGCGGGAGCCGGGCGGAGCGCCCGGTGCTGAGGAAATTCGGGCCTTGCTGCTGAAAGGCGCAGGGGACCGCTGGGCATCCATGACAGAAGCGTTACTTATGACAGCGGCTCGCGCCGAACATGTTGAACGGACCATCAAACCTGCATTAGCGGCCGGGCGCTGGGTATTGTGTGACCGTTTTGCAGATTCTTCGGTTGCCTATCAAGGGGCAGGACGTGGTTTGGGGGTGGCGCGTATCCGCGAATTACAAGGCTTTGCACTTGGTGATCTTACTCCAGACCTTACCCTTATTCTTGATTTGCCAGTTGAAGTTGGTCTGGGCCGTGCAATTGCGCGAGAAAATGAAAAGTCTGACATGGAAGATCGCTTCGAGCGCATGGATAAAGAATTTCATGAAAGACTTCGATGCGCGTTTTTGGATATCGCCCGGGCGGAGCCAGGCCGATGTGTAGTGATCAACGCCGACCAAAGTCTGGAAACTTTACAATCCGAGCTGCAATCTGTGGTGCTTGACCGATTTGGGCAAGGGTAATGACTAACGAAGCACCGGAAATGCATTTGCCGCAGGCTACTAGCCAGATTTATGGCCATGAAGCAGCAGAGGCTACATTTCTAGACGCTTTTTCGAACGACAGGTTACACCATGCCTGGCTAATCAGTGGGCCAAAAGGGGTAGGAAAAGCCACCTTGGCATGGAAGTTTGCCAAGTTTTTGCTGACGCAAGATGGCGAGCCTGATCCCGGATTATTTGGCGAACCAGAACCCGTTTCAAACGAAACGCTGGATTGTGACCCTGACAATACGGAAATACAGCGTATTATTGCTGGCGGGCATGGGGGGCTTCTTGTTGTAGAACGCAGTCTTAATGAAAAAACAGGCAAGATTCGTGCTGATATTGTTGTTCAGGACATTCGGCGTATTATCAGATTTTTTACTCAAACCAGCGCTGAAGGCGGCTGGCGGATAGCGATTGTGGATGCCGCTGACGAAATGAACGTCAATGCAGCAAACGCGCTTTTGAAGGTTCTGGAGGAACCTCCTGAAAAATCAATTCTGCTCCTTGTGGCTCATGCCCCCGGCAGATTGTTGCCAACCATAAGAAGCCGTTGTCGCTCACTCAAGTTAAACACACTGCCCGAAGAAAGTGTTCAAGCGGTGATCGCTGCTCGTTTTCCTGAGCTGAATAACGAGGAGTTATTGGCGTTGGCGCGGCTTTCAGAGGGGGCACCAGGGCGAGCAATTCAACTTGCCATGCTGGACGGGGTTGGCCTCTACCGCCAAATGGGCAATTTGATCGCTGACCTGCCACGTCTGAATGTGCCAGCAGCGCATCAGCTAGCCGTTCAACTGGCTGCGGCAAAAGAGGATGCACGTTACCGGCTTTTCATTCAGATATTTACGGGCTGGCTTGAACGGTTGATCCGGCAATCCGCAACCCAAAACGCAGTCGATGACATATTACAGGGCGAAAGTGCACAAATTGCGCGTATTTCTGCGCTAGCTGGGGTTGATCGCTGGATACAGCTGTGGGAAAAGGTTGGCCAGTTACTAATGCGCGCTGACGCCGTTAATCTCGACAAAAAGCAAGTGATCCTCAGCTTGCTGACAAGTTTGGCTGCTGTAGCGCGCGGACAATAAAATTCTGTTTGCATAGAGAGACTTATGAGCCAGCGGCCATCCTACTATATCACGACGCCTATTTATTACGTAAATGATGTTCCGCATATTGGGCACGCTTATACCACGCTTGCATGTGATGTGTTGGCACGGTTTAAACGGCTTGATGGCTATGATGTTATGTTTCTCACTGGAACGGATGAACACGGCCAAAAGGTTGAGAAATCTGCGGAGAAAGCAGGTGTTGATCCCCTGGCTTTCTGTGATGAAGTTTCGGCGCGCTTTCGTGACCTTGCCAAAGCTATGAACTTCAGCAATGACCAATTTATCCGCACAACTGAAGAACGGCATAAAATTGCAGTACAGCATTTATGGCAGCAGCTGGTTGAAAAGGGCTATATTTATGAAGATACATATGCCGGCTGGTACAGTGTGCGCGACGAGGCCTTTTACGGCGAAAAAGAGCTAATCGACGGGCCTGACAAGCAAAAGCTAGCACCAACAGGTGCGGCGGTTGAATGGGTTGAAGAGCCAAGCTTCTTTTTCAAGCTCTCTGCTATGGAAGATCAGTTGTTAGCGCTTTATAAAAACCAACCTGATTTTGTCATGCCTAAATCACGCCTGAATGAAGTGAAGAGCTTTGTTGAGGGTGGCCTGCAGGATCTTTCCATTTCGCGCACGACCTTCAATTGGGGTGTCCCTGTGCCAGAGCATGACGGCCACATCATGTATGTCTGGATTGATGCCCTTACCAATTACCTGACAGCGGTTGGTTACCCCGATACAGCTGGCGCAGACTACAAAAAATTCTGGCCTGCTTCGCTTCATATGATTGGTAAGGATATCCTTAGATTTCACTCGATTTACTGGCCAGCATTTTTGCTGGCGGCGGAGCTGCCGCTTCCAAACCGGGTTTTTGCCCATGGTTGGTGGACAAATGAAGGACAGAAAATATCTAAATCACTGGGCAATGTTATTGACCCATTTGAGTTGATCCAGACCTACGGCTTGGATGAAGTGCGATATTTCTTGTTAAGGGAAGTCCCCTTTGGCAATGACGGTGATTTTTCAAGACGGTCTTTTGTACTGCGATGCAATGCCGATTTGGCTAATGGTTTGGGGAACCTGGCCCAGCGGACCCTATCAATAATCCACAAGAACTGCGATGGTTTTGTTCCTCTTCCCGGTGATTTTACTAATGATGACAATCTGTTATTGAGTAATATTGATAAAACACTTGAGCTTGTTCGCGACCAGATGGAAAAGCAGGCCTTTCATGCCGCTTTTACAGCCATATTCGCCCAGGCCGCTGAGGCTGATACTTATATATCCGTACAAGAGCCCTGGAAGTTACGAAAAACAGACCCAGAGCGTATGAAAACGGTTCTTTATGTGCTTGCAGAAACCATCAGGCAGCTTGCTATCCTTGTTCAGCCTATTATGCCGGACGCCGCCGACAAATTGCTTGACCAGTTATGCGTGACAGAGCGCGGGTTTGAACATCTTGGCGAAAGAGGGCGCTTGGCTAGCGGAACCAAAATTCCGAAACCTGAAGGGGTCTTTCCGCGCCTGGAATTGCCAGAAAGCTCTGCTGAATGAGTAATTACGGGTATATTGTCGATAGCCACTGTCATCTCAATTACAAAGGCATCATTGAGGATCAGCAGGGTGTTATTGAGCGTGCACGCGGAGCAGGAGTGGGGTGCATGCTAACCATCAACACCAAACTCCGGGAATATGATGCCATTGTTGACATCATTGAGGCCCATGATGACATTTTTGGGACCGTTGGTATTCACCCCCATGAGGCAGAAAACGAACCGGACGTTGCCGTTCAGGCATTGACTTCACGGGCACAGCACCCAAAAATCGTCGGTATCGGTGAAACTGGGCTGGATTATTATTATGATAATGCCCCCAGAGACATGCAGCAGATAAACTTCCGGGCTCATATTGAGGCAGCGCGCGAAACCAAACTACCGGTTATTGTCCACACCCGCGACGCAGACGATGATTGCATAGATATTTTGGCCTCAGAGATAAAAAAGGGTGAGTTTTCCGCTGTTATCCACTGTTTTACCGCAAGCCAACGTTTAGCGGATATATGCTTGGATCTTGGTTTTTATATTTCGATTTCTGGTATTGTGACGTTCAAAACGGCACGCGCTCTGCAGAAAACCGCCATAAGTATCCCTCCAGACAGGTTGTTGATCGAAACAGATTCGCCGTTTTTGGCACCTGTCCCCCACAGGGGCAAGACCTGCGAGCCAGCCTTTGTAGCTAACACGGCACAGTTTCTTGCTGACTTGAGAGGGGTAAGCGTGCAATCCCTTGGTGAGCAGACTACGCAAAACTTCTTTGATCTGTTTTCCAAAGTTACGCCGCCGCAGGTGCGGGCCGCATGAAGGTAACTATCCTTGGCTGCGGGACATCAGGCGGCGTGCCCAAGCTCCCTGAATTTTGGGGCGCTTGTGACCCAAATAACCCTAAAAACAGACGGACCCGTGCGAGCATATTGATTGAAACAGCGGAAAGCACCGTTGTTGTTGATACAACACCGGATTTTCGGACGCAGTTATTGGCAGCTGATACAGGTCAGCTGGATGCCGTTTTTTATACCCATGACCATGCGGACCATGTGCACGGTATTGATGATATTCGCGGATTTTATCATCGCCAGCAGGATAAAATTCCAGTTTATGCTGATCCGCAAACATTGGCGGCTATCAAAGATCGTTTTGCTTATATTTTCAAAAGACAGGCAGGCTACCCGGCAATGTGCCGGGGTGTTGAATTGAAGGGCGCTGTCAATATTGCTGACTTAAACATGATACCATTTGAACAAGGGCATGGTGACGGCATCAGCCTGGGTTACAGGTTTGGCGATTTTGCCTATTCAACCGACCTTGACCGAATGACGGAAACAGGCTTTGATGTTTTAGACGGTGTTAAGGTCTGGATTGTTGATGCGCTTCGCTACACACCACATCCCACCCACGCGCATCTGGAAAAAACGCTGGAATGGATCAAAAGAGTTGCGCCAGAGCGCGCAATTTTAACCCATATGACCTGGGATATGGATTATGAAACCCTGAAGTCGGAACTGCCAAAAGGCGTGGAGCCAGCTTTTGATGGTATGACCATCGCGCTTTAACGTTGGTATTATTGTGTGGCTAGGCAGGATAGCGTATGCTGTTGTCAGGACGGGAGCGACCGATGGCGAGAGACCCCTGGCAAGTGCCAGATCATAAAAATCATCAGATTAAGCCCAGCGAGGCATGGAAGCGCGCTGCGGCAGAACCTCCGTCCATGCCCGAGGTTGAGCAGCCAAAACTGGTACGCCTGATTATTTTTCTGGTTGGTATGGCACTTTTGCTGTTTGGGTTATCGCTCGCCTTTCCTGTAACAGGGGAGATTGACCCCTATCTGGTGCGCAGCCTTATCATTGTCACTATTTTTGGCAGCGCAGCGGCTTATTGGAGCCGGTCCAGTTTGCTCAAAATCGTTAAAATGGCCGGCTTGTGGGCGATTATTATCGTCGGTATCTCCGCTTTTTATCTGACACAGTCTGACTTTGGTGACCGGTTTATGAGTGCGCTTGACCCCGCAGGTGTTACGTCTTCGGGCGAGGGGCTTATAATCCACCGTGGGCGGGATGGACATTTTTGGTTGCGGGCACACATTAACGGTGTACCGCTTTTGCTGATGGTTGATACAGGCGCTTCCAACGTTGTGCTTAGTCCTGCGGATGCACGGAAGGTTGGCTTCGATAATAGGATGCTGGTTTTTGACCGTCGCGCCCAAACCGCAAACGGCGAAGTTTCATATGCGCGCACCATAGCGGGCCAGTTTGATATCGGGGATGCCACCTTTTATGATGTGCCGGTGACAGTTAACGGCACTGCGATGAGTGGCTCATTGCTTGGCATGTCGGTATTAGATATGTTTTCTAGTGTAGAGTTTCGCGGTGATAACCTGATTTTACGGCCATAGAGAATTCTGGCCTGCGCGTAATATGTGCGCTGTTTTCAAGAACCATTTCAACATCTTGCCTGACTTTTCATGAGTTTAGTTACCCCAAATCGCCGTTGATGCTTTTTGTAAAAATATCCTCGTAGGTTGCAGCATCATGCTGGATGGGGTTGGTAGCGGCTGTGGGGTCACAAAGTGCCATCGCTGCAATTTTTCCTGCATTTTGGCCGTCAATCCCGATTTCTTTAAGTGTGTGCGGAATATTGAATGTTGCACGCAGTGTCAATATCCAGTCAAGAAAGGCCTTGAAACCCAGCTTTTTGAAACCCAGCGACCGTGTGAGGTCACAGATAATACCCTCTATGGCTGGCCTGTTGGCTTGAAGCACATAGGGCATAAGGACAGCATTTAATGTGCCGTGGTGGGCACCGTAAAGCGCGCCAAGGGGGTGGTGGGCAAGGGCATGCATGGCCCCCAGGCCACGCTGAAAAGCTGTTGCCCCCATTGAGGATGCTACAAGCATATGCGACCGGGCTTCAATATTACTTCCGTCAGCAACAGCTCTGGGAAGCCAGGTCTTGATCAGCCGCATACCTTCAACGGCAATACCAACGGCCATTGGGTGGTAACCCGGTGCGCAGTAAGCCTCGAGACAGTGTGACAAGGCGTCCATACCCGTAGCTGCGGTTAACCCGGGCGGCAGGCCTATCGTTAGCTCAGGGTCAGCCAGCACCAGTTCCGGCATCATTTTCGGATGAAATATGATGCGCTTAATATGGGTTTTATCGTCCGTGATAACGGATGCACGCCCCACTTCTGAACCTGTGCCCGCTGTTGTTGGCACGGCAATAATGGGCGGTATGGCTTCTGTATTGACACGCCTCCAATTGTCCCCAACTTCGATGAAGTCCCACAAAGGTCGGTTCTGGCCGCACAATAAAGCTATGGCTTTGCCTGCATCAAGGGCGCTACCGCCGCCAATGGCAATCACTCCGTCATGTTGCCCAGATATATACCTTTGGGCGCCTGCGTCCACATTTGTGCCTGTTGGATTGGCCTTGATGTTAGAAAAAACCTGGACAAAAAGACCGTATTTTTTGAGGGTTTGCTCTATATCCTGTAAAAATCCAAGGTTCGCTATGCCTGGGTCCGTGACAACAAGCGGCCGTGTTATACCAAGTTCCGCAGCGTAGGCAGCGAGCGATTTTATTCTCCCCGCACCAAACCGGTATTGTGTTGGGTAATTCCAGTTTCCAACCAGCTCCATTGCTGTTTCCTTATGGTGTTGCTCTCAGGGGATAGGATTTTGGCCACATTAATTGATCATAAGCCAGCAAAGACAAACTTCAGCCTCAATCGTTATTTTAGCTGGATGGACTTTATAAACAGAATTTCAACAGTCTCCGTATCAGATTATCTCGAAATAACGGTCTAATTCCCAGTCAGTAGTGGCTTTATTGAATTCGCTGACCTCCCAGTCGCGTGACGCTGTATAGTGATCAATAAATTCATCTCCGAACAGGCCCCGAGCCGTCTTTGAGGCTTTCAGCCGGTTCGCAGCGTCTGTTAGGTTGCGGGGAAGGGCGCGTTCGGCCTTGAAATTCTGATCATATGCATTGCCTCTCACTGGGTCATCTGGTTCGATTTTATGCTCAATACCATAAAGCCCGCTTGCCAGAGCCGCAGCCATGGCAATATGAGGGTTAATATCTGCTGCTGCCACCCGGTATTCAACGCGCTGTGCAGTAGGGCTGCCGGTAATAGCCCGTAGGGCGCAGGTTCGGTTTTCTACCCCCCATGTGGCTTCTGTTGGTGCCCAAAACCCGGGGATAAGACGGCGATAACTGTTGATAGTGGGGGCCACCATTGCCAAAATCTCTGGCATAAAGGCCTGCTGTCCGCCAATGAAATGGCGCATGGTCTCGGAAATATTATTCTCTGCTGCCGCGTCATAAAAAGCGCTGTTTCCTGCGCTATCTTGCAGTGAAAGGTGGATATGCCCGCTTTGGCCGGGCCAGTCCTTTGACCATTTCGCCATAAAAGTCGCCATCAATCCGTTGCGCTGGGCATGGATTTTAGCGACTGTTTTAAAAAGGGCGGCTTTGTCGGCCGCAGCGAGCGCGCCGTCTACCTTGATTGCGGCTTCAACAACGCCGGGCCCGGTTTCTGTGTGCAGGCCCTCGATCTCAATGTCTGCGGCGAGGCAGATATCCATCAGTTCCCGGTAATACTCGCTGTGCACACTGGTGCGCAGCATTGAATACCCAAAAAATCCTGGCGTAATAGTCTTCATATCCCTGTAATGCTTGCTGCGCACGGTGTCTGGTGTTTCTTCAAACAGAAAGAATTCAAATTCACAGGCCGAAAAGGGTGCAAATCCCATTGCACGTGCTTTTTCAATGGTTCGCCGCAGTAAGGCACGCGGACACAAGGCTTCTGCTGCTCCGGTAAATTCTGCAAGCACGAACGGCATATTGTCTTCAAAGGGCAGCCTACGGAAAGTCTCAGGCACCAACCGGAGCAAAGCATCCGGATAGCCTGTATGCCATCCGGTATATTTACTATTATCATAAAGCTGGTCATTGCTGTCCCAGCCCAAAACCACATCACAAAAGCCAAAACCTTTCTCAAGCGCCGAGATGGCTTTTTCCATAGCCATATATTTACCGCGTAAAACACCATCAATATCGAAAGCTGCAACCTTGATGTAAGGGAGCTTTTCTTTTTGAAGAAATTTGATAATATCTTTGTTGTTTTTCAAAATACTATCTCCAGTTCTTAATGTTTTTCATTCACAGAGGACTTGGTTGTACCCATCTGGTTCACGGCAAATTCCTCTTCGGGTGAGAGGATCATACGGTGTCGGGCGTAAAAGGCAAAATAGGCAAGCCCAAGCGCAAACCATATGGCAGCCCCGTACACACCAACAACATACTCTTCATTTAAAAACAGGAAAAGGAGCGTGACGAGGGCAATCAACCCAGCCAGAATTGCCCCGAAATTGCCGAGAGGACTGACGTAGGGCCGGTCAATACCAGCCATCGTACGCAGGCGAACAAAAGCGGCCATTTGCATGATGTAAGCAATTACCGCCCCAAATACGGCCATATTCAACAATACAGCACCCACCGGAACAGAGCCAAAAAGGGCTGATCCATATTCAATAGCAAGCGCGACGATAAAGCCAATAACTGCACCGGCAATCAACGCTATATAAGGTGTCTTGCGCTTTGAATGGGTGATCGATAGCCATTTGGGGAAGTATCCAGCGCGACTAAGGGAGTAAATGTTGCGGCCATAAGCATAGATAATACTGTGAAAACTGGCAATCAGCCCCGCAACTGCGACCAAAGCCAGCAGGGATGCGCCCATACCGTCACCAAATATAGTCTGGAACGCCAGAAACAGGGGTTCGTTCGAGGTGCCAACAATCTCAGCCCCTGGCGCAATACCTGCGTTGAGGAAAAGTGTCAGGAAGGACGCAATAATCAGTGTAAGAATGCCCCACAGTAGACCGCGCGGCATATCACGAACAGGGTCATGGGCTTCTTCCGCAGCCAACGGCAATTGTTCTATCGCCAAATAAAACCAGATGGCAAACGGCAGGGCGGCAGCAATGCCGGAAAGGCCCATCGGGAACCACAGGCTACCGCCCTCAACTGGTGTAATATTCAGGGCATAATCCCAGGAAAAGTGCGGGATAGCACCAATCCAGAATACAGCGAGTATTGCCAGCGCCAGAAAGGTGATGAAAACAGTGAACTTGAAGGTCACTTCAACGCCAATGAAGTTGATCCCCACAAAAACCACATAGGAAATGAACCACCAGACCGGGGCAATGATATCAAGCCCGAACATGCTGTTGAAAATCGACCCCAGATAGCCGCCAATACCAACAACAATCACAGCAGGCGTGAGCACATATTCCATGTTCTCCGCAAGCCCGGTAATATAACCCGCCCAGGGGCCCATGGCGGTGCGGGCAAAGGAATAGGCGCCGCCCGTATGGGGAAGGGCTGGCGACATTTCAGCGATTGAATAACACAGGCCTATATACATGACAGCGATGATGATGGTGGCCACCAAAAGGCCGCCAAACCCGCCAACACTTAGGCCAAAATTCCAGCCAAAAAAGTCGCCGGAGATAACGGCACCAACGCCCAGCGCCCATAGCGACCATGCGCCTGCATAGCGCTGAAGCCCGCGTTTTTCCATATAGCCGTCTTCGGCTTTACTATAGCTGATGCCTCCCTTTTTCTGTGCCATATTTCCTGAGCCTCCCCGCCCGTTTTATGGTTCATGCATCAAGCCGTCAGGGCAACCTCGCTCAACAGTTTTACCAGTGTATGCACCCAAAAAGCCCTACCATCCGCTTCGCTGATACCATCGTGACGTAGTTCGATCATGGTATGCAGCAAGTTTCGTTGCTCGCCGTGCACTGGGATGCCGTAGTGTGTATTGTCCTGAACCGGGTAGGGCACATTGTCCCCTATGATGATATCAGGATTAGAGACAGCCAACCTTTTCATCAGCAGCCTGGAAAAATGAGGCTGGCGCCCATACTGAAAGGTGATAGGCCACGGCCGCGCTTCACCCCCTGTTTGCATGGCAGGCGTGAAACTATGTAACGTTACAAGAATGGTTTTTTCACCGCGTGCCGCCCGGCGGTCAAGCTCGTTCGCTATTTGCTGATGAAATGGCCAGAAAACCTCTTTTTCACGGGCTTTTATGTCGTGAGTGCTAAGGTTTTTATTTCCGGGTATGTCCCGATTGTCCGCAACGCTGATGATTGACTGCGAACTGCCTGGTGGGCGGTTACAGTCTATCATCAACCGCGAATACGGCTGATACATATAGCAGGCGTTCATTTGCTCACTGATGGCTTTTCCGACAGCTTTGATATGAAGGTCAAGCCCGATATGATCATCCAGATCGGCTCTGGCCATGCCCAAGGTATGTAGACGGTGCGGCACGAGGTTACCCGCATGCTCGCTGACAAACAAAAAACGAGACGTGCCATTTTTGTTAAGACATACGAATGGTGACGGATCATTATGCGCCAAAAGCCTTGAAGCCATGTGTTCACCTAATTAATGCTTAATATGTTTACCGAATATTACTTTCCCAAGGCACACAGGAAGCTATGATTACAAATAATTGTAAAGCAGCTTTTGTTTGGGGTATTATTTCATGATCTTTAAATTTCCCATAATATAAAGTCTTCGGCTTGATCGTGTCCGGTTTGCACCATGTCGCTAGCGCTCGCTTCAGGGCTGGGATTAAGGGCTAGGGAGCCAAGTGCGACACAACCAACGGCAGCATTTACGGACACTCGCCGGGCTTGCTGTAGGTGCTTTCTCATGGTGGCATAAACTGAGGCTGTAGCCGCATCGTCGGCACGCTCAGCGCGCCACTGTCCAAGATCAAGCATTGCCTGTTCAACGTCCATGCCTGCTAGTTCGGCCAACTTTCTCATGGAGGCGTCACGGTGAGGTAAATGGGTCCCGCTTCGCCACTGACATATAGTCGCGGGCTTCTCACCTATCCTTAAGCATAATTGCCGGTCTGATGGCAATTTTTGAACCTTAAGGGCGGCGTCCAGATATTCAACGATGTTCGACATGAATTAATCCTCAATTTATCCTTAAGGAAGTAACACCATTTATCCTTAACGACAAGTGAACAGTTTTACACCACCATATATAGGAGGATTTCCTTAAGGTAAAACTATATCTTGACAACTGCACCACATCTAGTGTTGTGTTCAGTCCGTCGGAATATTCCGATTGTATGAACACACTCTTGGGGTCGTGTCCCCGGCCCTGAGAGTGTCATCGGGGACAGGGGGCAGGGGTTCTACATGAACCATAGCGACATCTTACCAGTGATGGAATTGCCGATAACCGGCCCAGCCAAAGCGGTGTTAAATGTGATTGCTGTTCGCGCATATCCCGAAGACCACACAGCCAGATTGACCATTGATGATCTTGTGCGCCTTAGCGGTGTTTCCAAGCGAGCGGTCCAGCGCGGCCTTAAGGAACTGGAAGCAAGCGCCGTCCTTAAGGGTGATCGCGGATGTGGTCGCCGCACCTATTCAATGTGGTTTATCAACATGGAAAGGGTGTCACAGTGGCACCGTTCTTTACAGGGCGACACAGAAAAAAAGGGTGCCACACAGGCGCAAAAGGGTGCCACACAGGCGCAAAAGGGTGTCACAGCGGCACCCTATAAAGAAGAAAAAATTAAAAAAGGCGCGCACGCTCACGCGCACGCGAGGAAAATGCCGCCACGCACCGGGTCTAGCGACCCTGTGGCGAAGAGAAGAAAAAAGGGCATAGCTGTTAACCGCTCCAAGGTCGCGGGCTATGGGATGCCGAAATTTCACGAAACCACCAGCACCGAAGCGCGGGAAGCATGGAGCAATTGTCTTCAGGGAAAGACAGCCGACTTTCGCGTGCCTGTAAGCGCCTCTTTAGGCCCGATAGAGGGTGGCAGTGCGTATATTTTCAATCTGAGCGGCTTTGAGGCCAGCCAGATCACACAGAATGGCCGTGTTGAGATCGAGTTAGCTCTCAAGCGACTTACCGGGGACCGTATCAACCTTATTTTGCTGGAAAAGGAGATAGCAGCATGACCGAACCAGATAACCCGGTCCCGTCGCTAGCGCGTCTGATGAAAGAACGCCGCGAATTGTGGGAACAAATGCGACAAGCGATAGATGGCAACCAACATCTGCGCCCAAACCCCGAAAATGCAATCACCATTGCGTTTTTTGACGCCAATTTGGCCATTGATGAACTGTTGGCGACGGCGATCATTTCCACAACTGAGGCTCAGAAATGGGTTTCTGAGGAAGTTGGCACCTTAAGGGCGCTTGTCCGAGACGTGCAGGCGAGCGAGATGACCAGAGCACTCACCAGCGGGTGCGGCTAATGCCTGACATCGAACCCGGCACCGTGATCGGCGATGTGGTTTGTCCATTTTGCCAATCCCCCGCAGAGGTCGAAGTCGGAAAAGCCAAAGGCAACAAATGCATCATGCGTTGCCGCTGCAACTCCTATGCGACCGCTGGCGCTTACATCGACCGAGATATGAAACGCGCCTACTTGACCGCCCAAACCGAAACAGAAAGCGAAGAAGATGACGAAACCAGCCCCGAAGAAGCCAGCAATGAAAGTGCGGAAACCAGCCCCAAAAAAACCGGCGAAAAAGCCAGCGGTAAAAAAGCCCAGGACGAAACCGGACACACCGAAGCCGGAGACGGAGACACCTCTACCATCGACGGAAATGACGATACTGCAGGACAATCCGACTACGCCGGAACCGGAGACACCGCCGACAATGGAACCAGTGACAGTGGACGTGTCCCAACTGGCAGACGATGGGGAAGCGGCAAGCGCTTCTAGTACCCATACTCCAGATTTTGACAATACAGAACCACTAGAAGGCGAGGTATTAAAACCCGGCGAGAAATCCGACGAGGAACTCCGGCAGGAAAAAGAGGCCAAGGCCGAGCGCGAGGCCTACACCGTGGAGACCGACCCGCTTAAAGATGTTTTCTACAAGGGTTTGTGCAAGGCGTCGGACAAGGCCGCTGTCATTGCCGGAGCGCGTGTACCGATGGGTGAACCCATTGCCGGTTTGACACTGACCAAGCGCGGCGCTGTTGGCCGTGCTGCATCCGATCTGGTTTTTGACAAACTCTGGAAATGGGAATTTTTGCGCGCCGGGCTTCGTAAGCTGAAAACCGCCGCGAAGATCATGGATGAGTGGGGACCGATCTATGTGGTGCTGGCGGAAGGCTTCGCTGACACCATGCAGGAGGTTGCCGAGCGCAACAAAGCATATGCCGAAGCCCAGCAACAACAGCAAGACCGGCAACCGGGTGCGAAAGCCCAGCAAGAAACGGACATGATGGAAATGATGCGGGCGATGAAGGCCGAAAACGATCGGCTAATGGCGGAACTCCAGAAAATGAAGGCCGCAGCGTGACTGAAGCAGAACACACCCTCATTGTCGGCGTCACTGGTGGCGGCAAGACGACACTGGCGGAAGCGCTCACCGCCAAGTGTCGCCGCATCATCGTGATGACCACCAAACCGAAAGCGAAAGCATTCAGCCGAGGTTATCTTGAGGCAACAAAATCCACTGAGGTGATAAGTCACCTCAAACGCAACTGGAACTCTCAGAAGGGTTTCCGCATTGTCTGGCGGGTGTTTTCCACACCGGGCGACACCAGCAAACAGGTAAAGGCGCTCGACTGGCTGGTTAAGCAGCTCCACAAATGGCAGCAGGGATACGCTGATGGCAAAGACAACCGCCAGATCGTCCTTAACGTGGATGAGGTTCAATCGTTTTTCACTCACAGTGCCGCCGCGCAGGGCCATGCTTTTAACTGGGCAGTTTCAGAGGGCAGGGACTGGGGCATTAACCTCATGGTGGGTACGCAGCGGCCCGCAAATATCCATCCCATTTTCCGAGACAATGTGACCAATCTCTATTCGCTGGTACTGGCAGGCGATGCTACCATTAACCGTGTGAGTGAATGCCTAGGCGGAAACCACAAGGATATTCTGCTTAAGGTCAAAAAGTTCGGTTTTGCCTACTTTCACGACAAGGATTTTGTCGCCACAGGCAGCACCCGAAAACCGCAAATTAAGCGGTCAATTCCATAAGCCGCGAGATCCCCTCGCCAGAACTGGCGAGGGGTGATTCGCTCATCGTCGGTTCCGGCGAGGCCAAAAATTATCCTTAAGGTTATTTTCCCCAAATTTGACAGCCTGCCTCAAATCTGAGTCTCATATGGGTGCAAAACGGCAACCGCAGGCACTGACCACATGAGCAAATATTTAGATGGAAAAATTATCATTTCAGGCGTCATAGCGTCTGTGCTCGCGTTCGCCGCAATCGAAACTTACAAATACATCAAAGGACAGCAAAATGGATAGCGCTAAGGAATTTGGGTTCATCGCAGGAGCCGCCGCAACCGGCGTGCTGGTGCTTCTCGTTGGGATCAGTTTTTTCCCTGACATGATCGGCTTCAAACAAGCCCGCGACGCCTTTTAAGGGAGAGACACATGCCTAGCCCATACACCGAAATGAACGGCACCGAGTTCCAGAACAATGTTGTTAATGCTCTCGCGTCGATAGAGCTGACCCGCAAGGACCGACTGCTCACTACGTCGATCATTTGCACGCTTGATGATGTCTTGATGACCCGCGCCGAAATGGAAAACGGTATCGAGTATATCGAAGAACTGGTCGGCACGTCAGTCCAGCGAAAGCTATACCCGGCGGAAATGTTCAACATCGCCGACGAGAAAGGCGACACCGTTGACGACGGCTATATCGATATCGATTATACCCAGCGGGACCGTCGCAGCTTAGAGGGCGAAGACCTCAATTCGCTCAATCTGGAAGTGCTGGCACCGGTTACATACCGGGTCAAAATCGCCAATCAGGCGACGCTTGATCTGGTCGGAGCAGCAGGCCGGACACCGCGCCTTGAGGTATCGCTCTACAAGCAGGAACTTTCCCGCGACGCCAAGGGCAAGCAGACCGAAAGCCAAAAGGTAATGCTGACCAATGTCAGGAAGCCGGTTCAGGTGACTTCTTTAACCAAAGAATTCATCTATGAAGGTTCTGGCCGGTCCATTCAGTCCCTACGGTTTTTCACGGACAAGATCACGTTTATTCAGATCGAAAAAGCGGGAACGCCGGTCCAGAAATTCAGTCTAGCGACCTTGCAGCATCTTCAGCGCCGTGCGCGCCTGACGCCGCAAGCCGACATGGTGACTATTCTCGGTGAAACCATGCGGGCGCGCTACACCGACGGCGACACCCTCAACAATCTCGTTTTGAAAGTCACGCTCACCCTCTCGGCTATTGAGGACCATGAAGCTGTGATTGAAGAAATGGGACCACTACGGGCATAGGAGGCGACAATGGTAGTAGCAGCACCCGCAACACAGCCTGCCACTGGCGGCTTCAACTTCGACCTTGGTGCCGCTATCGGCGACACCCTCAATGCCGGGATTAACTATCTCGGTGTGCTGGGGCAGCTTGAACTGCGCGGCGACATTCTCAAGCAGAATGCCGATCATACGGCTTACATGAACCGGCTTAATGCTGAGCTGGCAGGAGCAAACGTAGTTTCGCAGCAAACACAGGCAGCAGGAGCCGCAAATGCCAAGGGCTTTATCTGGAAACCGTGGATGACATACACGGCGGTAGGGCTCGGCATAACAGCCGTCGCTATCGCAGGCTTCAAGGCATTGTCCTAGTGGCAGGAATACCAACATTCGGCGGGCCAGCATCCCTTGGGAATACTGGTCCGTCTGTTGCTGACGCAACGGTAACCTTTTCACCGCATTTCGGCGAAGTGTCTTTCGGTGGCGGAGGCGGCAAAACTCAGGCTGTAGTGCCTTGGATTGTCGCTGGCGTCGTAGCCATAAGCTTGATTGGGGCCGGTGTATGGTACCTGAGCTAAAAATCGACCCGGTTGTTTGGGACGGCGATGCAGCGCGGCACCTTGAAGTGTTGCCGGGCATTGAAGCTAACTTCCACAGAGGGTTAGTCGAGCGCCGCGAAGCCAATGTCTTTGGCATTTTCGAGGACGGCAAACGTGTTGGCACCTTCATGGTCCGCTGGTGTACCGAAAAAGTAACCGGCGATCAGGTGGCCGAGATAGTAGCGCTTGCCTCAACTGGGTCCGCCGACGCTACCGAAGCGGTGCTCAACTATATCCAGTATCAGGCGCGCCGCCTTGGCTTCCAAAAAATGTTCTTCCGCACTCAGCGACCCGGCCTAATCCGTAAACTGGCGCATTTGGCAAGTGAAACGGACGTAAAAATGAGTTGGAGACTGTAATGTCCAGCAGTAACAGAAGCAGTTCAACCACCACTAACAACGCTTTCGATAATCGCACCTTTATCGATGATCGGGATTTTACCCGTATCGAGACGAACGACAACCGCGAGTATGATATTGATAACAGTATTCATACCGATATCCGCAACGATATCGACAACAGCGTTCACACCGATATCCGCAACGACATCGACCAGAGCGTTCGCAATGATATCGATAACCGGGTTATCGATAGCCATAACACCACCAACGAGATCGACAACAGCATTGAGCTGGGCGAACAGGCTATCTTTTCCCACGGCGATGTGACGGTGAACCACACCGAAACCGATCTTGGTGCCATCGAAGCTGCCTTCGACTTCACTGAAGAAAGCTTTGGCCAGATCGTCGACAAGTTCGGTGATGTCATTTCATTGGAGCGCGCGCAGTCAAGCGCCGCGCTTTCTGACCTTTCAACCACAATCGGTATAGGCGGCATCGTGGCGGGCGTTTCCGTTGCTGCAATCGCTGCCTATTTTGCATGGAACAAAAAATCATGAGCATCGATGCGCTGTCATACCCTGTCACAATTCAACCTGGCAAAACTGGAGAACTCAAATCACCGGGTGAGCAAGTGATTTGCTACGAGAGCACCGGCGAGGCTGAAATCTCGCTTGATGGCGGTGTAAGCTGGGTTCCCTTTATGCGCGGCATTGAGATCAATCACCGCCATGCAAAACTGATTTTCAGAAACACGTCAGCAGCGGCGATCACGCTAACTGCGGTCCAGACAAATACACCGGGTGCCTACAAAGACCGCCGAGAATTGGCAGCACAGATCGCATTGAACGGCGACGTACAGGTGATCAATTCACCCTATGTTGACGAAGGCGGGCGGGTTAAGAAAAACTCTACCAGCAATTACACCGTGGCGCACGACCAGACAGCAGGCGCTTTTGATCAAGATATAATCACGGCGGCGCAGAATGTGAACGGTGTTTTATTGCGCGGTGCTGCCGTTCATATGACGGCTGGACCTACAACCTCTTTCGGGCAGCTTTACATTCGCGGCGGTGTCGCAAACCGGCCTTTTATTTGGACTGGTCCCGGCGCTTTTCAAATGTATCAAGATCACTGGTTTGCGCCGGGATTGCGGCTCAATTTAAATATCCCGCAAGGCTATATCGGCCTTGTGATGATCGACTATGACATTCAATAGGTGTGGTGATGGAAAACAAACATATTCAGACTTTTAAAGTCGGGCATGCGCTCTATCCCTCGGGGTGCACTATTCAAACCGTTATCGCCGAGGACGGCGGCGTGACCGTCACGGAAACACCGGGCGATGGCGACCCAACTATAACAATTTACACGCCTGAAGCATGGCTCGCATTGCAACAATCGCAGCCGGAATAGGGCTGCTATATATAGGAATTAAGTTCATGGCCACACCTCGCGGCATCAGGAACAACAACCCCGGTAACATCGAAAAGGGAACGGACTGGAACGGCATGGCCTCTTTCCAGCCTGATAGCCGTTACATCACCTTCGAGAGCCCGGAATATGGCATCCGGGCAATGGCGCGCATCTTGCGAACCTACCGGGAAAAGCATCATCTCAGCAGCATTGCCGAAATAATTATCCGTTGGGCACCACCTCATGAAAACCCGACCACAAGTTATATCCAGTTTGTCGCCGACAGGGCAGGCGTTCATCCGTCCAGCCAACTTGCATTTACCGATAATGAGGTCGCTTCAATCCTTAAGGCCATGATCCGGTTTGAAAACGGACAGCAACCCTATGATGACACCACCGTTTTGGCGGGCATCGCAATGGAAAGGACAGCATAATGCCATTTTTACTCATTGGTGTATTGGGCGGCGCTGCCGTGACTTGGTACGTCTCCGATAAGGCGGACACGTTGATTAAATGGACCGTGATCGGCGGTGTTGTTTATGTCGGTTACCGCGTGTGGAAGGGCTGAACCATGGAGTTTGAAGCCCTGAAATTATTGGCGACCGGCAGCGATCTGCTGACCTACGTCTTTTTGTACATTTTGTGGCGGGTTGACCGCCGCTTGGTAGTTCTGGAAAGCGAAAGGAAAACCTCATGCGAGGCTTGAGAGCAAAGCACGGTATTGCAGCCGGAAAAATCAACCCGGCGACCCTGAGTGATGCAGCATTGATCAAATATGCCCGTTCAAAGGGTATTCCGGCGTCTAGCCGCTGGAAGCGCGAAACCACACTTGAAAAGCTGGGAGAGCTTTGATGCTTTCACTTTTAGGGTCACTGTTAGGGTTTGGCACCGGCATCGCACCCCGCATTCTCGGCTACTTTGAAAAGCGCCGCGACCAGAAACATTCTATTGCCTTGGAAAAAGAGCGCCGGGAGACGATGGCGCTACGCCACGGCAATACGATGGAGCAAACCACCACACAGGGCGAAATAGAAGCCTACAAGGCCGCTATGGCCGATGCACGCGCACCAAGCGGCAACAGCAAGGTTGATGCACTCAGAGGCAGCGTGCGGCCAGTGGTGACCTATCTCTATACGCTTATATTCATCTTTGTGGAGGTTTCGCTCTACTGGATAGCGCTCAAGTCCGGCATGGATGCATTCGAGGCTAGCAAGGTGATCTGGACACCAGAAGTGCAAGCCACCTACGCAAGCATTTTATCGTTCTGGTTCGCGTCCCGAACATTCGGCAAGAAAGAAGGAGCATAGTCATGGCAGCAAGCAAATCACGGACAGCAAAAGGTCGTTTTAAGAAAGGCAGTCCCTCGGCTAAACGGGCAGGGCGCAAAGGCGGCAAGGCGACCGCCAGACTGACCAGACCATGTAGGGTGACAGCGCGACGCCGAAAAAGACGGTAACCAGAACATTTCCTCCCTCAACTCAAGGGCCGCTATTTCAGCGGCTTTTTTTACATCGATGCAATTTGGAGCGGCCTTACATCAAAATTAACTCGCTCAGATCGATGTTGCACTTCTTAGCGAACTGTCGAGCACCGGCTTCGATTTTGGATGCAGTCTCTTTCCGGACTATCGAGTTGGTGGCGTGGCCGAAAAGTTCGCTGTCTTCGATGAAGCCTTCAGGTACAAGAATTTGCCTCGCATACTCTACTCGGCCTGAGAATTTACGTTCATATGTAGCCTTGGCCTTAACGGTGTGTGTCATGTGTTGGCTCGTTTTCAAGTCATGTTTGGCATTGGATTGTGTTATTGGATCGCGGCAATCATCATCTGTGATCGTCTCAAACATATCCCGGGATAATTTTAACAAGAAATTGACTAGTTGTCTGTTTTGCGGAGTATCGCGATATTTCCAAAAGGTCTGCCAAAAATAATGTATCGCAAGAAAAAGCCAAATCAAACCGCCAATCACAGCTATGCCAATAAGAGCCGCTTGCAAGATCGTTAATTTGCCGAAGGTGCTCATTAAAGGTGGCAACAGGCCAACCGTGGCAGCCAGTACTATAGGCCAGATCCCCAGCTTATCCAAAATCCAGAAAAATGCGCTTCGAACAAAATAAAGCCCGAGCCATTTTGAAAGCGTTTTAACTATCTGCATCAACTCATGCCTCTAAATCGAGTGTCGCTGCTGATAGTGAACAGATAACATTTTGAATGCCAACACATGTTATGTCGATCGTGAAAATGGTAAAATTAACCACAAAGGAACAATAAGAGATGTACACAGAAATTGAATTTCTAGCAAAGGCAAAAGAGATACATGCAATTTCTTTGGCGAGCGTGTCGCAGTAGACGGCCATATCTACGGCACATGTTCACATGTTCAAACGGGCTCACTATCTACTCCACAAATTGACGGCAGGCCGATAACACAGCTTGCCTTTCTAACTCATTCATTTCAGCAACTTTTTTAGCCCACCTTTTAGACTTGCGTTTGATGCGCTCGCGTTCGCGGAAACCATCGCCCAGGTATCGGTAATCATGCAGCGCTGTAGGCGGTGGAAAATTCATCCACACACACTCGGTGCGCTTCTGGCCGCGATGTGTCATGCCGGTAAAGGTGATCTTGTGCCAGCCCGCCAACTTACGCCCGTAAAGCTCGCTATCGTAGCCTGATACCATCACCATACAGGGTAGGGAAGTGATTAGCTCCAGAAACGCCTCATGATCGCTGTCGGTCCATTCGTGTTTGTATAAATCGCGCTGACAAGACCGGGTTGACCTCACATAAGGCGGGTCGGCGTAAACCAGCACGCGGCTGTTGAGTTTGGTATCGCGCAAAAACTGGACACCGTCGCCGATCATATAGCGAACGCTGTTTACCTCACAGTATCCTTGCAGCGCGACAATCGCTTCAGCATCGCTATCTATGACGATGTTGGATTCCGCTGGCCTTTTGCGTTTTAGAATGGCCCCGCCGCCAACAAACGGCTCAATATAGACATCATGCGGCGGCATATTATTGATGATATTTTGGTAAACTCCCATACCGTTTTTACCGCCGGGATAGCTTCGCCGGGTAGGGGCTTTAGGGGCCAGAATATCGTCTATATCAGCCTGCATTATAACCGTTTCAGGGCGTCAAATTCGGCCTTAATTATGCGCCTGATCTGGCGCTCTGAAAGGTTCATTTTGTCGCCTATTTCCTCTTGGGTTAACCCGTGGCGATGCAACAGCATCACTTGCCGTGTGCGGTTGATCATGGCGGTAGTTTTGATTTTTCGCCGGAATGTCGGCCAAATAATACTGAGTTCCGTGTCCGCGATGTGGAAGCGATGCGCGGCGCGGTTAATTGCCGCCGCAGGCTCGACACCGTCTTCGATCAACTGGCCGATAAAGAGGTTCGCTGTGTCCAGTTTCTTCCTGTGATGGACCATTTTAAGCCGTTCACGCATGTTGCTTTCGGCGTCATTTGCGATGCGCTCTAGTTCCTCGGCGTAGCTTCTTACAGTTGTAGCCAGACCGCGAATTACTGGAGCTGGCATCTTCTTGATTTCCGGTGTAATTTCCGTGCTTTCAACCGGACATTTGCTAAGATCAAACATAAATAAAATCGTCCCCAATCCAATATATTACGAGCCAGCCGTAAGATATTGTAATCGCGGGCAAAATAACCTGTCCAGTTTGCGGAACAAATGAGAACAGAGCGACATAATAATTTCCCATAATATAAATTATGCGCATATCACATTATTTTATACTCGGTGTGCAATTGTGACGTGTCACTGAACTTGTTACCGCCCCTGCAATTTCAGTGCGCATTTGCGGCGCAAGGTAGCGAGATCGTTTTTTAAGCCGTAATATCTCGCCACCATGGCTAGAGATGCAAACCCACACTCTGCTGCTGAAAGGTAAACGGTTGCGACCTGAAAAGTTGAGTGCGCGTCGCATCATTAAAATGTTTAAGAGTCATCGCACGGATTGGGATCTGGTACTTCCCACGGTTCATTACTGCACCCTCCGTTAACTTCCTCGATTTCATCTATATTCAGTTCCGCAATTTTGTCTACTGCTTCAATAGTGTCAACCATTTCAAACTCCTTGTTTGATTGTTTTAAAGCAAAATAATTTTCGCCTTATTTGGGCCACTTGAGCCCCACATCACTAATAGAAAGCGGAGTTTTTTCTATCAGTGAATCTCTGAATGCCTTCACAACCATCTTCTCTCTGCTCGCAGTGGCCCAAGAGCCATTCAAGAAAGCTACGGTGCTCAAGCACAATGTTTGCTTGCAAGGTCATGGCCTGCTTTGCAATGACATTACTTTGCCGTGCACCATGATTTGGTTGGGAATTCTGGCCCTATCATCCTTCGGATCAACACCGTTCGCATTTTTTCTAAACAGTTTGGGCATCTGTGCTGGCTCATTCAAAGCTTCCGGCATACTGCTGCAAACATCAGGCGCATTGTTTATGCCCATGGCACAAAAGTTAGCTGGGCGGCCTTCCTGTAACCATACTTCTGGCGATATTTCGCCTTTTTCAAATGCTGCTGGTTCAGCATCCTCAACGATGAGGTGTTGAACATTCAAAAATATGAACACTGATACAAGCAACCGCATAAAAAATTTCTTGTAAGCCCCCAATTTTCTTGTTTTAGCTGGCCTCAATAAGCTTTCCACTCGGCCTAGTAAAGATTGTATAAATTCTACTTTTGTTTGAAAAAAAACGCAAGTTATGAAAGCAGTTCGATTAAAATGTACCTAAAACCTTATCTAACAATGTCCGACGACTGTATTATATGGAGTGAGAGCCATTGCCTTTGTCACTAAGCCTAGCGACATTGACCTGCCCCCACTAAGTCGGGTCCATTTATTATGAGAGAATTTGATTGCTTTTGCCAGGGCACGTCACAGGCACCATGGCCTTTGCCTATTCATACCTAAACCTTAATGCTCCTTATGGTTGAATTTATGAAGGCGTATGGGAGATAGGACAGATAGTCGATGTCTTCATACAAAGCGGGCTCGTCAGCCCTGTGGTTGATCCAGTTTCCGAAAAAAGGTTTCTCTGTATCAATAAGGCCGGCAATGGCATCAAGCCCCTGCCCAACATCAAGGAAAACAGCATTCGTGTAGTTTTTCATCCGGTGCAGAAGCCCGGATTTCACATGCCCAATGCCGACGAGGAAAATTTTGGATGTTGACTGCCTCAGTTGCTCTGCGACTTGCTGCTCAGTCTCAGCGAGGTTATCACATGCGAACCTTTGCGGGATGGATATATAATCTTCGAACTTTTCAAGACCAAGATAGTCCTGATACGTGTTTGTTTTCATTAATCGCTTAATGACGGCTATTTTTTTGTCAGCACCGATCAACCCGATTTTCCCCGCAAATGTGCGAAAAAGCCATCTGTTCGCCACACAGGCATAGCCATATTCGGCCGGGAAGTCGATTTTCCGGTTGATCACCTCTTTAAAACGAGCAACATGGTCCGGGTATATCTCGCAAGTGTAATAATCACAGCAGGAAGCGCCCTCTTCAAACTGTTTGTGGTCGATAAGGTCATAGGGCTTGTTCAGCGCCCTGAAGCCCACACTCGCGCTTCCTTCTGATTGGCGCGTCAGGAACAGATAATCCCCGTAGCCAAATTTATAAATCGCCCTGCTCTCCTGTTTGCCTACGGCACCAAGAAGAAAGTGCTTGAACTGCTCATAACGTTCCAGAAAATCCGGATAAGTTGCAGGGTCAAATAAGCAGGGATGCTCATCCAGGTTCAAGGTTCCTTCAAGTTTATACTGGTCCAGATACATGGCTACCCCGTCTTGTGTGGTACTGTTATTGGTTCGGGCCTCACGCCCGGTCATCCTCCGTGATATCAGCTTCGAGAATGAACCAAGATTTAGACCACCGCACGGCGCCCTTGTGCGGAATGGTATTCATGGATGATATACGAAACCCTGAACGCTCAAGCGGGTCTTCAATATCGGCTAGTGACGGCAGAGAAAAATCAGGTTCATGAAGGGAAGACCGAAATGACCAGGTTAACCACGGCGGGGTAAGGGTGTCTCTTTCAGCAGGAAACTGTTCCACAATAATCAAGCGCCCACCGGGGTTTAACGCGCCCCGAATTTTCCGGAACAGAGCCTGGCTATAAGGCCCTGTGTCGCAGCATAGCACGACATCAAAACCACCTGGCAGTTCATCCTTGATAAAGTCAATGGCTGTGTAACTTATTCTGTCCCCCAGTTTATTTTCCTGCGCAATCTTGCTGCCAACTTCACAAACATTGGGGATATCGATCACCACGGCTTCGAGCACAGGATACCGGCGCAGCAAGGCCATCGGAAAAACGCCTGAACCACCCCCGATATCCAGCAAGCTCTTGGCATCGGGAATGTTCATACAATCCGCCAGCGCCTCGGCAAGTGGCAGATGAAGTTCATAAAGCATGCGGGTGAACCGGTTGGCCTCTTCGGGTTTTTCCTGCAACTGCGAAAGATAGTTGGGCGGGCTTAAGCCTTGGGATTGCCATGTGGAAATGGGTTCACGGATAAGCTTCGTTAAATCAAGAACCACAGGAAACCGCTCGCGCGCCATGCTGGCAAGGCATGTCCATGTTTCTTGGCTGTATATGTCAAGGATTGTCGCTCGTGCGACCGACGTTGGCGCGAAGCCGCCAGAAACTGGCTCAATCAACTCCATATCCATCAAGAGCTGCAACCAGTACCGACATCTGTTTCCTGGGATTCCCAATATTTTGGCAATACTAGATGCCTCATGCGGTTGTTTATCCAGCAGCCAGAATATACCAAGCTCCATCGCAGTATTCAGGGCAGCTGAAGGGATATAGGCGTCCATAAGGTCAAGGACATCATCTGGTGATTTTGGTTTCATTTGGTTGTAGTGCCTCCCCCGAATATTGCGAATGTTGCTGTTGGCCACCTTGCGGTAATGCACTCTTTATTCTGCGTGTTATGCAACACTTTAAATCATAGGTTGTGATGAGTGCAGCTATTTCAATAAATTACGCTTAAATTCGTATGTTATTAGTAAGTTGAACATTTCATTGCTTTTCGAGCATCTACCAGTGCGTGTAATGCACTTACTAATTCTCTTGACAGTAGAAAAGTAGAGCCATACCCTCTTGATGTCAATTGGCGAAAACAAAGGAGGAAAGTCATGAAAAAACAATGGATAAAGCCCGTTGTTCGCGTTCGGGCACTTCAGTGCGGATGCTAAATAGACTCTAAAATATGGCAGCACAATTTGCATCCGTGGATTGTGCTGTTTTTTTGCTGATTTTCCCGGGGGAGAAGTGGGATGGCGCACGATTTAAGTGTTTTTTCAGATAGTGCACAATCAAATAGTGTAATTTCTGATTATTTTACGCCCTTCCCCAGTGTTGCCTATATGGGCGTATCATATCTGTGCAATATGAAATGCGACCATTGTTATGCGCTGCAACAACCCAGGTCCAAACGTCTGCATATAGACGAAGTTAAAAAAATCATCGATGACCTGAATGAATTATTTTGCTGCACTTTGATTTTTGGGCACGGAGAACCGTTTTTATATAAAGATTTTTTTGAAGTTTTAGCCTACGCAAAAAACTGCGGTATGAATACTGTCATCATGACCAACGGCACCAAAATAGATGAAAGTGTCGCTGACAGGCTGTGTCTTGATGAGTATCGTCCCTACCGGCTTTATTTAAGCCTGGATCACTATGAAGAGGACCGTCATGACCGCCAGAGGCACGTCCCTGGTGCCTATGCTACAGCGATTAAGGCTATCAAGCTGCTTCGTTCAAAAGGGTTGGATGCCAGAATTAGCAGCACGATCAACGTTGCTGACCCGCGCCCGGCTGAAATGTGGATAAAGCTGTGTGACGAGTTGGGCGTACCTGGCATATCGCTATTAACAATTCGGAATAAAGAGCCTTATACAAAAGAGCAGATGCAACATTATGCAGGCGTATTACGCGAGCTTGTCGACTGGATGGAACGACGGCCAGACCTGGAAATCATGTTGCACGATCCGTTGATTTTTCGTTTTGTAGACGCCAAGTCGCTGTCCAGTGAACTATACGAAAAATTATATCAGGAGAACAAATGCACGGCAGGCACAGAGCGGATCGCCATCCAGCCTGACGGAACCGTGACAACTTGTAATTTGGTGGAGGGTCCGATCCTCGGCAACATCCGGGATGATAGCATCATCAAAATTTGGGAAGACTCCCCCTATCTGAAACGTATTCAGGGCCGGCACTCTCAGGAAAGCCTGTCAGGCTGTGAAACCTGTCAGGGCTACAATGAATGTAGAGGCGGATGCCCTGCTTTTTCGACAGAAAGCGAGATTGACCTTGTACGCGACGCACGGTGTGAAGCGATTGATAGCTAAGAAAGCAATACCAATACCGATAATCGGTAATTCTGTGATCATGTTTTTAAATCTAACTGAGTTGAGGTTTGACTATGCAATCATCTGATAAATCCAGTCTTTGGTCTATTCACGCCAATCTAAAACGCCGCAAAAGCTCCAACGGTATTAATTTGGTCTTTGTACCGGGCCAGAATGTTGTTTTGGAACTTAACGAAGTTGCCGGAGATATAATGGAGGCATTTTCAGACGGCCCCATTTCTTTTGATGCGTTGTGTTCAGGCCTGTTTGATCAATACCAAATTGAAGACAAAAGCGAATTCAACGATGAAATTAATCAGGTGCTGGAACGGTTTACCAAGCACGGCCTGATTGTACCTTGTGACGAAGGAGTTGGTGATGACGCCTCGAATATTATTCGTTAATCCACGCTATGGTGGCCAGGACGGCCTTATAATCCTGCCGCTCGATCAAGCCTCAGCCGCTGCTTATGCCAGACAAAGCGGATATGATGTATCGGTTCTGGATCTCGCCTTTGAGGCTGATGATAAGAATCTAGAGCACATTTTGTCGAACAACAGCTTTGATTTGATCGTTCTGACCTGCATTACAATTTGTTACAGAACAGCCGTTGAGGCAGCAAAGCTTGCAAAAAAGGTATCTCCCTCAACGCCAATTGCCATTATGGGCGAGCATGTGACTTACCGCAAAGAGGAAACCCTTCAGCGAAGTCTATGCTTTGACTTTGTCATTAGTTATGAAGCGGAGATAACATCCTGCAAGTTGGTCGATGCACTTGTTGCAAAGAAAAGTGGGGAAGCCATAGACTTTGCGGACATTAGCGGCATCAGTTACCGCCAAGGCGATACTGAAAACCAGAGTGCTGATACTGAAGAGAGGATAGTCTGTAACCCCGACCGGAAACCAGAAGAAGACCTTGATCGGTTCCCTCCTCCGGCCAAGCGACTTTATGCGTTAGAGCAATATCTGGCACGCGATCATGAAGCCACAATGATCACAACCAGAGGCTGCACGCATGCCTGCCGGTTTTGCCACAGATGGCGGTATGGCCGCCGCCTCAGAAACTGGTCGCTGGGGCGTGTATTCGAAGAAATATCAGAGAATATAAAAGATGGTTACAAAGCCATATTTTTTCAGGATGATGTATTTTGTTACGATAAAGAACGGACACGCGATTTTTGTGAAGAACTTATCAACCGCGAAATGAATATTGCATGGAATTGCAACGTCAGAATTGACGATTTTGACCCAGCCAATCCAGAAGACGAAGACCTTGCTAAATTGATGTTCAAAGCTGGTTGTTACCGCATATTTGTTGGCATTGAAGCGTTTGATCAGGAGCTTTTGGACCGCAGCAAAAAAAGGGCACAAGTCGAACTTATCCAAAAATTTGTACGGTTATGGCAGGGTGCTGGAGTTCAAGTGCATGCTTCATACATCGTTGGACTTCCCGGCGATACCGAAGAAAAAATTGTCCGGCGGGTTGAACTAGCGGTTGACTTGAACACCGACCTTGCCAGCTTCAACCGAATTTTCCCGCATCCGGGCACACCATACGGGGATAACCCGACCAAGTGGGGGTTGGTGATCCCTGACCCCTATTGGTATGAGGATAAATATTGGTGGACTAAGGCCGTAGCCGGCACCGAGGAAATGACCCCTGACAAAGTATATGAAATGCAGCAATTGACCTTGACCAATTATACCGAAAGCTTTTTTGCCGAGGCGCGTTAATTTTGTATGGAATATGCTCAAGAATCTTTAGCCATATTTGGTGGCCCCCCAATGGTGGGAAAGGAACTGGACAGTTCCTTTCCTGTTTCGGAGGCGTTTTTCTGCGGTCTTAAAGACCTGATTGAAAACAAGCCCCTGTCAACATTGTTTGGCGAGGGAGAAGTGCAGGAATTTGAGGGGCGCTTTGCCCTTTTTGCCGGCACAAAGCATGCTGTCGCGGTGAATTCGGGTACGTCTTCGCTCCATACAGCTTTGTGCACGGCTGGCATAACTGCTGGGGATGATGTTGCCGTGACATCATTCTCCTTTATCGCCTCGGCATCTGTGATACGCCAGGTTGGTGCAAATCCGGTATTTATTGATATTGACCGGGACACATTGGCAATCGACCTCGCTGATCTCAAAAAGCGCATCACGCCCAAAACAAAAGCTGTCATCGTCGCGCATTTATTCGGCATTCCCAGTGACATAGTGGAATTGCGCGATTTCTGCCGTGATAACAACCTTATCTTGATAGAGGACGCATGTCAGGCGCTTGGCGCAACTGTAGATAATACCCCAATTGGTTCCTTTGGGGACATTGGCTGTTTCAGTTTCAATGTCAAAAAAATCATTCAAACCGGCGAAGGCGGCATGCTGGTAACAAATGACGATGCTATCGCTGATGCAGCAAGAGAGCTTCGTGTAAACGGGCTTTCTGTTTTTGGCGCTGAACGTCTTGGGTTTAATTATACGCTAACCAATTTGCAGGCTTACTTGGGAATGCACCAGCTGGCACTGGTGGACAATATCTTGGAAACACGCCGTAAGTATGCCAACAAAATCCAAAATTCAGTTTGTAAATATGCCAGAGTTTTCAGTGAAAGCCGTCGGAACGTAATTCGTTCCCCTTATGCCGTGCCTTTTGAACTTGCCGTTGAAACGCCTTCACAAAGAGACTTTATTATAGCAGCCCTTCACGAGGAGGGTGTGCCCGTTAGTGGGGTTTATAGCGTACTATATCATCATACGAGCGTATTCGGTGAATATAGCGCCCTTCCCTGCCATGAGGCAGAGCGTACAGTTCCCAAAATCTTATCCATAAATCCGAGCCACCTATACAGCGAAAAGGACGTTGATTTAATCTGTATTGGTATTGAGAAAGTTTTGTCCAATTTCGAGGGCTTGCTCGAAGCTTCAGAGACGAGGTTTTCCTGATTATGAAACTGTCGACTAACGACCTGAAATTCTTCTCTGAAAATGGCTATCTTGTTATACGAGATGCCGTAAATGAAGAACTGATCGCAGATTTGGTGAATAAGGGAGATCGTTTGGTAGAAAGCGAGCAACCCTTTTTTCGGACCTCTGACCGGGAATTTGATGGCTTCAGGAATTTGCTGTCGCTGGATAGTTCTTTTTTAAAATTAGTCGACATCGAAAAAGCGCTTGTTCCGATCATTCAGATATTGGGATTTAATGTGCACCTGAGTTCAGTGCACCAATCATACATATACCCACGGGATCTGGAACAACCATGGGAAGGTGACTGGCATACAGATATTTTCGGGTTTGAAAATGACTTGGCGGAAGGGTCCGTTCGGGTAGGCATCAAATGCGCTTTTCCCCTAACTAGTCATTCTAAAGCAGATTCAGGGATGACGATCATCATCCCAGGCAGTCACAAATGGGATGCGCGCCGTGATCTGGACAACGCCGAACCATCTCCGCAGGGCTCCCTTCAACTGAATATTAAGGCTGGCGATTGCCTGATATTTGAAAACCGCCTGCAACATTCGCGGGGTATAAACCTCTCTTCAGAGACAAGAAAATGCATTTTGGTTGGTTATACGCACCGCTGGGTTATCCCCCTTGATGCGATTGATGATTATGATGTCCCCGATATTAAGCTCTCTGACCTTGCAAAAGACCTTTTACCCAGGCCCTACCGGGTTGAAGGGAACGGTGCGATTGCATCGCTGTGCTCAAAGCATAATCTACCGCTTCGCCCCGCCGAGGTTATCTAAGGTGTAGAGGAATATATTGGGGCTTTGGGCTCTATTAGCATTCAAAATTCATTGCGAACCCGGGGACGATACACCATGCTACTCCGCTTGATTGATCAAGTGAATGCTATGTTCAGCCAAACCAGCACCTGCATTTGCATAAAAGTTAAAAACAACATCAACCCCTGCCTCTAAAAGGCTTTCTTTTTCATCTTCATAAAGGGCTATTCCAGCAGTTTTCCCTTTATACCCAGCCTGATGAATTTGCTTAATAGCTTCCATAATGTCTGGATATCGGGGCATGGTCAGCATAATTAAATTCACAGTGTCCAAATGAACATACGTCCAAAAGTCAGGGTCTTCTGCATCGGCCGTAATGACATTACGGCCCTCACTGCGGTGAGAAGCAACCTGGCCCCGGTCAACATCCAACCCATAGATCTTTTGCTGAGGGTTTTCACACAGTGCGTCGTAAGCTCCTGTTCCTACCCTGCCCATGCCAACAACCAATATAGTGGCACCAACCGGCTGTGAGAACTGATCTTCAGGCAAACGCTTGGGTGTTTCAAAGCGTATGATAAATTTTTTCCAACGCGCATAAAGATTGTGTGCCTGAATGTTGGCAATACTCGAAAAAACGAAGGAAATTGCAGCCGCCAACGCCATAATGACGAGCCACTCTTTTGCCAATAGCCCTTGGGCCACACTCACGGAACAGACAATCAGGCCAAACTCGCTATAGTTTGAAAGACTTAAAGAGGCCAGAAAGGAGGTGCGGCTCCGTAGTTTCAGACGGGTTAACCACAGGAAATACAGTCCCGCCTTAATCGGTAGTGCAATGACCAGAATTAACGCCGTAGCTAACATTTCTGCCGACGGAAGCGCTGTGAATCCAATTGAAAGAAAAAAGCCGATAAGGAAAATATCTTTAAAACTTAGCAAGGCCTTTGAAAGCTCGTCGGCTTTTTCGTGTCCACTGACCAACGCGGCAACAACAAGTGCACCAAGGTGCGCTTTCAAACCCAACACTTCAAACAGCTCTCCCCCTGAAAAAGCCAGAAAGAAACCAACCAAAGGCAACATTTCTCTGTGCCCACACTTTTGAAGGAGCTGAATAATAACAGGTCGGAACAACGGCAAAGCAAGCAAAGTTAATGCCCATAACGAGGGTGATTTTTCGGTGGCCAGCGAGATAAATATTACCGCAGCAATATCCTGGATGATGAGAATGCCGATCGTCACCTGCCCGTGACGAGTGCGCATTTCCCCGTTTTCCTCAAGTACCTTTACCGCACAAACTGTGCTGCTGAAACTGAGTGCGAAACCTATTAAAACGGCTGCAGGCCAATCCAGAACAGCAAAATACTCAACCCCAAAATACGCCAAAATAAAGTAAGCCAGAGTAACAAGCAGCACCACAGCAGCCATGTGCCCGCTAGCGCCAGCCCAGATTTCGGTTTTGAATAAACTGGAGATATTGAGTTTTAGCCCGATGGTAAACAGAAGGAGCGTTACACCGATATCGGACAAGGTTTCCAGCGAAGCGTCAGGTTCAACACCAAGCGCATGCAAGCCAAAGCCGGCCGCCAGATAGCCGACAAGCGGCGGCAGGTTTAGCTGCTTTGCCAAAAATCCGCAGACAAAAGCTATGGCTACCCAAGTATAATCCATAAACTATGCCCTAGCCTTTCTTGGTGTTTTTCTGACGAGCTCGCTAATGGTTAAAACGCGAACTTGTCAGAAACGGAACCCAAGAATACTTTAGCGGATAAAACTAAGCAACAAATAGGCAGCAAGAAAGGCCGCAACCCACATAACCATGCTACTGACAGGCCGCGCGCGAGAGAGCAGACGGCTCGGCCCTTCATGCCGCTGAGATACATAAGCCAAACACGAGTCTAGCCGCACCACAAAAGCCTGGCGAATAGCGCCGTCAATCTTCCACACTACTGAGAAAGCCCTGCGGACAACCGAAGGGATGGCCCTGCGGTAAAGCCAATCCACATCCAGGTTTGTGGACGGTAGCTCAGGCGGATACATGCCTCGCAGGTTAAGCCAGACAAAGGCCAGCGCTGAGAAGAACAGCAATTGTGTCTGTGCCAGCACGTGTGTTGCGTCATAAGGATTATAGCCCGTGTCATACGGCAAAAGTGAGTATAATGCTGAAGGATACACGCCGATACCAACACAAAGGGCCGCCGCGAAGAACATGGCTATCAACATGTTGTTGGGCGGATCACTGACACGAATTTTGGAATCGTGGGCGAAGAAGGCAAAATAAGGAATTTTAATGCCAGCATGGTGGAAAACACCTGCTGAGGCAAACAACAGCATCAGCCAGATAAAGTTATATTCGCCTTCCAAAGCTGCGGACATCACCATGGATTTGCTGACAAAACCGCTGAATAGAGGAAACGCTGAAATCGAAGCCGCGCCCACAAGGCATAATATTGTCGTTTTAGGCATGGTTTTATAAAGACCACCTAATTCGGAGCCATTCATGCGCCCCGTCATATGCAACACAGCCCCCATGCTCATAAACAGCAGTCCTTTAAAGATAACATCGTTAAAGGCGTGCGAAATGGCACCGTTGATGGCAAGCGCTGTCCCAATACCAATACCACAAACCATAAAGCCGACCTGGTTGATAAGGCTGTAAGCCAGCACCCGGCGCAGATCATTCTCGATCACAGCAAAGAAGATCGGGAAACATGTCATGGCTGCGCCGATATAGACGAGTATTTCAGTGCCCGGATATCCGCGTGCCAATGCATATACCGCAACTTTTGTTGTGAAGGCGCTCAGGAAAACAGTACCTGTAGGTGTTGATTCCGGGTAAGCATCCGTTAGCCAGTTGTGAGCAAAGGGAAACGCGCATTTGATGCCAAAGGCGATCAAGATCAACCAACCATAAATACCGTCCAAACCAATATAGCCAAATTCGAAACTTCCTTTTTCAGCCGCGTAAAACAGCGCTCCGATCAGAAGAATAACCCCGGATAATACCTGAATGATAAGATAGCGCATCCCGGCCGCATAAGACCGTTCTGTTCTGCGCGCCCAGATCAGGAAAACCGAGGTAAAGGCCAAAAGCTCCCAGAATAAAAACAAGGATAACAGATCACCGGCGAAAACAGCGCCAAGGCCACTGCCAGCGTACAGCATGCCTGCTACCTGTTGCACGGTGTCGCGCACATGCAGTGAGTAGACAATGGCAATGAAGGCGGCAATGTGGAACACATAAGCAAACATCAGGCTCAACTTGTCCACACGGTACAAGGTAAGCTGATAATCGAGGAAGCCGAACTGCAGATGTATGCCTTCAGGCACCATCCAGAGATGAAGGGCGCTGACAATAGGGATTGCCACCATAATCGCACCACGAAGAGCGCCTCTGGTCGTTGCTGCTATTATTGCCCCGATAAAGAAGGGTACAAAGGGTGGTATTTCAAACATCCACATTTTGACCACCTACTTTTGTATCATTATCTTTCACAGTGTCTGATTTTTCCTCGTCATAATAGTCTTCTGAACGCATGAGAAACGTGCGCATCCAGCTGGCAATAACCACCAGAACTACACAGCCAATAAATCCGTAAATCGCATAAAACCCCCACAGAGGTTCCCACGGGTGAACCGAATGACGATGGATCACAAAATCCAGAGCAAACAAGAGCGCACAACACCCATACAGAATATGCAAAATACGTTTTACATTCTTAGGGTTATCAAAAAGGTGCTTTTTATCATCCATGTACAATCACCGGTGTTTCAAGAATGGCTTTAGCCAACTCATATAAAGGCTGAGGATAAAAGAAGAGGACGACACACCCTGCTGTCGTAATGCTCAGGGCGATCAGGGACGGCAATGGTGCCTCTTTCATAGGAACTTTGTCTGGTACCGCCTCCCCGCCCGGGAAAAACGCCCGAATAGGGATGGGCAGTAGATAAGCAATATTCAGCAAAGAACTCATCATTAATACGCCCATAAGTACCCACTGATGGGTCTCCAGCGTACCTAAGAGTAAATACCACTTGCTCCAGGTTCCCCCTGTAGGTGGTAACCCTATGATGCTCAGGCTGGCTATCAAAAATGCAGCCATCGTGATGGGCATATACCGACCAAGGCCACGCATTTCACTGACTTTGGACTTGTGCGCAGCAACAAGGATAGCGCCAGCACAGAAAAACAAAGTGATTTTACCAAAGGCATGGGTCGCAATATGCATTGCCCCGCCAACAACCCCCATTGAGGAAGCCAATAACGCACCCAGAGTAATATAGCCCAATTGGCTTACCGTTGAGTAGGCCAGGCGGGCCTTTAAGTTGTCCTGTCGCATGGCAACGATTGATGACAGTATTATTGTTGCACCAGCCAGATATGCTAGGGCTTGCGTGCTTGGCAGTATACTCAACAAATCAATACCAAAGATATAGACGCATACCTTCAATACGGTGAACACACCTGCTTTAACCACGGCCACAGCATGCAATAATGCGCTAACGGGTGTAGGCGCCACCATGGCCGCAGGCAACCAGCGATGGAAGGGCATAATGGCCGCTTTGCCAATACCAAAAACAAACAAAATAAGGAGCACGCTCAGTACAGTAACGTTTGCTTCTGCACCAAATACACCGCCCGGGGTGAAATCCAGTGTGCCAGAGACAAACCAGGTCCCCACAATTGCCAGGAGGAAAAAGGCGATGGACGTACCAAGAAGAATTCCCAGATAAACCCTGCCCCCGTTTTTTGCCTTCTCTGTACCAGCATGTGTGACAAGCGGGTAAGTGGATAAGGTCAGAACTTCATAGAATACAAAGAGCGTGAAAAGGTTACCTGCAAAAGCAATGCCCATAACGCAGCTTATTGCGACGGCAAAATAGCAGTAAAAACGTGTCTGGTTCTCTTCGTTATGACCCCGCATGTACCCAATGGCGTAGATGGTGGTGATTGGCCAAAGGAAACTGGCCACCAAGGCAAAGATCATACCCAGAGGTTCAATGCTGAAGCTTATTTCCAGCCCTGGCAAAAGCTGCCACCAGACAAGACTTATGGTTTCCCCGTTACCAAGGCCCTCATATAGATTGAGGACAAAATAAAGAACCAGTAAACTGGTTACTAGAGAAACACCTTCCCGAAGGTTGGGGTTGTTTCTGGTTGCCACAATGCCAAGAGGTGCCAACAGCGGCACGATAATGCAAAGCTGTAGCATGGTTTCAAGCGTCATACTCATGGGGCAACCTCAAACAAAGTCTCTGAAGCCGCCTCGGCAACTTCGACGCTGAGGCGTGTATCTATACCAAAATAGATATTTGCTGCCACCAGCACCCAGATTGGGATTAAAAACGATAGAGGCGCTTCTTTAACGGGTGTGCTGCCCTCTTCTGGTTTTTCAAAATATGCCATTTCGACGATACGCCACACATAGACAACTGCCAGCAACGAGCCCAGAAGAATAAGGATGGCAACAGGCCACCAGCCATTCTCTAGTGATGCGACAATCAAATACCATTTACTGACAAAACCAACTGTTAGAGGCACCCCAATTAGACTAACGCCGCCAACAACTATCGCAGCCATCGTAACGGGCATTTGGCGCCCCAGGCCTTTAAACTGGCTTAATTGAACACTGCCAATGCGGTACATGACAGCACCAAGCGCCAAAAACAGGGCGCTTTTCATTAAAGCATGGTTGAACAAATGCAAAAGCGTTGCTGTTAAGCCTGCCGCAGTGCCTATGCTGTACCCAACAATCATATAGCCAATCTGGGCGACGCTTGAGTAGGCAAACAAATGCTTTACGTTAGTCTGGTAAATGGCAGCGGTAGAGGCCAAAAATATTCCGAGCAATCCCAAGGTCAGGAATATCATCTGCAACGGCACAACAGTGAACGAAAAGTCGATGCCAAATACGGAGAATGTGAAGCGGATAAGCAGATACAGGGCAATTTTGGTAGATGTTGCCGCAAAAAAGGCTGTCACTATCGACGGTGCATAGGAATAAGCGTTAGGTAGCCAAAGGTGGAGTGGAAACAGAGCCAGCTTAAGGCAGACACCCGCCGCAAAAAAGGCAAAAGCGACAAAGATAGTCCGCGTTTGCGCGACCTCTGGCAGGCGTACTGAAAGGTCATGCATATTCAAAGTACCGGTCATTTGGTACATCAGGCCGATACCAATCAAGATGAAGGTGGCACCAATGGTGCCCATAATCAAATATTGGTAAGACGCCCAAAGCGCACGTCGGTCTTTTCCGAGAGCAATCAGGGAATATGCAGACAGAGAGGATATTTCCAGGAAAACGAAAACGTTAAAAACATCCCCCGTCGCGACGATACCAAGCATGCCCGCGAAAGACAGCAGATACAGTACATAAAAGAGCGTCTGGCGACTGGCTGGGATTTCTTTTGTGATGCTTGTATGCGCCGCCATTAATACGATGGTGCTGATGGCAGAAATGATCAGCAAAAGAAACGCATTGAGCTTATCGATACGATATTCAATACCCCAGGGAGCTTCCCAGCCCCCCAGCTCATATGAAATTGTACCTTGGCTCATCACTTGTTGAAGCAAGGCAATGCTAACCAGGAAGGCGGCACCGCTAACGATCAGTGCAAATAGCCATACCCACCCAGGCCGCTTGATGAACAAGCAAGACGGGGCTGCCAATAAAGGCAGGATAACGATCAAAATTGGCAGGTGTGCTAACACTTTTGATTGTCCCTTTCTTGAATTTCATCTTCCTCGATGCTTCCGTAAGCTTCTTTGATACGTACGATAAGTGCGAGCCCCAGCGCGGTTGTCGCAATGCCCACAACAATCGCCGTCAGGATCAATACATGAGGTAAAGGATTGGAATACTGGGTAATCTGCTCAACAAAAATTGGCGCAGAACCGCTGTCAGATTTTCCAACGCTGATATAAAAAATAAAAACAGAAGTCTGGAAAATATTCAGACCCACTATCTTTTTAATGAGATTTCCGTGGGAAACGACGATGTAAAAACCGATCATCATCAGAACCACGACTACCCAATAGTTATAGAGACCCATCAACATTACGTGTCTTCATCTTTCTTGGTTTGGCGGTCTTCATTGCGGCCTGCAAAGTTAAAGAAGATAATAACCATCACCGCAGCAACAGTGCAGCCGACGCCTAGTTCGATCAAAAGAATGCCCAGATGTTGACCCGCGAGAGGGTCTGAGGACAAAACACTATAATCAAGGAAGTTGCCGCCATTCAGCATGGAAACCACCCCAACACTGCCGTACAGCAGTGCGCCTGCAGCGGCTAATAACTGTGTCAAGGGCTGGCTAATAACCCGGCGCGCTGTGCTTAAACCGAACAACATTGCGTAAAGGATGATAGCTGCGGCAAAGATTACACCCGCCTGAAAGCCGCCACCCGGCCCAAAATCGCCATGAAACTGCACATAAAGCGCAAAGAGCAGGATAAAGGGGATCAGCATTTTGGTCACAATACGTAGAACCAGATGCTGCTCATGCATAGAATCGTTGATGCAATCGACCTCAGCGTCGTCAACCTTGCGGGCGTTCGTCACCTGAAGTAATGCCAGCACCCCTATACCCGCCGTGAAGATAACAACAACCTCACCAAAGGTATCGAACCCTCTATAACTGGCTAGGACCGCTGTAACCAGGTTGGGAACACCAACTTCTTGCATGGAATCCTGAATATAACGGGGACCAACATGCAAATGTGCCGGTGCCAGATCAAAGCCAAAATAAGGCATGTCGAATGTGCCAAAGATCAGCAACCCCCCGGTCATCAGAACAACAAGCAGTGCCAATGCTGGTTTGTGGCGTGTCGTATGTTCGGAACGTCCGGTAATTGCGATTGTCGTTAACATAAGAATGGTTGATATACCCGCCCCTACAGACGCCTCTGTAAACGCCACATCAACAGCATCCATTGTGACAAAAAAGCTGGCTGACAAAAGGCCGTAAATACCCGAAAGCATAGCCACAGCGAATAAGTCCTTCATTCGAACTATGGCGATTGCGACACCAACAAGAAGCGTCAAAAGTACAAAATCAACTAGGGATTCGATGACTTGGGCCCTCCCTTGTGTTCTTTTTTGTCCAACAGAGGCATAAGACCGCTTTGCATTGCTGCTTTTGCTAATGCGTGACTGGCTGTTGGATTGATAAATAACATCATCAACAAAATCATAATCAGCTTGAATACCACCAAGGCATCCGGGTTTTGCAACATCAACCCAACCAGAATGAATGCCGCTGCCAATGTATCACTTACCCCAGCTGCATGCATGCGCGTGTAAAAATCAGGAAACCGCAGGATACCAACGCCCCCAACAACACAGAGAGCCCCGCCCAGAAACAGGCAAATGGCACTGCTAATACTCAGGAAAATTTCCATCACTTGTCCTTTCCATCAATGGCTGCATCTTCGGGGCTGGCTTTAGGGTCCAGAGAACCCGAGAAGCGCAAGACTGCAATCACACTGATAAAATTGATCAGTGCATACACCATGGCGATATCCAGAAAATCGGGGCGCCCCATTACAAAACCCAAAAGGGAGATAAGGAGCACTGTCTTGGTGCCAAACATATTGACAGCAAGAATTCGGTCATAAAGCGTAGGCCCTACGCTGCCACGAATAATGGCAAGGACCATGGCAACAAAAATTGCTAGGGTTGCGGCTATTAACATCAGACTTCCAACTGACTTACCCGGCGATCCATTTCGCCAGATTCCAGAACTGTAATATTGTCGCGTATCAAAGCGTGTACTAAAATCTCATCACCGATCACATCGACGGCAACGGTGCCAGGGGTAAGCGTAATGGAGTTTGCATATATCACTTTCCCCATGTCCGTTTTTTGGCTGATTTTAATCTTGGTGAGCGTAGGCGAAATCGTTTTGTTTCCCAAAAAAATATGTTTCACAACAGCGATGTTGGCCAGAATGATTTCTTTAGCCAGCCACAAATAATACCCGGGTATCTTCTTTGAAAGATGCAAAGGCTGGGATTCGTGATCCACCACATCCATTCTATGGGCGATATATATTGAAACAGCGATAGAGATAAACCCGAGCGATAACATCAGAGGGGTGTTATAGCCGGAGTTTAATCCCCAAAACGCAGCCAACACTATAAAAAGACTAACTGTATGTCGCATTAAAGCTCCGCTGATTATCTAGTGTTTTATTAGCTAAATACAGTCTGAAACTGGTAGACTGCATGTTGGCATTTTTTTTGTATAAGGGTTGTTTGGGTAGAATATCTTCTGTTTCAGTTATTTTACCCGTACTCCGCTCCGTTCGCCGCGTTATAAATATCTACTTCCCCACCTGCAATACCAAATTTTTCATAATCCGCAACAAAAACCGGTATTTGACCCACCAAGTATTTTCCGATTGAGGGTTAAATGTGTGAATAGCTATTACGGTATCAAGGTTTGCTTATATCCGCATATCCCTGTTGACTGCACAGATATGGTCTATAAAAAGGCAGAGGTAATTATGACGGGAAATATCTTGGTGCCCACACCCGTCTTTTAAAACTTTATTCTTTGAGGAGCTGTCAATGCCCCGTTTCGCTGCCGGTGTCGTACATTTTCAGAATGTGGTTTATCCGGAAAAAAAAGAGCTGTTTGAGAAACTGAGCCACGGTCAATCCCCAGAGGCCCTGTTTATCACTTGTTCAGATTCGCGCATTGAAACCGCAATGATTACACATACAGACCCTGGTGACCTTTTTATCTGCCGGAATGCGGGAAATATAGTACCGCCGCACACAAATCATACCGGTGCCATGACAGCATCGATTGAATTTGCGGTTGCAGCCCTGCATGTGCCGCATATTGTGGTTTGTGGCCACACCGAATGCGGCGCAATGAAGGGCGCTATGAACCCTGAAGGCCTTGATGACTTGCCTCATGTCAAAGAATGGCTTGGATTCGCAAAAGCTGCCGTTGAAATTGTGAATGAAATTGGTGCTGGGAAAAGCGAAGAAGAACGGATGCAACTGCTGCTCGAGCAAAATGTCATTCTTCAGTTAAATCACCTTAAAACTCATCCGAAGGTGGCGGCACGTTTCGCAAAGGGCGAGATAAGATTGCACGGCTGGATTTATGATATCAAAACAGGTGACGTTCTTGCGTATGATGAAGACCAGAATAAATTCATTCCTGTGAGCGAGTATTATGCTGCTGAAATGATACAGCTGGCTGCAGCGCAAAACTGCGGACACTAATACCAGCTAAAATCTAAACTGGTCAGAATAACAGGCTCCCTGCCCTTTAACTGTTGCCCCTAGAAAAATTATTTGCAGGCTCTTTTGTTTAGCTTGCCTGCCCCAACCTCACCAACCGGCCCGGCAGTGCGCCGGTCAATGTATCATTTTCGATGACAGGTACGCCGTTCACGATGGTTGCAACATAGCCTTTTGCGTCCTGTAAAAGCCGTTGGCCACCAGCCGGCAGGTCTTTCACCATTCGAGGAGCAAACAAGCGAAGGCTTGTATGGTCAATCACATTGATATTCGCTTTTTTGCCAACCTCAAGTCGCCCTCGGTCCTGAAATCCTACATAATCAGCGACATCTGCCGTTAACATCTGTACTGCCCGGGAAATATTAATTTTGGGGCCTTGCTGGCGGTCACGTGCCCAGTGACACAAAAGATAAGTTGGAAAACTGGCATCACAGACAGTTCCCACATGCGCACCACCATCTGTAAGCCCAAGCAGGGCCTTGGGATGATTTAACATTGCGTGAACAGCCCCGTAATTTAGGTCTGTATAGTTATAGATCGGGAAATATATGAATTCATTCCCGTCATTTTGAAGGAGAATATCATAGATTTTTTCAAGAACAGGGACGCCGTCATTTTGCGCCATTTTGTAAATTGACTGGTCAACACCCTGTTCATAATCGGGATTATCACCCAGCAGGAACATTTTGCAACTGATGAACTCTATTTGTGCCAAAAGTGTATCTGTGATCGGCGGGATGGGGGTGCCGTCCCCTGCCATCTTTTCAGACTTCTCGGTAAGCATCCGGGACTTAAATGCAGGGTCGCGCATAATTTCAACACGCTCTTGCAATGAAAGGTGGCTGATCTTCTTATAACTCGGGAAACCAATAAACGGATGGAAGGTGCACTGAAGGCCAAGGATGACACCAATGCCGCGCGGGGCGACCTGCATGCGCATATTCAAGCCTTTTTCATTCGCCTTTTCCACCCGGTCGATGATTTGCTTCCATTGTTTTGGCGCAAAATCACGTTGCATCAGGGACAGTGAAAAAGGCTTACCGCCTGAGGCATCGGAGAATTCCTCAAGCAAATCAAATTCCCTGTCAAAAGCCCCTGGATCACCGCGTTCAAGGTCAAAATCATTCACAGCTTGCAGCACACCGTGGTTCAGGCCCTTGAGCGCCGAGGCAATGCCCATCAACTCCTTGGCTCCAGCCTCTGATGCTGGCGTCCACTGGCCATCTGCGCTTCGGTGAACGTCAGACCTGCCTGTTGAAAAACCGACAGCCCCTGCTTCCAGTGCCTCTCGGGTGAGGTCACGCATACGGCTGATGTCTTCCTCAGTTGCGCTTTCATCAAATACGGCGCGTTCCCCCATTACATAAACACGCAAAGGGTCGTGCACCACCTGGGCGGCAAAATCAATTGTGTGCGGAAAATCAATAGCATTCATATAATCGGGAAAGCTTTCCCAATTCCATGTCAGCCCTTCGGCAAGCGCTGTACCGGGAATATCTTCAACCCCTTCCATCAGTCTAATCAGCTTGTCATGGTCGTTTTCCAGAACCGGAGCAAACCCCACGCCGCAGCTTCCCATAACCGCAGTTGTGACACCGTGGTTCACGCTGGGTTCAAAATTTTCGTCCCACGAAACCTGACCATCATAATGGGTGTGAATGTCAATGAAGCCCGGCGTAACGATATGGCCGTCTGCATCAACCACCTTCGCGGCTTCAACACTGATGGTCCCAATTTCAGCGATTAGACCATCTTTTACGCCGATATCGGCCTTGTAAGGGTCCGCGCCACTCCCATCATACAGCATGCCATTTTGGATAATAAGATCGTAGGCCACACTTCTTCTCCCTGTGTTTACACACTTTAAGACAGCACACTTTGCGCCGCAGAAATTCACGCAGACTTAATGAAAGGTCTAGAAAGAATGTTAGCCCGAACGCCGGGGAATGCAATGAATAGGGTTAAACTGTATCTCTGTGTGACTTCTCTTCGGTGGTGACCAACCAGAAAAAGGCGCTCAGATTGTGGGGCAAATATTCGCTTGACCTTAAACCTACCTACAAGGTGTAGGCTGTAGGGAATGAGACCATATAGCGCTATTCAAAGGCCCAGTGGCGTGCGCAATATAGAGGAGCATGGCTATGCAAGATAAAGCTACAGACAAGCACCAGTCAGATAATGGTGAGCCCGAGCATGGATGTTGCCACGGCGATACCTCTACTGAGCCAAAAGTAACTCTGAGCCCTGAAGACGCAGCCAAGGCTATCTATATTTGCCCAATGCATCTTGAAATACGCCAGGTTGGCCCCGGCACATGCCCAATTTGCGGCATGGCTCTTGAGCCGGAAAATTTTTCACTGGAGGAAGAAGAAAACCCGGAGTTGATAGATTTTAGCAGACGCTTCTGGATTGGGCTGCTGCTCACATTGCCTGTATTTTTTCTTGAAATGGGTAGCCATATTTTCCCTGAGACAGTCTCTGGTCTTGTCCCTCATTCACTGTCAATATGGATCCAGTTTATCTTCGCCAGCCCTGTGGTGTTGTGGGCGGGGAAACCTTTTTTTGAGCGTGGGCTTGCGTCATTCATAAGCGGACAGCTCAATATGTTCTCCCTTATTTCCATCGGTACTGGCGCGGCTTATCTGTTCAGTGTCGTCGCGACCGCCGCCCCCCAGATTTTCCCTTCTGCTTTTCGTTCAGCACACGGAACTGTCGCGGTTTATTTTGAAGCCAGCGCCGTTATTATTATTCTGGTCCTGCTTGGGCAAATTCTGGAGTTACGTGCGCGCGCAAGCACCAGTTCTGCATTGCGGGCCCTGCTCGACCTTGCCCCAAAGACAGCGATACGCATAACCGACAGCGGTAGTGACACAACGATCCCTCTGGAAGAGGTTCTTGTTGGCGACCATCTGCGGGTACGCCCCGGGGATAAAATTCCAGTGGACGGAAGTATAATTGAAGGTGCGTCTTCTGTGGACGAATCCATGATCACCGGCGAACCGATACCAGTGGAAAAAGATACTGGATCATCTGTACTCGGCGGCACAATCAACGGTGTAGGCGGGTTTATCATGAAGGCTGATAAAGTCGGTTCGGAAACCATGCTCGCGCAAATCGTCCAAATGGTCGGCGAAGCCCAACGCAGCCGCGCCCCTATCCAAGGTTTGGTTGATAAAGTCTCCGCGTATTTTGTGCCTTCCGTTCTGGTATCTGCTGTATTGGCATTTCTGATCTGGGCGGCTGTTGGCCCCGAACCCGCCTACAGTTTTGCCCTAATTGCTGCTGTGAGCGTCTTGATTATTGCCTGTCCCTGCGCGTTGGGACTGGCGACACCGATGTCAATCATGGTGGGCATGGGCCAGGGCGCGCTGTCAGGTGTTTTGATTAAAAATGCTGAAGCGCTCGAACGCATGGAAAAGGTAGATACACTGGTCGTCGATAAAACCGGGACGCTAACGGCGGGCAAACCTGTCGTTACAGATATTATCGTCCTGGGGGATATAATAAAGGAGCATATCCTGCAACTTGCCGCAAGCTTGGAAAAAGGGAGTGAACATCCTCTGGCGGCGGCCATTGTCACTGCGGCAACAGAAGCTGGTATGGTTTTAGACAAGGTAACTGATTTTAAATCGCAGACAGGTATGGGGGTCACGGGGCAGGTAAACAAAAATTCTGTAAGGCTCGGCAACCAGAAGATGCTTGAAGAGATGGACATTGAGACAGGAAGTGCTGTTTCAATAGCAGCGGAATGCCGCAAGCGCGGAGAAACAGTTATGTTTGTCGTGGTCGATGGCCATTTGGCCGGACTAATCTCCGTCGCGGATCCTATAAAGGAAATGACCCCTCCTGCCCTAAATGCTCTAAAAAAGGCCGGGCTTCGAATAATTATGCTGACGGGGGATAACCGGATCACAGCAGAAGCCGTAGCGACAAAATTGGGCATTACCGAAATACAGGCCGAGGTATTACCGCAGGATAAAATCAATGTAATCAAACGGTTGCAGAAAGCAGGTCATATTGTAGCGATGGCAGGTGACGGCGTAAATGATGCCCCCGCCCTTGCACAAGCCGATGTCGGTATCGCCATGGGCACAGGTACTGATGTGGCGATCCAGTCAGCAGACTTAACGCTGGTTAAAGGCAATTTAGACGGCATCGTACGTGCGCGGCTCTTAAGCCGGGCTACAATGCGTAATATACGGCAAAATCTGTTTTTCGCATTTATATATAACGCTGTGGGCGTTCCTGTAGCTGCGGGGGTTTTGTTCCCAGCTTTTGGGCTTTTGCTCAACCCAATGATAGCCGCAGCAGCCATGGCGATGAGTTCAGTCTCGGTAATCGCCAATGCGCTTAGGCTTAAGCGGGTAAAGCTCGGTTAAGGTCACAGAACTTAAACTCTTTCCCATATGGTTGTGCTGCGGCAGGCTGCCAAGGCACCCCCAACGAAACCAGATGCATCGGTAATAAAAATCTGCACTCTTGCTCTCCCGAGACACAATTAAATGATGCCATTCTCTGTGAATGGGCACGTATCCGCTTGGTTTCAACTTTCCGGCGACCATAAAAAAAGCCACCAATATGATTGGTGGCTTTTTCTCTATTTCTTATCGCTTACGCAGGGATTGCTATAATCTGCGCCCTGCTTTCTAAAATCTCGCTCACCTGTATAAAGTCATTGGGCGAATCTACATCAATCGCTGCTTCGGCAAAAGGCAACCTAATAGCCCGGGCCGAGACACCTAAACGGCGTGAAGCACGTTCAAAGGCCTGATCAACGGTAAAACGCTTTAGCAAAAGCCCAAAAAGATTGGCCCAGCCAAAAGCAGCAAATAACCGCCAGGGTTTCTTGCGTTCGCGTTCGATTGATTTCCAAAACTCAATGGCTTTCATTGCCTCAGCATTCATAAAGGCAAAAAGGTTTGCGCCAGATAATTTCGTTTCCCGGAAAGGCAAATAGGTACGTTTGGAGTTTGGGTGTTTCTCATCAAGGTACTTTTTCTCAACAAGGCCAACAGCCATGTCACTTTGCCCAAAAGCGTTGCCGCAAAACTCATCAACCATTTCTGGTGTTAATAAGGCGTGGTCAGCCGTTGTGACCAGATAGGGCCATTCGGCACCCGATGCTTCAATAACCTTACAAAGGCTGTCGCAAATTGAGGTGCCGCAGGAAACCACGGAAATGTCTATTTTGTCAGCAGCCACCTGAAATTCGGGGCATGAGGAGTATAAAGATTCGCTACAGTCAAAAACGATAACAATCTTTCTAACCGACTTGGATGCCACAAGCGCGTCGACAACTCGTGAAACCATTGGCTGTCCGCATATGGGAACCAACGCTTTATATTGTTGTCCAAAAACAGATGCCACTGGGTCCTCAGCACGCCTAGACCCTGCAAGTACGATTGCAGTAAAATCACCAGTCCTGTCGCTTTGGATACCTTTTGACTGGATACCTTTTAGCAACTGATCTGGTGTCTTTAGTGCGGCCTTTGCCGCAGATTCTTCAGCCATTAACTCTAACGTGGCCATATAAAAACTGCCCTTCCCCCCTAATAGAAAACAAACGCCCTGTAAAATAACCATTAGGTGGGCCATTTAACATACTCTAAGCACGTCTGTATGTCATGGTCAGCCCCTTACTTCTGACCAAAACAGCCGAACTTCGTGCCCATCCATAGCTTACAAGGGCCGGTAACGCAATGATCACATTCTTGTGGTTTGGGATCGAAGGTTTGATCTCTAACAAGAATTGAATGATTATTTTGTATAAAAGTGACAATTCTACTGCCATTGAAAAATGGCACATTTTACCGGCAGCAGTGTAATCTGCAGCCGCATTTTCTACTCGGTCAGAAATATTTCCTCATGAAAACAACACTTAACCGGATTCGCACGGCAAAAATCCATCAAATAGTGGCGCACAGCTTGGCGTCTATTCAATGTTGCCCTGCGGCCTTGCTTTTACTGAGGATATAAAAATATTGGTTCGGGTTTCTAATCTGGCTTTGTACAGCCCAAAAACGGTCGGTCGCGATAACATCCACCCCCATTTTATAATAATCCAGATACTGGGCGTCATTGTCGTTGGCCGCAATTTGGCTATCGATTGATGTCTCTCTGGCCCCCAACGTCCCCATAATGACACGCCATCCCTTGCCGTGCAGACTTTTATAGTGGGCGGCGGGTAATGCACTGGTTCCTGTCCAGGCTATTACTCGGTCAGCGGGGATTTTACTGGCAACAACAGCGGCAATTTCTTCAGCATTTCTCATGGTGATTGAAATAGGCATATTAGGGGCAGCAGCATGAAAGGCTTCTGCTTGCTTGAGCGTATAGGCAATAGCCGTAACATAATCCTGCGTGCCTGTTGCAATAACCGCGTCAGCAACCTTTCTGAAAGACGTGCCCGGCTTGATATCCAGTGTAAGTATTGCCTTGCCCTTGGCCCAGTCCAACACATCTTCCAGGCGCGGGATATGGAAGTCTGTAACGTCCCCTTCATTATCTATAAGCTTTAAGCCCTTGATTTCATGCCATGTTTTATCTGCTATCGGGCCTGAGCCGGTTGTTGTTCTATCAAGTGTGTCATCATGCATCAGGATTAACGTACCGTCAGCAAGCTCGGCAACGTCAATTTCCATCAAGCCTGGCCCATACTTGAGTACATTATCCAAAGCCTCAATAGCATTTTCCGGGTAGCCAGGCACGGGACCGCCCCTGTGGTGGCTAACAAGCGGCACGCGCATAGGGTGCCATTTGAAAAAATCCCTAAGGCCTGCCTTGGGCACAGAAATATAATGCCTGACATCCTCATTCGCCGGAGGCGGCACGGGCTCGGACCAACCCGGGGCCGTCCACAAAATGAAACACAAAAACGATACGAACAATTTTGGCATTATGATTTCCCCCTTGGCTTGACGAACGGCTTATAAAGCCTGATGTTCCTAAACTGTTCAATCAAATTCGCGGGCAAATTACATGAAAAAACAGTATGATTTGGAAGACTTGCTGGCAATTATGTCGAAACTCAGGGACCCGGAAAACGGTTGCCCATGGGATTTGGAACAGACTTTCGAGACAATTTCCCCCTATACAATCGAAGAAGCTTACGAGGTTGACGAAGCAATCCGCAATAAGGATATGCCGGCGCTGAAAGACGAACTGGGGGATTTATTGTTTCAGACTATTTTTCAGGCTCAGATCGCAAAAGAAGAAAAATTTTTTACTTTTCAAGATGTTGTCCATTCCATTAGCAGCAAGATGGTGCGCCGTCACCCCCATGTTTTCGGGGACGTAAAAATTGGCAATGCGACTGAGCAAACAAACGCTTGGGAAGTACAAAAAGCTACCGAAAGAGCCAAAAAAGCGAATTCCCTTGGCCAGCCAGTTTCTGCTTTGGACGGAGTTACAGTAGGGCTGCCCGCATTATCACGAGCTGTAAAGCTGCAAAACCGGGCTGCCCGCGTGGGGTTTGACTGGCCTGAAACAGATCAGGTTATCGACAAAATAACAGAAGAGTGTACTGAGCTTTATCAGGAAGTTGAGGCAGGTGCTGCGCCGCTTAGAGTCAAAGAAGAATTTGGCGACCTATTGTTTGTTATTAGTAACTTAGGGAGGCATTTTAATCTTGATCCTGAAGAGTGCTTGCGAGAAGCAAATGTAAAATTTGAGCGTCGTTTTCACGCCGTTGAGGCAAAATTATGGGAACAAGATAAATCCCCTTCCCAGTCTAGTCTGGAAGAAATGGATGCCCTTTGGGACGAAGTGAAAAAAGAAGAAGCTGGGACTAGCTAAGTTCTTAGTGTGAGCTACGGCTACAAAATTTCGCCCAAATCACGGGGTCCACAACAAAAGTAAAGCGAATACCCTCGTCTTCATGGACCTGATCAAGCAACTTGGTATTGGAATGTATCCAGCTTTGTGTAGCGCCGTCCGCATAAGGGACAAGTTTTTTAACATGCTGATCTTTAGCTCCTAGAAGAGCATCGATTTTTTCGATCAACTCGGCACAGCCCGTACCAGTTAGACTGGAAATAGGTACACATTCACTGTGACGTTCGGCATGCATTTTCAGTGCGTCAAGTTTGCTGCCAGAGATCATATCGGTTTTATTGAGCGCTTCAATAACAGGCGTGCTGCTGTCGCTATCGTCAATATCAACGCCCAGTTCACACAAAACATCAATAACGTCCTGCTTCTGAATTTCGCTATCCGTATGGGAGGCATCACGTACATGAACAATAATATCAGCTTCCAGGACTTCCTCGAGTGTCGCCCGAAAAGCCGCAATTAACATCGTCGGCAGTTCGGAAATAAAACCAACAGTGTCAGACAAAATAGCTTTCCGACCACTGGGCATTTTGATGGACCGCAGCGTGGGGTCCAGCGTGGCAAACAGCATATCCTCTGCCATCACGTCCGCATCGGACAACTGGTTAAAAAGTGTTGATTTCCCGGCATTTGTATACCCCACAAGGGCAACAATTGGATAAGGCGCTTTTTGCCTGCGAGCCCGGTGTAAAGCCCGGGTTCGTGTGACGCCTTCCAACTGGCGACGTATTTTTGTGATCCTGTCCGCAATGATGCGGCGATCAGCTTCAATCTGGGTTTCTCCGGGTCCACCAAGGAAACCAGAGCCACCACGCTGGCGTTCAAGGTGGGTCCATGACCGAACCAACCGGCTACGCTGGTATACAAGATGGGCAAGCTCTACCTGAAGCTCGCCCTCTTTTGTGCTGGCCCGGTCACCAAAAATTTCCAGAATAAGCGCCGTGCGATCTATCACTTTTACATGGAGTTCGCGCTCAAGGTTACGCTGCTGAATAGGTGTCAATTCGCAGTCAAACACCAAAAGGTCAAGCTCTTGCTGCGCAACTTGAGCCTTGATATCAACAAGTTTACCACGCCCCAGATAAGTCGCAGGCTTTATGTCACGCAGCGCAATGGCTTCGCCACCCACGAGATCGACCCGTATGGCTTCAGCCAACCCCATGGCTTCGTCAAGTCTGGCTTCAGGCGTGCGGCGCAAACCTTTTGCATGTCCGTCCCTGACATAAGGATGAAACACAAAAACCCGTTGCCGGGCGATCTTGTTCTGGAGGTAGCTTAGACCGTCAGTTGACCACCCGCCGCCCGGCCTTTCAGCCGCACGGTCAGGTTTGCTGCGTTCTGCCAATATCTAGTCCTCGATGCCTTCTTTTTCAGGCTCAAACAACTGAACGGGGCCTGCGGGCATAACCGTTGAAATTGCGTGTTTATACACAAGTTGCGACTGACCGTCCCGACGCAACAATACACAAAAATTATCAAACCAGGTAATGACACCCTGAAGTTTGACACCATTTACCAAAAATACGGTAACTGGTGTTTTGGTTTTGCGAACGGCATTTAAAAAGACATCCTGAAGGTTTTGGTTTTTTTCTGGCATGGGACTGTCCGTACTTTTCTTTTCTAATTGCTGGTCATTATTGACCTATTTATATGCACGTTCGCTATAGCCATAGCATTGGAGAAGTTCCCGTCACCCGTCAAACGCGCAGACCTATATGTAAAAGGTTTTTGTTTTCGGTCAACCGCTTTTGCGGGTTTATCCGCGCCAAAGGGATTTTGCAAACAGTGCCAGCAATAATGATGCTTCAACCCTGCCGACAAGCATGAGCGTTGTCAGGATAAAATAATCTGCATCTTTTAGCCCCGCAAAACCTCCAAACAGCGGGTCAGTTACCATGATGAGGGGGCCAGACAATGTAAGCGCTGTAAATGCCATTGAAAGCGCATCTTGAAAGTGCAACCCAAGCACGGCAAGAGCAAGCGAGCCAATCACTAATACAAGTACAAAGCTACCAAGCAACAGCCAAACGGCCTCCACATCTTTTTTTTGAACTTTAACTTTATTAATATCAATACCACTTACGCCGTGGGGATGCGCCAGGCGGTCAATTTCTGCCCTACCCGTTCGGTAGATAACGATTAGCCTCAGCTGCTTCAGTCCGCCCCCCGTTCCAACAACACCGCCACCAATAGCCGCAGCCAGCATGAGAAGAAGGCCTACAGGCAGATGGTTATCTACGCCCGCCAAATAGTCTGCGGGCATAATACCTGTTGTTGATATGGCTGATATGGTTGCAAACAGGTGATGCCAAAGCGCCTGGGCATCAAGCGTGCCTGTGGCCAAAACAAGCAAAACAACCAGGGCCGCAATTAATATAAGAATGGACCCAAATTCTGGGTCAGGGCCCACATTCATGGACCTTTTTTTCATACGGGCATAATGCATGTCCCAGTTAACAATACTGAGCAACATAAAAATGGCGAGTATGAACTGCGTCCATATATTTGACAGGCCATTTCCATAATTTTCAAATAACCCTGTCGTGCTGATCGTTGCCATCCCCAAAGTAATGGCCTCAAAAGCGCTTAGACCACTGAGCCACAACAGAAAAACACAAGCCAAAGTAACAGCCAGATAAACAGGGTAAAGAGTGAATGCAATCGCTTTCAGGCGCGGATAACCGGCCTCGCTATCGCCAAACGGCAGAGGTGATTGGTGCAATTGAAGACCGCCAATATTCATGGCTGTGAGAAAAGACAATGTCATGCAAACTGCAAAATAACCCCCAAGCCAAGCCACCATCGCCCGCCACAGGGATATGGCCTTCAAGCCATCAAAAGACCCCTCATATGCACTGCTACCTGTTGTGGTTATCAGCGACATACCCTCAAAAAAGGCAGGGAAAAAACCTTGATTTGGCAACAGGAAAAAAAACGGAAGCCCAGCCACTGCGGCCAGAGCGCCTGCGCCTAAAACAGGTAGCAACAAGCTAAGACGAGGCGTTCGAACGCGCTCGGTAGACCTGAACCCTAGAAACAGAGAGCCGCCAATCAACCCAGACAAAAGAACGGACGAAAACAGGCTTTGAAAAGACTCTTTTTCATCTAAAATTATCGACACAAAAAGCGGAATCAACGCCATGGATGCAAGGATTAATATCCAGCTACCGGTTAGATAGAAAAGCCGACTGTGCCACATAATTCAAACCCGATCAGAAAACGTCGGCCCGCGCGGAAAATAACTGCTCAACCTTTTTAACTGCGGCACTCATGGCCATAATGACCACGCTATCCCCGCTAATCAGTATTGTACTGGCTTGGGGGAGGATAGTTTCTCCGTCCCGCACAACCATACCAAACTTTACATCACCGTGTAGACGAAGTTCGCCGATGGTTTTGCCAGCAATTTCGGATCCATCCAACACTTCCGCCTCAATAATCTCGGCCTGTCCTTCAAAAATACTATACAGATCGCGAATTCGCCCTCGTCTGATATGCCGCACGATTGACGAAACTGTTGTTTCCCGGGGATCAAGCGCGACATCAATGCCAATATTACCGGCCAGGCTTCCGTAAATTGGATTATTCATCAATGTAATGGCCCTTGGACACCCTTGTTGCTTGGCAAGAAGGGAAGACAGGATATTAACTTCGTCATCGTCAGCCACCGAAACGATTGTATCGGTCTGTGATATGTTGGCTTCGGCAAGGATTTCGCGGTCAAGCGCATCCCCATTTATGATAATTGTTTGCTTGACCCTCTCCGCAAGCCAGGCTGCGCGCTCCGTATTGTGTTCAATTATTTTGAGATTGGTGGCGCTTCCTCGCTTTTCCAGCAGCATGGCAAGGGCAAAACCAATATTCCCGCCTCCGACAATAACAATACGCTGTGCAGTTTTTTCTTCATGGCCAAAAACAGCCATTGCGCGCTCAGTCGTTTCCGCTTCCACAGCGATATAAATAATATCCCCAATTTGCAGTTGATCGTCGCTGCGCGGCACAAAGAGCCGCCCGGCTCTGTAGACGATAGAGACAATAGTATGCAGGTTTGGAAAAAGCTCAGTGAGCTGCCTCAAAGGTGTATCAACAACCGGGCAGTCATCTTCAAGGACCAGTCCAATGACGCGAACTTTACCGTCCACAAAGGGCACCATATTGAAGGCACCAGGCACTTCTAGCCGACGACTAAGGGCCTGAGCGATCTCAAGTTCCGGCGAAATGATGACATCGATCGGCATATTGTCGCGAGAGAATAAATCGCGCCAGCTTTTTTTCAGGTAGGCCTGGTTTCGGATACGGGCAACTTTTGTTGGGACGCTGAACAGAGAATGGGCAACCTGGCACGCCACCATATTGACTTCATCGGACTGAGTAACCGCAATCAGAAGTTCGGCGTCTGCGGCCCCTACTTTATCCAGCATGCTAGGGTCCGAGGCATGCCCCACAATGGCTTGTACGTCCAGCGATTCACTAATCTTCCTGATCAAGCTTTTCGAGCGATCAATTACGGTGACATCGTTGTTCTGGTCAGACAGGTGTTTTGCAATGTTAAAACCGACCTGCCCGGCCCCACAAACAATTACCTTCATATGCGTCTCTATACCTTGGTTGAATGTATGCTTTTTACGCTACAGATTCGTCACTTTTGTTTGCGCCAGACAGCCCCAAAGATTTTAGCTTACGGTGTAAAGCTGATCTTTCCATGCCAATGAAGGCCGCCGTACGTGAAATGTTACCGCCAAACCGGTTAATCTGCACCTTTAGATACTCCCGTTCAAAAGTCTCACGAGCTTCCCTTAAAGGGGTTGTCATAATTGTATTGTCAGTTTCCGAGTGCAATAAATCGTTCGCACCAACACGTATTTCCTGCGGGAGTTGAGCAGCAGTGATTTCACTACCAACCTCAAAGGCACCCATAATAATCACACGCTCCATGATGTTTTTAAGTTGCCGTACATTGCCCGGCCAATCATAGGATTGCAGCGCAGCAATGGCATCGGAAGAAAGCACAACATTTGGCCTTCCTGTAGCATTGGCAAGCGTATCCAGGAAATATTGGGCCAGAACAGGTATATCTTCCCGGCGTTCAGACAAAGCTGCCATTGTCAAAGGGACCACATTCAGTCTGTGGTACAGGTCTTCGCGGAACTTTCCGACCTCAATTTCAGATAGTAGGTCTTTACTTGTGGCGGATATTACCCGTACATCGACTTTTACACCGCTGTTACCCCCAACCCGTTCAAACGCCTGATCTGTTAGAACACGCAGGATTTTAGCCTGGGTCGGCAGTGGCATATCCCCTACTTCATCAATAAACAACGTGCCGCCGTGCGCGCGTTCAAACAGGCCTGTTTTTACAACACCCCCATTTTGTTCAACGCCAAAAAGCTCCTGCTCCATGCGCTGTGGTTCCATCGATGCTGCACTCACAACGATGATAGATCCCTTGGACCGATGCGAACGGGCATGAATTTGTCTCGCGGCTACTTCTTTGCCAGCTCCGGAAGGTCCATGAATGAGAACCCGACTATTTGTGGCGGCCACTTTTTCAATATTTTGCCTTAACTGGTTGATCGCTGCGGAACGGCCTGTGATATCAACCGTAATAGCGGCTTTTTTCCGCAGTTCCTGATTCTCTCGGCGCAGCCGATCTGTTTCCGTCGCCCGTTCAATAGTTAATATCAGTTGATCAGCTTCAAACGGCTTTTCAATAAAATCATAAGCGCCTTTTTTGATTGCGGCGACCGCTGTTTCAATGTTTCCGTGTCCGGAAATTACAATCACAGGCAAATCTTTATGCCTTGATTTCACCAATTCCAGAATTTCAAGTCCATCCAGCTTGCTGCCTTGTAGCCAGATATCAAGGATCATCAAAGAAGGAAGCCGTGCTTCTATTTGCGCCAGCCCACTATCGCTGTCATGTGCTGTACGGGTTGAATAGCCTTCATCCTCAAGAATACCTGCAACTAGTTCGCGGATATCAGCTTCGTCATCTACTATTAGAATATCGAGCGCCATCTAGGCCCACTCCCTGATATAAGGTTTATTTTGTCTCATCTGGAATTCCTCATTCCGCTGCTGCCGGTTGGTCAGCAATATTTTTCGCCTTTTCAGCCCGCTTCTCGAGAGCAGTATGCGAAAAGACCAGAATAGCTCTGGCGCCGTTGGGGGACCTGTCCGCGATACGTACTGACCCACCATGGTCTTCCATAATGCGTCTTACGATAGCCAACCCCAAACCAGTACCCTTCGAGCGTGTCGTAACATAGGGTTCCATCAGACGGTCTTTTTGCTCTTGCGGCAAGCCCAGGCCATTATCCTCAACCGAAATGATCGTACGATCCTGATCCTGGGCAACACGAACACGAATAAAACCCGCCTCCACTGGTTCAATGCCTGCTTTTCCGCCCTGTTCTTCGCGGGCCTCGATAGACTCTACCGCATTTTTGAGGATGTTCGTCATGGCTTGGCCAACAAGGCGCCCATCACACTTTATTAGAAACAACTCGCCTTCAACCGACGTTGAAAACTCAATTTTTTGCGTGCCTACGTCTTGCAAGAAAACAGATTGTTTGATCACATCATGAATGTCGGTTTGTTTAAGCATTGGAGCGGGCATACGGGCAAAGGAAGAAAACTCATCAACCATTCGCCGCAAATCCCCAACCTGGCGAATAATGGTATCCGTACATTGACTAAAAACATCAGCATCGCTTGTTATTTCTTTGAAATATTTACGCTTTAGCCGTTCAGCAGATAATTGAATAGGGGTCAAAGGGTTTTTGATTTCATGAGCAATTCGCCGGGCTACATCGGCCCATGCTGCTGTTCTTTGGTCTGCCAGTTGTTCTGTTAAGTCGTCAAAAGTTACGACATATCCACGAATAGTGTCTTCTTCCGAGCGCTCAACAATAACCCGCACCAACAGTGTTCTGGTTTCCCCTGAAACATCAATTTGAATTTGCGCATTTTCCTGACCATCTTCGGCGGCTTCAGCCTGACGGAGCAAAACTGCAAATTCAGGAACGACCTGATCAAGGCGTTGTCCAATAAGGGCATCAAACCCAATACCAAGCAGACTGGAAGCAGAACTGTTGGGCAAAAAGACTGTGCCATCTTTTTGCAGGCCAATAACCCCGGCGGAAACACCCTCCAGCACTTCTTCCAAAAACCTGCGTCTTTCATCAAGTTCAGCATTAACCTCCATAAGGTCGTGCTGGTGCCTTGAAAGCTGGTCTGTCATCCGGTTAAACGCCCGGCTTAAAGTGCCAACCTCATCGCTTGTTCGCACCGACGGCACGCGCGCTTCATAATCTCCTTGCCCAACACGCTCGGCCGCATCCACCAGGTTCGAAAGCGGTGTTACAAGCCGGCTTGAGAACCAGAGCCCAAGCCAGATAGCTGCCATCAGAATAAGCAGCGCAATAATTATGAAAATCACATTGAATTGGAGTTGAAAAACATCCCTGCGGCCTTCCAGGTCCGCATAACCCTCGACCGCGAGACGGGTGGAATTCAAGTACCCCAGAACATTAGGGCTAAGGTCCCGGGCCACATACAGATAGGTTGGCCGGAAAAATGAAGTGAGACGGATAAGCCCAACAACACGGTTGTTGGCCGTGTCAGAGTCGATAACAGTCTGTCCTGAACGAACACGTTCGATCAAATCGTTGCTCAAAACAGACGTGCTCAAACCAAGGTTTTCATTGGCCCGCACCAAAACCTGACCTTCTACATCTCCAGGCTGAATTTCAATCACAATGATTTCTGTTAACAGGCGTCCGGTCAGGGCCTGATCCGCGAGCCGCTTCAATTCGCGTTCCTTATTTTGCTCAAAGGGACTAAGCCGGTTATAGCTTGCTGCAACCTGAAACATGTCTTTTTCAATATTGGCGCGGTGCTCCAATATATAGGTCTCGGCTACCTCTAGCGAATTATTGAGCGTGAAACGTACTTTTTCGCTGAACCAAGCCTGAATACCAAACTCCAGAAAAAGTGCGGAAAAAACGGTCATTATGATAGGCGGAACAATCGCAATAAGGATGAAGAAACTGGTAACCCTTGTGTGGAGCCGGGAGCCTGCTGCCATACCTTTGCGCGATGCCCAAATACGAATAAACCAGCGCCCGATTGCAACACCCAGCGCAAGTAACAGGGCCAGGTTTATGCCCAGAAGAACACGCATTGTACGGCTGGACGCAACTTCAAAAGTTGCAGATTTCTGCGACATGGCAATATAAGTCGCCACGGCTGAAATAACCGCCAAAACAGAAAGAATAATTTCGATACGCCCCGCCAGTTTTAGTCGCCTAGCCCAAAGCATAACCTTCACCCAGTTCCGGTTAGGAAGCCTTGGAACAGAAGCTGTATCAGGGGCATTTGATGTGTTCGTGCTACCTGTCATTTTTACTATGATGCATATCTACAACAATAGTTCCACATTTATCACACTTTGGGGGTCTGTAAATGTGAGAATACCGCCCATCAGGTGACAGATATATCAAGTTCTTTGATTTTTTTGCGTAAAGTATTGCGGTTTAAACCCAGCATATCAGCGGCCTTTACCTGATTTCCGTTGCTGACTTGCAGCACTTTCTGGATCAGGGGACGCTCAATTTCGCGCAATATGCGCTGATAAAGCCCCGGTGGCGGCAAACCATCATCATGATAGTCAAAATATTGATCCAGATGCAGCCGGACTGTTTGCGAAAGGTTCCCGCCAGTCACATTGGCCATGATGCTCATGGGTCCGCCTGCAAGCTCAGATGTAGAGCGATCAAATTCCTCTTTGACCATGGCCCCTGATATCTGGTTGCCTGGATGCAAGGCACAAACACGGTGAAGCAGGTTCTCCAGCTCGCGTACATTACCGGGCCAATCAAAAGACTGGAGCACTTTTTTCGCGCTTGCAGACATAGATTTGTACGGCAAGCCGGATTCTGCCGCTTTTTGTAAAAAGTGTTCAGCCAAGTCAGGGACGTCCTCGCTGCGTTCACGGAGTGCGGGGATAGTGAGGGGGACAACATTCAAACGGAAAAATAGGTCCTCTCGAAATTCGCCGGTCTTGACCATGGTGCGTAAGTTTTTGTTGGTTGCAGCGACAATTCGGACATTGGTTTTAATGGTAGACTGGCCGCCAACCGTTCGGTATTCGCCCTCCTGCAGCACCCGAAGCAGGCGTGTTTGCGCCTCAAGCGGCATGTCCCCTATTTCATCCAGAAATAGCGTGCCCCCCTTGGCCTGCCCAAAACGGCCTAAAGTTCTGGTTTCTGCACCTGTAAAAGCGCCGCGTTCGTGCCCAAACAGTTCGCTCTCAATCAATTCTTTGGGGATAGCCGCCATGTTCACAGGCACAAAGGGGTTATCTTTGCGGGGGCCATGCGCATGAATAGCCCGGGCAACAAGCTCTTTGCCTGTCCCGCTTTCCCCAACAATTAAAACCGTGAGTTCTGTTTGAACAATACGCGCCATAGCGCGGTAAATATCCTGCATCGCCTTGGATCGTCCGATCAGGATGTTTTCGTCTTTCTCCGGCAGTTCACTGACAGGAGCAGTAGATTTGCGAATGGCTTTTTTAACGGTCGAAACCAGCTCATCAATGTCAAAGGGTTTAGGCAGATAGTCAAATGCCCCCTGAGTGGCAGCCTCCATGGCCGTAGATAGCGTGTTTTGTGCGCTCATGATAATGATAGGTAGCTCCGGCCGGTCGGCCAGCAGCCTAGGCAAAGCCTCCAGACTGTTGCCTCCTGGCATCATTACATCCGATATTACCGCATCCCCCTGCCCGCCTTTAATAAGCCTTTCCAACTCCGGCAGGTCTTCAGCCTCAAGAACCATCCAGCCCTCTTGTCGCAAGGCTTCTCCAACAACCACTCGAATGGTCATGTCATCATCAGCAACAATTATATTGGGTTTGTTTCTGCTCATATCACTATGTCCTGATGCAACAGCAGTTGTACCTTAAATATGGCCCCGCCCTGTGGATGATTATCGCAGGTGACAGTACCGCCCATTTCGCTGACAAACCGGGCCACCAGCGCAAGCCCCAGTCCTGTGCCACCTTCTTTGCCACTTACAAAGGGGTCGAACAAATGCCCTTTCAGGTCTTCTGGAATGCCGGGGCCATTGTCCTGAACGGTAATTTCGATAGGCAACCGCATGCGGTGCCCATCGGCTCCTCTCAGCCAAATACCGTGCCGGTAGGCGGTCGTTACTATAATGTCGGCATTTGGTCCTGCGGCCTCAACAGCATTCTTGATAAGATTTAGGAATATCTGGATCAGGCGATCAAAATGACCATGTACTGCAGGCAAAGACGGGTCAAAACGAGGCCTGAAGCGCGCTTGTGCACCAAATCCAGCCACAGCCACATTCAACACATGGTCCAGAACCTGATGGATATTAACGGCGTCCAGAACCTGCTCTGTCGGATTGCTGAAAGTTTCCAGCTCATCAACAAGCGCTTTTATACGGTCAACTTCCTTGCAAATTAAATCAGTCAGGCGGATGTTTTTATCATCCAGTGCACGGCCCATCAGTTGCGCCGCACCCCGTATGCCCGACAGCGGGTTCTTAATTTCATGAGCCAACATGGAGGCTAGCCCACTAACAGAACGCGCGGCGGCATCCATTTCGCCCTTCTTTTCCAAAAAAGCTGTAATCCTGCGTGGTTGAACTGACAGTAAAATAGCCCCCTCATCACCGTGCGGATGAGCATGTAAATCCATGAGCTCAATATCCCCAATGGGAGGTATGCAGGACACATCATAGCTGTTGAGCGGTGTATATTCGGCGCGAGAGCGCTGTACTAGATCAAGGACTGTATGCCCGATGCCGCGTAAAGCCGTGATAGGAGCACCAATCAATGATTCGCGACTTTGTTCAAATATGGATTCTGTATGAGCGAAGATAGCTTCAATAGTATCGTCGACGTTAACCAACACAACCGCCTGATAGAGGCCGAGCAATACTTCACTGGCGATGTCTGATTGAAGCTCTGTCGCTACGGAAGCCATCAAGCCGCTAATTTCTCACAAATTGGCAGATAAAAGTCCCGAATATCACGCATAACCTGCTCTGGATTGTCCAGTCGGTTTATATGGTGTCTGAATTCCGCAGAACCATGCAGACCTTTTGTGTACCAGCCAAGATGTTTACGTGCAGTACGCACCCCCACCACAGTGCCGTAATGCTCAATCATCGCCTGATAATGTGTCAATATTGTCTCTAGCTGACGCTCCAGTGCCGGTTCAGGCAACGTTTCGCCCGTTTTGAGAAAATGAATGGCTTGGGACGGAAACCAAGGTTTGCCGTAACTGCCGCGCCCGATCATTACCCCGTCAGCCCCTGAATGCTCCAAGGCTGTTTCAACATCTTCCAAGCTGTTGATGTCGCCATTGACAATAACCGGGATATTGACAGCCTCTTTAACCAAGCCAACTTTGCGCCAGTCAGCATGGCCTTTGTACATCTGGCAACGCGTGCGCCCGTGGACAACTACCATTTTTACGCCAGCCTGTTCTGCAATTTTGGCAAGTTCTGGCGCATTAAAGCTTTTGTCATCCCAGCCCAACCGCATCTTCAGAGTAACAGGCAACGATACAGCGTTCACCGTTGCAGCCACAAGTTCGCCCGCCGTCTCCAGATCACGCATTAGGCTGGAACCCGCATGGCCATTAACCACTTTCTTAACCGGGCATCCCATATTAATGTCAATGACGGCGGCGCCACGGTCTTCATTCATTTTGGCTGCCTCCGCCATTTTGGAGGCTTCACAACCCGCAAGCTGAACTGACATAGGAAATTCTTCGGCACAATTGCTGGCCATACGCTGGCATTTGGCAGACGCTCTGATCATGGCTTCTGAAGCAATCATTTCAGAAACAACAAGGCCAACACCGTAGCTTTTAACAAGCCGACGAAAAGGCATGTCGGTAACACCGCACATGGGCGCTAAAAATACTGGGTCTTTAATTTCGACCGGACCAATGTTAAGAGCCATAGAGAATACCTAAACTGACAACTGCCTAATAATTAGGCACTGCTTATGCCAGAAGTGATTGGAAAAAGCCAGTCCCTGAATGAGAGGTTCTCTTGAAATCAATTGCTGTGATTATAGTTGCTGCTGGCCGGGGCCACCGTGCAGGTGAAGGCTTACCCAAACAATACCGTAAAATAGCTGGCAAAACAGTTCTGCGCACAACTCTTGAGGCTTTGCGGAAACATTTACCCTCGGCTGTTTTACAGGTTGTTATTCATCCCGATGATATGGCTCTTTACCAAAAATCCGTCATTAATCTGGACCTGACAGAGCCTGTTTTTGGTGGGGACACCCGCCAAGCCAGCGTCCTTAATGGGTTGCTGGCCCTGAAGGCCAGCACACCCGATTATATCTTGGTCCATGACGCAGCGCGTCCTTTTCTAAACGCAGCTCTTGTTGACCGCTTGCTGACAGCCTTAGATAACGGTGCTAACGCTGTTATCCCTGCGCTTGCTGTAACGGACACACTAAAAAGTGTCGAGCAGGGTATGATTAAATCAACTGTCAACAGAGACGGCCTATACTCTGTGCAAACACCGCAAGCATTTGTTTATAAAGAGCTGATTTCTGCGCATGAAATATCTCAGGGGCAAGAGTTTACAGATGACGGTGCCGTTATGGAGGCACACGGTGCAACAGTCACAATTTGTGACGGGCAAGACGGCAACTTTAAAATCACGAACGCCGCTGACCTTAATAAAGCTGAAGCTCATATAATGATGCAAACCGGGGATGTTCGCATTGGTTCAGGGTATGATGTTCATCGTTTCACTACAGGTGATCATGTTTGGCTGGGAGGTATAAAAATACCCTTTTCCAACTCGCTCAAAGGCCATTCGGACGCTGATGTTGCCTTACATGCCATTACAGACGCGCTTCTTGCAGCAGCTACAGAAGGCGATATCGGTTCTCATTTTCCGCCTGATGAAGAAAAATGGCGAGGAGTACGAAGCCAAGTGTTTCTCGAACATGCTGCTAAAATTATCACGGAAAAAGACGGCATCATTGCCCACGTCTGTGTAGTTATTATATGCGAGGCCCCTAAAATAGGACCGCACAGCCAGAATATGCGTAATACTATAGCAGATATCCTTGGGATTTCCGCTGATCGGGTCAGCGTGCAGGCTACCACGACCGAACAGCTGGGTTTTACAGGCAGAAAAGAGGGAATTGCTGCACAGGCGACCGCAACAATCCGCTTGCCGCTGGGAGAACAGTGATGGGTAAAAAATCGCTGATTGAATGGCCAGACCGGTACAAAAGCATTGCCTTCTGGTGGTCTGTAGGATTTGGCGCAGGCTTGCTTCGTCCCGCACCAGGTACTTGGGGCTCATTATTGGGCCTGATTATTGGGTTAGCTTTCCTGCAGCTGGCCTACTCTGGCTGGGTACTGGCTATTGGCGCCGCTGTCGTCACAATGCTTTCTATTCATTGCATCAGTTCTATTGAAGCGGCTTGCGGCGTCCATGATGCGCCCGAAATTGTAATTGATGAAATTGCGGGCCAATGGATCGCCATGATACCGTTGGCGCTGTTACCCTTCAGTTGGCTAGCCCTTGTTTTGTCTTTTGTTCTGTTTCGGATATTTGACATCCTGAAACCGTGGCCCATCGGGCTGCTGGACAAGAAGGTTTCTGGCGGTCTTGGGGTTATGGTTGATGACCTTGTTGCAGGTTTGTTTGCAGCTATTTGTTTATATTTTTTAATACCATTTCTGCCATAGAGCAGCTTTTCATAAATCAGGGGCAACTGAAAGACAAAATCCTTGCAACTCTTAAGGTATTTCCCGTAACTTTGCTCTATGGAATTTGATAACGATACCAACCTTCTGGCCACAAGCTTGCTGGAAGCCGCGCGCCAAAGGGGGCTGTTGATTGCAACAGCAGAATCCTGCACTGGCGGTTTGGTATCAGCGGCCCTTACCGACATTGCCGGGTCATCTGATGTTTTTGACCGTGGTTTTGTAACCTACACAAATGAAGCCAAACAACAGATGCTGGACGTGAATGTGCAAACCATTGACAGACAAGGCGCAGTTTCTGATGCCGTTGTCAAAGAAATGGCTTACGGAGCACTTGCTAATTCCATGGCAGATATTTCTGTATCCGTATCAGGTGTTGCAGGACCGGGTGGCGGTAGCGAGGAAAAGCCTGTTGGTACTGTGTGGTTCGCTGTAGCCCAGCTTGGGGAACCTCCCGTTGCTACACTGCGTAATTACGGAAACATGAACCGGAATGAAATTCGCCAGCAAGCGGTTATAACCGCACTTTCCTTGTTGCTGGAAGCCATAGCTTCCTGACTATGCGCCATATAGATCGTTCGCCCGGGTTTCAAATGCGGATACCATTTTATGGCATGATTTTTCGAATAAATTACCGATCATATCTTCAAGAAGGCGGTTCTTAAATTCGAAATCAACTTCAAAGTCGACCACACAACCACCATCAGACTGTTCTTTAAACTTCCAGTGATTATACAGCCTTTTCATGGGGCCACGGATATAGTCCACATCCACTGATTGATCCGGGACGAATGTCACACGTGATGTAAAGCGTTCACGGAAGAGCTTGAAACCAATCATCACATCCGCATCAAAGCTTTTTGAGGTGACATTATAAACCCTGGCTCCCCTGCACCAGGGCAAAAAATCTGGGTAGCTCGCAACATCAGCAACAACCGCAAAAACCTGCGGCGGGCTATAGGGGATTATTTTTTTCTCTGAAAACTTGGGCATGTATAATCAACCTTTGGCACTTGATAGCGCTGGTATCCGTATTTGCCAATACCCTTCTGCCGACAAGGACGCACAAGGCTGTCAGCAAAAAAGCCCCCAAATTACATGGAACGTCATACTGATCTTTGCTTACCGTTGCAAAATCGAGTTATCAAAAACTGGGATTACAAAACCATAAACTTTGGCGAAATCCATCAGCGGGAAGACAGGCGGCTTGAAGCAGCAAGCTTTTTCGCGCGTGCTGCACGCAGCTTGGTAAAATCGTCACCCGCATGATAGCTGGATCGTGTGAGGGGGGTTGCTGATATTTGAAGGAAACCCTTGCCCTTGCCCATCCGTTCATAGGCCTTGAATTCGTCAGGCGTGACATATTTCAAAACTTTGGCGTGCCGTGGGGTTGGCTGTAGATATTGGCCAATCGTCATGAAGTCGATATCCGCCATGCGCATATCATCCATAACCTGGCTTACCTCCAACCGTTCTTCGCCCAGACCAACCATCACGCCCGATTTGGTAAAAATGGTGGGATCAACCCGTTTGACCGTATCAAGCAGTCTGAGCGAATGGTAAAACCGTGCGCCGGGCCGTATTTTTGGATAAAGCCTCGGTACTGTTTCCAGATTGTGATTAAAGACATCCGGCTTTGCTTCTGCCACCTTTTCGATGGAACCCGGTTTATTTCTGAAGTCCGGGGTCAATATCTCAATTGTGGTCAGAGGACTGGTTTCCCGGATCGCCTTTATCACTTTGATAAACTGGTCTGCACCGCCGTCATCCAAATCATCCCGGTCAACCGATGTAATCACAATATGGGAAAGTCCCATTGCGGCACAGGCATCAGCGGTGTTTTGGGGTTCCAGTGGGTCAACCTTCATGGGCCTACCCGTTTTGATATTGCAGAATGCACAGGCCCGTGTGCAGGTATCACCCAAAATCATAACCGTGGCGTGTTTTTTTGCCCAGCATTCGCCAATGTTCGGGCATGCAGCCTCTTCACACACTGTGTGAAGGCCTTTATCCCGCATAAGCTTGCGTGTGGCGTGATATTCCTTGCTGACCGGTGCTTTCACCCGTATCCAGCTTGGCTTGCGTTGGAACTGTGGTTGATCTTCTGGTTTGTTCATCTGTCTCTATCCAAGCTTGCGGGCATTGGCTGAATATATCATAGCCTTGTTTTTTTAGATATGGATGGCTCGGCCATAGGCGTCCAGCACACTTTCATGCATCATCTCAGAGAGGGTTGGATGCGGGAAAATCGTGTGCATCAATTCGCTCTCGGTTGTCTCAAGCGTACGTGCAACAACATAGCCCTGTATCATCTCTGTGACTTCGGCACCCACCATATGAGCCCCTATCAACTCGCCTGTTTTTTTATCAAATATAGTTTTCACCATGCCTTCAGGTTCTCCCAGGGCAACGGCCTTGCCATTACCCATAAAGGGAAATTTACCCACACGGACTTCATGGCCCTGCTCTATCGCTTTGGCTTCGGTAAGCCCAACGGAGGCAACCTGGGGACGGCAATAAGTACAGCCGGGGATATTGCCCTTGTCCATAGGATGCAGGTCTTTCAGTCCCACTATCTTTTCAACAGCAATAACGGCTTCGTGCGAGGCCTTGTGCGCTAGCCAGGGCGCACCGGTTACGTCGCCAATAGCCCACATTCCTTCAATGCCCGTAAAACCCCATTCATCGGTAACAATATGGCCTCGGTCGGTCTTTATACCCACACTCTCCAAGCCGAGGTTTTCAATATTGCCCGTAATGCCAATCGCCAGTATTACGCGGTCTACTGTAATGTTCTCGGTTTTACCTTTTTGCTCAACCACACAGGTTACACCGCTTTTGGACTTTTTAAGCTCGGTTACTGAGGCGTTGGTTTTAATAGTCATGCCTTGTTTTTTGAAAGATTTCTCCGCAAACTTTGAAATGTCTGCATCTTCAACCGGCAAGACCCTATCCATCATTTCAACAACGGTGACATCTGAACCCAATTCATTAAAGAAACTGGCAAATTCAATGCCGATCGCACCCGAGCCAATCACCAATAATTTCTTGGGCATAACATTAGGCGTAAGGGCGTGCTTGTATGTCCAGACTTGCTCACCATCTGCTTTCAAGTGGGGCAGCTCCCGCGCCCGTGCACCGGTCGCGAGAATAATATTCTTGGCGACAACTTCAGATGTTTTGCCGTCTTTTCCCTTAATTGCCAGCTTGCCCTTGGCAGCAACTTTAGCCTCGCCTTCAATATGAGTGACTTTGTTTTTCTTGAGCAGCATAGCAATGCCGCCGTTCATCTGGCTCGCGACACCGCGACTACGTTTTACAATGGCATCCAGATCGAACTCTACATTGCCAACCTTGAGGCCAAAATCCTTGGCGTTCTTGGCAAGATGATAAACCTCTGCGGAGCGCAACAACGCTTTGGTCGGGATACAGCCCCAATTCAGGCATATACCACCCAGCAGATCACGTTCAACGCAGGCCACTTTCATGCCCAGCTGCGCGCCGCGAATGGCAGCGACATAACCGCCGGGCCCGCCACCTACTACCACAAGATCAAATGACTGGCTCATAGCCTAAATCCTATCATGCACATCTTTGCGGCGCGGGTCATCAACGCCGCCGGTGTGTTGTGTTTTTGCGTTTTCGATTACCAAAACCGCACATTCATGCTCGGCAAAGGGTTTATGTTCGGTTCCGGCAGGCACAATAAGGCTTTCACCCTCTTCGACCCAAACGCTGTGATTGCGAAAATCCATGCGAAACCGGCCTTCCACTACCAGAAAAAATTCGTCCTGCCCCTCGTGTGTATGCCAGATAAAGTCGCCTTCAAGCTTGGACAAATAAACCTGATAGTCATCAATGCTGCCAATAAGCTTGGGCGTCCATTGCTCACTAAAAAGCGCGAGCTTTTCTTTTAAGTTGATAGCTTTCATCACCTGCTCCTAAAGCAGCATCGTCAGCGGGTCTTGCATATAACCTTTAAAGGCTGCGAGGAATTCAGCACCAACGGCACCGTCAATGGCGCGGTGATCACAAGAAAGCGTACAGCTCATTATAGTCGCCACGGCAAGGGCACCGTCTTTTACAACAGGGCGCTGCTCCCCGGCACCAATGGCCAAAATGGCCCCTTGCGGCGGGTTAACCACCGCGCTGAATTCCTTGATACCGTGCATACCCAAATTCGAGATTGAAAATGTACCGCCCGCATAATCTTCGGGGAGCAATTTGCCTTCCCGGGCTTTTCCTGCAAAAGCTTTTACTTCAGCGGAAATTTCCGCGAGGCCTTTGCTGTCCGCACCGCGCACTACAGGTGTTACCAGTCCGCCTTCAACGGCAACAGCCACAGAAACGTCGGCACGTTCGTACCAATACATTTTATCACCAGCAAACTGCACATTGGCCGCAGGCACTTTTTTCAGCGCCAACGCCACAGCCCGAATGACAAAGTCATTGACGGAAAGCTTGCCGCCGCTATCAGCCAGTTTGGCATTAAGTTCCTTGCGCTGGGCCAGTAAATTATCAAGTTCACAGTCAACCGTAAGGTAAAAATGCGGAACAGTTTGTTTTGATTCAGAAAGCCGTTTGGCAATAACTTTTCGCATGCCGGATAGCCGTTCCTCGCGGAAAGGAATATCATCATGCGGGCCATAAGCCTGTGCAATTGGTGTGGTCGCCATAGATACTGTAGGAGGCGGCGTTACCGGTGCCGTAGCCGTCGCTGATACGGCAGGAGAAGCCGCCACTATATTTTCAACATCACGCTTAACGATACGCCCGTGCGGGCCTGTGCCTGTCACTGTTTCCAGGGCAATACCCGACTGGCTGGCAATGCGTTTGGCCAGCGGGGATGCTTTCACCCTGTCATTGCCGGCAATGCCGCCAGCAGCCTGTGTCTTGACTGGTGCTGCGACAGCCTTGGCTGCCGGAGCCTGCTCCATAGCGGGTTCATTGCTCTCAACTGTGGCCTCAACTGTGGCAGCCATAGGGGTCGTTGACACCTTGATATCAGCAATATTTTCACCGTCTTCCGCTAGTACGGCGATAATTTGGCCAACAGGCACATCTTCTGTGCCTTCAGCTACCAATATTTTGGCAACTGTGCCCTCGTCGATGCTTTCAACTTCCATTGTGGCTTTATCGGTTTCGATTTCGGCCAACATATCGCCGCTTTCAACCGTGTCACCCTCTTTTACCAGCCATTTGGCAAGCGTGCCTTTTTCCATGGTAGGTGACAGGGCGGGCATAAAAATTTCAATAGACATTTAACGAACCTTTTGTTGGCATGGCCAAAACTCTTAGGTGACTAAAAATAGTGTAACAATTCTACTCAGTGTAACAAACAGCTTTGGCGGCCAGCACAATTTTCCTGGCGCTAACAACTGCTGCTTTCTCTAGGTTAGCGGCGTATGGCAAGGGCACATCAACACTGTTCACCCGTGTTACCGGTGCGTCGAGCCAGTCAAAGGCTTTTTCCATCAACTGTGCAGAAACATCACTGGCGACAGAACACTGAGGCCAGCCTTCTTCTGCAACCACGCAGCGGTTGGTTTTTTTCACACTTTCAATCACCGTTTCAATATCAAGCGGGCGAATTGTCCGCAGGTCAATCACTTCGGCACTGATCCCTTGCGCCGCCAGTTCATCTGCCGCCTTAAGCGCCTCACCCACCGTGATAGAATAGGAAACGATAGTTACATCACTGCCCTCGCGGTAAATCCGGGCTTTGCCAATTGGCAGTACATAGTCATCCAGTACGGGCACATCGAAGCTTTCGCCGTACATTAATTCATTTTCAAGGAATACCACCGGGTTCGGGTCACGAATGGCGGCTTTTAACAAGCCTTTGCAATCCGCAGCATCATAAGGCGCAATCACTTTCAAGCCGGGTACATTTGCATACCACGATGCATAATTCTGGCTGTGCTGGGCACCCACACGGGAAGCAGCCCCGTTTGGCCCCCGAAATACAATGGGACAAGATACAAGCCCGCCCGACATATAGCGGGTTTTGGCAGCAGAATTGATCACATGATCAATCGCCTGCATGGCGAAGTTAAAAGTCATAAATTCAACAACAGGTTTGAGGCCTGTGAAAGCCGCCCCTGCACCAAGTCCCGCAAAACCGTGTTCGGTAATGGGTGTATCAATGATACGATCAGCCCCAAATTCTTCAAGCAGGCCCTGAGTTACTTTATAGGCGCCCTGATATTCGGCAACTTCTTCACCCATTACAAAGACATCACCGTCCGCACGCAATTCTTCGGCCATGGCGTCACGCAGTGCTTCACGCACTGTTTGGCTAACCATTTGTGTGCCTTCAGGAACGGCAGGGTCCGCTGGAATAGGGGCGATTGCCACCGCTGTAGGTTCTGGCATCACAGGTTCTGGAATCTCAGGTTCTGGCATTTGTGGTGATTGCATAGAAGCATCGCCTTGGGGAGCGGCGGCACTAACCGGGGTCGTCACAGAGTTTGTGTCTTCACCCTCTTCCACCAATAACGCGATGACCTGTCCGACGGGCACATCTTCGCTACCTTCAGCTACTAGAAACTGCACAATTGTGCCTTCGTCTACCGCTTCCACTTCCATTGTGGCCTTGTCGGTTTCAATTTCGGCAATCACATCGCCGCTTTCCACCGTATCACCTTCTTTCACCAGCCATTTAGCAAGCGTGCCTTTTTCCATCGTAGGGGAAAGTGCCGGCATAGTTATTTCAATTGGCATCGTCAAATTCCCTTAAACGGTCACGTCTGTATAAAGTTCACTAAGATCAGGTTCCGGGCATTCCTGTGCAAAGGAAGCCGCATCAGCCACAGTCGCTTTGATTTCCTTGTCGATGGTTTTCAAGGCAACTTCGTCCAGTATGCCCTTATTGAGGATCACCTCCTTGACCTGATCGATAGCGTCATGATCCGCCCGCATTTTCTGCACTTCTTCTTTTGACCGGTATTTTGCCGGATCAGACATGGAGTGGCCACGGTATCTGTATGTTTTTAACTCAAGAATATAAGGGCCGTTCCCCTTGCGGCAGTGGGCTACCGCCTTGTCCATAGCAGCACGCACCGCCAGAACATTCATGCCGTCCACTTGCTCGCCCGGGATACGAAAGCTCTCACCGCGCCGGAACAACTCAACTTCTGAGCTTGCCCGTTTAACAGATGTACCCATTGCATATTGGTTGTTTTCAATGATGTAGATAACAGGCAAATTCCACAGCTCTGCCATGTTGAAGCTCTCGTAAACCTGTCCCTGATTAGCAGCTCCATCACCAAAGAAGGCGACAGCAACACCGTCAGTTTTACGGTATTTAGCAGCAAAGCCTAATCCTGTACCTAGTGAGACCTGCGCACCAACGATCCCGTGCCCCCCGTAAAAACCTTTGTCTGGATCAAACATGTGCATCGAGCCGCCCTTGCCGCCTGAGCAACCGGCGCTACGCCCTGTAAGTTCAGCCATAACCGCCTTGGGGTCTGAGCCTCCAACCAGCATATGACCATGTTCACGGTAACCCGTGATAACGCTATCGCCCTCTTTCAGGGCGGTTTGAACACCCACGACTACGGCTTCCTGGCCAATATACAAATGGCAAAAACCACCGATCAGCCCCATGCCATACATTTGGCCAGCTTTTTCTTCAAAACGCCGGATCAACAGCATATGCCGGTAAAAGGACAGCAGCTCTTCATCTGAAGCTTTGTATAGTGCAGGTTTTGTGGTGCGACGTCTGGGGGACGCCACTGGTTTCTTTTCAGATTTTTTGGTCGTCATTTCGGCCTTCCAAACATCGGGTGTGGGGAACTACCCAAAACTCAAGTTACTGAGACTTATGGATACAGCGCTTTTTATGGTTTGGCAATGGCATTTAACTTGTTGAAATATAAGTGTTTATTTTAATTAACTAACATTTAGCTAATTAATGAAAAACATTAGTCAATCAAAACAATGACTTCGTCCGGGTGGGTGAAACCCAAACGCTTACGCACAAGTTCTTCAAGCATGTCAGGATCAAGCGCGCTTCCGCCCATTTGAGCAACACGGGCTTCAAGGCGCATTCTGGTTGAAGAAACCTGAGATGCCTCTTCGGATAGCACCAGTTGCTGGCGCTCTAGAGCTTTCAAGGCAGACAGGCTGCTGTCGCCCTGGAAAGAGTGCACAGCAAAATAGGCAATAAGGAAAACCCAAACACCGGTTAACCAGGCCTGCCCGACACTACGTGATATGCTTGCGACTCGTTTCATGATTCGAATCATACATGTGCGAATCGGATAAGCAAGCAAAAAAGACCAAAAAAAGGCAGAAATTTGGCAAATATTTGGAGTCGGTATAAACTTTTTCTAAACCGACTCCGAGGTAAAACCTATTTCAGGATAGAACGGCCCGCATATACAGCTGTGGCCCCAAGTTCTTCTTCGATTCGCATTAACTGATTATATTTGGCCAACCTGTCAGAACGGGCAAGTGAGCCGGTTTTAATTTGCCCACAATTCAGCGCAACAGCCAGATCAGCGATCGTAGCATCTTCGGTTTCCCCTGACCTGTGTGACATAACAGATGTATAACTCGCCCGGTGCGCCATATCTACGGCGGTCATGGTTTCGCTCAGGGTCCCAATCTGGTTAACTTTAACCAGAATAGAGTTTGCAACACCCTTTTCGATACCGTCGGCAAGCCGGTTCGGGTTGGTGACAAATAAATCATCACCGACCAGCTGAATTTTATCGCCTACGGCCTCTGTTAGCATTTTCCAGCCTTCCCAGTCATCTTCGTCCATGCCGTCCTCAATGGAAATAATTGGGTAGCGAGAAACCAGATCGCTCCAATAGGCAACCAGCTCGGCATTGTTCAGTTTTTTATCTTCACCCTTCAGGTGATAAATGCCGTCACTGTAGAACTCGGATGCCGCAGCATCCATAGCCAGATAAACATCCTCCCCTGCACTGTATCCAGCGCCTTCAATCGCGGCCATAATGAATTTAATAGCGTCTTCTGTGCCAGCAAGGTTAGGTGCAAAACCACCTTCGTCCCCGACTGCGGTATTATGCCCGGCGGCATGCAAGCGGTCTTTCAATTCGTGGAAAATTTCCGCCCCAATACGGATCGCATCACTGCAACTGCCAGCATTGAGGGGAACAATCATAAATTCCTGAACGTCAATTGGGTTGTCCGCGTGTTCGCCGCCATTGATGATATTCATCATTGGCACAGGCAGGACATGGGCATTAGCACCGCCAATATACCGATATAGTGGCACACCCAGGCTTTCAGCACTGGCCTTAGCAATGGCCATTGATACACCAAGAATGGCGTTGGCGCCGAGCCGTGCTTTATTGGGGGTACCGTCCAGGTCACGCATTATCTGGTCAATCGCCAGCTGCTCCTCGCTTTCCAGACCAACAAGCGCATCAAAAAGCTCACCGTTAACTGCGTCGACCGCCTTCAATACTCCTTTGCCACGGTATCGCTCACCACCGTCCCTAAGCTCCATAGCTTCATAAGCCCCTGTGGACGCCCCTGACGGCACCGCTGCGCGGCCAAAAGCCCCATCTTCAAGATATACATCAACTTCAACGGTTGGGTTGCCTCGGCTGTCAAGAATTTCACGGCCGATAATATCAATGATGGCGCTCATGGCGGGGTCCTTATGGTTTGGGAAAACACAAGTTTGGATACGCGCCGAAGTCATACCGGGTCTTTGCTAAATTCGCAAGAACCTCAGGGGGAAATGGGCAAAGAAACTCATTGAGTTTACAGCCCAGAAAAACTTAACTGAATTATGAGTAAGTCAGACCAACTCTGAGGCCTAAAGTTTGAAATGGTCTTCCAGTGCATAGAACAAGCTGCGAATGCGCGCTGTATGCATTGGCGGCACGGCACCGTTCATTCCTTTTTGAACCAACTCAATTTTGGCTTTAAGGTCACCGAGAGTCTTGCGCTTTTTATCGTCTGTATTTGGTTGCAGCTCCAGACGAATTTCTGCCTCACCAAGCAAAGCATCCAAACGCGGGATTGACCACATCACAAATGCCTCCGAATATTTACGCAGGTCCAGAAGGCTATCATTCAACTGCCGCCAGCCCATGCCTTCGCCCGTGGTTTTCAGCTCATGTAACCGCAGATATAGCCTGGCTTTATCTGCGTCTTCTCCGCGAACAGAGGCAAAACTTCTGGCCGCCGCGAAAAACTGTTCAGCTGCGCGAAAGTCCTTAACCGTTGTGGCTGCATTAGCGGCTTCCGCATAAAGGCCGAGCCGTCTTGATCCATTTGTACCTGCGGGTAATAATTTAATAGCCTGCCGCCAGCGATCCGCCACGGAATTACTGCGCTTGGCAGCAGTTGCACTGCGGGCTCGTAAAAGCGCAAAATTTGCAGCAAGAACATGCTTCTTGCCGTAATATTTGGTAAATTCTGACCAGGTAGTTTCGACCTGTCGCTCAAGTTTTTGCAGCAAGGCCGGATCGCGTGTGGAATTATGTTTGACCATCAGTGCGGTTGTCTGCGCCAACACAGCGGCAGCTTTTTCCTCAGGCGTATCGGCAAGCGTTTGCGAACCCGCAAAGGTCAAAGCCAGGGAAAAGGCCAAAATTCCATATTTGATCATTAGCGCGTCCTTATTTCAGTAGGTAATCATACCCAGTCCCAAAAAAGAATGCAAAATAAGGGCCGAAACCGCCTTGAAAGGCCTGTTTGCCTATTTTTATACCAAGCGGCTCTGTTTTATTGCCGCTTCAATGAAACTGGCAAACAGCGGATGCGGTGCAAAAGGTTTGGATTTTAACTCGGGGTGATACTGCACGCCGATAAACCACGGATGATCAACGATTTCCATAATCTCCGGAAGTTCACCATCTGGGGACATGCCTGAAAAACTAACGCCGGAGGCCTCCAGTTTCTCAACATACCCAATATTCACCTCATACCGGTGCCGGTGGCGTTCTTCAATCTCTGTAGTGCCGTATATCTCCGCAACATGCGAATTTTCTTTAAGGACTGCAGGGTACGATCCCAAGCGCATTGTACCGCCCAGATCGGTTTCTGAGGTGCGTTGTTCTATACTGCCGTCGTCTCTCACCCATTCAGTGATCAGACCAACAACAGGGTTATTATGCTCATAGCACTCAGTTGAGCCCGCATCGTTAAAGCCTGCGAGATTTCGTGCCGCTTCAATCGTGGCCATCTGCATACCCAGGCAAATACCGAAATAAGGAATTTTTCGTTCTCTCGCAAACTTGGCTGCAGCGATCTTACCTTCCGTGCCCCGTTTGCCAAAACCACCAGGAACCAGAATAGCATGAACGCCCTCCAGGCGCTCAAGCGTATCTTCCCCCTCAAATATTTCAGATTCAATCCATTCGATATTGACCTTGACCTTGTTGGCAATGCCCCCATGAGCAATGGCTTCATTCAAGGATTTATAGGCGTCAGGCAAGCCAGTGTATTTGCCAACAACCGCTATTTTGACTTCACCTTCCGGCTGTTTGATGCGGGTAACAATATCTTCCCACACGGAAAGATCAGGCCCTTCAGAATGGGCAAGACCAAACGCCTTCAGGACTTCAATATCAAGCCCTTCTCGGTGATAGGAAATTGGGACTTCATAAATCGTGCTGACATCCAGCGCCGGGATAACCGCCGTTTCAGCAACATTGCAATAAAGCGACATTTTCCTGCGGTCCGAATCTGGAATTTCATGCTCGGAACGGCATATCAAAATATCGGGCTGGATGCCGATAGAACGCAAATCCCTTACGCTGTGCTGGGTAGGTTTGGTTTTCAACTCACCTGCGGCCGCCAGATAGGGCACCAACGTAAGATGGACAAAAATCGACCGGCCCCGTCCGAGATCAATCGACAACTGACGGATGGCTTCCATAAAGGGCATGGCTTCAATGTCGCCCGCAGTTCCGCCGATTTCGCACAACATAAAGTCAATGCCGTCCTGCTCACCAAGGGCAAACTCTTTAATAGCATCAGTCACATGCGGTATCACCTGCACAGTACCACCAAGAAAATCACCACGCCGTTCTTTCTGGATAATCTGCTGATAAATACGCCCTGAGGTAATATTATCGCTTTGGCGTGATGCAACACCGGTAAACCGTTCATAATGACCAAGGTCCAAATCGGTTTCTGCGCCGTCATCGGTTACAAATACCTCGCCATGCTGATAAGGGCTCATGGTGCCAGGATCAACATTCAGGTAAGGGTCAAGCTTACGCAGACGCACAGAATAACCACGAGCCTGTAACAAAGCGCCAAGCGAGGCAGAAAGCAGCCCCTTGCCAAGCGAACTCACCACACCACCTGTTATGAATATATAGCGCGTCATGAAAACCCTCTTACACAAACCAGTTTAGCTCAAAAACCTGCCCGGCTCTGTCCATCAGTATGTTTAAAACTCTATACCACAGAGAAACGGGGGCTCTAGGCCCCCGCATTTTAAAGTCTCTTATCCCTCACCCGGGTTGGGCAACCTGTCCGGATCCGGCAGCTTGTCGGTGTTATCTTCGACCGGCTGTTCTATGGGAACAATCTCGGTAACGGCATCCAGGTCATCTGTTTTGTTTGTCGCCAACCAGCCAAGAAAAAGCGAATTCGCCAAGAAAATGATCGCAAGCCATTTGGTGGTTTTTGTCAATACATCACCAGCACCGCGCGCTGTCATCAGCCCGCCCCCTGAAGATCCACCGCCTATGCCAAGTGCACCGCCCTCTGAGCGTTGCAGCAAAATAGTGGCAACCAGACCAATGGCGACAATCAGGTGAATTGCCAAAAAGATACTCTGCATAAATTAGTCCTAACAAGCTCGAAAGCAGCATCACGGCAACTATACAAGTTTCTACCGCAGTTTAAAGCGGGTTTCTAGACCATAGCGACCCTGCTTGCCAAGTGTTTATTTATGGCCTGTACGCATCAATAATACCGTTAAAGTCCACAGCCTTTAAACTGGCACCACCAACTAGGGTGCCGTTAACGTTAGCAACCCCCATAAGTTCGCTGGCATTAGCCGCCTTTACCGAACCGCCATACAGGATACGGACCCTATTTCCGTCACTCCCAAAACGGTCAACCAGCGCACGCCGAATATCAGCGTGGATGGCTTCAACATCGCTTACGGACGGTGTTTTGCCTGTGCCGATGGCCCAAACCGGTTCGTAAGCCACCACGGTATTATCAGCGGTACAGCTATCTGGCAGCGACTGAAGCAATTGACCAAGAACCACATCTGTCGTTTTGCCAGCCATACGGTCACCATCTGTTTCACCAACACAGATAATGGCGATTAAACCATTGCTGTGAACAGCCCGTGCTTTGGCATTGATAAGTTCGCTGGATTCGCCGTGGTCCGCCCGGCGTTCTGAATGGCCTACAATGATATAGCGGGCTCCGACATCCTTAAGCATACTCGCTGATACATCACCAGTATGAGCCCCGGCTTGTTCGCTGTGACAATCCTGCGCCCCAACTGCTATACATTCGCTTTCGGCATTGGCAAAGGACGAAATCAAAGTGAAAGGCGGGCAAATCAGGATATCGCACGCGGCTTGTGCTCCTGCTCCGACAAGGGTTTCAAGGGCTTCGAATTCAGATTGACTGGCCACCAGGCCATTCATCTTCCAGTTTCCGGCAACAAGGGCTTTGGGTTTTTTCATTGGGTGAAATATCTCTTTTTTGAGTATTTTTGAGGTTCAAAATTCCTTAGCAAAATTCCGGACGCTACACCAGTCGGGAATTTCTGGATTTCCGGTGTTGCGACCTACAGCTTGCATGCTTATGATGCGCGCCCTATATGGTATCAGCTACGGCTGGTATAGCCGAGTAACAGAATTAAAATAACATTTCGACGGGAGCTGGGCGCATGCTGCTCAAACTACGTAGCGGACAAAATAATTTCTTCATGACCATCTTGCTGGGGCTTTTGATTGCCTCTTTCGCTATTTTTGGGATTGGCTCAAATATTCTGACAGGCTCCAACCAAAGTGTTGCCACTGTCGGTGATACCGAGGTCCCGGCCCAGCGCTATTACGACAGGGTCCAGAACCGGGCACGCACATTACAAAGTCAGCTTGGCGGGCAGTTTTCCACTCAGGAAATTATCCGGATGATGGGGCTACAGGAACAGATCCTCCAACAGATGATCGCCGAAGCTGCCATCACAGAGCATTTATCAGCTTTAGGACTAAGAGCTGGCAACGGCGAGGTACGTACCGAACTTGAAAGCTTTGAAGGCTTTGTTCTGCCGGACGGTTCTGTGAGTAAAGATATGGTACTGAGTGCGCTCAACCGGACAGGCCTCAGCCGCGCTGATTTTATGAAAGATGTACGCGAGGGGATTTCCCGCCGTCATTTGCTGCAAAGTTTTATTTCCGAGGCAATGATGCCGAAGCAATTTGCTGAAGCTTTATATGTGTGGCAAGCAGAACGTCGCATGGCGACCATGATTAATATTGAAGCCTCGAATATAACAGACATAGCTGCACCAAGCGAAGGAGAGCTGCTGGAATATTACGAAGCCAATAAAGGCGGTTACCGAACCGATGAGCGCCGCTCCTACAGCTACATTCTCGTCACACCACAGCAATTTTTTGATGAGGTAGAATTGGCGGAAGAAGATATTATAAACGAATACAACAGTCGTTCAGATGAATTTATCCAGGCAGAAAATCGTGGCCTTCAACAGGTTAGCTTTGCAGACCTCAGTGCAGCCAATGCCTTTTTAACTGCACTACAGTCAGGCGCAGACTTTGTTGAGGCTGGCGCCGCTGTTACAGATTACAAGGCCGAGGAAATTGAACTTGGCGACTTTCCAAAATCTGAAATGGTTACCGAATATGATCAGGAAACTGCTGATGTAGTATTTGCTCTTGAAGACGGCGGCGTAAGCCACCCTCTTCAGGCTTTCGGCGGCTGGAATATATTCAAAGTTGCGTCTATTGCTCCAGCTACTGAAGTCAGTCTTGAAGAGGCACGTAGCGGCATAGAGGCGACATTGAAAGAATATGGCGCCATTGAAAAAATGTACAAAACGATTGATACAATTTCTGACGTGATGATCGAAGAAACTTCACTGGCTCTCATCGCCGAGAAAACAAATTTGCCGCTTGCCACAGTTTCAAATGTAAATGCACAGGGCGTTAACACGGCAGGCTTTGCCTCAGTAACCCAGCAAAATGAAGGCATAATTTTGCGAGACGCCTTTTCCAAAGAGTTGGGTATAGAAGCAAACATTACCGACCTTGATGCCAGAGACAGTGAAAAAGGGCTGTATTTGCTGGAACTAAATGAGCTCACTGAACCAACAGAACGCTCATTTGACGACGTTAAAGCAGAGGCTGAAGCCGCATGGCTGGCTGCCAGGAAACTGGAAAAGGCTGCCGAAATTGCCGCATCCGTCAAAGACAGACTGGCTGTAGGCGATGACCCGGAGTTGGTTGCAGAAACATTTGGCGGCACCTCCTTTAACGCTAAAAATATCTCCCGCACCGCAGATACCAATTCAGGGCTGTCCGCCAATATTCGCAGCCTCATATTTGAACTGGGGAATAAAGCCATTGATTTTGAGCGTGCAGCAGACGGCAACGGTTATGTGGTTGTACGGGTCGATGAAATCCACCCAGGAGACCCTTCAGACAAAACGTCAGAGGTTGCTGCCATGCTGACAACACTTAACGGCCAGCTGGTTGATGAAGTTTTTATCCAGTATCAGGCCTATCTTTTAAATTTATATGACCCAATCCCTAATCGGGTTTTGGTACAAAGCCTGTTTGCTGAAGGTGCCCAACAGTAGGGTTAAGCTTTATGGATGATTTTATCCGGCGGTATCGAGCTGGCTATTCTCAGGTTGTCTTCAAGACAATTGTGGCAGACCTGGATACGCCAGTTTCAGCCTATCTAAAGCTGGCTACGGGTGAAACCCATAGTTTCCTTCTTGAGTCTGTTGAAGGCGGAGACACACGAGGCCGTTATTCTATCATTGGCCTGCGCCCGGATATCATCTGGAAAAATGAAAATAACCTCACATCCATCTGCCGCAACGCAGATGATAGTGATGAGCACCACTTCGAAATTATGGATGGTGCACCGCTTGATGCCCTGCGCGGGCTGCTCGAAGAAAGCCTGATAGAATTACCCCACCCCCTGCCCCCGATGGCGGCTGGTCTGGTTGGTTACATGGCCTATGATATGGTGCGGCAGATGGAAACACTGCCTGCTGCCAAACCTGATCCACTGGGTTTGGCAACCTCAATTTTTATACGGCCAACAGTTATGGCTATTTTTGACAGCGTTACCAACCTGATTACGTTGGTAACGCCTGTGCGGCCCTCCAAAGACCAGGGGCCCGAACAAGCACATGCAGATGCTGAAAGCCGTGTGCACGCCATGCTCGACAGGCTTGATGCGCCTTTACCTTTATTGCCGTCACTTGCAGCCCCGGACAGTGCCGAGGCCGTTTCCAATACTGGGAAAAAACAGTTTCACGATATGGTTGGCAAAGCTCAGGAGTATATTCTGGCAGGGGATGTTTTTCAGGTCGTGCTTAGTCAGCGTTTTTCAATGCCGTTCGAGCTACCCCCTTTTTCCCTGTACCGGGCACTGCGCCGAACCAATCCATCACCTTTCATGTATCATTTGGCATTCGAAGATTTTGCAATTGTAGGCTCCAGCCCTGAAATACTGGTGCGATTACGGGATGAGGAAGTCACCATCAGGCCTATTGCAGGCACACGTAAGCGAGGAGCCAACCCAGAGGAAGATAATACACTTGCGGCTGATCTGCTGTCAGATACAAAAGAGCTATCAGAACACCTGATGTTGCTGGACCTGGGCCGTAATGATGTTGGACGTGTCGCCAAACCTGGTTCGGTAAAAGTAACAGCCAGCAATACCATAGAGCTTTATTCGCATGTGATGCATATCGTCTCTAATGTTGTCGGCGAAATAGCCCCAGATTTTGATGCCATTGATGCGCTTGCTGCAGGCTTTCCTGCAGGAACCGTCTCTGGTGCCCCCAAGATTAGAGCCATGGAAATCATTGATGAACTGGAAGTCGATGCCCGTGGGCCTTACGCAGGCAGTGTTGGTTATTTCAGCGCAAACGGAGCCATGGACAGCGCCATTGTGCTGCGAACTGCTGTGGTAAAAGACGGCATTATGCACGTGCAGGCCGGCGCAGGCATTGTCGCTGACAGCGACCCGGAATCAGAATATCAGGAATGTCACAACAAAGCCCGGGCCCTGATTGTTGCAGCCAAAGAGGCGCTTCGTTTTGCGGGATCAAACCGGGGTTAAGGTTTAGGGCCTGACCCTTGGTGGCACGGTTTCAGCCAGTGTTTGCTCTGCCCCCTCCAGCTGATCAATCAATTGGCTTACAGGAACTAACGTGTATTTTCGCTCGTCCAAACCTGCTGCCCAAAATTGAATGGCTTTCAAAGTCTCGCTATAGGGGTGCCCAATGGCAATGGCATAGCCGCGTTTGCTGGCTATCTGGGTTGTCTTCTCCAATTGCGCCAATATGGCAGGCATGCTTCGTTCATTATCAAGGAAAATATCACGAGCAACATGCGGCACACCCGTTGCGGCTGCCGCACGCATGGCAACACTATTTGGCGAAGTCAGGCTATCCACAAAAAGAAGCCCTCTTCTGCGTAAGCTCACCATCAACCGAACCATCAATCCGGGGTTTTCCGTTAGCGCACTACCCATATGATTATTGATACCTACAAACCCATTAAACCTGTCTAGATTCCATGCAATTCGGCGTTCAAACTCCTGGGATTCAAGACCTGAGATCAACGCATTTGGACCTGGGTCTTGATTTATATTTTTCGGCTCCATCGGCAGGTGAACCATGATTTCATGACCGTTACGGCGAAGCATGTTGACCTGTGATTGCAGATCCTCTGCATACGGCAGAAAGGCCAGCGTCAGAGGGCCTTCCACAAGCATTAATTGGCGGCTCATATCGGTATTCAGACCCAGGTCATCAATGATGATTGCTATATGTGCCTTATTATCCGAAGCCCAGTTTGCCGCATGCGTGCGCCACGCAGGTTCCGGCACCGCCACAGGGACGACTGCATCCAGATTTTCCATCTTGACCACAATGCTGCCTTCTGACGCTTCAAGAATTGCCTGAACTTCATCATCGGTAATTTGCACCTCTGCACTATGATCCAAAGGTTCAGAAACACTCAGCAGATAGACCATTGCCACAAGCAGCATGGATACAATGAAGCCGTAGCCCCATATGCTGGCTCTTTTTATCTTATGCCACCGATGTTTTGCTGCCTCGTCGCTATTGGTAGCGTCTGGCGCTCTGGAACCATTTTTATTCACACAAACGAACTTCATTTATTGGTTTTTATCAGGGATACCCCAGTCTGGCATTGACAATTCCGGGGAAAATCGCATTGTCCATCCTAACCACTGAATCACACGGCTAGACCAATGTATATCCTGATCGATAACTACGACAGCTTTACCTACAATTTATATCATTACCTAGTGGAATTGGGTGCTGACGTAGAGGTTTGGCGCAACGACCAGATCACTGTGGATGAAATCCTGACCAAGGCACCCCAGGGAATTGTGATTAGCCCTGGGCCTTGCACCCCGAATGAGGCTGGCATTTGTCTGCACCTGGTAAGTGCCGTTAAAGGCAAAATCCCCGTACTTGGTGTTTGCCTCGGCCATCAAGCGATAGCACAGGCGTTTGGCGGTGATATTATTCGTGCACCCATGGTCATGCACGGGAAAACCAGCCCCATAACTCATGACGGTACGGGGGCCTTCACTGACATTCCCTCACCCTTTATCGCCACACGCTACCACTCGCTTGTTGTTGATGCGCAGACAGTGCCAGACTGTTTCATTGTTACTGCCAGAACCGAGGATGGCTTGATCATGGGGCTGAAACATAGGGACTATGATTTACACGGTGTTCAATTTCATCCGGAAAGCATTGCCTCCCAGCATGGCCATGATCTGCTGAAAAACTTTCTTATGTCATGTGAAAGGGAGGCCGTTTGTCATGCCTAATCCTTGTCATGTCTGATCTCAGGCCCGTTCTGGCACAGCTCGCGGACGGCGCACGGCTGACTGAACAGGAAGCCGAAAATGCCTTTGCCATCATTATGTCTGGGTCTGCGGATTTGGCGCAGATGGCGGCTTTTATTATGGCACTGCGTGTTCGCGGCGAAACCGTTGATGAAATCGTCGGCGGTGCGCGTGTGCTCAGGGCCAAGGCAGCAAGCCTCAATGGGCCTGACCATATAGTTGATACATGCGGCACAGGCGGCGACGGAACGGGCACCTATAACATTTCAACAGCAGCAGCCATAGTTGCCGCCGCCGCAGGAGCTGTGGTGGCAAAACATGGCAACCGTTCGGTTTCCTCTAAGTCCGGCTCTGCCGATGTACTGATGGCGCTGGGGGCAAACCTTGAGATGAGCCAGCAAGCCAACGAACAAAGCCTGCTTGATAATGGTTTTGCTTTTATGTTTGCCCCGGCCCACCATAAAGCCATGCGCCATGTGGCCCCTGCCAGAGGCTCTCTACAACTGCGAACAATCTTTAACCTGCTAGGGCCGTTGGCAAACCCCGCCCATACAAAACGACAAATCCTTGGAGTATTTGACAAAAAGTGGCTTCTTCCAATGGCTCAGGTGCTGCAAAAACTTGGCAGCGAGCATGTTTGGGTTGTTCACGGCAGTGATGGATTGGATGAAATTACGACCACTGGTGACACCTTTGTCGCAGAACTCAAAGACGGGCAAATCAGCGAGTTTACGCTGAACCCCGCTGACATAGGCCTGACAACAGCAAGCCTAAAAGATCTTCAGGGCGGGGACGCTGACGTCAATGCAGCTGCAATGCGCGCGGTATTACGGGGTGATGCCTCTTCCTACCGGGACATTGTATTGATGAACACCGGTGCTGCCCTTGTGGTTGCTGGTGTCGTTGATAGTTTCGAAGATGGCGTAGAGCGCGCCGCACAGGCAATCGATTCTGGTGCAGCAGATGCGCTGCTCAGTCGCTGGATTGCTTTTACAAATGCAAATCTGCCCGAGCCAGAAAATGGCTGATATTCTCGCACAAATCTGTGACACAAAACGTGCGCATATAATCACACAAAAAGCACAGATTTCACACAGTGTGCAAATCGATCGTGCAAAAGCAGCTTCTCCTCCGCGCGGCTTCATGGAAGCCTTGCGAAAAAAACAGATGGACGGCGATTATGGATTTATCTGTGAAATAAAAAAGGCCAGCCCCTCCAAGGGCTTAATTCGCCCACATGACTTTAACCCTGCCGCCCTCGCCAAGGCATATCAACGTGGCGGCGCAGCCTGTTTATCTGTCCTGACGGACAAACCTTACTTCCAGGGATGTGATGCGCACCTTGTGGAAGCCCAAGAGGCAGTGGAAATCCCCGTCCTTAGAAAAGACTTTATGGTTGACCCTTATCAAGTTGCAGAATCACGTGCTCTCGGCGCAGATTGTATTTTGGTTATCCTTGCAGCACTTAGTAATGACCAAGCTTACGAAATTGAAGCCGCTGCGCATGAATTTAACATGGATGTTCTCATTGAAATCCATGATAAAAGTGAGCTAGAGCGTGCCCTTGCAATGAAGTCTCCCCTTATTGGTATTAACAACCGCAACCTTAAAACCATGGAAGTCTCACTGGAAAATACCCTGCAATTGGCACCTCATATCCCGAAAAGCCATATAGCTATAGCAGAATCCGGCTTGGCAACCCGCGCAGACTTGAAGTCTTGTGAGAATGTCGGAGCCAACTGTTTTCTGATCGGTGAGACTTTTATGCGCCAAACTGATGTAGAACTAGCCGTAAAAGCCTTCCAGAAAGATGCCGCATGACAAAATTAACCCATATTGATGATACCGGTGCTGCGCACATGGTGGATGTTGGTGGCAAAACACCAACAGAACGGCGTGCCGTTGCGGAAACAACCGTCGAAATGCAGCCAGAAACACTTCAATTGATTATGGAGGGTGGTCTTCCTAAGGGTGATGTTCTGGCTGCTGTGAGGCTGGCTGGCATCATGGCTGCAAAAAAAACTAGCGATTTAATTCCACTTTGCCACCCTCTGCAGATAACAAGTGTAAAAATTGCTATCGAACCCATGAATAAGCGCTCGCTTCGTATTGAGGCTACTGTCAAGGTCAGCGGCCAAACCGGCGTTGAAATGGAGGCGCTGACAGCTGCGTCAGTCGCTGCATTAACGCTTTATGATATGGCCAAAGCTGTAGATAAATCCATGGTCATTACTTCCACTCGTCTTCTGTTAAAGGAAGGTGGAAAGTCTGGCCTTTACCAGGTTGATAATAAATGATTTCTGTAGAAAGTGCATTTGAACGTATCGTTGGGGCTGCAAACCCTCTTTCCACCGAAAGGCTTGCATTATTCGCCTGCAGTGGCCGCGTCCTCGCGGGGCCACTAAAAGCCCGGCGGTCACAGCCTGGCTGCAATGCATCCGCAATGGACGGCTATGCCGTAAATAGTTCTGATTTAACAGGCAAAACAACTAACTTTCGGCTGGTAGGCGAAAGCGCAGCCGGAACACCTTTTGCTGGAAACATCGCTTCAGGCGAAGCTGTCCGTATTTTCACTGGCGCAGCCGTGCCAGACGGAGCAGATCAGGTTGTCATTCAGGAAAACACTGGCCCAATCAAGGGCGGAATATTCACAGATGAGCCTTCAAAGCCGGGTAAAAACATTCGCTTGGCTGGGTATGATTTTACGGAAAAACAAACGGTGCTGGATGCCGGTAGTTATATTAGTGCCCGTTCGCTTGGTATTGCCGCCAGTGCAGGCCATAGCCACCTGATGGTAAACCGGGCACCAACCATTGCACTGCTGGCTACAGGCGACGAACTGGTATCCCCTGATGCCAAGGAATTTTTACCTCATGAAACTGTAAACAGCACTGTGCCACAACTTCAGGCCATGCTCAGTGAAATTGGTGCACACGCTACAGACCTTGGGCAGGCAGGCGATACCGTTGAAAGCCTTCGGGCCTCCATCAAAAAAGGGGCTGATGCTGATATCCTGGTAACAATTGGCGGTGCCTCAGTCGGCGACCATGACTTTATGCAACAGGCGCTTGCGGAAGAAGGCATGACGCTTGATTTCTGGAAAGTTGGCATGAAGCCCGGCAAGCCGCTTATTTATGGCCGGCGCGGAACCCAGCATATCCTCGGATTACCCGGTAACCCTGTATCAGCCTTTGTATGCGCGTTGATATTCCTGCGCCCACTGGTGGACAAACTAATGGGACGACCTGCCCCCTTGCCCACAGGGCTTATGATACCTGTGGCAACAGAACTGGAAGAAAACGGCCCGCGCCAGCATTATATGCGGGCCCGACTGATTGGTGAGCCCGGCTCCCGACATGTTGACCCAGCAGTGTCACAAGACAGCGGTCAAATGAGCGTGTTGGCTCAGTGTGACGGCTTGATTGTTCGCCCGCCAAAGGCTCCGTGCCTCAGTGCAGGATCATTGGTCCCCTTCATTCCTTTCTAGCAATGGCAGGCCCTTCTTGCATTGACGGCCACCCCATAGAGCTCCAGTCCAATAGTTCATTGCAAACTTGACCTTGACATTCATCCAAAAGGTGAACTAAAAGAGAACATATAGAAAACAAACCTTGGAGATCCCTATGCTCACTGCAAAACAGCAACAGCTTTTGGTGTTTATACAGGAACGCCTATCAAACAGCGGCATTTCACCGTCCTTTGATGAAATGAAAGATGCTTTGGGTCTCAAGTCGAAATCCGGGGTGCACCGGCTTATTAATGCTCTTGAGGAACGTGGCTTTATTCGTCGCATGGCTAATCGTGCAAGGGCGCTGGAAGTGGTAAAAATGCCGGATCTCCAGCCAGCAGCTCAGGAAAGCAATGTGATTTCCGGAAATTTCGGTGCAGAGCCTTCGCTTCGCCCAGAGACAAGTGCCGGTACAGTAGAAATTCCCCTGCACGGACGTATTGCGGCAGGCACACCTGTAGAAGCGCTTGAACGCAGAGATAGTTTTGTTTCAATTCCGCCTGACATGCTAGGGCGTGGCGACTGTTATGCTCTTGAAATTTCCGGAGATTCCATGATTGATCTGGGCATTATGGATGGAGATACGGTTGTTATTGAAAGTGGTAATAACGCGAACGACGGTGATGTGGTTGTTGCCCTGATTGACCGTGAAGAAGCAACCCTGAAAACCCTGCGCAGGGCAGGTTCATCCATAGAACTGATTCCAGCAAACAGTGAGCATGCTACACAGAGCTACACAGCGGACCGGGTAGAACTTCAAGGTCGTTTGGTTGGTTTATTGCGCCAGTATCATTGACCCTTAACTCTATCAGGTAAGCAGCTATACTATTTGGTATTAGGGATTGCTCCAGACCACTTGTGGCTGACCTTTGGAGGACTGTGTGATGCCAGCGGGCCCTTTTTCTGCAAGGTCTTCTTTGGTTAAAACCAGACTGGCGTTTTTACAGTATCGTTCATACCGGCGGAATATAATAACAATATCACCCGCCGCACATGTAGGCCGAAGGGCACTCAGCCCAGTAACCTCTGTTAAATAAACTTGGTCAAACAGCTGGTAACGCCGGGCACCAGGGCCAGACATTCTTTTAAGTTTCTCTGACCCTATATAAGGGTCAAAGCCCCAATATTGACGCCACGCTCTGTAGCGGAACGACTTTTGTCGTCCCCCGGAGACCGACACAGTTTGACCGTCATGCAAGGCAACTATTTTACCCGATCTAGATATGAGGGTTTCAGGCACAGCCTTTTGTGGCAACAAGATGCCGACACTGGCAACTAGCCCCGCAAGAACAACAGTTTGCCGTGACCGAAAAACAAGGAGACCTATAAATGCAGATATTAAAAATGCAAAAGTGAGATCACCCATTGGTAAAATTCGGATGGTGGAAAAAGACAGCCCCCCGATTTGGTTTGCCACGAACAATACCGCCTCTAGACCATATTGCAAAGGCCCGGCCACCAACCAAACCGCGTCGAATGCTACGAGTAAAAGGCTAACTAACAACAACGGCATGATCATCAGGCTTATCAAAGGCAAAACAAGTATGTTTGCAATAAGGCCTACAACAGAAACTGCCTGAAAATGATAAAGGGCGATGGGGGATATGGAAACCTGCGCTACCAGACTGGTGACACCGATCAACCCAATATAAGTTAGAATTCGCAGGAAAACACCAGGCCTTTGCTGCCCCCTCTTTGGCCTTTTACGTTTTTGCCAAAATTCGAAAAATGCCACCAGCCCCGCTGTTGCCGCAAATGACATTTGAAAACCGATTGTCAGAGCCGCTTGTGGTGATAATACCAGGATTATAAAAGCTGCAATGGCAACACTGCGCAGCGAAACCACTCTCCTGTCCGCCAAGACCGCAAGCATGGCTACGCTTACCATAATGAATGCTCGAACAGTGGCTGTGCTACCACCGGACAGCAACAGATAAAACACCGCTACAGCCCAAGCAGGAAAAACTGCAAGCTTTCGAGGCATAAACCGGAGTGCTGTTGCGGGTATGGCAGCAAACAACAATTCAAACACAAAAAAAGCAAATGCAGCAACAAGCCCCATATGCAGACCTGATATAGCAAGCAAATGGGACAGCCCTGCCCGCCGCAATTCCTCGGATGTGCCGTCAGTTATATGGTGCCTAAACCCGAGGGTAAGAGCTACAGCCAATGCCCCTGCTTGCCCGTCCACCTCGTTCAGGATTTTATCCGCTATATCCATGCGTAGAGCGCGCAACCACAAGCGACTGTTAAAATCGACTGGGGAACGATCTTTATCAACAACGACAATATTCGAAGCCGAAAATCCTTCTGCATCAATACCTTGGAAACGTGCATGCCGGCCAAAGTTATAGCCGCCGGGTACAACTGCACCACCGAGCGGCCCGACAATCGCGTCAAAACCAACTAGAGATCCCACCGAAACATCTGGCTCAATTTTGGTTCTAACCGTAAACCGAATTAGGAGGGGCACCTTGTCAACACCAAGACCCGTTTCCTGTTTAGAATTGAGGGTGCGTAGCAATAATCTTGTGGCCTTTTCCGGGCGAAAGTCCAGCTGCTCAACAACGCCGTAAACACGCGTAAAATGCTCTTTTTTAATATCAACGCTTTTCTGGTCTTCATGATGCCACGCGAAAACCACACTTGCTAGGCTGATTATCAGAAGGCCAGCAGTGGTCAAACTACTGATTGTCCTTTGAAAAGCCGATATCAATCCTGCAATCAGTGCAGCAATACCTGCTCCTAAACTGATATGAGGGAAGATTGTAAATAGCGTGCAAGCAGCCCCAAATACACCAACAAGAAAAATCAGCCGCCACTCAGAATGCACTTTCAATTCTGAGCCAGCAAGGCCAGCAGACAGTGCCTTCGTGAAGCTGTTAGTAAGCATGTTTTCTGTTTCCCTAGCCAATCTCACGCGAAGACACTCTATAGGCGTGCAGACTAGACCATAAAGTTTATTTTAAACAAGATTAACCCACTGCCCATTTGTGTTCTGAACAGACATATGATAGAAACCCCACCAACTTCCCTAACGGCATACCCCCGTTTCCATGCCGGTAATTTTGAATATTTTAGAAGGATTATATCCTGAGCATGACAAATGACATGCCCTCTATAGTAACGCGCTTTGCACCCTCGCCAACAGGATTCCTCCATATAGGCGGTGCCCGAACGGCGCTGTATAATTGGCTTTTCGCCCGGTCTGCCGGGGGTAAGTTCCTGCTGCGCATCGAAGACACCGATAGCAAACGCTCTACACAAGAAGCTATTGACGCTATTTTAAGCGGCATGAAATGGATGGGCCTTGATTGGGACGGAGATGCTATTAGCCAAATCTCCAGGGCCACTCGCCACCGGGAAGTGGCAGAAACCCTTCTGGAAAACGGCCACGCCTATAAATGCTTTTGTGCTGCAGAAGAACTGGCAACACTGCGCGGCGAAGCTCGCGCAGCCGGCAAGCCCTTCAGAGGTGACGTATGGCGCGATCGTCAAGAAGAGGCTCCTGCCGGTATGCCCTATTCTATCCGCATAAAAATGCCGCGTGAGGGCGCGACAACGATTGCGGATAAAGTTCAGGGCGATGTCACAGTTCAGAATGCAGAGCTTGACGACATGATTTTGCTCCGTTCGGACGGAACGCCAACCTATATGCTTGCTGTTGTTGTAGATGACCACGACATGGGCGTCACGCACATCATTCGCGGCGATGACCACCTGAATAATGCTTTTCGACAGTACCAGATTTATCTGGCCATGGGCTGGGATATACCCGTCTATGCCCATATCCCTTTAATTCATGGTACAGACGGCAAGAAGCTGTCCAAACGCCACGGCGCTCTGGCTGTTGACGCCTATCAGGAGATGGGGTTTTTACCAGAGTCCATGCGAAATTACTTGCTCCGCCTAGGTTGGAGCCACGGGGATGATGAAATAATTTCAACCCAACAGGCCATTGCATGGTTCAATCTGGAAAACATTGGCAAAGGACCATCCCGTTTCGATTTTGACAAGATCGACAGCCTGAACAACCATTATCTGCGCGGACTAAATGCCGCAGAACTCTTGCTTTCTGTACAAAGTGATCTAGAAAAACACATAAAGCATAATTTATCTGAAGAGGAAAAATCACGGCTGTTACGAGCTCTGCCAAGCTTGGCAGAGCGTGCGAAACGGTTACCGGATATTGTTGAAAGCGCACTTTTATTCTGTGATGTTCGGCCTTTAGCCTTCACGGAAAAAGCGGCAACGCAATTTACGGATGATATACGCCTTGTTCTAGCAGGCGTCGCTAACGAACTGGAGACATTGACGTCCTGGAGTTCTGAGGGCATCAAACAATCCATAATGTCTCTTGCTGAAGCGAGAGATTTGAAACCGGGTAAAGTGATGCAGCCCGTGCGAGCAGCCGTGACTGGTGGGAAGCAGTCAGGCGACTTGGCAGAGACCCTGGAAATTTTAGGCCAGGTAGAATCGGTTGCGCGGTTGCGCGATCAGGCTGCAGCTTAAGACCTCTATAGCCGCGTCCGCGCGGGTTGTTATTTTTGAAAGGAATATGGACCATGTCAAGTGACCCATTAAAATTAACCGGTCATCAGGTAGATGTTGAACTGCCTACGATGGAAGGGTCTATCGGTCCAGAGGTTATTGATATCCGTAAACTCTATGCTCAAACGGGCAAATTTACATTTGATCCTGGGTTTACCTCCACGGCCAGCTGCGAATCAAAAATTACCTATATCGACGGTGATAAAGGCGAACTGCAGTATCGCGGTTACCCTATTGAACAGTTGGCTGAACATAGTGATTATATGGAAGTTTGCTATATTTTACTGTTTGGCGAATTGCCAAGCAAAGCGGAGAAGCAAAAATTCGTCCGCGATATTACTAACCACACCATGGTACACGAACAATTACACCGGTTTTTCAGCGGGTTCCGTCGCGACGCACACCCGATGGCTATTATGGTCGGTGTTGTTGGGGCTTTAGCAGCCTTTTACCATGACAGTACCGATATTAATGACCCGCATCAGCGCATGGTTGCCAGCTACAGACTTATCGCCAAAATCCCGACCATCGCAGCCATGGCTTACAAATATTCGGTGGGGCAACCCTTTGTTTATCCCTCCAATCATTTGTCATATGCGGGCAACTTCCTGAATATGATGTTCTCTGTACCCGCCGTGGAATATGTGGTTAGCCCAACGCTTGAGCGCGCTATGGATTTGATTTTCATTCTACATGCAGACCATGAGCAGAATGCTTCTACATCCACAGTCCGGCTTGCAGGTTCGTCTGGCGCCAACCCCTTCGCTTGCATAGCTGCTGGGATTGCCTGCCTTTGGGGCCCTGCTCACGGCGGCGCCAATGAAGCCTGCCTAAACATGCTTGAAGAAATTGCGACCGTTGACCGCATTCCTGAATTTGTCGCCCGGGCCAAGGACCGTGACGATCCCTTCCGTTTGATGGGCTTTGGCCACAGAGTTTACAAAAATTTTGATCCTCGGGCGACGGTTATGCGCGATACAGCTCATCAGGTTCTTGCCGAGCTTGGCGTTGATGACCCATTATTTGATGTGGCGATGGAGTTGGAAAAAATCGCTCTTGAGGATGAGTATTTTGTTTCCAAAAAACTTTATCCAAACGTGGACTTTTACTCAGGCATTATCCTGAGAGCTATGGGTTTTCCTACAAGCATGTTTACGGTGCTGTTTGCTTTGGCACGCACCTCTGGCTGGGTTTCACAGTGGAAAGAGATGGTCGAGGATCCGACACAAAAAATTGGACGTCCGCGCCAACTTTATACCGGCGCACCAATGCGGGACTATGCTCCATTAAGCGAGCGCTAGGCCAGCACGCAGTTGATACAAAAATAGCCAGCAAATGTGCTGGCTATTTTTTTGTCTGGAATGTGCCGTTTATTCAGCGGCGAGCATCGCTGTTAGTTTGGCCTGCGCAACGACAGCCCCATCAACCATAGCCTCAGCGTCAAATTTCCACACGGCTCCGCCACCTCGTGTTTTGGTAACTTTCAGATGCAACTGGTCACCCGGAATAACAGGTTGGCGAAACTTAGCGCCATCAATACCCATGAAATATACGACTTTTCCCTTGGCATCATCGCCCAGATAATCAATGGCGAGAACACCTGCGGTTTGTGCCATGGCTTCTAGGATCAAGACACCGGGCATGACGGGCTTTTGCGGAAAGTGCCCTGGGAAAAAGGGTTCATTGATAGTGACATTCTTGATGCCGACAGCGCTTTCGCCTTTTTGGACATCTATGATTTTATCAACCAGAAGGAAGGGATACCTATGCGGTATCGCTTCCATAATCTGTGCTATATCAAAGGTCATATGATATCCGGCTTCAAAAAGCCTAGTTTCCTGCTGGAGGTGTTGCAGGAGCCGCCGGAGCTGTTTGCTGAGGTAGTTTAGTAAGCGTAACAGCAGGAATTTCAACGTCCAGCAATTCAATAAACTCAGTGGTAACATCAAGGCCCGAAGCACTGCCCATCACAAGACGTTTTGGTAAAATAATTTGTGCCTTGCGGTCTCCAAGAATCTTACGGATCACTGGCAGACGACCACGCTCTACCTGAACAAGGGCTTCCTGACGAAGCTGGTCAAAAGTATATTCCAAATATTGAAGTTCTTGCTGGAATCGTACATATGTTGCTTCAAGATTTTTTTTATCTTCTTCATATTTGTCATTACCGATGATTGATTTTTTGTTTTCAAGTTCGGCTAGCTGTTGTTCAATCTGGCCACCACGAGCAATAAACTGCCGTCGCTGAACAATCTGATCACGAATTTCGGTCGTCTGAAGGTTGAAATCCTTGTAGGAGGCCGCTTCGCGTTCAACGCGCTCATTATCTACAATCAAAATTTGTGCTGAAGCCGTTGCGGCAAGCCCTACTGAGGCCAATACTGCCACAGCAGCAATGCGAAATGTTTTTATTATAGTCATCGTCTTTTCCCAATTCCCTATGAAATACCTAAAATGTCGTACCTACATTAAACTGCAGGGTTTGTGGCCTGTCACCCAATTGTTTTTTGAGTGTTCTAGCCAGATCGATGCGGAACGGACCAAATGGAGATTGCCAAGAAAAGCCAATGCCAATCGCGATCCGCGGTGACGGTGAATTACCCGCCAAACAGTTTGTGTCATGGTCAAAATCAATCGTATTGTCGGCCTGGAATGCCTCAAATTCCTTTAATGAAAAAGTACATTCAGCGAGGTCTTCCTGGGCACGGAACAAAGAGCCAACGTCAACAAACGCAGATGCGTTGATGCCGCTTTCAAGAGCCATGTCCCCAAGGGGGAAAAAGAGCTCCCCCCGCGCGATGTAAAAAGCCGTACCGCCAAGTGAGCCGGTAGTCGAACTGGAACCGCCATTGAAATCTCGTGGCCCAATGCCAGATGTATCAAAGCCGCGCATACGAGGCCCACCGATGTAGAATTTATCGTTAAGGCGAACATCTTGGCCAAGGCCAAGGATCATACCTGCCTCACCTCCCAGGCGGAAAGTCCAGCCCGCAAAAGGCGTCCAGTAGTTATCGAAGTTTATACGGTTTCTCAAATACCGGACATCACCCCCAAGCCCTGCAAAATCCTGATGAAAATAAAAGGAATTACCACGTGTTGGACGGATAATGCTGTTACGAGTATCAAACCCGACGGAATATCCGACGATTGATTGATAGCGTCTTCCCAAAGATTCCTGGAAAGCGCGCGAGAAAGCGGCTTCGGTCTGCTCCGCGATTGTAGGCGCGCTTTGTCCATCCGCCGAGAAATCAGTGCTTTCAATGTCACCAGAATTATTGACGTCATACTGATCCAGCAAATCCTGTTGTGTTTCCGGGTCACCATTTGTAAAATTGCTTTGTAAATTCGCTAGGAAAGAGTTGAATTGGTTACTGGTAAAACTATCAGGTGTCGTCACATTATCCTGCCGCAGTGTATAGCGCGTCGACAAAGTCCAATATTCATTAAGTGCCATACCTGCGCGCAGCGAAAATCCTAGAGACTTTGTATCAAAGGCGGAACCAAACTGGGACGAATCTACACGTCGGGCAAAAATATCAAAACCAGCAGCAACCCGGCGGCCCAGGAAATACGGTTCAGTAAAACCAAGATCAATCTCCTGTCGTGTACCAGACAAACGCAGACCAAGCCGAAGGTCCTGCCCTTTACCCAACAAGTTTCTCTCCCGGATCGAGAAGTCAAAAATAAAATTCTCAAGACTTGAAAAACCAGCACCCAGATTCAGCTCACCGGTTGCCTGCTCTTCAACTTTAACATCCAGAATAATACGGTCCGGGGTCGAACCCTGCTGCTGATCAATTTCCGCCTCTCGGAAAAAGTTAAGTCGCTTCAGACGGTTTTCAGACCGTGTAACAAGTGCAGAATTAAAAGCATCACCTTCCTGCAGACGAAATTCACGGCGGACAACCCGGTCAAGGGTACGAACATTGCCGCGAATATTAATGCGTTCAACATACACTCGTGGTGCATCCAGCACCTTAAAATTAATGTTGATTGTTCGAGTTTCACGGTCCCGCTTAATTTGGGGACGCACATCAACAAAGGCATAACCCAGTAAACCAGCCGCATTTGTTAATGATTCTATCGTTTTTTCAATGGCTTCCGCATTATATATGCCACCTTCGCGCATTAGTAGGAACGCACGGAAAAGCGCTGCATCAACGTCGCGGATTTCGCTTTCTACGTCGATGGTTCCAAATTTGTATATTTCACCTTCGTCAACCGAGAATGTTATGAAGAAATTTTCCCGGTCAGGCGTCAGCTCAGAAACTGCGGAAATAATACGGAAATCGGCATAGCCCTCATTCAGGTAATTTTGCCGCAGCACTTGCTGGTCATACGCAAGCCTATCTGGGTCAAACGTGTCATTTGATGTAAAGATTTTCCACCAACGGGCTTCCTTAGTAGCCAAAACATCTCGCAAATCCCCGTCACTAAAATCTTTATTGCCGAGAAAGTTAATACGGCCAACTTTAGTTTTTGGGCCTTCCTGAATTTCGAAAATCACATCAACGCGGTTCTGCTCAAGCTGAATAACTTTGGGCTCAATAATGGCTGCAAACCGGCCAGAGCCACGGTAAAGTTCCATCATGCGCTTAACATCAGCACGTATTTTAGCCCGTGTGAAGATGGTCCGAGGACGAATACGTACCTCCTCAAACATATCCTCACGGTCTAACTTCTTGTTTCCTTCAAAAATAATACGGTTAATGATCGGGTTTTCAACAACCCGCACAATCAAGGACCCTGTCTGCTCGGTGAATTCTACATCGGAAAATAATCCTGTCCTAAACAGGTTCTTCAGGCTGGTATCCAGACGTGTAGGATCAAAAGGGTCCCCTGCCTTGACAACAAGGTAGGAGGCAATTGTTTCAGGTTCGACACGCACATTGCCTATCACACTGATCTGGCGGATTATCGGCAATTGCTGTGCGGCAGCAGGTTGTTGCTGTGCCGTGACAGGCCCTACCAGCGTTGTTCCCCCGAGTATAAGCGCGAATACACAGCGCATCATCAAACGCATCTTCATTAAACGCAACGTTTCAGCCCATTCTTATCGTTGGCACAATTGTTATTGGCCCAGTTGTTATCGGCGCATTGGCGCATTGGCGGTGAAATTGGCCTAGAGTGCCATAGATTGCAAGTCATTCAGTGTCACTAACACCATAAAAATCAGCATTAGGGCTGCTCCTGCAATAAATCCGGCTTCCTGAGCCTTTCTAGAGAGCGGAGAGCCCTTGATTGCTTCAAGCCCATAAAAGACCAAGTGACCCCCATCAAGTACCGGAATCGGCAGAAGATTGACGATTCCCAAATTCAACGACAAAAGCGCAAGAATCCAGATGAAATTCTGAAAGCTAATATCTGCTGCTTCGCCTACCATGTTTGCAATACGAACTGGCCCGCCAAGTTCTTTAACAGAGCGTACACCAAGGATCATCTGCCCAAGGGTTGTAAACATGGTATCAGCCATTTGTACAGTCTGTCTTGTGCCCTCGCCTATAGCCCCAAACAAGCCCAAATCCAGCCGGATCGGATTTGGTGCGCCAATGCCCAAGTATCCGTATGGGTAACGGTTTTCGAAACGGTCTTCAAAATATCTTGTTCCCAACGTAACAGGCAGGGTCATCACTTCACCTGCGCGGTCAAGCTCAACTTCCACATCTGCACCTGGGTAGAGCCTCACGACACCGCCAATGTCAGAAAAACGGTCTATATCATCGCCGTTTACCGCGAGAATACGGTCCCCTACCAGCAAACCAGCACCCTCTGCTGGGGATTCGACCACTAAAGTCTCGATAACTGGCTCTGAAACCCTCACTCCGTAGGTCAGGTAAAACCCAGCAAACACCAATGCCGCAGCGATAAGGTTGACGGCAGGCCCCGCAAAAACAATGAGGGCACGCTGCCACAGGGGTTTAAAGTGGAGACACTCAGCCTGGTCTTTCGCCGACAGGCCTTCAACTATTTCTCCCGGGTTACTGGCAGCAGATGCATCACCGAAAAACTTCACATATCCGCCAAGCGGAATTGCACTAATGCGCCAGCGCGTACCGTTTTTATCGGTGCGGCCATATATTTCTTTGCCCATGCCGATCGAGAAGGTTTCGATCCGCACATTAAAGAGACGCGCAACGATATAATGACCCCACTCGTGGATGAAAACGAGAACACTGAAACCACCAAGGAATACAGCGATAGTGAATAAAATGCCCGGCCCTGTTGTTTCCATAATAAAATCTATACCCTACACTCTTAACTCTGCAAGTAGCGCGGTTGCCTGCGCACGCGCTTCTACATCTATTTCCATAACATTCGCCATCGAATGTGGCGCTTTCATGTCGCACCGCGACAGAGTTTCTTCGACGGTACGGGAAATATCCAAAAACCCGATTTCCCCTATCAAAAATGCCGCAACGGCCACTTCATTTGCTGCATTGAGGATAGCGGGAAAAGCCCCCCCTGCCAACAGTGCATCACGCGCCAGTTGCAAGCATGTAAAAGTGCCTGTATCGGGCTCCTCAAATGTCAGGGACCCAATTTGCGCCAAGTCCAGACGTTGTGCCGGGGTTTTCATGCGGTTCGGCCACGCAAGGCAGGACGCAATTGGCACTCGCATATCTGGGGAGCCTAACTGCGCAAGTGTACTGCCATCAATATATTCCACCATGGAATGCACCACAGACTGTGGGTGTACCAACACATTGATCTGGTTTTTTTCAACTGGGAAAAGGTGATAAGCTTCAATGACTTCCAGACCTTTATTCATCAGGGTCGCTGAATCAACAGAGATTTTAGCTCCCATATCCCATTTTGGATGCGCAACAGCTTCTGCTGGTTTTACCTGCCGGAGGCTATCACGCGAACGTCCAAGAAAAGGACCCCCAGATGCGGTTAAGACAAGGCGGCTAACCGTTTTGGGGTGTTCCGTATCAAAAACCTGAAAAATGGCGTTATGCTCAGAATCTACAGGCAAAAGCCGCGCGCCAAACTTTTCGACTTCCTGCATCATCAAGTCGCCTGCACACACCAGGCATTCTTTGTTGGCAAGAGCCACTGTTGCCCCGCGCCGCACAGCCGCAAGCGTTGGCCGCAGTCCTGCCGCGCCAACAATCGCAGCCATAACGATATCCGAGTGCCGGCTTGCAGCATCGACCAAGGCCTCAGGTCCTGCCGCGCATTCAATACCCGTACCCGCCAGAGCCTCTTTCAATTCAGTAAAGCATGTTTCAGAACCGATAACTGCCAGTTCCGGTTTTAATTCCCTTGCCAGCGCTGCAAGTTCCTGAACCTTACAGTGTGCGGTTAGGGCGACAATGCGAAATCGGTCTGGCTCTGCCCGCACCAAATCAATGGTACTGAGCCCTACAGACCCTGTTGCCCCCAGTATTGTCAGTGTTTTTGCTGTGGTATTCGTCATCTGGACACTACAAATAACAGGCCAGGAAATACCCATATTAAAATCGCAACAGCAGGCGCAACAAAAACCAAACCATCAACACGGTCCAGTAAGCCGCCGTGCCCTGGGATCAACTCTCCTGAATCTTTCACACCAAAATGGCGTTTGATTCCACTTTCCAGCAAATCACCTGCCTGTGCCCAGACGGCAAGCAAACCTGCAAAAATCAGTAAAATAAATGTTGAGCTCCAGGTCGCGAACAAAAGCTGTAATACTAGGCTGATAGCAATGGTTAAAATCATTCCGCCCCCCAGTCCTGCCCAGGTTTTTTTGGGACTAATGGTTGGTGCCAGCTTTGGCCCGCCAATGGCTTTGCCAAAAAAGTAGCCTCCCACGTCCGTCGCCCATACAATGAGGAAAACCCATAAAACGGCTAGTCCACTATCCGTTGTCCTAAGCCACCACATAGCAAAAATTGGAGCACCTATATATCCGATACCAACAAAAAGCCACCCTGCTGATTTAAGCCCGGAAAGTTTAATGAGGAATGCACCAAAAACGCTGGTGCTCAGTAGAATGGCTATCAGCATTTCAACAGCGGGGCCGGTCAACTCACTCCAGACCACAAGGCCTACAACGAACAACGCCAAAACAATTCCAAACCCCTGGCTTTCCGCCGTGGTCAACTTTGCCCACTCAGTCGCCATCAACACACCACCAAGGATCAGAAAAGCAGCAAACCACCATCCCCCGGCCCAGACAGCACCTAAAACAGGGGGCAACAGCAAAAGTGCTGACACAATGCGTTGAAACAGGTTACTGGATGGCCCCATTGGCATAAAATTCAGGCTTTCTGTACAAACTCTATAGGCTAACGTATTTGTTCACCATGCTCTATCAAGGGCGAACACCGTAACGCCTGTCACGTAGACAATAAGCCTCAACCGCAGCAGCAAATTCCCGCTTGTTAAAATCCGGCCACAGGGTATCAACAAACAAAAATTCTGTATAAGCGCACTGCCACAGCAGGAAGTTTGATAACCGTTGTTCCCCGCTGGTTCGGATAATGAGGTCCGGGTCCGGGATATTATGCGTATAAAGTGCTTCACTGAAATCGGTTTCACTGATCTTTTCAGGATTGATAGTGCCGTCTTTAGCCGCTTGCGCCAATAAACGTGCGGCATGAAGTATCTCTTCGCGAGCACCATAACTCAGAGCAATAACCAATGTTAACCGGCAATTATCTGCTGTTAACTTTTCGGCTTTATTGATCATCTTCAAAATATCATCAGACAGCCGACTTCTATCGCCGATGACACAGAGCCGGATGCCTTCTTTGTTTAGGGATTTAACTTCCTTGCTCAGATAAAGCTTTAACAACCCCATAAGATCGGTAACTTCATCCGCTGGTCTGTTCCAGTTTTCAGCAGAAAACGCATATAAAGTTAAGTAATTGACACCTGATTCAATAGCACCTTCAATAGCTTCCCGCACCGCCTCGGCACCGCGTTTGTGCCCAACCGAACGTGGCACACCCCTCTTTTTGGCCCAGCGACCATTACCGTCCATGATAATTGCAACATGGCTCGGCGGTGAAGGTGTTTCCTGTCGTTCAATAGACGGGGCAGAGAGCGCCATATTTAAACCTGCATTATTTCTTGTTCTTTAGTACCAAGCGCCTCATCCACAAGCTTAACAAACTTGTTGGTAAGTTCCTGTACTTCGTCGGCATACATTTTATGCTCATCTTCACTGAGTTCTTTGTCTTTTTCCAGCTTCTTCAATGTATCCATGCCGGTCTTTCTTACATTACGAATAGCAATTCGGCCCTGTTCAGCATATTTCGCAGCAACCTTGGAAAGTTCAATGCGACGTTCTTCATTGAGTTCCGGAATAGGAATGCGAACCAATTGCCCGTCCATCATTGGATTAAGTCCAAGGCCGGCAGTCCGGATGGCTTTTTCAACAGCTGATGTATTGGCTTTGTCCCACACCTGCACCGTCAACATACGGGCTTCAGGAACAGCAACCGTGCCAATCTGGTTAAGCGGCATCGTTGCACCGTAAACATCGACACTTACTGTATCTAATAAACTGGTAGATGCGCGGCCTGTACGAAGACCCGCAAATTCATGCTTAAGTGCATCAACAGCGCCCTGCATGCGACGTTCAATATCGTCAAGATCAATATCTTCGCTCATCTTTAATTCTCCCCCCCAACAATTGTACACGTGCCCTTGCCTTCAAGCACATTTACCAGCTCATTTTTAGTATGAATGGAAAAGACGACGATCGGGATATTATTCTCGCGGCTCAATGATATCGCAGAGGCATCCATCACTTTCAAATCCTGGCGTAAAACATCCATATAACTCAAGGTATCATACCGCACTGCATTTGGGTCAACCTTGGGGTCGGCATTATAAACGCCATCAACCTGCGTGCCTTTCACAAGAGCGTCACAGTTCATCTCAGCTGCACGCAACGCAGCAGCTGTGTCGGTCGTGAAAAATGGGTTTCCAGTGCCTGCGGCAAAAATGACCACACGGCCTTTTTCCAAATGCCTGATCGCCCTGCGGCGAATATAGGGCTCACTTACAGCAGCCATCGGGATCGCCGACAAAACACGCGTATCAACACCAACTTTTTCCAATGCGTTTTGCAGCGCGAGTGCATTCATCACAGTGGCAAGCATGCCCATATAGTCGGCTGTAGAACGGTCAAGGCCTTCGGCAGCACCTTTGAGGCCTCGAAAGATATTTCCACCACCGACAACAACACATACTTGTGTACCAATTTCCTGGGCCCGCTTAATTTCGCGTGAAACTCGCTCCGCCGTATCCGGGTCGATCCCGTAGGCACCTTCGCCCATCAAAGCCTCACCTGAAAGCTTCAAGAGTATGCGTTTATATTTTGGTTCTGATGACATGCCCGATGTTCTCCCCGCTGGCCGGATCGGCTGCGCGCAGCTTATCCGTTTCATTTTGATAAGGCTAGCTTGTTTCCATGATATTTTTAAGCAGTTCCGCTGCAACTTCAAGTGGTTGCAACCATAAAAAAACCCAGAGGAAACCCTCTGGGTTCTTAATGATACAAGAAGAACGTCTAGTGGCCAGCTACAGCGGCCACTTCCGCAGCAAAGTCTTCTTCTTTTTTCTCAATACCCTGCCCCATTTCCATACGGATATAGGAAACAAGTTCAATCTCTGTACCCGCCTCTTTGGCAGCACTTGCAACAACATCAGCAATTTTTGTCTCGCCGTCGATCACAAATGTCTGGTTCATAAGAACAACTTCTTCCAGATATTTGCGCATGCGGCCAACGAGCATCTTTTCGATGATATTTTCAGGCTTGCCGGATTCGCGTGCTTTATCAGCCTGCACGTTTCTTTCACGTTCAAGCATCTCAGGGTCTAAATCGGCTTCATTGAGGGCCGCAGGGTTGGCAGCAGCAACATGCATGGCTATTTGCTTGCCAAGTGGGGCCAACACATCTTCACCCGCTGTTGATTTCAATCCAACAAGAACAGCAATCTTGCCTAAACCCGGCACAACGGCACTGTGGATGTATGAAGCCACATAGCCTTCATCAACTTCAAGGATTGCTGCACGGCGGATATTCATGTTTTCGCCAATGGTGGATATATTAGCGTTCAAAACATCGACAACCGATTTCTCGGAACCTGGATACTGAGCCGCTGAAAGAGCTTCGACATCAGTCTCGCCTGAGGCTAAAACCAACCCAGCCATATCCGCTACAAAACCCTGAAATTGCTCGTTGCGCGCAACAAAGTCTGTTTCGGAATTAATTTCGATGACGGCAGCCTTTGGTCCGCTGGATTTAATGCCAACAAGACCTTCCGCCGCTACACGACCAGACTTTTTAGCCGCAGCAGCAAGACCTTTTTTGCGCAGCCAATCAATAGCCGCCTCAAGGTCACCGTCCGTAGCCGTTAGTGCTTTTTTACAATCCATCATACCTGCACCAGATTGCTCACGCAGGGATTTAACAAGGGCGGCAGTAATTTGTGCCATTTTCATTTTCCTTAAAATTCTTGTCTGGCGTACCACAGAAACAACAAGCTGTTCTGAATATCATCAATATTCAGAACAGAATGCTGAATGAGCTTACTCAGCTTTATCAGCAGCCTTGGCCTTAGCCTTTGCTGGAGCTTTTGCCTTCGTCGTAGCCTTGGCTTTAGCGGGTGCTTTTGCCTTGGCGGGAGCTTTCGCTGGCGCTTTTTCCTTTGCCGGAGCTTTTGCTTTAGCGGTAGCTTTTTTGGTAGGTGCTTTTTTGGCAGACGCTTCAGTCGCGGCCTCTTCAACAGCCTCTGCGGCAACCTCAACCGGTGCTTCAACAGCAACCTCAGCCACGACTTCAACAGGAGCCTCTACAGGCACAGTCTCTGTAGCTGCTTCAGCAACCACTTCTTCTACAGGCGCACTCACAGCACCAAGATCAACGCCCTGCGCCGCCAGGTCTGCCTGAATGCCGTCAAGAACAGCTTCAGCAACCAGATCACAGTAAAGGCGAATAGCGCGTGTCGCGTCGTCATTGCCTGGAACCGGATACTCAATGCCTTCAGGCTTTGAATTGGTATCGATCACGCCAACAACCGGAATATTCAACCGAATAGCTTCAGCGATGGCGATGTCGTCACGGTTTGTATCTACAACAACAATAATGTCCGGCAAGCCGCCCATATCCTGAATACCCCCGAGCGACAATTCAAGCTTGTCGCGCTGACGGGTCATTTGCAGGGTTTCTTTTTTGGTCAAACCTGTATGTTCCTGGCCAAGCTTCTCATCAAGCTGCTTCAGGCGTTTGATGGATTTGCTGATTGTCTGCCAGTTTGTCATCATGCCACCGAGCCAGCGGTGGTTCACATAATATTGGCCACAGCGCTTGGCTGTTTCAGCAATGATCGGCGAAGCCTGCCGCTTTGTACCCACAAAAAGCACACGGCCCCCGCGTGATACAACATCACGTACAGCCTGCAATGCGCGGCTGAGGAAAGGAACAGTTTGTGAAAGATCGATAATATGAACGCCATTACGCTCGCCGAAGATATACGGCGCCATTTTAGGGTTCCAACGGTGGGTCTGGTGACCAAAGTGTACGCCTGCTTCCAAGAGCGCGCGCATGTCTACTACTGGCATAGCCATGTGTAAAATCCTTTTCCGGTTAATCCTCCGTAGGGCTGCGCCTCCAAATGGAGACACCGGATGGCGGCCTGACAACTCATCAGAAAGCCGTACCTACGTGTGAAGTCGCGGCCCATATAGGCCGAGATAAGCTAAAGAGCAAGTCCTTTTTGCCTTATTTTGAAGATTCCACCTGAAGCTCTCTAGAGCTAGCTTGTGTAATCTCATATCCGCTAGCCGGGTCGATCGTCAATCTGATACCATTTTCATCCTGAGCAATAACAGGGAGCGTACGCACAACTTGAGTTTCTCGGGCCTGTGCAAGAGCATCCTCTACGCAGTTCGCCCGAGCAAGCTTCATCAAGTTCAACCGTGTGGGAAACATGAGAGGAATAGTATCCTGATCCCACTCGTTTAACGTTTTCTTTGGACAAACCCAGCGAAAGGATATTGCTTCGTTTCCGTCATGGCGCACACTCTGGCCATTGTGCGCAACAATATAAAAATGTGTATCAAATCGTCTTGGCATGGCTTCCGGAGTAACCCAGTGGGCAAAAGGGATCATTCCAGCCAAATTCAACTGACACCCCATTGCTTTCAGCCCTGACCTGAATTCTGAAGCAGACTTTAGAGGATTGCATGGTGCGCTGGTGATGAGAAGCCCTGCTTCCTCATAAAGTTCACGCAGTGCAGCCATACGAAGGGAAAAGTCCGGCGCATCAGCTTCCAGATTTGTAAGCCCCTTCCATAGGTTCGTATTTTCATCTTCCGTATCAACTTTACCGCCTGGAAAAACAAAAGCGCCAGGCGCAAAACGCATGGTTTTAGCGCGCTCAATCATCAACACTTCCAGGCCCTGGGCTGTATCCCGCACTACCAGTACGGATGCTGCTGGATAAGGGGTCGCTATGGACGGACTATTGGCCATATTCAGACTTCCGCAACAGAAAGTACGCCCATTTCAGCCGCGATGGCTTGTCTCAATTCAGGTGTGACTTTATAACGGCCTTCAAGGCGGAATTCCGCATGGCGTTTTGTTTCATGAATGGGGACACGCACTATCACCTGTCCCTTGCCCCCAGATTTTCGCTCCAGCACTGCCTTGATCGCAGCGAACGCATCTTCAGCCTCAACATCCACAAACAACCCCTTGGAGGACTGGGCGGCAACCTGCTCAAGACTTTCCATTCCGCGACACGACAAACCAACGGTATCATCATCATCCCGCTTGCGCACTTGCACGGCAACAACCATTGGTGCCCCCTCATCCACAAGTGTACGCATCTGTTCTAGGTCGTCTTCGAATGCCATCATTTCAAAAGAGTCTGTTCTATCTGATAAAGTCAATCGCCCGAATTTATTGCCGCGTTTGGTCATGCCTTCCCTGTAGCTGAGGATGGCTCCTGCCATACGCACCGTCTGTCCAACAAAGCCAAGGTCGCCATAGACCTCACGCGCAGAAATAATACGTTCGCGCTCAAGAACCGTCTCATAACTATCAAGCGGATGCGCTGAAATATAAAAACCCACAGCCTTGCGCTCTTCATCAAGCATCTGAGTATCGGTCCACTGTTTGACAATGGGTAATAAAGGCTTGTCCACGGCGGTCGCAATAGCACCGGCAAACAGGTTTGTTTGCTCGCTTTCGCGTTCTTTGGCCTCCATTTGTGCCATTCGCATCACGATATCGGCAGCCGCATAGGCTTGCGCACGCTCCGGCAATAAACCATCAAATGCCCCAGCAGCAGCCAGCCGTTCGACCTGCCGTTTATTCAAAAGCTTTGGGTTTACGCGCTCGGAAAAATCATAAATGTCCTTGTAAAAACCGTTTTCAGTCCGCTCCTGAACAATGCCTTCCATTGCCTTTTCACCAACACCTTTGATGGCACCAAGTGCATAGCGCACACCCTGGTTCTGGCGAGGATCATCTTCTTCTTCGCAGTAGTCAGCAGGGACTTTTTCGACAGTGAAACAAACGCCAGAGCGATTAATATCCGGCAACAAAAGCGGCACTTCCATCCGGTTCAGTTCTTGCTTAAAGGCCGCAAGCTTGTCGGTATTGCCCATATCCAGTGTCATGATCGCCGCCATAAACTCTACCGGATAATTGGCTTTCAGGTAGGCCGTATGATAGGCCACAAGGGCGTAAGCAGCCGCATGAGATTTGTTAAAGCCGTAGGAGGCAAATTTTGTCACCAAGTCAAAGATATAACTGGCTTTTTCACTGCCAACGCCCCGTTCAACGGCACCTTCACAAAAGCGGCCGCGCTGCTTATCCATTTCCTCTTTGATTTTTTTACCCATCGCACGGCGCAGGATATCGGCTTCGCCGAGGCTATAGCCTGACATCACCTGGGCGATTTGCATCACCTGTTCCTGATAGATAATAACCCCGTATGTCTCAGACAGGATTTCCTCAAGCATTGCATGGGGATACTCGACCTTTTCCCGGCCTTGTTTCCGATCTACATAGGTGGGGATATTATCCATTGGCCCCGGACGATACAGAGCAACCAACGCGATAATATCTTCAAATTTGTCTGGTTTTAATCCTTTCAGAACCGACCGCATGCCAGTGCTTTCCAGTTGGAACACGCCAGCAGTGTCGCCTGCCTGTAACATTTTGTATGTTGCAGTGTCATCTAGCGGAATGGTTTCCAAGTCGATATGAATGTCACGCAATTTGACATAGTCAATCGCCAGATCAAGTACGGTCAGGGTTTTCAGGCCAAGGAAATCGAACTTCACAAGACCAGCCTGTTCAACCCATTTCATATTAAACTGAGTCACCGGCATGTCCGATTTTGGATCCCTGTACAGGGGCACAAGTTCGTCCAGCGGTCTGTCACCAATCACAACACCAGCCGCGTGAGTGGAAGAGTGAGCGTAGAAACCTTCGAGTTTCAAAGCACGCTCCATCACGCGGGCGGTGAGTTCATCCGTTTGTATCTCCCGTTGCAAGCGCGGTTCGCTGTCAATCGCTTCCTGAAGCGACATGGCATTGCCCGGGTCATTAGGGATCATTTTAGAAAGTCGGTCAGTCGCACCGTGATGTTGCTGCATTACCCTGCCGCAGGCCTTTACAACAGCCCGGGCCTGCAGCTTTCCGAATGTGATAATCTGTGCAACATGGTCATCGCCATATTTATCCTGCACATATTTGATCACCAGTTCCCGCTTATCCTGGCAGAAATCGATATCGAAATCCGGCATAGAGACTCGCTCAGGGTTCAAAAACCGTTCAAAAAGCAACGAAAATTGCAATGGGTCCAAATCTGTAATTTTCAACACCCAGGCCACAACCGACCCCGCACCCGAGCCACGACCCGGCCCTACCGGGATTTTTTGCTCTTTTGCCCAGTGAATAAAGTCCGCAACGATCAAGAAGTATCCTGGAAAGCCCATCTGATTGATGATCTTCAACTCAAAATCAAGCCGGTCCCAATAAGGTTTCTCCCAATCCTGCTCTTTTCCCGGCTTCAAGCCTTCAGCGTTAGCCTTGAAATCAAGTCTCAGACGTAGGCCCTCTTCTGAATCTGCCCGAAGCATATCAGCTTCAGACACATCCAGGCCGCTGGTAAAGTTAGGTAACAGTGGGTCAATACAGTCTACTTTTACGGCACATCGAGTTGCTATATTTATTGTATTTTCAATTGCTTCAGGAATATCTTTAAAGAGATTAATCATCTCTTCCGCCGACTTGAATCGATACTCTGGATTTAACCTTCGCCTATCGGCAACAGCAACATATGTACTCTCAGCCATACAAAGCAGAGCATCATGCGCTTCGTACATACTGGCGCTTACAAAGTAAGGCTCGTTGGTTGCAACAATCGGAATTTCATATTTATAGGCAAGATCAAGGAAAGCTTCTTCCGTTTGTATTTCTGCCTCTAGACCATGCCGTTGTAACTCAATATAAAACCGGTCCCCAAAATAGGCATGTAATTGCTTGAGGCAAGCCTCTGCCTCTTCGGTTTTCTGGTCCAGCAACAGCCTTCCTACCGGCCCTTCAACCCCGCCTGAAAGGCAAATCAAACCATCAGCAAAGGGCTCAAGCTCTTCGATGGGAAATTGCACACCTACCTGAACATCGCTATCCAGATGCGCCCGCGATACAATTTTCATCAGGTTTCGATAGCCGGCATCTGTTTGCGCCAATAAAACCAAACTCTGTGGACGCTCTGACTGTTTTTTCCCACGCCCGCTTTGCACAGTTTGGGTGCTTTTTACATTCAGCGTCACTCCAATGATTGGCTGTACACCCGCACTCACACTCGCGCTGGAGAATTCAAGAGCCCCAAACATATTGTTTGTATCTGTTACCGCAACGGCAGGCATTTTCAGGCCCACACACTGTTTAACAAGTTCTTTTACGTGGATTGCCCCCTCAGATAGGGAATAAGCCGTATGCACACGCAAATGAACAAAACCGGTACGGTTCATGAAACTTCACTCCAGACACTCATCGTTACGACCATGCCCCCATCATCGCGCCGATTAACATCATAGCAATAGTAACACAGCCCATATGGATCAGAAAATGGCGTAGCGTTTTGTTTTCAAAAGCGTAATTAGGGAAAGTACCGCCCCCGACTAGTAGTACTGATAGAATAAACCCTGTCATCATGCCACCCTGCCAACCGCTATCACGAAATGCCGGCATCGACAGCACAAATGCCAATCCTGCACTCAGAAAAAGTGCTGCAATAAAGCTTTTGGTCATCGCACTGGTTGGATTACCTGCCGCTTTAATTTCTTCCTCGGTTAGTCCCATTTCTGCCATCCAGGCTTTTCCTGCAATGGGTCCATACCAGATACCACCAACAACCATATAAATAACCGCCCCCAGCAACACAGAAAACCAGTTGATATGCTCAAGTCCAACATCCATCTTGATTTACCCCTATTTTATATATAATTGGAGGACGAGGATAGCGTGTGCGGCATCCGGGTTCAACATCACAGCGTTCTACAGAGCTACTAATGACCCGTCACTTAGGTGCAGTTGCCGGTCCAGCCTTGCCGCCAGCCCCCTGTCATGGGTCGCAATAACAGCTGCAAGACCACGGTTGCGTACTGTTTTCAGCAATAGGTCGAGTACCCGTTTTGCCGTGCTTTCATCCAAATTTCCCGTAGGCTCGTCAGCCAGTAATAACTGTGGTTTGCCCACAATGGCTCTGGCGATAGCCACACGTTGCTGCTCACCACCCGAAAGTTTTGCGGGGGTATGGTCAAGCCTGTCTTCAAGTCCCAGGTCAGCCAAAATTTCACGCGCAGCGGCACGTGCTGAACTATCACTTTCCCCTGCCACTTTCAAAGCCAAAGCAACATTTTCTTCAGCACTGAATTCCGGTAAAAGGTGATGGGACTGGTAAACAAAACCCAATTTTTCGCGACGCAGCTTTGTACATTGCTCATCTTTCATGCCTTCTGCATCAAATCCCGCAACGGTGAGCTGGCCGCTATAGGCGCTATCCAGCAAGCCCGCCACTTGCAGCAGGGTGGATTTTCCCGATCCAGACGACCCGATCAAGGCAACAAGTTCGCCCGCTTCAACATCCAGATTAATGCCCCGCAGGACATCAATAGTTTTGTGGCCCTGATGAAAAGAGCGCTGTACATCTCTCATTTGAAGTACTGTCATCGCCAATCTCTATTCATGCCGCAGGATAATTACAGGATCGAGCCTGCTGGCACGTATCGCGGGTAATATGGTTGCGAAAAACGTCAACACAATTGCCACAAAAACCGTGAGCGCGACTTCAAACCAATCTACTTCAACCCGAATACTGGAAATAAATCGCACGGAGGGGTCCCAGACATCACGACCAAGGACAAACTCAACAAACACCTTGATTTCTTCAATATTAGCAAGCGTTACAGCCGCCAGTAAACATCCCGCCAAAATTCCAATCAAGCCAACGGTTAGCCCGACAATCAAAAAGATGCGCCGAATTGACGCCCTTGATGCCCCCATAGTCCTTAAAATTGCTATGTCGCCTGCTTTATCACGCACCAGCATTACCAGGCTGGAGGCAACATTAAAAACGGCAACCAAAATAATGAGCGACAAAATAAGGAACATCATAACACGCTCGGTTTCCAGCGCACCAACAAGGGCCTGATTGAAAGACCGCCACCCGCGCACATAACCATCCCGGCCAACCAGATCCGTTATTTGCCCAAGCCTTTGATCAACCATGGTCGGGGTTTCAAAGAAAATTTCAATATTTGAAACTGTATCTCCCGCCCGAAAGAACCGCTGTGCTTCAACTTGCGGCATGCCAATAAAGCTCTCATCAAACTGGAAAACACCAATTTCAATCACAGCCGATACCGGATAAGCCAAATACCGGAGTGTAGAGCCAAAGGGTGTAGCAATAGCATTAGGGCTAACGATGGTAACCGTATCACCAACCGTGACACCAAGCCTGCGGGCCAGTAGGTGCCCGATAACCAAGCCCCCCTCATCAACGGTGTTTTCTATAGTCCCTGCGTGCACAACTGAGGCGGCAATGCGCTGAGGCGTAAAATCCTCTTCAGGCAGACCCCTAATAATAGCGCCCCAGGAGCGTCCATTTTTGGTCACCATCACCTGATTTTCTGTAAAGGCCGTTACTTTCGTTACCCCCTCGACAGTTTTTAGGCTTTTTGTGAGATCTGCATAATTGTCGATTTTGCCGTCATACCCCAAAATAACTGCATGGCCATGGTAGCCTAGGATTTTATCCATCAATTCAGCGCGGAACCCGTTCATAAAAGACATGACAGAAATCAAAGCCCACACGCCCAACATAATAGCAACGGCCGATAAAATGGTATTAAGCGAAATGAACCCATCGCTTGGCGGGCGCAGTAAATAACGCCGTGCAACACCCCATTCAAATCCACTACCAAACACAGAAGTCCCTACTCTAGTCCGTCATTTTTGCAAGCAGGGCTTCAGGGGTAAGTTCCTGCCGCTCACCTGTTGCCCGGTTTTTCAATTCAACTATGCCATTTTTAAGGCCACGCGGGCCCACAGCAACCTGCCACGGCAGCCCTATCAGGTCCATGTTCGCAAACTTCGCTCCCGCACCATCCTTGCGGTCATCATACAGGACTTCAACACCGGCAGCTTCCAGATCAGCGTAAAGCGCATCACAAAATGCGGTACAGTCGTCCTTTTTTGGGCCCAAATTCATGAGGCCAACCTTGAAGGGGGCCACAGATTCAGGCCAGATAATGCCGTTATCGTCATGGCTGGCTTCAATAATGCCCCCTACAAGCCGCGAAACACCGATACCGTAGGACCCCATTTGCACGGCTATGCTGTTATCATCAGGGCCTTGAACAACCGCATTCATAGGTTTGGAATATTTGTCACCAAAGAAGAAAATATGCCCGACCTCAATACCGCGTCCGCTGATAAGGTCTCCCTCAGCAATGTCACAGGCATCCACATCATGCATTTCCTCGGTGGCAGCGTAAGGGGTTGTCCATTCCTCAAAGACTTTGCGGTTCTCATCAGCCCCCTGCTTAACATTAGAAGGTGCCTCCATCGCATTGAAATCTTTATGGAAAAAGACTTCGCTTTCCCCTGTATCTGCAATCACCAGGAATTCATGGGAAAGATCGCCGCCGATTGGCCCTGTATCCGCACGCATCGGGATCGCCTTTAAGCCAAGCCGCGCAAATGTGCGCAGGTAAGCAACAAACATAGCATTGTAGCTGTTAACAGCATCTTCTACGGTCAGATCAAAGCTATACGCGTCTTTCATCAGGAATTCTCTGCCGCGCATCACGCCAAACCGTGGCCTGATTTCATCCCTGAATTTCCACTGAATATGATAGAGATTTTTAGGTAGGTCACGATAAGACCGGATTTCACGGCGAAAGATATCCGTGATCAATTCTTCATTAGTCGGGCCGTACAACATGTCCCGGCCATGCCTGTCCTCAATCCGAAGCATTTCCTTGCCGTAGTCGTCAAGACGGCCACTTTCTGCCCATAGGTCCGCAGACTGAATTGTCGGCATCAGAACCTCAAGTGCCCCGGCTTTATCCTGTTCCTCTCGCACAATCTGCTCGATTTTTCGGAGTACACGCTGTCCAAGTGGCAACCATGAATAAATCCCGGCGGCACCTTGTCGCACCATGCCAGCGCGGAGCATTAACCGGTGAGAGGCAATTACGGCCTCGGCTGGATTTTCCTTCAATGTAGGCAAAAAATAACGGCTTAGTCTCATTACAGCGAGTCTCTTTCTTTTTTTGGTCAAGCGCCAAAGGCAATGCCTCTTGTGCCGGGCCATACCCAAATAGGCAACGAGTTTCTTTATAGATGCCCCAATTTACTCGTCGTACACCAAATATGGACACTTTGCATAAGTGAGTGTCATCATTTTGTTGCAAAGACGCAACATCCATCAAAATCTAGTCTGACCAGCCCCAAACCCACACCGCATCGCCAGTGACAAGCCCAGCTCCTTGGCCTAGGTTTCATTTGCGCCGGGTGGTGGTTACATCAATGTGGCCCACGCTCAGGGAGGAACGCAAAACAGAGCTGCTCAACGAAGTGGCCTGACAAGGTTTAAGAAAGCAAGGTTTTATCACCTTGCTTTTTTTTCCTGCTCTAAAAATTCTGTATGTAGGGAGCCTGACAGTTTTAGGGCGCTGGATTGCGAAAGCTAATAAGCCCGGATGTCGCCAGAAAATAATAGGCAGTGGTAAGAACCACAGCGGCCAGTGTGGTATAAATTACCTTCTTTTTCAAATTGGGGTTTCCCGGGGCACTCGGCACCGTGCCTGCAACCACCTCGTCCTCGGTTTCACTCTGCGCCCGCACCCCTATCGGCAAGGCGATGAAAAACACCATCCACCAGGACACAACAAAAACCAGTATAAAAGTCGCTACATTCATATTGCTAGACCTGTTCAATTTCTACGAGAGTACCAGAAAAATCTTTGGGGTGCAGAAACAAAACCGGTTTCCCGTGCGCACCGGTTTTTGGTTCACCGGACCCAAGTATCCGTGCACCTTTAGCCAACAGTTTGTCCCTGGCTTCAAGGATATCCTCTACTTCATAGCATATATGGTGCATGCCGCCAGAGGGATGCTTGGCCAAAAATGCTGCAATCGGCGAATTATCACCTAGGGGTAGCAACAGCTCAACTTTAGTGTTTGGCAAATTGACAAATACGGTTGTGACGCCGTGATCCGGCAAATCCAGAGGATCAGAAACATCAGCCCCTAAAGTATCCCGGTATTGGCTAACTGCTGCATCCAGGTCCGGAACCGCAATTGCAACATGGTTCAGTCGTCCAATCATGGTTTCTCCTTTCTCAACTACCTAAAATCAACAAACTCTCGGCGTGTAATCAGCGTGGCTACTCCAGGGTTTTTACCAATTATTTTTCTACAGGCACGCCTTATCGCAATGCGGCAGGTTTCTTCAACTTCCTTGTCTGACTGTCTTGCTGCTGGCTTCATCCTGTCCAATGCTGTTTCAACGTCGTTGACAAGCATGTCATAAAAAACAATATCCTTGCCGCGCGGCAGCCCAATGATGGCCAGAATAGGTTCAGCGGCCAAGGCACCATCATCGTCAAAAATAACACTTACAGTGACAAATCCCCCGATACTCGCCCGTCTGCGCTCAGTGATCCCAATATCATCAACTGAAACAATATCTTTGCCGTCCACAGCTAAACGACCCACAGGCACTTCATCAATGAGATTTAGTCCTGCTTCAGAAATGTCGATAATATCCCCATTTTTGGGCACAATTGTATTTTTGATACCCAATTCACAGGCAAAAGCAGCGTGCCGGATAAGATGGCGTGCTTCCCCGTGTACCGGAATCAATGATTTTGGCCGTACCCAGCCAAACATTTGCTTTAATTCGCTCCGCCCTGGGTGCCCGGACACATGAATAGGTGCATCTTTTTCAGTAACAACATTGATGTTTTTACGGGCTAGGTCATTGAATAAAGCACCAAGTGTTATTTCGTTCCCAGGAATAATTTTTGACGAGAATATGACGTTATCACCCGCTGAAAGATGAATATTTTTATGGTCGCCGCGAGCAATACGGGCAATCGCGGCTCGGGGTTCGCCTTGGCACCCTGTACAGGCGATCAATATTTTGTCGCGCGGAATATCAGCAATGTGTTCTTCCGCGATTAACTGGGGCAACGCTCCAAGATAACCTGTGGCCTGACCAGCGGCCAATATCCGCTGCATGGACCGGCCCATCAGGGCTAAATGTCGCCCTGTTGCTTTTGCTACAGCCCCGATTGTTTCCAACCGGGCCACATTTGACGCGAAAGTGGTGATCACCACCCTGTTGTCCATGTGCTGAACCAGCTCAATAAGGTTCTCACGCACTGTCGCTTCTGATCCAGACTCTCCGGCATTGAAAACATTGGTGGAATCGCCAACAAGCGCCAATACACCTTTATCCCCCAGCGCCGTTAGCGCCGTAGAAGGACATACCGGCCCAATAAGGGGGGCTTTGTCCAGCTTCCAGTCACCCGTATGAAAGATAACGCCTTTCCCGGTTTCAATGACAAGACCATGCCCTTCTGCAATGGAGTGGGCGAGCGGGATATATTTGATTGAAAAATCAGCCACTTTCAGGATTGTTTCGGGCTTCACAATATGAAGCTCTACCTGATCCAACAGTCCTGCTTCCTGCAATTTTCCTTTAACCAGCTCTGCGGTAAAAGGCGTTGCATAAACAGGACAACGAAACCGCTGCCACAAATACGGCACAGCCCCAATATGGTCTTCATGACCATGTGTCAGAACCAGCCCTGCCAGAGTTTCACTTTCTTCTTCAATGAAGCCAGTATCAGGCAGGATCAAATCAACACCAGGAGCATTTTCATCGGCAAACATCATGCCGCAATCAACCATCAGCCATTTGCCTTTATACCCATAGAGGTTCAGGTTCATGCCGATTTCGCCAGACCCACCTAGCGGCAAGAAAAGCAGTTTATCTTTGTGAGACGATAAATAACTCATGAGGTTTTATGGTTGCTTTCATAAATCAAACGCAGACCTTCAAGGGTAAGGCCACTGCACACAGTATCAATCGCATCTGTCCAGTCGGCAAAAACCGGTGCCAGACCGCCAGTAGCAAGAACTTTCATCGCTGGGCTATGTTCAGCCTTCAAGCGCTCTACCAGCCCTTCAATCATTGCCACATACCCCCAGAAAATCCCCGACTGCATGCACTCAAGCGTCGTTTTTCCCGTAACCCGGCGATGTTCAGGTGCACTTACTGCAATACGCGGTAACTTTGCAGCTGCTTGGTGCAATGCAGACAACGACAAGTTAATGCCGGGACAAATGATGCCACCTAAATAGGCACCGTCCTCACTAACAACATCGAAAGTGGTGGCTGTACCAAAATCCAGCACCACCAAAGGGCCACCGTATTGGTGATGAGCTGCCACCGTATTGACCAAACGGTCCGCGCCGACTTCCTCAGGATTTGTCACTCTGATATCCACCCCCAGCTCAACGCCCTTTTCCCCTACAACCAACGGAACACAGTGGAAATATTTTTCGCATAGTTCACTAAGGGGGCGAATGGCCTGCGGCACCACACTGGCGATAATCGCGCCGGTGACGTCCTGGGGCGAATGGCCCTGCAAATTCATCAAATGGCTGATCCAGACCACATATTCGTCAACCGTGCGCTGACTTACGGTAGACAGCCGCCATTGCTCTTTAATGGCATTGCCATCCATCAAAGCAAATACGGTGTTCGTATTCCCCGCATCAATCGTCAGAAGCATTACCTATAACTCCTCGGTTTCACCCTCACCCACAGGAAAAACATCAGCTGCAACTATCGTCTTCTCTTCCCCTGATGGCAACAGCGCTTTCAGACCACCATGTGCATTCAGTCCAATTAGTCTGGCTTGAAAGCTTTGCTGGGAGGTGCGAATTTGTCGAGTTTCGCCCAAGCCCCATGCATGCTGGGTCCATTCATCCCGTATAGGCAGAAAATTATCAATATCCCACGCCTCAATCCGCGCTTTTACAAACCCTGCCAACAATTCAATCGCGTTTCTCACAGAAACAGTCTTGCCTGTCACCTTTTTAAGATTTGTTGCTAAAAACTCAGCGTCCGTAGGATTGTTAATGAGGTTCATGCCAATACCAATAATCACATAATCGAGTTTACCGGCGCCAGAGGCACTACTTTCTATGAGGATACCGCTGGCCTTCTTGCCTTCTATCAAAACATCATTTGGCCATTTACATGTAACGGAGGCCGCATCCGCCCCCAAAGCAATGAAAGTGTCGCGCACTGCAAGTGCAGCAATGAAGGCCAAAGGGCCTAGGTCGCTTGGGCTGATAAAAGGCGTAAATAGCAACGAGCTAAACAGGTTTCCGTTTTCAGATGTCCAAATACGGCCTTTTCTACCACGGCCGGCCGTCTGCTCGTTTGCAACAAACCAGACCGGTCCCTTGGTGCCTTCCTTGTAGCAGGATTCAGCTACTCTATTCGTGCTTGAGCACTTTTTGTAAAATCGGGCGTCAATGCCATTTGGCATCAACATTCCCCAATTTTCGAATCCTGGTATCACCTTTAAAACAGGAACGCGCCAGCTGCCCAGCTTGCGGCCCCGAGAAGCGGCCCAACCAAAAGTAAATAGCTAAATGGTGAATTAACAAGGGCTGCTGCACCGATTACCAGCGAAACAGCACGGCCATGGCCCCCATCAAAGTCGGGTGCTGGCTCATCAAAGAACATAATTTTCACAATCCGCAGATAATAATAGGCGCTCACAACGCTGGCTAGCAATCCAATCAGGGCCAAGGGCCACATCCCTGCTTCAACCGCAGCAGTAAAGACATACCATTTCCCCCAAAAGCCCGCCAGCAGAGGAATACCCGCCAATGAAAACATGAAAATGGCAAGCGCAATCGCCATCGGCAAATTATTGCGCGATAATCCCGCTAATTCAGCAATGTTTTCAACAGTACCTTCACTGCGCCGCATCGTAAGAACAGCTGCGAATGTACCCAGTGTCATTGTCAGGTAAATAGCAACATAAACCAGTAATGCTTCAACACCTTGTGCCGTGCCAGCCGCGAGCCCAACAAGGGCATAGCCAACATGGCCAATAGAGGAGTAAGCGAGCAGTCGCTTAATATTGGTTTGTACAAGCGCAACAAAAGCGCCGACCAACATAGAAGCGACTGACATGAAAACTAGTATTTGCTGCCATTCAGAAGCCATCCCTGGGAAAGCGCCCACAGTGGCACGTACCATCAGCGCCAGGGCTGCAACTTTTGGTGCAGCCGCGAAAAAGGCCGTTACCGGAGTGGGTGAGCCTTCATAAACATCAGGGGTCCACATATGAAAAGGAACCGCTGATATTTTAAACGCCAGCCCCGCAAGCAAAAAGACCATACCAGCAATCACACCAATTCCCGGAGCATCTGCGCCGCGAAGTGTTTGTGCAAGCTGGTCAAAGTCTATGGTGCCCGCAAATCCGTATATAAGTGAAATGCCATAAAGCAACATGCCTGAACTTAGTGCACCAAGAACAAAATACTTCAGCCCCGCCTCAGTAGAACGCGTCCGGTCGCGGTTCATGGCAGCAAGCACATAAAGAGAGAGGCTTTGCAATTCCAGCCCCACATACAGGCTCATCAGGTTGTTTGCTGAAATCATGATCAACATGCCGAGGGTAGCCAGCAACACCAGCACGGGGTATTCAAATCGAGCTATTTTATGCTCTTTTAAATAAACGCCCGATATCAACAGCACAGTTGCCGAGCCCACATATACCATTATTTTGGTGAAAACAGCAAAGGAATCGGTGACAAACATACCGTCAAATGCAGTGTCACGTTCACCGCCAACTTGTGTAACAGTCAAAACAGCCGCCGCGATCAGTGTCAACACAGACAGGTTGATCACTTGATCAAAACGTTTTTTGTCTCCGCCAAATACGCCAAACATCAGGAGCGCCATAGCCGCAATTGCCATGAATATCTCTGGCATAACCGGATCGAGGTAAAGTTCACCGTTCATCGGTTCAAGCTCCTTAGCGCGCATTGTCCGCAGCGCCTGAAGGCACTACAGCATGCTGGGACGTTGATGAGAAATGTGTATCAATCAAATGGGCCACGGATGTATGGATCGGCTCCAGAAAGCTGTTTGGATAAATCCCCATCCAGAACACCATTGCGATCAAAGGCGCAAATATGATTTTTTCACGCAGGTTCAGGTCTGGCATGGCTTTTACATCGTCTTTATCCAGCTCACCAAAAATAAACCGGCGTACCAGATAAAGCATATAGGCAGCACCGAGGATAACTCCTGTTGCTGCGCCAAAGGCGATCCAGCTATTCACACTGTAAGCACCGTTCAAAACCAACAGTTCGCCGATAAAACCACTGGTGCCAGGCAGTCCAACGGACGCCAGCGAGAAGGTAACAAAAATGACAGCATAGAGCTTCATATTGATCGCAAGCCCACCGTATCGTGATATTTCCCGCGTATGTAGCCTGTCATAAACAACACCCACAGCAAGAAACAAAGCTGCAGCCACAATACCGTGACTAAGCATGCTGAAAATCGCACCTTCAATGCCATTTGTATTAAAGAGGAATATACCGATGGTAACGAACCCCATATGAGCAACCGACGAATAGGCAATCAGTTTCTTAATATCGTCCTGCACAAGCGCCACCAACGACGTATAAATGATAGCGATGATGGAAAGCGTAAAAATCAACCAGGCGAAATGTACACTGGCTTCGGGGAACATAGGTAAGCTGAAACGCAGAAAGCCGTACCCTCCCATCTTCAGTAAAACCCCGGCCAAGATAACCGAGCCCCCCGTCGGAGCCTGTACATGCGCGTCGGGAAGCCAGGTGTGGACCGGCCACATAGGCATTTTTACTGCAAAAGAGGCAAAAAATGCCAGCCAAAGCCAATTCTGAACAGACGCATCAAAATGGTGCGTCATCAATGCTGGAATGTCTGTCGTTCCTGTTTCAACATACATGTATAAAACAGCAACAAGCATCAACACCGAACCAAGAAGCGTATAGAGGAAAAATTTGAAACTGGCATAAACCCGGTTCACACCGCCCCAAACCCCGATCAGCAGATACATGGGGATGAGGCCACCTTCAAAGAAGACATAAAAGAGGAAAATATCAAGCGCTGTGAACACGCCAATCATCAGCGTTTCCAACACTAGGAAAGCCACCATATATTCTGCGACCCGGCTATTGATTGAATTCCAGCTTGCCAGAATAACAATAGGCATCAAAAAAGTGGTCAGCAGAACAAACAGAACAGATATGCCGTCAACACCAACATGATATTTGATGTCTTCCCCTACCCAGTCATATCGTTCAACAAACTGGAAATCAGCGGTTGTCGGGTCAAAGCCGAACCAAAGCACAAGACTAGCCAGAAAAGTGCCGAGAGAAATCCAAAGGGCAACATGGCGAATGTTGCGATTTTTAATTTCCTCATCCTGATGACTGATAAGCAGAATACCCGCAGCTCCAATCAGCGGCAGACACATCAAGAAGGTTAGCAGGTGGTCGTTTAGAAAAAACATAATATAAGTTCCCTGCCCCTAAAGCCCGGTGCCATATGCCATAAACCAGGTCACGAAAGCCGCGAGCCCGATTATCATGGCAAAAGCATAATGATATACATAGCCTGTCTGGAGTTTGCGGGCCTTGGCCGCGATGGTGCCGATTACTGCAGACACTCCGTTTGGCCCAAAACCATCAATCGTTTGCTCGTCACCACGTTTCCACAAGAAACGACCGATGCGGAAGGCCGGACGAACAAACAGAAAGTCAAACAATTCGTCAAAATGCCACTTGTTGAAGAAAAAGGCATAAAGGCCCTTAAAGGTCTCGGCTGTGCGCTGTGGCAAATCATTCTTACGCCAATAAAACCGCACAGCAAGCAGCAAACCAATCAACATCGCAAATAGCGGTGTGAGTTTCACAGCAAGCGGAACATGGTGGGCTTCTGCCATAATGTCGTGTGCCCCTGTGACAAGCGCCCCGTTCCAAAATCCGACCCTGCCGTCCCCAATGAATGCACCTTCATACACGAAACCGGAGGCAATTGCCCCGACCGCCAGCAAAGCCAACGGCAAGCGCATCGTCCATGGGCCTTCATGAGCATGATCAAACGTCTTTTTATCAGCACGGCTTTCGCCCCAGAAGGTCAGGAACCACAGACGCCAGCTATAAAAGCTTGTCATTAATGCTGCGGAGATCCCCATCAAAAAGGCATATGTCGCGCCGTCTGCCTGCGATGCATAAGCCGCCTCTATAATCATATCTTTGGAATAGAAACCCGCGAATATAGGCACGCCTGTTATGGCAAGATTGCCAATGAACATCACAGTCGCTGTAAACGGTATCTTTTTAATCAAACCACCCATTTTACGCATATCTTGCTCGTGGTGCATTGCATGGATCACCGATCCGGCGCCAAGGAACAGAAGCGCCTTGAAAAAAGCGTGTGTGAACAAATGGAAGATCGCCCCGCCATATGCCCCAACACCAAGGGCGAAAAACATATAACCAAGCTGCGAACAGGTAGAATAAGCGATAACCCGTTTGATATCATTTTGTACAAGCCCAACGGTAGCCGCGAAAAATGCCGTCGTGGCTCCCACAATGGTCACAACAAAAAGTGCATCGGTTGAAAACTCATAAAGCGGACTGAAACGTGCAACCAAGAACACGCCTGCAGTCACCATCGTCGCTGCATGAATAAGGGCAGATACTGGTGTGGGACCTTCCATTGCATCAGGTAGCCAGGTATGCAGCCCAAGCTGCGCGGATTTGCCCATAGCTCCCACAAAAAGCAGCAGCGCTATCACTGTGATCGCATTGAAGTCATACCCAAGAAAATTGAGTGTCGCATTCTGGTGCGCTTCAACATTGGGGAAAATGCCGGAAAACTCAACGGTGCCAAACACAACAAAACAAGCATAAATACCCAGCGCAAAGCCAAAATCGCCAATCCGGTTAACCACAAAGGCTTTGATTGCCGCCGCATTGGCGCTCGGTTTTTTGTACCAGAAACCAATAAGCAAATAGGACGCCAGCCCAACCCCTTCCCAGCCAAAGAACATCTGAACAAGATTGTCTGATGTAACCAGCATCAGCATGGCAAAGGTGAACAAAGACAGGTAGGCAAAGAAACGCGGTTTATGCGGGTCGTCGGCCATGTAGCTTATGGAATAAAGATGCACGAGCGATGAAACGCTTGTTACCACTACCAGCATCACGGCAGTCAGCGCATCCACATACAAGGCCCAGTCAAAGGTAAAAGAACCAGAGGTAACCCAGTTGAACAGCGTGACCGGATAAATGTTGCCACCGAACTTTACATCATAAAATACGATCCATGACAGCAGTGCTGCAATAATCAGTAAGCCCGTTGTAATGATTTCACTTACACGGTCGCCAAGACTGCTGCCAAACATGCCAACGATCAAAAACCCGATAAAGGGGAGGAAAACGATAGATTTAATTGCGAATTCCATCGCCGGTTACCCTTTCATCTGATTGATGTCTTCAACCGCGATCGAGCCTCGGCCACGGAAGTATATAACCAATATTGCAAGGCCAATTGCGGCTTCAGCGGCAGCAACTGTCAGCACAAACATCGCAAAAACCTGCCCAACTAAATCATTCAAATAAGTGGAAAAGGCTACAAAATTGATATTCACAGCTAACAATATAAGCTCAATCGACATCAAAATAATGATGACGTTCTTGCGGTTAAGGAAAATGCCCACAATCCCCAAAACAAAGAGGATTGCGGCAACCGTCAGATAATGTCCTAACCCAATAATCATGGACCCTGCCCTACCTTTTTTTCTTTGGCATGCCAGCACCAGCGCCAATTTCCGCATCAACGAGGCTATATGCATCCTCAGGGCGGCGGGCGACTTGTGCGGCAATGTTCTGGCGCTTGATACCTGGACGAATGCGGTGCGTCAGTACAATTGCACCAATCATGGCGACCAGTAGAATTAGGCCCGCAGTCTGGAAAATAAAAATATAATCAGTGTAAAGCACACGGCCCAAGGCTTCGGTGTTCTGCACAGTCTCCACATCGGGCGTTGGGGCCGCAGCATTCACCGCCACATCAGCACCAAACTGCCAGGAAACTCCCAATAATATCATTTCAACAAGCAAAATAAACCCAATGAGCGCACCCAGAGGCAAATAACTCATTGCCCCTTCCCTCAGTTCCTCAAAGTTAATATCAAGCATCATCACGACAAACAGGAACAGCACAGCGACAGCGCCCACATAAACAATGATCAAGAGCATCGCCAAGAACTCTGCGCCCATCAAAACAAACAGGCCAGCCGCGCTAAAGAAGGTTAAAATCAACCACAACACACTGTGAACAGGGTTTTTAGCGCTAATTACCAGCGCGCCGGCAGCAACAGTGGTGACGGCGAACATATAAAAGGCAATAACAGGAAGGCTAATCATGTTTTGGTTTCTTCCTAACGATACGGCGCATCAGCGGTGATGTTCATAGCGATCTCTCGCTCCCACCGTTCGCCGTTCGCCAGTAATTTATCTTTGTCATACATCAACTCAGCCCGTGTCTCAGTGGCAAATTCAAAGTTTGGTCCTTCGACGATTGCATCCACCGGGCAAGCTTCCTGACAAAATCCACAATAGATACATTTGGTCATGTCAATGTCATATCGGGTCGTACGACGTGAACCATCTTCGCGAGGTTCGGCTTCAATCGTAATAGCCTGTGCTGGACAGATGGCTTCACAAAGTTTACAGGCGATACAGCGCTCTTCGCCGCTTGGGTAACGCCGCAAGGCATGTTCGCCGCGAAAACGCGGACTTAAAGGGCCTTTTTCATAAGGGTAATTGATCGTCACTTTGGGGGCGACCATATATTTGATCGACAGCCAAAATGCTGAGAAAAACTCTCGCAAAAGCAAACTATTAGCGGCTTGTTTTAAACCAGTCATTTAATCACCTATACCCCTATTTAGGTAGCAGGTCGAACGTGAGCATAATGCCCGCATACGCCACCACAAGGAACAGAGAAATCGGCAGGAATACTTTCCAGCCAAGCCGCATCAATTGGTCGTAGCGATAACGCGGCACAAAGGCCTTCACCATCGCAAAAAGCCAGAAACCAAAACCTGTTTTGATCAAGAGCCATATCCAGCCAGGAATGAAATCAAGCGCCGAAATTGGTGCATACCAGCCACCAAAAAACAGAATGGCCATCACAGCAGACATCAGCAGAATGTTGGCATATTCCCCAAGGAAAAACAGCGCAAACGCCATTGAACTATATTCAACCTGATACCCGGCAACCAGTTCAGCCTCAGCTTCTGGCAAATCAAACGGAGGTCGATTGGTTTCCGCAAGGGCTGAAATGAAGAAAATCACAAAGATTGGAAAGAAGGGCCATATATACCAGTGTATAATCCCACCTTCCTGCGCTACCACGACATCACTAAGGTTCAATGAACCAACAGCCATCAACACGCAAACCAGCACAAAACCGATAGAGACTTCATAAGATACCATCTGAGCCGCAGATCGCAGGCTACCTAGGAATGCGTAACGACTGTTCGAGGCCCAGCCCGACATAATAATGCCGTAAACCCCAAGCGATGAAATCGCCAAAATATAAAGGATTCCTACATTAAGGTTGGCAATTGCCATGCCTTCGCCAAACGGCAAAACCGCCCATGCAATCAACGCCAAAGTGAAGGTAATCATCGGTGCGAGCAGGAAAATAACCTTGTTGGCCCCAGCAGGAATGATCGTTTCCTTAAGAAACAGCTTTAATCCATCGGCAAACGATTGCAGCAAGCCAAAAGGGCCTACCACATTCGGACCACGCCGCATTTGCACCGCTGCCCAAATTTTCCTGTCAAAATAAACCGCGAAAGCAACAGCGATTAAAAGTGGCAAGACAACCACCAGGATCATAGCGACAATCGTCACAAAATAGAAAAGCGCGCTTTGCTCTATACCAAGGAACATCCCTAACCATGTGGTTGGGAACCATTCAAAAAATGCTTCAACCATTGGTTCCCGTAGCCTCCTGTTGAATGTCACTGCGTTCTGCGACACACTCTGCCATCACGCTGCTCGCGCGTGCAATCGGGTTGGTTAGGTAGAAATTATCAACTGCTGGCGCAAAGCCGCCTTTGGCAATTGTACCGTCCGTGCCAAAATCAGCCCACTCTTCACTCGGAAGTGTATCAAGGGTGGCCGTAGCTGGCACCACAGCTTTAAGCCGCGCCTGAAGTTCTGCAAACGTATTATAGGGCAGTGTTTTACCTACAGTGTCAGACAGCGCACGAAGGATCGTCCAGTCATCACGGGCATCGCCTGGGGCTTTTGCCGCCTTTTCAGCACGCTGCACACGACCTTCGGTATTGATGTAGGTGCCTGATTGTTCTGTATAGCTTGTGCCCGGTAAAATAACGTCCGCATATCTAACGCCTTCGTCGCCATGCGTTCCAATATAGACCGTGAAAGTTTTGGCCAAAGACTGGCTGTCAAACTCATCTGCACCCAACAAAAATGCTGCTTTGAGAGTACCGGCCTCCGCATCCGCCAGAATACTGCCAATGCCACCCTCCGCTGTAAGGCCCAGATCAAGTGCGCCAACACGACTAGCCGCAGTATGCAGCACATTAAACCCGTTCCAGCCTTCAGAAATACAATATTTATCGGCCAAATCATGTGCCATTTTAAGGATGGCTGCACCCTCTTCACGGGCAAAGGCTGCCTGACCAACAATAATCATTGGTTTGTTCGCAGCTTTCAACGCTTTCGATATTGCATGACGTCCGCCTTTAGCTGACTTTATCAAGCCCGCATCGTCGCCAAACTGTTCAACCGCATAGGTTAAATCAGCGACTGGGCCAATATTCCCAACCTGGGCACCATTTTTAACAACAGCTTTGCGGATACGCGCATTCACCAAGGGTGCTTCGGTGCGCGGGTTTGTGCCAACTAGAAGAATATAGTCCGCGTCTTCGATGCCAGCGATACCGCTATTCATCAGGTAACTGGCCCGTGCACTCGCATCAAGCGCAGCGCCATCCTGACGAGCCTCAATGCGTGATGCCCCCAAAGACGCCAGAAAGTCCTTCAGTGCCAGCATCGCCTCCATATTGGCCAAATCACCAACCAGACCCGCAATTTCTGCGCCTTTAACACCTTTCAAGCCGCTAGCAATAGCGGTGAAGGCCTCAGCCCAGCTTGCTTCTTCCAATTTACCTTTACGCCGCACATAGGGGCGATCCAGCCGCCTTTTTCTTAGGCCATCATAAGCAAACCGAGTTTTGTCAGAAATCCATTCTTCATTGATCGCATCGTTTGTGCGCGGCAGGATGCGCATGACCGCACCGTCGCGTGTATCAACAACAATGTTGGACCCAACGGCATCCATAACATCAATGGAATTGGTGGTTTCCAGTTCCCAGCTACGCGCCGTGAAGGCATACGGCTTTGACGTCAAAGCCCCCACCGGGCACAGGTCAATAACATTGCCGGAAAGCTCGCTATCCAGCACACCGTCAAGGTAGGTCACGACTTCTGTATGTTCGCCCCGACCAATAGCGCCCATATCTTTAACGCCCGCGATTTCATCACTAAAACGTACACAGCGCATGCAGTGGATACAGCGGGTCATGGTGGTTGCAATCAACGCGCCCATGTTTTTGTCTTCGACGGCTCGTTTCACCTCGTCATAACGGCTTTTACCGCCGCCAAAAGCAACAGACTGATCCTGAAGTTCGCATTCACCACCCTGATCACAGATCGGGCAATCAAGCGGATGGTTAATCAACAGAAACTCCATCACGCCTTCGCGCGCCTTTTTCACCCGTTCGGTATCCGTGTGAATAACCATACCTTCACCCGCAGGCATCGCACAACTGGCGATAGGCTTTGGTGATTTTTCCATGTCGACCAAACACATGCGGCAGTTTCCAGCGATGGAAAGCCGCTCGTGGTAACAGAAACGCGGCACCGAAACACCGGCTTGCTCGCAAGCCTGTATTACAGTCGACCCTGGGTCGACGGTAACTTCTGTGCCATTTATCGTTAGCGTAGGCATGCAAATTCTCCTGGCGTCGCGGTCATCATTCTGCAGCTTTCGTATGGTAAGCATCGATGCGGGCTTCCACTTCGTGTCGGAAATGGCGCATCAAGCCCTGAATAGGCCATGCAGCTGCGTCGCCTAGGGCACAGATCGTGTGGCCCTCAATTTGTTTCGTAACTTCAAGAAGCGTATCAATTTCAGATTTATCCGCATTACCCGTAACAAGCCGTTCCATAACACGCCACATCCAGCCGGTGCCTTCGCGGCACGGTGTGCATTGGCCACAGCTCTCATGGGTGTAAAACTCTGATAAGCGTGCAATGGCTTTCACCACATCTGTGGATTTGTCCATAACAATAACAGCCGCTGTCCCAAGGCCAGACTGCTGCTCGCGCAAACTATCAAAATCCATCAGCACCGTATCACAGATTTCCTTAGGCAGGATTGGCACCGATGAACCACCGGGAATGACCGCCAACAGATTATCCCATCCGCCGCGAACACCGCCTGCATGCGTTTCAATAAGTGTTTTGAGCGGAATGCCCATTTCCTCTTCAACATTACACGGATTATTCACATGGCCAGATATTGAAAAGACTTTAGTGCCCGTATTATTTGACCGACCAAGGCCAGAGAACCAAGCCGCGCCGCGCCGTAATATTGTTGGTGCAACAGCGATTGATTCTACGTTGTTTACTGTTGTTGGGCAGCCCCAAACGCCAACATTGGCCGGAAATGGTGGCTTAAGCCGTGGCTGGCCTTTTTTGCCTTCCAGGCTTTCAATCAAGGCCGTTTCCTCGCCGCAGATATAAGCGCCAGCACCCCGGTGAACAAAGACGTCAAAGGCATATCCCGAACCACAAGCATTTTTGCCCAGAAATTTTTTAGCGCGCGCTTCTTCAATCGCGGCCTCAAGTGCTTCAGCTTCGCGGTAAAATTCGCCGCGAATATAAATATATGCTGCGACCGCACGCATGGCAAAACCAGCAATCAAGCAGCCTTCGACCAGCTTGTGTGGGTCATGCCGCATCAAGTCGCGGTCTTTACAGGTGCCCGGCTCGCCTTCATCCGCATTCACAACAAGATAAGAAGGTCGCCCGTCAGTCTCTTTAGGCATAAATGACCATTTCAGGCCGGTAGGGAAGCCTGCACCTCCCCTGCCCCGAAGCCCGGATTCTTTCATCTCGCTAATAATCCAGTCCTGACCCTTAGCAAGAATTTTTTTAGTGCCGTCCCAATCACCACGTTTCATCGCGGCATCAATACCGGGACTCTGAAATCCGTATAGGTTGGTAAAGATGCGGTCTTTATCAGCAAGCATTATGCATCCTCCCCGTCACTCATAAACGCCTTGAGCGTTGTCGGGCCGCCTGCCGGTGCACTGGTTTGCCGGTCAATCTGTGGTCCAGGGGACACCTTTTCACCTCGTGCCAGTTTATCAAGAATGTCGACAATGGTTTCCGGAGTTACATCTTCAAAGTAATCGTCATCAATAGATACCTGCGGCGCATTTACGCAACCGCCCGCACATTCAACCTCACCCAGCGTAAACATACCATCAGCCGTTGTTTCCCCTTTTTCGATACCAAGGCGCTTTTTACAAGCCGCCATAATATCGTCAGAGCCACGTAACCAACATGGTGTCGTACCACAAACCTGCACATGGTGCGTGCCAATAGGCTTGTGATTATACATGGTATAAAATGTCGCAACTTCCTGAACACGTATCGCCGGCATGCCAAGGTAGACAGCAATATATTCCATAATTTCCGTTGTGATATGGCCGCTGTTTTGGCGCTGCGCTATATCCAACAAAGGCATCACAGCACTTTGCTGTTTTCCGTCAGGATACTTGGAAATATGCTTCTGCGCTGCTGCCTCATTTTCAGGCGTCCAGGTAAACGGGGTTGCCGCGATCATCGATCCACCTCACCAAATACAATATCCATTGCACCAAGAACAGCCGGTGCATCAGCAAGCATATGCCCTTTACAAAGCAAATCCATCGACTGCATATGCGCGAACCCTGGAGCCCGAATTTTACAGCGATATGGACGGTTAGAGCCGTCAGACACCAAATAGACGCCAAATTCACCCTTTGGTGCTTCAACAGCGGCATATACTTCACCTTCAGGTACACGCAGCCCTTCAGTGTAGTGCTTGAAATGATTGATCAATGCTTCCATTGAAGTTTTCATTTCTGCACGGCGTGGCGGTGCAACTTTATTATCAAGCGACATCACCGGACCAGCAGGCATTTTTTCAATACACTGGCGCATAATTTTAATGCTTTCGCGCATTTCTGCCAACCGCATCATGAAACGGTCATAACAGTCACCGGCGCTACCCACCACAATATTGAAATCAAGTTCACTATAGACTTCATAAGGTTGTGAACGTCGCAAGTCCCAGTGCACACCTGTGCTGCGGAGCATCGGGCCTGTCCATCCCCAAGCCAGTGCCTCTTCCGCCGAAGCAACGCCAATGTCCACATTTCGTTGTTTGAAAATGCGGTTATCAATCAACAATTGCTCAATATCATCCTGAACTTTGGGGAAAGTTTCCGTCCACTTTAAAATATCTTCGGCCAACCCTGCTGGCATATCCTGATGTACGCCGCCAGGACGGAAAAACGCAGCGTGAAAACGAGCACCAGAGATGCGCTCATAAAACTCCATCAGTTTTTCGCGTTCTTCAAATGCCCAGCAAATCGGTGTCATCGCACCAACATCCATCGCATGCGTCGTCAGGTTCAGCAAATGGTTAAGAATGCGGCCAATTTCACTGTAAAGCACCCTGATATACTGCGCACGGACCGGCACTTCGGCGTCCAGCAGCTTTTCTATGGCCAATACAAAACCATGCTCTTGGTTCATCGGGGCAACATAATCAAGCCGATCAAAATAAGGCATGGCTTGCAAATACTGTTTCTGCTCAATCAGCTTCTCGGTGCCCCGGTGCAAAAGCCCAATATGCGGGTCAACACGCTCAATAGTTTCGCCGTCGAGTTCCATCACCATTCGCAGCACACCGTGGGCCGCCGGGTGTTGTGGGCCAAAGTTCAGGCAATAATTCTTGATATCAACCTCGGCCATTATTTACCCTCCGCCTCGGCTTTTTCATCACCAGGCAACACATATTTTGCTGTTTCCCAAGGGCTCATGAAATCAAAATCGCGATTTTCCTGACTCAGCTTTACAGGCTCATATACAATGCGCCCTGCTTCGTCGCTGTAGCGACACTCCACAAAACCTGAAACAGGGAAGTCTTTGCGTAAAGGATGCCCCTGAAAGCCATAGTCTGTTAACATACGGCGCAGATCCGGGTGGTCAGCAAAGAAAATGCCGTACATATCCCAGGCTTCGCGCTCATACCAATTGGCAACAGGGAAAACCTCTGCAACACTGGGAACCGGTGTATCTTCATCGGTTTTTACTTTTACTCTGATACGCTGATTAAGCTGATAGCTGAGTAAATGGTAAATCACTTCAAAGCGCTTGCTTCGCTCGGGGTAGTCTGCACCACATAGGTCGACCAACTGCTTGAAACAGCAGTCATTATCATCACGCAGAAAAGTCAGCACTTTTTGAATATGCTCGGCCCGAACCCCTATGGTGAGTTCACCAAAAGCAACATCACTAGTGAGAACTTCATTCTCAAGGCTGGCAGAGATTGCCGCGCCAAGGTCTAATAAGGCTTTATCGGTCATGCGCTCGCGCGCTCCTTCTCAAGATACAGCCAACAGGCTGCGGTTTTTCAACCGGCAGGCCCCGAGGCCCACTTACTACTTGTTTATCTTTCTAAAGTACCGGTTCTGCGGATTTTGCGTTGCAACTGCAAAATGCCATAAATTAAAGCTTCAGCGGTGGGAGGGCAGCCGGGCACATATATATCAACAGGGACAATGCGGTCACAACCACGCACAACTGAATAGGAATAATGATAATAGCCGCCGCCATTTGCACAGCTTCCCATCGAAATCACATACCGTGGTTCGGGCATCTGGTCGTAGACTTTACGCATGGCTGGTGCCATTTTGTTGGTCAGTGTCCCTGCAACGATCATCACATCGCTGTGGCGCGGGCTTCCGCGCGGGGCAAACCCAAACCGCTCAACATCATAGCGCGGTGTGCCAGAATGCATCATCTCAACCGCGCAACAAGCCAAACCAAAGCTCATCCACCAAAGCGAACCAGTGCGCGCCCAATTGATAAGATCATCAAGGTTGGCAACAATGAACCCTTTTTCGGTAAGCTCTTCATTTAAGCTACCAAAATATTCTGTTTCAGCAGGATTTACCCCGTTTTCAGCCACGCCGGGCATACCTGCTTTTACTACTCCCATTCCAGCGCTCCTTTATTCCATTCATAAATGAAGCCAACGGTAAGCACACCCAGGAAGACCATCATCGACCAGAAACCGTATAAACCTATATCCCCTAGCGCAATGGCCCAAGGGAACAGGAAAGCAACTTCAAGGTCAAAAATAATGAAGAGAATAGCCACCAGATAAAATCGCACATCAAACTGTGCGCGCGAATCTTCAAAGGCGTCAAAACCACACTCGTAAGCAGAAAGCTTCTCTGCGTCCGGGTTTTGTCGGGCAACCAAAACAGCAGCCCCCACAAACACCAGAGATAAAACGACTGCGATCCCGAGAAAAATGAGGATCGGAAGATATTGGATCAGCAACGACTCCATGGGAGTCCCTTTCTGATAATTAGTCCGAGTTACTGCGTTCTTTTATCGGTGGAAATTCCATCCGTAAAGGAGAAAATCGCCAGTTTTTACCGATGAGGAACAATAAGGCCGGATTAGTGTTAAGAAAAGCTTAGAATGCTAAATTATCTTACGATCAAGGGATATTTTGTCGCAGCTAAAATTGCGTCATTATTTCTTTCAGCAAATAAAAAACGGCCCACCAGTTCGGTGGACCGTTTTAAAAGGCAAGTGGCGCGAGTGACGGGACTCGAACCCGCGACCTTCGGCGTGACAGGCCGACACTCTAACCAACTGAGCTACACCCGCGCATCGCT